>OBBQ01000002.1_pt1 | contig 537680 bp, 474 predicted proteins | sample 1480811 | NCBI WGS metagenome assembly OBBQ01 (sample SAMN05301489, study PRJEB22388) | human gut metagenome | isolation source: Infant 2 DOL 11 gut | host: Homo sapiens | place: USA: Pittsburgh, Magee-Womens Hospital of UPMC | collected 2013/2014 | reverse complement strand
CTGGCGCTGCCCACCGTTAGTGCACCGGTCACGCAGGCTCCTGCACCTACGGCCTTGTTGCACCATGGGTTACTGCGTCAGGCAGCACTGACGCCACAGGAAACTGCGCTGATCAGTCCTATCCGTGAATTGACCTATCGCCAACTGTCGACGGCGGCGGATCATGTGGCCCGCGCCCTGTTAGCGCTGGGCGTGCAGCATGGCGACCGCGTGGCGGTGGTGATGGAAAAAGGCTGGCAGCAGATTGCCGCCGTACACGGCATTTTACGACTGGGTGCGGTCTATCTGCCAGTGGATCCGGTGCTACCGCCACAGCGTCGCCAGCTTTTGCTGACGGTGGGCGAGGTGCGGGTACAAGTAACGCAGCCGGGTCTCACGCAATTGGAGCCGTCGCTGCCCGTGCTGATCATCGACGACGGAATGCTGGACACGCCTGCTGCGCCGTTGCCTGAAGTGGCTGGGGATGTCACGGATCTGGCCTATATCATTTTCACTTCCGGCTCCACCGGTACCCCGAAAGGAGTGATGATCGACCACCGTGCGGCCATGAACACGCTGGAAGACATCAACGAACGCTTTGGCCTCAATGCGCAGGATAGGGTGTTCGGGCTGTCATCATTGAGCTTTGACCTGTCGGTTTACGATGCCTTTGCGCCTTTTATGGTGGGTGCAGCGCTGGTACTGCCGGAAGCAGGACGGGAAAAAGATCCGCGTCATTGGCAGACAGTTATGGCACACGGTCATGTAAGCGTCTGGAATGCAGTGCCCGCACTGATGCAGATGCTGTGCGAATACCACAGCGGCGATCGGATGAGTTATCCGACGTTGCGTCTGGCACTGTTGAGCGGCGACTGGATCCCGCTAACGTTACCGGAGCAGATGCGCGAGCGGCTCAATGAAACGATGGACATCATCAGTCTGGGTGGAGCGACCGAGTGCGCCATCTGGTCGGTCTACTACCCGATAGGTGAGGTGGAATCGACGTGGACCAGTATTCCCTACGGTCGGGGCCTGCGCAACCAGCCAGTATACGTGCTAAATGCGCAACTGGAGGAATGTCCGGTCGGGGTGGAAGGAGAGATTTGCATTGGCGGGATGGGGCTGGCACAAGGCTACCTGAACGACGCAGAGAAAACGGCGGCGAGCTTTGTCTGGCGCGAAGCGAGTGGTGAGCGAATTTACCGCACTGGGGATCGCGGGCGCTACTTTGCTGACGGGCAAGTCGCCTTTTTGGGGCGCAACGATACCCAAGTGAAGGTGAATGGTTACCGTATCGAACTGGGGGAAGTCAAAAGCCACCTTGAACAGCTCGACAGCGTAGGGAGTGCCGCCGTGGTGTGCCACCAGGGACAGCTGTATGCCTTTATCACTGCCGCAGAAAACCTGCATCCTGACGATACTGACGCCCTGTTAGCGCGTGTTCGTGCTCAGTTAGCCGTGCAGTTGCCGTATTACCTGCTGCCCCAACATTTCTTTCTTCTCAAGGTGCTGCCGATGACAGGCAACGGCAAAATTGATCAGGCGGCAATGGTTCAAGAGGTTATCCAACGTATGTCGCAATCTACATCACAGAAGTCGAGGGCCCTCGCGCACGCCTCGCCCTATGAACAGCAGGTGGCCGCTCTCTGGTGCGAGGTACTACAACGAGAACAGATCGGACTGAATGACAACTTTTTTGAAGCGGGGGGCGGCTCAATCCAGATCGTGCTGTTGCATCGCCGTATTGAGGAGATTTTTAAGGTTACGGTACCTATTGCTGAGCTATTTCGCTTAACCACCGTGAAAAGAATTGCCGGTTATTTGCAGGCTATGCAGGACAATGCACGGGCGGTGAATCAAACACAGCAGCGTGATGCTTCCCGATCCCGCGCCCAGCAACGACTTGTACGTCGTCACCAGCGTCAGCGTTAAGGAAAAACTAATGACTTACAGTGAAAGCGATATTGCCATTGTTGGCATGAACTGCCGGTACCCCGGCGTGCACAGCGTTGCGGCATTCGAAACGGTGCTTCGCACCGGATGCAACATTTTGGACCCCAAAGTGACCCCGAGCAACGGCCACAATCACATTACGCTGAACAACGTCTATGAGCACATGGCGGAGTTCGATGCCAACTTTTTTGGCTACAGCCGTGCAGAAGCAGAAATCATGGATCCACAGCAGCGCGTATTTCTGACCTGTGCTTGGGAGATGTTTGAACAAAGCGGTTACAACCCGAAGCAGCACGATGCGCGCGTCGGCCTATATGCGGGCGTGAGTACCAGCTTCTATTTGCTTACTCACCTGATGAACAACCCAGACAAGCTTGCACAACTCGGTGGTCTCCAAATCATGGTCGGCAATGACAAAGATCATTTGACGTCCCAACTGGCTTACCGCCTGAATATTACCGGCCCTTGCGTGACGGTTCAGGCCAGTTGTGCCACCTCGCTGGTGGCAGTGCATCTGGCCTGCGAAGGGCTGCTGAGCGGTCAGTGCGATATGGCGCTAGCGGGTGGCGTCACGTTTCGCATGGAGGAGCAGCGCAGCTATGAATCGCACGGTGATGGGCTGCAAGCAGAGGATGGCCTGATTCATACTTTTGATGCGCAGGCGAGCGGTACGGTCTACAGCAGTGGTTTGGGCATGGTGCTGCTCAAACGGGCTACAGACGCGCAGGTGCAAGGGGATAACATCCTTGCCGTCATCAAGGGAAGCGCCATCAACAATGATGGCGGTGCGCGCAGTGGTTATACCGTGCCGGGTGTTGATGGTCAGGAAGCTGTGATGATTGAGGCGCATAGCTTGGCGGAGGTGACGCCGCAGCAAATTCAGTATCTAGAACTGCATGGCAGCGGCACGCCGTTGGGTGACGCTATCGAATTCGCGGCCATCAAACGTGTGTTTGGGACGCCAGCGCCGAATGCGACACCGTGGCGTCTGGGGGCTGTGAAACCTAACGTGGGTCACGTAGAAATGGCATCTGGCATCACCAGTCTCATAAAAACGGTGCTGAGTCTTACTAACCGGGTGTTTTACCCTACGCTGAATTTTCAACGGGCTAATCCGCAACTGGGGTTGGAGGACAGCCCGTTTGAAGTGGTGTCCCGTTTAACGCCTTGGCCGGAGGGCACCACGCCACGCACCGCTGGTGTGAGTGCGTTCGGATTGGGCGGCACCAACGCACATCTGGTGGTACAAGCGCCGTTATCGACGCCGCAGGCGAGGGCGCAGCAGATGGGGCCTTGTGTCGTTGTACTCTCGGCAAAAAACCACAATGCCCTGGAACAGATGCAAAACGCCCTGCTGGCGAAACTGGCCGCACATCCAGAGATACGCTTACAGGACGTGGCTTACACCCTGCGTCACGGGCGTTTCTCCGCCCCGGTACGTAAGTGTGTCATCGCAGAGAATTGCACCCAGCTAGCCCGACAACTCCGCGACGCACCGATGGTGGAGGCAACCACGGGTTGCACGATCTACTGGAGATTGGGGCACCGTTTCGTTGTTGCACTCGAGACGCTTAGTGACTGGCTGGCGTGCTCTGAGGTGTTGTCACAGGCGGTGGGACAACTGCTTGAGCATTTTCCGCTCGAACCAGCCTGTCTGCAAGATCTCTCCCCTGCGCAACGGACGTTTATCAGCCAGTATGCGCTGATCGCGTTGATTGACGAACGGGAAACGTTGAATGTGGTGCTATGCGGCGACGGTGATGGTGGCTATGCTGCCGCCGTACTACGAGGAGACTGCACACTAGAGCAAGCATGGCACAGGTTGAATGCGGGCCAACCGTTTGATGATGTGCCGACGAATCCCCTCTTGCAGCCCGATGTCTGCTCTTTGATGCTGGACGACGCGGCGAGTGATGCCAATCGCACCGCGCTAGAGGCGTTAGGGCAGTTATGGTTGGCTGGCGTCAGCCTAGATTGGCGCTGGGTGGATGCGGCGGAGCGTATGTTGGGCAGTCAACGCATCGCCCTGCCGGGGACCGTTTTTACACCGCAGCGCTATTGGGTCGAGGCCGTACGGCCTGCCACGTTCTCCCACGAATCGTCGAATAATCTCTTATCCCGCGCAACAAAATCCGATATTATTGCAGTGGTGACGGAGATATGGGAACGCACGCTTGGTGTCAGCATTGATGATCACCACGCCAGCTTCTTCGAACTGGGTGGGCATTCGCTGTTAGCGTCAACCATTTTATATGATATTCAGCAACGTTACGGCATCACCTGTACGCTAAGCGCATTCTTTGCCGATCCCACCATCGAGGGATTAAGTTGCTATCTGCTCGAACAAGGCGGCAGTGAGACAGCGGTTTCAGCATTGCCTGATACGGTCTTTGCCCCTGACCAGCAGCACCTACCTTTTCCGCTGACTGACGTGCAACAGGCCTATTGGGTTGGGCGGCGAAAATCCTTGGGATTGGGCAATATTTCCACCCATATCTATGTGGAATATGAACTACAGGGGCTAGATGAAACAGCGTTCAACCGCGCGCTCAATGCGGTGATTGCGCGGCACAGCATGTTGCGTGCAATTGTCAACGATGACGGTATGCAGCAGATATTGCCAAACGTGCCGGAATACCACGTTGCCTTCTATACCACCCAGTGCGAGGATGCGTTTCAACAGCGTTGCCGTGAGCTGCGTGACACCCTCTCACATCAGATGATTGATTGTAGTCGCTGGCCTCTGTTTCAGATGGAGGTCGTGGTTGATCCGCAGCAAAAAGCCCGGCTACATGTATCTATCGACCTGCTGATAGCCGATGCATGGAGTCTGGAGTTGTTCATTCGGGAACTAGCTTATCACTACCGCCATCCGCAGGCGGCATTGCCTACATTGACGTACAGTTTCCGCGACTATGTGCTGACCTTAAAATCCTACGAGAAAACGCCGCAGTTTGAACGGGCACGTGACTACTGGCGCGCCCGCATCGAAACTCTGCCGCCGGGGCCACGATTGCCGCTGCGTACCGACCCCACGAAGCTGGAAAACCCCACATTCGTGCGCCGTAGCTATTGTCTATCTCGTGCTATCTGGCAGCGCTTGAAAACGCAGGCGGGTCAGATGAGTATCACGCCTACTACACTGCTGCTCACGGGGTTTGCTCAGGTGTTGGCGCGCTTTAGTTCCTCGCCGCACTTTAGCCTTAACCTGACGCTGTTTAATCGTCTGCCGTTGCACGCAGATATCAATCACTTAATTGGCGATTTTACTGCACTGACGTTGCTGGAGATTGATATGTCGCAGGGAGAAACCTTGCAGGCGCGGGCAAACGTGATCCACTCTCAACTGTGGCGCGATTTGGATAACCGCTTGTTTGGCGGTATCCAGGTCTCTCGACTGCTGGTACAAACTCACCGCGATCCGGCGAAATCGGTGATTCCTATCGTGTTCACCAGCTTGCTCAATCAATATGAGGCGAGCTGGGAAACGGATGATACGCTGTTCAACCAACCGCAGGATGATCTGTACAGTATTTCACAGACACCGCAGGTGTGGCTCGATCATCAGGTAATGGAGCGTAACGGGGAATTGCACTTTAATTGGGACGTGGTGGAACAATTGTTTGAACCGGCGCTAATGGATCAGATGTTCCAGTGTTATTGCCAACTCCTGCACGCCCTAGCCCAGCGACCACAGCTCTGGCATGAGACTCAAGATGTGCTGGCGCTGCCCACCGTTAGTGCACCGGTCACGCAGGCTCCTGCACCTACGGCCTTGTTGCACCATGGGTTACTGCGTCAGGCAGCACTGACGCCACAGGAAACTGCGCTGATCAGTCCTATCCGTGAATTGACCTATCGCCAACTGTCGACGGCGGCGGATCATGTGGCCCGCGCCCTGTTAGCGCTGGGCGTGCAGCATGGCGACCGCGTGGCGGTGGTGATGGAAAAAGGCTGGCAGCAGATTGCCGCCGTACACGGCATTTTACGACTGGGTGCGGTCTATCTGCCAGTGGATCCGGTGCTACCGCCACAGCGTCGCCAGCTTTTGCTGACGGTGGGCGAGGTGCGGGTACAAGTAACGCAGCCGGGTCTCACGCAATTGGAGCCGTCGCTGCCCGTGCTGATCATCGACGACGGAATGCTGGACACGCCTGCTGCGCCGTTGCCTGAAGTGGCTGGGGATGTCACGGATCTGGCCTATATCATTTTCACTTCCGGCTCCACCGGTACCCCGAAAGGAGTGATGATCGACCACCGTGCGGCCATGAACACGCTGGAAGACATCAACGAACGCTTTGGCCTCAATGCGCAGGATAGGGTGTTCGGGCTGTCATCATTGAGCTTTGACCTGTCGGTTTACGATGCCTTTGCGCCTTTTATGGTGGGTGCAGCGCTGGTACTGCCGGAAGCAGGACGGGAAAAAGATCCGCGTCATTGGCAGACAGTTATGGCACACGGTCATGTAAGCGTCTGGAATGCAGTGCCCGCACTGATGCAGATGCTGTGCGAATACCACAGCGGCGATCGGATGAGTTATCCGACGTTGCGTCTGGCACTGTTGAGCGGCGACTGGATCCCGCTAACGTTACCGGAGCAGATGCGCGAGCGGCTCAATGAAACGATGGACATCATCAGTCTGGGTGGAGCGACCGAGTGCGCCATCTGGTCGGTCTACTACCCGATAGGTGAGGTGGAATCGACGTGGACCAGTATTCCCTACGGTCGGGGCCTGCGCAACCAGCCAGTATACGTGCTAAATGCGCAACTGGAGGAATGTCCGGTCGGGGTGGAAGGAGAGATTTGCATTGGCGGGATGGGGCTGGCACAAGGCTACCTGAACGACGCAGAGAAAACGGCGGCGAGCTTTGTCTGGCGCGAAGCGAGTGGTGAGCGAATTTACCGCACTGGGGATCGCGGGCGCTACTTTGCTGACGGGCAAGTCGCCTTTTTGGGGCGCAACGATACCCAAGTGAAGGTGAATGGTTACCGTATCGAACTGGGGGAAATCGAGCGCTGCATTGCGCGACATCCCGATGTGGAGCAGTCAGTGGTGGTGGCAGTGGGTAATTCTCAACATCGTCGGCTGGTCGCTTTTGCCAAACTGCACGATCGCCACCAGGCGCAGGCATTGCAAGCTAAGGAAGCGGAGGCGGCGGCACTGGCGCAGGGTATTATTGTGAATCCGGCACAGCGTCTAGCGTTCAAACTCAAGGAGCCACATATTCGCGCGCTGGATGGTCTGGGCATTGCACTGACGGCACCGGCGGATAGCACACGTTACATCAAACGCCGCAGCTATCGTCATTTCAGCGCGCAAAAAACCACGCTGGCACAGTTGGGGCAATTGCTGTCGGGCTTGGGGCAGATGCGTCTACCCGGTCTACCTTTTGCCAAGTATGCCTATGCGTCCGCCGGGGGGCTATACCCGGTGCAAACCTACGTGTACCTGCATCCAGACAAGATCGAAGAGGGAGTATCCGGTATTTACTACTTCGACCCGCGACAGAGCTGTCTTATGCCGGTAGCACCAGAAGTCGAGCTGAACAGTGGTTTTCATGCCGGACCTAATCAGTCTATTGCCGATCGGGCGGCATTCACGCTGTTTATGGTGGCTGATATGGCGGTGATCTCGCCATTCTATGGGCAAGAGGCAGCTTGGCACTTCTCGGTGATGGAAGCAGGTACTCTCTGCCATTTACTGGAAGAAGATGCGCCGCGCTACGGATTGGGGCTGTGCCAACTTGGGATGGCAGACTTTTCCGCTGTGGCATCGCATTTTCAATTGTCGCCACATCATCGCTATGTCCATTGCACCGTGGGGGGCGCGATAGGGCAAGAGGCGGCAAGTGCTGCAGCATTGCTGCGCGATTTCTCCACCTATGAGAAACCGAAGGAAACCGCTGCGCCGCTGGACATGCAGAGCTACAAAGATGCCATGCTGCGCGGCCTGCGTCAGCAACTGCCTGACTATATGGTGCCGAGTGATCTGATGTTAGCGACCGATTTTCCGTTAACCGCTAACGGCAAGCTAGATCGGCAAAAATTACAGCTGCAGGGCGAACAAATTGCCCACCAGCGTGACGGCGTGGGTCCAATCCAGGTGGACAGTGCGTTACAACAGCGGCTGGTGGCGCTCTGGCAGGAGGTACTCGGCGTGAGCCACGTGTCGGCCGAAGACGATTTCTTCTCGCTGGGGGGCAGTTCTATAGAATTGGTGCGTATTCAGCAGGCACTTGAGGCGATTATCGGGCAGGAGATTCCCATTGTCGATCTGTTCCGTCTGCCAACCATCGCGGATGTGGCGCGTTACCTTGATGAGCAACTGCACAATCTACCCGCCGCCCACGATATCGTATTAGCGCAGGCTGAGGTTTCGCAGGTCAGCGCTGCGCGCGAGAATCTGGCGTTGCGGCGTAAACGTGCCCAACAGGGAGAAAAGGGCGATGAGTGAGCAGAGCTATCGTAGCGCAGGGACACTGTTGGCACAGTTGGCGTCCGGAGAAACCACCTCAGTGGCGTTGGTGAATCACTATTTTTCACGTATGGCGCAGTTTAACAAGCCGTTGAATGCGGTGGTGCAGCAGCACTATGCGTTGGCGTTGGAGGCCGCCGCGCGCGCCGATCGTGAGCGACTGGAGGGGCGCGCAAGGGGCGTGTTGCACGGATTACCTTGTACTGTTAAGGAGTCGTTTGACGTGCAAGGGTGGTTAACCACGTCCGGTGCCCATTATCTGAAAGATAACCGGGCGACGCAGGATGCTCCTTCCATCGCACGCTTACGCGCTGCCGGGGCGATCCTGATGGGAAAAACCAATGTGCCGATGATGACTGCCGATTGGCAAACCTATAACGATCTGTATGGCACCACCCATAACCTGTGGGATAGGCAACGTTCACCCGGCGGATCGTCCGGAGGAGCGGCGGTGGCGGTGGCGGCGGATTTCACCCCCGTGGAATTTGGCAGCGATTTGTTTGGCTCACTGCGCATTCCCGCACACTACACAGGTGTCTATGCCCATCGTTGTAGCTTGGGGTTGATGTCGGTCAGAGGACATGTGCCCGGTGGTGGTCCGCAAGCGACTGATGAGCCGGATCTCTCGACGGCGGGCCCCATGGCGCGCAGCGCGGCGGATCTGCGTCTGATGATGCGCGCATTGAGCACATTCTGGGTGGAACCGCCGCGTATTCCCGATTTTAGCCGTTATCAGGCCAAAGCAAACTACCGCGTGTGCACGTGGTTTAGTGCGCCCCACCATGAGATAGATCAACAGATCGCACAGCGTTTTCAATCGTTTATCGACAAGTTACGCGCACAGCCTGGCGTGGAGGTTGATGATGCTATGCCCGCCGATATCGATCCCGACGCACTGTTTGATATAGCAGTCAAACTCAGTGGTCGGCTGGTAAGTACGGCGCTCAATGGACGCCAGCGTCTTACAGCCGGGCTGGCTGCGCTGGGCTTCAGGCTTGTGGGCAAGCTGGCGGATGTGCCTGAGGGGATAACGAGCTATTACCAGGGCATGCTGAAAGACAGTGGCGAACAGCGGAATACAGACAAACTCCGCCACGAATACAGCCGGGTGATAGAAACCCTTTTCGCGCGTTATGACGTGTTGTTGACACCTGTCAGCCCGGTGCTGGCGTTTGCGCACATGCAGCAGCCGGTGCGTAAGCGCAAGCTTATCGTCAATGGCGAACCGCAAGATTACAACGAACATTTGTTCTGGAACATGTTAGCAACGGTTTTTGGTTTGCCTGCCACCGTTTACCCATTGGCGAAAACGATGGATGAGCTTCCGTGCGGCATACAGATCATTTCCGGGCATTTTCACGATGATGTGACGATTAACTTTGCTGAGTTCTGCGAAAGCATCAGTGGCGGATTCACGGTACCGGAAGGGTACTAGAGGCGGATATCGGTGACAGCGCCAATAAAGGTGCGGCGCATTTAATGAATAAGGAGCAGGTATGACGGTGAATAAGCTTGAGCCAGACAACGGCACGCCGAACGATGAGCTGTTCACGGTGGCGGGTATGTTTGACGGCTCGCTGTATAAATTACTCCTGCGCATGGCGTTGCCGATGTTTGTCGGTATGTTAACGCAGGTGACCTATGCCATCGCCGATATTTTTTGGCTGAGCCACATTGATGTCACCAACAGCGGCATCATTGCCGGTGTGGGGCTGGTTTTCCCCGTTGGAATGGGGTTATTTGCCATCGCCAACGGCATTCAAATCGGTATGGGATCTTTGCTGTCCCGCGCCATCGGCATGCAGCGGTTGGATCGTGCACAGCGGATTTTGTCGGTCGGTATCATCATCGCGCTATTCTTTGCGATCGTGATCACCGTACTTGGCTATGTTTATGCCCAGCCGCTATTGCGCTCACTGGGGGCCACGAAGAGCATCATCGGCTACGCAACGGAGTTCTATTATTATTCGCTGCTGACCGTGTTCAGCATCATGTTGATTGGCGTCATGATGGGGCTGTTTCAAGGCGCGGGTAAGATCATGGTCATCATGAAGGCCTCATTGTTGGGGGCGTTGGTAAATATTATGCTCGATCCAATCATGATCTTTGTATTCGATTTTGGTGTGAAAGGGGTGGCATTGGCGTCGTTTCTGGCGCAACTGAGTATGGTCGCCTATTTCATCTACACATTGATGGGATTACATATCGGGTTGAGTATACGCATCGCGTTACGCCCATTCTCCTGGAAAATCTACCGAGAGTTTCTCTCCGTCGGCATGGCGCAGATGCTGATGCAACTGATCATTGCGGTCGGCATAGTGATTTATAATTTTTTTATCGTCAGGCTGGACGTAAACGCGATGGCAGCGTTTACGCTCACTGGTCGCATCGACTATTTCATCATCACGCCGATGCTGGCTATCGCGACCGCGTTGCTGACTGTGGTGGGGCAAAACTGGGGACACGGAAATGTCACCCGCACGCTGAATGCCTATTGGGCCGCCGTCGCGCTGGCCTTCTCTATTGTGCTGGTGTTAGCCGTTATGCATATTGTACTGGCACCCTGGATGTATCCCCTGTTTACTCGTGTTGTTGCCGTGAGTGACTATGCGGTACTGCAAACCCGTATCATGGCACTGGCACTACCCTTTGTCGCTATCAGCCTGTTAGCAAGTGAATATTATCAGGCCATTGGTAAGCCTTGGTATTCGGTGTTGTTGACGCTGATGCGTCACGTGTTTATATCTGTCCCTGTCGTATACCTGCTGGCGATTGTGTTAGAGATGCGTATTACCGGCGTCTATTTTGGGGCGATGAGCGGCACTTTTGTGGCTGCGTTGTTGGCGTGGCGTCTGCTGCGTCTTTCACCTCGTCTGCTGCGATGGAATCAGGAGGCGGTGCGCTCCCAACACTTGGATATGGAGGTGGCACCATGATGTCGGGCAATCCGTTGTCGTGGCCACAGGAACAGTGCCACATCATTGATCAACTGTATCCTTACAGTGCCGTAAACATCATTGGTGGTGTGGTCACCATTGAGGGAATTGTCGATCTGCCCCGACTACACGCGGCCATCCAGTCCGCCATTCGGCAATTTGATGCGTTGCGTATGTGGTTTGTGATGGGAGAGGAGAGTGAAGTGGTCAGCCAAGTGCAGCCTTATCACTGGCGCGATATCCGCCATTTGACTTTTTCCCCAGATTATGACAAGGAGAACCTACGCCCAGCGGCGATCGAAACATTTGTTGATGAGTGGTTCCGGCAGCCCTTTACCCTGCTGGCGCACGATTTGTTCGAGTTTGTCACCTTTACGTGCGGTGAACAATACAGCGGTTATTTATTTAAAGCCCATCACGGCATTGCTGATGGTTGGTCAATGGCGTTGTTGTCAAACCATGTCAAGCGAGCATACGAACAGCAGGACGTACCAGATGATGCGTCACCAGCCTATAGCGCATTTCTGGCGCAGCAGCAATCTTATCAGGCGTCAACGCGCTTTGCCGTTGATCGTGGCTGGTGGCGTGACTATATCGACGAATACCGCGACTGCTTTCCAGACAGTTCCCCCATCGTTACTACTGAGGGCATCAGTTGTTCCACTTGGCTTGAGCCAGCCATGATTAACCGTCTCTACAGGTTGTGTAATCGTTATGGCTGTACGCTTAATACGCTGTTTATTGCACTCTTCGCTCTCTATCGCGCCAGAGTATGGGGGGAGGAAAAAGGCGTAATAGGCGTGCCGTTAGCCAATCGGCATACTCGCGAGGCGCGGCGTTGCTTTGGCATGTTTACTAATCAATTGCCGCTGGCCTATCGACTGGTGCGCACGGAACGATTCTGTGAACGGGTGGCCTTTTTCCAGCGCGAACTGAAACGCGGTTTTAAACACAGCAAATATCCCATTACCTTATTCAACCAGGATTTGGCGGAACAGGGGGGAGGGAAGTTGCGGGCGTTCGATTATTGCGTTAATTATTATAACTTTACCTATGAACGCCACATTGCAGGTGCCGCGCAACGCGTGGAGAGTTACTACAGCGGCGAGCAGTCCTATAAGCTACAGATTGTTTTGCAAACTGTTAATAATCATAAAGAAAGCCTTAGGTTGAGTCTGGAGGCGCTGCGTAGCGCTTTCACTCCGCACCAACTGACAGCGATGAAAAATGGGCTGTTGGATTTAGTCACTGCATTGGATCGGCAACCTGACGCTCGTCTAGGCGATCTCGAAGTCTATCCTGCGCCGCACGTCGCATTGGCATGTGGCTCACTCAAACCCTCATTTACTTCCCGATTTGCAGCGCAAGTTGTGGAGCATGGTGATCGCACAGCACTAATTGATAATGAACAGTCTTTGACTTATCGGCAGTTGGATGACGCTGTTGAGCGGGTTGCGCGTTATCTGCGCCAACAGGGGATCGGACGCGGTCAAGTGGTTGGGATTATCGCTGAGCATAGCGCTCAAACGGTGATGGTTATTTATGGTATTTTGCGCTGCGGCGCGGCATTTCTGCCGCTAAATCCCGCGTTGCCAACGACCCGCCTTTACGCCATGTGTCGTAAAGCGCAGGTAGCGCATATCCTTTACGATCCGGCGATGCATGAATTGACGCAGGCGCTGGCGTTTCCCGCGTCCAGCTTGCTCCAGGCCTTAGCCACTTCGGCGCTTGCTAGAGAACCTTGGCCAGCTATTGAACCGCAGGATCTGGCATATGTGCTGTTTACCTCCGGATCGACCGGCGAGCCTAAGGGCGTGCAAGTCTCTCATGGCAATCTGGCTAACTATCTCCATTTCGCCGCCGAACGTTACTTTACAGCGCAGGACCGGGCTGCGCTCTACTCTTCGCTGTCCTTCGATTTGACCATCACTACGCTGTTCGCCCCCTTATGTGTGGGCGCTAGCATCAGCGTTTGTCGGCACGCCGAGAGCGAAACATTGCTGCGCATGGCCGTGGTTGATCAGCCCAACACAGTGATCAAACTGACGCCTGCACACCTGCGGTTGTTGTGTGCGGCTGGCATAAGCAGTGAGCAGATTCGTACCTTGGTGGTTGGCGGGGAGGATTTCAAGCGGGATCTGGCGCGTAAGGCGGCTGCTCTCTTTCCTCAGGCCGTGATCTATAACGAATATGGGCCGACAGAGGCCACCGTTGGTTGCATGATCTATCGCTACACCGGGCAAGAAACGCTGCCTTCATTGCCCATCGGTATGGCGATCGACGGTTGCCAGGTAGCAATTTGCTCCCCTTGGGGCTGTCCGGTACCGGAAGGCGAAACTGGTGAATTGGTGATTTATGGCGCGTCAGTGACGCAGGGCTATATCGATGCGCCGCAACAAACGGCCGCCGCCTACCTTAAAGATACCAATGGGGTGATGATTGGCTATCGCAGCGGTGATATTGGCTACGCCATCGCTCCTAATACGCTGGTTTATCAGGGACGTAAAGACGATCAGGTCAAAATTAATGGCTATCGTATTGAGCTGTGCGAAATCGAACAAGCGTTGTTGAGCGCACCTCAGGTAGAAAGTGCGGCGGTGGCGGTGATTGATGATGTGCAGGGGCAGCACAGCGGGTTGCTAGCCTGCGTGACACCGTCATCTGTTGATGTAGCTACCGTAATGCAACATCTGCGTCAGCAATTACCCACCTACATGCAACCCAAGCAGTGCTGTGCTATCGCCCAACTGCCGCTGTCGCACAATGGCAAGGTGGACGTGCGTCAGATGGTCGCAACGGTCCGAAACACCGCGCCTGCATCGGGTAGCGAGCGGCTGGGAGATGCGGCGATAAGGCATTCAGTTCGGGTATGTGTGGAAGGGGCGCTGGAGCAAACTGAGTTTGATGATAACGAAAATCTTTATGTCTTGGGGTTGGACTCCATCAAGAGTATCCAGATTGCAGCGCAGCTCAGGCACCACGGCTGGACGATGTCAGCGGTGCAGGTGATGGAGTGTGGAACAGTGAACGCCATCTGTGAGTTTCTCGCTAGTCATACAACGGTGTCACAGCTCGCGCAGTATGCTCATAACACCCGTATCGATCTACCCGCATTGCGTTGGTTTACGCAGTTGGCGTTGCCAGTGCCCAATGTTTATAACCATGTCATTGTGCTGAAAGTGTTGCCGGGCTGCCCGCTCGAGCAGTTACACAACAGGCTGCATACATTAATCCAGCAGCAGCCAGCTTTGCACAGTGCGCTGGACGCTGAGGGGCGGTTGCTAGTATGCGACCCTAATGTGTGTTATCCCAACGAGGTGCTCACGGAATATTCGACGGCGCAGTGGACGTTGGCAGAGGTGATCGCTCAGTGCAATAGCATGCTTGACGTGACAAATGGTCGAGTCTTTACGGCAGCTCTGTTACACGCCCCGCAGCCTGCGTCTAGCACGCTGGTACTCTGTGCCCATCACTTGTGCGTCGATATGCACTCTTGGTATTTAATCCTCAGCACGCTGGACGCCGTCAGCACTGTCAATGGCACCAGCAACAGCGGACTGCATCGCTGGAATGACTATCTGGCGAGCAAAACGGTAGATTCCGCCACACACGAAAGCTGGCGCACAGTATGTCAAACGCTACCGCTGCATTTCCCACCCGTGTCATTGCCAGATGACTCATTACCTCGTACGCGCGCTTGGCGTGAAGACTTTCGCCATCCTTGCGTCAGGAGGTTGTTTGAATCCAGTGGTAATACCGCGTACAGCGCCGAAACCTATGTGCTAACGGCATTGGCGCTGGTGCTGCGTTACTACAGCGAAGAGCCTTGGTGTCGCATCGAGATGGAAGGCATGGGACGCGGCTGCTGGCCCGATGAGCCTGACGTTGCGGATACGGTCGGGTGGTTTACTCTATTTTATCCTTGGGCGATCCCTCTGCATGGCGATATGGCGACACTGTTATCTGCGATCGCTTCCGATTTGGCAAAACGCACGCATGGTGGGGGAGATTACGGTCTGCTGCAAATGCGGCATGCACCGGAAGACTCTCTTGCGCAAGGGATCCGAATGAATTACATCGGTGTGCAGGCGCAACCTTCACTCCGCTATTTTCATATTGATCACTTTAATAGTGATATCTATACCGCGCCTGAAAACGCGCTCGGCTGCGTGCTGGAGTTTAATATTGCGCGCTCGGCAGCTGATGGTCTCTCCTTCCACTGCCGTTTCGATCCCACGCGCATTGCGCTGAATGATGTGCAACTCCTGCTGGCGCGCTACAAGAACAGCCTCACTGATCTGGATGCCTGGCTGTGCCAACACAGCGCCACGCTGACGGGCGCGCCGACTTTGTGGACACTATAAACACGATGCCAACCCTTAAGGAATACAACAATGGCAAAGGATGATTTTACCTGTGGCTCACTGGATATTGCCATTATTGGCATGAGCGGGCGTTTTTCCGGTGCGGAATCGGTGCCCGAGTGGTGGGATAAGTTGCTGGCGGGTGAGGAGTTCACTCAACCGACATGCACAGAAGACGATAATGGGAACCCTTGGATTAGGCTGCGCAATATAATCACCGCTCCCTATGACTTCGATGCTGCATTTTTCAATATTCCGCCTGGCGAAGCCCTGTTGATGGATCCGCAACAACGAATATTTCTTGAATGCTGCTACAACGCTCTTGAGCATGCGGGCTATATTCCCACGCAACTTAAGCGAGTCGGCGTCTATGGGGCGACCTACGCCAATAACTATTTTATCGATCGCGTCTATCCATACCTGAAGATGAGCGGCGATCACCATTATCTTCAGGCGCAGATTGGTAACGAAAAGGATTACTTGTGTGCTCAGGTTGCCTACAAGTTGGGGTTTACCGGACCCGCTGTGAGTGTACAGACCGCCTGTTCCAGTTCGTTGGTGGCAGCATATTTAGCATGCGAGGGGTTATTGACTTTTCAAGCCGATGTTGCGTTGGCAGGTGGGGTCACCTTGGGTTTTTTACAGGCGCACGGCTACAGTCCGCAAGGTGATAAGCTGGTATCGCAAGACGGACACTGCGCCCCGTTTAGCGCTGAGGCGACCGGCACGGTATACAGCAGCGGTGCGGGAGTTGTGGTGCTAAAACGTCTTGAGGATGCACTACGCGACCAAGACAGAGTGTATGCGGTGATTAAAGGAGGTGCGGTAAATAACGACGGCGGGCGTCGGCTGGGGTTTGTCGCCCCCAGCGTAGAAGGACAGGTAGAAGCGATCAATACGGCGCTTGCCGCCGCAGAAGTCGTACCGACTGATATCGCACTGATCGAAACGCACGGTACCGGTACCCCGTTGGGTGATGAGATTGAGCTTGAAGCTCTGCACCGGGTTTTCGCACCGGCATGTGCGCCGCACAGCATTCAATTGGGTGCGGTAAAAGCCAACTTGGGTCACCTGGGAGTCGCTTCCGGTATCGTCAGCTTAATGAAAACCGCACTGACGCTATATACTGGTTTAGTTCCCCCGCAGATCAACCTAGTAAATAAACATAAAAAACTGTTGCAGCCAGCCTCGCCATTTTATCTCAGTGATGTAGTGACTTCTGTCCCACAAACGAAAAGGATCCATGCCACCGTTAGTTCGTTTGGGCTGGGAGGGACCAATGCTCATTTGGTTCTGCAAAACTGGTGCGAGACGCCTGCGCAAGCGGTGCAAGAAAATGAGCGCCGCCTGTTTTTCTTCAGCGCCAAAACGCCATTAGCCCTTAGACAACAGTTGGATGCTCATTATCACGCTCTGGCGACCTATGCGGAAGCAGATAAAGATCGTATCGCCTATACTCTCGCGCAACGCCGGGCACATTTCCCGTATCGCTGTGCGCTGGCGGCAGACAGTGTGGTAGCGTTGCGTGCAAGTTTGGCGAAACTGCGGGATGCTGACATGTCTTTTACCCCTATCAATATGGAAACTACCTTGGTGTTCCTATATCCGGACCGGGACGATAAGCTGGAGAGTGCCCTGACGCATTTGCTGGCTTGTCAACCTAACTTGCGCCAGCGGCACCAGCGCCTGTCTCAGGATGTTGCACAAATCTGCGAACCAGCCGATTGGACGCCAGCATTGCGTCAGTTTATCCAGCAGGTGAGTCTTAGTGAATGGCTGATCGAACAAAGTATCTCGCCTGTGCAGCACATCGGTTACCTGACGGGGGCTGCAGCAGCGCAGTATGTTGCGCGCATCATCTCACTGGAAAACGCTGTTCAGCAGGTGATTGTGGCTGAAACGACACCGGAGCAGACGCTGGCCGGCAACAGTGAACTGAGCGAAATATTGGCTAATCTGGCGGTGACGGAGGGAACGCTGATGCTGGAAATCGGTCGCGCGGGGACGTTTTCCATATTGTATCACCAGCATGCGCAGTGGGTTGGGCAAACAGTATTTTCCCCCATGCTGAATACGGATACGCCTGAGGACATCCTGCCGCTGTTGGGCACTCTTTGGCAACGAGGAGTGACTATTTGTTTACCGGAAATGCCAGCCGTGCAGACTATAGGCTTACCCGGTTATTCGTTTGATCGCGTCCGGTATGAAATTCAGTCCAGTGATGCGAGAGAGAACGCTATGTTACCAGTGAGTTATTTGTCGGTCAGCGACTTTGTGGAGAAAACCTGGCGTTCATTGTTATGCATCGATCATTATGACGAACACGCGGTTATTTTCGAATACGGAGCGACCTCGATGCACGTTATCTCTTTCGTCGACAGCTGTAACCACATTTATAAAATCGGACTGACTGCCGCCGATATTTATGCCAGACCCGCTATCCGTGAGCACAGTGAATTTATCTCCGAATGTGTTGATGGTATTTTATGAGGTGTTCACAGGATGACAATAATGGAACACGTTAGCATTAAAACATTATATCATCTCCTGTGCTGTATGCTGCTCTTTATTTCCGCTATGTGCGCTTTGGCGCAAGAACATGAGCCTATCGGGGCGCAAGATGAGCGCCTGTCGACATTAATTCACCAACGGATGCAGGAGGCCAAGGTCCCAGCCCTTTCCGTAAGTGTGACCATTAAGGGGGTACGTCAGCGATTTGTCTACGGTGTTGCCGATGTGGCTAGTCAGAAAGCGAATACTCTAGACACAGTTTACGAGCTGGGATCGATGAGTAAGGCGTTTACCGGACTTGTGGTGCAAATACTGATTCAGGAAGGCAGACTCCGGCAAGGGGATGATATCATTACCTATCTGCCGGAAATGCGCTTGAATTATCAGGGAAAACCTGCTTCCCTGACCGTGGCTGATTTCCTTTATCATACATCAGGATTGCCTTTTTCAACACTGGCTCGGCTGGAAAACCCTATGCCTGGGAGCGCTGTGGCACAGCAACTGCGCAACGAGAATCTGCTGTTTGCGCCGGGTGCGAAGTTTAGCTATGCCTCCGCCAATTATGATGTGTTGGGCGCGGTGATTGAAAATGTGACGGGAAAAACCTTTACAGAGGTCATTGCGGAACGACTCACGCAGCCGCTGGGCATGTCGGCGACTGTGGCAGTTAAGGGGGATGAGATTATTGTCAACAAGGCAAGCGGCTATAAACTGGGATTCGGCAAACCCGTTCTGTTTCATGCGCCTCTGGCCCGGAACCATGTTCCTGCCGCCTATATCCATAGCACTCTGCCTGATATGGAAATATGGATAGACGCCTGGTTGCACAGAAAGGCTTTGCCGGCAACGCTGCGTGAGGCGATGAGTAACAGTTGGCGTGGTAATAGTGATGTTCCGCTTGCCGCAGACAATCGTATCCTCTATGCCAGCGGTTGGTTTATCGACCAGAATCAAGGCCCTTACATCAGTCACGGTGGGCAGAATCCAAACTTTTCTTCTTGCATTGCGTTGCGACCGGATCAGCAGATTGGCATTGTTGCGCTGGCAAATATGAATTCGAATCTGATACTACAGCTTTGCGCGGATATCGATAATTATCTGCGCATTGGCAAATATGCTGACGGCGCTGGTGATGCAATTACAGCCACCGATACCCTTTTCGTCTACCTCACGTTGTTGCTGTGTTTTTGGGGGGCGGTGGTTGTAGTGCGCGGTGCTTTCCGTGTTTATCGCGCAACGGCGCATGGCCCTGGAAAACAGCAGAGGTTACGTTTACGCGTACGTGACTATATCATCGCCTTGGCGGTTCCTGGGCTCGTGGCCGCCATGCTCTATGTCGCACCGGGTATACTATCTCCAGGACTTGACTGGCGTTTTATCTTGGTATGGGGTCCATCGAGCGTGTTGGCGATACCGTTCGGAATTATCCTGTTAGCTTTCGTTCTGACATTAAATCATCAAATTAAACGAATTCTATTACACAACAAGGAGTGGGACGATGAGTAATATCAGTTTGTATTGTTTGCCATATTCAGGTGGTTCTGCCGCCATGTATTATAAATGGCGTAGCGTGCTGTCGGACAATATTACTTTGCGGCCTTTAGAACCTGCGGGGAGGGGAACTAGAATACGCCAGCCGCTGTGTCTTACGATGGTGGATGCCGTCGCTGACCTTTATCAACAATTTGTGAAACACTACACAGGTGGAGACTACGCCATTTTTGGGCATAGTCTCGGAGGGATCATGGCCTTCGAACTGGTGCATTATATTCTCGATCATGGACATGACATGCCATGCGCGCTGTTTTTTTCCGGCTGTCGCCCACCCGATCGGGCCTCTCATGAAGTAATACTGCATACCTTGCCCGATCAGGCGTTTATGGAAGAGATCGTCAAGCTGGGCGGAACTCCGGTTGATGTCTTTCGTAATAAAGAGTTAATGACAATTTTCACCCCCATCATTAAAAACGATTATCGGCTCTATGAGCAGTATGTATTTCAGGCCAAGGCGCGCACATTAACCTGTCCGATCGTGCTATTTCATGGCGATGCTGACAATCTGGTAATGCAGGATGAATTACTTGCATGGGAAAAATTCACCACACGAAAGACGCGGACTATTATATTTCCTGCTGCCGATCATTTTTTTGTCGATAAGCATTTTGAACAGGTGGTAGGTTATGTGAACCAGACGATTGAATCACTCGAAATAGTAGGGTAGAAATAGTTGTGTAACTATACAAGGAGCAATAGATATGGCTGTTCCATCATCAAAAGAAGAGTTAATTAAAGCTATTAATAGTAATTTTTCTTTATTAAATAAGAAGCTAGAATCTATTACGCCCCAACTCGCCTTTGAACCTCTATTGGAAGGGCACGCGAAGGGGACTACGATTAGCGTAGCGAATCTGGTTTCCTATCTGATTGGCTGGGGAGAGCTGGTGTTACACTGGCATGACCAAGAGGCAAAAGGAAAAACTATTATTTTTCCTGAGGAAGGATTTAAATGGAATGAATTGGGGCGTTTAGCACAGAAATTCTACCGTGACTATGAGGATATTACAGAGTACGAAGTTTTATTGGCACGGTTAAAGGAAAATAAGCAGCAACTCGTGGCTTTGATTGAACGATTCAGTAACGACGAGCTTTACGGTAAACCTTGGTATAATAAATGGACCCGAGGTCGTATGATTCAATTTAATACCGCCTCGCCTTATAAAAATGCTTCGGGGAGGTTAAATAAACTGCAGAAATGTCTTGCAGAATAGCGGGGTGCTTACCGTTTGCCTCCCCACTGATGATTTTTCCGGGCAGCGATGAGTGTGGACTGGCGGCACTATCACCCGCTGCTCCGGAACATATTCTGGTTAATGATACGGATAAAATGTGTAAGACAATAAGTCTACTTAACATAAGCACATGCGAACGCATGTGTATTAAGAACCATGATGTCCTGGACGACTTAGAAGATGAAAAACGGCCTGTGGATGAAAAGCCGTATCAGCGTTTGCTGATACGGCCTGGTTCTTTACAAGATTATTCATAAGTCAGGTTACTGCGAGATTAATGTTTTGCTGACTCCAGATGTACGGGGGCACCCAGATTTCACTGCACATATCCAGATAATCCGACCACCACTGCATCATGTCCATGCGGGCTTCCATATGTTCGGCCTTATGAATGTAAGCCAGACGCACAGTGTTGCGCTCTTGGTGACTCATCTGACGCTCCACTGCATCTTGCGACCATAAACCGGATTCCATCAGCGCGCTACACGCCATTGCCCGGAAACCATGACCGCAGATATCTTGTTTCGTGTTGTATCCCATCTGGCGAAGTGCCTTATTGATAGTATTTTCACTCATCGGCTTGTAGGGGTCATGATAGCCGGGGAACACCAGTTCATACCCGCCAGATATTTCCTTAATCCTTTTCAGAATAGAGATAACCTGCTCAGAAAGGGGCACAATATGCGGTGTACGCATTTTGGCACCTCGACTGGAATAACGTACGCCTGCAATCGCTTCGCGTGTGGCAGGTATCGTCCAGATCCGATTTCTGAAGTTAATCTCTGTCCAACGAGCATAGCGCAGTTCACTTGAGCGAATGAACACATGCAACGTCAGCAGGACTGCAAGCCTGGTGAGTTCCCGTCCTTGGTGATAACTGTCAATCCGTTCAAGCAGCTCAGGAAGGCGCTCCAGTGGCAGGGTGGGATAATGTCGTCTGGCGGGAGAAGCCGTCACGCCGTCAAGATTTGCAGCTGGGTTGATTTCGATTAACCCCTGATGAACAGCATAACGCATAATGTTGCTGAGGTGTTGCCGCGAGCGGGACGCAACTTCAAGCAAGCCCTTTTCCTCAATGCCTTTCAGTAATTCAATGAAATGACGTGATTTAAGCTCGGTAACTGGTAGATGCCCGATGGTCGGAAAGACATGTCTGTTCAGACGGGCAAGCACGCGATCTGCGGTATTCTGCGACCATTTTTTCTTGCTACTGTGCCACTCCAGTGCCACGGATTTAAACATTTTCTCCTGCATGCGCGAGCCGCGTTCAGCGGCACGTTGCTGCGCCGGGTTGATGTTCAGCGCCAGCATCTTACGGATGCCTTCGCGCTGCTGGCGGGCGTCAGACAGGGAGACGGCAGGGTAGGCACCCAGTGCAATACGGGATTCTTTGCCATTAATACGGTATTTAAGATACCAGAGACGGGAACCGCCTGGTTTGACCAGCAGATACAGACCGTGGGAATCGGAGACTTTAAAGGGTTTATCAGTGGGCTTGAGACTACGGATTTTTGCGTCGTTAAGGGACATATGGGGGTCACTCCATTATCGAACTAACCTGACCCCAGATTTGACCACCAATTTTTCCCGATGCGTAGGGTAAAATCAAAATGCACCGAGAAGGGTTTTCACACTAACCTGTTGAATCAACATCAGATAAAGATTCGCAAGGATGCATGAAAACAGAAAATTGGCTCCTCTGACTGGACTCGAACCAGTGACATACGGATTAACAGTCCGCCGTTCTACCGACTGAACTACAGAGGAATCGTGAGAACGAGGCGAATATTAGCGATGCCCACCCACAATGTCAAAGCCTGTTTTTTAAATTTGAAATCGTTTGCTGAAATAATCTGCATTTTGTCGTTTATTCCGATACAACTGGCTTTTTTTCACACTTTTGCGGCTCGGATCGAGGGTATTTCCATAGCCAACGTCCAGTAACCATTCGCCAGTAAAACAGCACGGCCCGCACAGCCCAGTCGGCAAACATTCCCATCCAGACGCCAACCACACCCCAGCCAAGCATGATTCCCAGCACATAACCGACTACAACCCGACAACCCCACATGCTCAACATCGAAACCCACATGGCGTAACGGGCATCACGAGCACCTTTAAATCCAGCGGGTAGCACCCATGAGGCGGACCAAATAGGCATAAATAAAGCATTTAGCCAAATCAGAATCACAACGACGTGTTTAACCTGTGGATCCTGGGTGTAAAACGATGCCATAACCCCGGCAAAGGGAGCCGTTAGCCAGGCGATGGCCGTTAATCCAAGAGTGGACAGCCAGAACACATGCCGCAACTGAATCTCTGCTTGCGCTATCTGCCCTACCCCCAACCTTCGGCCTGTAATGATCGTAGAAGCAGAACCGAGCGCACTTCCGGGTAAGTTGATAAGAGCCGCAATTGAGAACGCGATAAAATTTCCGGCAATAACGCTGGTCCCCATCCCGGCAACGAACATTTGGGTTAATAACCGACCACTGGTAAATAACACTGATTCGACACTCGCTGGAATACCAATCCCCATGACTTCCCAGATAATGCTAAAATTCAGCGGTTTAAAATAGCTCTTTAACGAAATCCTTAGCGCAGGATTAAAACCAATCGCCAGCACCCACAAAATTGCAACTGCGCCAATATAACGAGAAATGGTTAAACCCAACCCAGCCCCGACAAATCCCAGTCCCGGCCAGGAGAAAAGGCCGTAAATCAATATGCCGCTAATAATAATATTAAGAATATTCAGGCTACCGTTAATCAGTAGCGGTATTTTCGTATTCCCTGCACCACGAAGTGCCCCGCTACCAATAAGAGTGATGGCAGCTGCTGGATAACTGAGTACGGTCAGCTCCAGATAAGTCAACGCCAGTGCTTTAACGTCTGTCGTGGCATCACCCGCGACGAAATCAATAATTTGTTCGCCAAAATGATGAATTAGCGTTGCCAACAGTACGGCAAACAACGTCATGATCACCAATGACTGCCGCGTCGCCACCCTCGCTCGTCGTCGATCTCGCTTACCGAGACTAAATGCTACAACGACAGTAGTACCAAGATCGATAGCTGCAAAAAAAGCCATAATGACCATATTGAAGCTGTCCGCCAACCCCACGCCGGCCATCGCATCTTTTCCCAGCCAGCTGACCAGAAAAGTGCTCAGGACCCCCATCAACAGGACACAGGCGTTCTCCATGAAGATAGGAACAGCAAGCGGGGTTATCTCGCGCCAGAACAACACTTTGTAGCTCTTGCGTTTAGAGTGCCAGCGAGTGCCGTGAACAACCTGGCGTAAAGCAGAGGAGATATTCAAAGCCGACCTTAATTGCAGAAAGTGAAACCACATTTCAAATGATGAGGGAGAATCAGCAAAGCTGCAAAGATTTTCGCCAACAAATTGTCTGCAAATGCAACAAACTGTTGATAGAAACGGCAAACAGTTGGGAAATTTAAAAATCGGGTTTGACAAAATATTTTTCGCCGTTAAGATGTGCCTCAACAGCGATTCCTCTGTAGTTCAGTCGGTAGAACGGCGGACTGTTAATCCGTATGTCACTGGTTCGAGTCCAGTCAGAGGAGCCAAATTTCTGAAAAGCCCGCTTTTATAGCGGGCTTTTTGCTATATCTGATAATCAATTTCCTCTTCACTGTTTTCCATCACCTGGCGCTTGATATCCTCAACTGACAGTCCTGCATTACAAAGTTCCAGAAAGCGCCAGACATAGTTACGCTGAAGTTGCCCTCGCTTCAGTCCCAACCAGACAGTATTAGCATCGAAAAGATGCCGCGTATCCAGGCGGATTAAATTCTTTTCCTCTTGTTCGCCGCTGGATTGTTCGGCAACTAATCCGATCCCAAGCCCAAGAGCAACATAGGTTTTAATGACATCAGAATCCTGTGCACTTAATACAATATCTGCCGGCAAACCTTTGCGGGCAAATGCGTCATCAATGCGTGAGCGCCCCGTAATCCCCTGTCGGTAAGTAATTAACGGCCACTTCGCTATTGATTCCAGCGTCAACGGTGTAATTTGCGTCAAGGGATGATCGAGTGGAACAAGCAAACTATGGTGCCAACGAAACCACGGGAAGGCGACGAGCTGCGGGTCATTACTCAAACGCTCGCTGGCGATACCAATATCAGCTTCGCCATTTTGCAACAACGTCGCAATTTCCTGTGGTGTACCCTGGATTAGCTCCAGCCGAACCTCCGGGAAAAGTTCGCGAAAAGCTTTAATGACCTCAGGCAAGCTATAACGTGCCTGAGTATGCGTCGTTGCAATAGTGAGAACGCCAGACGTATCGTTGGTAAACAGGTCTGCGAGCCGACGAACATTACTGGCTTCATTCAGAATGCGTTCTGCAATGACCAGTAATGCTTTGCCCGGTTCAGTCATGCCCAGCAGTCGCTTACCTCGTCGAACAAATATTTCGATGCCAAGTTCATCCTCCAGTTCCCGAATATGACGGCTAACGCCTGACTGTGAGGTAAAAAGCATATTCGCAACCTCTGTCAGGTTGTAATCCTGACGTGCAGCCTCGCGGATTATCTTTAGTTGTTGGAAATTCACGGTAAACTCCGGGCAGTTCAGATATCCCGTTATTGTTAAAGTCTAATGCCCGGCATAACAAATAATAAAAACCCGCATCTTATTCCATCCCGATATAACGCTTAGCTCACCAATTGCCACTGCCTTTTTTCCATCACTGGAGAACTAATCACTGACATTAACAACTCTTTCACTGCCTGTGCCTGTGGTGACAAGTTTGCTCTGGCGGGTAAATTTAAGGACAAAGAGAGACTCATTGAAGGAGTGGTAATGCGTGACATCCACCCATTTACTGCGCCACATAACGAACGCGCAGCCGATTCAGGTAATACTGCAACGCCCATGCCGCTGGCAATCGCTGCGGTAAGCGTGGCAATAGACTCAATTTCACCAATGACTTTTGCCGTGAGCCGCCGTAGGGAAAAAGCCTCATCAACACGAAGTCTAACAGCGCTGTAATCACTGGGGAGAAAAAGGTTCATTTGCGCAATAGCATTAACATCAACGCTTTGCCCCGGGCAATCTTGAGTTCCTACCAGGAAAAGATCTTCTCTCAGCAAAGCCTGACTGGATACCCCAGCCACAGGGGAATGCTCATAAATCACCGCCATATCGAGTTGGTGATTTATCAGTTTTTCGTTAAGCACTGCACCACTATTTTCATGAAGATAGATAACGACCTCCGGGAATTCAGCGCGAACCGCCTGTAATAAGGGCATGGTGATGGATGACGCAGCGGTTCTTGGCGCAAAGCCAATCGAGACTTGCCCCGATAATGACTGACCAACGTTATGCACCGCCAGTTGGGCCTGCTCACACTGACGTAAAATGGCCCGTGCATGGGTATAGAGAATTTTTCCGGCGCCTGTTGGCGTAACGCCCCGTTTTGTGCGAATCAAAAGCTGTTGATTTAACTCACCTTCCAGTGTGGCAACCTGCTGGCTGAGCGCTGGTTGTGCAATATGCAATACTTCAGCAGCCTGGGTCAGGCTACCAATATCTACAATTTTTACGAAGTATTTCAGGCGTCTGAAGTTCATGTTGCCTCCGGTTTTTAAGAATCGGCCCAAGTGCCGCCATTACTTACAACCAGAATGCAAGATGCTTGCCAGTTCTATTTTAGCGTTGATGCGCAAGCTAACCAACTGTCAAATAAGAGATTATGATAGATTCGTCATTGGCCCTTTTTATCAGCAGTCGCATTCACCTGCCCTATAAAAGGGGGGTATGCACCACGATGGTTCATTACCCAATAAGATTGAAAGCTCACCACTTTGTTGAAATTGTCAGCAAACAAACAAAAAAATGCATTTCACCCTTTGACATCACCATGCACTGCCATTAATATGCGCCCCGTTCACACGATTCCTCTGTAGTTCAGTCGGTAGAACGGCGGACTGTTAATCCGTATGTCACTGGTTCGAGTCCAGTCAGAGGAGCCAAATTTTAGTTTTGAGACATCTCTATGAGTCTCAGGACAGTTAAAAAATAAAAATTATTTTTACCCGGTCACTTTGTAAAAAAGTGGTCGGGTTTTTGATTTCTGTGTTTCGTGCGCTTAATCGAGTCTCACGCTTCAGTGAGCAAATTGCCCCTCCCCAACAGACATCACGATTCACAAGGTCAAAAATTCTGTTCCATGAAGTACCGTACAAAGATAAAGAGAAAAATGCCTTATGCGGGATGTAGCTGTCGCGTCTTTATCGGGAAACTATACGTAATTGCCACTTTGTCTTCGGTAATCAGAAAAAGAAGACCTGCCATTTTAATAAATATTATTTCTCTGGGAACGGGGATTTTTTATAAGCAATATGACGAGTTAAACATTATATTTTTATAAGGATTATATGAGATTAAAGAAATCTGCCATAAAGACAGATTTCTTTAACATATAATTAGAGATTTGCGACGTTATGATAAACTTTTTGTACATCGTCGTCATCTTCAAGGGCATCAACAAGCCCTTCAAAGATTTCTAAATCTTCTGGGGAAAGCTCAACTTCAGATTGAGCAATCATTTCTAATTCTGTTGTTGAGAACTCAGTGATTCCAGCTGCTTTTAGCGCCGCGATTCCTTTATGAAGGTCAGTAGGTTCAGTATAAATAACAATATTACCTTCTTCTTCAGTTACATCACGAACATCAACTTCAGCTTCAAGCAAAATTTCAAAAATATGGTCAGGGTCTGTTCCTTTAAATACAATCACACCCGTATTGTCAAACATATAGCTGACAGAACCTGCCGCTCCGATATTGCCGCCTTTTTTATTGAAAATTGTGCGAACGTTAGCAATCGTACGGTTAACATTTGAAGTCAATGTCTCAGCAATAATCATTGAGCCATTAGGACCAAAGCCTTCATAACGTCCCTGTACGAACGTTTCATCTCCACCGCCTTTGGCTTTATCAATTGCTTTATCAATAACGTGCTTTGGAACTTGTGCCTGCTTTGCACGTTCAATAACGAATTTTAAAGATGTGTTTAATTCTGGATCGGGTTCACCTTGTTTGGCAGCAGCATAGATTTCTACACCGAATTTTGCATAAATTTTAGACGTTGCACCGTCTTTAGCCGTTTTTTTAGCAACAATATTGGCCCATTTACGTCCCACTGGAATGATCTCCTCGAAAATTTATTTACATTACTGGTAAATCGTTAACATGTGTTAATTCAGCATATTATATCATAACAGGAAAAATCTCGTCTATTAGAAATAAAAATATTCTAAAGCCATAATCTTATATTTAATTTTATAAAAACTAATGTTGTTGGCGGGATTTTTTATAATTGTGTTTTGAAAGCATACTTGCTTTTAATATGTGGAAATCATTAAGACGATAATAAAACTCGCATCTGCCCAAGGAAGCAAACAGCCCGCGTTTATTGCAGGCTATTTGCCAGATGTCTTACTTAATCCTTCACATCTATTTCTGATAAGAAGGTTCATAACTTATTATCGGAACGGCGGCTCATTAAAGGTTCGTAATTTACGTGAATGCAGTCGGTCGCCTTCTGCGCGCAGCAAATCGATCGCCCGAATGCCAATTTGCAGGTGTTCGGAAATAGCGCCTTCATAAAAACGGTTAGCCTGGCCGGGAAGCTTAATCTCACCATGTAACGGTTTATCTGAAACACACAGTAGTGTCCCGTATGGCACGCGGAAACGATATCCTTGCGCGGCAATGGTTGCACTTTCCATATCAATTGCTACGGCCCGGCTTAAGTTAAAACGAAGTGCAGAAGCTGAGTAACGTAACTCCCAGTTCCTGTCATCTGTGGTTACCACAGTACCTGTACGCAGCCGCTGTTTGACTTCCTCACCAGGCCTGCCGCTGACTAACTTGGTAGCGTCATAAAGCGCACGTTGCACTTCAGCAATGCTCGGAATAGGAATATCGGGCGGCAGAACCGCATCAAGAACGTGGTCATCGCGTAAATAAGCGTGTGCAAGGACATAATCTCCAATGGCCTGGCTTTCACGTAATCCGCCACAGTGACCAATCATCAACCAGACATCCGGGCGTAGCACTGCCAGATGATCGCAGATGGTTTTAGCATTGGACGGTCCCACGCCAATATTCACCAGAGTAATACCCCGACCATCAGCGGTAATTAAATGCCATGCTGGCATCTGGTGTTTTTTCCATGCAAGGTCGGAAATGGCTTCTTCTGGCGCTTCGGTTTCGGCAGTGATCCAGTTCCCGCCAGCACAAGAAAGGGCAATGTAGGGACTATCAGGATCGAGGATCTGGCTGCATCCCCAACGAACGAATTCATCCACATAACGTGTGTAGTTGGTAAACAAGACGAACGGTTGAAAATGTTCTACTGGCGTACCGGTATAATGGCGCAACCGTGCGAGGGAAAAATCAACCCGGCGAGCATCAAAATGCGATAACGGGGAGAATTCCGTTGGATGATAAATGCCGTCTGCAGTTTCATCGCCGATTTGCGCCAGTTCTGTTGTCGGGAAGTAGCGAGTTAAACCAGCGCTCATTGAGCGATCAAGTGTTAATTCAGAGCCATCGATGACATAAGGATAAGGGATTTCATGCTGCGAGGGTTGCACAGAGATATGCGCACCATAATCCTGATACAGCAACGTAAGTTGTTCATTGAGATACGAACGAAAGAGAGTAGGGCGAGTAATCGTGGTGGTGTAACTGCCTGCGTGAGTAAAACGACCAAATGCGCGCGTTTTGGGGGGATTAGTTGTGCTACCGTCCCAGGTTACGGTCAGTGATGGATAGACAAAAAGACCTTGTTTGCGGGCGTTTTCATCAGGTAATTCGCCACTTGTAATATATTTGCCAATGGCGTTGCGTAAAGCAACTACAGATTGCTCATACAGCGCGTCGAGTTTATCCAGTGCCTGAGCTGGGGTCAGACCGGAGCCCTTATTATTCATGTGTGTCTCCTGTTCCATACAATTACCGCACATCCGATAGTATGTCACAGGAATGTGAAACAAAAGTGTAAGGCGAAGATCGGATGATCTTCGCCAGGCTATTAAGCGCGTTGATTGTCTTTCATCAACAAAGCGGTCATTGCGGAAATCAGGCATCCAGCCAGCAAATAAATAGCGACGCTATGCCAGTTCCCGGCAAAGTAAGTGATGAGTGCAGCGGCAATAAAAGGCGTAAATCCACCGCCAACCACACTGGCAACCTGATAACCGACTCCAGCACCACTGTAGCGATAACTGGCACCAAACATTTCGGTAAACATCGGTTGTTGCACACACACCACCATGTCATGCGCAATGTTTGCCAGCATTATGGAGAAGAAAACTATCCAGAAAATAGATTGTGCTTCAAGCGCCATAAAGAAAGGAAATGCGCTCAACGTTCCGATCAACGCGCCTGTGATATAAACCCTGCGCCGACCAAAACGATCGGCAAGCCAGGCAAAACAGGGAATTGTCAGGCAGCTTAATCCACCGACCAGCAAACCAATATTAAGGAAAAGTTCGCGCGGTAACCCCATATTCTGGGTTGAATAATTAAGTGCAAAGGCAGTAACAATGTACATCGTCAGCAACTCGCACAGTCGTAGTGCAATAATCTTCAGGAAAGCACCGGGATGTCGTAACAGAGCTTCGATAACCGGGATGCGTTTTTTCGCGGCCGCTTGATTATGTTGCTGTTGTTCAAATTCCGCGGACTCCTCCATGCCATTGCGCACCCACAATGCTCCCAGTACCAGTACGATGCTAAACAGGAAAGGAATGCGCCAGCCCCAGCTTAAAAACTGTTCGTCAGTCGTCATCATACTGATCAATGAAACCAGTCCGGTTGAAAGCAGTAAACCTACTCCGTAGCCAACTTGTACACCGCTACTGTAAAAGGCTTTTTTATTTTTCGGCGCACTTTCAACGGAAAGCAACGCTGCGCCTCCCCATTCGCCGCCGACGGCAAATCCCTGAATGGCACGCAGTGTCACCAGCAAAATAGGTGCCCACCACCCAATGGTCGAGAATGAAGGAAGAATACCAATCAAGGCTGTCGCGATGCCCATCATCCAGACGGTCAGCATTAACATGCGCTTACGTCCCAGCCGGTCACCAAAGTGACCGAAAATGACACCGCCGAGCGGTCGGAAAAGGAAGCCGACACCAAAGGTGGCAAATGCGGCGAGCGTTCCCATCGCCGGGCTTACTTGCGGGAAAAACTCGCGATTAAACACCAGTGCGGCGGTAATGCCATAGAGTAAAAAATCATACCAGTCGACGACGGCACCAGCGAAACTGCCTAACGCAGCTCGTCGGGCGCGACTTAACGAAAGCGTCCCTTCATCGGGACGAGTGGAGATGAGCGTGGAGTCCATAATGATCCTGTTTGTACTGTCTTTTTATAATTAGTATGGAAAAGGTAACTCACATTGCCGTCGATCTATAAACGAACCTTATGAGACTACCTCGACAGAGCGCATCTGCAAATGATTTTATGGCTGATTAGCGGCAACATGAAAAATTCGATGGAAGATGAAAGCGCAGGAGTTGCTGGTGTTGTTTAAGGATTAAGCAGAGGGCCCACAGGTTCGAGATATGAAACATAAAAGTCCGCATATGCACAAAATTGCACCCTGATGATTCTGATAGACTGCATTGCATTATAACCAGTAGGGAGGCGAGGTTAGTTATGTTTTTAGTATCATTGTTGAGACGTATTGCATTTAGTTACTACGATTATAAAGCTTATAATTTTAATATTGAAAAAACAGACTTTGTTGTCATACATATTCCCGATCAGATTGGCGATGCTATGGCCATCTTTCCTGTTATTCGGGCGCTTGAATTGCATAAAATTAAGCATCTATTAATTGTTACGTCGACAATTAATTTAGAAGTCTTTAATGCGCTCAAACTTGAACAGACTAAATTAACATTAGTCACAATGACTATGCAGGATCACGCAACATTAAAAGAAATAAAAGATTTAGCGAAGAACATAACACTGCAATACGGTACGCCGGATCTTTGTATAGAGGCGATGCGTAAAAAGAACCTGAAAACGATGATATTTATCAGTCAGTTGAAAGCAAAAACGAATTTCCAGGTCGTCGGTTTAACCATGAAGTGCTATTCCCCTTTGTGTAAGAACGCGTCCCGGATGGATCAGAATCTCCGGACTCCTGTACCCATGACATGGGCATTTATGATGCGTGAGGCGGGTTTTCCGGCAGTCAGGTCAATATATGAATTGCCATTAAGCGATGATGTACTCGATGAGGTACGCGAGGAAATGCGATCGTTAGGATCTTACATTGCGCTCAATTTAGACGGTAGCTCGCAGGAACGTACATTTTCATTATCGATTGCAGAAAATCTAATAGCAAAAATTCAAAGTGAAACAGATATTCCAATAGTGATCGTTTATGGACCCAAAGGGGAAGATAAAGCCAGGGCATTAGTGGATTGTTATAATAATGTCTACCGTTTATCCTTATCACCCTCGATTAAACGTTCAGCAGCAATCATAAAAGATGCTTATATTGCAATAACTCCTGACACCTCAATATTACATATGGCAAGTGCCTATAATACCCCTGTTGTTGCAATTTATGCTGATTACAAAACGCGATGGCCCGCAATGGCCGATGTTTCGGAGTCAGTCGTCGTTGGGCAAAAAATTGACAATATAAGTCTGGATGAATTCGCAAAGGCATTAAAAAGTGTTTTGGCGAGAATTTGAGGCAGTACTTATGCATAGTAATGCCGATCTGTTATGAACGGTGGTGTCATCAATACTCTGAGGCTGGTCAATCATCACAGAAAACCAGCCTTTGGATCAAAGCAATACTCACCGAAAATGATCATAGTCACATCGAACGCGATTCAGGAGGAACTGTTTGGTAAATAGCACCACCGGATCTTGGGGGCGCTGTGATTATTACAGTATTGCTATCACCGTCATTTTTGAATGTCACTTTACCAGTAGCATCAACGCCTACCCAGGAGGCCGAGCTTGAAAACGAATAATCAGCCGCCGTTTTTCCTGGTGCAAAGTTGTCATTATTCAACTGATAATACGCCCCGGTAAATCCCTGCGAAGGGAATGAAGCTGTCGGTAGGTTTGCACTATTCACTGACACTGTACCCGTCATTGGTCTGGTTTCCGCGCTAATGAATTCTATCGTGGTACTCAGACCCGCCTGATGAACACCATTCAATACGGGGATCAGCGTTGCGATACCCTCTCCGCCTCCTGTAACAGTAGCTTTGTAATCACCGTTGATATTTTGACTGTAATCAATTGCGCTAATTTTCATATAGGGCACGTTTGTACCTGATTGCACAAATTCTATCCCTTAAGAAACTTTGATCGGATTGCCTGATATATCGTGCAGAACAAGATGTAGCTCAGCACTATCGGTAAAGTCCCCTTTCAGTGATGACTGGTTGTTCTTAAGGATGGACTGCGAGGCGTCTGCTGGGCCTGCCACTAGCGATATATCTACTGTTTGCATTCCACCTGCGCTTGTGACTGCGCTTACAGTGACGCTCCCCGTTATCTCACCTTTCACGCTTGTTGTCGCGATTCCGTTTTGATCGGTCACCGCTGTTAATGACGTTAATGTGGTGGAGCCGCTTTTTAAGGCGAAGTACACAGTGAGACCTTCGATCAGGTTACCACTGCCATCCTCAACCGTTGCCTTTAAGGTACTTAAATCACTGTTGGTGGCGGCGATAGTCGACGGATCAGCGATAAAGCTAGCAACATGTGCGGTGCTTGGGTTGCCAGTAACCTTCACGGTTGTCTGTGTCTGTATTGTGACGCCGTTATGGAACGATGCAGTCACCGTATATGTACCGACTTTATTGCTGGTCAGAACGACTGGAGCCTGACCTGAAGAGTTGGTTCTCACTTTTCCGCCACTTAACGTCGCACCTTCTAGCGTTACGCTAAAGTTGATGACCTGACCCTCCACTGGAGTGCCATTTGCAGAGGTTAGCGTTGCCGTCAGAGTAGCGCCTTTAGGAGCATTGACACCGATAAGCGGACTGGACGTGAGTGTCAGTTTTTCATCAATAGCCTCCAGTTGTTTCTCAAGTGAAGCTCCATTCGCTAGGGATGCTTTTACAGTATACGAGCCGTTTCTTTCAGGCGTCATGGTGACCTCGGCTACTCCCTGCGTATTAGTAGAGACCGTATTCTGGCTGATGATCATTTGCGAGGATGGCGCTGCACTGAATGTCGCGGGTTGATGCGTCACCGGGTTGCCAAACTGGTCGTTAACGTGAGCTTTAACTGCTATGTCTTGTGCGACCATGACCTGACCTTCAGGTATCTCCTGACTGGTAATCGTCGCAGAATTAACATCTACCTTGGCATTCAGTAATCGCGAGATGACTTCAGTAGGTTTATCTGCCAGAGAGGCTGAAACTGTTTTTAGTCCGACCTCGGTGCTTGTCACAAGAATTTCAGCGAAAACCTGATCATCCGTTTCAACGCTGGTGCTGCTTAGCGTGACGGAGGTTCCGCGGAAATTAACTTTTATACCTTCTACTGGGTTGCCGTTTCCATCAGTCACTGTTGCCTGTAGCCTGGTCATTCCAATGTTATTGGCGATGAAATTGTCCCCGGTAACGTTAAGATTAACCTGCGCAGTGAGCGTATCCGCAGTAAAGTTCACCACCAACTGCTCACTCTTACCGCCAACCATCGATGCTGTCACGGTATGAGCGCCTGCTTTTGTACCTTTCAGCGTGACTTTCGCTTTGCCATCGGCATCAGTAACCGCTTTGTCGCCATCGCTCAGCGTGAAGTTCGCCTTCACATCTTCCGGTAGAGTAAATGTTACCTCAGTGTTGGCTATCGCATTGCCCTCTGTATCAGCGACGGTGCTGTTAGTGTCGTGAGATCGTTATTGTCGGCAATCACCGGATCCTTCGAGGCTGCCAGCGTGATTTCAGCATTCGTGACGTTCGGCACATAGTTCACTGTTTGTTGCATCGAATCGCCATTTTCGAGGGTTGCCGTCACGGGAGTTCTTCAGGCTGAAATCTTCATCCACGCCCAGCGTGATTCTTGCGGTACCGAAGCGGCTTAACCAGTCTGTCATTACCCCTGAAGCCTGAGAAGAGGCCCATCCACGTGCTATGTTTGCCGCTTGCTCGCTGTTCATATCTTCGGCGAGCAGAGATCCAATTAGCTGTGAAGTACTGGCTATCTGTTGCTCAAGGTTGCCACTGCTGTTACCCGGCGGCGGGGTTAAATTTTTTTCACTAACTTGTGCCGGGACATCCAGTTCATCACCCGGGCGGACATTACGAACAAACGTACGAAACTGGTTGAGTTTGCGTAACAGGGGGGTATCTATAATTTGTTGCACAGGACAAATATATCTGGCTTCTGTACAGAGTCTTAAATTTTGACCATAAATAAAACCGTCCCTGTCAAGCATGCATAGTTTATCAAGTAGGTCTCCCACAAACTGCCTGAATTTTATTTTTCCATTAAAAGTTTGTATCTTCTTAAGTATCACAGGAGACTGGAAATAGACCGATAGTAGGATGTTGCCACTCAAGGCATGACGATAAATATCGCTAGGAGTAATTTTTTGTTTTATGGCTTTGGTAGTGATCTCAACTGCTTCCGTTATAGTGACCCATGTTGACATATAATGAGTTATAAGCAAAGGCTGATATTTTTTTGACATAATATTATCTCCTTCTACACAACAATTCGTTCCTTTAAGGAAAAAGATTGGTATCACAAGTATTTATCTATGATTAATCAGAGGGTTTATGACAGAGAAAAGGATGTATATTTCTGAGTAAACATGTACAGGCCTATGGGGTGACTATTTAATGAGTAAATGCCGAATGATTTTCGGGGTGATGATTATAACTTGAGGAAAAACCCCAGCGTGGTTTGAGTAGTGTACCTGAGTGATATTTGTGTTATGTATGCATTGATTGCAGCAGAATAAATATAGTTCAGGCTAGTATAGTTTGTGGTAGCTATGAGAATATATAATCTATTTTACCTATAAAATAATTTATATGTATGGTTTTTTTTTAGGTTGTTTGTCTGTGCTTTTATATTCTGGAGATGTGCCTTGTATATAGGATTGTTTGTTGGTTGTATTTTTTAATGTTGCACTGTTGTGAATTTTTATTTTGATATGATTATTTCTTTAGTATAAGGAGAGAAAGGAACGAGAAAGTTAAATCTATTTATCCTAATCGCAATTTCATTGTTTAAATAATCACTATGGATTAATATTTTTTGCGACTTTGCTGAGTTACTGGTTTTAACTAGTGGTGTAAAAGGGATACCTTTTCGGTATCCCTTTTACAATAATCAGAAGAAATCAATTCGCGTATTGATACCGACGGTGCGACCCATATTGACCTGCGCGACGGCGCTGCTGCCGTTCATGTAGCCATAGGTACGGTAACGACGGTCGAACAGGTTATCGACATAGACGGAAATGTTCATCCGTTCAGTCGCCTGCCAGCCCAGGCTGCTGTCCAGGGTGGCATAGGTGCCTTGCCGCAACTGGTTGTCGCCATCGAAATAATGCGGCCCGACCAGATTAACCGCCAGTCGGGGCATCAGTGCGCCATAGCGCGTATCAATCACGCCGTTCACGCTGCTTCCCGCGCCATAACGTGGTACGAACGGCACCCGGTTACCGTGATACAACTCACTGTCATTGGTGAATTCGGAACGGATCACGTTGCCATTGATATCCCATGACCAGCCTGGCGCAAACCGCCACTTCGCTTCAAGCTCAACGCCGGTGGCGTCGGCTTTACCCGCATTGCTTAATGTCTGCATCCCGACCGGGCCAGAGTAAAGCTGCATGTCTTTGGTGTGGGTATAAAACGTCGCGGCTTGCAGCGTGACGTCAGCGGTTTCGTAGCGGGTGCCAAGTTCATAGTTGATGGATTTCTCGGCGACGAACGGTTTGGCATCAAGACCCGCAGTAGGCACGATGTTGTACCCGGAAGGTTTATATCCCTGGGCTACACGGGTATACACTCTCCAGTCATCGGTCAGCATATAGCCTGCGGATAGCTGCCCGAGCACCTGATCGTCATTGCTCTTACCCTGGTCGCCAAACGGGTTGCCGAGCATGCTGCCGTGATATTGTGTACTGGATTTATCATGCGAGAAGCGCACGCCGCCGCCGATATCAAAACGATCGGTTAAATGCCAGGTCAGGTCACTGTATGCGGCCAGCGTTTCAGCGGTGGTATAGCCGGTACTGCTTAAATAAGGCATTGTCGGCATGTCGTAGGCTGAATTTAACTTCTCGCGGGTGTTCTGCCGGTACAGCCCAAACACCATATCAACGGTACGCGCATCGCCCAGGGTTGCGGCGCGCAGCTCCTGCACATCCTGATTCCAGCGCTGAGGCATATTGACGATTAACGAACCGGAAGGGAAGGTGCGCGAATAATGCTGCTGCTGCCAGGCGCTGATCAGGTTGAAAACCCAGTCATCGGTGGTGTATTTCCCACTCAGGGTCTGGCTGTCAGTGCAGCGCCGCATGTACGGGTCTGGTGAACCATCGCTGATCGACAGCTTACGGCCCTTAATATCATTCCATCCCACATAGGCATCCTGGGTGGCGCGGGTGCATTCGCGTGAGGCGGCAAAGCCCATTTCCCAGGGCTGATCGTCCGGCGCCAGACGCAGTTTCACATTCCCTATGCTGGCGCGGGTGCCGCCTAAGTCATCGCTTCCCGTCGCGGGGTTAATCATGTCGCCGTCATCAACCTGGCGTAACAGGGTGACGCTGCCGTACAGCAGGCCATCCTGAATGGGGCCGCTCAGGTTGAACTTACTTCGATAACTGTCGCGGCTACTGACGCCGCCTTCAATATAGCCGCGCGGCGTGCTGTCCGGCTGCTGGGTGACGATGTTGATGATCCCGCCCTGAGCGCTTTTGCCATATAACGTTCCCTGTGGGCCTCGCAGCAACTCCACGCTTTGCACATCGGTAAGCGCCTGGATGGTGTTGGTGGAAAGCTGAGGGACGCCATCGACATACAGGGTGACGGCGGGGTTATAGAAGTCCTGCGCTGAAGAGACGCCGCGTAGCGAGATCGTCGAAAAAAGCATGTTGCCGCTATTTTCAATATTGAGCCCGGGCAAGACTCTGGGGAGTTTGTCGCTGGCGGTGACGCCGGCGTCGCTTAATTCCGGCGCGCTGACAACAGTAGATGAGACGTTGTTGGCTGATGCCGAGCGGGAAGATTGTTTACTGGCGGTAACCACCAGCGTGCTTTCGTCTTGCTGTGAAGTCTGGGCATTAGCAATGGCGGGGAGCAATAATCCCCCCAAGGCCAGAGGATAAAGCCGTGTCATTTTCATTGTTGTGAGTCCCTGTAAGACGGCGAAACGCCAAAAATACCGACAATGGTGAATTGAAAATGATAACTATTTCTAATAGTGGTGCTACCCGAAACGGGTTTATTTCAACCTGTTTCGGGTCGGTTTGCGCTTATTGGGCAGAATGGCGATAACGGTCGACGGCGAGAGCCGTCAGGCGTTTTTTGTCTATCTTGCCGACGGCGGTGAGCGGCCAGTGGTCCAGAAACTCGATTTGGTCAGGAATTTTCCACGCGCTGAGCCCCATACGGGTCAGTTGTTGACGCAACTGCTGATAGTCAGTTGGCACCTGCTGCGCGATGATAAACGCGCAAATCCGCTCGCCAAGCAGCGTGTCCGGCGCGGCGACCACCGCGCAATCTTGCACTTCCGCTAAACGCAGCAGTGCCGATTCCACTTCAGCCGCGGCTATTTTTTCTCCGGCGCGGTTGATCTGCTCTTTTATGCGTCCCTCAACGTGCAGGTTCCCCACCTCATCCAGCCTGACATTGTCGCCTGTGCGGTAAAACCCTTGCGCGGTAAAGGCCTGCGCATTGTGGGCAGGGGCGCGGTAATAGCCCGAAATGGTATAAGGGCCGCGCGTTAACAATTGCCCGGTTTCGCCCGGCGCGACGTCGTTCTCGTCTTGATCAACGATGCGGATTTCATCCAGAGGGGACAACGGGCGCCCCTGGCTGTGGAGAATGGTGGCATGCGGATCGTCCAGCCGGGTAAAACAGAGCAGGCCTTCCGCCATACCGAAAACCTGTTGCAGGGTACAGTCAAAGGTGGCGATAACCTGCTCAGCAAGCGTCGGGTCGAGCCGGGCGCCGCCTGCCTGAATGACGCGCAGCGACGAAAGGTCGCTGTCTTCCCACTCCCTGGCCTGCACCCATAATTGCGCCAGCGCCGGAACCAGGGCGACGTGAGTCACTCTTTCCTGCGCGATTAAAGGCATCACCTCATCACAGCTGGCGCTGTCGGTCAGCACCACTTTTCCGCCGCAGGCAAGCGTTCCCAGAATACCGGGGCAGGCCAGCGGAAAGTTATGCGCCACCGGGAGGACGGCGAGATACACGCTCTGTTGGCTGATGCCGCACAGTTCAGCAGAAGCGCTGAAGTTATAGCTATAGTCGGCATGTCGGCGCGGGATGAGTTTGGGCGTGCCGGTTGTGCCGCCTGAGAGCAACAACAACGCGGTGGCGGAAACATCAGGCTGCGGCCATGCCTGTCGCTCACCGTGAAGGGAGAAGAGCGGCGTAAAATCGTCGCTCACGGTCTCTCCAGCGACCAGAACATGACGCAAGCAGGCGTGTTTGTGCGCCATCTGTCGGGCCAGCTCTGCGTGGTTTTCCCCGTGAATAACGTAAGCGACGGGTTGCGCCAGCTCAATCAGCGCGTCGATATCCAGCGCCCGTTGCGAGGGCATCGCCAGCACGGGGATAACGCCCAGTCTTAACAAGGCGAACAGCAGGGTAACAAACGCGTTGTCGTTGGGAAGCTGCACAATTACATGCTCCCCCGAACGCAAACCCAGTGATGACAGACCTGCGGCAAGTTCGTCAACTTGTGCATCAAGCGCGCTGTAGGTTAACGACCCCTTTGCATCAACGACGGCAATTCGCGAGGCATAACGGGCCGCCCAGTGGCGCAACTGTTCGGCAATGGGTAAGGGATACTGTTCAATCAGAGATTCAAAGGAAGAATTCATGCGTCACCTTTCTGAAGTACTGGGCTGTTTTTGCCACGCGGTCATTGCAGAAAATGCGTGGGGAAAATGGCGGACAATCTGCGTAAAAAAGGACCGGGCTTGTTGAATGGGATAGAAATGATCGCCGTCAATCACCACCGGGCCTGTAACGTGGCTCAGCCACTGACGCCAGGCATCGACCTGCTGCCAGGAGGCTTCGCGATCGTGGCTGCCGCACAATAACAGCGCAGGCGTGCGCAGCGGCGGACAGACGTCGGGCGAGTCGTAGTGATAGCTCTCGGTGGCGTAAAAATCAGCGCGCAGAAGAGGAAGAAACAGCGACATTAATTCCTGGTTTTCCCGCAGTTCAGGAGAACATCCGCCAATGTCTATCAGCTCAGCGATAAAGTCGGCATCATCGCGATGGCTGAGCTGGCGTTCAGAATGCAGATGCGGGGCATGGCACCCGGAAATAATCAGTCCTTGTGGCGCAAGCCCCCGTTGCTCCAGAAGTCGGCAGGTTTCAAACGCCACCTGCGCCCCCATGCTGTGCCCGGCGAGTAAAAGCGGCGTGTCAGGCGATACGGATGCTTCCAGCTCGTTCGCCAGCAGTGCCGCCAGTTGTGTAATGCTTCTGAGCGGTTCCAGATGGCGAAGGCGATCGCGCCCCGGCCAGGTCACCAGAGAAAGCGCGCAATCAGCCAGTTGCTCAGCTTGCCAGTGGCGAAACGCGCTACTGCTGCCGCCAGCGAAAGGGCACATGACCAGATGCGCAGTATTGCCGTTCCGGGCGGGCCACAGCGGGATGCACATTGCAGATTGCGTCACAGCGCCTCCTTATCATCATCGTTGTAGAAACCGGCTAACCGGTCGTGGTGCGGCGGCGTCAGGCGTCTGATCTCCGCATTGCCGGTCTTACGTAAAATCTGCTGCCATAAACGTGATAACGCGATCTGATGTACGCTTTGGCAGGCCGCTGGTGGATGTTCGCCCGCCAGATGGCTGCGCAACTGGTGTAGCAACCAGCTGACGCCCTCCGGCCCGGCGGTTTCGCAGCAGTCGCGCCAGCTCAGGGGCGCCGCGCTGCGCGTCAGACCCGGCAGATCGCGCAGGATCTCCGGTCTGCGGTAGAGGCTGTGGGCGTTCTCCTGATGGTCTGCGACAAACAGGCTGGATGACCAGATGACGGGGCCGTAGCTCGCCTCCAGCGAAAGATGACCTTCCGGCCAGCCCAGCAGCAGGCGGTGCATGATAAGGCTATGCATATCTGGATCGTCAGGATCGAGATAGCGCTGAAGCAGCAGGCAGGCTTCTCCCTCCGGCCAGAAGAGTCTCAGACAGTGAAAATCGCTAAAGCTGCCAACCACGTCGCACTCCACGGCGGCGGCATCAACGCCCAGAGCCAGCAACAACAAATCCAGAGTGGAGTAGAGCAACTGTCGGCTGGTGGTGGCGTGGACCACCTGCGGCGTCTTAGCCAGACAGCGACGCAGCTGCTGCGCATCGCGAAGCCATGTGCGTCCCGCGCGCGTATGCGGATAAAACGTGTTTACCCAATAGCAGCAGCCCTGTTCCTGCGCCAGCGTTTGTAAGGAACTGATGTCATCCGGGTGGAGGGGATGCTCCTGAATGACGTGTACGCCGCGCGTCAGAAAGTGTCTGGCAAGCTGCGTACCGGTTCCTCCGGCGACGGTCGAACGCACGACAATACAGGCGATATCCGGCATCCTGGTTATCTGTTCCGGCGAGGTATACAGCGGAATGCCAAACGCATGAGCCAGCTCTCTTGAACGGGCGCTTCCCTGCGCCAGCAGGCCGACCAGTTCCAGCCCCTCCGGGGGCTGCATAAAGGCATTCAGGTACATTTCGCCAAATTTGGCGCCCACAATCAGTACGCGTTGTTTTGGGGAGGCGGACGGCATCATAACGTGTTCTCCGGTTGCGTTGAGGTTGCGCAAAGCCAGCGCGTAATGTGTTGCGCACAAGCCTGAACGTGGGGGGCTTCCATCATGATTTGCCAGTGGCTGGCTTCAATCACAGCGTCGTCGGCGTTGTTTATCCAGCCCTGCCACTCGGTTTCTGCTGGCGTCCAGTGCGCGGGTCTCCCGGCGGCATACACCATGAGACAGGGGACCGGAACGCTTTCGCCCGGCGTATGCTCAGTCAGTAAACGCAGCAGATGCGCGATGTTGTCGAGCCACGTTTCTGCCGCTTGCAGCGTCAGGTTTTGCGACACCATACCGGCCGTTTTAGCGAGGCTGATAAAGTCGGCAAGCTGGCTGTCGGGCATCTGCTGGTCGAAATGTTCGGGCAGTGCCAGAGGCGTTTGTCCTTCGGCTAACAGGCGCAGCAGGGCCGCCCGGTTTTCGCAACAGAAATCCTGTCGGCACACGGGATCGATTAACACCATCCGAACCTGCTCGCCTTTGGCGTACAGGCGTTGTGCGGCGCCCGCCGCAAGAAACGCGCCATACGACCAACCCGCCAGCACATAAGGGCCGTGAGGCTGCTGACGACGGATGCACCCGACATACTCATCGATCATCTGGTCGAGCGTGGCAAAGCGCTGCGGCGATTTTGCTTGCAGGCCGAAAACGCGCCTGTTCAACGCGCTAGCGAGCGGCAGCCAGGCGCTGATATCGCCGTCTGAAGCGTGGAAGACAAACAGGGTTTCCTCACCGTCGCCCTGGCAAAGGGGTATCGGGTTGTCCTCTCCTGACGTAGCCGCCTGTAGATGGGCGCAGAAGTCGCTCAGCGTCGAATGGCTGAACAGATCCTGAAGGTTAGCCCTGGCAATCCCTCTCCGGTTTAGCTGCGCGACCATCCTTGTCGCCATCAGGCTGTCGCCGCCCAGTTCGAAAAAGTCGTGATGCCTTGCCACGGGGCGAGACAGCAGCGATTGCCAGAGTTCAGCCACCTGTTTTTCCAGCGCCGGATTCCCCCCGGCAACTGGCGTGGGTTTGGCTGGCTCAGTCGGCGCATCAGACGGGGCATGCAGCGGCGTAAATAACGCTTCTCTTTGCCGGATCTGTAAAATGGGCAGACCGGTGCCAAAGCGCTGCTGTAAATAGCGGCTCACGGCTTTTTTATCCGGGCGATTTACGCCAGGCGAACGCGCTACCAGCAGATGCTGGCGCAGCGGCGACGATTCCTGCGCGGGCCACGCCAGCTCGTTTGCAAACCCGGCCTGAACGAGAACCTCCTGCCATGCGGAGCGGGTGAGCATCGGTTTCTCATCCCGGCGGCGGAAATCGCGGTATCCGCTTAATCCCTCAATAAAGCCCACGCTCGCCAGCTGGAATACGCTGTTTCGCTCCGTCGCTTCAACGATCAGCAAACGTCCGCCGGCTTTCAGCAACAGTTTTAATCTGCGCAACGTCTGGACGACATGGCTGGCGTCGTGGAGCACATTGACGGCAACGATCAGGTCGTAACCCGCCTCCGGGTGGGCGGTGAAATCCAGCGGCTGGTTGATGTCGAACAAGGCATAAGACACCTGCGATTCATCATGGAAACGGGCTCTGGCGTCATTGAGGAACTGCGCGGAGACGTCCGTGAAGTGGTACGACTGCCGCGTGTTCCGCGTGGCCTTCAGCACCGGCGCGGTAGTGGCTGCGGTTCCGGCGCCAACCTCCAGAATCCGTTCTGCGCTGCACAAGGCGGCAATCTGCGCGGTATAGCGATTCAGACAGGCGCTGGCGGGGTTGTCGCGATACAGCGCGTCGGTAACGCGATGCTGCTCGTTGAACAGCAACTCCAGCGGAGAACACTGCCCGGAGAAGAGGGCGTCGTGCCGGGCGATGCAGGTTTCCAGATACTGCGCCAGCGCCTGGCTCCATTGGCTTTGCGGGCACGCTTCCTGAGGCTCAGGAATCTCGCTGAGCGGAATGCGGCAGCGCCAGCTTTCACCTTCGCGGATTAACCACTCTCTTTCCGTCAGACACTGTAGCCACTGGCGCAGCAGACGCTGGTGAGACGCTTGCGCGGACAGCGTCTGTACTATTGCGCTAAAGCGATGGGCGATCTCCGGCGTGGTAAACAGGCCGTGACGATTTAGCGTAGCCGCGATCCCCTGTAGCGCTCGCGCCTCCAGCCAGCGCCAGGTCGCCTCCAGCTCATCAAGCTGCGCCTGCTCAGGCAACGGCAGCGCCAGTTGGGTAAGTTCGTGCTCATCAGGCATCGCCGCTGATGGCGACGGATCGTCGGCCATCACGATATCCAGCGTCAACGCGCCCTGTTCGGTTATTTCCGCTCTGGCCTGCCGGATGCCGGGGTATTCGAGCGTCGCCTGCTCAATATCCCGCAGGTCGTAGTCCGCCTGCGCGTTCAGCGGCCAGCGTCGGCGGGGAATGTGCCCGGCGATGCCGCTGGCGAGAGTCTTCAGGCTTTCAGGGGCGGCGATGACGGCTTGCAGGATGGCGCAATAGTCATTAAACATCGCCTCGGCAGCGCCGGGTTCCAGCACGTTGTCCATGCAGTACCAGCTAAACATCAACTCGCCGTCGCTCTCCATGACCTGATGATCCAGCCAGACCTGCGGCGTTTGCGTGAATACATAGCAGGGTTCGCCGAACAGATGGCTCATCGCCTGATCGATAGTCATGCCTTCCAGCGTCATCCCCAGCATACTGGTAAACACTACCGGCATCAGCGGTTGACGTTGTGATCCGCGCAGGCGCCCCAGCTCACGGATCACCTCAACACCGTTCATTTCACTGTGCGCCATGTTTTGCCAGAGGCGCTGTTGGGTCTGTTGCATCTGCTCTTGCAACGTCACCGGCGCTGAGAAGTTAAAATCAACCAGCGTGACGGAGGTAAAATCACCAATCAACTGGTTGATTTGCGGATGGATCGGCTGGCGATTGAAGAACGTCAGGTTCAGCGTAAATGTTGTGGTACGGCTCCAGCGCTCAAGGGTGGCGGCAAACAGCGTGAGCAGCGCGGCAGACGGTGTGACGCCTTGCTGCTGCCAGCGCTGTTTCACGGCCTGCCATTCTGTCTTGCCGATCGTCGATTTGAAGGTGGTGAAGTGTGGCGTTTCCGGGGGCGTCTCAACCACCGGCAGCTCTGGCGCTAAGGGCAGTTGCGGCAGTTTTTCCTGCCAGTAATCCCAGGCATCGTGCCATGCCGATGTCTGTCGGCGCGCCTGTTCAGCCATCACATAATCACGGAAGGTAATAGCGAGCGGTGCCAGCGTTTCACCGCGCCAGACCTGCGCCAGGTCGTCCATCATGACTTTAAAACTCTGCACATCAAACTGCAAAAGGTCGAGGTTCATATGCAGACGGTAATGGCAATCGTCGATTTCGCTGACCACCAGCTCAAAAAGAGGCCACTGGTCGGCAGGCAAAACGCGATAGCTCAGTTCATGCCGCCGTTTTTCCAGCGCGATGCGCTGTTCTTCCGGGGAAAGCGCGCGCAGATCGTCACGCGGGATGTGATACTCCGGCGTTGTCGCCAGGATTCGCTGCTGCCCGTCGGCATCAACCACCATACGCAACATATCGTGGCGTGCGATGAGCTGGTTCCATGCTTTCTCCAGTATGGCGAGATCGAACTCATCGTGGCGTTTATCCCACTCAAACAGGACGTGACAGGCGACGCCGCCATAGCCAATGAGGTGGGTTCGCCCCAGCCAGTAGGCGTGCTGAATGGGCGTCAAAGGGAAGGGCGCATAACGCTCGTCGGCGTCGTGCCGCAACACTTCCGGCTGCGAAGCGGCAGGCGTCGCCTCTGGCTTAGAACAGATAAGCTGCGTGAGTCCATGAGGAGACAGATCCTGCCACGCCCGTTCCGCATTGATGCGTACACCCAGGTAGTGCTGAATATCGCTACTGAGTTCAAGGAAGAGCAGCGAGTCCATGCCGAGTTGCAACAGATCCTGGTTTGGATGCAGTGACGCCGGATCGCTCAGCCTTAGCTGAACCGCAATCCGCTTTTTCAGCCATGCCATCACCGCTGTTTCATCGCTCAGGCTGCCGTTAAAGGCGTTGTCATCAGCAGGAGGAATGACCGGCGTTGCGGCTTTTTCTGTGGCGCTGATGTTAAACAGAGCCTGTTGTAACGGGGGCATTTTGTCGGTAAAAACGCGCATCGCCAGTCGCCACGGGGCGCCGCGCATCACCGCCTGTTCCAGGTGCCAGCAGCCTTCGGCATCGCTTAACGCGCCCATACCTCGGCTGGCGAGCGTCGCCAGCATTTCCGGCGTGGCCGCCCGACCGCTTTCTCCCCATGCGCCCCAGGCGACAGAGAGCGTTTTCGGCGCATCAAGGGTGGAAAACTGCTGGGCCAGCCCGTCCAGGTAGCCGCAGGCCAGCGCATGGGCGCTCTGACCCGGCGCGCCGAGGGTGGCGGCAGCGGAAGAGTAGAGAATAAGATAGCGTCCGTCGTGGTTGCGCAGGGTTTGCAACAGTTGGCTTGCCGCCTGCGCTTTTACCGCGAAAACGGCAGCCAGCTGGTGGTCATCAAGCTCCTGCAAGGGCGCGTCAGCCAATACGCCAGCGGCATGAATCGCTCCGGCAATGCCGCCGTTGGCCGCCAGATCGTCAAGAACCGTGGCCAGTTGCCCGGCATCGCCCACATCACAACGGCAGACGCGCGTCTGCCCGCCCTCCACGTCGCGTAGCCATGACTCATCCACGCGCGGTGCCAGCAGGGCGATGCGTCGCGCCCCTTTTTCTCTGAGCCAGTTCACGGCAAGGCGGCCTAATCCGCCAAACGCTCCGGTCACCAGATGCCAGCGGCTATCGCCGGTAAACACGTTTGCCGGTAATTCAGCGGCGCATCCCGTATTGGGCGACAGTGAAGGAAGCCAAAGGGTGTCACCCCGTGCGGCGAGCCAGCGCTGTGATAGTGAGACTGCGCTCAACCCTTGATGCAGCGTTTCCCACGGGGTGTTTTCGGCGAGATCGATGGCGGCAAGCAACCGTTCCGGCTGTTCGTTGGCCGCGACGCGAAGCAAGGCCCATAGCGCGTGATGGGATGCAGAGAGTGCTTCATTTTCCTCGACTCGCCACGCGCGGCGAGTAACCACAATCAATCCGGCTGCGCTGGCGGTGAGCGCTGCTATCACTTTCTCCGCTAAGGCCAGCGTATCCTCGCTCTCCTCAACAATCATCAGTCGTGAAGAGGCGTGCGGATCGTGAATGATGCCGTATTGCGCCAGCTCGTCGCTGCGCGCAAGCGTACCGGCGCTGAAGCTAAAGGTAAGCGGATGGTCAATGCTGGCGACGTTGAGGGGCGTCCAGCGCCATTGATAATGCGTTTGCGGCGCAGGAAGAGGCTCGGCGGGCGATAGCGGCAGCCACTGGCCAGCAGGATGACGGGCTTCAACGCGCATCTGACCGCGGGAAAAGGCTTCGTTTTGCCAGCTTAAGCGAACCTTCCCTAGCCACTCCGGGGCGGCGACGGGGGGCGGTTCCACAGGCAGAGCGTCGCCATGACGCTGTGAAAGCAGACGCCAGGCCTCCTGCCAGCGGGCGTTAAACCGTTCGGGCTGACCTGCGCAATCAGACCAGTCGGCGAGATAATCACCGTTATCCGTCAGCGCCTGCCCCAACACGGGTTCTGATGGCGCGGTGAATGTTACGGCGCTAACCGCCTGACCGGGCAGCGTGGCGAGAATGATATGTTCGCTCATCCCGGCGGTCGGGCTGCCATCCTGCGGTAGCCACGCCACTTTGCTGAATCCGGCGTGGCGGCACTGTTGTTGCCACTGAGCGGTGGTGAGGAATAACTCACCTTCGCGGGCGTCGAGATCCTGTAGCGGAAGAACCAGCGGGCCGAAAACGAAGTCAAACAGACGCATTGGCTGGGTGATTTCGCGCATCAGCAGGCGCCCGCCCGGCTTGAGCAGGGGGCGCAGATTATCGAGCGTGCGGCCAATATGGCGGGTGGCGTGAATCACGTTCGCTGCCACGATAAGATCGTAAGACTGTGCCTGGAAACCCTGAGACTGCGCCTCTTTTTCGAGATCCAGCTCGCTATACTTCACAAAATCATAGTCGGCGAATTTCTGCTGGGCGCGACGGGTGAACAGCGCCGAGATATCGGTGAAATGGTACTCCAGTGCCGGAACGCCGTTGAGTTCCGGCAGCAGCCACGCGGTGGTGCCGCCGGTTCCGCCGCCAACTTCAAGAATACGCAACGGCTGGCGGGGCTGACGCGTCTGGACAATGCCGCGTAATACCCCGGCGGCGATTTGGTTGAAATAGCGGCCAAAGCTGAATTCCTGATACAGCACTTCCACGCCGTCGGAGGCGCTTTGCGGGAAGATAATCGCCACCGGTTCTTCCGCGCCGCTCATCATTTCATATAACCGATCGCCGGCACGGGCGATGGTGTCGGGAATAGCCTGAAAACCTTCACAATAACCGGCAAGTTCCGTCAGCAGTGATTCCCGCTGTTGATGTTCAATGGGGCGGGCGCGGACGTATCGCCCGTCGGTGCAGCGGTAATCGCCGTCGACCACGCAGTTATTCAGCAGGCGCTGGAGTAGCTGCTGGTAGCGGGGCAGCAGACGTCCACGGCGCATGATGGTCATGGCGTCCACGCCGTTCTCAATGGCATCGCCGGTACAGCGTTGTACCAGTTGATCGACGTAGATGGCGTGCAGTCGCGTGGCGCACTGTTTAAGCGCTTCCAGGCGAGGGAGATCGAGCGCTGTCGCGGCGCGACTCGCCACCTCCAGCCCGGCAGACAGCGCTGCGTCGGCAGGCTCGCAGGCCGGGGAGACGCGCTCTTTCCAGTAACGCTCAGTATCAAACGGATAACATGGCGCAGCGATACGTTGTCCATCGCCCGCCAGCAGGTCGGCCCACGGTAGGGCGACGCCGGCAGCGTAAAGCTGGAGCAGGGCCTGATTGAGGACATCGCTCGCCTCTTTGTTACGCCGGGCGCTGGCTATCCAGTATGCGTTATCGCGGTATTCGCGCTGCCCGCAAGCAACCAACTGGGCATCGGGCCCCATCTCCAGAAAAACGCGGGTGCCGAGCTGATGCGCCACCTGAATACTCTGGATAAAACGCACCGGCTGGCGCATGTGTCGGCGCCAGTAATCCGCCTGGTTGAGCGTTGACTCATCAATGACGTCGGCGGTGAGCGTGGAAATAATCGGTATTTGCCCCGGCTCCGCGTGCAGTCCCGCGCAGGCGTCCTGGAACCGATCGAGTATCGGCTCCAGTAAAGCGGAGTGCGCCGCACCGGTTACGCTCAGGCGACGATAGTTAATGTCATGCTGCGAGAGCGTGGCGCAAAATACCGCGAGACGGGCTTCCGGCCCGGAAAATACCGTATGTTGCGTACCGTTGTTGGCGGCGAGATCCAGCTCAAACTGGCGAGCCAGCGGCATCAGCGTGTCTTCGTCTGCAAATACCGCCACCATCGCGCCGCTTGCGCACTGCTGCATTAGCGCGCCGCGCCGACAAACCAGTGGCATGACCTGTTCAATCGTATAGTGTCCGCAGACAACGGCAGCGGCAAATTCACCGACGGAATGCCCAATGGCGAAGTCTGGCTTCAGTCCTTCAGCACGCCAGTGCGCCGCCATCGCGATTTCAAACGCGACAATCGCCGGCTGCGCCCAGGCCATATTGTCCAGCTGCGCCGAATCGGGGTTAAACATCGCTTCGCGCAGTGACGGCGTGAGCATTTCGCTACAGGCGGAAAAACAGCGATCCAGCGTGTCGGCAAACGCCGTTGAGTGCTGGTACATCGTTTGACCCATAGTGCGCCAGTGCGAGCCCTGGCCGGTAAACAGCCACACCTGCTTGCCGCTGGCGCCGTGGCCGCTGTAAACCAGCGCCCCCGATTTCTCACTAGCCCAGGCGCTGAGCGCCTCGGCGGTTTCACGGTTTAATGGCGCCGCCAGGCGGAAGGGGAGATCGAGACGGCGCGCGTGCAGGGCTGTGAAGGCCAGAGAGCTGGCATCCGCATTCTCTCTCAGCGCCCCGGCATAATCCGTCGCCAGCCGCCGCAACGCGCTGTCGCTGGCGGCGCTGAGCAGCAGCGCGGTACTTTTTCTGCCGCTATCCGTATTGGGGAGGCGCGCGTTGAGCGCGTCGGGCAGCGAGGCGACGATCATATGGCAGTTGGTGCCGCCAATACCAAAGGAGGAGACGCCCGCATAGCGCATTTCGTCCTGCCATGCCTGTGCCGACACCGGTATGGTAAAGGGGCTCTCTTCAAGTTTCAGCGCCGGGTTGGGGGTGTGAAAATTCAGTAAGGGAGGAATTTGCCCGCGACTGACTGCCAGAACGGTTTTCAGCAGTCCGGCAATGCCCGCCGCGGTATCCAGATGGCCCATGTTACTTTTCACGGAACCGAGCGCACAGCGCTGATCCTGCGGGCGAGGCGCATAGACGTTGCGTAACGCTTCAATTTCAATCGCGTCGCCCAGCGGTGTGCCGGTGCCGTGGGTTTCAATGTAACCTACCTGCCTGTCGTCGATGGCCGCCAGCATTAACGCCTCTTCGATGACTGCCTGTTGCCCTGCGACGGAAGGGGCGGTATAGCCGACCTTTCTGTTGCCGTCGTTGTTGACCGCGCTGGAGAGGATCACCGAGATAATCGGATCGCCTGACAGCAGCGCGTCTCTCAGGCGACGCAGCACCACGCAGCCGAGACCGTTACCGGCCCAGGTGCCCTCAGCCGAGGCGTCAAAGGGACGACAGTGACCATCAGGAGAGAAAATCATTCCGGGCTGGTAGCGGTAGCCTGCCTGCTGGGGGAAAGAGAGCGCCACGCCGCCGGCAACCGCCATATCGGATTCGCCAGCGCGCAGGCTTTCACAGGCCAGATGCACGGCAACCAGCGAGCTGGAGCAGGCGGTCTGTACCGATAACGCCGGGCCGTGCAGGTTGAGTTTGTACGCGGCGCGGGTGGCAATATAGTCTTTATCATTGCCCATCAGAGATTGCAGACCTTTTACCTGCGCGACTTCTGTCACGTTCAATGCTTCGCGACCGGGGTAGGTACTCATCCGGGAAGAGGCGAAAACGCCGGTCTTATGGGGGACGGCGCCGGGGGCATAACCGGCATGTTCCAGCGCATGCCAGACCGCCTGCAAAAACAGGCGCTGCTGCGGGTCCATCGACTCCGCTTCCTGTCGCGAATAGCCAAACAGGGTGGCGTCGAAGCAGTCGGCGTTGTCTAACACCGTACCGATATTGACATAATGAGGATCGTCAATGATGGCGGCATCCAGACCGACGGCCAGAAGCTCTTCGCGCGTAAAGCGTCGGCTGCATTCACGACCTTCCAGCAGATTTTGCCAGAACGTTTCGCCATCCGGCGATTCAGGAAAATGGCAGGCGTAGCCGATAACCGCGACAGGTTCGCAGTCCGGGTAGTGTTGAGCGATCGATGCATCAATGGAATCTGCTGTCGGCGCAGAAGAGAAGCGCAAGTTATCCATAATCGGTCCCGTTTCCTAAGATTCACAAAGTCAATGGAACGCCATGCGTTCGCGATGGCGTTCCGGGGAAAATCAGTTTGCTTCGCGCTATATCCGCCGCTGACGACGGCGAACAGGGCGAGGTCGTTTTGTTTTCTCCACCGTGGCGACGCCGGCCAGATAATCGGCCAGGGCAGCAGGAGAAGGGTGGGTGAAGAGGTCAAGCAACGTCAGGGTGGAAAATTCGTGACGTTGTAACAAAACGTGCAGTTGCACCAGATTCAGCGACGTTGCGCCCGCCTCAAAGAAGTTTTCTGCGGGCGTGACAGACTCGCCAACCACCTCGCGGAAGGCGTCGCAAATCAGGCTGACGGTGCTCTCGTCCGCCGCAATGTGTGGCTGAGAGTGCTCAGGGCATACGCGCGGTGAGCGCTCTGCGCATTGCCCTGCGTGTTTAACGGGAGGCACCAGCGCGGCGAGCGGCAGTTGCCAGCCGCTTTCATCCTCGGCCATTCGGTTTAGCAATGCGCAATACTGTTCAAACTGGCGCTCCACCTGCCCGGCAGGAAACAGCGCGGCGACAAAATCCCAGTTAAAGCGCAGTTCGCCTTCGGATTCATAAATCTGGTGATCGAGCCAGACCTGCGGCGTCTGGGAGATGCCCCAGACCGGTTTGAGCAGATTACGCCGGGCGAGGAAGTTATCCTGCTCAAAGCCCAGTGCGCTGGTAAAGACGACGGGCATCGGAACGGCAGGCACGTTTTGCCGTTGCGCCAGTTGACGCATCACGCGGATGGCTGACACATCGCGGTGGTTGAGGTTCTGGCTCAGCCGCTGCTGTAGTGACTGCGCGCTGTGCAGCCAGCTTTCGCCGGGATGCCAGCTCAGCAGCATCAGCGAGGTGAAATCGCCCAGAATCTGGTTGATTTGCGGGTGCAGCGGTCGCCTGTCGAAAAGCGTAAGGTTAAGCGTGAACTCAGGCTGTGCACTCCATGCAGAGAGAACCGTTGACCACACCGACAACAGTACGGCCGACGGGGTGAGATGGGCGTCAGCCGCCCGTTTTTTCAGCCGATGCCAGCGCGTGCTGTCCAGCGCGCCGTTCAGGCGGGCGAAGCGCGGTGTTTCAACCTCCTGAGGCAAGCAGCGCAGCGGCAACGCAGGCGCCGGAGGAATATCATCAAGTTGCGCCTGCCACCATGCCAGAGAATCTGCGTTAAGCGACTGGATCGCGGGTTGTTGCAGGTAATCCCTGTAGGTGACGGGTAGCGGCGGAGGCAACTGTTGCGGATATTGGTAGCCATGTTCCAGCTCCGCCAACAGAATCTGCATGCTCAGCCCGTCAAGTAACAGGTTATCCAGACACAGCCACAGGCGGGCGGGCATCCCGTCAACGTAACCGACCTGGAGATCGAATACCGGCCAGACTTCGGGGTTGAGTACCTGATGGGCCAGTTTTTCGCGCACCTGCAACGCCTCTTCAGGCGTATGGAGGATGTGTGCGGGTATTACCCAGCGAGGCGTCTGTTCGAGCACCTGTTGCTGTCCATCACGCACGACGGCGCGTAGCATATCGTGGCGGGCGATTAATCGGTTCCAGACCGTCTCCAGCCGGGTGAGATCCAGATCGGCAATTTCAAATTCAACAAAGAAATGTGAGCCGACGCCGCCCAGGGCAAAGCCCGGCTGACGCCCCACCAGGTAAGCCTGCTGCACGTCGGTAAGCGCAAAGGGCTGGTAGCGATCTTCAGGGGAGTGGACGAATGGTTGTTCGACCGGGACGTCGGTTTTCCGCAGCGTGGCGGCAAAATCCGCCAGCCGGGGATGATTAAACAGGTCGCTTAATTGCGCTTCATAACCTGCCTGATGAAGTTGCCCGGTCAGACGGGTCGCCAGCAGGCTATCGCCGCCTTGCTGGAAGAAGTCGGTTTCTCTGGTGACATTGCCAGTTGATAAGAGTTGCTGCCAGAGGGCGGCAACCTGTTTTTCAATGTCGCCCTGGGGTAAATCCGCTTCGGCCGGGTTTTCCGCTTCAGGGGTATGACGACGCTTCAGCGCCTGGTAGTCAATTTTCCCGTTAGCCGTCAGCGGTAAGGCGTCGAGGAAGACGATCCGTTGCGGCACCATCCACCCCGGCAGACGCCCGGCGAGGGCGGCCTGAAGTTGACGGGGATCGCGGCGCACCTGCCTGTCAGGACATTGTACGAGGAAGCGTTGTAACCCCGCGACCTCATCGCCATGCTGACAGTTGAAGGCGGCCGCGCTAAATAATGCCGCCCAGTCGGCGCTGTTATGCAGCAAGGCCTCCGGCTGCCCATTGGTTAACAGGAGCGTGCTGAGTAGGGCGGACGGCGTTAACTGGCGAAACTCCATCACGTAGAGCAGCGCGCCGGGAACGGCAAGCTGTTGTAATGTCGCAAGGAGCCCGGGATCTTCCGGCAGCAGACGATGCAGGGCGTTATTAAGCCAGATAATGTCCGCCGAGTGAGCGTGCGCCGCCAGCGTGTCTGCATTCCAGAGGGACAGACGGGCGCCAGGCCAGGGGGCGAGCCTCTGCCGGGCGCTCAGCAGCATCTCCTGGCTCTGCTCAAGCCCGACATACTCAATCTGTCCGGCGTTGAGCTGTGCTAACAGCGATTCTGCGGCGCGGCCAGTGCGGGTTCCCACCTCAAGCAGGCGCACCGGGCGCTGTAAGCGCTGTGCAAGCTGTTGGCAAATTGTCGCCAGTTCCTGAATATACGGGGCGCTGGCCGGATGGTTAAAGGCCAGGCTTTCCGGCGACCACTGCGCGTCGTTCAGTAACGACAGTTCGTTACGGGCACCGCGAAGAATTTGCGATAACGTTAAATCATGTCCGCTGAAGTGCGGGTGCTCATCCTCGCGTTCTTCACCAGCGCAGACCTGATAACCTTCAGCAGCGGGCTTCAGTCGCCGTTGTGTCACCAGAAATGCTAACCAGCGTTCCACCACGGCCTGCCAGCGCGGCTGGATAGCGAGTGAGTTCATCAGGGGGAGAGGATCGGCGCCAGCGGTGTGACCCGGCTTCAGTTTTAGCAGGCGATGCTGAAGGAAATCGGCTACCTGTTCTGCGGAGATCTCTGGCGAGATGGCGCAACAGGGCAACGTTCCCGCAAGCGTGTGCCACGCCTGCGGCAGTGCCGGGTTCCGATGATCGGTAACGCAAAAAGCCTCGCCCTGAGGAACAACGTATGCCGCCAGCGTTTTTTCTTTTTCGCCGATCGCCAGAACGGTTGCTTGTTTCACCCCCGCCAGCTGGCTGAGCGCGCTTTCGATTTCGCCCAGCTCGATGCGATATCCTCCGACTTTGACCTGCTTGTCGCGACGACCGAGGAACTCGATTGTGCCATCTGGCCAGTAGCAGCCGAGATCGCCGGTGCGATACCAGCGCTCGTCCGGGAGCGTCAAAAATTGCTGCTCGCTACGCAGGGGATCGTTGAAATAGCCTTCCGCGACCCCAATGCCGCCAATCCATAATTCACCCGGCACCCAGTCAGGGCAGTCCCGGCCCTGTTCATCCACCACCCGGTAGCGTTGGTTGGTTAGCGGAAAACCGTAAGGGATGGAGCGCCAGTGGGCGGGGACGTCGTGAATTTCGCAGGCGTTAGACCAGATAGACGCCTCGGTGGCACCGCCCATCGCGATAAATTGTCCTTGTGGCCGGAAGGCCCGATAACGGGCGGGGAGGTCAAGCCCGATCCAGTCGCCGGAAAGCATCACTGCGCGCAGGTTTTCCGGCGTGGCGTCGGCGAAACCTTCACACCAGGTCAGCAGCATATCGAACAGCGCCGGGACGCTGTTCCAGAGCGTGACCTGATGGCGCTGGATCAGCTCACACCATGCGTGAGGATCGCGCCGTTGATTTTCCATCACCATCACCAGCGCGCCGCCCGCGCGCAGTACGCCAAAAATGTCGTAAACCGATAAATCAAAATGTAGGGCGGAGAGGGCCAGCACCCTGTCATGCGGGCCAACCTGATAGCGGGTATTGATATCGCAACAGGTGTTAAGCGCTCCCCGGTGAGAAATGACTACCCCTTTCGGCGTACCGGTAGAGCCGGAGGTGTAGATAATGTAGGCCGGTTGCGTGGGGGCGCGTACTACCGGGTTGGCGATCGGCTCCGCCTCAATGGCCTGCTGCCAGGCAAGGACGGGAATATCGTCTGACCCGGCGCTGGCGTCGTGCTGACAAATGAGCACCAGCCGGACGCTGGCGTCAGCGTAGATTTTCTCGCGCCGTGCGGCAGGCTGATCCAGCGAAACCGGAACGTAAACCGCCCCGGCCAGCAGGACGGCCAGAACCGCAACAAGTTGTCCTGCGCCTTTCGACATCGTGATAGCCACATTATCGCCGGGCTGAACCCCGCACTCGATTAACCTGCCCGCGCAACGGCGGGCATAGTCTGTCAGCTCATGATAATTCCACTGATAACGCATGTCCGTTACCGCCAGCGCCTGTGGCTGTTGCAGAGCGATACGGAAAATGCCTTCATGCAGCAAGCCTTCGGGAATGGGGGCGCCGGTGGCGTTGACCCGTTCGCGTATCGCGCGCTGGCTGGCGGGCATCATATCTGCGAACGGCTTTTGCCAGGCGCTTTCGTCATCGCAGAGTTGGTTAATCAACTGGCAGTAGGCGTCGAACAATGTTTCGACTAACGCCGGAGGGAACAGCGCGTCGTTGCTGTCCCATTGTAGCCAGACCTCGCCGTGATGCTCGAACGCCAGATGATCTATCCAGACCTGCGGCGTTTGCGAGATGCCCCATTCCGGCTCGCCCAACGGCGATTCTGCGCGGCTGCTGTAGAGGGAACGCCCCAGATTGCTGGTAAATACCACCGGGGCGCCGTGGGGGTAGCGCTGCTGGCGTTTGAGTTCACGCAGTAATTCGACGCCGGACCAGTGGCGATGCTCCCAGTCCTCCGTAAACGTGAGCTGGTTTTTACGCGCCAGGTTGCTGACGGTATCGCCATCGCAGGTGGTGTCCAGCAGAAGAATATTGGTGAAGTCGGCAAGCATCGCGCCAACCGCCGGGTGCAGCGGCTGGCGGTCGAATAAGGTGATGTTAAGCAGCAGACGCGTCAGGCCGCCCCAGCGAGCCAGCACGGCAGAAAAACAGGTCGCCAGCGCCATTGTCGGCGTCACGCCATACTCGCCGGCCCGGTTGCTAAAGGCGTGCCAGCGTGTTGCCGGAACAATCATGCGGCGTCGGGTATTACGGACTTCACGTAGCGTGGCGGGTTCGCAGGCCAGCGGCAAGACGGGCGCGGGGGGAAGCGTCGATGCTTTCGCCAGCCAGTAAGCGCGCGCGTCGTCTCTCAGTGGTTGATTGATCTTCTGTTGGTGCAGCAAATACGAGCGGAAATCATAGCGGGTGTCGATAGCCGGCAGCGATTCTCCGGCCAGCAGGGCGTTAAGCTCATCGAAGAAAAGCGTAAAGCTGGAGGCATCCATAATCAGCAGGTCAATATTGACATGGAGGCGGTGGCGATTGTCCGGCAAGAGCGTCAGCTGAAAATCAAACGTTTCGCCGATTTCCACGCGTAAAAGACGGTGGCTCAGGCGCTGGCGCAGTGCGTCCAGATAGGCCTGGCGGCTTTCAGCGTCGTTATGGCGTAAATCATGAACGGTGACGCCGTTCCAGTAAGGTTGCGGTAGCCAGACCTGCTGCCCGTCGGGGCGAAAGGCGATATGCAGCATTGGGTGGCGTTGCAGCAAGGTCGTGATGGCCTGCTCCAGCTGCGACGCCGTCAGACAATGGCCTTCAAACTCCTGATACAGGTGGCAACCCACGCCGCCAAGCGTCTGCCCCGGCATGCGGCCCGTCAGGTAGGCGTGCTGTACTGGCGTCAATGGGAAGGGGGTACTTTCGGTCATGTTCGGCCAGGATGATTCGTCGGGCGGCGTTTCTTCTTCCGCGTTCTCCGGCGACCGGCTGAGCATTAACTGGTTCCATGCCGCCAGCGTGGGGGCGGCATACAGCTCGCGAAGGGTAAGGCGGTAGCCATTTTTACGAAACCAGTGTAACCATCTCATCAATCTTATGGAATCCAGGCCGGCCTGGATCAGGTTGCTCTCTTCATGTAACTGCTGCGGCGTTAAATTCAGTTCCTGTATGAGCCGCTCGCGTAATTGTTGGTAATCAGCCGCGTGGCGGTTGTCCGGTAACAGCGAATCCTGAGATGGTGCGCCAGAAATCATTCTTCCTCCTGATGGCACGTCTTACCGAAAAGCATTACTCATATGAGAATAATAATTATTAACAATTGGATGCTACCCGAAACGGGTTTATTTATGCCCGTTTCGGGTTGGTAACAGGCGGAAAGAACAGAGGCCCGGATGGGGTATCCGGGCCTCTGTCAGGGAGGAGTTTAGGGGGGCGCGACCCCGGTTACATCCCGCGTTTAAAGGTCGAAGGAGTTACGCCAAACTGTTTCTGGAAGGCGGCAGAGAAATGGCTGGCGTTGGCATAGCCCAGATCGGCCGCCACCGTCATGACGGAGGTATTGCCGTTGGCCAGGCGTCTTCTGGCTTCCTGCATTCGTTCAGCCTGAAACAGGCCATAGACGCTGTTGTTGAACAGAACGCGGAAGCCTCGCTTAATTTTGAGAACGCTCAGACCGGACTCTCTGGCCAACTCCGCGACGCCCGGCGCTTGCGTCAGATCAGCCAGCAGCAGATCCTTCGCCCGCAGCAGTTTCTGGCGTTCCATCGGGTTGAAGTGGCAGGAGAGGCAACTGGCGTCTTCGCGATGTTCATCCAGCACCAGACTGAGCATGACCAGACTTTGCCCCTGCAACCATAGCGTCGACGGCTTTTGTTCATGACTGAAGCCGCCGTGCATGCGCATCAGCGCGTGACGCAAGGCCTGAGCCGTTAAGTGGGTTTCAGCATTACAACGCTGCTGCTGGCAACAGCAGTGGGAGTCGATCTTATTCTTAATGACCGCGCTAATATCCGGCACCCACAGCGCGAGGGTTTCAGGGCTGAAGGAGAGGGTAATGCTCTCGAATCGGCCACAATAGGAGGCGCTGCCGCGACAGTCTGGCGTATGGGTAATGTAATGGCGATTGCGCGCAAGCTCCCAGTCGGTGTGGCGCCGGAGTCCCTGAATCGCAAAGCGCGATGTGCCTTCCAGGATGCACGAGAAGTTAATCCTGCCCAGATCGTCGTGTAGCTGCAACGTCTCAGGCCGCGCAAAATGGCCCCTCCAGAGCAAAATATCCATACCTTCCTGCAACGAACAGCGCAGCAGTTCACACTGAGCAGGAATATTGCCATCGTTTGCAGGTTTCCCGACCACCAACTGGTGAATAGAGATTTCAGATTGCGTTTGCGGTGACTCCATCATGACCTGGTTATCTCCCTGTGGCTTAGACCAATGCGGGTATAAATAGAACCGAATGGGGTAGATGAGTTATTGATAATGGTTATTATTCACATTAATTCTCAGAACGCCACCCTGAATTGTCGTTTTTGGCGTCCGTAAAAATTCATCAGGAAATTCAGTTACTCCCATGTCATCTCAATCATCCAATACTGAATCGCTGTCCCGATTTCCTCTCTGGCAGGTGATTACACCGGTTCGCAGGAAGGTTATTTTAGCTATGGCGCTGGCGGGGCTGGCGGCATTAACCAGCCTGGGGGCGCTCCTTTTTCTGGCGTGGAGCCTGCGTGACATTCGCGCGACGCCTGACGCTATTCCGGCCTGGCCGCTGGGCGGCGTGATCGGCTGCGTGGTCTTAACTTTTGTTCTGCGCTTACAGGCGTTCAACACCTCTCATTACGCGGCTTTTCATCTGGAGAACATTCTGCGCAGCAGGTTAGCCCGTAAAGCATTGCAGCTTCCGCCTGGCGTGTTACAGCAAATGGGCAGCGGGTCAGTGGCGAAAGTGATGCTGGATGACGTGAAGTCGTTACATATTTTTGTGGCCGACAGCACGCCGCTCTATGCCCGCGCGATCATCATGCCGCTGGCGACAATCGTTATCTTGTTCTGGCTGGACTGGCGGCTGGCAATCGCGACGCTGGGGGTACTGGCGTTTGGATCGGTTGTTCTCGTGCTCGCCCGCCGGCGTTCGGAAGATATGGCTCAGCGTTATCATAAGGCGCGCGAGCAGGTTAGCGCGGCGGTTATTGAGTTCGTGCAGGCCATGCCCGTGGTGAGAACGTTTGATAGCGGCAGCACCAGTTTTTTGCGCTATCAACGCGCCCTTGAAGAGTGGGTCGATGTGCTCAAAACCTGGTATCGCAAAGCCGGTTTTTCAGCGCGTTTTTCCTTCTCGATTCTGAATCCTCTCCCGACCCTGTTTGTCCTGATCTGGTCGGGATACGGCCTGTTGCACTATGGCAGTTTCGATTTTATCGCGTGGGTGGCCGTTTTACTGCTGGGCAGCGGAATGGCCGAAGCCGTAATGCCAATGATGATGCTCAATAACCTGGTCGCGCAAACGCGTTTAAGCATTCAGCGTATTTATCAGGTTCTCGCGATGCCGGAGTTATCGCTGCCGCAGTCTGACCAGCAGCCGCAAGAGGCGAGCATTACCTTTGAGCAGGTGAGCTTTCATTATCCGCAAGCGCGTACTGGCGCCGCGTTGCAGGAGGTGAGCTTTCATGTGCCTGCCGGGCAAATTGTGGCGCTGGTCGGGCCAAGCGGCGCCGGAAAAAGCACCGTGGCGCGCTTGCTGCTGCGTTACGCCGACCCGGACAAAGGCCATATCCGTATTGGCGGCGTGGATCTGCGTGATATGCAGACGGACACCCTGATGAAGCAACTCTCGTTTGTGTTTCAGGACAACTTCCTTTTTGCCGACACGATAGCCAATAACATTCGTCTGGGCGCGCCGGATACGCCGCTGGAGGCGGTTATAGCGGCGGCCAGAGTGGCGCAGGCCCATGATTTTATTAGCGCTCTGCCAGAAGGTTACAACACTCGAGTCGGGGAACGTGGGGTATTTCTCTCCGGCGGCCAGCGGCAGCGCATTACTATCGCCCGGGCGCTTTTGCAGGATCGCCCCATCCTGGTGCTCGATGAGGCGACGGCGTTTGCTGACCCGGAAAACGAAGCGGCGCTTATCAAGGCGCTCGCGGCGGCCATGCGTGGCCGGACGGTCATCATGGTCGCGCATCGTCTCTCAATGGTGACTCAGGCCGATGTGATATTGCTGTTTTCCGACGGACAGCTCAGGGAAATGGGGAACCATACGCAACTGTTGGCGCAGGGCGGCCTGTATCAACGGCTCTGGCAACACTATCAGCAGGCGCAGCATTGGGTGCCGGGTGGAACACAGGAAGAGGTGGTGGAAAATGAAAGACAATAATCCTGCGGATAACCTGGCCTGGCGCGTCATCTGGCGCCAGCTTATCTCCAGCGTTGGCAGTCAGGCCAGGATGCTGCGACGCAGTATGCTGGCGCTGTTGCTGGCGGCATTCATGCAGGGGATCGCCTTTGCCTGTCTTTATCCGATCATTGATGCGCTGTTACGGGGAGACGCGCCGCAACTTCTTAACTGGGCTATGGCCTTCAGCGTCGCCGCAATTGTGACGCTGGTGCTACGCTGGTATGGCCTGGGCTTTGAATACCGTGGTCATCTGGCGCAGGCCACCCATGAGTTGCGCCTGCGACTTGGCGAGCAGTTACGCCGCGTGCCGCTGGAGAAGCTCCAGCGCGGCAGGGCGGGTGAAATGAACGCCTTGCTGCTGGGCAGCGTGGATGAAAACCTCAATTATGTTATTGCGATAGCCAATATTTTGCTGCTCACCATTGTCACGCCGCTGACGGCGTCGCTGGCGACATTGTGGATAGACTGGCGGCTGGGGCTGGTGATGTTGCTGATCTTCCCTCTGCTGGTGCCGTTTTATTACTGGCGCCGCCCGGCGATGCGGCGACAAATGCAGACGCTGGGGGAAGCGCACCAGCGTCTGAGCGGCGATATCGTTGAATTTGCTCAGGGGATGATGGTATTGCGCACCTGCGGCAGCGATGCCGATAAAAGCCGGGCGCTGCTGGCGCATTTCAATGCGCTGGAAAACTTACAGACCCGCACTCACCGTCAGGGCGCTGGCGCGACGATGCTGATCGCCAGCGTCGTGGAGTTGGGCCTACAGGTGGTGGTGTTATCCGGGATCGTCTGGGTAGTGACGGGCACTCTGAACCTCGCCTTTTTGATTGCCGCCGTCGCGATGATTATGCGCTTCGCAGAACCGATGGCGATGTTTATCAGCTACACCTCGGTTGTGGAACTGATCGCCAGCGCCCTGCAACGGATTGAGCAGTTTATGGCGATAGCACCGCTTCCCGTCGCAGAGCAAAGCGAGATGCCGGAACGTTACGATATCCGCTTTGACAACGTCAGCTATCGCTACGAAGAAGGTGACGGCCACGCGCTTAATCATGTTTCTTTGACGTTCCCGGCAGCCAGTATGAGCGCGCTGGTGGGTGCCTCCGGCGCAGGCAAAACTACGGTCACCAAACTGTTAATGCGCTATGCCGATCCGCAGCAAGGGCAGATTTCTATTGGCGGCGTCGATATTCGCCGCCTGACGCCGGAACAGCTCAATAGCCTGATTTCTGTTGTTTTCCAGGATGTCTGGCTGTTTGATGACACGCTGCTGGCGAATATCCGTATCGCGCGCCCACAGGCGACGCGGCAGGAGGTAGAAGAGGCCGCCCGCGCGGCGCAGTGCCTTGAGTTTATTTCCCGTCTTCCGCAAGGCTGGCTGACGCCAATGGGAGAGATGGGCGGCCAGCTATCGGGCGGCGAGCGCCAGCGGATTTCCATTGCCAGAGCGTTATTGAAAAACGCGCCGGTCGTCATTCTCGATGAACCGACTGCCGCGCTGGATATTGAAAGCGAGCTGGCGGTGCAAAAAGCGATCGATAACCTGGTTCACAACCGGACGGTGATTATCATCGCTCACCGTTTATCCACCATCGCCGGGGCCGGAAACATTCTGGTGATGGAAGAGGGACAGGTGGTTGAGCAGGGTACTCATGCGCAATTGCTCTCACATCATGGACGTTATCAGGCGTTGTGGCAGGCGCAAATGGCCGCGCGCGTGTGGCGCGACGACGGGGGTTCCGCGTCTGGAGAGTGGGTGCATGAGTGATGTTCAGTCGAATGTGAAACCTCTGACGTTGACGACCGGGCGGGTGATTTTTGCTATTGCCGGCGTCTATGTGACGCAGAGTCTGGTATCGGCGCTGTCTATGCAGTCCTTACCCGCGCTGGTGCGCGCTGCTGGCGGTTCGCTGGCGCTTGCCGGTGCGACAACCCTGTTTATGCTGCCCTGGGCGCTGAAGTTTATTTGGGCGCCGTGGATCGAGCGCTGGCGGCTTCCGCCCGGTAGCCAGGAACGCCGTTCCCGCATGTTAATCCTGCGTGGTCAGGTCGCGCTAGCGGCGATCCTGACTATTGCCGCAGCGATTGGCTGGTTTGGGCGAGAAGGGGGATTCCCCGATACGCAAATCGTCGCGTTATTTGTTCTGTTTATGGTGGCAGGCACGGTCGCCTCCACCATTGATATCGCCAGCGACGGCTTTTGTGTCGATCAACTGACCCGCACGGGTTACGGCTGGGGAAACAGCGTGCAGGTCGGCGGCAGCTATCTGGGAATGATGTGCGGCGGCGGGGTGTTCCTGATGCTGTCGGCGGCATCCGGCTGGCCTGTCGCCATGCTGATGATGGCGGTGCTGATTATGGCGCTGTCACTCCCGCTGTGGCGCATTACGGAGCCGACGCGAACAGCGACTATCCCGCATGTTCCGGCGTTAGGTTATGCGCTAAGGAGGAAGCAGGCGCGCCTGGGCTTACTGCTGGTATTGATGCTGAATTCAGGCATGCGGTTTGTGCTGCCTCTTCTGGCACCGCTGTTGTTGGATCATGGGTTGAGCATGTCCGCATTGGGCGCGCTGTTCAGCGGCGGCAATATTGCAGCGGGCATAGCAGGAACGCTGGCCGGCGGATTGCTGATGAAATACACCTCACCCGGCAGAGCGCTGTTGACGGCTTATGGCGTCCAGGGGATCGCGCTGCTGGCGGTGGTGATGACGCTCATGATGGCGCCGGGTCATCTGCTGCTGCAGATTCTCCAGTGTCTGGTCATTGTCCAGTCCATTTCGCTGGCCTGCGCGCTGGTCTGTCTTTACGCCACGCTGATGTCGCTTTCATCGCCTTTGCAGGCCGGTGTCGACTTCACCCTCTTTCAATGTACTGACGCGGCAATCGCCATTCTGGCTGGCGTTATCGGTGGCGTTGTTGCTCAACATTTTGGCTATGCGGCCTGCTTCCTGTTTGCCGGGGCATTCACGTTGCTGGCGGCGTGGGTTGCTTATATCCGGCTGCATTCGGCAAGAGAACTGATGACAAGCGCAATTGATTGATCCGCGAATAACACAGAGAGGTAAGGGATGAAAATCAGTGAATTTCTACATCTGGCGTTACCAGAGGAACAATGGCTACCGACGATTTCTGGCGTTTTACGCCAGTTCGCAGAAGAAGAGTGTTATGTCTATGAGCGTCAACCCTGTTGGTATTTAGGCAAAGGGTGCCAGGCACGGCTGCACATTAATGCCGACGGAACGCAGGCGACATTTATTGATGATGCCGGGGAGCAAAAATGGGCGGTGGATTCCATTGCCGACTGCGCGCGTCGTTTTATGGCGCATCCTCAGGTGAAAGGACGTCGGGTATATGGACAGGTTGGGTTCAACTTTGCGGCGCATGCGCGGGGGATTGCCTTTAACGCCGGGGAGTGGCCGCTGCTGACGTTAACCGTTCCCCGTGAAGAACTTATTTTTGAAAAGGGAAATGTCACCGTTTATGCGGACTCCGCCGACGGGTGCCGACGTTTGTGCGAGTGGGTAAAAGAGGCCGGTACAACGACGCAGAACGCACCACTGGCGGTGGATACCGCCCTCAATGGTGAGGCATATAAACAACAGGTTGCGCGCGCCGTTGCGGAGATCCGCCGTGGCGAGTATGTCAAAGTGATTGTCTCGCGCGCCATTCCCCTGCCATCGCGGATTGATATGCCCGCCACGCTGTTATACGGGCGGCAGGCAAACACGCCTGTGCGCTCGTTTATGTTCCGTCAGGAAGGACGCGAAGCGCTGGGCTTTAGCCCGGAACTGGTGATGTCAGTGACGGGCAATAAAGTGGTCACTGAACCGCTTGCGGGCACCCGCGATCGCATGGGAAACCCGGAGCATAATAAGGCGAAAGAGGCAGAACTGCTGCACGACAGTAAAGAGGTGCTTGAGCATATCCTTTCTGTCAAAGAAGCTATTGCTGAACTGGAGGCCGTTTGCCAGCCGGGCAGCGTGGTGGTTGAAGATTTAATGTCGGTTCGCCAGCGCGGCAGCGTTCAGCATCTGGGGTCTGGCGTGAGCGGTCAGCTTGCGGAAAACAAGGATGCCTGGGATGCGTTTACCGTGCTGTTTCCGTCGATTACCGCCTCAGGTATCCCTAAAAATGCTGCTCTGAACGCGATTATGCAAATTGAGAAGACGCCGCGAGAGCTTTATTCCGGCGCAATCCTGCTGCTGGACGATACGCGCTTTGATGCGGCGCTAGTTCTGCGTTCCGTATTTCAGGATAGCCAGCGCTGCTGGATACAGGCGGGGGCGGGAATCATCGCGCAATCTACGCCGGAACGCGAACTGACAGAAACCCGGGAGAAATTAGCGAGCATTGCGCCCTATTTAATGGTGTAGGAGTAACTGTTTTCTAACCTCACAACCAGACTGTCCAAAGACAATTGAGTCGCTCTTTGATTCCTCTGTGACTCTATTGTCTTCTTTTGGGATAAAATAGGTGTTTTTCGTCATGAAGTTGATAAAAGTCTATATAGAACCACCTCTTGTGGAGGTGGTGGTAATTTGCCAGAGTGTGGGATTCGTTAGTATACTATGGGATAAACTTATTTTTACCAATTGTATAAGGCGGTGCATAAGATTCTCGGCATGCTTCCAGATAATCCGACCACCACTGCATCATCGCTTTGCGGGCTTCCAGGTGCTCTGCCTTATGAATATAAGCCATGCGCACGGTATTGCGCTCCTGATGACTCATCTGGCGTTCTACTGCGTCCTTTGCCCATAAACCCGATTCCATCAGCGCACTGCATGCCATTGCCCGGAAGCCGTGACCGCAGATATCCTTTTTCGTGTCGTAACCCATCACCCGCAGTGCCTTATTGACCGTGTTTTCACACATTGGCTTATACGGGTTATGGTCGCCGGGGAAGATCAGTTCATTATTACCGGTGATATCCTTAATCTGTTTCAGAATGGCGATGGACTGTTCTGAGAGGGGGACGATATGCGGCATTCGCATTTTTGCCCCGCGGCCGGAATAACGCACGCCAATAATGGGTTCTCGCGTCGCGGGTATCGTCCAGACTCGGTTTGTGAAATCAATCTCTGACCAGCGGGCGAAACGCAGTTCACTGGAGCGAATGAACACATGCAGCATCAGCAGAACGGCATGCCGGGTCAGTTCACGGCCCTGATGATATGCCCCAATACGTTCAAGCAGTTCAGGCAGCCGCTCCAGCGGCAGGGCAGGATAGTGCCGTCTGACAGGAGGTGTGGTCACGCCGCCAAGGTTTGCTGCAGGGTTCGTATCGATTAACTCCTGATGGACCGCATGGCGCATTATGTTACTCAGGTGCTGCCGTGTGCGGGACGCAACCTCCAGCAGACCTTTTTCCTCGATCCCTTTCAGCAGGTCAATGAAATGACGGGGTTTAAGTTCTGATACAGGTAGGTTCCCGATGACCGGAAAGATGTGATTGTTCAGGCTGGCAAGCAGACGGTCGGCGGTGTTCTGCGACCATTTCCTGTTACTTTTATGCCACGCCAGCGCCACGTTTTTAAAAACTTTCTCCGGTGTTCGTGAGCCACGTTCAGCAGCCCGCTGCTGTACCGGGTTGATATTCAGCGCCAGCATTTTACGGATACCTTCACGTTGCTGTCGCGCATCAGACAGGGAGATGGCTGGATAGGTACCCAGCGCAATGCGGGATTCTTTACCGCTAATACGGTATTTGAGATACCAGTGGCGGGAGCCACCCGGCTTGACCAGCAGATACAGACCGTGGGAATCGGAGACTTTAAAGGGTTTATCAGAAGGCTTGAGGGTGCGGATTTTTGCGTCGGTAAGGGACATATGGGGGTCACTCCATTATCGAACTAACCTGACCCCAGATTTGACCACCAATTTTTCCCGATGCGTAGGGTAAAATCAAAATGCACCGAGAAGGGTTTTCACACTAACCTGTTGAATCAACATCAGATAAAGATTCGCAAGGATGCATGAAAACAGAAAATTGGCTCCTCTGACTGGACTCGAACCAGTGACATACGGATTAACAGTCCGCCGTTCTACCGACTGAACTACAGAGGAATCGTGAGAACGGGGCGCATATTACTTAGCGGTACCTTGTCTGTCAACACTAAATTTCATAAGCCATTTCAATTGGTTAATTAATCTGCAAAGTTGTTAATTAATGAACATTCGTCGCCGAAAACGGGTCTGTATCATTAGCGTGATGCAGTCTCTGCAAAGGATCTTGTTGATAAAATTGACAGAAACGTTGCCACAATGAAGGGAAACGAGGAGCAAAAAGTTCTGGGGCGCTAAAGAAATATTCAGAAAGTACGGCAAAACATTCAGCAGGATCACTGGCAGCATAAGCATCAATGCTCGCCGCATTCTCACCAACTAATTCGATTTCTTCCTGAATGTTGTTCATTGCAGCATGAAGATCATGTTCCCAGCCAGCAACCTCACGCAACGAAATAAAGGGAACTCCGCTGGCGCGATCGCCGTTACGGGTGTCCAGCTTATGAGCGACTTCATGAATAATCAGGTTAAAACCAGAAGCATCAAAAGAATCTTGTATATCCAACCAGTTCAAAACGATAGGCCCTTGCTGCCAGCTCTGACCTGACTGAACAATACGTTGGTTATGCACCAGACCGATATCGTCTTCCCATTCATCATCGACCACAAATGGCGCAGGATAAATTAAGACTTCATGAAAACCATCCAGCCATTCCAGTCCTAACTCCAGAACGGGCAGGCAAAATAGAAGTGCTATCCGGCAGCTTCTTAATGAATTCAGCTCAAAGCCCTGTAAAGGAACAAGCCGTTTTTGCTGTAAAAAACGTTCGGCAAGAGCGACCAATTTGCTTTGTTCCTGTTCTGTCAGACACGTTAAAAGGGGGATCGATAGTGCTTCCTGCCAGGGAAGGGCAGTTTGATGTGCTGATTCTTGTACTTTCCAGGGCCACTTAATCATCGTTTTGCTCGCAAACTCGTCACTTGAACAAAATTGCACGGACAGGGACTGTTAAAATGCCAAATTTCCTGGCATCATGGCAACCATCTGAACGGAGAGATGCCGGAGCGGCTGAACGGACCGGTCTCGAAAACCGGAGTAGGGGCAACTCTACCGGGGGTTCAAATCCCCCTCTCTCCGCCACTTTATCAATGACTTATCTCCCGACTTCCCGCCTTGCTTTTCCTAAACAGAACAATCGTAGAATATTCTTGAAGGGTTAGATCGTCACTGTTTTCTGTTCGATACTGTGACATTCAGCACTTGATTCGCTATGGGTCTGACAGGAAGGTTTCGAGCGAAAATCTACAGTTATTCAGTCGTTTTCTTATCGGTCACCATTATTCTTTTAGACATTGATCCTATGAAACTGCCGCAAAGTTGCTGGCGGGAACTGAAGTTGCGTAGAGAAGGGGTCAATAATTGAGCCAAAAAAGGAACGCGGCCGTCAGATTAAAGCCGCGGGACAAAGTCCATAATTTCCAAGAGTTGTTGAATTTCCCAGCTTTTTTGAAAGTCTTTGTATCATACTAACAAGTAAAAAAGGTTTAAACACCAAAATTAACCTATATTTCTGGTTAGCTTTACCATGACAGATGACTTGCTCCTGGAAACATTTGCGCTGCCAGTCTGTATGGCTGAGTTGTGTATTTATTGTTCGCCTTTTTCTCAGTTTTTTTCTACAGACATAATAAAAAAGACACGACTCAAGTATGAGCGTGTCTGAGTTTGTCTTACTTATTTGTCTTGGTAAATTATTGTTGTTACTACCAGGCACTGTTCTGTTAAATAACTGAAGTCAGCGCAAAAAAATCAATGAGACATCATCTCCTCGACCACTTCTTCGCTACTCAACTGATAGGGATAATACGTTGGCCAGTTTTCCATTTCATTCAATAAAGACTGTTGGGAATCATTACCCATAAAAATGTGAAAATGAGATGATTTTCGTGGTGCAATTATATGATCGCTAAATTGTATATATTTAGGGGCTTTGCTTTCAGGATCTTTACATTCGAATAAGTAACGAACGCCTTTCTTGCCTGATTTATAGGTGAGTATTTTGTATCCATCGTAATCATATTTACAGGATGTTGTTTCATTATTTCTATGGAATTCGACAATGCCGTCCTCAATGCCAATCATTTCGATATCTGTCGCATAACCTTTGCGATAATAATCTTTAATTTCAGCAAATGTTTTGGTTTTATCTGCATCCGCTTTCTTCTGAAAGACGGGGTCAAGTTTGCCACTTTGCAGTAAAGGGTAAACGGATTGCCAGACTCCATCCCAGTCACTGAGCGTTCGGTTTTGTACATTGGTATCATCAAAAACACCATTAGCAGCTTTTTGTTCGACCTCTGTTAAGGGTTTGCCGTGTGAGTGATGACCATGCGAAAAGGCAGGAGCGCTAACAATAAAGACACCTAAAGCAACAGCCAGTTTATGAAGACGAATCGCCAAAACAATTTCCTCCAGAGTTAATGTACATGATGTGTAATGTTATATTGTAACATATGAAAAAATGCAACAACTCATTAGGAAATGAGAGCATGGTATTCTCAGGTGTATTTAACTATCTTATTGAAATAAAATAAATTATTCTGGTGATGAAAGGTTGATGACAAACGAAACATAACTTGATGCGATCTGTGTGGGCCGGATAGGGCGCTCGCGCCGCATCCGGCCGGGATAACGCGAAGTTTGTCGGCAATATGAAGTTATAGAGATAATTTGTTGTGGGCCTGCTTGCGTAACCGGTTGAAAAGGGAAAGCAACTTCTTATACCGTAAGGCTAAAAGCAGTACAGCCAGCCCAGCGTAGATGAGTGGCTGCGGTGAAATAATCTTCACTGACCACAGATAATGTATTGGGGCCAGGATCGCGACAAGATAGACGAAGTTATGCAACTGTTGCCAGTGTTTGCCGAGTTTTCGCTGCATCGACTGGGTTGAAGTGAACGCTAAAGCAAGCAAAATAACCCAGCTGATAATTCCTAACGTTAAATAAGGCCGGGTAATTAACTCCTTACCTAATAACGCCAGATTATTCACGCCCAACTCCAGCAATGCGTAACTGGTTAAATGCAGTGTCGCCCAGGCAAAGCACCATAAGCCTAACAGGCGGCGAGTGCGTATCAATAACGGCTGTTTTGCATAGCGTGCCAGAGGTGTGATTAACAAGGCCGCAAGCAAAAATTTCAGTGCAGTGCGACCAGTAAAATGCTGAATATCTTTCACCGGATCGGCACCCAGTCCACCGTGATTGATCGCCCAGACCAGCCAGAGAAACGGCAACAATCCGGCAAGATGCAGGCAAACTTTCAGCCATATCACCTGTTTTGCTGTCAGACGCATTTAGAAATTCTCCCGCAAATCCAGGCCACGATACAGCGATGCCACTTGGTCGGCGTAACCATTAAACAGTAGTGTTGGCTGGCGCTGAACATCGAGAATGCCGCCTGAACCAATAAATCGTTCGGTAGCCTGTGACCAGCGCGGGTGATCAACATGCGGATTAACGTTGGCGTAAAAACCGTATTCGTCAGGCGCTGCCAGATTCCAGGTGGTTGGCGGACGCTCGCGGGTCAGCTTAATACTGACGATCGATTTAATCCCTTTAAAGCCATATTTCCACGGCACAATCAGTCGCACCGGTGCGCCATTTTGCGGTGGTAACGCCTTGCCATAAACACCTACGGTCATCAGTGTGAGCGGATGCATTGCTTCGTCGAGACGCAATCCTTCGACATAAGGATATTTCAGCCCGCCGCCGATAAAGCGGTCCTGCTGGCCTGGCATCTGTTCCGGCGCATAAATCGTTTCGAAAGCGACATACTTCGCATCGCTGGTGGGTTCGGCAAGCGCCAGCAATTTGTGTAGCGGAAAACCAATCCACGGCACCACCATCGACCACGCTTCCACGCAGCGCATACGATAAATACGCTCTTCCAGCGGGAAGCGACGGGTTAAATCATCATGATCGAGGGTCAATGGTTTTGCCACTTCGCCGCTGATTTTCAGTGTCCATGGATCGGTTTTCAGGCTACCAGCATTAGCCGCGGGATCGGCTTTATCCAGCCCGAATTCATAGAAGTTGTTATAACCGGAGACTTTATCTGCTGGCGTCAGTGGCAGGTTATTTTGCCAGGCGGCAGGCTTGCTGAACTCCAGCGGTTTTCCGGCGGGGGCGGGCGGACGATCGTTCCCTTTAAACCAGCTAAGCAGATCGGCATGCGCAGCGTGAGGCAAAGAAAATGCAGCTGCGCTGATGCCCAGTGCTTTTAACACCTGCCGACGCTTCATAAAGAATACCGACTCGGCCGTAACATCTGATTCTTTTAAAAATTGATTCTTTTTCATAAGCCATCACACTTTTTTGTCGTTAGCCAACAAGAGCCGTTTACTGTTAATCTGTCAGGGAGTCACCTCCCTAACAGTAGCAGAGATCAGCTTTTACATATTTACGCATTAACTGCCACGATAGGTTGAATACCCATATTGGCTGAGTAATAAAGGCACATGATAATGCTCGTTCACTTTATTAATATGAAATTCAACGGGGATCTCAGGGAAGAAACTTTCAAGATTTTGTTTCTTGAAATAGTCCCCGGTTTTAAATACGACACGGTAATCGCCAGTAGTCGCAGTTTGCTCGGGCCACAGTGCCTTAATTCGTCCATCCTTATCTGTTTTGGCGGTATTAAGTTGTAACCAGCCGTTATCCGCTTTCTTTTCAAGAGTGACTGTCACGTCGGCAGCGGGTTTTCCTGTTTGCTGGTTCAAAATGTGCACGCTAAGAATGTTTTGTTGTGCGGCATAAACCAAAGAAGGTAATGAAAATGCTGCCGTTGCTACCGAGAGTACTAAATAACGCTTTAACATGTTTATATCCTTGTCATGTGAATGAGTTTTGAGGATAGCGAAAAAACGTCCAGGGTAACCTTACAGCAGCATTACAATTTTGTAATGAACCAGGTTGTTTCTATAACATATGATTTATGGCATATTATTTTCATGAAGATTCTACTTATTGAAGATAATCAAAGGACCCAGGAATGGGTAACGCAGGGGCTTTCCGAAGCGGGTTATGTCATTGATGCCGTTTCTGATGGCAGAGATGGGCTTTATCTTGCGCTGAAGGATGATTATGCATTGATCATTCTGGATATTATGCTTCCGGGTATGGATGGCTGGCAGATCTTACAAACGTTAAGAACGGCAAAGCAAACTCCTGTTATTTGCCTTACAGCAAGGGATTCTGTCGATGACAGAGTCAGAGGGCTGGACAGTGGAGCAAATGATTATCTGGTAAAACCTTTTTCATTTTCTGAGTTGCTGGCAAGGGTTCGGGCACAATTAAGGCAACATCACGCTTTGAATTCAACATTAGAAATCAGTGGCTTAAAAATGGACTCTGTCAGTCAAAGTGTGAGCAGGGACAATATCAGTATTACACTGACGCGCAAGGAGTTTCAGTTACTTTGGCTACTGGCCTCCAGAGCTGGCGAGATTATACCCAGAACGGTTATTGCGAGTGAAATTTGGGGAATCAACTTTGATAGTGATACCAATACGGTGGATGTCGCCATTCGCAGGCTCCGCGCAAAAGTTGATGATCCTTTTCCTGAAAAGCTAATCGCCACAATCCGGGGGATGGGCTATTCATTCGTAGCGGTAAAAAAATAATGAAAAGATTATCTATAACCGTCCGTTTAACCTTGCTTTTTATATTGCTGCTGTCTGTTGCTGGCGCTGGAATTGTATGGACTCTCTATAATGGCCTGGCAAGTGAGTTGAAATGGCGCGATGATACAACACTCATTAACCGGACAGCGCAGATCAAGCAGTTGTTAATTGATGGGGTAAATCCAGATACGTTACCTGTGTACTTTAACCGGATGATGGATGTTAGTCAGGATATTTTGATCATTCATGGTGATGGCATCAATAAAATTGTTAACCGGACAAATGTCAGTGATGACATGTTAAATAACATACCTGCTAGTGAGACAATCAGCGCAGCAGGCATTTACAGAAGCATTATTAATGATACAGAGATAGATGCTTTACGAATTAACATTGATGAAGTTTCGCCATCATTAACGGTTACTGTGGCTAAATTGGCTTCAGCCAGACATAATATGCTTGAACAGTATAAAATTAATAGCATTATAATTTGCATTGTCGCCATTATATTGTGCTCAGTATTAAGTCCGTTGTTAATCAGGACGGGGTTGCGAGAGATCAAAAAGTTGAGTGGCGTAACGGAAGCGCTGAATTATAACGATAGCCGAGTGCCGGTTGAGGTTAGCGCATTACCGAGAGAACTAAAACCTCTTGGGCAGGCGTTGAATAAAATGCATCATGCTTTAGTCAAAGATTTTGAGCGCCTTAGTCAATTTGCTGACGATCTCGCTCATGAACTTAGAACGCCAATTAATGCATTACTGGGTCAGAATCAGGTTACGCTCAGTCAAATCAGAAGTATCGCTGAATATCAAAAAACAATTGCCGGAAACATTGAAGAGCTGGAAAATATTTCGCGGTTAACAGAGAATATACTGTTTCTTGCCAGGGCAGACAAAAACAATGTTTTGGTGAAACTGGATGCGCTTTCTCTCAATAAGGAAGTTGAAAATCTTTTGGACTATCTTGAATATCTTTCAGACGAGAAAGAGATTCGTTTTAAGGTCGAGTGCAATCAACAAATCTTTGCGGATAAAATTTTACTGCAACGAATGTTATCGAATCTTATTGTTAACGCCATTCGATATTCACCAGAAAAATCGCGTATTCATATAACCAGTTTTCTTGATGCCAACGGTTCTCTTAATATTGATATCGCCAGTCCTGGAACGAAAATTAATGAGCCTGAAAAACTCTTCCGTAGATTTTGGCGGGGAGATAATTCGCGTCATTCCGTAGGTCAGGGACTTGGCCTTTCTTTAGTCAAAGCGATTGCCGAATTACATGGAGGAAGTGCTACGTATCACTATCTCAGTAAGCATAACGTGTTCCGAATTACGTTACCGCAAAGAAATTAACATCGGGCTTCAGTACGCCATAAGTTAACCGTGAAAAAACGCAGCCACGTCGTGAGTATTAACGTGGCTGCGATTGATTATGCGCTTACATCACAATGTAACAGGGATTAACTCGCGTAAGCTGCCAGCATTTCCTGCGCCGCCAGTTTACCCAACGCATTCGCTGCAAAAGGACTGTCGCCGGTGAGAAGTTTACGGTCCTTATGTACTCGCCCGGTGATGTCGTCATTAATGATGTTCATGCCCATTTTCTTCAACTCTTCGCCGAAGTACCAGGTGAGATGACCCGGCATATAGCCAATATCTGGCGTTTGTTTGTCTGCGGCGTCTGGGAATGCGCAAATAGAATAACCATTCAGTGGGTTATCGCTGTGGCGAAGTGCCAGAAAAGCCGCCGGACCGTGGCAAAGGGAGATAACAAAACGGTCATTTTTGATTGCCCACTGTAAAGCGGCAGCCACGTCCTGGCTTTCTGGTAAACCAATAAGTGCGCCATGCCCACCAGGAACAAAGATTGCTGCATATTCGCTATCAGCGTTGAGGCTGGCGACAACATCCGCGAGTTTCTTCGGATTACGGAATAACGATTTATGCTGTTCAAAGAATGGCATTACTTTTTCATCTTTGTGCGGCATAGCCCAGTATTCAAACTTGGTCATCAGACCGGAAATGGTCGCCACTTCGAATTCGAAACCTGCAGCATGGAGATGATACAACGGCAGCAACGTTTCAATCGGATGGTTACCGGTCGAGAACAGTTTTCCGTTATCGGTCGGCAAATAACGTTCGTCCGCGGCGATCACCAGAATTTTATGTTTACCGCGATACGGTTTTGGATAGTCCACGCCATCAAGATCAGAGACGGGACTCGTATATTGGCTAAGCGAATATTCTGAAGGGAAGAACGCATTATCTTCAGCAATATCGACCTGCGGGTTTTTACTTGTTTGAACAGTCATAGTGTATTCCTTATTGTTGCTTAGTTAGGGTAGTCACTATATTTGCGACTGAGCTGGTCGCTATTTTTAACCAGGCTGAAAAATTGAGTCAATATATCGAAAGCGGTAGTTGGCGGGCATAAGTATGTAATGATGATGCTGCACTGGTGTTGAATATTATTCACGCCAAACTTTCCTTATTGAGTAACGTCGTCGCAAGTGGTCTCAATGATTTTAGACCATTATCAGAGGTTTGGGGGCGATGGGGAGAGATTTAGTGCTGTGGAATGTTGTGGTACTGATGAATATTTATATCCCGGATTGGTAGGGAAAAAGCTTTTTTCATGCACTATTTTTGCAAATATTTCTATATGGGAAGCGGTTTTGTTACAGATTAAATTTATAAAGAAATGCATTTGGGGTGTTGGCTGGAAGAGTTGCTGGTAGAGGATATTGTGCCAGGAGGGGCAGGGTAAGGGGCTGTATCGAGATGCTTTGGCAATTGCGTGTGCCGCAGATGGAGATGAAATGCCAATAAAAAAAGCCTGAGTTCGATGAGGGACGAACTCAGGCTGGTGTTATGTTTTACAGTAACACGCCTCGGCGCGTTGGCTGATTAGAACTGGTAGACGATACCAACTGCCAGTTGGTCGTCGGTGTTCAGTCCATGAGCGAGAACATAATCACTCTTATCAAGCAGGTTGATCTGATAAGCGGTATATACGTTCATATTCTTATTGAAGTAATACCAGGTACCGATTTCAATATAGTTCAGACGATCAGAATCTTTGTAACCTGCTACGTCCAGTGCTTTAGAATAGGAGTAACCGATGGATGGACGCAGACCAAAGTCGAACTGATATTGCAGAACAGCTTCGAAGTTTTGTGTTTTGTTCACAACATCACCGTCGTCGGAATTCATGTTGTGAGATTCACCGTACATCACAGCAGCATAGACATTGTTAGCGTCATATTTTGTTGACAACGCCCAAACTTCGGCTCTTTCGCCTTTACCATCACCAGACTGCCAATCAGTACGGTCAGAGTTTGCATAAGCACCAGCAAATGAGAAACCGTCAATAGTGTAAGTTGCAGATAAACCATGGCCATCGCCATTTGCTTTGTAGTTGCCTGTACCTTCATTTTTACCCTGATATTGCAGAGCAAAATTTAGACCTTCAACCATGCCAAAGAAATCTGTGTTACGATAGGTTGCAACACCGTTGGTACGGTTGGTCATGAACAGGTCAGTACCAGCCCATGAGTCACCGCCCCACTCAACAAACATATCAGTAAATGCTTCTGCATCATACGCGACACCGACATTACGACCGTAGTCGAATGAACCAAAATCTTTGTAACTCAAACCAGCATATGCCAAACGAGTTTGGTCAGGGTTGTGTCTGTTTGATGCTTCCAGGTCTAGTTCAAACTGACCGTAACCAGTCAGTTCAGGGTTGATCTGAGTTTCACCTTTCACGCCTACACGGGCATAAGAGGTATCTTGAGAATTATCGCCTTTTTCACCATTTTCACGGTCGGTCAGAATGCGCTCACCAACCATCTTGCCGTATAGCTCAACTTTATTGCCATTTTTATTATAAATTTCAGCCGCATTTGCTGCGCCAGCAACTAATAACGCCGGGACCAGCATTGCCAGAACTTTTCTTTTCATTATGTATTCCCTTGTGATTATAATCTTCATGAATATATCAATAAGTGCTGTTATCCAAAAAAAGCACATTTGGATACTATTCTATGAAGTTCATTTTATTTTAAAGATTACATGTAACAAATGTATTTAAAAGATTTCAAAATGTTTCTAATCTATTTAATATAATTCATAGTTATGAATTCTGAATATAAATATTCATGAATATTATGGATGTATATCAATATGTTATGAGTTGATTGAAAAGATAGGGAGTATCAATGATTGTTGCGCTAAACGGCTGGCGTGATCTCGCGCACATTAATGAAGGCATAAAAAAAGCCGGCATCATGCCGGCCAAAAAAAATATAAACAAGACGATAAAAGGCTAATAACGGAGGCATGATGACACAGAAAAATAAAAAGGTATAATTGTAATCAGTACCAATATATTGATTGAATGAATTAATAAAGCCGAAATCAAAGATAAATAAAATCGTTCAAATCGAATTTTCCTGTATTCACCGCCGTTGCGCAAAATTTATCTATTTGTTCAAAAAATGATTGAGTCTTGACTGGCTCATCCAATGTGGAAAAATGTGATTTTTATCACATAATAGTTCTAAGTCTGAATTTTCCGGGTTATCTCAAAATGGAATACGGTTCGACAAAGATGGAAGAGAGACTCTCTCGCAGCCCTGGCGGCAAATTGGCTTTGTGGGCTTTCTATACATGGTGTGGCTATTTCGTCTGGGCAATGGCGCGATACATCTGGGTGATGAGCCGGATCCCCGATGCCCCCGTGTCGGGATTTGAAAGTGATTTAGGATCTACCGCGGGGAAGTGGTTAGGAGCATTGGTCGGATTTCTGTTTATGGCCCTGGTTGGTGCCTTGTTAGGCGGCATTGCATGGTACACCCGACCTCGTCCCGCACGTTGCAGACGCTATGAATAAAAACTGCTAAGGTTGCGACTCTTTGGCAACGGAGCGCGTATGGAGTTACAACACTGGCAGGCACAGTTCGAGAACTGGTTGAAAAACCATCATCAACATCAGGACGCGGCGCATGACCTGTGTCATTTTCGCCGTGTCTGGGCTACGGCACAGAAACTGGCGGCAGATGACGATGTCGATATGCTGGTGATTTTAACCGCCTGTTATTTTCACGATATCGTGAGCCTGGCGAAAAATCATCCGCAACGGCAGCGTTCTTCAATCCTGGCGGCAGAAGAGACGCGTCGCCTGCTCCGTGAAGAGTTCGTGCAATTTCCGGCGGAGAAAATTGAGGCCGTTTGTCATGCCATTGCCGCTCACAGTTTCAGCGCGCAAATCGCCCCCTTAACAACGGAAGCTAAAATCGTCCAGGATGCGGATCGGCTGGAAGCCCTGGGGGCGATTGGCCTGGCGCGCTTATTTGCCGTTTCAGGGGCATTGGGCTTGGCGCTGTTTGATGGCGAAGATCCGTTCGCACAGCATCGCCCGCTTGATGATAAACGCTACGCGCTGGATCATTTCCAGACAAAGTTACTGAAATTACCGCAAACCATGCAAACCGCAAGAGGCAAGCAGCTGGCACAGCACAACGCGCAATTTTTAGTCGAGTTTATGGCGAAGCTCGGTGCCGAACTGGCGGGGGAGAATTAAGGTATCGATCACAAGGTGATAGATGCGTTTTCACCCGCTGGCTGAGCGCGTGGCCCTAAACGGCAGTAATTATGTTAACCTGTCGGCCATCTCAGATGGCCGGTTAAATCTATGCAGGAAAATATATCAGTAACCGATTCATACAGCACCGGGAATGCCGCACAGGCAATGCTGGAGAAACTGCTGCAAATTTATGATGTTAAAACGCTGGTGGCGCAGCTTAATGGTGTGGGTGAGAATCACTGGAGCGCGGCAATTTTAAAACGTGCGCTGGCGAATGACTCTGCATGGCACCGTTTAAGTGAGAAAGAGTTTGCCCATCTGCAAACGTTGTTACCCAAACCACCGGAACATCATCCGCATTATGCGTTTCGCTTTATCGATCTATTTGCCGGAATTGGCGGCATCCGTCGTGGTTTTGAATCGATTGGTGGACAGTGCGTGTTTACCAGCGAATGGAACAAACATGCGGTACGCACTTATAAAGCCAACCATTATTGCGACCCGGCGACGCATCATTTTAATGAAGATATCCGCGACATCACCCTCAGTCATCAAGAAGGCGTGAGTGATGAGGCGGCGGCGGAACATATTCGTCAACACATTCCTGAACACGATGTTTTACTGGCCGGTTTCCCTTGTCAGCCATTTTCGCTGGCTGGCGTATCGAAAAAGAACTCGCTCGGGCGGGCGCACGGTTTTGCCTGCGATACCCAGGGCACGCTGTTCTTTGATGTGGTGCGCATTATCGACGCGCGTCGTCCGGCGATGTTTGTGCTCGAAAACGTCAAAAACCTGAAAAGTCACGATAAGGGAAAAACGTTCCGCATCATCATGCAGACGCTGGACGAACTGGGCTATGACGTTGCCGACGCAGAAGATAACGGGCCGGACGATCCGAAAATCATCGACGGTAAACATTTCCTGCCGCAGCACCGTGAACGCATCGTGCTGGTGGGTTTTCGTCGCGATCTGAATCTGAAAGCCGATTTTACTCTGCGTGATATCAGCGAATGTTTCCCTGCACAGCGAGTGACGCTGGCGCAGCTGCTGGACCCGATGGTTGAGGCAAAATATATCCTGACGCCGGTGCTGTGGAAGTACCTCTATCGATATGCGAAAAAACATCAGGCGCGCGGTAACGGCTTCGGTTATGGAATGGTTTATCCGAACAATCCGCAAAGTGTCACCCGTACGCTGTCTGCTCGTTATTACAAAGATGGCGCGGAAATTTTAATCGACCGCGGCTGGGATATGGCCACGGGTGAGAAAGACTTTGACGATCCGCTGAATCAGCAACATCGTCCACGTCGGTTAACACCTCGTGAATGCGCGCGCTTAATGGGTTTTGAAGCGCCGGGAGAAGCGAAATTCCGCATTCCGGTTTCGGACACTCAGGCCTATCGCCAGTTCGGTAACTCGGTGGTCGTGCCGGTCTTTGCCGCGGTGGCAAAACTGCTTGAGCCAAAAATCAAACAGGCGGTGGCGTTGCGTCAGCAAGAGGCACAACATGGTCGACGTTCACGATAAGGCCACCCGCAGCAAAAATATGCGCGCGATTGCCACGCGTGATACGGCGATTGAGAAGCGCCTCGCCAGTTTGTTAACCGGGCAGGGCCTTGCGTTTCGCGTTCAGGACGCCAGTCTGCCCGGACGCCCGGATTTTGTCGTTGATGAATATCGCTGCGTGATATTTACCCACGGCTGCTTCTGGCATCATCATCACTGCTATCTGTTTAAAGTGCCTGCGACCCGAACCGAGTTCTGGCTGGAGAAGATAGGTAAAAATGTTGAGCGCGATCGCCGCGATATCAATCGCTTGCAGGCACTCGGCTGGCGCGTACTGATTGTCTGGGAGTGTGCGTTACGTGGGCGCGAGAAGCTGACGGATGAAGCGCTTACCGAGCGTCTGGAAGAGTGGATCTGCGGCGAAGGTGCCAGCGCGCAGATCGACACGCAGGGGATTCATTTACTCGCTTGATGCATCCTGAATAACTGGCGCGACAACGGGTTTGGCCGGGAAGAGATATTTTCCCAACGTGACCAGTACCACCGCGAAAACAATTACGCCGAGCGCCAGCCATTCAATCTTCGACAGCGTTTCGCCGCCCAGTCCCGTACCCAGCAAGACCGCGACCACTGGGTTAACGTAGGCGTAGCTGGTGGCGAGAGCCGGACTGACGTTGCGGATTAAATACATATAAGCGTTAATGGCGATAATCGAACCAAACAGCGCCAGATAGCCGACCGCAAGGAAGCCTGAAAGGGAAGGGAGCGCCGTCAGTTTTTCACCCGCAATCATCGACGCGATCATTAACACCACGCCAGCCGCCAGCATCTCAATCGCACCCGCCATCATCCCTACAGGTAAGGTAATGCGCGAGCCATAAACCGAGCCAAACGCCCAGCTAATCGAGCCGATTAAAATCAGAATCGCGCCCCACGGATTGCCGCTTAAATTTCCACCGCTATTGAGCATGATGATTCCGGCAAGCCCAATGGCGATACCCACCCATTCCAGTTTGCGCGTTTTAATGCCAAACAGGCGGCTGAAGCACAGGGTAAAGAGGGGCACGGTTGCAACCACAACGGCGGCGATGCCGGAAGGAACATTTTGATGTTCGGCAACCGTCACCATGCCATTACCGACAGCCAGCAATAACAGGCCAATCAGCGCGGCATTGAGCAGCGGACGTAGCGGGGGAAGTTTGTGTCCGCGCAGTAGCAAAAATGCCAGCAATAAAATACCGGCTGCCAGGAATCGAACGCCCGCCATCATTAACGGAGGCCAGCTTTCCACGCCAATCCGAATGACAAAATAGGTTGAGCCCCAAATGATATACAACGCAAACAGCGCGCCAAAAAGCGGTAACAACTGGCGGAAACGCATAATCCCTCACGGTGGAAATAAAAAGGTGGTTCATAGTAAACGTGAAAATCATTCTGCTGGCGAGAGATATAATTGCACTTGATTGTTAAAAAAATGTTGACCTGTGAAGCAAGTATCAGAGCTGCCGTTTTTGCTTCATACTTACACCCTTCAACAATAAAAATGAGAGGGAATGCTTTTGGCCGGGAGTAGTTTACTGACGTTGCTCGATGATATCGCCACACTGCTGGACGATATCTCCGTGATGGGCAAACTGGCGGCGAAGAAAACCGCCGGTGTATTAGGGGATGATCTATCGCTCAATGCGCAACAAGTTTCAGGCGTGCGGGCCAACCGGGAACTTCCCGTGGTCTGGGGCGTGGCGAAAGGATCGCTGATCAATAAAGTGATTCTGGTGCCGCTGGCGCTGATCATCAGTGCGTTTATCCCGTGGGCGATTACGCCACTGTTGATGATTGGTGGCGCGTTTCTCTGCTTTGAAGGGGTAGAGAAAGTGCTGCATATGCTGGAGGCGCGTAAACATAAAGAAGATCCGGCGCAGAGTCAGCAGCGTCTGGAGAAGCTGGCGGCGCAGGATCCGCTGAAGTTTGAAAAGGACAAAATTAAAGGGGCGATTCGTACCGATTTTATTTTGTCTGCGGAAATCGTCGCCATCACGCTGGGGATTGTGGCAGAGGCGCCGTTGCTTAATCAGGTGCTGGTGCTTTCAGGCATCGCGCTGGTAGTGACCGTGGGCGTCTACGGTCTGGTAGGGGTTATCGTTAAGATTGATGACCTGGGGTATTGGCTGGCGGAAAAATCCAGCGCGCTGATGCAGGCATTAGGTAAAGGGTTATTGATTATCGCGCCCTGGCTGATGAAAGCATTATCGATTGTCGGCACGCTGGCGATGTTCCTCGTCGGCGGCGGGATTGTGGTACATGGTATTGCGCCGCTGCATCACGCTATTGAACATATCGCCGGGCAGCAAAGTGCAGTGGTGGCGATGATATTACCGACTGTTTTAAATCTGATTCTTGGATTTATCATCGGCGGCATCGTGGTGCTGGGAGTGAAAGCAGTAGCGAAAATGCGCGGTCAGGCACATTAATACTCGCACTGGCTATTATGCAAAATTCGCCATCTTCAACTAAGGTGAACAAGTTTCACTCGAAAAAAGGAGGCGAGTATGAGCTTTATGGTTAGTGAGGAAGTTACGGTTAAAGAGGGCGGCCCGCGGATGATTGTCACTGGATACTCCAGCGGTATGGTTGAGTGTCGTTGGTATGACGGTTACGGGGTCAAGCGGGAAGCTTTTCATGAAACCGATCTTGTTCCGGGGGAGGGGAGTCGTTCTGCGGAAGAAGTTTGAAAGGGTATCATTAACACCAGGCCGGATCACATCCGGCCTGGTGTCCCAATGCCTGCAATGAATGATAGTCGCGTCTTATCATGCCACCATTATAAAATTATCGCTGTTTTGCGGTACGCTATCGCCGGGTTATGCCAGAATCATAAAAAAGCAGGTTGGGAGTCGTCAGGGTGCAGCACGAGACAAAAATGGAAAACCAGAGCTGGTTGAAAAAACTCGCACGCCGCCTGGGGCCTGGTCATATCGTTAATCTCTGCTTTATCGTGGTATTGCTTTTTTCCACCTTGCTCACCTGGCGTGAAGTGGTGGTGCTGGAAGATGCCTATATATCCAGCCAGCGTAATCATCTGGAAAACGTAGCCAACGCGCTCGATAAGCATTTGCAGTATAACGTCGACAAACTGATCTTTTTGCGTAATGGCATGCGCGAAGCTCTCGTGGCGCCACTGGATTTCACCTCTCTGCGTAATGCCGTAACCGAGTTCGAACAGCATCGCGACGAGCACGCCTGGCAAATCGAACTCAACCGACGGCGCACCCTGCCAGTCAATGGCGTATCGGATGCATTAGTCAGCGAGGGGAATCTCCTGTCTCGCGAAAATGAAAGCCTCGACAATGAAATTACCGCTGCACTGGAAGTTGGTTACTTGCTGCGACTGGCGCACAACTCCTCGTCGATGGTTGAACAGGCTGTGTATGTCTCGCGTGCTGGATTTTACGTTTCGACGCTGCCGACCTTGTTTACGCGCAATGTACCAACGCGTTATTACGGCTATGTCACCCAACCCTGGTTTATCGGCCATTCACAACGAGAAAATCGTCACCGCGCGGTACGCTGGTTCACTTCGCAACCGGAACACGCCAGCAATACTGAACCGCAGGTTACCGTCAGTGTTCCGGTAGACAGTAATAACTACTGGTATGGCGTGCTGGGGATGAGTATTCCCGTGCGTACTATGCAGCAATTTTTAAGAAACGCCATCGATAAAAACCTCGATGGTGAGTATCAGCTCTATGACAGTAAGCTGAGATTTTTGACCTCTTCAAATCCTGACCATCCAACAGGGAATATTTTTGATCCTCGTGAACTGGCCTTGCTGGCGCAGGCAATGGAACATGACACGCGGGGCGGCATTCGTATGGACAGTCGCTATGTTAGCTGGGAACGTCTGGACCATTTCGACGGTGTGCTGGTGCGCGTCCATACGCTAAGCGAAGGCGTGCGCGGCGATTTCGGCAGTATCAGCATTGCATTAACCCTGCTGTGGGCGCTCTTTACCAGCATGTTACTCCTCTCCTGGTATGTGATTCGCCGGATAGTCAGCAACATGTATGTTCTGCAAAGCTCGTTGCAGTGGCAGGCGTGGCACGACACCTTAACGCGTTTATATAACCGTGGCGCATTGTTCGAAAAAGCCTGTCCGCTCGCTAAATTGTGTCACACGCACCAACATCCTTTTTCTGTCATTCAGGTCGATCTTGACCATTTTAAAGCGATTAATGACCGCTTTGGTCATCAGGCGGGCGACCGTGTTCTTTCTCATGCTGCCGGATTAATTAGCAGTTCCTTGCGTGCGCAGGACATTGCCGGGCGGGTCGGTGGTGAGGAGTTTTGTGTGATTCTGCCAGGCGCGAATCTGACGCAGGCTGCGGAGGTCGCAGAACGTATTCGCCTGAAGTTAAATGAAAAAGAGATGCTGATCGCCAAGAGTACAACGATACGCATTAGTGCCTCGCTGGGGGTAAGCAGCAGCGAGGAAACCGGTGATTATGATTTTGAACAACTCCAGTCATTGGCCGACCGTCGGCTTTACCTCGCAAAACAGGCCGGGCGCAATCGGGTATTCGCGAGCGATAACGCTTAACGGGCGGAGAAAAAATGGTCCAGCCCTTCACGCCAGCCTTCCGGTCCTTCACGCTGCGTTCGCCAGACGCGGGCCGGATCCTCATCATGCAGATGGACCCCTTCACGGTTTAGCCCTTTCACAATCACCGCGTAATCCATTACCTCCAGTAAAGGCGCATCGTTTGGCCCATCGCCCAGGCCAAGTGTGGTTGGGCGTCTGCCTGACAATTGTTGATAGGTCGCGATAATCCAGTTGGCAGCCTGATCTTTTCCGGCAGAGGCATCCAGTACGTGCCAGAAGCGCGCACCCTGCATAAACTGCAAGCCCAGTTCGTTCAGACGAGCGATAAATTGTGCCATATGCTCGTCACTGTCGCGCCAGATTAGCGTTACCGACGCCTCATGCAGCTGCGTCAGCGCCGCCTGGCTACGGCTTAATCCCGTCCATTCGGCAATGGTTGCATCGTCGACATCATCAAAAGTCGTGAATTTAAAATGTTCTTTCTCGCGTAGCGTATTTAAAACCTGGCAGATTTCGCCATGGCTAATACCTGAGATGATGCGTGGAAAACCGTCTATATCCTGCCATTGTTCAGCAAGCTGGATCACTGCGCCATTCTCTGCAATCAGCGGTAAGCCTTGTAGCCCCAACATTTTTTGCAAGTACAGCATTTCCGCTGAAGTTTTACTGCTACAGAGAATGACGGGAATATTGGCTTCGTGTAAACGGCTGAGCCAAGGGGCTGCCGGTTGCCAGTCATAACTATGACTGTCCAGCAGGGTGCCATCAAGATCGCTAAAAACCAGTAGTGGTTGTTGAATTGAAAACATGGTCGCGCAGTACTCCCCTTACCAGGATGATTCTCAAAACAGCACAAATAATCAAAGATGATTTTTTCGGGAGCGATCCCGTTGACACCAGAGCCACCAAGGGGTGACGCGCGTCACATTTCTATTCATAAGTAGCGTTAATCATTCATAGCGCGAATATTTTCTTGTCAGCGAAAAAAATTGCAGATAAGGTGATGAACACATCAGATTTCCTGGTGTAACGAATTTTTTAAGTGCTTCTTGCTTAAGCAAGTTTCATCCCGACCCCCTCAGGGTCGGGATTTTTTTATTGTGCATTCAACGATTCACTTCAGAGACGCTGAAGTCATGAATATCCAGTTCGAAGGCATCCGCCAATTCACGCCATGTATGATATTCACGTCCATCGACGCTAACGTGTTCAGAATCGTTCTGGCTGCGATGAACTTCGCTTTCGCTAATTTCATTGATCGCCGCCAGCAGGGCATCGACATCGACGCTGACCTCACGTTTTGCGGTATCGCTGTACTCTTTTGCGGTTTTCATCATCTTTCCTCGCAACCGTTACTCTGTTGTTGCCGCCAGTCGTTAAGTCCGCCTGGCATCTCTTAAGTATAGACCGTCGAGAAAATCAGCACTCGCGCGCGCCTGGCGCTGCCAGAAAAACGAAATTGTTCTACACTGGCACAAAGCCACAGGAGGAAAACGATGAAGGTGAATGATCGGGTAACAGTCAAAACGGATGGCGGTCCGCGTCGTCCTGGCGTGGTACTGGCAGTTGAGGAGTTTAGTGAAGGCACAATGTACCTGGTTTCGCTGGAAGACTACCCGCTCGGCATCTGGTTCTTTAATGAAGCAGGGCATCAGGACGGTATCTTTGTTGAGAAAGCAGAGTAATCTTATTCAGCCTGACTGGTGGGAAACCACCAGTCAGAATGTGTTAGCGCATGTTGACAAAAATACCATTAGTCACATTATCCGTCAGTCGGACGACATGGTAGATAACCTGTTTATTATGCGTTTTGATCTTACGTTTAATATTACCTTTATGCGATGAAACGGTCTTGGCTTTGATATTCATTTGGTCGGAGATTTGAATGGTTCCCTGACCTGCCATCCACATTCGCAACATACTCGATTCGGTTCGGCTCAATGATAACGTCGGCATATTTAAAAACGAGGTTATCGTTGTCTCTTTTTTCAGAATATCGCCAAGGATATCGTCGAGAGATTCCGGTTTAATCGATTTAGAACTGATCAATAAATTTTTTCTGACCAATAGATATTCATCAAAATGAACATTGGCAATTGCCATAAAAACGATAAATAACGTATTGGGATGTTGATTAATGATGTGCTTGATGCGCTGACTGTTAGAAGCATCGTGGATGAAACAGTCCTCATTAATAAACACCACTGAAGGGCGCTGTGAATCACAAGCTATGGCAAGGTCATCAACGGTTTCAATGTCGTTGATTTCTCTTTTTTTAACCCCTCTACTCAACAGATACCCGGTTAAACCTAGTCGGGTGTAACTACATAAATCCATAATAATCGTTGACATGGCATACCCTCACTCAATGCGTAACGATAATTCCCCTTACCTGAATATTTCATCATGACTAAACGGAACAACATGGGTCACCTAATGCGCCACTCTCGCAATTTTTCAGGCGGACTTACTATCCCGTAAAGTGTTGTATAATTTGCCTGGAATTGTCTTAAAGTAAAGTAAATGTTGCGATATGTGAGTGAGCTTAAAACAAATATTTCGCTACAGGAGTATCCTGGAAGATGTTCGCAGATATTATTTTTCGGATAATCCTTAGGGTAGCATGATAAACGTTACGGAATTATATTAATGGTAATTCACTAATAATATCAGCCAGCAAATTAAAAATTTCACTGAATAAATGTTCGCAAAAAGGCGCAATTAACGGCATTAATGCCGCCATTAAAGAGATGCCGACAGTCAGAGTTAATGGAAATCCAATAACAAAAATGGATAATTGTGGGGCCATACGATTCAGTAAACCTAATGCCAGATTCAGGGTCAGCAACAGAGTAATGAGCGGTAACGCCAGCATCAGCCCGTTAAGGAAAATCAAACTCCCTGCTTTGGTGAGTGCCAGAAACGCATTGCTGTTCAACGGTTCGCTACCAATCGGCAGGGTGTGAAAGGTATCGACCAGCAGTGAAATCAACCATAAATGACCGTTAAATGTCAGGAACAGCAGTAATGCCAGCATATCCATGATGCGCGCTAAAACGGGCATATTGAGATGGCTGCCAGGATCGACAAATGTCGCAAATGACAGCCCCATTTGCAGACCGATAATTTCGCCAGCGGTTCGCACAGCGGCAAAGGCAAATTGCATGGTAAAACCAAGCGCAATGCCGATCAGGATCTGCTGCACGGCCAGCCACAGAGCAAAGAACGAAAAAACAGGAACATCGTTGGCAGGTAATGATGGGGCAATGGCGAATGTGATCATCATTGCCAGACCCAGTTTTACCCGTTTCGGCACGCTGCGTTCGCTCAGAATTGGCGCGGTAGAAATGAGCGCCAGCACGCGCAGTAACGGCCAGAAGTACAGGCTTAACCAGGAAAGCCATTGATCGCTTGTCACCTGCATCATTGTACGGGCTACCCGATGATATACGGCAGGTTAGTGAACAAGGTGCGGACGTAATCCAGCAACAGATTGAGCATCCACGGTCCGGCAATAATAATGGCGATAAATACGGCGATGATTTTCGGAATAAACGACAGCGTCATTTCGTTAATCTGCGTGGCTGCCTGCAAAATACTGATGATAAGGCCCGTGACCAGCGCCACCAGCAACAGCGGGGCTGCCAGTGCCAGCGCGACTTTCATCGCTTCAGTTCCCATCATCATGACCGATTCAGGTGTCATTTTGCCTCTCTAGCTGTAAAAGCTCTGCGCCAGCGAACCGACCAGCAATTGCCAGCCATCCACCAGTACAAACAGCATCAGTTTAAAGGGCAGAGCAATGGTGGCGGGGGGAACCATCATCATCCCCAATGCCATCAACACGCTGGCAATCACCAGGTCGATAATCAAAAAAGGGATGAAAATCGTGAAGCCTATCTGAAATGCGGTTTTCAACTCGCTGGTCACGTAGGCCGGGAGCAAAATGCGCATCGGCACAGCTTCAGGCCCCTGCAACGGGCCGGTATTCGCCAGTCTGGCAAACAACCCTAAATCTGCCTCGCGGGTCTGACGCAGCATAAACTCACGCAGCGGCTGCGCCCCTTTTTCCAGCGCCTCCTGCATTGAGATTTTCTCTTCGCTGAATGGCTGGTACGCATCGACATAAATTTTGTCGATCACTGGCGACATAATAAAAAAGGTCAAAAACAGTGCCAGCCCCAGCAATACCTGGTTAGGTGGCGCGGAGGGCGTTCCCAGCGCGTTACGCAATAAACCAAAAACAATAATGATGCGGGTGAAACTGGTCATCATCAGTAAAATCGCTGGAATGAACGTCAACGAGGTGATGAACACCAGCGTCTGCACCGGGAGCGACCAGCTTTGTCCACCGCCAGGTAGCGGCTGGCTGGTGATACCCGGCAGTTGCGCGAAGGCGAGGGGCGTAATCAGCCAGAGAAGGACCGGTGCGACAGAAAACAAACGACGCATCAGGATCTCCCGCCACGCTTAAGCAAATTTTTCATGACCGACTGAAAATCGGTCTGCGGTATCTCTTCCGTTGGTGCTGAAGGGGGAAGTTTATGCAGCAGATTGATTTGCCCTGCGGTAACGCCGAGCACCAGCCGTGCATCTTCCACATCGACCACCACGACCCGTTCACGCGCGCCCAGCGAAGCACTGGCGCTAATTTTCAGACCGTTAACGCCAGTGCGTTTAGGGGCAAATCCCAGCCGTTTTACCAGCCAGGCAGCAGCGAGGATCAGGGCAATAATGGCGATGAGTGCGCCGCTCACCTGCAGCAGTGGCTCAGCAGAAACCGGCGCGGAAGATTGCACAGTAGCATGGTTATTCATCACTAACGGCTCAGGCGGCGCATCCGCTCGGACGGGGTAATGATATCGGTGATCCGCACGCCATATTTATCGGCAACAACCACCACTTCGCCCTGGGCGATTAAATAACCGTTGATCAGAATATCCAGCGGTTCGCCCGCCAGACCGTCCAGCGCCACGACGGACCCTTGCGTCAGACGCAACAGCTCTTTGATGGTCATCCGCGTACGGCCCAGCTCGACGGTCAGCTTGACCGGAATATCCATAATCAGGTCGATATCCTGCAACGTTCCGCTGACATCACCACCGCCAAATTGCTGGAACACCGCATCGGTAGCGCTTTTTCCGCTGGTTGATTTTTGCTCGCTCAACGCTTCAGCCCACAGATCGTCCATTGCGCCGTTGTTGTCATCGGCCGGATTATTCATGTCACTCATTTGGGCTGTTCCTCGTTCAGAGAATTTAAAATCGGGTTAATCAAATGTTCTATCCGTAACGCATACTGACCGTTGAGAGTGCCGTACTGACTGGTCAGAACCGGGACGCCGTCAACATGGGCGATGATGCGATCGGGTTTTTCTATCGGCAGGACGTCGCCGGGTTTCAGTTTTAAAATCTGCGACAGGCGTAGCGAGATATCGGCAAAGTTGGCCACCAGTTCCAGCTGTGAATGCTGCACCTGGCGCACCAGGTTATCGCGCCAGTTCTGATCTTCATTACGCGAGTTTTCCAGCGGCGGGTTAACCAACAATTCCCGTAGCGGCTCGATCATGCTGAATGGCAGGCAGATATTAAATTCGCCGGTCAGGTTGCCAATCTCCACATGGAACGGCGTGTTAACCACAATGTCGTTCGGCGAGGTGGTGATATTGGTAAATTTCACCTGCATTTCCGAACGCACGTACTCAACTTCCAGCGGATTAATCGCCTTCCATGCGTCGCTATAGCCTTCAAGCGCCAGTTTCAACATGCGGTTGATGACGCGCTGTTCGGTATGGGTAAACTCGCGACCTTCCACTTTGGTCGGGAAGCGTCCATCGCCGCCAAACAGGTTATCCACGGCGATAAACACCAGGCTCGGCGAGAACACCACCAGCCCTGTGCCGCGCAGCGGTTTCAGGTGGATAAGGTTCAGATTGGTCGGCACCGGCAGGTTGCGGGCAAATTCATGGTACGGCTGAATGCGGATGGCCCCGACGGTAATGTCCGGGCTACGGCGCAGCAGGTTGAACAGCCCCATACGAAAATGGCGGGCAAAGCGCTCATTAATGATTTCCAGCGCCTGCAAACGTTCGCGCACAACCCGTCGTTGGGTATTCGGATCGTACGGACGAATGTCACTTTCGCCGCTAACACTGGCTGTCGGTTCGTCTTTGACTTCGCTGTCGCCATTCAACAGCGCATCAATTTCAGCTTGAGAAAGAATACTATCGCCCATGTCGTTATCGCAGAATAAAAGCGGTATACAGCACGTCGGTGACATCCTGTTTCGGTTGCCCGGCAACAAGCGGGGTGGAAAGTGTGGTTTTAATCTCGGCAATCAGGTTTTTCTTGCCTTCTTCTGTCGCCAGTACGGCAGCATCCTGACGCGAAAACAGTAACAGCAAGCGACTACGGACTTCCGGCAAATACTCACTCAGCCGCGAGCGGGTTGCTTCATCTTTCAGTCGCAGGGTTATGCCGATATAAAGCACGCGATCCGCATCGCCCAAATTGACCGTAAAGGTATCCAGAGCATAGAAGACCGGGGAGGGCACGACGCGTTGCTGCGCTTTGTCGTCAGCGGCAACCTGATGCGAATGCCAGTAGCTGTAACCTGCGCTGGCACAGGCCGCGAGGGTAATGAATACCAGAATCGGGATCCAAAGCGATCGCTTGCTTTTCTTGCTTATCGCGTAATCAGTCATGTGTTGCGGTCTTCCTGTGTCGCTACTGCTTATCGGCTAATTATCCTGCGTCTTGAGCGCAACAAAGCGGGGAAAAGACGCGGATTACGGTGCTACCTCTGACGTTAGGCGAAAATATCAACGCCGCTGTTACCTGTTACACGCCCTTGTAAAGAGACGGGAACCGGAAGCGTATCGTCGTCTTCCCCCGCCAGAGGTTCATGGTTTGCTGTGCGTTGGCTTTGCTGTTGCTGGGAAGCGGCCTGCTGCTGACCACTAAAGCTTTCGCCACTGATGTTGCTTTGCCCTAACTGAATGCCACTTTCGGCCAGCTGCGTACGCAGTACCGGCAGCGCTGCTTCCAGGGCGGCGCGTACGTGCTGATGCGGTGAAATCATCTGGATCTGCGCCTGGTTATCATCCACTTTGAGGGAAATTTGCACTTCACCTAAATCCTGTGGGTGCAGACGCAACTCTGCACTTTGTTGCCCCTGGCGGGTGAACAGCGAAATATGCTGGCTTAATGATTGTTGCCATTCGTGAGAACCCAGCGGTGCACTCAAAACAGGCGCGGCGACGGTGGGCAGTGGCTGTGTCTGGTGTGGAGTGATTAGCGGGCTGGCGTCAGCGGTCACCGGCGAAGGCGTGCTGATGACTTCCGCTTTACTCTGGGCTTCTGCTACCAGCGGTGTTAATGGCTGAGCTGGTGTGCCGGGGGCGTCATCAGGCTGTGCTGTAGTGAGTTGCGCAGAAGTCAGTTTTGTGAAGAGCGTTGGTTTCTCTGCCGGTAACACGGTTGACGGTGCATCAGTCACTTTGGGCGTATTGTCAAAACCCGGCAACATCGCAAAAAGGGCGCTCAGACTTGCGGTGACGTCTTCATTAAGGTCATCCGCTTTTTCGTCTTTTGTCGTATTTTTGTCAGCCACCGCAGCCAACGTCATCGTCTGAGCGGTGGTTAACGGTGTTAATGTGGATTGTTCGTCGTTGATGACAGGCGGTGTTTCATCCACAGGGATCAGTAAATCTGCTTGTTGCGCGTCTGAAAGAATATCGCTGACCAGCGGCTCGCCTTTTGCCGTGGGCTTATCTGTTGCCACCAGCAACTGGGGGGCCGCTTTGTCGGTTGTTGTCTCGCCTGCTAATGCTTCGCTCAACAACGCGAGAAAATCTTGTGCAGCATCGCTGGCTTTGCCGCCAGGCAATGTGGTGGTGTCAACGTCGGCGGTAATCAAGGGCGCTAAGCGAATCATTCAGGTTTCCTCATGGCGGCGCGCTGGGCGAACTCATCCATCTTTTTCTGATCGAGGCGGTTTTCTGCAAGCAGTGCCGCCGTGGATTGCCGTTCCTGCAGTGTCTGCCAGGCCTGCAAACGTTGTTTCTTTTCTCGCCAGCTGTTCAGGGCAATGTCAACTTTCTGCGTCCACTGATTAAGTTGCTGGCGATGCTGAGTAATGGCTTTTTCCAGCGTCTGGATAAACTGCTGATAGTTGATCCAGCGGTTGCTGGTCATCCCGGCACTCATATCGCTATTGAGGTTATTGCGATATTCATTCTGATAATCGATCAGCATTTTGAGCTGTTCTTCCGCCTGCTGACATCCGCGACGCATTTCACCCAGCAGGCGAGCGGCATCCTCTACCTCTTTTTCTGCCAGATCTTTCAGGGTCGCCAGCGCACCATGTTCCGCCATCTGCCGTTATCTCCTGGGTTATGACACTGTCGGGAAAATACGCTCCAGCCCCTGGAGAGACGCTTCCCAGTCCGCGCGTTCAAAAATGCCTTGTTGCAAATAGCCCTCCAGCTGCGGCCACAGGGCGATGGCTTTGTCGAGCATCGGATCGCTGCCTTTGGCATACGCGCCGACGCTAACCAGATCGCGGTTACGCTGAAAACTCGACAACAGCTGTTTGAAGGTGCGCACTCGCGCGTAATGTTGCTCACTGATCAACGCCGTCATTGCGCGACTGATCGACGCTTCAATATCGATAGCCGGATAGTGCCCGGCTTCCGCCAGTCGGCGAGACAGCACAATGTGACCGTCGAGGATTGCCCGCGCGGAGTCAGCAATGGGGTCCTGCTGGTCATCGCCTTCGGTGAGCACGGTATAAAACGCGGTAATCGAGCCGCCGCCGCTAATGCCATTTCCGGCACGCTCGACCAGTGCCGGTAATTTGGCAAACACCGACGGTGGATAACCTTTAGTGGCAGGTGGTTCGCCAATCGCCAGCGCAATTTCACGCTGGGCCATCGCGTAGCGGGTGAGGGAGTCCATAATCAGCAACACATGCTGACCACGATCGCGAAAATCTTCGGCAATGCGCGTGGCATAGGCGGCACCCTGCATTCGCAGGAGCGGAGAAACATCCGCCGGAGCGGCAATCACCACGGAGCGTGCACGTCCTTCGGCACCGAGGATATTCTCAATAAAATCTTTTACTTCGCGCCCTCGTTCACCAATCAAACCCACGACAATGACATCGGCGCGGGTGTAACGGGCCATCATCCCCAGCAGCACACTTTTCCCAACGCCGGACCCGGCAAACAGCCCCATACGCTGCCCGCGTCCGACGGTAAGCAGGGCATTGATTGGGCGCACGCCGGTGTCCAGCACATGTTCAATCGGTGTACGTTGCAACGGGTTAAATGGCGGGGTAATCAGCGCACCGGTTTCCGTCGTATCGGGGAAGGGCAGGCCATCGAGCGGTTTACCGCTACCGTCCAGAACACGACCTAATAACGCCGGACCGAGCGGCAACTGCTTGCCGCTTTGCAGCCCTTCTGCCGAAATGTTTTTGGCATATACACGCGCGCCGGGCAGGACACCTTCCACTTCCTCCAGCGGCATTAAAAACAGCCGTTGACCGTTAAAGCCAACGACTTCGCTTTCTACTTCGTGCGTTTCGCTGCCGTTCTGGCGCTCAATGACACAGGTTGCGCCGAGCGGCAATTGTAATCCGGTGGCTTCCAGCACCAGCCCGGTAGCGCGGGTTAATCGCCCGTAGCGACGTACCGCAGGCAACTGCGCCATTTTGGCTTCAAAGTTATCCAGCGTGGTTAGCCAGCGAGTCAGGCGCGTGGTCATTACACCACTCCTGGTGCTGCCAGACGGCAGAGTTCTTGCCAGCGGGTGGCGACACTGGCGTCGAGATCGCCTTCATCGGCGGAGACTTTACAGCCGCCAGGATGGAGGGTGGGATCGCCCCGCAAGCGCCAGCCATGCAAACTTAAAGTTGCGCCGAGCATATCATCCACACGTTGCAGATCATCCGGGTGTACGCGCAGCTGTGGTTTCCCGCTGAATAACGGTTCTTGCTGCAACAACTGTTGGATCTGTTTGATCAGTGCCGAGTTATCCACCGTTGGCGTCTGACCTATGACCTGACGTGCTGCCTCCAGCGCCATCTGCATCAGGCGCGAAGCTATCACACTATCAAGCGCATCAAGGGTAGTTTGAAATTCGCTGACCAGTTGCTGCATCCGGGCATGAATTGGCGCTTGTTGAGCCTTCGCCTCTGCCAGACCTTGCTCCAGCCCCTGGGCCAGTCCTTCCTGATAGCCCTGTTCGTGACCTTGCTGGCGACCTTCGGCAATCCCCGCCTGATAACCCTGCTCGTGGGCCTGCATTTGCAGTTGCGCCAGTTGCTGCTCAAGGCTGGGTTCGACCTCTTCAATAATGGTTTCTTCCGACTCGGCCATTGGCACAAACTCTGCCGGTGGTGGCGCGAGATCGTCTGGCGTCCAGGTTTTCCACGGCAGATTATCAGACATAGGTATCCTCGCCGCTGCCAATCACCATCTCGCCAGTTTCGGCAAGACGGCGCACAATCAGCAGAATCGCTTTCTGTTCGTTTTCGACCTGCGACAGACGCACCGGACCACGGTTGGCGAGATCGTCGCGCAGAATATCGGCGGCACGCTGCGACATATTGCGCAGGAATTTCTCGCGCAGTGGCTGCTCGGCCCCTTTCAGCGCGATCAACAGCGATTCGGAATCCACTTCCTGCAACAGACGCTGAATGCTGCGATCATCGACATCCACCAGATTCTCGAACAGGAACATCTCGTCGATGATTTTCTGCGCCAGCTCGCCGTCGAATTCACGCACGGCGGTAATAACGGCTTCTTCCTGCTGCGTTTTCATCAGGTTGATAATTTCGGCTGCCGTTCTCACGCCGCCCATTTTGCTGCGCTTGAGATTCTGACCGTCGAGCAAGCCATTCAGTACTTCGGTCAGTTCCGCCAGCGCGGCTGGCTGCACGCCGCCAAAGGTGGCGATACGCAACATCACGTCGTGGCGCAGACGTTCATCGAACAACGCCAGAATATCGGCGGCCTGGGCGCGCTTCAGATGCACCAGAATGGTGGCGATAATTTGCGGATGCTCATCGCGAATCAGATCGGCGGCGCTCTGCGGCTCCATAAAGTTGAGCGTTTCAATACCGCTGGCGGTATCGCGGGTTTCGAGAATATCTTCCAGCAGGCTGGCGGCACGTTCTTCACCCAGAGCTTTGACCAATACCGAACGCAGATAATCGTTGGCGTTGATATTCAGTGCGGCAAACTGTTCAGCTTCTTGCTCAAACTCCGCCAGCACATCGGTTAGCTGCTTGTTGGAGATCTGCGTGACGTTCGCCATTGCAGCGCTCAGGGTTTGCACTTCGCGCTGGGAGAGGTGCTTGAACACCTCTGCCGCCCGGTCTTCGCCAATGGTCATCAGCAGGATGACGCTTTTATCGGTGCCTGTCAGGTTACTCATGATCGTTATTTATCCACTGGCGAATGACCAGCGCCACCACGCGCGGATCGTTATCAGACATTTCACGGATACGCTGGCTCATGACTTCTGCCCCCAGTCGTTGGTTAGCGCGCCGTTGTTGGAGTTGTTCGTCTTTGCTCAGACGGACTTCCACCGCATCTTCCACTTCCTCGCGGGCCTGTGCCTGTTGCTGCACAGTCTTCACCGCCTCGGCGCGACGTGTTAGCTGCGGGCGTACCGCTTTCCGCCACAGCAACCACGCCACCAGCAGTACCAGCAACCAGCGACCGGCAGCCAGCAACTGATCGATAAACGCTTGCTGTTGCCAGAACGGCAGTGCTCCGCCGCTTTCGTCACTGCTATTGAACGGCGAGTTAACAACATTGAGCGAATCACCGCGTTTTTCAGAAAAGCCCATCGCCTCGCGGGTCAGAGCTTCAATTTGCTTCATCTGTTCGTTGCTGAGAGGCAATGGTTTACCGTCTGGCAAGGTTTTGTAATTCACCACTACCGCGACTGACAGACGTTGCACATCGCCCACGTTCATTTTGGTATGACGAATGGTGCGATCGACTTCGTAGTTACTGGTTTCATTCCGCTGTGTGCTACGCGGCCCACTATTGCTGGTGGTGCTCGCCTGCTGCTGGCGGTTATTTTGATTTGCCGGAGGCGTGCTGATTGGCGCGTTATTCGCAGGTGCCGGTTGATTCGACAACGCCCCCGGTACGCCGCCCGGATAACCGGAACCGCTTTGCTCGCTCTCATTAAGCTGGCGTGAACGAAGCGCCGCGTGAGATTCATCACCGTTAGGGCGATACTGTTCTTCCGTTTGTTCTTTACTGGCGAAGTCCAGTTGCGCCGTGACCTGGGCGTGAATATTACCGTTACCAACAATAGGCGACAGGATCGCTTCAATACGCCGCTGAATACGGCCTTCGACATCGCTGGCATATTTCAACTGAGCGTCATTAAGATCGCGCCCGCTGGTGTTGGACTGGGTTAACAGATGTCCGCCCTGATCCACCAGCGTGACGTTTCCCGGCGGCAGACCAGCCACCGCGCTGGAAACCAGATGTACAATGGCGCTAATTTGCCCTTCATCGAGTGCGCGGCCGGGTAACAGATTTACCGTCACCGATGCAGAAGGGGATTTTTGTTCACGGACGAATAAAGACGGTTTCGGCATTGCCAGATGTACGCGCGCCCCTTTTACCGGGCCGATAGTTTCGATGGTACGAGAAAGCTCGCCTTCCAGCGCCCGCTGATAATTCACCTGTTCGCTGAACTGGCTGATACCAAACTTTTCCTGATCGAGCAGTTCGAAACCGACCGCGCCGCCTTTTGGCAAACCTTGTTGCGCCAGGCGCAGGCGCAGTTCGTGAACTTTATCTGCCGGAACTTCAATAGCGCCGCTGGCTTCGCTGAAGCGGTAAGGAATATTCATTTGCGTCAGTTGGCTGACAATTGCGCCACCATCCTGATCGGAAAGATTGCTGAATAATGTGCGGTAGTCGGGGGCTTTCGCCCACAGGATCAGTGCGACCATGACCGCCACTGCTGCGGAACCGGCAACAATCAATGGAATTTTCGGATTCGCACGCAGGCGATTAAGCCACTCAAGAGATTTTGTCTGGGCTGCAGTCGCATTCATCGCGCACCTCGTGGCTGATTATGGACGGCGTTATTGGCAAAGTGGAACAAGACTCACTCCCGGGTCAGCAAACTCGAAAAATTGACGCTCCCATTATTTGTGCTTTCGTTTTTTTCTATCCGCCAATAAACCCGTTTTTTTGTTGCTATTTAGCGCCTTTGTCTTATTGACTTACTGGTAGGCTTTGTTACCAGAAATTATCCGGGAGACGAAAATGTCAGCGATACAGGGGATTGAAGGGGTTATCAGCCAGTTACAGGCTACGGCGATGAGTGCGCGTGCGCAGGAATCACTGCCGCAACCGACCATTAGTTTTGCCGGGCAGCTGCACGCCGCGCTCGATCGCATAAGCGATACACAAACAGTCGCCCGCACGCAGGCAGAAAAATTCACCCTCGGTGAACCCGGCGTGGCGCTAAACGATGTGATGACCGATATGCAAAAAGCCTCAGTTTCTATGCAAATGGGGATTCAGGTGCGTAATAAGCTGGTGGCGGCGTATCAGGAAGTGATGTCCATGCAGGTGTAGGTTGTGTAACCTGTTGACTATGCTTGTTTAATTATATCCGATCCCACAGCGTGGGGCATGGATGGGGCAAACTCACTCAATTTCTGGTTTAAAATGGATACCTGATCCTGGTTGTTTTCTGCCATCCACGATCCGTAAACGCGATAACATGTTTTGTCTTCGCTTTGCTCCCAGGAAGAGTGAACTCATTCGTTAGCCTGGGGTTCCTTCTGATCATTATTGTTCCTGCCTTTATCTCTTGCCACGCCAGAGCCCCCTGGATACACATACACCAGGATGAAAACGGTGAGTTGTGTTCAAACTGTAGTACAATTCTCTCCAGTATGAACAGGAAAGAATATGCTATGAACCCTTATATTTATCTTGGTGGCGCAATACTTGCAGAGGTCATTGGTACAACCTTAATGAAGTTTTCAGAGGGGTTTACACGGTTATGGCCCTCTGTTGGCACAATTATTTGCTATTGTGCATCATTCTGGTTATTAGCTCAGACGCTGGCTTATATACCTACAGGGATTGCTTATGCTATCTGGTCAGGAGTCGGTATCGTTCTGATTAGTTTGCTTTCCTGGGGATTTTTTGGTCAACGACTGGACCTGCCAGCTATCATAGGCATGATGTTGATTTGTGCCGGTGTGTTAGTCATTAACTTGTTGTCACGAAGTGCACCGCATTAAAAAATAATTATCCTTGAGATAACAGGAATCTGATTTGTGCATATTATGGCTAATGTTCGGGGCACCTTTATAATTATGATTGCATTTGCGCGATCATTGCGCCTTTATGCATAATGAGATCAAGGCACATCAAATAAAATAACGATAGGTCACAACAATGAGGTTTTTATGAAAAAACTTATCGTTTCAAGTGTATTGGCATTCATAACATTTTCTGCGCAGGCCGCAGCATTTCAGGTCACTAGTAATGAAATAAAAACAGGAGAGCAACTTACAACGTCTCATGTATTTTCTGGATTTGGGTGTGAAGGGGGTAATACATCGCCCTCATTAACCTGGTCTGGTGCTCCTGAAGGCACCAAAAGCTTTGCCGTAACTGTGTATGATCCAGATGCTCCTACAGGCAGTGGATGGTGGCACTGGACTGTTGCTAATATTCCAGCAACTGTAACATATTTGCCCACTGATGCAGGAAGACGTGATGGTACAAAACTTCCGACTGGTGCTGTTCAAGGCCGAAATGATTTTGGTTATGCAGGATTTGGTGGAGCATGTCCTCCCAAAGGAGATAAACCCCATCATTACCAGTTTAAAGTATGGGCTCTAAAAACTGATAAGATTCCTGTGGATTCTAATTCCAGCGGAGCGTTAGTTGGTTATATGCTTAATGCCAATAAAATTGCAACCGCTGAGATAACACCAGTTTATGAGATAAAGTAGGGTAAGAGTATGCTGGCAAAAGATAAGTCTAACCTAAAGATTGAAGAAATACGGATGCATAAACATCATGAGATTCACAGGGTTAAGCCTCTTATGCCAGCTTTATGTCGTATCCGTCAGGGAAAAAAAGTTATCAATTGGGAGACGCATAGTCTAACTGTTGATAATAATCAGATAATATTATTTCCCTGTGGATATGAATTTTATATTGCGAATTATCCAGAAGCAGGTCTTTATCTTGCAGAAATGCTTTATTATCCCATTGATCTAATTGAAAAGTTTCAAAAATTTTATGCGATAACTGATCAAATTCGTAACACGACAGGTTTCTGCTTACCTCAGAACCCCGAGTTAATATATTGTTGGGAGCAACTAAAAACATCTATTTTCCGAGGCTTCTCAACGCAAATTCAGGAACACTTAGCAATGGGCGTTCTACTTTCATTAGGAGCACATCATGTTAATTGTTTACTTTTATCAGATAGTAAACAATCATTAATAAGTCGTTGTTATAACCTAATGCTATCCGAACCTGGAACAAAATGGACAGCAAACAAGGTAGCGAGATATCTCTACATTTCTGTTTCCACATTGCATCGCCGTCTGGCAAGCGAGGGAATAAGTTTTCAAAGTATATTGGACGACGTGAGGTTAAATAATGCGTTGTCTGCTATACAAACGACAGTAAAACCCATCAGCGAGATTGCCAGGGAAAATGGTTACAAGTGTCCTTCTCGTTTTACTGAAAGGTTCCATAATCGTTTTAAGATAACACCAAGAGAGCTAAGAAAAGCGTCCAGAGAGTAAAAGTATTTTATGAAGGAGCAACAGCATCGATTTTTATTTTGGAAAATAAATACGGCATACTCAACCTATTGGAGCCTGAACAATCCGGTGACTTCTGCGCTAATCGGGGTCGTTTATAAGCACATATAATTGATACTATCTTCCTTCATCACAATTTCAGAAATGCACGTGTGATTTTTTTGCATCCGGCGTTTGGACTATGTGGAGTTCAAGAGTGGGAAAGTTACAAGAGGTTGAGGGGATAATTAAAGGGATGCTTATGACATTAGATATCCGGTTAGGTACGGATATCGTTGTTATTAAATCTAATTGATACGTTAATTGTTCACTGAGTATTATTAAAAATGGGGCGTTGAAACGCCCCAGAAAATAAAGGGTAATATATAACAGAAGGTTTATATAGTCAGAAGCAAGATAGTGCTTCTAAGGAAAGTGGCTTGAGGGGGCCACTTATATGTTGGGGAGGCAAAGCCTCCCACAACATATCTTTGAGTAATCAGATTAGAACTGGTAAACCAATCCTACAGCAACGATATCATCGGTAGCAACGCCAGATGCTTTCGTGAAATCGCTCTTATCAATCAGGTTGATTTTGTAATCAACAAAAGTGGACATATTTTTGTTGAAGTAATAGGTTGCACCTACATCAATATATTCAACCAGGTCCTGATCACCCCACGCACCCAAGTCTTTTCCTTTAGATTGCAGGTAAGCAACGGACGGACGCAGACCGAAGTCGAACTGATATTGTGCAACTACTTCGAAGTTTTGTGCTTTGTTGGCAATATGGTTATTACCAAAAACAGTCATGTTCTGGGTTTCAGAATAGGTGGTAGCCAGATAGATGTTGTTCGCATCATATTTCAGACCAGCTGCCCATACTTCAGCATTTTGACCAGATGCATTCAGGCTGTTGTTACCGTAGATAACCTGATCATTAGTGCGGTCAGATTTAGCATAGGTTGCACCTACACCGAATCCTTCATACTCATAAGTAGTGGAGAAACCGAAACCATCACCGTTAGCTTCAGTTACGTCAGTGCGGTCATTTTTACCCTGATACTGAGCAGCAAAGTTCAGGCCATCGACCAGACCAAAGAAGTCGTTGTTACGATAAGTTGCAACACCAGTAGTGCGACCAGTCATGAACACATCTGTTTGGGTCCAGGTATCACCACCGAATTCTGGCAGAACGTCAGTCCACGCACCGATGTCGTATGCTACACCGTAGTTACGGCCGTAATCGATTGAGCCGTAATCACCAAATTTCAGGCCTGCAAATGCAAGACGGGTTTTGTCTTTGGAAGAACCTTGAGATTCAGCACGGTTGCCTTTGAATTCATATTCCCACTGACCGAAACCAGTCAGTTGATCGTTGATTTGGGTTTCACCTTTGAAGCCAAGACGGGCATAAGTAGTATCACCATCATCTGCATCATTAGAGGAGAAGTAGTGCTTGGCATTAACTTTCCCGTATAGATCCAGCTTGTTACTGTCTTTATTATAAATTTCAGCTGCCTGAGCAGACATCGCCATCAGTACTGATGCAGCTACAGCAGAAATTGCCACTGTTAATTTTTTCATCGTGAGCCCTTTTATTTGAACTATTATTTAAAAATGATGTCACTGCACTACAAATATTCATCTAATCAATGAGATTATTTCAAGATGTAAGTTTTAGTTTCTCATTTAAATTGTGAAGTAGATCCCTATTTTTATCTGAACTGTTTCTATTGCACACAATGCATGACTATTTTGTGAACGAATATAAATTTGGTAGTCAAATTATATTAAAGGTTGTTATTTATGTTTGACTCATAATTTATTTTTTTAATTTAAATAGCCTAAAAATAACCATGGAAATTATTTGCATGATATTTGTTTAGATTTATTAATGTAATTGAGGTGGTTTTATTTAATACGCAATATAGCGCCGCTTGATATTAGTTCTATTTTTTTTGCGTAAGATAGATGAGACAAACTGAGACGCATAATGGTTTGCAAGGCTCTAATACTTTGATGTTGAGGATGTGATGGGGCATGTACGGGGCATAGTACAATGATGTCCATCCAGGTGTAGATAATCTCCAGGCTTATCAAACAGGTTGAATTAACTCCGCGCCCTGGTTTTTAACATTACCCACCGCGCGCGACACAGGGTGCCAGATGAACTGGTTTGCTGGCACACAGCTTCTGGTAGCGATTTCTGAGGCTTCTTTACCACCAATGTCTTGCCGCATCCATTCCCGCGCAGTTTCTGGCGACAGTACCAGCGGGCGGCGGTCATGAATATCTACCAGGCCCTGGTCTGCTGCTGCAGTGACAATTAAAACTCCTTCGGCTTCGTCACCGCGCTCAAACGGTGTGCTACCTATCGCGGCTATAAAAACAGGTTGTCCATCAGCGCGATAGATAAAATAAGGCTGTTTTTTGTCGCCTTCTTTTTTCCACTCAAACCAGCCATCGGCAAAGCATATTACCCGACCATGTTGCCAGAGCGGTTTAAACATGCGACTGGTTGCGGCAGTTTCTACGCGGGCGTTAATCAGCGGCGGTTTATCCCACCATCCGGGAGCATATCCCCAGAAAACCGGATCCAGATGAAGGTGTTCATCACGTTCACTGAGCAGAAGGACTTTGGTTCCCGGCGCGACGTTGTATCTGCCAATAGGTTCGGGATCGTAGGGAATATCGCGTTCAATATCTTCCGCGAGAAACGCGAGGTAATCTTCACGCGTTTGGGATTGGGCAAAGCGTCCACACATAGAAACCTCCTGAGAGCACACTGAAAAGAATAGGAGAGGGGGCGGGTAAAATCTATGTGATAGAGAGGTAACGATGTTCCCGCTGTGGGCCACAGCGGGAATGAGGGATTACTTCTGAATTAAATAACGAATGGTCGGCCCGTCTTGCTGAATATCCAGCACCGTATAGCCGTGATTACGCGCATCCAGTGGAATATTATTGATCGACTGCGGACAGTCGCTCACCACTTCCAGGATCTCCCCTTTTTTTAACTGCGGCATCGCCTCAAGGGTTGCGACAGCCGGATAAGGGCAGGGTTCACCCACCATATCAAGACGGTAATCAGGAACGATATTTTTCATGCGATCTCCTTAGCAATCTGCGGTGCCGCACGGCGGAAGAAGCGTTTTTCCCAGCCGATAATCAACATTAGAGCTGCAAACAACAGCAAATATGTCACCAGCAGGCCACCCATCGGACCAAAGGTTTTCAGCAGGTTGATTTTGTCCCAGTCGGTGGCCAGCGCCGGAGCGAAATCATCCCAGTAATACGCCAGAATCGTTGAGCCGATCACGTTGCCCAGACCGACCCACCAGTAGTGCACCTGGCCTTCTACCGCGCGGTACATCCAGCCGGTTTCGCAGCCGCCTGCCAGCACGATGCCAAAACCAAACAGTAAACCACCAATTACCGCGTTTGGTCCCGCCCACATGATTTTGGGTTCAACGCCTAACTGTACGTAACTGAAGATCCCGATGGCACTTACCGCCATACCGATAATGATTGCTTTCGCCATATGGGTACGTCCGGTGATCCACATATCGCGGAACGCCGAAGTAAAGCAGATTTGCGCACGTTCAATCAGTAAACCAAAGCCGACGCCAAACAGCATTGCCAGCCCCAGTTTGGGTTGGTTCATCGCCGTGAGCAGCGCCCAGCCCAGCATGCCGAAAAAGACCAGCATCCCGAGACGAAAACGACGCCGCGCCTGATCCGGTTTTTGCGTCAGCGGTGAGGCGGCAGAAACTTTCTGCATTTTCACGGGAATACGGAAGATGGGCAGCAGGGTAAAGCGCGCGCCAAACCATGAACCAATGGCAGTGGCGATGGCAAAGAACCAGGCGTGCAGCGAGAACTGTGGAATTCCGGTAAAGAACGCCGCCAGGTTACAGCCCATTGCCAGACGTGCGCCAAAACCGGCGATAATACCGCCAATGATGGCCTGCATAATGCGGATACGGCTGCGCGGCATGCGCAGTTTGACATTGTTGGCCCACAGCGCTGCGGCAAAACAGCCGCCAAACATACCGAGGATCATCATTCCGTCGATGCGGGTTAATGGCGATCCTTCCAGATGGATAATTTTAAAATAACCCCACTCTTCAGCATGGACGCCGAACAACTGCAGGAGCTGACCGCCCCAACGGGTAAATTCACCCGTGACTGCCCAAAATGTGCCAGTGATGCCAAAATAGTAAGTGGAGAGAATACCCGCCGCGATGACCGCAGGGATGGGTGCCCAGAATTTAATCAACCAGGCGTGTTTGAATTGCTGCCATGACATGAATGTAGCCTCTGAACTCAGAAGGTTTGACACAAGAGTCGCGAATCATACACCATGCAAATTTATTTTCGGGGTAATAATTCACAAAAATAATGGTTAGATCAAATTTCTCTCTGAGCCTGGAAAGGCTGGCGACATCAGGGCTTTAATGCCACAATCCTCTTTTCTTCTCATGCAGGACGAATGATGAAAAAACTCGCAATTGCAGGTGCGCTCATGTTGCTGGCGGGCTGTGCCGAAGTCGAAAACTATAACAATGTCGTGAAAACCCCCGCGCCGGACTGGCTGACGGGTTACTGGCAGACCAAAGGGCCGCAACGTGCGCTGGTCAGTCCGGAAGCGATAGGCAGCCTCATTGTCACTAAAGAGGGCGATACCCTGGATTGCCGTCAGTGGCAGCGGGTGATTGCCGTGCCGGGTAAGTTGACATTGATGTCTGATGATCTCACTAACGTTACCGTAAAACGTGAGCTGTACGAGGTTGAGCGTGACGGTAACACCATTGAGTACGATGGTATGACGATGGAGCGTGTGGATCGCCCGACGGCAGAGTGTGCCGCCGCGCTGGATAAAGCGCCGTTACCGACGCCACTGCCGTAATGAAATCTCCCCGGCTTGCCGCCGGGGATGGATTTAAATCACCTCTTCGATAACCCACACGCTAACGCTGCCGCCGTTGCAAAAGAAGGTCGCTTCGCCGTTTTCGTCTGTCACTACGCTCTCTTGCCGGTTCCCCAGAAAATCACGCCAGGTTTTATTGCCGTAATTCTCTCCCAGATGAATGGTTTTTTCGCCATCATCTCCGTTCGACATGACCACCACGCAGCCGGGATATTCGTCGGTGCCACTGCGGCTAAAGGCAATGCAGTTCGGATGGTCGAAAAATAACGTCTGTACACCGTGGGCGAAACGCTGACGGGCGAGAATTAACTCATCAAGCTGTTCGATTATTGGCATATCTATCGGATAGGTTTGCCCGTCACCACCGACATCTTCGTAATGTGCACCGTAGAGGTCCGGATAGAACACCGAAGGAACGCCATTTTCCCGCAACAAAATTAAGGCATACGCCAGCGGTTTAAACCACGGTTCGACCGGTGCTTCGAGGGCTTGCAACGGTTGGGTGTCGTGGTTGGCAACGAGGGTTACGGCGTGAAAAGGATCGGCTTCCACCAGCGTCCCAGTGAAGATCTGCGTCATGTCGTAGTCGCGACCCATGCGCGATGCTTCATGGAATTTCATCTGCAGCGGCGCATCAAACAGCATGGTTTTGCCTTCCACCTGATCAATATACGTTTGCAGTTTATCGACTTCATGCGACCAGTATTCAGCTACAATAAACAGCGGCTTTGGCGCAACTTCCTGTACGTGTTCGATCCACTCTTTATAAAACCATGCCGGAATATGTTTGACCGCATCAAGACGAAAGCCGTCGCATTGCGTTTGTTCCATCACCCAGCGCGCCCAGTATTTAATCTCTTCCGTCACGGCATGATTGCGAAAATCGATATTCTCACCCATCAGATAATCGAAATTACCGAGTTCATCATCAACCTGATCGTTCCAGCCTTCGCCGGTGTAGTCGTTAACAATTTTAAATATGCCATCTTCATCAGGATTTTCGATATGGTCGATACCGCTAAAACATTTGAAATCCCAGATAAACTGCGAGTATTGCCCGGCACGGGCGGGGAAGGTGTAACGCGTCCAGCCTTCACACTCAATGATTTCTTCGTCAATTTGCGTACGGTCATCAGCATTTACACGCTGCACGCGAATAGCTTCTTTTTCATCCGCGCCCATTTTGTGGTTGACTACCACGTCCAGCAGCACCGCAATGTCATTACGTTTCAGGGCGTCAATGGCGGCCAGCAGTTGTGCTTTATCACCATATTTAGTAGGGATGCTGCCTTTCTGATCAAACTCACCTAAATCAAATAAATCATAGGAGTCGTAGCCGACCGAATACCCGCCCGATGCGCCTTTATAGGCGGGCGGCAACCAGACCATATTGATACCAATATCATTAAAACCGTCTGCGCGCTCGGCCAGTTCAGGCCAGAGCTTACCGCCTTCCGGGTAATACCAGTGAAAACATTGTAACAGCGTGGGATTACGCATTCTTCGACTCCATTCAAGGGGAATATTAGAAGCGTAGCCGTAATCGGATTATTCGCGAGCCATCGGCTCATTAAGATTCAAAAGAGGTTATCCTGCGGAGCCAGCACAAAGCCGCCCTGATCGCCATAGGCACTTAACACCGATTTTTGCACCGATGACTGACCGACCAGTTTCGCCAGTTCATCCATCCGAATCTGTAATAACTGCTTTACCTTGCTTTCGTTGTCGAGAATCAGGTGCAGCATCGGGCGGAGCTGCTCCTGCATCGTAGTGGACGGGGCAACCTCTTCAGTCAGGTGTGCGATCTCCTGCACCGCATTCACATACGCCATTTCGCTGGCGATGAGTTCGTCCCATTGTTCTTCCGTTGCCAGGCGTAACATGAGCTGGCTTTTTTCGACGAGTTGTTGCCAGGCGAAATACAAATGCGGTGCATTGTTCATCAGACTGGGTCCTGAATCAAAGAAGGGGAGAGTAAAGACTCTTTCCAGGCATCGGCAATATTACGCATTAATGCTTCCACCTCTTCGACTGCGGAGACATCGTTGCGTAAATTGGCTTGCAGCAAACGCCTGACCATATAGCTATAAAGAGCAATTAAGTTTTGGGTTAATTCGTCTTTGCTCTCTTCATCAAGACTCACCCGCAGTCCGTTCTCAATGATGTTGATCGCTTTTGACAAAGAGACACCTTTGCCTTGCTGATTGTTGTCCTGCATAAACAGGCGCGCTCTAACCAGTGCGCTTAACACTCCATCAAATAGCATGGTGACCAACTGCTGTTGGCTGGCGCTCATTACGGCGCTTTCGACGCCAATTTGTGCATAGGCCTGGGTGCCTTTTGCCGCGTACATGACCTGTCTCCCGATGAATATTGATTACTTGGAATTACTGTTGTTTTCGAACTGCTGCGTTAAGTAGCTGCTGGTGCTGTTTAACGAGGTCATTAAAACGTCCAGTTGGGTAAATTGTTCTTTATAGCGCGCGACCTGCGCATCAATGCGATCGCTGGCGGCGTTGTAGTCTTTAGTTAACTTATTCAGGGTCTTACTAACGCCATCGGTAGCGGCTTTAATAATGCCCGTTGTCGAAAGCCAACTGGTCAGGTTGCTGCCGATGGTGGTCGTGATGCCGGTTTTTTTACCATCGCCAACAATCAATGCACCTACGCCGCTGGCATCTTTTTTCAATGCAGCGGTGAGTTTGTCGGCATCCAGTTCCAGTTTGCCATCGCTGGGATCGGTCGTGATACCAATCTGCGCCAGCGTTTTATAGTTGGAAGAACTGACGGTATTACTCAGCATCGATTTCAACTGCGTCTGAATCGTTCGCAGCGTGGAGTCGCCGAGTAGTGCGCCATTGCTAGAATTCTGGCTATCAGCTCCCGCATCTACGGCGGTGTATTTGGTCAGGCTGCTGAAGGTATCTATTAGCGAGTTATAGGCATTCACCCAGTCTTTAATCGCCGTTTGCGCTTTGGAGGTGTCCTGAGTGATGGTCAGCGTCTGGTTGCCTGTGGTGACATCGTTCAGGTTCAGGGTGATGTTTTCCAGCGCGTCGCTGATGGTGTTGCTGCTGTTCTCAATGGCGACGTTATTGACCGTCAGCTGTGCATTCTGGGCGGCGACCGAGACCTCCATGCCGTTGCTGCTGGCACTGGCGTCATAGCCCATAAAACTTTGTAGCGCATCATCACCGCTGACCGAGAGTGTCATCGCATTATCAAGGCCGGTGTCATTTGATGTGACTGACAGACGATATTCACCGTTACCCACGTTAATGATGCTTGCGCTTACGCCTGCTTTTGCGTTGTTGATGGCATCACGGATCCCGCTTAAAGACGAGTTAGCCGCGCTGATATCAATGGAAATCGGATCTTTGTCGCCGCCTTGTTGAATGGTGAGTTTGCTGTCGCTGGTGGCGATCGCCGTTTTCGTATCGTCTCTGGTGGTGCGCGTTGTCAGGGTTTGCGCCTGCGCCAGATGGGTGACGCTGATGGTGTATTTCCCGGCGATGGCATTACCCGCGGTGGTGGCACTGAACGCGGTGGTGCTGCTGGTGGTGCTGGTAGCGGAAAAAAGATCGGCTTTAGACAATGCAGTATTGGCGGTCTGGAAAGTCGTCAGCGCGCTTTTCAGCGTACCGTAGGCGCTAAGTTTAGCGGTAAACGACGATTGCTGATTTGAAATAGGGGTTAGCGTCGCTTTTTGCGCGGCGGTGAGGCTATCAAGGATTGAACTTAAATCCAGACCTGACCCGACTCCCAGCGATGAAATACTTGCCATGCGATTTCCTTTTATCTTTCGACACGTAAAACGAATACCGGGGTTATCGGCCTGAATTGCGCAAAGTTTACGTTTAATTGTTTTTTTTAATAGCGGGAATAAGGGGCAGAGAAAAGAGTATTTCGTCGACTAACAAAAAATGGCTGTTTGTGAAAAAAATTCTAAAGGTTGTTTTACGACAGACGATAACAGGGTTGACGGCGATTGAGCCGACGGGTGGAAACCCAAAACGTAATCAACGACTTGCAATATAGGATAACGAATCATGGCACAAGTCATTAATACCAACAGCCTCTCGCTGATCACTCAAAATAATATCAACAAGAACCAGTCTGCGCTGTCGAGTTCTATCGAGCGTCTGTCTTCTGGCTTGCGTATTAACAGCGCGAAGGATGACGCCGCGGGTCAGGCGATTGCTAACCGTTTTACTTCTAACATTAAAGGCCTGACTCAGGCTGCACGTAACGCCAACGACGGTATTTCTGTTGCACAGACCACTGAAGGCGCGCTGTCCGAAATCAACAACAACTTACAGCGTATCCGTGAGCTGACGGTTCAGGCTTCTACCGGGACTAACTCTGATTCGGATCTGGACTCCATTCAGGACGAAATCAAATCCCGTCTCGACGAAATTGACCGCGTATCCGGTCAGACCCAGTTCAACGGCGTGAACGTACTGGCAAAAGACGGTTCGATGAAAATTCAGGTTGGTGCGAACGACGGCCAGACTATCACTATTGATCTGAAGAAAATTGACTCTGATACGCTGGGGCTGAATGGTTTTAACGTGAATGGTTCCGGTACGATAGCCAATAAAGCGGCGACCATTAGCGACCTGACAGCAGCGAAAATGGATGCTGCAACTAATACTATAACTACAACAAATAATGCGCTGACTGCATCAAAGGCCCTTGATCAACTGAAAGATGGTGACACTGTTACTATCAAAGCAGATGCAGCTCAAACTGCCACGGTCTATACATACAATGCATCTGCTGGTAACTTCTCATTCAGTAATGTATCGAATAATACTTCAGCAAAAGCAGGTGATGTAGCAGCTAGCCTTCTCCCGCCGGCTGGGCAAACTGCTAGTGGTGTTTACAAAGCAGCAAGCGGTGAAGTGAACTTTGATGTTGATGCGAATGGTAAAATTACAATCGGAGGACAGGAAGCCTATTTAACTAGTGATGGTAACTTAACTACAAACGATGCTGGTGGTGCGACTGCGGCTACGCTTGATGGTTTATTCAAGAAAGCTGGTGATGGTCAATCAATCGGGTTTAATAAGACTGCATCAGTCACGATGGGGGGAACAACTTATAACTTTAAAACGGGTGCTGATGCTGGTGCTGCAACTGCTAACGCAGGGGTATCGTTCACTGATACAGCTAGCAAAGAAACCGTTTTAAATAAAGTGGCTACAGCTAAACAAGGCACAGCAGTTGCAGCTAACGGTGATACATCCGCAACAATTACCTATAAATCTGGCGTTCAGACGTATCAGGCGGTATTTGCCGCAGGTGACGGTACTGCTAGCGCAAAATATGCCGATAATACTGACGTTTCTAATGCAACAGCAACATACACAGATGCTGATGGTGAAATGACTACAATTGGTTCATACACCACGAAGTATTCAATCGATGCTAACAACGGCAAGGTAACTGTTGATTCTGGAACTGGTACGGGTAAATATGCGCCGAAAGTCGGGGCTGAAGTATATGTTAGTGCTAATGGTACTTTAACAACAGATGCAACTAGCGAAGGCACAGTAACAAAAGATCCACTGAAAGCTCTGGATGAAGCTATCAGCTCCATCGACAAATTCCGTTCATCCCTGGGGGCTATCCAAAACCGTTTGGATTCCGCCGTCACCAACCTGAACAACACCACTACCAACCTGTCTGAAGCGCAGTCCCGTATTCAGGACGCCGACTATGCGACCGAAGTGTCCAACATGTCGAAAGCGCAGATTATCCAGCAGGCCGGTAACTCCGTGCTGGCAAAAGCCAACCAGGTACCGCAGCAGGTTCTGTCTCTGCTGCAGGGTTAATCGCCGTAACCTGATTAACTGAGACTGACGGCAACGCCAAATTGCCTGATGCGCTGCGCTTATCAGGCCTACAAGGGGAATTGCAATTTATTGAATTTGCACATTTTTGTAGGCCGGATAAGGCGTTTACGCCGCATCCGGCAACATGAATGGTAATTTGCCAGCAACGTGCTTCCCCGCCAACGGCGGGGTTTTTTCTGCCCGCAATTTACCGGTAACCCCCAAATAACCCCTCATTTCACCCACTAATCGTCCGATTAAAAACCCTGCAGAAACGGATAATCATGCCGATAACTCATATAACGCAGGGCTGTTTATCGTGAATTCACTCTATACCGCTGAAGGTGTAATGGATAAACACTCGCTGTGGCAGCGTTATGTCCCGCTGGTGCGTCACGAAGCATTGCGCCTGCAGGTTCGACTGCCCGCGAGCGTGGAACTTGACGATCTGCTACAGGCGGGCGGCATTGGGTTACTTAATGCCGTCGAACGCTATGACGCCCTACAAGGAACGGCATTTACAACTTACGCAGTGCAGCGTATCCGTGGCGCTATGCTGGATGAACTTCGCAGCCGTGACTGGGTGCCGCGCAGCGTGCGACGCAACGCGCGTGAAGTGGCACAGGCAATAGGGCAACTGGAGCAGGAACTTGGCCGCAACGCCACGGAAACTGAGGTAGCGGAACGTTTAGGGATCGATATTGCCGACTATCGCCAAATGTTGCTCGACACCAATAACAGCCAGCTCTTCTCCTACGATGAGTGGCGCGAAGAGCACGGCGATAGCATCGAACTGGTTACTGATGATCATCAGCGAGAAAACCCGCTACAACAACTGCTGGACAGTAATCTGCGCCAGCGGGTGATGGAAGCCATCGAAACGTTGCCGGAGCGCGAAAAACTGGTATTAACCCTCTATTATCAGGAAGAGCTGAATCTCAAAGAGATTGGCGCGGTGCTGGAGGTCGGGGAATCGCGGGTCAGTCAGTTACACAGCCAGGCTATTAAACGGTTACGCACTAAACTGGGTAAGTTATAACGTCAGTAAATGCCGCACTTTAATTTTGACTACCAGGAGTTCTTAATGATGGTGCAGCACCTGAAAAGACGGCCATTAAGCCGCTATCTTAAAGACTTTAAACACAGCCAGACCCATTGCGCGCATTGCCGTAAATTACTCGATCGCATTACCCTCGTTCGCGACGGCAAAATAGTGAATAAAATCGAGATTTCCCGCCTGGACACGCTGCTTGATGAAAATGGCTGGCAAGTGGAACAACAATCATGGGCGGCATTGTGCCGATTTTGCGGTGATTTACATTGCAAAACGCAGAGTGATTTTTTCGATATTATCGGCTTTAAGCAATTTCTTTTTGAGCAAACTGAAATGAGCCCTGGTACGGTGCGTGAATATGTCGTTCGTTTGCGCCGTTTGGGGAATCATCTACACGAGCAAAATATTTCCCTCGATCAGCTGCAGGACGGTTTCCTTGATGAAATCCTCGCCCCGTGGCTGCCCTCCACCAGCACCAACAATTACCGCATCGCGTTACGGAAGTATCAACACTATCAGCGCCAAACCTGTACCGGACTTGTGCAGAAATCCTCCAGCCTGCCTGCTTCTGATATATATTAAATAAGAATAAGATGTAGCGGAGTTGTTTTTGTGTTTACAAACAATGGCTCTACACTGCAAACAGACATAACAACATTCGGGGTAAATATGAAATTAGCACATCTGGGACGTCAGGCATTGATGGGTGTGATGGCCGTGGCGCTGGTTGCGGGTATGAGCGTTAAAAGTTTTGCAGATGAAGGTCTGCTTAATAAAGTCAAAGAGCGCGGCACGCTGCTGGTAGGGCTGGAAGGAACTTATCCGCCGTTCAGTTTTCAGGGGGATGACGGCAAATTAACCGGTTTTGAAGTGGAATTTGCCCAACAGCTGGCAAAACATCTTGGCGTTGAGGCGTCACTAAAACCGACCAAATGGGACGGTATGCTGGCGTCGCTGGACTCTAAACGCATTGATGTGGTGATTAATCAGGTCACCATTTCTGACGAGCGCAAGAAAAAATACGATTTCTCTACCCCGTACACCATTTCCGGTATTCAGGCGCTGGTGAAAAAAGGTAACGAAGGCACCATTAAAACGGCTGATGATCTGAAAGGCAAAAAAGTGGGTGTCGGTCTGGGCACCAACTATGAAGAGTGGCTGCGTCAGAATGTTCAGGGCGTCGATGTGCGTACCTATGATGATGACCCGACCAAATATCAGGATCTGCGCGTAGGCCGTATCGATGCGATCCTCGTTGACCGTCTGGCGGCGCTGGATCTGGTGAAGAAAACCAACGATACGCTGGCAGTAACCGGTGAAGCATTCTCCCGTCAGGAGTCTGGTGTGGCGCTGCGTAAAGGAAATGAAGACCTGCTGAAAGCGGTGAATGATGCAATTGCGGAAATGCAAAAAGATGGCACTCTGCAAGCCCTTTCCGAAAAATGGTTTGGTGCTGATGTGACCAAATAATCAGCATAATGACAAAAAAGGGCGCTTTCACTAGCGCCTTTTTTATTTACGCGTTTTCAGCGTGCATAATAAGAAAATCACAACAACACACATCGGAGGCTGTTATGCCACTGCATAATTTAACCCGTTTTCCACGGCTGGAGTTTATCGGCGCGCCAACGCCGCTCGAATATCTGCCGCGCTTTTCTGATTATCTTGGACGGGAAATTTTCATCAAACGGGATGACGTCACTCCCATGGCAATGGGCGGCAATAAATTACGTAAGCTGGAATTTCTCGCGGCAGATGCTCTGCGTGAAGGTGCCGATACGCTGATTACTGCCGGGGCGATCCAGTCTAACCATGTGCGCCAGACTGCCGCAGTTGCGGCGAAACTCGGTCTGCACTGCGTGGCGCTGCTGGAAAATCCTATTGGCACAACCGCAGAAAACTATTTAACCAACGGCAATCGTTTGTTGCTGGATCTGTTCAATACCCAGATTGAAATGTGCGACGCACTGACCGATCCCAATGCCCAACTGGAAGTGCTGGCGACGCGAGTCGAAGCACAAGGCTTTCGCCCGTATGTCATTCCGGTTGGCGGTTCTAATGCTTTGGGCGCGCTGGGTTATGTGGAGAGTGCGCTGGAAATTGCGCAACAGTGTGAAGGGGCAGTTAATATTTCGTCGGTGGTGGTCGCGTCGGGCAGTGCCGGAACTCACGCCGGACTGGCTGTTGGGCTGGAACACCTGATGCCTGAAAGCGAACTGATTGGCGTGACTGTGTCGCGTTCTGTTGCCGATCAATTGCCGAAAGTGGTTAACCTCCAACAGGCGATTGCGAAAGAACTGGAGCTGACCGCATCAGCGGAAATTTTACTCTGGGATGACTATTTTGCACCTGGCTACGGCGTGCCGAACGACGAAGGCATGGAAGCAGTGAAATTGCTGGCGCGGCTGGAAGGCATTCTGCTTGATCCTGTGTATACCGGAAAAGCGATGGCGGGGCTGATTGACGGTATCAGTCAGAAACGCTTCAAAGATGAAGGGCCGATTTTGTTTATTCATACCGGCGGTGCGCCTGCGCTGTTCGCCTATCATCCCCACGTTTAGCTCCGGGAACGCTCATGCAAGAAAGTATACAACTGGTTATTGATTCCTTGCCGTTCCTGCTGAAAGGGGCTGGGTATACGCTGCAACTCAGTATCGGCGGCATGTTTTTTGGCTTACTGCTCGGGTTTATTCTCGCGCTGATGCGCCTGTCGCCAATCTGGCCCGTGCGCTGGCTGGCGCGTTTTTATATCTCTATTTTTCGTGGTACGCCGCTCATCGCACAACTGTTTATGATCTATTACGGACTGCCACAGTTTGGTATCGAATTAGATCCCATTCCGTCAGCAATGATTGGTCTGTCGCTGAACACTGCCGCCTATGCTGCCGAAACGCTGCGCGCCGCCATTTCTTCTATTGATAAAGGTCAGTGGGAAGCTGCAGCCAGTATTGGCATGACGCCATGGCAGACCATGCGTCGCGCGATTTTGCCACAGGCGGCGCGGGTGGCGTTGCCGCCGCTGTCGAACAGCTTTATCAGCCTGGTAAAAGATACGTCGCTGGCCGCGACAATCCAGGTGCCGGAGCTGTTCCGTCAGGCTCAGTTGATTACCTCGCGCACGCTGGAGGTGTTCACCATGTACCTGGCGGCTTCGCTCATCTACTGGATTATGGCGACTGTGTTATCGACGTTGCAGAACCATTTTGAGAATCAACTTAATCGCCAGGAGAGGGAACCCAAATGAGTGCCATTGAAGTTAAGAACCTGGTGAAAAAATTCCACGGTCAGACGGTGCTGCATGGTATCGACCTTGAGGTGAAGCCTGGCGAAGTAGTGGCTATTATCGGTCCGAGTGGTTCCGGCAAAACCACGTTGCTACGCAGCATAAATCTGCTGGAACAACCGGAAGCGGGAACCATCACCGTTGGCGATATCACTATTGATACTGCACGTTCATTAAGTCAGCAAAAATCGCTGATTCGCCAGTTGCGTCAGCACGTCGGGTTTGTCTTCCAGAACTTTAATCTGTTTCCGCATCGTACGGTGCTGGAAAACATTATTGAAGGGCCGGTGATCGTCAAAGGCGAACCGAAAGAAGAGGCCACGGCGCGCGCTCGCGAGCTGCTGGCGAAAGTTGGGCTGGCCGGTAAAGAAACCAGTTATCCACGTCGTTTGTCTGGCGGTCAACAGCAGCGCGTTGCGATTGCGCGTGCTCTGGCAATGCGTCCTGAAGTGATTTTGTTTGATGAGCCAACGTCGGCGCTGGATCCAGAGCTGGTGGGCGAAGTCCTGAACACCATTCGTCAGCTGGCGCAGGAAAAGCGCACGATGGTGATTGTGACGCACGAAATGAGCTTTGCCCGGGATGTTGCGGACCGGGCGATTTTTATGGACCAGGGGCGGATAGTCGAGCAGGGGGTAGCAAAAGCGTTATTTGCTGATCCTCAGCAGCCTCGCACCCGCCAGTTCCTGGAGAAGTTTCTGCTGCAATAATAAGAAAAAATCAGCCCCGACGATTCACCAGTCGGGGCGGGACGCCATTTCAAACGTGATAAAACTGCTTAACAAATCAGCATAACTCATTAATAACATAAGAGAATGCGATGGCTTGCAAAAGTAATTCATTGCCTGAATAATATAAATTATATATAAATCTTATTTATGTGATAGTTTGAATTATCATTATAAATGATACTCACTCTCAGGGGCGTTGCGGTTTACTATGCAGGATACGGATTTTTTCAGCTGGCTTCGCACGATGTTGTTGCGTTTTCAGAGGATGGAGGCCGCAGAAGAGGTCTACCATGAAATAGAGCTTCAGGCTCAGCAGCTGGAGTACGATTACTATTCGTTATGTGTTCGCCACCCGGTACCATTCACGCGACCTAAAGTGGCTTTCTACACCAATTACCCTGAGTCGTGGGTTAGTTATTATCAGGCAAAAAATTTTCTCGCAATTGATCCGGTGCTGAACCCTGAAAACTTTAGTCAGGGCCATTTAATGTGGAATGATGACTTATTCAGCGAAGCACAGCCGTTATGGGAAGCTGCGCGCGCACATGGTTTACGCCGCGGTGTCACTCAGTATTTAATGCTGCCAAATCGGGCGTTGGGCTTTTTGTCCTTTTCCCGTTGCAGCACGCGCGAAATACCCATTCTTAGTGATGAACTGCAATTAAAAATGCAGCTACTGGTGCGCGAAAGTCTGATGGCTCTGATGCGTTTAAATGATGAAATAGTGATGACGCCAGAGATGAATTTCAGCAAGCGCGAAAAAGAAATTCTGAAATGGACGGCGGAAGGTAAGACATCAGCAGAGATAGCGATGATTTTGTCAATCTCTGAGAATACGGTCAATTTCCATCAGAAAAACATGCAGAAAAAAATCAATGCACCGAATAAGACGCAGGTTGCCTGTTACGCGGCCGCTACTGGCTTAATTTGATCTCTTTTCTGTTCTGCGTGCCAGATGCAAAAACCGGCTGAAAGGCACGCTCTCAGCCGGTTTTATATTACTGACGGTAGGCTTGTTTAATTTGCTTAACCGTTTTGGAAAATACTGCAGCCTGGGTTTCGTCTTCGATCAGCGCAAGCTGTTTTTCCATCTTTAACATCACGCGGCCCGCGTCAGCTTGTCCCATCGCCTGCAGCATCAGCGTCAGCATCGCTTTCAGGCAGGAGACTTCATTTGCCAGTTCTTGATTATTCTCGGCAGTAGAAAAATCAGGCGTACTCATTTATTTTCCTCGTCATGTTGCAATGAAAATTTGCGGTGAAAAATGTTAAGGCGGCGGAGTATACCATAAGCTTTGCTAAAAATAGCAGTGGTTGTTTTTTGAGCGCGATATCAACAGTACTATAAAATACGTTAATATAATGACCAATAAATATTTTTATCATGAATGTTTTTTGCCCGTATTGTTCGGGTTAATTAATGTTACATATTCAGCGGGCTGATTTTCATTTTTGCTGAATAAAGTCAATTTTTGTCACATTTCATCGCCGGGCTTACTGTGAAACGATCCCGGAAGCCGTTGGTGACGGGCGTGACCATAACTGTGGACAATCGAATTGACAAAAACGAGAGAAAAATCGAATACCCACCATTTTTAACGTTTCAAAGTTGCAATAAAAACCGCTAATATACGAATGACTAACTATCAGTAGCGTTATCCCTATTTCTGGAGATATTCCTTTGATCAACGTTCTACTTGTTGATGACCACGAACTGGTGCGCGCAGGGATACGACGCATTCTGGAAGATATAAAGGGTATAAAAGTCGTCGGTGAGGCATCGTGCGGTGAAGACGCCGTTAAATGGTGCCGGGCAAATGCCGTTGACGTGGTGCTAATGGACATGAGTATGCCGGGCATTGGCGGTCTTGAGGCGACGCGTAAAATCGCGCGTTCCACAGCTGATGTCAAAATCATCATGCTTACCGTCCATACAGAAAACCCTTTACCAGCGAAAGTCATGCAGGCCGGAGCTGCGGGCTACCTCAGCAAAGGCGCGGCTCCGCAGGAAGTCGTGAGTGCGATTCGTTCTGTCTATTCAGGGCAGCGTTACATTGCTTCTGATATCGCTCAACAAATGGCGTTAAGCCAGATCGAACCAGAAAAAACAGAAAGCCCATTTGCCAGTTTGTCTGAACGTGAATTGCAGATTATGCTGATGATCACCAAGGGCCAGAAGGTCAATGAGATCTCAGAACAGCTCAATCTCAGTCCGAAAACGGTGAACAGCTACCGCTATCGTATGTTCAGTAAACTAAACATTCATGGCGATGTTGAGCTGACTCACCTGGCAATTCGCCATGGTCTGTGTAATGCGGAGACATTATCAAGTCAGTGAGTGATCAGTTTGACGCAAAAGCGTTTTTAAAAACCGTAACCAGCCAGCCAGGCGTTTATCGCATGTACGATGCTGGTGGTACGGTTATCTATGTCGGCAAAGCGAAAGACCTGAAAAAACGGCTTTCCAGCTATTTCCGTAGCAACCTCGCTTCGCGCAAAACCGAAGCGCTGGTCGCCCAGATCCAGCAAATTGATGTAACGGTTACTCATACAGAAACCGAAGCGCTGTTACTGGAACACAACTACATCAAACTTTATCAGCCGCGTTACAACGTTTTGCTACGCGATGATAAATCATATCCTTTTATCTTCCTGAGTGGCGATACCCACCCGCGTCTGGCGATGCATCGTGGAGCGAAGCATGCCAAAGGTGAATATTTCGGCCCGTTCCCGAATGGCTATGCCGTACGTGAAACACTGGCGCTACTGCAAAAGATTTTCCCCATTCGCCAGTGCGAAAACAGTGTTTATCGCAACCGCTCGCGTCCGTGTCTGCAATATCAGATAGGGCGCTGTCTGGGGCCGTGCGTTGAAGGACTGGTGAGTGAAGAAGAATACGCTCAGCAGGTCGAGTATGTGCGCCTGTTTTTGTCTGGCAAAGATGATCAGGTGCTTACGCAACTCATTAGTCGTATGGAAACTGCCAGCCAGAATCTGGAGTTTGAAGAAGCGGCGCGGATTCGCGACCAAATTCAGGCGGTGCGACGTGTCACCGAAAAACAGTTTGTTTCCAATACCGGCGACGACCTTGACGTTATTGGTGTGGCGTTCGATGCGGGTATGGCTTGTGTCCACGTATTGTTCATTCGTCAGGGCAAAGTGCTCGGCAGCCGCAGCTATTTCCCGAAAGTGCCTGGCGGTACGGAACTGAGCGAGGTGGTGGAAACCTTCGTAGGTCAGTTCTATTTACAAGGCAGCCAGATGCGCACCTTACCGGGTGAGATCCTGCTCGATTTTAATCTTAGCGATAAAACGCTGCTCGCCGATTCCCTTTCAGAACTGGCGGGACGCAAGATTAATGTTCAAACCAAACCTCGTGGCGATAGAGCGCGTTATCTGAAACTCGCGCGCACCAATGCGGCGACGGCCTTAACCAGCAAACTTTCGCAGCAATCTACCGTTCACCAGCGGCTGACCGCGCTTGCCAGCGTGTTGAAATTGCCGGAAGTGAAGCGGATGGAGTGCTTTGACATCAGCCATACCATGGGTGAACAAACCGTCGCTTCCTGTGTGGTGTTTGATGCTAACGGCCCGCTGCGTGCGGAGTATCGGCGCTATAACATTACTGGCATCACGCCGGGCGATGATTATGCGGCGATGAATCAGGTGCTGCGTCGGCGTTATGGTAAAGCCATTGACGACAGTAAGATCCCGGATGTGATTCTTATCGACGGCGGCAAAGGCCAGCTTGCGCAGGCGAAAAATGTCTTCGCCGAACTGGATGTCTCATGGGATAAAAATCATCCGCTGCTACTTGGTGTTGCCAAAGGAGCAGATCGTAAGGCTGGGCTGGAAACGCTGTTCTTTGAGCCGGAAGGTGAGGGATTTAGTTTGCCGCCAGATTCTCCCGCGCTGCATGTTATCCAGCATATTCGCGATGAATCACACGATCACGCGATTGGCGGGCACCGTAAAAAACGGGCGAAGGTCAAAAATACCAGTTCCCTGGAAACCATTGAAGGCGTCGGGCCAAAACGTCGGCAAATGTTGTTGAAATATATGGGCGGTTTGCAAGGTTTACGTAACGCCAGCGTCGAGGAAATTGCAAAAGTGCCGGGTATTTCGCAAGGTCTGGCAGAAAAGATCTTCTGGTCGTTGAAACATTGATGTCTCTGTAGCAACATAGGGGTAATCTTACTGACAACAGATAGTTACCCGTCATTATGCAATTTAATATCCCTACGTTGCTTACACTGTTCCGTGTCATCCTTATCCCATTCTTTGTATTGGTCTTTTATCTGCCTGTCACCTGGTCGCCGTTTGCCGCCGCGCTCATTTTCTGCGTCGCGGCGGTGACTGACTGGTTCGATGGTTTTCTGGCACGTCGCTGGAACCAGAGTACCCGGTTTGGTGCTTTCCTTGACCCTGTCGCAGATAAAGTTCTCGTGGCTATCGCCATGGTGCTGGTAACCGAGCATTACCACAGCTGGTGGGTGACCTTACCGGCAGCAACGATGATCGCCCGTGAAATTATTATTTCTGCGCTACGCGAATGGATGGCGGAGTTGGGTAAACGCAGTAGCGTGGCTGTCTCCTGGATTGGGAAAGTGAAAACCACTGCCCAGATGGTGGCGTTAGCCTGGCTGCTGTGGCGTCCGAACATTTGGGTTGAGTACGCCGGTATTGCACTTTTCTTTGTGGCTGCGGTACTGACTCTGTGGTCAATGTTGCAATATTTGAGCGCTGCGCGTGCAGATTTGCTTGATCAGTGATCGTTTCGGCGCAATTTTCAGCAAACGATCAAAAGTGGTGAAAAATATCGTTGACTCATCGCGCCAGGTAAGTAGAATGCAACGCATCGAACGGCGGCACTGATTGCCAGACGATAATAAAATCAAGTGATTAACTGATTGCTTGATGAATGCGGGAATAGCTCAGTTGGTAGAGCACGACCTTGCCAAGGTCGGGGTCGCGAGTTCGAGTCTCGTTTCCCGCTCCAGTTTAAAAGGCATCGGCGTCAGCGGATGTCTGGCTGAAAGGCCTGAAGAATTTGGCGCGTTAACAAAGCGGTTATGTAGCGGATTGCAAATCCGTCTAGTCCGGTTCGACTCCGGAACGCGCCTCCACTTTCTTCCCGAGCCCGGATGGTGGAATCGGTAGACACAAGGGATTTAAAATCCCTCGGCGTTCGCGCTGTGCGGGTTCAAGTCCCGCTCCGGGTACCATGGGAAAGATAAGAATAAAATCAAAGCAATAAGCAGTGTCGTGAAACCACCTTCGGGTGGTTTTTTTGTGCCTGCAACTTGTCGTTACACCCTCCTTAATTTTTAATCACCGGCAAAGCCACTCAAAAAGTATCTCTGATACGGACCGGCATGTAAGATAGGTGCTGGCGAGTTGAGATCCACAAGGAAAAGCGTATGAAAACGGGACCGTTAAACGAAAGTGAGTTGGAATGGCTGGACGATATTCTGACCAAATACAACACTGACCACGCCATTCTTGATGTGGCGGAGCTGGACGGTTTATTGACGGCGGTGTTGAGTTCTCCGCAAGAGATTGAACCGGCACAGTGGCTGGTTGCCGTGTGGGGTGGGGCTGACTATGTGCCGCGCTGGGCGTCAGAGAAAGAGATGACGCGCTTTATGAACCTGGCTTTTCAACATATGGCCGATACCGCAGAGCGTCTGAACGAATTCCCGGAGCAGTTTGAGCCGTTATTCGGCTTGCGAGAAGTCGATGGCAGCGAGCTGACGATTGTTGAGGAGTGGTGCTTTGGCTATATGCGGGGCGTGGCACTTTCTGACTGGTCAACGTTGCCCGATTCGTTAAAACCAGCGCTGGAGGCGATTGCGCTGCACGGTACTGAGGAAAACTTCGAGCGGGTAGAGAAGATGTCGCCAGAAGCGTTTGAAGAGAGCGTAGATGCAATTCGACTGGCGGCGCTTGATTTACATGCATACTGGATGGCGCATCCGCAGGAAAAAGCTGTTCAGCAACCGATCAAAGCAGAAGAGAAACCGGGACGTAACGATCCTTGTCCGTGCGGTAGTGGTAAGAAATTTAAGCAGTGCTGCCTGCATTAAGAGGTCACATTGGGTGTCAGCGTTAATTCTGGCACCCAATAAGGAATTTGAGGCTATCTAATCATCCCACTTCTGGTAACAAGCCTGCCGCAATCAAAAATTGCACGCCAATCACAGCAATACCACAGAGAAACACCACCACCAGCGCCGGACGACCACCTTTCACCCGGTAACCCGCCTGAGGATTGTGCTTCCTGCTTTGCCAGGTCAACAGCGAAGGGATAATCAATGCCAGTACCGCCAGTGCCACACCGGCGTAACCCAGCGCCATCACAAATCCTCGTGGATAAAACAGTGCAAACGCCAGTGGCGGCAGAAAGGTAATTGCACCAGTTTGCAATCGTCCACCAACGGTATTTGAACGCTGAAACAAATCTGCCAGATAATCAAATAAGCCTAACGCTACGCCGAGGAAGGACGTGGCGAGGGCTAAATCAGCAAATAAATGCACTGCCAGCTCAACATGCGGAGAGGCCACCATTTCGCGTAACGCCTGTAACAGCCCGTTTAATCCGGCATGATTAGCCAGCAATCCCATAAAGGTTGTTGAATCAATGCTGCCAAGGGTCGCCAGCTGCCAGAAAATATATGCCACCAGGGGGATCGCACTACCGATTATAAACACCCAGCGTAGCTTACGAATGTTGCCATCCATATAGCTGACAATACTCGGCACGCTACCGTGAAAACCAAACGACGTAAAAATCACCGGGATTGCAGACAGTGCCAGTCCCTGTTGCAACGGCAGGGTTAAAAGATTCACTTTGTGAATATGCGGTAGCAGCAATACCAGCATCACCACCAAAAAAATAATTTTGGCGCTGAACAGAAAACGGTTAAATAAATCGACCAGCGAAGTTCCGACACAAACCACGCCACCGGCAACAAAAGTGAACAACAGCACGCCAGCGGTTGCCGACATTGAAATACCTGTCCAGTCGCTGATGCTGGAGGCCAACAATTCACCGGCACCGCTGATGTATGCCGCAGTCAGAGCATACATTAAGAACATCATACTGAAGCCCGTCAGCCACTGACCGTAGCGTCCCAGATAGCGTTTTGCCAGCGTGCCCAGACCGGTATCTGCCGGGACATGCTGGTACACCTCCAGCAGTAATAGCGCCGTGTAGCACATCAATGCCCAAAGCCCAATTAACAAGATTAACGTGACGCTAAAACCAACACCTGCCGCAGCCAGCGGCATTGCCAGCATGCCTGCGCCAATTGTGGTTCCCGCCACGATAAAAACACTTCCCAGAGTTCTGTTTTTCACGCTTTCTTCTGTCCTGACGATCTTTATGAGTGATATCTGCGGCGCAGGTTAAGGCATAACGGCTGATTCGTCAAACCGACGTTACATATAGTGTAAATATAAATGTACAATAAAAAGCGTTCAGTTCTGCGCTGGCGCAAAGTCTTCATAAGCAGCAATCGCTACGCTAGGCTTTTTTTGAGGAGGAACGATGGACTCTATTCACGGTCATGAAGTGTTAAATATGATGATTGAATCAAGCGAGCAATATACGCATGCCAGTCTGGAAGCAGCAATTAAAGCGCGTTTTGGTGAACAGGCACGTTTTCACACCTGCTCGGCAGAAGGGATGACTGCGGGAGAGTTGGTGGCGTTTCTGGCAGCAAAAGGCAAATTTATACCTTCAGAAGAAGGTTTTTCAACCGATCAGAGTAAGATTTGCCGTCACTGATTTGAAACGGCGGCAGAAAACCTGCCGCCGGAGAGCATTAGTTTTGTGTGTCGAGGGTAGAGAGTTCTTTGTCGATAAAATACAGACCTTCGCCACTTTTGCCTGCCAGGCTTAATTTATCAATAATCGATTTGAACAGTTTCTCTTCTTCATGCTGCTCAGAAACATACCATTGCAGGAAATTAAATGTTGGGTAGTCCTGATTGGTCATTGCAGCATGAGCCAGTTCGTTAATTTTCTGCGTGATTAATTGTTCGTGTTTATAGGTTTCCTGGAATAATTCATCAAGTGAGGAATATTCAGCAAACGGAGATTCAACGGTATTAATACGCGGTAAGTTGCCGGTATCAGTCAGGTAATCAAACAGACGCTGCATATGCGTCATCTCTTCCTGGGCGTGACGGCGCAGGAACGCGGCAGCACCTTCGAAGGTATGATAGCTGCACCAGGCGCTCATTTGCTGATAAAGCAGTGAAGAGTACAGTTCCAGGTTCATCTGCTCATTAAGTTTTTCAATCATTTCTGGTTTCAGCATGATAGTGCTCCACAAAGGTTATATTTGTTGCTGTGGCGTCACTATAATTTGTTATTTTATTATTTGCAAAAGGTAAAATATAAACATCATTTATTAAAAATACGAATGGGAATAAAACGCATTACCGCTATTTATTTAATCAGCGAAGATCCCCCTCGCTGATTAAAACGTTTAGAGAAAGACAGGGAAGGCGGAATGATGGCACTGATATGACAAAGTGAATTCCGTATTCAAACATAAGGAACCCGCAAAGAGGCTACAGTTGCCTACTGGCTGACCAAAGGGGATAGCGTGGGTATAGCCTGCCTGCTGGCATGCGCGATCGGCGATCCCGCGACTGACATAACGATCGGTACGGGCATGCTGCAAAAAAGCCTGATCATAAACCAACCGAACAATACCTGTTGCCGCGTCAACTTCGCTCACATGGGCCTGGCGAGTAACCGTACATCCTGTCAGCGTTATTAAGGAAAGAGTCAGAATCAGAAGTCTCATGGTCCAGCCAGAAGAGTAAAAGAAAGCAGTATTTTACGCGTTACAGCGCTGCGACAATGGCCGGAAAAGACGCCTGGCAGGCGCTATTTCTTGCCATCTGTATGTGTCAGAAATTGGGGGGCTGCTTTTTGATTATCATTTTTATAACATTAAAGGGGTATTTATGTGATTTACATCACATAAAGATTGATTTTTGTGATGGTTGTCATATTATAAACGCAAAGACAATAACACCTGTATAACAAATGGTCGGAGTACCGCGATGAAACTGCGCAAGATCCTGAAAAGTATGTTCAATAACTATTGCAAGACGTTCAAAGACGTACCGCCAGGCAATATGTTCCGATAACAAAAAACCTGCTCCGGCAGGTTTTTTTGTGTTCTGATGACGGTGGATGTGACTATCGCTGAAGATGTGAAGCCGCTACTATAACGGCTTTCAAAATGCTATCAGGAGTTTACGATGTCCCAGCCGCTGAATGCCGATCAGGAACTGGTTTCTGATGTGGTTGCTTGCCAGTTGGTTATCAAACAAATTCTGGATGTTCTCGATGTGATCGCGCCCGTTGAAGTTCGCGAAAAAATGTCCAGCCAGCTGAAGAATATCGACTTTACTAACCATCCCGCCGCCGCAGACCCGGTCACCATGCGGGCAATCCAAAAAGCCATCGCGTTGATTGAACTCAAGTTTACCCCACAGGGCGAATCCCATTAAAAAACCGCTGCTTCAAAAAAATGAGGCAGCGGTTTCTCAAAAACTTCATCGGCGCAATGCATTGGCGCCGATGTATGATCAATGCAGCTGATGCGACACGACATTCAGAACATGTTGGTCGGTCTGCACAGGACACATACCAGCAAGTTTCGCACTGCGCACTTCATCAAGAATGGTTTGCAGTAACAGGCCATCATGCTGCTGTTCTTTTTCCAGATCGCGCAGGAAATTGACGGTTGAATCATCATTCAGTTCTTTCGCTTCATCGGCTAACTGCGCCAGCGTGCTTGAACGTTGCTCGTATTCTTCCATCGTTTTTTGGAACAGTTCTTCCAGAGAGTTCAGTTTTTCACCGGGAACATCAATGGCTTTAACGATGGGGGTAGCGCCGACACTCTTCATAAAGTTAAACATGCGCATCATTTGGGTCACATTACTCTGTGCCTGGGCGCGAAGGAAAGTGGCGGTGCCGTTCAGACTCTGTTCAGAACACCAGTTACTCAGGTGAAGGTAGAGATTGGATGCGTAAAACTCGCGGTTCATTTGAGAGTTGAGTTTGAGAAGCATTCCAGCGGTTGCCATACCTAATATCCTTATATCCAGAAGTGGAGAGGTGCAAGATAAATCAAAACACCATAATTACTGTTTGCAGAATAATTCCTTTCTGCCGGTCCGAAATGTGATCGTGGAGTCAATTCTGACGATGATCTGAAATAAGAATAACGTCTGAACGGGTATAAGAAAATGCTTAAATCATCAAGTTTATATATTTTTACATTTCATTGATGAAATCAATGTAACTGTAATGAATTTTAATGATGGTGCTTTTTGTATCTTGTTGATATTAATCGATGAATTTGAATTCATGATGAAGCAATGATTTTATAAAACGTTTTTTCATTTTTGCGATATGGCTCTCATTATACGTGTTCTGTTAATTAATGAGTACAGTGATAATTAATGGCAAAATGAATGACGCGCATTTTCCACATCTTTAAGTTGCGGTTATTACACCATTGCAAAAACTCAACGCCAGGTAATGAGGCCTATTGACTGGTTAAAAAGAAAACATCCCGCATGGGTACCAAAGACAACAAGGACTTCCAGGCTAATCTTATGGATTATTCTGCTGTGCACTCGATAATTTGTCTGACAAATTCGCTTTTCCTTATGTCTTTTCCCGCTAAATTTATGCACGTTCTCACTGTAATTCTGCGATGTGATATTGCTCTCCTATGGAGAATTAATTTCTCGCTAAAACTATGTCAACACAGTCACTTATCTTTTAGTTAAAAGGTAATGCTTTGTTTTCCGATTAATTTAACGAATGTCATTCGTTTTTGCCCTACACAAAACGACACTAAAGCTGGAGAGAACCATGCACAAATTTACTAAAGCCCTGGCAGCCATTGGTCTGGCAGCCGTTATGTCACAATCCGCTATGGCGGAGAACCTGAAGCTCGGTTTCCTGGTAAAGCAACCGGAAGAGCCGTGGTTCCAGACCGAATGGAAGTTTGCCGATAAAGCCGGGAAGGATTTAGGGTTTGAAGTTATTAAGATTGCCGTGCCGGATGGCGAAAAAACATTGAACGCTATCGACAGCCTGGCTGCCAGTGGCGCGAAAGGTTTCGTTATTTGTACTCCGGACCCGAAACTCGGCTCTGCCATCGTGGCGAAAGCGCGTGGCTACGATATGAAAGTCATTGCCGTGGATGACCAGTTTGTTAACGCCAAAGGTAAGCCAATGGATACCGTTCCGCTGGTGATGATGGCTGCGACCAAAATTGGCGAACGTCAGGGCCAGGAACTGTATAAAGAGATGCAGAAACGTGGCTGGGATGTCAAAGAAAGCGCGGTGATGGCGATTACCTCCAACGAACTGGATACGGCTCGTCGCCGTACTACGGGGTCTATGGATGCGCTGAAAGCTGCAGGATTCCCGGAAAAACAAATTTATCAGGTACCTACCAAATCTAACGACATCCCGGGGGCATTTGACGCTGCCAACTCAATGCTGGTTCAACATCCGGAAGTTAAACATTGGCTGATTGTCGGTATGAACGACAGCACCGTGCTGGGCGGCGTACGCGCGACGGAAGGTCAGGGCTTTAAAGCGAGCAATATCATCGGTATCGGTATTAACGGTGTGGATGCGGTGAGTGAACTGTCTAAGGCACAGGCAACCGGCTTCTACGGTTCCCTGCTGCCAAGCCCGGACGTACATGGTTATAAGTCCAGCGAAATGCTTTACAACTGGGTTGCAAAAGGTGTTGAACCGACCAAATTCACCGAAGTTACCGACGTGGTGCTGATCACGCGTGACAACTTTAAAGAAGAACTGGAGAAAAAAGGTTTAGGTGGTAAGTAATTTGCCGGAAAAATTCCCCTCTGCATGATGCAGAGGGGGTGTGAACGACCAGTGATTCACGGAGACGTTATGCAACAGTCTACCCCGTATCTCTCATTTCGCGGCATCGGTAAAACGTTTCCCGGCGTTAAGGCGCTGACGGATATTAGTTTTGACTGCTATGCCGGTCAGGTTCATGCGTTGATGGGTGAAAATGGCGCAGGAAAATCAACTCTCTTAAAAATCCTCAGCGGAAACTATGCGCCAACCACGGGTTCTGTAGTGATTAATGGGCAGGAAATGTCCTTTTCCGACACGACCGCAGCACTTAACGCGGGGGTGGCGATTATTTACCAGGAACTGCATCTCGTGCCGGAAATGACCGTCGCGGAAAACATCTATCTCGGCCAGCTGCCGCATAAAGGCGGCATTGTGAATCGTTCATTGCTGAATTATGAGGCAGGTTTACAACTTAAACATCTTGGTATGGATATTGACCCGGACACGCCGCTGAAATATCTCTCCATTGGTCAGTGGCAGATGGTTGAAATCGCCAAAGCGCTGGCGCGTAACGCCAAAATTATCGCCTTTGATGAGCCAACCAGCTCCCTCTCTGCCCGCGAAATCGACAATCTTTTCCGCGTTATTCGTGAACTGCGAAAAGAGGGGCGGGTGATCTTATACGTTTCTCACCGTATGGAAGAAATATTTGCCCTCAGCGATGCCATCACCGTCTTTAAAGATGGGCGTTATGTCAAAACCTTTACCGATATGCAGCAGGTTGACCACGACGCACTGGTGCAGGCGATGGTCGGGCGAGACATTGGCGATATCTACGGCTGGCAACCGCGTAGTTATGGCGAGGAGCGGCTGCGTCTTGATGCTGTGAAAGCACCAGGCGTGCGTACGCCAATAAGTCTGGCGGTTCGCAGTGGAGAAATTGTCGGTCTGTTTGGTCTGGTCGGGGCAGGGCGTAGCGAATTAATGAAAGGCATGTTTGGCGGGACGCAAATCACCGCCGGTCAGGTTTATATCGACCAACAGCCGATCGATATTCGTAAACCGAGCCACGCCATTGCCGCAGGCATGATGCTCTGCCCGGAAGATCGCAAAGCGGAAGGCATTATTCCCGTGCACTCCGTTCGCGACAATATCAACATCAGTGCCAGACGTAAACATGTGCTTGGAGGTTGTGTAATCAACAACGGTTGGGAAGAAAACAATGCCGATCACCACATTCGTTCGCTCAACATCAAAACGCCGGGCGCTGAGCAACTGATTATGAATCTCTCAGGTGGAAATCAGCAAAAAGCCATTCTGGGCCGCTGGTTATCGGAAGAGATGAAGGTCATTTTGCTGGATGAACCTACGCGCGGCATTGATGTTGGTGCTAAGCACGAAATATATAACGTGATTTATGCGCTGGCGGCGCAGGGGGTGGCGGTGCTGTTTGCCTCCAGCGACTTACCTGAAGTCCTCGGCGTTGCCGACCGGATTGTGGTGATGCGCGAAGGTGAAATCGCCGGTGAATTGTTACACGAGCAGGCAGATGAGCGTCAGGCACTGAGCCTTGCGATGCCTAAAGTCAGCCAGGCAGTTGCCTGAGTAAGGAGAGTATGATGTCTTCTGTTTCTACATCGGGTTCTGGCGCACCTAAGTCGTCATTCAGCTTCGGGCGTATCTGGGATCAGTACGGCATGCTGGTGGTGTTTGCGGTGCTTTTTATCGCCTGTGCCATTTTTGTCCCAAATTTTGCCACCTTCATTAATATGAAAGGGTTGGGCCTGGCAATTTCCATGTCGGGGATGGTGGCTTGTGGCATGTTGTTCTGCCTTGCTTCCGGTGACTTTGACCTTTCTGTCGCCTCCGTAATTGCCTGTGCGGGTGTCACCACGGCGGTGGTTATTAATCTGACTGAAAGCCTGTGGATTGGCGTGGCAGCGGGGTTGCTGCTGGGCATTCTCTGTGGTCTGGTCAATGGCTTTGTTATCGCCAAACTCAAAATAAATGCCCTGATCACGACACTGGCAACGATGCAGATTGTTCGAGGTCTGGCGTACATCATTTCAGACGGTAAAGCGGTCGGTATCGAAGATGAAAGCTTCTTTGCCCTTGGTTACGCCAACTGGTTCGGTCTGCCTGCGCCAATCTGGCTCACCGTCGCGTGTCTGATCATCTTTGGCTTGCTGCTGAATAAAACCACCTTTGGTCGTAATACCCTGGCGATTGGCGGGAACGAAGAGGCTGCGCGTCTGGCGGGTGTACCGGTTGTTCGCACCAAAATTATTATCTTTGTTCTCTCTGGCCTGGTATCAGCGATAGCCGGAATTATTCTGGCTTCACGTATGACCAGTGGGCAGCCAATGACGTCGATTGGCTATGAGCTGATTGTGATCTCCGCCTGCGTTTTAGGTGGCGTTTCTCTGAAAGGCGGCATCGGAAAAATCTCATATGTGGTGGCGGGTATCTTAATTTTAGGCACCGTGGAAAACGCCATGAACCTGCTTAATATTTCTCCTTTCGCACAGTACGTAGTTCGCGGCTTAATCCTGCTGGCAGCGGTGATTTTCGACCGTTACAAGCAAAAAGCGAAACGCACTGTCTGATGCTTTTTTCCACAACAATTTAGCGTTTTTTCCCACCACAGCCAGCCGCCACAACGGTTGGCTGTTCTTCGTTGCAAATGGCGACCCCCGTCACACTGTCTATACTTACATGTCTGTAAAGCGCGTTCTGCGCAACACAATAAGAAAAGAGAAGGAGGAGAACCGGGTGACAGAACCGTTAACCGAAACCCCTGAACTATCCGCGAAATATGCCTGGTTTTTTGATCTCGATGGAACGCTGGCGGAAATCAAACCGCATCCCGATCAGGTCGTCGTACCTGACACTATTCTGCAAGGACTTCAGCTACTGGCAACCGCAAGTGATGGTGCATTGGCATTGATATCAGGGCGCTCAATGGTGGAGCTTGATGCACTGGCAAAACCTTATCGCTTCCCATTAGCGGGCGTGCATGGGGCGGAGCGCCGTGACATCAATGGTAAAACGCATATCGTTCATCTGCCGGATGCGATTGCGCGTGATATTAGCGTGCAACTGCATACGGTCATCGCCCAGTATCCCGGCGCGGAGCTGGAGGCTAAAGGGATGGCTTTTGCGCTGCATTATCGTCAGGCTCCGCAGCATGAAGACGCATTAATGACATTAGCGCAACGTATTACTCAGATCTGGCCACAAATGGCGTTACAGCAGGGAAAGTGTGTTGTCGAGATCAAACCGAAAGGTACCAGTAAAGGTGAGGCGATTGCTGCCTTTATGCAGGAAGCTCCCTTTATCGGGCGAACGCCCGTATTTCTGGGCGATGATCTGACCGATGAATCTGGCTTCGCAGTCGTTAACCGGCTGGGCGGAATGTCAGTAAAAATTGGCACAGGTGCAACTCAGGCATCATGGCGACTGGCGGGCGTGCCGGATGTCTGGAGCTGGCTTGAAATGATAACCACCGCATTACAACAAAAAAGAGAAAATAACAGGAGTGATGACTATGAGTCGTTTAGTCGTAGTATCTAACCGGATTGCACCACCAGACGAGCACGCCGCCAGTGCCGGTGGCCTTGCCGTTGGCATACTGGGGGCACTGAAAGCCGCAGGTGGACTGTGGTTTGGCTGGAGCGGTGAAACAGGGAATGAGGATCAGCCGCTAAAAAAGGTGAAAAAGGGTAACATTACGTGGGCCTCTTTTAACCTCAGCGAACAGGACCTTGACGAATACTACAACAAATTCTCCAATGCCGTTCTCTGGCCCGCTTTTCATTATCGGCTCGATCTGGTGCAATTTCAGCGTCCTGCCTGGGATGGCTATCTACGCGTAAATGCGTTGCTGGCAGATAAATTACTGCCGCTGTTGCAAGACGATGACATTATCTGGATCCACGATTATCACCTGTTGCCCTTTGCGCATGAATTACGCAAACGGGGCGTGAATAATCGCATTGGTTTCTTTCTGCATATTCCTTTCCCGACACCGGAAATCTTCAACGCGCTGCCGACATATGACACCTTGCTTGAACAGCTTTGTGATTATGATTTGCTGGGTTTCCAGACGGAGAACGATCGTCTGGCGTTCCTGGATTGCCTTTCTAACCTGACCCGCGTCACGACACGTAGCGCAAAAAGCCATACGGCCTGCGGCAAAGCGTTTCGAACGGAAGTTTACCCGATCGGCATTGAGCCGAAAGAAATAGCGAAACAGGCTGCCGGTCCACTGCCGCCAAAACTGGCGCAACTCAAAGCAGAACTGAAAAACGTACAAAATATCTTTTCTGTCGAACGACTGGATTATTCCAAAGGTTTGCCGGAGCGTTTTCTCGCCTATGAAGCGTTACTGGAAAAATATCCGCAACATCACGGTAAAATTCGTTATACCCAGATCGCGCCAACGTCTCGTGGTGATGTGCAAGCCTATCAGGATATTCGTCATCAGCTCGAAAATGAAGCCGGACGAATTAATGGTAAATATGGGCAATTAGGCTGGACGCCGCTTTATTATTTGAATCAGCATTTTGACCGTAAATTACTGATGAAAATATTCCGCTACTCTGACGTGGGCTTAGTGACGCCACTGCGTGACGGAATGAACCTGGTGGCAAAAGAGTATGTTGCCGCTCAGGACCCAGCCAACCCGGGCGTTCTTGTTCTTTCGCAATTTGCGGGAGCGGCAAACGAGTTAACGTCGGCGTTAATTGTTAATCCCTACGATCGTGACGAAGTTGCAGCTGCGCTGGATCGTGCATTGACTATGTCGCTGGCGGAACGTATTTCCCGTCATGCAGAAATGCTGGACGTTATCGTGAAAAACGATATTAACCACTGGCAGGAGTGCTTCATTAGCGACCTAAAGCAGATAGTTCCGCGAAGCGCGGAAAGCCAGCAGCGCGATAAAGTTGCTACCTTTCCTAAGCTTGCGTAGGTGCGGTTAATCTCCCGTAAGTGGAACTAACAGCACATCGACCTCACTTGAGGTAATCACTCTTTTCGCCGAGCAGGATGCTCGCGAAAAGAAACTGTGATTGTGATTACCGCAAATCACCAAATCGAAATGATGTTTGCGACAAACTTCCAGAATATGTTCGCTTAACTCACCGTAGGCAATAAACGTCTTGTCAACGGGATACCCCGCATCCTGAATTAACTTATCAAGAAAGCTTTGCGTTTCTTCCTGCATCACATTGCGTAAATCTTCAAGCATCGGCGCAGCTAATTGATTGTACATTTCCGGGTCGGAAGCGAGAGTAATTAAACTGATGTGTCCCTTTACTGGCCTGGCGATAGATACCGCTTTTGCCAGCAGTTGCTGACTTTCCGGTGTAACCGCAACGGCGACAAGAATATTGCTATAGCTCATAACCTGTTCCTTATTCTGTGAACTTCAGGTGACATTAAAGCTTTACTCCTAATGGAGAAACGACGCAATCCCAACTCAGTTAAACAGGTAAATATTAGTCTGGTCATTAGTAAATACAATTAATCAATTGCTCTTGGTTATCATATGATTTCAACTGTATTTATAAGAAAATAATGTACTGATTTCCCATATTGAACAAGTGGTTAATATATGTAAAACATTTTATTAACATTAGGTTGATTGTTGCCTTTCTTTGTAGTTAATTAGTTTGTTGTGCGGTAAGTGTTTGTTTAAAAATGGCTTATCTGGTATTGCATTAAAGCGATTATTTATAGCAGATGATTATTTACGGTGAGTTATTTTAACTGTGCGCAACATCCCATTTCGATTATTCCTGTTTCATTTTTGCTTGCCAGTGTAGCGAAAAATTTTTTAACAGATTGAAATACACCCAAAACAAAAGTATGACTTATACATTTATGTTAAGTAATTGAGCGTTTTATGTGATCTGCATCACACATTATTGAAAATCGCAGCCCCCCTCCGTTGTATGTGCGTGGAGTGACGAGTACAGTTGCGTCGATTTAGGAAAAATCTTAGATAAGTGTAAAGACCCCCTTCTATTTGTAAGGACTTATTAAACCAAAAAGGTGGGTCTGCTTATTGCAGCTTATCGCAACTATTCTAATGCTAATTATTTTTTACCGGGGCTTCCCGGCGACATCACGGGGTGCGGTGAGACCGCATAAAAATAAAGTTGGTTATTCTGGGTGGGAATAATGCATACCTCCGAGTTGCTGAAACACATTTATGACATCAACTTGTCATATTTACTACTTGCACAGCGTCTGATTGTTCAGGACAAAGCGTCCGCTATGTTTCGTCTCGGCATAAATGAAGAAATGGCGACAACGTTAGCGGCACTGACTCTTCCGCAAATGGTTAAGCTGGCAGAAACCAATCAACTGGTTTGTCACTTCCGTTTTGACAGCCACCAGACGATTACTCAGTTGACGCAAGATTCCCGCGTTGACGATCTCCAGCAAATTCATACCGGCATCATGCTCTCAACTCGCTTGCTGAATGATGTTAATCAGCCTGAAGAAGCGCTGCGCAAGAAAAGGGCCTGATCATGAGTGAAAAAAGCATTGTTCAGGAAGCGCGGGATATTCAGCTGGCAATGGAATTGATCACCCTGGGCGCTCGTTTGCAGATGCTGGAAAGCGAAACACAGTTAAGTCGCGGACGTCTGATAAAACTCTATAAAGAACTGCGCGGAAGCCCACCGCCGAAAGGCATGCTGCCATTCTCAACCGACTGGTTTATGACCTGGGAACAAAACGTTCATGCTTCGATGTTCTGTAATGCATGGCAGTTTTTACTGAAAACTGGCTTGTGTAATGGCGTCGATGCGGTGATCAAAGCCTACCGTTTATACCTTGAACAGTGCCCGCAAGCAGAAGAAGGACCGCTGCTGGCATTAACCCGTGCCTGGACATTGGTGCGGTTTGTTGAAAGTGGATTACTGCAACTTTCCAGCTGCAACTGCTGCGGCGGAAATTTTATTACCCATGCTCACCAGCCTGTTGGCAGCTTTGCCTGCAGCTTATGTCAGCCGCCATCCCGGGCAGTAAAAAGACGTAAACTTTCCCAGAATCCTGCCGATATTATCCCACAACTGCTGGATGAACAGAGAGTACAGGCTGTTTAACTGATACGGTGTGGCGAAACATTCCAGCAGCGGTAACGATGTACCGCTGCTTTTTTTGCCCCTATCGCGTGTTAACGCCTGACGACTGAACATCCTGTCATGGTCAACAGTGGAAGGATGATGTCGTGCTTATCTTATTAGGTTACCTGGTTGTTCTCGGTACAGTTTTCGGCGGTTATTTGATGACCGGTGGAAGCCTTGGAGCACTCTATCAACCCGCTGAACTGGTGATTATTGCCGGTGCAGGGATTGGGTCGTTTATCGTCGGCAATAATGGCAAAGCGATTAAAGGCACGCTGAAGGCGCTGCCGTTGCTGTTTCGTCGCTCCAAATACACCAAAGCAATGTATATGGATCTGCTGGCTCTGCTTTATCGGTTGATGGCGAAATCGCGGCAGATGGGGATGTTTTCGCTGGAACGCGATATTGAAAATCCCCGTGAGAGCGAGATCTTCGCCAGCTACCCACGCATCCTTGCGGATAGCGTCATGCTTGAATTTATCGTCGATTATCTGCGCCTGATTATCAGCGGTCACATGAACACCTTCGAAATCGAAGCTCTGATGGATGAAGAGATTGAGACGCACGAAAGCGAGGCAGAAGTCCCGGCGAACAGTCTGGCGCTGGTCGGGGACTCACTTCCGGCGTTTGGTATTGTTGCGGCTGTAATGGGGGTAGTTCACGCGTTAGGTTCAGCCGATCGTCCTGCCGCCGAGCTGGGGGCGCTTATCGCTCATGCGATGGTGGGGACTTTCCTCGGCATTTTATTGGCTTACGGATTTATTTCCCCATTAGCGAGTGTTTTACGTCAGAAAAGCGCCGAAACCAGCAAAATGATGCAGTGCGTCAAAGTCACACTGCTATCTAATCTGAACGGTTACGCACCGCCTATCGCCGTTGAGTTTGGTCGCAAAACGCTCTATTCCAGCGAACGTCCGTCGTTTATTGAACTGGAAGAGCATGTGCGTGCGGTGAAAAATCCGCAACAACAGACGACAACCGAGGAAGCATGAAGAATCAAGCGCATCCGATTATTGTCGTCAAACGACGCAAAGCCAAAAGCCACGGGGCAGCACATGGATCGTGGAAGATTGCTTATGCCGACTTTATGACCGCAATGATGGCCTTTTTTCTGGTGATGTGGCTGATCTCTATCTCCAGTCCAAAAGAGCTGATTCAGATTGCGGAGTACTTCCGGACTCCACTGGCGACTGCGGTTACGGGCGGCGATCGCATTTCTAATAGTGAAAGCCCAATTCCCGGCGGGGGTGATGATTACACCCAAAGCCAGGGGGAAGTGAATAAGCAGCCGAACATCGAAGAGCTGAAAAAACGCATGGAGCAAAGTCGATTGCGGAAATTGCGTGGCGATCTCGACCAGTTGATTGAGTCCGATCCGAAACTGCGGGCGTTACGTCCACATCTCAAAATCGATCTGGTCCAGGAAGGTCTACGTATTCAGATCATCGATAGCCAGAATCGCCCGATGTTTAGAACCGGCAGTGCCGACGTCGAACCCTATATGCGCGACATTCTGCGCGCCATCGCGCCCGTACTGAACGGTATTCCCAACCGAATTAGCCTCTCGGGTCATACCGATGATTTTCCCTACGCCAGCGGTGAGAAAGGTTACAGCAACTGGGAGCTTTCTGCCGATCGTGCCAATGCATCCCGCCGCGAACTGATGGTTGGTGGGTTGAATGGCGGCAAAGTGTTACGTGTCGTCGGCATGGCGGCAACGATGCGCTTAAGCGATCGCGGACCTGATGATGCCGTCAACCGTCGCATCAGCCTGCTGGTACTGAACAAACACGCCGAACAGGCCATTTTGAATGAAAACGCCGAAAGCCAGAATGAGCCAGTAAGCGCCCTGGAAAAACCTGAGGTTGCACCACAGGTCAGTGTTCCCACAATGCCATCAGCCGAACCGAGGTGACAGCGTGAGCATGGATATAAGCGATTTTTATCAGACATTTTTTGATGAAGCGGACGAACTGTTGGCTGATATGGAGCAGCATTTGCTGGTTTTGCAGCCGGAAGCGCCAGATGCCGAACAATTGAATGCCATCTTTCGGGCTGCCCACTCGATCAAAGGAGGGGCAGGAACCTTTGGCTTCAGCGTTTTGCAGGAAACCACGCATCTGATGGAAAACCTGCTCGATGAAGCCAGACGAGGTGAGATGCAACTCAACACCGACATTATCAATCTGTTTTTGGAAACGAAGGACATCATGCAAGAACAGCTCGACGCTTATAAACAGTCGCAAGAGCCGGATGCCGCCAGCTTCAATTATATCTGCCAGGCCTTACGTCAACTGGCATTAGAAGCGAAAGGCGAAACGCCATCTGCAGTGACCCGATTAAGTGTGGTTGCCAAAAGTGAACCGCAAGATGAGCAGAGTCGTAGTCAGTCACCGCGACGAATTATCCTTTCGCGCCTGAAGGCCGGCGAAGTCGACCTGCTGGAAGAAGAGTTGGGGCATCTGACAACGTTAACTGACGTGGTGAAAGGGGCTGATTCCCTCTCGGCAATATTACCGGACGACATCGCCGAAGATGACATCACTGCGGTACTCTGTTTTGTGATTGAAGCCGATCAGATTACCTTTGAAACAGTAGACGTCTCGCCAAAAATATCCACCCCACCAATGCTTAAACTGGCAGCCGAACAAGCGCCAACCGGTCGCGTGGAGCGGGAAAAAACGACGCGCAGCAGTGAATCCACCAGCATCCGTGTAGCGGTAGAAAAGGTTGATCAATTAATTAACCTCGTCGGTGAGCTGGTCATCACCCAGTCCATGCTTGCCCAGCGTTCCAGCGAACTGGACCCGGTTAATCATGGTGATTTGATTACCAGCATGGGGCAGTTACAACGTAACGCTCGTGATTTGCAGGAATCAGTGATGTCGATTCGCATGATGCCGATGGAATATGTCTTTAGTCGCTATCCCCGGCTGGTGCGTGATCTGGCGGGAAAACTCGGCAAGCAGGTAGAACTGACGCTGGTGGGCAGTTCCACTGAACTCGACAAGAGCCTGATAGAACGCATTATCGACCCGCTGACCCACCTGGTACGCAATAGCCTCGATCACGGTATTGAACTGCCAGAAAAACGGCTCGCTGCAGGTAAAAACAGCGTCGGAAATTTAATTCTGTCTGCCGAACATCAGGGCGGCAACATTTGCATTGAAGTGACCGACGATGGGGCGGGGCTAAACCGTGAACGAATTCTGGCAAAAGCGGCCTCGCAAGGTCTGACCGTCAGCGAAAACATGAGCGACGACGAAGTTGCAATGCTGATATTTGCACCTGGCTTCTCCACGGCGGAGCAGGTCACCGACGTCTCCGGGCGTGGCGTCGGCATGGACGTCGTTAAACGTAATATCCAGGAGATGGGCGGTCATGTCGAGATCCAGTCGAAGCAGGGTACTGGCACGACGATCCGCATTTTACTGCCGCTGACGCTGGCAATTCTTGACGGCATGTCCGTACGCGTTGCGGATGAAGTTTTCATTCTGCCGCTGAATGCTGTCATGGAATCACTGCAACCCCGTGAAGCCGATCTGCATCCACTGGCTGGCGGCGAGCGGGTGCTGGAAGTGCGGGGTGAATATCTGCCCATCGTCGAACTGTGGAAAGTGTTCAACGTCGCGGGCGCGAAAACCGAAGCCACCCAGGGAATTGTGGTGATCTTGCAAAGTGGCGGTCGCCGCTACGCCTTGCTGGTGGATCAATTAATTGGTCAACACCAGGTTGTGGTTAAAAACCTTGAAAGTAACTATCGCAAAGTCCCCGGCATTTCTGCTGCGACCATTCTTGGCGACGGCAGCGTGGCACTGATTGTTGATGTCTCCGCCTTGCAGGCGATAAACCGCGAACAACGTATGGCGAACACCGCCGCCTGAATGAGTAAAAAGGTAACAATATGACCGGTATGACGAATGTAACAAAGCTGGCCAGCGAGCCGTCAGGCCAGGAATTTCTGGTATTTACCCTTGGTGATGAAGAGTACGGTATTGATATTCTGAAAGTGCAGGAGATCCGTGGCTACGATCAGGTGACACGGATTGCGAACACGCCAGCGTTTATCAAAGGCGTCACGAATCTGCGCGGCGTTATTGTGCCGATTGTTGACTTACGAATTAAGTTCAGCCAGGTGGATGTGGACTATAACGACAACACGGTAGTTATCGTCCTGAATCTCGGACAGCGGGTGGTCGGCATCGTGGTTGACGGCGTCTCAGACGTGCTTTCATTGACGGCGGAGCAAATTCGTCCGGCACCGGAATTTGCCGTGACGCTTTCAACCGAATATCTCACAGGACTGGGCGCACTGGGCGACCGCATGTTGATTCTGGTGAACATCGAAAAACTGCTGAACAGCGAAGAGATGGCGCTGTTAGATAGCGCGGCGTCAGAAGTGGCGTAATTCTCCCGATTTCCTCAATTGAAATGAACCCGATGATCTGCGCATCGGGTTTTTTATTTCAATTGCGCGGCGGGTGGCATCAGCAATAAAGTTTCCCCCCTCCTTGCCGATAACGAGATCAACATGTTTTCAGGAAGGTGCCTTATGATTAACCGTATCCGCGTAGTCACGCTGTTGGTAATGGTGCTGGGGGTATTCGCACTGTTACAGCTTATTTCCGGCAGTCTGTTTTTTTCTTCCCTTCACCATAGCCAGAAGAGCTTTGTGGTTTCCAATCAATTACGGGAACAGCAGGGCGAGCTGACGTCAACATGGGATTTAATGCTGCAAACGCGCATTAACCTGAGTCGTTCAGCGGTGCGGATGATGATGGATTCATCCAATCAGCAAAGTAATGCCAAAGTTGAATTGCTCGATAGCGCCAGGAAAACATTGGCCCAGGCCGCGACTCATTATAAAAAATTCAAAAGCATGGCACCGTTACCTGAAATGGTCGCTACCAGTCGTAATATTGATGAAAAATATAAAAACTATCACACAGCGTTAACTGAACTGATTGATTATCTTGATTATGGCAATACTGGAGCTTATTTCGCTCAGCCAACCCAGGGAATGCAAAATGCAATGGGCGAAGCGTTTGCTCAGTACGCCCTCAGCAGTGAAAAACTGTATCGCGATATCGTCACTGACAACGTAGATGATTACCGATTTGCCCAGTGGCAACTGGCGGTTATCGCGCTGGTGGTGGTATTGATTCTGCTGGTGGCGTGGTACGGTATTCGCCGTATGTTGCTTACACCGCTGGCAAAAATTATTGCGCATATTCGCGAAATTGCCGGTGGTAACCTGGCGAATACCCTGACCATTGACGGGCGCAGTGAAATGGGCGACCTGGCGCAGAGCGTTTCACATATGCAACGCTCTTTGACTGACACCGTCACTCATGTGCGCGAAGGTTCAGATGCCATCTATGCCGGTACCCGTGAAATTGCGGCGGGCAACACCGATCTTTCCTCCCGTACTGAACAGCAGGCATCCGCGCTGGAAGAAACTGCCGCCAGCATGGAGCAGCTCACCGCGACAGTGAAGCAAAACGCCGATAACGCCCGCCAGGCCTCGCAACTGGCGCAAAGTGCCTCCGACACCGCCCAGCACGGCGGCAAAGTGGTGGATGGCGTAGTGAAAACGATGCATGAGATCGCCGATAGTTCGAAGAAAATTGCCGACATTATCAGCGTTATTGATGGTATTGCCTTCCAGACTAATATCCTCGCGCTGAATGCCGCTGTTGAAGCCGCGCGAGCGGGTGAACAGGGCCGTGGTTTTGCCGTGGTGGCGGGTGAAGTGCGTAATCTTGCCAGTCGCAGTGCACAGGCGGCAAAAGAGATCAAAGCCCTCATTGAAGACTCCGTCTCGCGCGTTGATACCGGTTCGGTGCTGGTCGAAAGCGCTGGGGAAACAATGAACAATATCGTCAATGCTGTCACTCGCGTGACTGACATTATGGGCGAGATTGCATCAGCATCGGATGAACAGAGCCGTGGCATCGATCAAGTCGCATTGGCGGTTTCGGAAATGGATCGCGTCACGCAACAGAACGCATCGCTGGTGCAGGAATCAGCTGCCGCCGCAGCTGCGCTGGAAGAACAGGCGAGTCGTTTAACGCAAGCGGTTTCCGCGTTCCGTCTGGCAGCCAGCCCACTCACCAATAAACCGCAAACACCATCCCGTCCTGCCAGTGAGCAACCACCGGCACAGCCACGACTGCGAATTGCTGAACAAGATCCAAACTGGGAAACATTTTGACGAGTATTTACTAAAGCGGTCATTGCCGCCTGATGGGGAGCGTTGATGTTTAATCGTATTCGAATTTCGACCACGCTGTTTTTAATTTTGATTCTCTGCGGGATCTTGCAGATTGGCAGTAACGGCATGTCTTTTGGGCATTTCGCGACGATTTGCAACGACTGAATCAGGCCGACCATCTTTCGTCGCGTGTGGCGGTATTTACCCTTGAAGAACATGAAGTAGCACGACATGAGTCGGCGCAGTTACAAATTGCGCCAGTGGTATCCTGAAGTGATTGAGAAGGCGCTATGACTTCATCTCTGCCCTGTGGGCAAACGTCTTTATTGTTACAGATGACCGAGCGCCTGGCGCTTTCCGACGCGCATTTTCGGCGGATAAGTCAATTGATCTATCAACGCGCCGGGATCGTTCTGGCTGACCATAAACGCGACATGGTTTACAACCGACTGGTTCGTCGTTTGCGTGCGCTGGGACTGGCGGATTTCGGTCATTACCTGAACTTGCTGGAATCTAATCAGCACAGCGGTGAGTGGCAGGCGTTTATCAATTCGCTGACCACGAATCTGACGGCATTTTTCCGTGAGGCACACCATTTTCCTCTGCTCGCGGATCACGCACGTCGCCGTTCTGGCGAGTATCGCGTATGGAGCGCGGCGGCTTCAACCGGCGAAGAGCCGTACAGCATAGCGATGACGCTGGCTGATACATTGGGCACCGCGCCCGGACGCTGGAAAGTGTTTGCCAGCGATATCGACACCGAAGTGCTGGAAAAAGCCAGAAGCGGTATTTATCGCCATGAAGAGTTGAAAAACCTGACGCCGCAGCAACTGCAACGGTATTTCATGCGAGGGACGGGACCGCATGAAGGGCTGGTACGCGTGCGTCAGGAGCTGGCGAACTATGTTGATTTTGCCCCGCTGAATTTACTGGCGAAACAGTACACCGTGCCGGGGCCGTTTGATGCGATCTTCTGTCGTAACGTCATGATCTACTTCGATCAAACTACCCAGCAGGAGATTTTGCGCCGCTTTGTTCCGCTCCTTAAACCCGACGGATTGCTGTTTGCGGGTCACTCTGAAAACTTTAGCCACCTTGAGCGCCGCTTCACGCTGCGTGGTCAGACGGTGTATGCGCTAAGTAAGGATTAACGATGAGCAAAATCAGGGTGTTATCTGTCGATGATTCGGCACTGATGCGCCAGATCATGACAGAAATCATCAACAGCCATAGCGACATGGAAATGGTGGCGACCGCCCCTGATCCGCTGGTTGCGCGTGATTTGATTAAGAAATTCAATCCCGATGTATTGACGCTGGATGTTGAAATGCCGCGGATGGACGGACTGGATTTCCTCGAAAAATTAATGCGTTTGCGTCCAATGCCCGTTGTGATGGTTTCTTCCCTGACCGGCAAAGGGTCAGAAGTCACGCTGCGCGCGCTGGAGTTGGGGGCGATAGATTTTGTCACCAAACCGCAACTGGGTATTCGCGAAGGAATGCTGGCGTATAGCGAAATGATTGCTGAAAAGGTGCGTACGGCAGCAAAGGCGAGCCTTGCAGCACATAAGCCATTGTCGGCACCGACAACGCTGAAGGCGGGGCCGTTGTTGAGTTCTGAAAAACTGATTGCGATTGGTGCTTCAACGGGTGGAACTGAGGCAATTCGTCACGTACTGCAACCGTTGCCGCTTTCCAGTCCGGCACTGTTAATTACCCAGCATATGCCGCCCGGTTTCACCCGCTCTTTTGCCGACAGACTTAATAAGCTTTGCCAGATCGGGGTTAAAGAAGCCGAAGACGGAGAGCGCGTCTTGCCGGGACATGCCTATATCGCGCCGGGCGATCGGCATATGGAGCTGGCGCGTAGCGGCGCGAATTATCAAATCAAAATTCACGATGGCCCGGCGGTTAATCGCCATCGGCCATCGGTAGATGTGTTGTTCCATTCTGTCGCCAAACAGGCGGGGCGTAATGCGGTTGGGGTGATCCTGACGGGCATGGGCAACGACGGCGCGGCGGGAATGTTGGCGATGCGTCAGGCGGGGGCATGGACCCTTGCGCAAAACGAAGCAAGTTGCGTGGTGTTCGGCATGCCGCGCGAGGCCATCAATATGGGTGGTGTCTGCGAAGTGGTCGATCTTAGCCAGGTAAGTCAGCAAATGCTGGCAAAAATTAGTGCCGGACAGGCGATACGTATTTAAATCAGGAGTGTGAAATGGCGGATAAAGAACTTAAATTTTTGGTTGTGGATGACTTTTCCACCATGCGACGCATAGTGCGTAACCTGCTGAAAGAGCTGGGATTCAATAATGTTGAGGAAGCGGAAGATGGCCTCGACGCTCTCAATAAGTTGCAGGCAGGCGGTTATGGATTTGTTATCTCCGACTGGAACATGCCCAATATGGATGGCCTGGAGTTGCTGAAAACGATTCGTGCGGATGGCGCGATGTCGGCATTGCCAGTGTTAATGGTGACTGCAGAAGCGAAGAAAGAGAACATCATTGCTGCGGCGCAAGCGGGGGCCAGTGGCTATGTGGTGAAACCATTTACCGCCGCGACGCTGGAGGAAAAACTCAACAAAATCTTTGAGAAACTGGGCATGTGAGGATGCGACTATGATGCAACCATCAATCAAACCTGCTGACGAGCATTCAGCTGGCGATATCATTGCGCGCATCGGCAGCCTGACGCGTATGCTGCGCGACAGTTTGCGGGAACTGGGGCTGGATCAGGCCATTGCCGAAGCAGCGGAAGCTATCCCCGATGCGCGCGATCGTTTGTACTATGTTGTGCAGATGACCGCCCAGGCTGCGGAGCGGGCGCTGAACAGTGTTGAGGCGTCACAACCGCATCAGGATCAAATGGAGAAATCAGCAAAAGCGTTAACCCAACGTTGGGATGACTGGTTTGCCGATCCGATTGACCTTGCCGACGCCCGTGAACTGGTAACAGACACGCGGCAATTTCTGGCAGATGTCCCCGCACATACCAGCTTTACTAACGCGCAACTGCTGGAAATCATGATGGCGCAGGATTTTCAGGATCTCACCGGACAGGTCATTAAGCGGATGATGGACGTCATTCAGGAGATCGAACGTCAGTTGCTGATGGTGCTGTTGGAAAACATCCCGGAACAGGAGTCGCGTCCAAAACGTGAAAACCAGAGTTTGCTTAATGGACCTCAGGTCGATACCAGCAAAGCCGGTGTGGTAGCCAGTCAGGATCAGGTGGACGATTTGTTGGATAGTCTTGGATTTTGATTTGTATTGCCTGATGTGACGTGGCCGCGTCACATCAGATCTTCAAGGTTGGATAAGGCGTTTACGCCGTACCCGACAAACATGTCACCATGCCTGATGTGCTGTGGCAAAAGCCCTAAATCCCGCCTGTTTTGCCCCTTACTCAAACCATTGAACGCTTTGCGCTCTGGCATCATTTACGCTTAATACTCTTTCCAGGATTGGCGACGTGTCTGACGAGAGCGACGACAAAACAGAAGCCCCCACACCTCACCGACTAGAAAAAGCGCGGGAAGAGGGGCAAATCCCGCGTTCCCGTGAACTGACTTCACTGCTGATTTTGCTGGTGGGCGTTAGTGTTATCTGGTTTGGCGGTGTGTCGCTGGCCCGTCGATTGTCGGGCATGCTCTCCGCAGGGCTGCATTTTGATCACAGTATTATCAATGACCCGAATCTGATCCTCGGGCAGATTATTCTGCTGATCAGAGAAGCCATGCTGGCGCTGCTACCGCTGATTAGCGGCGTGGTGCTGGTGGCGATTATTTCTCCGGTTATGCTGGGGGGGCTGGTATTTAGCGGAAAATCCTTGCAGCCGAAGTTTTCCAAACTCAACCCGCTACCGGGCATTAAACGGATGTTCTCGGCACAGACTGGCGCGGAGTTGCTTAAGGCAATTTTGAAAACCATCCTGGTTGGCAGCGTGACGGGGTTTTTTCTCTGGCATCACTGGCCGCAGATGATGCGCTTAATGGCCGAGTCTCCGATTACCGCCATGGGTAATGCGATGGATCTGGTAGGGCTATGCGCGCTGCTGGTGGTGCTTGGTGTCATTCCAATGGTGGGATTTGACGTCTTTTTCCAAATCTTCAGCCACCTGAAAAAGCTGCGAATGTCACGGCAGGATATTCGTGATGAGTTCAAACAAAGCGAAGGCGACCCCCATGTTAAAGGGCGGATCCGTCAGATGCAGCGAGCGGCCGCACGGCGTCGGATGATGGCCGATGTGCCGAAAGCGGATGTCATTGTCAATAACCCGACCCACTATTCGGTAGCGTTGCAGTATGACGAAAACAAAATGAGCGCACCGAAAGTGGTCGCTAAAGGTGCAGGGCTGGTCGCGCTGCGCATTCGTGAAATTGGCGCTGAAAATAACGTCCCGACGCTTGAAGCGCCGCCGCTGGCGCGAGCGCTGTATCGACATGCGGAGATCGGTCAACAAATCCCGGGTCAACTGTACGCCGCAGTGGCGGAAGTGCTGGCCTGGGTCTGGCAACTGAAACGCTGGCGTCTGGCTGGTGGACAGCGCCCTGTACAACCTACTCATCTTCCGGTGCCGGAAGCCCTGGATTTTATTAACGAGAAACCGACCCATGAGTAATCTGGCCGCGATGCTGCGCCTGCCCGCAAACCTGAAATCGACACAATGGCAGATCCTTGCCGGACCGATTTTGATCCTGTTGATCTTGTCGATGATGGTGCTGCCACTGCCCGCATTCATACTCGACCTGTTGTTTACCTTCAATATTGCCTTGTCGATCATGGTGTTGCTGGTGGCGATGTTTACCCAGCGCACGCTTGAGTTTGCTGCGTTTCCGACCATCCTGTTGTTTACCACGCTGTTGCGTCTCGCACTTAACGTGGCTTCAACCCGTATCATTTTGATGGAAGGGCATACCGGCGCGGCGGCGGCTGGAAAGGTGGTCGAAGCGTTCGGTCACTTCCTCGTTGGTGGCAATTTCGCTATCGGTATCGTGGTGTTTGTCATTCTCGTGATCATCAACTTTATGGTTATCACCAAAGGTGCCGGGCGTATCGCAGAAGTGGGTGCGCGCTTTGTTCTCGATGGTATGCCGGGTAAGCAGATGGCGATTGACGCCGACCTTAACGCCGGATTGATTGGTGAAGATGAGGCGAAAAAACGCCGCTCCGAAGTGACTCAGGAAGCCGATTTTTACGGCTCAATGGACGGGGCAAGTAAGTTTGTTCGCGGCGATGCCATCGCCGGGATCCTTATCATGGTCATAAACGTTGTCGGCGGGTTGCTGGTCGGTGTGCTGCAACATGGCATGAGCATGGGACACGCGGCGGAAAGTTATACGCTATTGACCATTGGCGACGGTCTGGTGGCACAAATCCCGGCGCTGGTGATTTCTACCGCCGCGGGGGTCATCGTTACGCGTGTCAGCACCGATCAGGATGTTGGCGAGCAGATGGTGAATCAGCTTTTCAGTAACCCGAGCGTTATGTTGTTAAGCGCCGCCGTGCTCGGTTTACTCGGCCTGGTGCCTGGAATGCCGAACCTGGTATTTTTGCTGTTCACTGCCGGATTGCTGGGGCTGGCCTGGTGGATCCGCGGACGTGAACAAAAAGCGCCTGCTGAACCAAAACCGGTAAAAATGGCAGAGAATAATACCGTTGTCGAAGCGACGTGGAACGATGTACAACTGGAAGATTCTCTGGGAATGGAAGTGGGTTATCGACTGATCCCGATGGTCGATTTCCAGCAGGATGGTGAGTTGTTGGGCCGTATACGCAGTATTCGCAAGAAATTTGCTCAGGAGATGGGGTTTCTGCCGCCAGTGGTGCACATTCGCGACAATATGGATCTGCAACCTGCCCGCTATCGCATTTTGATGAAAGGCGTGGAGATAGGCAGTGGTGATGCTTATCCGGGGCGTTGGTTGGCGATTAACCCTGGAACCGCTGCCGGGACGTTACCTGGTGAGGCGACCGTCGATCCGGCATTTGGCCTGAATGCTATCTGGATTGAAAGTGCGCTTAAAGAGCAGGCGCAGATTCAGGGGTACACCGTGGTTGAGGCCAGCACGGTGGTGGCAACGCATCTTAACCACCTCATTAGCCAGCATGCCGCAGAGCTGTTTGGTCGTCAGGAGGCGCAACAGCTGCTGGATCGCGTCGCCCAGGAGATGCCAAAGCTGACGGAAGATCTCGTTCCTGGCGTCGTCACGCTTACCACACTGCATAAAGTGCTGCAAAATCTGCTCGATGAAAAAGTGCCGATTCGCGATATGCGCACCATTCTCGAAACGCTGGCGGAACATGCGCCCATCCAGAGCGATCCGCATGAATTAACCGCCGTCGTGCGCGTAGCGTTGGGACGGGCGATTACCCAGCAGTGGTTTCCTGGCAAAGATGAAGTCCATGTTATTGGCCTCGATACACCGCTGGAACGTTTGTTGCTACAGGCATTGCAGGGCGGGGGGGGACTGGAGCCAGGGCTGGCGGATCGCTTGTTGGCGCAAACTCAGGAAGCGCTATCCCGTCAGGAGATGTTGGGTGCGCCGCCGGTACTGTTGGTGAACCACGCGCTGCGACCATTATTGTCTCGCTTCCTGCGCCGCAGCTTGCCGCAGTTAGTGGTGCTGTCGAATCTGGAACTATCAGATAACCGACATATCCGTATGACGGCGACGATTGGCGGCAAATAATGAGAGCCTTATTAGCAATATTATTGTTTCCGCTGCTGGTGCAAGCCGCCGGGGAGGGGATGTGGCAGGCGAGTAGCGTGGGCGTTACGCTGAATCACCGTGGTGAGTCGATGTCGTCAGCGCCTCTTTCTACTCGACAACCTGCTGCAGGATTGATGACGCTGGTGGCGTGGCGTTATCAGCTTATCGGCCCGACACCTGCAGGACTGCGGGTTCGCTTGTGTTCACAATCTCGTTGTGTCGAATTAGAAGGGCAGAGTGGAACCACCGTGGCCTTTTCCGGTATAGCGGCAGCAGAACCGTTGCGATTTATCTGGGAAGTGCCTGGCGGTGGGCGGTTAATTCCGCCGCTAAAGATTCAACGGAATGAAGTGATTGTAAATTATCGTTAATGATAAAAAAGCCGATGTCTGCAATAACATCGGCTGTTGCCGTATAACGCGATTACATACGCTCTACTGTCTCAATACCCAGCGTATCCAGACCCAGCTTCAGCGTCTTCGCCGTCAGTTGTGCCAGTTTCAGACGGCTGTTACGCACTTCTTCGTTTTCTGCGCTGAGGATCGGGCAGTGCTCGTAGAAGCCAGAGAACAGACCGGCTAGATCGTACAGGTAAGCACACATCACATGCGGCGTGCCTTCACGGGCAACCACAGTGAGGGTTTCTTCAAACTGCAGCAGGCGAGCTGCCAGTTGCGCTTCACGATCTTCACGGATGATTACCGGAGCTGCAGCCAGTTGCTCTTCGTTAATTTCTGCTTTACGGAACACGGACAATACACGCGTGTAAGCATACTGCATGTATGGCGCGGTATTACCCTCAAACGCCAGCATGTTGTCCCAGTCGAAGATGTAGTCTGTGGTGCGGTTTTTGGAGAGATCCGCATATTTCACCGCACCAATACCAACCGCGTTAGCCAGTTTTTCCAGCTCGTCGGCTGGCATATCCGGGTTCTTTTCTGCCACCAGACGACGTGCACGCTCCAGGGCTTCATCCAGCAGATCGGCCAGTTTCACCGTACCGCCAGCGCGGGTTTTGAACGGTTTACCATCTTTGCCCAGCATCATGCCGAACATGTGGTGTTCCAGCGGTACGGATTCCGGTACATAGCCCGCTTTACGGACGATCGCCCATGCCTGCATCAGGTGTTGATGCTGACGGGAATCGATGTAATACAGCACGCGATCGGCATGCAGTGTTTCATAACGATATTTCGCACAGGCGATATCAGTGGTGGTGTAGAGATAGCCGCCATCTTTCTTCTGAATGATAACGCCCATCGGTTCGCCTTCCTTGTTTTTGAACTCATCAAGGAATACAACGGTCGCGCCTTCACTTTCTACTGCCAGACCTTTGGCTTTCAGGTCCGCCACGATACCCGGCAGCATTGGGTTGTAGAGACTTTCACCCATGACGTCATCGCGGGTCAACGTCACGTTCAGACGATCGTAGGTGATCTGGTTCTGCGTCATGGTGATGTCGACCAGTTTGCGCCACATCTCGCGGAAATATTCGTCACCGCTTTGCAGTTTTACCACGTAGTTACGTGCACGCTCGGCAAACTCTTCATCCTCGTCGTAATGCTTTTTCGCATCGCGGTAGAAACCTTCAAGGTCAGCCAGCTCCATTTCACCGGCGTTTTCCTGCTGCTGCTTTTCCAGCCATGCAATCAGCATACCGAACTGAGTGCCCCAGTCGCCGACGTGGTTTGCGCGAATCACTTTGTGACCGAGGAACTCCAGAGTACGCACTGCTGCGTCACCAATAATGGTAGAGCGCAGGTGACCGACATGCATCTCTTTCGCCACGTTTGGCGCAGAGTAGTCAACCACAATGGTTTGTTTTTCTGGCGTAGCAACACCGAGACGATCGGACGCCAGCGCCTGCTGAACATGTTCAGCCAGGAATGCCGGATCAAGGAAAATGTTGATAAAGCCTGGACCGGCGATCTCAACTTTGCTGGCGATACCGTTAAGATCCAGATGAGTCAGCACCTGCTCTGCTAATTGTCGCGGTGCCATACCCAGTTTTTTAGCAACTGCCATCATGCCGTTAGCCTGATAGTCGCCGAACTGAACTTTTGCTGACTGACGAACCTGCGGTTCGCAATCCGCAGGCGCGCCTGCCGCAATCATGGCCTGACGGACTTTTTCTGAGAGAAGAGCCTGAATATTCACCGGAATACCTTACATTGATGAAGCGAGCAAAAATTGCCCGCACCAGTTAAAGAAATTAGGGCGGGAGTATACTGCAAATGGCTGTTTTCGTCAGCAACGTGCGCGTGGCGTATTGCCGTTTTCACTATTGCATCAGAAGCGGCGTGAAATCAGCGGTTGGTTGGCGCAGGGCAACAGGGTAAATTAACGCTTTTAATGAAAGACGAAGAGTGATTATGGCGAACTGGCAATCTATCGACGAGCTGCAGGATATTGCATCGGATTTACCGCGATTTACCCACGCATTAGATGAACTTTCCCGCCGTCTGGGGTTGGATATCACTCCGCTGACTGCCGATCACATTTCCTTGCGTTGCCATCAAAACGTCACCGCTGAACGCTGGCGTCGCGGGTTTGAACAGTGCGGCGAGCTTTTGTCAGAAAATATGATCAATGGCAGACCGATTTGTCTGTTTAAATTGCATGAACCGGTACAGGTTGCGCACTGGCAGTTTTCCATTGTGGAGCTACCGTGGCCCGGGGAAAAACGTTACCCGCACGAAGGTTGGGAACATATTGAAATCGTTCTGCCGGGTGATCCAGAAACGCTGAATGCCCGTGCGCTGGCATTGCTTTCTGATGAAGGACTCAGCCTGCCGGGGATCTCAGTTAAAACCAGTTCGCCAAAAGGTGAGCATGAACGATTACCGAATCCGACGCTGGCGGTCACCGATGGTAAAACAACCATTAAGTTTCATCCGTGGTCCATTGAAGAGATCGTTGCCAGCGAGCAGTCGGCGTAACTAAGGAGCAAAAATGGCATTACTGGAAATTTGCTGTTACAGCATGGAATGCGCGCTAACGGCGCAGCAAAACGGCGCTGACAGAGTTGAATTATGCGCAGCTCCAAAAGAGGGGGGCTTAACGCCGTCGTTGGGGGTACTGAAATCCGTGCGCCAGCGGGTGACGATCCCAGTGCATCCGATTATCCGCCCACGCGGTGGTGATTTTTGCTACAGCGACGGTGAGTTTGCCGCCATTCTTGAAGATGTGCGCACAGTCCGCGAATTAGGTTTTCCTGGACTGGTGACGGGCGTTCTCGATGTTGACGGGAATGTCGATATGCCACGAATGGAAAAAATAATGGCTGCTGCCGGTCCGCTGGCAGTGACTTTTCATCGCGCCTTCGATATGTGCGCTAACCCTTTAAATACACTCAATAATCTTACGGAATTGGGCATTGCCCGGGTACTGACATCAGGGCAAAAATCAGACGCACTGCAAGGTTTATCAAAAATTATGGAACTTATTGCCCATCGTGATGCTCCAATCATTATGGCCGGAGCAGGAGTCCGTGCGGAAAACCTGCACCACTTCCTCGATGCCGGAGTGCTGGAAGTCCATAGCTCCGCGGGAGCGTGGCAAGCCTCACCGATGCGTTATCGTAATCAAGGATTGTCCATGTCATCAGATGCACACGCGGACGAGTATTCGCGTTATGTCGTAGACGGGGCGGCGGTTGCTGAAATGAAAGGAATCATTGAACGCCATCAGGCCAAATGATTTTTACCGTTGCATCATGTCGCCCAATATGATGCTTGCTCGTACCAGGCCCCTGCAATTTCAACAGGGGCCTTTTTTTATCCCTGAGCAGTATAAAAAACGAACGATTGCCGTGATCTGTTGAGCGGGTGACAGTGCGCATAGCGTTGTGCTAAAAATATTTTATATATTCACATTCATTATGTGATTTAAATTGCCAAAACTGACAAATATATATTCTAAATAACAACTGGGTTATTCCTTAGCAATTAATGATTACATTGTAATAAATCATATTCTTTATCGATTATTTCAGGCAGTGTTGTGCCGAATTAAGCAAGTAGTCAATTCGTTGTGTATTTATTTATACAATGGTATCGGTGTCCTGGAATTTAATTAGAGGAATCTATGCGAGGGAAAAAACGCATTGGGTTATTGTTTTTGCTGATAGCGGTTGTGGTTGGTGGCGGCGGGTTATTGCTGGCGCAAAAAGCCTTACATAAAACGTCGGATACCGCATTTTGCCTTTCCTGCCACTCGATGAGTAAACCTTTTGAGGAATATCAGGGAACTGTCCACTTTTCAAACCAGAAAGGGATACGTGCGGAATGTGCCGATTGCCATATTCCAAAGTCAGGGATGGATTATTTATTTGCTAAATTAAAAGCATCTAAAGATATTTATCATGAATTTGTTAGCGGCAAAATAGACAGTGATGATAAGTTCGAAGCTCATCGCCAGGAAATGGCCGAAACAGTATGGAAAGAATTAAAAGCAACTGACTCTGCAACCTGCCGTAGTTGCCATTCTTTTGATGCCATGGATATTGCCTCGCAAAGTGAATCTGCGCAGAAAATGCATAATAAAGCGCAAAAGGACGGCGAAACCTGTATCGATTGCCATAAAGGCATTGCCCATTTTCCGCCAGAAATAAAAATGGATGACAACGCGGCGCATGAGCTGGAAAGTCAGGCCGCTACTTCAGTTACTAATGGCGCACATATTTATCCTTTCAAAACTTCTCGCATAGGCGAACTGGCTACCGTGACTCCTGGTACCGATCTTACCGTCGTTGATGCCAGTGGCAAACAGCCAATTGTTCGGTTGCAGGGTTATCAAATGCAGGGCAGTGAAAACACGCTCTACCTGGCGGCAGGCCAACGGCTGGCGCTCGCCACATTAAGTGAAGAAGGTATCAAGGCGCTAACGGTAAACGGGGAATGGCAGGCTGACGAATACGGCAATCAATGGCGTCAGGCGTCTTTGCAGGGGGCGCTTATCGATCCCGCATTAGCGGACCGTAAACCGCTATGGCAATACGCTGAAAAACTTGACGATACCTATTGCGCTGGCTGCCATGCCCCTATTGCCGCCGACCATTACACCGTCAATACATGGCCGTCCATTGCCAAAGGAATGGGTGCGCGAACCAGCATGAGCGAAAACGAACTGGACATTTTGACGCGGTACTTCCAGTACAACGCCAAAGATATTACCGAGAAACAGTGATCCTCGTTGATCAGGGAGGAAGTTATGACATTAACAAGACGTGAATTTATTAAACATAGCGGTATTGCGGCAGGGACGCTGGTGGTGACATCGGCTGCACCGCTACCCGCATGGGCAGAAGAGAAGGGCGGCAAAATTCTCACTGCGGGCCGTTGGGGAGCGATGAACGTAGAAGTGAAGGACGGCAAGATTGTTTCTTCGACAGGCGCGCTGGCGAAAACCATACCGAACTCCTTACAGTCTACGGCGGCGGATCAGGTACACACCACGGCGCGTATTCAGCATCCGATGGTGAGAAAAAGCTATCTCGATAATCCACTGCAACCGGTGAAAGGTCGTGGCGAAGATACCTATGTACAGGTGAGCTGGGAACAAGCATTAAAACTGATTCATGAACAACACGATCGCATTCGCAAAGCTAACGGACCATCGGCCATTTTTGCCGGATCTTATGGCTGGCGTTCTTCTGGTGTGTTGCATAAAGCGCAAACCTTACTGCAACGTTATATGAACCTGGCGGGCGGTTATTCCGGGCATAGCGGCGATTATTCAACCGGAGCGGCACAGGTGATCATGCCGCATGTGGTCGGTTCTGTAGAGGTGTATGAACAGCAGACCTCCTGGCCGCTGATTCTGGAAAACAGCCAGGTGGTGGTGCTGTGGGGGATGAACCCGCTGAACACGCTCAAAATTGCCTGGAGCAGTACCGATGAGCAAGGGCTGGAATACTTCCATCAGCTGAAAAAATCTGGCAAACCAGTGATTGCCATTGATCCTATCCGCTCCGAAACCATCGAATTCTTTGGCGATAATGCCACCTGGATCGCACCGAATATGGGCACCGATGTGGCACTGATGTTAGGGATTGCGCATACCCTGATGACACAAGGCAAACACGATAAAGTGTTCCTTGAAAAATACACTACCGGGTATCCGCAGTTTGAAGAGTATCTGACAGGTAAGAGCGATAATACGCCGAAGAGCGCGGCCTGGGCGGCGGAAATTACTGGCGTACCGGAAGCGCAGATAGTCAAACTCGCTGAACTGATGGCGGCAAATCGCACAATGCTGATGGCAGGCTGGGGAATTCAGCGCCAGCAATATGGTGAACAGAAACACTGGATGCTGGTGACGCTGGCGGCGATGTTAGGGCAGATTGGTACACCGGGCGGCGGGTTTGGTTTCTCTTATCATTACTCCAACGGTGGCAACCCGACGCGTGTTGGCGGCGTGCTACCAGAAATGTCTGCGGCGATTGCCGGACAGGCCAGCGAGGCCGCTGATGATGGCGGAATGACGGCGATTCCTGTTGCCCGTATCGTCGATGCGCTGGAAAATCCTGGCGGCAAATATCAGCATAACGGTAAAGAACAAACGTATCCGAATATCAAAATGATCTGGTGGGCGGGTGGCGGTAACTTTACCCATCACCAGGATACTAATCGTCTGATTAAAGCATGGCAGAAACCGGAGATGATCGTCGTTTCTGAATGCTACTGGACCGCAGCAGCCAAACACGCAGATATCGTATTACCGATCACCACATCGTTTGAGCGCAATGACCTGACGATGACCGGTGATTACAGCAACCAGCATATTGTGCCGATGAAGCAGGCTGTCGCTCCGCAATTTGAAGCGCGCAACGATTTTGACGTGTTTGCCGATCTTGCTGAATTACTCAAACCTGGCGGAAAAGAGATCTATACCGAAGGTAAAGATGAAATGGCGTGGCTGAAATTTTTCTATGATGCCGCTCAGAAAGGTGCGCGTGCGCAACGCGTGACGATGCCAATGTTTAATGCCTTCTGGCAGCAAAATAAACTGATCGAAATGCGCCGCAGCGAGAAGAACGAACAGTACATTCGTTATGGTGATTTCCGCGCCGATCCGGTGAAAAATGCGCTGGGTACACCAAGCGGCAAAATTGAGATTTACTCCAGAACGCTGGAAAAATTTGGCTATAAGGATTGCCCGGCACACCCAACCTGGCTTGCGCCTGATGAGTGGAAGGGTACCGCCGACGAGAAGCAGTTGCAGCTTCTGACCGCACATCCGGCACACCGTTTACACAGTCAGCTTAACTATGCGGAACTGCGTAAAAAATATGCGGTTGCCGATCGTGAACCAATCACTATTCACACCGAAGATGCTGCTCGCTTTGGTATTGCGAATGGCGATCTGGTGCGTGTCTGGAACAAGCGCGGTCAGATTCTGACAGGCGCGGTGGTGACTGACGGGATCAAAAAAGGCGTGGTATGCGTGCATGAAGGTGCATGGCCAGATCTGGAAAATGGCTTGTGTAAAAACGGTAGTGCGAACGTGTTAACGGCGGATATCCCCAGCTCGCAGCTGGCGAATGCCTGTGCCGGTAACTCTGCGCTGGTGTATATCGAAAAATATACGGGCAATGCGCTGAAGTTAACGGCGTTTGATCAGCCAGCTGTTCAGGCATAAGACGTGAAAAGCGCCCGGAAACGGGCGCTGAGGTTATGCAAACGCAAAACTGCCTGATGCGCTATGCTTATCAGGCCTACATAGCCCCTGCAATATATTGAATTAGCAAGACTTTGTAGGCCGGATAAGGCGTTCACGCCGCATCCGGCAGTATTACCAGACCTTTACGGCTTGCGCGCAATCAGCACCGCGCGTTTAGGCGCAGGATAACCTTCCACCGTTTTACCCGGATCATGCGGGTCGAGAAAATCGGCCAGAGACTCGGTGACCATCCATTCGGTGCGTCGCTGCTCTTCTGTGGTGGTAACGCTCACATCTGCAATGCGAATATCAACAAAACCACACTTCTTCAGCCAGTTTTTCAGCGCCAGCGCGGAAGGAATGAAATAGACATTACGCATTTGAGCGTAACGATCGCCCGGCACCAGCACCGTGTTTTCGTCGCCATCAATAACCAGCGTTTCCAGCACCAGTTCGCCTTCATTCACCAGTTGGTCTTTTAACTGCCAGAGATGCTCCAGCGGTGAACGACGATGATAAAGCACGCCCATCGAAAAGACGGTATCAAAGGCTTTCAGTGCCGGAAGTTGTTCAATACCTAACGGTAACAAATGTGCGCGCTGATCGTTACCCAGCAGTTTACGCACTGCTTCAAACTGGCAGAGGAATAGCTGCGTGGGATCGATACCCACCGCCAGATGCGCCCCTGCGCCAATCATGCGCCACATGTGATAACCGCTGCCACAGCCGACATCAAGAATGGTGCGCCCGGTTAAATCAGAAAGATGGGGCATAACGCGATCCCATTTCCAGTCGGAACGCCATTCGGTATCGATGTTGACGCCATACAGTGAGAACGGCCCTTTGCGCCACGGCATCAGGTTGCGCATCAGCGTTTCAATGCGCTTAATTTGCCCGGCGCTCAGTGGCTCTTCGCTTTCGGCGGTTACGCTATGCAATAAATCCAGACGATACGGTTTAATTTCAGGCAGAAATTCCACCGCGTTGGACCACTGCTTAAACAGCCCGTGCTGCTGCTCGCGCTGCCAGTTAGCAATCTGCGCGGGCAGCGTTTCGAGCCAGTGTGAAAGATGATTTTTGGCAATCAGAGAATAAAAGTTACCAAAGTCGATCATGCAGCGTCCTCTGCTTTTAATGCCACCAGTGAACCAAAGTTAAAGCACTGGAACCACAGCTCGCTATGCTCAAAACCGGCTTTATGCAGGCGTGCTTTATGGGTTTCCACGGAATCGGTCAGCATCACGTTTTCCAGCATGCTGCGTTTCTGGCTGATCTCCAGTTCGCTGTAACCGTTGGCACGTTTAAAGTCGTGGTGCATGTTGAACAGCAGTTCACCAACTTTGGCATCTTCGAAACTGAATTTTTCCGAAAGCACCAGCGCACCGCCCGGGTTCAGCCCTTGATAAATTTTATCCAGTAACGCCTGGCGCTCGGAAGGTTCCAGGAATTGCAGGGTAAAATTCAGCACCACCATCGATGCGTTTTCAATGGCGATATCGCGAATATCACCTTCAATAACGTCTACTGGCGTAGGGGCTTTATAGGCGTCAATATGACGACGGCAGCGTTCAATCATCGCCGGGGAGTTGTCGATGGCAATAATTTTGCAATTATCATGATGAATGTTGCGACGCACCGAGAGCGTCGCCGCGCCCAGAGAACAACCCAGATCGTAAACCTGCGTACCAGGTTGAACGAAGCGCTCGGCTAACATACCAATCATGGAAATAATATTGGAATAGCCGGGAACGGAACGCTGGATCATATCCGGGAAGACTTCAGCTACCCGTTCATCAAAGGTCCAGTCGCCCAGTCTGGCGATAGGGGCAGAAAATAGCGTGTCGCGGTGAGACATAACGTAAAAATCCGGGAAAAAGAAAGTGGCGTATTGTGCGCTAACGCAGGGAGAAAACCAACTCCCAGGGCATATACCAAAGATTCGCCAGCACCATCAGCAACAGCGCACACCAGGTGGCGCTCATGCCAGAACGTCGCCAGCGGAACAGACGGTGATGAAAACCGTAATAATGCATCAGACGACCAGCAAGCAAAACGATGCCGCAAATATGCACCATCCAGGTTTCTGCGCCATTCATTTCCATAAACAGCATCAACACAATCGCGATAGGAATATATTCCACCGCGTTACCATGAATGCGAATAGCGCTTTGCAGTTCGCTAAAACCGCCGTCGCCATAGGCAACGCGGTACTGCATTCGCAGGCGAACGACATCAAAAGAGAACTTCATTAATAACAACGCACTTAAAACGGCATACAGCGCGCTTACCATACAAACTCCCTTTAAAATGGCCGATGGCACCTGTCTATGATAGGTGGCAAATTCAGAAAAGAGAAGATTGCTGTGGAATAGCCGGAACTGCTCCGATCTCTGGAAGCGTTTTACGTAAGTCTTCCCACAGGGTATGTACCAGTTCCGGGGCCTGGGCAATATCTGGCGTATGTAAAAAAAGATAAGGCGTAGTGGTCTGATGCCACTGCGCTAATTTTTGTAACCAGACCTGAAATAATTCCCGGTTTTGCGTCATATCATCACTACCGATAAAACGGATCAGTGGATTTTTCGCCGTCAGTACAGCATGTACCGGAACTTTAGGTTTTTTTCGTTGAGCGTCGCGAATAGCTTCACTGTATGGACGTGCTGCATGAACCGGGCGGCTGTCTAAAATCACCCGATTAACGCCGCGCTGATGTAAACCGCGATTAAGCGTTTGTTCCTCTTCCCCTTTGGCGAAAAACTGTGGATGGCGGACTTCCACCCCATAATTAAATTCACCGGGAAGAGAATCGAGAAAATGCCAAAGCGCAGGCAGCTCCCGTGGGCCGAATGTGGCAGGCAGTTGCAGCCAGTATTGTCCAATGCGCGGAGCCAACGGTGACATGCGGGTCAAAAATTCAGTCACTAAATCATCGCAATGCCGTAATGCTGCCTGATGCGAAATGGTCGCCGGAAACTTAAAACAGAAGCGGAAGTCATCTGTGGTCTGCTCACGCCAGCGCAGGACAACCTCGGGTTTCGGCAGGGCATAAAGCGTGGTGTTACCCTCCACACAGTTAAAGTGGCGGGCATACTCTTCAAGGCTGGTGATCCCCAACCGCACCCATTTAGGATGCGACCATTGTGGCAAACCGATGTAAATCATAACGCGTTGAGGATCTCTTCAACGCTACGCACACGGGCGATGCGCGGGTAGATATGATTAATGCTGTTATTGTGCTGCTCGGCGCTAGCGGCGCTACAGGCATCTTCGGCAATCACCAGATTAAAACCGAGTTCCCAGGCATTGCGGGCGGTGGATTCAACACCGATATTGGTCGAGATCCCACATAACACTATTGTATCGATACCCCGGCGGCGTAATTGCAACTCCAGATCCGTACCGTAAAACGCACCCCATTGACGTTTGATGATTTCGATATCGCTGTCGGTTGCACCTAATGCAGCAGGATGTTGCCACCAGTTTTCGGGCAACACTTTTGCGGGGGAGGGGGCATCAACCGGCTGTTTTAATGCTTCGGCGTAATCGGCAGACCAGCCAACGCGCACCAGAAACACGGGCTGACCGCTGGCGCGAAATTTCGCCGCCAGCTTCCCGGCGCGATTAACCACCTCATCGGCAGTATGTGGACCTCCGGCAAAAGGCAAGATGCCTTCTTGTAAATCAATCACCACCAGCGCGGTGGTTTTAGCATTAAGTTCAAGCATGATGACTCCTGACAAAACAAAATCGTGCCTCTCACCTTAATGCGATTAGCCGATGGCGGAACGACAAATTTTGTTAATTTTTATGAGTTCGGGCAACACCTTTATAGCAAACTGGCGTAGAGTCTGATTTCAGGCCCGATATAAAGTGGTAACGAGGCGTTCCAGCGCGGGCCAGGCTCTTACGGTGCGGCAGAATTTCCAGTATAATAGCCGCCTTTTTTCATTCAGTTGTGACATACAGCTAACGCTGCGACTTGGTCACCTGCGCAGCAGGGGGCATCCGCCGGCAGCTAAGTTAAGGGATATCTCATGCGTACAGAATATTGTGGACAGCTCCGTTTGTCCCACGTGGGGCAGCAGGTGACTCTGTGTGGTTGGGTCAACCGTCGTCGTGATCTTGGTAGCCTGATCTTCATCGATATGCGCGACCGCGAAGGTATCGTGCAGGTATTTTTCGATCCGGATCGTGCGGACGCGTTAAAGCTGGCCTCTGAACTGCGTAATGAGTTCTGCATTCAGGTCACGGGCACCGTACGTGCGCGTGACGAAAAAAATATTAACCGCGATATGGCGACTGGCGAAATCGAAGTACTGGCGTCCTCGCTGACTATCATCAACCGTGCAGATGTTCTGCCGCTTGACTCTAACCACGTCAACACCGAAGAAGCGCGTCTGAAATACCGCTACCTCGACCTGCGTCGCCCGGAAATGGCTCAGCGCCTGAAAACCCGCGCTAAAATCACCAGCCTGGTGCGCCGTTTTATGGATGACCACGGCTTCCTCGACATCGAAACTCCGATGCTGACCAAAGCCACGCCTGAAGGCGCGCGTGACTACCTGGTGCCTTCTCGTGTGCACAAAGGTAAATTCTACGCGCTGCCGCAATCCCCGCAGTTGTTCAAACAGCTACTGATGATGTCCGGCTTTGACCGCTACTATCAGATCGTTAAATGCTTCCGTGACGAAGACCTGCGTGCTGACCGTCAGCCTGAATTTACTCAGATCGATGTGGAAACTTCTTTCATGACCGCGCCGCAAGTGCGTGAAGTGATGGAAGCGCTGGTGCGTCATCTGTGGCTGGAAGTGAAGGGCGTGGATCTGGGCGATTTCCCGGTAATGACCTTTGCAGAAGCAGAACGCCGTTATGGTTCTGATAAACCGGATCTGCGTAACCCGATGGAACTGACCGACGTTGCCGATCTGCTGAAATCTGTTGAGTTTGCAGTATTTGCAGGTCCGGCGAACGATCCGAAAGGCCGTGTTGCCGCTCTGCGTGTTCCGGGCGGCGCATCGTTGACCCGTAAGCAGATCGACGAATACGGTAACTTCGTTAAAATCTACGGCGCGAAAGGTCTGGCTTACATCAAAGTTAACGAACGCGCGAAAGGTCTGGAAGGTATCAATAGCCCGGTAGCGAAGTTCCTTAATGCAGAAATCATCGAAGCCATCCTGGAGCGTACTGGCGCGCAAGATGGCGATATGATTTTCTTCGGTGCCGACAACAAGAAAATTGTTGCCGACGCGATGGGCGCACTGCGCCTGAAAGTGGGTAAAGACCTTGGTCTGACCGACGAAAGCAAATGGGCACCGCTGTGGGTTATCGACTTCCCGATGTTTGAAGACGACGGTGAAGGCGGCCTGACAGCAATGCACCATCCGTTCACCTCACCGAAAGACATGACGGCAGCAGAACTGAAAGCTGCACCGGAAAATGCGGTGGCTAACGCTTACGATATGGTCATCAATGGTTACGAAGTGGGCGGTGGTTCTGTGCGTATCCATAATGGTGATATGCAGCAGACGGTGTTTGGTATTCTGGGTATCAACGAAGAGGAACAGCGCGAGAAATTCGGCTTCCTGCTCGACGCCCTGAAATACGGTACTCCGCCGCACGCAGGTTTGGCATTCGGTCTTGACCGTCTGACGATGCTGCTGACCGGCACCGACAATATCCGTGACGTTATCGCCTTCCCGAAAACCACGGCGGCAGCGTGTTTGATGACTGAAGCGCCGAGCTTTGCTAACCCGACTGCACTGGCTGAGCTGAGCATTCAGGTTGTGAAGAAGGCTGAGAATAACTGATATGGCTTATAAGCGTCCCGTTTCGATCTTAGTGGTCATCTACGCACAAGATACGAAACGGGTGCTGATGTTGCAGCGGCGTGACGATCCCGATTTCTGGCAGTCGGTAACCGGCAGCGTGGAAGAGGGTGAAACCGCGCCGCAAGCTGCCATGCGCGAAGTAAAGGAAGAGGTCACCATTGATGTTGTCGCTGAACAACTGACCTTAATTGACTGTCAGCGCACGGTAGAGTTTGAAATTTTTTCACATTTACGTCATCGCTATGCGCCGGGCGTGACGCGTAATACGGAATCATGGTTCTGTCTTGCGCTTCCGCACGAGCGCCAGATCGTTTTCACTGAACATCTGGCTTACAAGTGGCTTGATGCGTCTGCTGCGGCGGCGCTCACTAAGTCCTGGAGCAACCGGCAGGCGATTGAACAGTTTGTAATTAACGCTGCCTGAACAGGCAGGGCTATCTGGAGATATTTTTATGGCAGGTCATAGTAAATGGGCCAACACCAGACATCGTAAAGCTGCGCAGGATGCTAAGCGCGGTAAAATCTTCACTAAAATCATTCGTGAGCTGGTAACCGCGGCTAAGCTGGGCGGTGGTGATCCGGACGCTAACCCGCGTTTGCGTGCAGCAATTGATAAAGCACTGTCTAACAACATGACCCGTGACACTCTGAACCGCGCAATTGCACGAGGTGTGGGCGGTGATGATGATGCAAACATGGAAACCATCATCTACGAAGGTTACGGTCCTGGCGGCACGGCAATCATGATTGAATGTCTGTCTGACAACCGCAACCGTACCGTTGCTGAAGTGCGTCATGCATTCAGCAAATGTGGCGGTAACCTCGGTACTGATGGTTCCGTAGCTTATTTGTTCAGCAAAAAAGGCGTGATCTCCTTCGAGAAAGGCGATGAAGACACCATCATGGAAGCAGCCCTGGAAGCCGGTGCTGAAGACGTTGTGACCTATGATGACGGCGCGATTGATGTCTACACTGCATGGGAAGAAATGGGCAAAGTACGCGACGCTCTGGAAGCGGCAGGTCTGAAAGCAGACAGCGCGGAAGTTTCCATGATCCCGTCCACCAAAGCTGATATGGATGCAGAAACCGCACCGAAACTGATGCGTCTGATCGATATGCTGGAAGATTGCGACGACGTGCAGGAAGTTTACCATAACGGTGAAATCTCTGATGAGGTTGCAGCGACTCTCTGATGAGGCCTGCTAAACAGCAAAACGGAGACGCGTGATGGCTATTATTCTCGGCATTGACCCGGGTTCGCGCGTGACCGGCTATGGCGTCATCCGCCAGGTAGGCAGGCAACTGTCCTACCTGGGTAGCGGATGCATACGCACCAAAGTGGATGATTTACCGTCTCGTCTGAAGCTCATCTATGCGGGCGTGACGGAAATCATCACCCAATTCCAGCCTGATTATTTCGCCATTGAACAGGTCTTTATGGCGAAGAACGCTGACTCAGCCCTGAAACTGGGGCAGGCGCGCGGCGTGGCGATTGTGGCGGCGGTGAATCAGGAATTGCCGGTATTTGAATATGCGGCACGTCAGGTAAAGCAAACAGTGGTAGGTATTGGTAGTGCCGAAAAAAGCCAGGTGCAGCATATGGTCCGCACCTTGCTGAAACTGCCCGCTAATCCACAGGCGGATGCCGCCGATGCGCTGGCGATTGCCATCACCCACTGCCACGTTAGTCAGAATGCGATGCAAATGAGCGAATCGCGACTGAACCTGGCGAGAGGGCGACTGCGTTAAGTTATACCGCCTCGGTCAGTTCAGGCTGAGGCGTTTCAACTCCCACCGCGTGAATCAACACCAAACCCGGATGATGCCACAAACTGGCTGGCGTGACGGTTTTACGCTCCCACGGAATAGAACCTAAGAACCAGAATTTCCAGAAAGTGAGTTTTGCATTTGGATTGCTATTTAACAATTCTCCAAACGTCTCTATTTCACCCACCGGAATACATAGCGCCTCTTTATAAATATCAAAAACAAATTTTGAACAGAACTGGCGCGAAGATTCGTATTTAAAACCGGTGTGGTAAATTTTGCGTAGCCGGGAAGGAACCTGTTCAACAATTCGTTGATTTTGTTGTTCTGTTAGTCCGGCGTCTAATCGCTTTATAGCATAGCGTTGATTAGCAGAGCGTTTAATAAAACGGGATAGCGTAGTGATGGTTGAGAGGGGAACACGGCTTTCTGCAACCAGAAAGTCTTCACCGTTATGACCGATAATGATCCCGACGTGATTACTCCAGCAATTTGATGCAGCTGATATTTGACCAAATAAGGCAGCACTTATACATGTAAAGACGATATCACCAATTTCATATTCAGCAGGATAATTAATATTCACGTTGTCATTCCATTGAAATAGATATGAATATACGTAATAGCATAAAAAATTTATTTTTTTCAGGGGTCGCAATGTGTATTTTTATTACACATTTCTTCGCTGAATATGTAATATTTAAATATTTGCTTCCAATATAATCTGTAGAATAAATTATACTGCGCCATTTTTCAGATCATCGAGACACCTCGCAAGTTTTCTTCATCCTTCGCTGGATATCTATCCAGCATTTTTTTATCATACAGCATTATCTTTGATTCATTACGCAGGAGCGTCATGTGATAGGCAGACTCAGAGGCATCATCATTGAAAAACAACCCCCGCTGGTGTTAATTGAAGTGGGCGGCGTAGGCTATGAAGTGCATATGCCGATGACCTGTTTTTATGAACTCCCTGAAGCGGGTCAGGAAGCGATCGTTTTCACCCACTTTGTGGTGCGTGAAGACGCGCAACTGCTGTACGGTTTTAACAATAAACAAGAGCGCACGTTGTTCAAAGAGTTGATCAAAACCAACGGCGTCGGCCCGAAGTTGGCGCTGGCGATCCTCTCCGGAATGTCAGCGCAGCAGTTCGTTAATGCCGTTGAGCGTGAAGAAGTGGGGGCACTGGTGAAACTGCCGGGTATTGGCAAAAAAACCGCCGAACGCTTGATTGTCGAAATGAAAGACCGATTTAAAGGTTTGCATGGCGATCTCTTTACGCCAGCCGCCGACCTGGTACTCACGTCTCCTGCCAGCCCGGCGACCGACGATGCTGAACAGGAAGCGGTTGCTGCGCTGGTGGCACTGGGCTATAAACCACAAGAAGCAAGCCGCATGGTGAGCAAAATCGCTCGCCCTGACGCCAGCAGTGAAACATTAATTCGCGAAGCCCTACGCGCCGCGTTATGAGGTAAAGGATGATTGAAGCAGACCGTCTGATTTCTGCCGGTACCACTTTGCCGGAAGATGTGGCAGATCGCGCCATTCGCCCTAAATTACTGGAAGAGTATGTTGGTCAGCCGCAGGTTCGTTCGCAGATGGAGATTTTCATCAAAGCAGCGAAACTGCGCGGCGATGCCCTCGATCATCTATTGATTTTTGGTCCTCCGGGGTTGGGTAAAACTACGCTTGCCAATATTGTCGCCAATGAAATGGGCGTTAATTTACGCACGACTTCTGGTCCGGTGCTGGAAAAGGCGGGCGATCTGGCAGCAATGCTCACTAACCTTGAACCACACGATGTACTGTTTATTGATGAGATCCACCGTCTTTCACCAGTGGTGGAAGAGGTGTTGTATCCGGCAATGGAAGATTACCAACTGGATATCATGATTGGTGAAGGTCCGGCGGCACGCTCCATTAAAATTGATTTGCCGCCGTTTACCCTGATTGGTGCAACCACGCGCGCAGGTTCGCTGACATCACCGTTGCGCGATCGTTTTGGTATTGTGCAACGTCTGGAGTTTTATCAGGTGCCGGATCTGCAATATATCGTCAGTCGCAGCGCACGCTTTATGGGGCTTGAGATGAGTGATGACGGCGCGCTGGAAGTTGCTCGTCGTGCGCGCGGTACGCCACGTATTGCCAACCGTCTGCTGCGTCGAGTGCGTGATTTCGCTGAAGTGAAGCACGATGGCACCATCTCGGCAGATATCGCTGCTCAGGCGCTGGATATGTTGAATGTCGATGCTGAAGGTTTCGATTATATGGACCGCAAATTGTTGCTGGCGGTAATCGATAAGTTCTTTGGTGGGCCGGTAGGTCTGGATAACCTGGCGGCAGCCATTGGCGAAGAACGTGAAACCATTGAGGATGTACTGGAACCTTATTTGATTCAGCAAGGCTTTTTGCAGCGTACACCGCGCGGGCGTATGGCGACAGTGCGGGCGTGGAACCACTTCGGCATCACGCCGCCAGAAATGCCGTAAGTCGGATTGGTCGCTCGAGCCGCATCCGACACTGGCAGTGTGCCTGATGCGACGCTGTTCGCGTCTTATCAGGCCTACCAGAGATAGGGAACCGCAGGTGGGATAAGGCGCTCGCGCCGCATCCGACAAATGTGTTCAGCGACAGATTAGCTGGCCTGCTTTTTCATCATACTGATAATAAATAACAGTGCCGCGCATAGCACCACCGACGGGCCTGCAGGTGTATCGTAAAATGCGGAAAAGGTTAAACCGCCAGTCACTGCCACCATCCCCACCAAAACAGCGACACCAGCCATCTGTTCCGGCGTGCGGGCAAAGCGACGTGCAGTAGCAGCAGGAATAATCAGCAGTGAAGTAATAATCAACGCGCCGACGAATTTCATCGCTACACCAATCGTCAATGCCGTCACCAGCATCAACAACAATTTCACGCGCTGTAATTTCACACCATCAACAAACGCCAGATCCGGGCTAATCGTCATCGACAGCAAATTGCGCCATTGCCAGAACAAAATAGCCACCACGATGACCACGCCAATCGCAATAGAGATGAGATCTTCTGGCGTCACTGCCAGTAAATCACCGAACAGGTAAGCCATCAAATCAACACGAATATTAGACATCAGACTAACGACCACCAGGCCCAGCGACAGGGCACTGTGCGCCATAATCCCTAATAACGTGTCGATCGCCAGCTGTGGACGCTTCTCCAGCCATACCAGACCGCCCGCCAGCAGCAGCGTAACGGCAATCACCGCATAGAATGGATTCACGTCCAGCAACAAACCAAACGCGACGCCAAGTAATGAGGCATGAGCCAGCGTATCACCGAAATAAGACATACGACGCCAGACTACAAACGAACCCAGCGGACCCGCGGCACAGGCGAGCATGATCCCGGCTAACCAACCGGGAAATAATAATTCAATCATGAGCGATCATTTCCCCGACGCAAAACAATTCGTCCCTGTAAATCGTGACGATGATTATGATGATGGCGATAGATACCCAGTTGTTCAGCACCACGAGGACCAAACATAGAAATAAACTCCGGATGCAGGGAAACAACTTCCGGTGTGCCGGAACAACAAATGTGGTGATTCAGGCAAAGCACTTCATCGGTTTTTGCCATTACCAGATGCAGATCGTGAGATACCATTAAAACGCCACAATCCAGTTCGCGACGCAGTTGGTCAATAAGGTCATATAACGCCACCTGACCATTCACATCCACGCCCTGAGTGGGTTCATCCAGCACTAATAATTGCGGTCGATTTAACAATGCTCGCGCTAACAGTACACGCTGCGTTTCGCCACCCGAGAGCTTTTGCATCGGTGCGTTAATCAGATGCCCGGCCTGGACACGTTTCAGTGCAGGCAAAATATCTTCTTTATGTGTGCCAGGGCGTAAGCGTAAAAAACGGTTTACGGTCAGTGGCAACGTGGTGTCGAGATACAGCTTCTGCGGTACATAGCCGATGCGCAGTTTTCCGTTGCGCTTGATAACCCCTTCATCGGGTGTTACCAGCCCGAGCACTACCCGTACCAGTGTCGACTTACCTGCGCCGTTTGGCCCAAGTAAAGTCAAAATTTTTCCAGGTTTAAGTTCCAGCGACACATCAGAGAGGACGCGGCGTTGGCCAAAAGAAACCGAGACATTTTCCAGGGAAACCAGACTTGTCATGTTAATTTTAGTCTTGCAGTAGTCATGAAATGTTATAATATCACACTTCTCATATTCATTACGATGATTGGTCGCATTATGTTACATAAAAAAACGCTTCTTTTCGCAGCATTATCCGCCGCTCTCTGGGGCGGTGCAACACAGGCCGCAGATGCTGCCGTTGTCGCTTCGCTTAAACCCGTTGGGTTCATCGCTTCTGCCATTGCTGATGGGGTAACAGAAACGGAGGTTTTACTACCTGACGGGGCTTCAGAACATGATTATTCACTGCGTCCATCAGATGTAAAACGCTTACAGAACGCGGACTTAGTCGTTTGGGTTGGCCCGGAGATGGAAGCGTTCATGCAAAAACCGGTAAGTAAATTACCTGAAGCGAAACAGGTAACGATTGCGCAGCTAGAGAATGTGAAACCGCTGCTGATGAAAAGTATTCACGGCGATGATGATGATCACGACCACGCGGAAAAAAGTGACGAAGATCACCATCACGGCGATTTCAACATGCATCTTTGGCTTTCCCCAGAGATAGCGCGGGCTACAGCGGTTGCAATCCATGGAAAATTAGTGGAACTTATGCCGCAAAGTCGAGCCAAACTTGACGCCAACCTGAAGGATTTTGAGGCACAATTAGCCTCAACCGAAAAGCAGGTTGGTAACGAGCTCGCGCCGCTCAAGGGGAAAGGTTATTTCGTTTTTCACGATGCTTACGGCTATTTCGAAAAACAGTTCGGACTGACACCGCTTGGTCATTTTACCGTTAACCCTGAGATTCAACCTGGCGCGCAGCGTTTACATGAAATAAGAACACAGTTGGTTGAGCAAAAAGCAACCTGCGTTTTTGCTGAGCCACAGTTCAGGCCAGCGGTCGTTGAGAGCGTCGCACGAGGGACATCCGTTCGTATGGGAACGTTGGATCCCCTGGGGACGAATATCAAACTGGGTAAAACAAGCTATTCAGAATTCCTGAATCAATTAGCCAACCAGTATGCGAGCTGCCTGAAAGGAGATTAATGAGGAAGTGATTACGTGCAACAGATAGCCCGCTCTGTCGCCCTGGCGTTTAATAATTTACCGCGACCACACCGCGTTATGTTGGGGTCGCTCACCGTTCTTACTCTGGCCGTCGCTGTCTGGCGGCCCTATGTTTATCACCGCGATGCCACGCCAATTGTCAAAACCATTGAGCTGGAACAGAACGAAATTCGTTCGCTCTTACCTGAAGCCAGTGAGCCGATTGATCAAGCTGCACAAGAAGATGAAGCCATTCCCCAGGACGAACTGGATGACAAAATCGCCGGTGAAGCGGGCGTGCATGAATATGTTGTTTCCACTGGCGATACGCTAAGCAGCATTCTCAATCAGTATGGTATTGATATGGGTGATATCACCCAACTGGCTGCTGCCGACAAAGAATTGCGTAACCTGAAAATCGGTCAACAACTCTCCTGGACATTAACCGCGGACGGCGAACTGCAGCGCCTCACCTGGGAAGTGTCTCGTCGTGAAACCCGAACCTATGACCGTACTGCCGCTAACGGTTTTAAAATGACCAGCGAAATGCAGCAAGGAGAGTGGGTCAACAATCTGCTGAAAGGTACCGTCGGGGGAAGCTTTGTTGCCAGCGCCAGAAACGCCGGTTTAACCAGCGCCGAAGTGAGCGCAGTGATTAAAGCCATGCAGTGGCAAATGGATTTCCGCAAACTGAAAAAAGGCGATGAATTTGCGGTGTTAATGTCACGAGAAATGCTTGATGGTAAACGTGAGCAAAGCCAGCTGCTGGGCGTACGTTTGCGTTCAGAAGGTAAAGATTATTACGCAATCCGCGCTGAAGATGGCAAATTCTACGATCGTAACGGTACTGGTCTGGCGAAAGGATTCTTGCGATTCCCGACGGCGAAACAGTTCCGTATCTCATCTAACTTTAACCCGCGTCGTACTAATCCGGTGACCGGTCGCGTTGCGCCACACAGAGGTGTTGATTTTGCCATGCCACAAGGTACGCCAGTGCTTTCAGTGGGTGACGGTGAAGTGGTGGTTGCCAAACGTAGTGGCGCAGCAGGTTATTATGTGGCTATTCGTCATGGTCGCAGCTACACCACGCGTTATATGCACTTGCGCAAGATCCTGGTGAAACCGGGACAGAAGGTGAAACGTGGCGACCGTATCGCGCTTTCCGGTAATACCGGACGTTCAACCGGGCCGCATCTGCACTATGAAGTATGGATAAACCAGCAGGCCGTAAACCCGCTGACGGCAAAACTGCCGCGTACCGAAGGGCTGACCGGCTCCGATCGTCGCGAATTCCTGGCACAGGCCAAAGAGATTGTGCCGCAGCTACGGTTTGATTAATTAACATCCATTCGCAGCCGGTACGCAGTCAGTACCGGCTTTTTTATTTGGTGCGGGGCAAGTTGCGCCGCTACACTATCACCAGATTGATTTTTGCCTTATCCGAAACTGGAAAAGCATGGAAACGAAAAAAAATAATAGCGAATACATTCCTGAGTTTGATAAATCCTTTCGCCACCCGCGCTACTGGGGAGCATGGCTGGGCGTAGCAGCGATGGCGGGTATCGCTTTAACGCCGCCAAAGTTCCGTGATCCCATTCTGGCACGGCTGGGACGTTTTGCCGGACGACTGGGAAAAAGCTCACGCCGTCGTGCGTTAATCAATCTGTCGCTCTGCTTTCCAGAACGTAGTGAAGCTGAACGCGAAGCGATTGTAGATGAGATGTTTGCCACCGCGCCGCAAGCGATGGTAATGATGGCTGAGTTGGCAATACGCGGGCCGGAGAAAATTCAGCCGCGCGTTGACTGGCAAGGGCTGGAGATCATCGAAGAGATACGACGTAATAACGAGAAAGTGATTTTTCTGGTGCCGCACGGTTGGGCCGTCGATATTCCTGCCATGCTGATGGCCTCGCAAGGGCAGAAAATGGCAGCGATGTTCCATAATCAGGGCAACCCGGTTTTTGATTATGTCTGGAACACGGTGCGCCGTCGCTTTGGTGGTCGTCTGCATGCGAGAAATGATGGTATTAAACCATTCATCCAGTCGGTACGTCAGGGTTACTGGGGATATTATTTACCCGATCAGGATCATGGCCCAGAACACAGCGAATTTGTTGATTTCTTTGCCACCTATAAAGCGACGTTGCCCGCGATTGGTCGTTTGATGAAAGTGTGCCGTGCGCGCGTTGTACCGCTATTTCCGATTTATGATGGCAAGACGCATCGTCTGACGATTCAGGTGCGCCCACCGATGGATGATCTGTTAGAGGCGGATGATCATACGATTGCGCGGCGGATGAATGAAGAAGTCGAGATTTTTGTTGGTCCGCGACCAGAACAATACACCTGGATATTAAAATTGCTGAAAACTCGCAAACCGGGCGAAATCCAACCGTATAAGCGCAAAGATCTTTATCCCATCAAATAAAAAATGCCTCTCGCGAGGAGAGGCCTTCGACTGATGATAAGTTCAAGTTTGCTTCAGAAGATTCGAAATCTGTTGAATTATCATTGAACTGTAGGCCGGATGAGGCGTTTTCGCCGCATCCGGCAACGTACTTACTCTACCGTTAAAATACGCGTGGTATTAGTAGAACCCACGGTACTCATCACGTCGCCCTGGGTGACAATCACCAGGTCACCAGACATCAAGTAACCTTTATCACGCAGCAGATTAACCGCTTCGCTGGCAGCTGCTACACCGTCATTAGCGCTATCAAAGTGCACCGGCGTAACGCCGCGATAGAGAGCAGTCAGGTTCAGCGTACGTTCATGGCGTGACATGGCGAAAATTGGCAGACCAGAGCTGATACGGGAGGTCATCAGCGCGGTACGACCCGATTCGGTCATGGTGATGATCGCCGTAACGCCTTTCAGGTGGTTAGCCGCGTACATTGCTGACATGGCAATAGCTTCTTCCACATTGTCGAACTGAACGTCCAGACGGTGTTTAGAAACGTTGATGCTCGGGATTTTTTCCGCCCCCAGGCAAACGCGCGCCATGGCTGCAACAGTTTCTGACGGGTATTGACCAGCAGCAGTTTCTGCCGACAGCATCACAGCGTCAGTACCATCCAGAACGGCGTTTGCTACGTCCATGACTTCTGCACGCGTCGGCATCGGGTTAGTAATCATTGACTCCATCATCTGGGTCGCCGTGATTACCGCGCGGTTAAGCTGACGCGCACGACGGATCAACGCTTTCTGAATGCCGACCAGTTCCGGATCGCCAATTTCCACACCGAGGTCGCCGCGAGCAACCATTACCACGTCAGAGGCGAGGATGATGTCATCCATTGCCTCCTGGCTGCAAACGGCTTCCGCACGTTCAACCTTGGCAACAATTTTCGCATCACATCCTGCATCGCGTGCCAGACGACGGGCATAGTTCAGATCTTCGCCGCAGCGTGGGAAGGAGACAGCCAGGTAATCTACGCCAATCAACGCCGCAGTCTTAATGTCTGCTTTGTCTTTTTCGGTCAGCGCTTCAGCTGACAAACCGCCGCCAAGTTTGTTGATACCTTTATTGTTGGAGAGGGGACCACCGACGGTCACTTCGGTGAACACTTTCATGCCCTGGACTTCCAGTACTTTTAACTGGACGCGACCATCGTCCAGCAGCAGGATGTCACCAGGCACAACGTCAGCAGGCAGGCCTTTGTAGTCGATACCGACTTTTTCTTTGTCGCCTTCACCTTTACCCAGGTTGGCGTCGAGCAGGAATTTATCCCCAATATTGAGGAAAACTTTGCCTTCTTTAAAGGTGGATACACGGATTTTGGGCCCCTGGAGGTCACCCAGAATAGCCACATGACGCCCCAGTTTTGCGGCAATCTCACGAACTTTATCCGCGCGCATTTTGTGATCTTCAGGCGAGCCGTGAGAAAAATTCATACGTACAACGTTGGCACCCGCCGCGATAACTTTTTCAAGGTTATTATCGCGATCTGTTGCCGGGCCTAACGTGGTAACGATTTTAGTTCTGCGAAGCCTTCTGGACATGTAATACTCCGTTGACTGAAACAACCAGGTGTTGCTTGAACATGAAATCCGAATGAAATAACGCCGCGATGGCGATAAATTAATCTCATTCGGATGTCGTATAAGATTAGGACAGTGACAGTCGTTTTTAGCGATCGTCACTTAAATTAAGTAACTGCTTATCAAAACGCGATTCCTTCAGCGCTTCCTTGACCCGCTTCAAGTTATCTCTGAATTTTGTACCGCGCCGCAAAGTAAATCCTGTCGCCAGCACATCTATCACGGTCAGCTGTGCAAGTCGAGAAACCATGGGCATATAAATGTCAGTATCTTCCGGTACGTCGAGAGTAATTGCCAGCGTTGCTTCCCGGGCGAGCGGGGTACCCGCAGAGGTGAGGGCAATTACCATAGCGTCGTTTTCGCGTGCCAGCTGCGCCAGCTCGACCAGATTTTTTGTTCTTCCCGTGTGAGAAATCAGCACCACCACGTCCCCGTCGCTACAATTCATACAACTCATGCGTTGCAGCACGATATCATCGGAGTACACCACCGGAACATTAAAACGAAAGAACTTATTCATCGCATCGTGGGCAACGGCGGCTGAAGAACCTAATCCGAAAAAGGCGATTTTTTTTGCCTGAGTGAGCAAGTCGACGGCGCGGTTGATGGCAGATTTATCCAGTGAATGACGGACATGATCGAGCGTTGCCATTGCGGACTCAAATATTTTCCCCGTGTATGATTCAACGCTGTCATCTTCATTGACGTTGCGATTAACATAGGGAGTGCCATTCGCCAGACTTTGTGCCAGATGAAGTTTAAAATCAGGAAAACCGCGTGTGTCCATGCTGCGACAGAAACGATTCACCGTCGGTTCGCTAACATTGGCTTCCAGCGCCAGAGCAGCAATACTCGAATGGATCGCGTTATCGGGCGAAGCCAGAATGACCTCGGCAACTTTGCGCTCAGATTTGCTCAAATGTTCCAGCTGAGACTGGATTTTTTCCAGCATATTCATGATGTAAAGAGACTCACGGGTAATGACGATTTCCGCTCTGAAAGAAATCGAAATGCAGTTTTGTCAGATATTACGCCTGTGTGCTGTGTTAATGACAAAAGCAGATAAAAAAGTTGTTATTTTTTTTCATAACATGATCAGTGTCAGATTTTTACCCAATGGAAAACGATGATTTTTTTATCAGTTTTGCCGCACTTTGCGCGCTTTTACCGTAATCGCACGGGTGGATAAGCGTTTACAGTTTTCGCAAGCTCGTAAAAGCAGTACAGTGCACCGTAAGAAAATTACAAGTATACCCTGGCTTAAGTACCGGGTTAGTTAACTTAAGGAGAATGACATGGCGGTAACGCAAACAGCCCAGGCCTGTGACCTGGTCATTTTCGGCGCGAAAGGCGACCTTGCGCGTCGTAAATTGCTGCCTTCCCTGTATCAACTGGAAAAAGCCGGTCAGCTCAACCCGGACACCCGGATTATCGGCGTAGGGCGTGCTGACTGGGATAAAGCGGCTTATACCAAAGTTGTCCGCGAGGCGCTCGAAACTTTCATGAAAGAAACCATTGATGAAGGTTTATGGGACACCCTGAGTGCACGTCTGGATTTTTGTAATCTTGATGTCAATGACACTGCTGCATTCAGCCGTCTCGGCGCGATGCTGGATCAAAAAAATCGTATCACCATTAACTACTTTGCCATGCCGCCCAGCACTTTTGGCGCAATTTGCAAAGGGCTTGGTGAGGCAAAACTGAATGCTAAACCGGCACGCGTAGTCATGGAGAAACCGCTGGGGACGTCGCTGGCGACCTCGCAGGAAATCAACGATCAGGTTGGCGAATACTTCGAGGAGTGCCAGGTTTACCGTATCGACCACTATCTTGGTAAAGAAACAGTGCTGAACCTGTTGGCGCTGCGTTTTGCTAACTCTCTGTTTGTGAACAACTGGGACAATCGCACCATTGATCATGTTGAGATTACCGTGGCAGAAGAAGTGGGGATCGAAGGGCGCTGGGGCTATTTTGATAAAGCCGGTCAGATGCGCGACATGATCCAGAACCACCTGCTGCAAATTCTTTGCATGATTGCGATGTCTCCGCCGTCTGACCTGAGCGCAGACAGCATCCGCGATGAAAAAGTGAAAGTACTGAAGTCTCTGCGCCGCATCGACCGCTCCAACGTGCGCGAAAAAACCGTACGCGGGCAATATACTGCGGGCTTCGCTCAGGGCAAAAAAGTGCCGGGCTATCTGGAAGAAGAGGGCGCGAACAAGAGCAGCAATACAGAAACCTTCGTGGCGATCCGCGTCGACATTGATAACTGGCGCTGGGCCGGTGTGCCATTCTACCTGCGTACTGGTAAACGTCTACCGACCAAATGTTCTGAAGTCGTGGTCTATTTCAAAACACCTGAACTGAATCTGTTTAAAGAGTCGTGGCAGGATCTGCCGCAGAATAAACTGACTATCCGTCTGCAACCTGATGAAGGCGTGGATATCCAGGTACTGAATAAAGTTCCTGGCCTTGACCACAAACATAACCTGCAAATCACCAAGCTGGATCTGAGCTATTCAGAAACTTTTAATCAAACGCATCTGGCAGATGCCTATGAACGTCTGCTGCTGGAAACCATGCGTGGTATTCAGGCACTGTTTGTACGTCGTGATGAAGTGGAAGAAGCCTGGAAATGGGTAGACTCCATTACTGAGGCGTGGGCGATGGACAATGATGCGCCGAAACCGTATCAGGCCGGAACCTGGGGCCCCGTTGCCTCGGTGGCGATGATTACCCGTGACGGTCGTTCCTGGAATGAGTTTGAGTAATATCTGGGCTTATCCTTTATGGTTATTTTACCGGTAACATGATCTTGCACAGATTGTAGAACAATTTTTACACTTTCAGGCCTCGTGCGGATTCACCCACGAGGCTTTTTTTATTACACTGACTGAAACGTTTTTGCCCTATGAGCTCCGGTTACAGGCGTTTCAGTCATGAATCCTCTGAATGAAACGTGTTGTGAATCATCCTGCTCTGACAACTCAATTTCAGGAGCCTTTATGAATCCACAATTGTTACGCGTAACAAATCGAATCATTGAACGTTCGCGCGAGACTCGCTCTGCTTACCTCGCCCGGATAGAACAAGCGAAAACCTCGACCGTTCATCGTTCGCAGTTGGCATGCGGTAACCTGGCACACGGTTTCGCTGCCTGCCAGCCAGAAGACAAAGCCTCTTTGAAAAGCATGTTGCGTAACAATATCGCCATCATCACCTCCTATAACGACATGCTCTCCGCTCACCAGCCTTATGAACACTATCCGGAAATCATTCGTAAAGCCCTGCATGAAGCGAATGCGGTTGGTCAGGTTGCGGGCGGTGTTCCGGCGATGTGTGATGGTGTCACCCAGGGGCAGGATGGAATGGAATTGTCGCTGTTAAGCCGCGAAGTGATTGCGATGTCTGCGGCGGTGGGGCTGTCCCATAACATGTTTGATGGTGCTCTGTTTCTCGGTGTGTGCGACAAGATTGTCCCAGGTCTGACCATGGCAGCCCTGTCGTTTGGTCATTTGCCTGCGGTGTTTGTGCCGTCTGGACCGATGGCAAGCGGTTTGCCAAATAAAGAAAAAGTGCGTATTCGCCAGCTTTATGCCGAAGGTAAAGTGGACCGCATGGCATTACTGGAGTCAGAAGCCGCGTCTTATCATGCGCCGGGAACATGTACTTTCTACGGTACTGCCAACACCAACCAGATGGTGGTGGAGTTTATGGGGATGCAGTTGCCAGGCTCTTCTTTTGTTCATCCGGATTCTCCGCTGCGCGATGCTTTGACCGCTGCAGCTGCGCGCCAGGTTACGCGCATGACCGGTAATGGTAATGAATGGATGCCGATCGGTAAGATGATCGATGAGAAAGTGGTGGTGAACGGTATCGTTGCACTGCTGGCGACCGGTGGTTCCACTAACCACACCATGCACCTGGTGGCGATGGCGCGCGCAGCCGGTATTCAGATTAACTGGGATGACTTCTCTGACCTTTCTGATGTTGTACCGCTGATGGCACGTCTCTACCCGAACGGTCCGGCCGATATTAACCACTTCCAGGCGGCAGGTGGCGTACCGGTTCTGGTACGTGAACTGCTCAAAGCAGGCCTGCTGCATGAAGATGTCAATACGGTGGCAGGCTTTGGTCTGTCTCGTTATACCCTTGAACCATGGCTGAATAATGGTGAACTGGACTGGCGGGAAGGGGCAGAAAAATCACTCGACAACAATGTGATCGCGTCCTTCGAACAACCTTTCTCTCATCATGGTGGGACAAAAGTGTTAAGCGGTAACCTGGGCCGAGCGGTTATGAAAACCTCTGCCGTGCCGGTAGAGAACCAGGTGATTGAAGCGCCAGCGGTTGTTTTTGAAAGCCAGCATGACGTTATGCCGGCCTTTGAAGCGGGTTTACTGGACCGCGATTGTGTCGTTGTTGTCCGTCATCAGGGGCCAAAAGCGAACGGAATGCCAGAATTACATAAACTCATGCCGCCACTTGGTGTATTATTGGACCGGTGTTTCAAAATTGCGTTAGTTACCGATGGACGACTCTCCGGCGCTTCAGGTAAAGTGCCGTCAGCTATCCACGTAACACCAGAAGCCTACGATGGCGGGCTGCTGGCAAAAGTGCGCGACGGGGACATCATTCGTGTGAATGGACAGACAGGCGAACTGACGCTGCTGGTAGACGAAGCGGAACTGGCTGCTCGCGAACCGCACATTCCTGACCTGAGCGCGTCACGCGTGGGAACAGGACGTGAATTATTCAGCGCCTTGCGTGAAAAACTGTCCGGTGCCGAACAGGGCGCAACCTGTATCACTTTTTAAGACGACAAATTTGTAATCAGGCGAGAGAAAACTCTGATGAAAAACTGGAAAACAAGTGCAGAATCAATCCTGACCACCGGCCCGGTTGTACCGGTTATCGTGGTAAAAAAACTGGAACACGCGGTGCCGATGGCAAAAGCGTTGGTTGCTGGTGGGGTGCGCGTTCTGGAAGTGACTCTGCGTACCGAGTGCGCAGTTGACGCTATCCGTGCTATCGCCAAAGAAGTGCCTGAAGCGATTGTGGGTGCCGGTACGGTGCTGAATCCACAGCAGCTGGCAGAAGTCACTGAAGCAGGTGCACAGTTTGCAATTAGCCCGGGTCTGACCGAGCCGCTGCTGAAAGCTGCTACCGAAGGGACTATTCCTCTGATTCCGGGGATCAGCACTGTTTCCGAACTGATGCTGGGTATGGACTACGGTTTGAAAGAGTTCAAATTCTTCCCGGCTGAAGCTAACGGCGGTGTGAAAGCCCTGCAGGCGATCGCGGGTCCGTTCTCTCAGGTCCGTTTCTGCCCGACAGGTGGTATTTCTCCGGCTAACTACCGTGACTACCTGGCGCTGAAAAGCGTGCTGTGCATCGGTGGTTCCTGGCTGGTTCCGGCAGATGCGCTGGAAGCGGGCGATTACGACCGCATTACTAAGCTGGCGCGTGAAGCTGTAGAAGGCGCTAAGCTGTAAAAGTCAAAATGCCCGATCGAGGATCGGGCATTTTTGTAGCGTTTTTTTGCCGGGTTTAACCCTGTACTTTTACCTGTCCGGCGGCGTGCTTCGCGCGTTCAATGGCGTCAACAACACTCTCTGCAGTAGCCAGTGCTACCCCCAGACGACGGCTGCCATCAATTTCCGGCTTACCAAATAAACGAATCTGCAAATCTGCGCCTACGGCATTCTGCACATTATCAAACGTGACATTCTGACTGGTCAGTTGCGGCAGGATAACGGCAGAAGCAGCAGGACCATACTGGCGGATCCCGCCAACCGGAAGTCCGAGGAAGGCACGTACATGCAGGGCAAACTCCGAGAGATCCTGAGAAATTAGCGTCACCATCCCGGTGTCATGCGGGCGAGGGGAGACTTCACTGAAAATCACCTCATCACCACAGACAAACAGCTCGACACCAAACAGCCCATAACCGCCCAGTGCCAGCACCACTTTACGGGCAATCTCCTGCGCACGTTCAAGGGCAAGCGGGCTCATTTGCTGTGGTTGCCAGGATTCACGATAGTCGCCATCTTCCTGGCGATGACCTACCGGTGCACAGAAATGGACGCCATCCACCGCGCTGACGGTTAGCAGGGTAATTTCGAAGTCAAACTTAACGACGCCTTCAACAATTACGCGGCCCGCTCCGGCGCGACCACCTTGCTGAGCGTACTCCCATGCATGAGCTAGTTGCTCTGCAGAACGAATAAACGTCTGCCCTTTACCGGAAGAACTCATCACCGGTTTAACAATACAGGGGTAGCCAATGGCGGCAACCGCTTCGCGGAAAAGGTTTTCGCTATCGGCAAAACGATAAGTGGAAGTGGGCAGCTGCAGCTCTTCTGCCGCCAGGCGACGGATACCCTCGCGATTCATCGTTAATTTCGTTGCGCGAGCGCAGGGGACAACATTCAGTCCTTCCTCTTCAAGTTGGATCAGCATATCGGTGGCAATAGCTTCGATCTCCGGCACGATATAATGTGGTTTTTCCAGTTCAACCACACGGCGTAATGCATCACCATCAAGCATATTAATGACATGGGAGCGATGCGCGACATGCATGGCTGGTGCGTCGGCATAGCGATCGACGGCAATCACCTCTACGCCGAGACGCTGACACTCGATTGCCACTTCTTTACCCAGTTCACCGGAGCCTAATAACATCACGCGAGTTGCTGCCGGACGCAGCGCAGTGCCTAATAACGTCATAACGAATATCCCCTGATTAATTCCGCGCGCAGTATAAACGAAAACGTTTGCGTGTGTCTTCATTGCTGATGTTGATTTCCCAACTGAAAAGAAATATACTGTATAAAATCACAGTTATTATGAGAGGCTGCAAATGGCGGTTGAAGTTAAATACGTAGTCATTCGTGAGGGCGAAGAGAAAATGTCGTTTACCAGCAAAAAGGAAGCCGATGCTTATGACAAGATGCTTGATACGGCCGATCTGCTTGACACCTGGCTGACAAATTCTCCAGTGCAAATGGAAGACGAGCAACGTGAAGCCCTTTCGCTATGGCTGGCAGAACAAAAAGATGTGCTGAGCACCATTCTGAAAACCGGCAAATTACCGTCCCCACAGGTCGTCGGTGCTGAATCCGAAGAGGAAGATGCCTCACACGCGGCCTGAAGCAACTTGCGCTCCTGACAATTTGTACCATGCTTTCTCCTGAATCATTGTGCTATGGAGAAAAACATGAAAAAAAGAGGGGCGTTTTTAGGGCTGTTGTTGGTTTCTGCCTGCGCATCAGTTTTCGCTGCCAATAATGAAACCAGCAAGTCGGTCACTTTCCCAAAGTGTGAAGGTCTGGATGCTGCCGGAATTGCCGCGAGCGTAAAACGTGATTACCAACAAAATCGCGTGGCGCGCTGGGCTGATGATCAAAAAATTGTCGGTCAGGCCGATCCCGTGGCATGGGTCAGTTTGCAGGACATTCAGGGGAAAGATGATAAATGGTCAGTACCGCTAACCGTGCGTGGTAAAAGTGCCGATATTCATTACCAGGTCAGCGTGGACTGCAAAGCGGGAATGGCGGAATATCAGCGGCGTTAATGGCTTCTGATAATTCGATTGACCGTTGGCGGATGCGGCGCGGGTGCCTTGTCCGCCCTACAACGCAACATAATCGTAGGCCTGAGAAGACGCAACAGCGTCGCATTGGGCAATCAGCATCAAACAGTTTCACTCAAAACGTCAAACTACTTTCACCTAAAATACCCTTATCACCTTATATACAGTGAACACCTTACCTGGCGCGAATTTCTTTGAATAACGGCCTACCGCCCCGCTTATTTGCGCATCTTTTGTCTCGATATACATTTTCTGACATCCTCATCCGCTATGCTACAGGCACTAAAAATGGTTATTGAGGAGCAAATATGGCTAACTGGTTAAATCAACTGCAATCTCTGCTTGGGCAAAGCCGTTCTTCTACCTCCTCGTCTGCGGATCAGGGATTGGGCAAACTTTTAGTGCCTGGCGCATTAGGCGGACTGGCTGGGCTGCTGGTCGCAAATAAATCAGCACGTAAACTTCTTACGAAATATGGCACAAACGCGTTACTGGTTGGCGGCGGAGCGGTAGCGGGTACGGTGCTGTGGAATAAATACAAAGATAAAATTCGCGCGGCGCATCAGGACGAACCGCAGTTTGGCGCGCAAAGTACGCCGCTGGATGAGCGTACGGAACGTTTGATCCTTGCGCTGGTCTTTGCCGCTAAAAGTGATGGTCATATTGATGCCAAAGAACGTGCGGCAATCGACCTGCAATTGCGTGAAGCCGGCGTGGAAGAACAGGGGCGTGTACTCATTGAGCAGGCAATCGAACAACCGCTGGATCCACAACGCCTGGCTACTGGGGTCCGCAATGAAGAAGAGGCGCTGGAAATCTATTTCCTGAGCTGCGCGGCTATTGATATTGATCATTTTATGGAACGCAGTTACCTGAATGCACTGGGTGATGCGCTGAAAATCCCCCAGGACGTTCGTGAAGGCATTGAACGCGATCTCGAACAGCAAAAACGTACTTTGGCGGAGTAATTCCGCTCTCTGGATAGCCTGAAGTTGACTATTTCGGGTTATCCAGAACCGCACAGCCATTTGAACAGGCTGATTTTCTCTGTCTGCATAACAGTCGATATCCGCGCCATTACCTGTCATCATCTAAGCAATGACTACCCTGTTTCGCTTGCATCCCCGATGAGTTTTGCCACCCTTATAAGATGTTTCAACCAGAAAGAACAATAACATGCTACCAAAAGCCGCCCGCATTCCCCACGCCATGACGCTTCATGGCGATACGCGCATCGATAATTACTACTGGCTGCGGGACGATACGCGTTCTCAGCCGGAAGTCCTGGACTATCTGCAACAAGAAAATAGTTACGGTCATCGGGTGATGGCCTCGCAACAAGCCTTGCAGGATCGCATCTTAAAGGAAATCATCGACCGCATTCCGCAACGAGAAGTTTCTGCGCCCTACATCAAAAATGGCTACCGCTATCGGCATATTTATGAACCAGGCTGTGAATATGCTATCTACCAGCGTCAATCGGCGTTCAGTGAAGAGTGGGACGAGTGGGAAACATTGCTCGATGCCAACAAGCGCGCGGCTCATAGTGAGTTTTATTCGATGGGCGGAATGGCGATTACGCCAGATAACACCATTATGGCACTGGCAGAAGATTTTCTTTCCCGACGGCAGTACGGCATTCGTTTTCGTAATCTGGAAACAGGTAACTGGTACCCGGAACTGCTGGATAACGTTGAACCCAGCTTTGTCTGGGCAAATGACTCCTGGACTTTCTACTATGTTCGCAAGCATCCAGTGACGCTGCTGCCTTATCAGGTCTGGCGTCACGCCATCGGTACGCCAGCATCGCAAGATAAACTGATTTACGAAGAAAAAGACGATACCTATTACGTCAGCCTGCATAAAACGACCTCGAAGCATTATGTGGTCATTCATCTGGCCAGCGCCACCACCAGTGAAGTTCGCCTGCTGGACGCGGAAATGGCCGATGCCGAGCCGTTTGTTTTTCTGCCTCGCCGCAAAGATCACGAATACAGCCTTGATCACTACCAGCATCGGTTTTATCTGCGTTCCAACCGCCACGGTAAAAACTTTGGCTTATACCGTACCCGTATGCGTGATGAGCAACAGTGGGAAGAGTTAATTCCGCCACGTGATAACATTATGCTGGAAGGGTTTACGCTGTTTACCGACTGGCTGGTGGTTGAAGAGCGTCAGCGCGGGTTAACCAGTTTGCGGCAAATTAACCGCAAGACCCGGGAAGTCATTGGCATTGCCTTTGATGATCCGGCCTATGTGACCTGGATTGCCTACAATCCAGAACCTGAAACCGCGCGATTGCGTTATGGTTATTCGTCCATGACCACACCAGATACTTTGTTTGAACTGGATATGGATACCGGTGAGCGTCGTGTATTAAAACAAACGGAAGTTCCTGGTTTTGATGCGGCGAATTACCGCAGTGAACACCTGTGGATAGTCGCCCGTGATGGCGTCGAAGTTCCGGTTTCGCTGGTCTATCATCGCAAACATTTTCGCAAAGGACACAACCCGCTGCTGGTGTATGGCTACGGTTCTTACGGCGCAAGTATTGATGCCGATTTCAGTTTTAGCCGCTTGAGTTTGTTGGATCGTGGATTTGTCTACGCCATTGTCCATGTTCGTGGCGGCGGTGAGCTGGGGCAACAATGGTACGAGGACGGTAAATTTCTGAAGAAGAAAAATACGTTTAATGATTATCTTGATGCCTGCGATGCATTGTTAAAACTGGGCTATGGCTCTCCTTCGCTCTGTTATGCGATGGGCGGGAGTGCGGGGGGTATGTTGATGGGCGTTGCGATTAATCAACGCCCGGAATTGTTCCACGGCGTTATCGCCCAGGTGCCGTTTGTTGATGTTGTAACAACAATGCTGGATGAATCAATTCCTCTTACCACCGGCGAATTTGAAGAGTGGGGGAATCCGCAGGATCCGCAATATTACGAATATATGAAAAGCTACAGCCCGTATGACAACGTCACTGCACAGGTTTATCCGCATTTACTGGTAACGACCGGTTTACACGATTCTCAGGTGCAATATTGGGAACCGGCAAAATGGGTCGCTAAATTGCGCGAGCTGAAAACCGATGACCATCTTTTATTGCTCTGTACCGACATGGACTCAGGTCATGGCGGTAAATCTGGTCGCTTTAAATCGTACGAAGGCGTAGCGATGGAATATGCTTTTCTGGTCGCGCTGGCACAGGGAACATTACCCGCTCAGTCAGCGGATTAAGTATTTTCCAGATAATGTTTCAGTGTTAAACGCAGCTCCGGGCTCATGCTGTCGAGGTTATTAAACAACCAGCGCAGATAGCCCGGATCGCGTTCGGCAACGTCGGAAACCGCTTTGCCACGGTATTTGCCAAAGGTGAAGGTCGTCATCAACGATGGACGTCCGGTGATATCGGCCATCTGTTCTGCCGTCCAGCCAGAGGTGTTCATAATATCGATAAGCAACGCGGCGGTGATATAACAGTCATACAACGCGCGGTGATGATGCAGGCCCGGCGGCGTCTGTACATTGAGCTTCCGTGTTTTATATAGCGCCATATTGCTGTACTTGATCCCTGGCCACAAACGACGGGCCAGTTTCATAGTGCAAATCCACTCACCGGGCATTTCAGGCAGTACGCGGCGGTCAAAGCTGGCGTTATGCGCGACATACCATTCACTACCGTAATAGTGCGGGATCACATCTTCAATCCACGGTTTATCGGCGACCATGGCTTCGGTGATGCGATGAATCGCCATCGCCTGTGGACTAATAGGACGATCGGGACGCACCAGGTGGCTCATGGGATTGACGATTTTTCCGTCAATGACATCAACAGAGGCAATCTCAACGATCCCTCCCTGCAAACCGCAGGTTTCTGTATCGATAATGCGCAACATGGCATGCTCCAGGCCGAAAAAGCCTAGCGTAATGGAATGATATCGCCTTGCCAACCCTGTGATGAACGCTGACCGACTAACAATAATGAACCACGATCGGCGCGAACGATGAGACGACCATGTTCATCCCATAGTGCACTGTTACCACGGGCATTTGCCATCAGCACAGCAATCGAGTACTGATGTGAAAAAAATTGTAAGCGACGGGCCGACGCCAGCAGGTCGGGTTCTCCCAGACATTGCCCTGTCGTAAACAGTGAACAGGTCGGGTCCATATCCATACCTTGCGGTTGTTCATCGACCACCGTGATGGTTCTGGAACGACGGCCCAGACATGCACCATAACTCTGATGGTAGATCCCTGGCGTTTTTCGCCACGGTGCGAACACCGCAATTCCACGAATAAAGCGATCGTTATATTCAACGGGAAGGCCGGCAATGATGGTCATTCGCAAGGTCGTTGCGGCATAACAAAGCGGGTCTAATAGCGAGAGATCGGGTGGGGCAGGAAGGGCACGTCGCGAATAATCACACCCCAGTAAAGAAAGCGATGGAAAAACTAACAGCTGACATTGTTGCCTGGCGGCGGCCCTCACAAACTCCAGATGATGAGCTACCTGTTCGGTGAGTGAGGTTTTACGAGGCTCATATTGCGCTGCTGCAACTTTCCAGAACGACATAATGACTTCCTTTTCAAAATGACTGCAAATTATGGGGGGCGGTTTAGAAAATACTCATAATTTAGCAGGCGTTATGTAAGAAAGTGTAACTATGTATAAGTTTTATTTAAGTTTGGGCTCGTAAGGTAAACGTGACAGATTGACCGAAGCCAAACGGTGGGCGATAAGCCGCTCGCGAAACCAGCTGCGCAAATGTTCAGGCTGTTCACGTTCAACCGCTTCAGCGATCACTGGCATATTGTAGCGTTCTTTAAATGCCACCCCTGCCGCCGCCAAATCGACATTCACTTTATCCATTTCTGTTTGATCCAGTTTAGCCAGATTCTTCAGCATTCTTAATCTCCTCATCATTCGCGGGCAAAAGTTACTAAGAGTGAGCCTTGATGGCAAGCCGGAATTGATGATCCTCGACTCAGACATTAGACAAGGTTATGCTCTGTAAAAAAGTTATTACAAAAAGGAATAGATAATATGGCTTCAACTGCACGCTCCCTTCGCTACGCGCTGGCAATCCTGACCACTTCGTTGGTGACACCTTCCGTCTGGGCACATGCGCATTTAACGCATCAGTATCCTGCGGCAAATGCACAAGTGACAGCAGCTCCGCAGGCAATCACTTTAAACTTCTCGGAAGGCGTTGAAACAGGATTCAGTGGTGCAAAAATCACGGGGCCAAAAAACGAAAATATTAAAACATTACCGGCGAAGCGGAATGAGCAGGACCAAAAGCAACTGATTGTTCCACTGGCCGATTCGCTGAAACCCGGAACCTACACCGTTGACTGGCATGTTGTTTCGGTGGATGGGCATAAAACGAAAGGACATTACACCTTTAGTGTGAAATAAATCATGCTGGCGTTTACCTGGATCGCGCTGCGATTTATCCATTTCACCTCGCTGATGCTGGTTTTTGGCTTCGCAATGTACGGTGCCTGGCTGGCCCCCTTAACGATTCGTCGCTTGCTGACGAAGCGTTTTCTGCGTTTACAACAGCACGCTGCCGTCTGGAGTTTGATCAGTGCCACTGCAATGCTCGCCGTTCAGGGCGGGTTGATGGGAGCGGGATGGTCAGATGTATTTTCGCCAAACATTTGGTTGGCTGTTTTGCAAACGCAGTTTGGTGGCGTCTGGTTATGGCAAATTGTTCTCGCCCTCGTAACGTTGATCGTCGCCCTTATGCAACCGCGGAATATGCCACGTTTGCTGTTTATGCTCACTACCGCGCAATTTATTCTGCTGGCGGGAGTCGGGCATGCGACGTTGAATGAAGGGGTAACGGCGAAAATCCATCAGACTAATCACGCAATTCACCTGATCTGTGCGGCGGCGTGGTTTGGGGGATTACTGCCGGTGCTCTGGTGTATGCAACTCATCAAAGGCCGTTGGCGACACCAGGCTATTCAGGCGCTGATGCGTTTTTCCTGGTGCGGGCATTTTGCGGTGATCGGCGTACTGGCAAGCGGCGTGCTTAATGCATTGTTGATTACCGGATTTCCCCCCACGCTTACGACTTACTGGGGCCAACTCTTATTGCTCAAAGCCATCCTGGTGATGATTATGGTGGTCATCGCGCTGGCTAATCGTTATGTTCTTGTACCGCGCATGAGGCAGGATGAAGATCGTGCGGCTCCCTGGTTTGTCTGGATGACTAAACTCGAATGGGCGATAGGTGCGGTAGTGCTGGTGATCATCAGCCTGCTTGCGACTCTCGAACCTTTTTGATGGATTACGAAAATGATGAGAAAAAGTATTCTGGCGTTTCTGTTACTCACCAGTTCTGCAGCTGCGCTGGCGGCACCGCAGGTGATTACCGTCAGCCGTTTTGAAGTGGGTAAAGACAAATGGGCGTTTAATCGCGAAGAGGTGATGCTGACTTGCCGACCGGGTAATGCTTTGTATGTCATTAACCCAAGTACCCTCGTGCAGTATCCTTTAAACGATATCGCACAAAAGGAAGTTGCCAGTGGGAAGACTAAAGCCCAACCCATTTCGGTGATTCAGATTGATGATCCTAACAATCCCGGCGAAAAAATGAGTCTGGCACCGTTTATAGAGCGAGCTGAAAAACTCTGTTAATTACCTAAAATAGCCTTTTGATTTCCAATAAAAAACCGCCTCAGTTCTTTCACCAGAACGGGCGGTTTTTAACATTTAAGCTGATGACCACCACGCTTTTTATTGACCATTTTGCACGCAAACTGGAAAACCTGGCGTCGTCATCTATTCTTAAAGAGCAAGGCAACTAAGCCTGCATTAATGCCAACTTTTAGCGCACGGCTCTCTCCCAAGAGCCATTTCCCTGGACCGAATACAGGAATCGTGTTCGGTCTCTTTTTATCTGTTAAAAGCCAGAAGCATTCCCTTCGCTGACTTTATAGTCAACCATAACACACACTCTACTGTCTGAGTCCAGCGTTTTTTAACATTCTTGTTAAGATTATGTGATCTTTAGCGCGGGAGGAAAATATTGATGAAACAGCCTGCGCCCGTTTATCAGAGAATTGCGGGTCATCAATGGCGACATATCTGGCTTTCAGGCGATATACACGGTTGTCTTGAGCAGTTGCGCCGCAAATTATGGCATTGTCGTTTTGATCCGTGGCGAGATTTACTTATCTCAGTGGGAGACGTTATCGATCGTGGGCCGCAAAGTTTACGTTGCCTGCAGTTACTGGAACAACATTGGGTTCGTGCGGTAAGAGGCAATCATGAACAGATGGCGATGGATGCGCTGGCATCCCGGCAGATGTCTTTATGGTTGATAAATGGCGGCGACTGGTTTATTGCGCTGGCAGATAATCAACAGAAACAAGCGAAAACGGCGCTGGAAAAATGTCAGCATTTGCCCTTTATTCTTGAATTACACAGTCGCACCGGCAAACATGTTATTGCTCATGCCGATTATCCAGATGATGTCTATGAATGGCAAAAGGACGTCGATTTGCATCAGGTCTTGTGGAGCCGCTCGCGATTAGGTGAACGCCAAAAAGGGCAGGGAATTGCAGGTGCTGATCATTTCTGGTTTGGTCATACACCTTTGCGCCATCGCGTGGATATTGGCAACCTGCATTATATTGATACCGGTGCTGTCTTTGGGGGAGAACTGACTCTTGTGCAATTGCAATAATTAAAAATCACCGTACTCCTGTGCAGGTCGCCAGAAACCATCTATAAAATCCTCAATCGGAAAACAACCGCCATGGCGGATCCGTTGATCGCTCATAGAATAAAGACACTGCTGTTCCGTGTTGTAGATATCCACAACAATGTCTTCACAACCGCCATCCAGGTAGCAAACAAAAAGTACCAGCGCGAACATTTCATCCCCGAAGTGTGGTGCCGTACCGTTAAGTTTAGGAGAGATTTTACAACGGGGGAATAACCCGGACAAATAACCCGCCATGCCGACGGGTTCTTTTTGGATCAGGCAAGACGCATAATCCAGGCATCAGATTGTTGATCGTAACGGGTACGGTAAAGGACAGAGTGTTCGCCATTTAGCAGGGCAGGGATACTGGTTTCAGCATCCCAGGCATCCAGTTGCATACATAAATCGGGGTCTGATTTACAAGGAATGGTTAACGTTCGATCACCCGGCGATTCGCCGTGTAATTCGCCGTCGTCGATTTCAAAAGCGCCTATGCGCACACTGGTTTTCATCTTCGTGCTCTCCATTTAGCTGCCGGTTGTGGTACGACCAGTCCGATCGCACCATTTTTCAGCCTAGTTGAGGCAGTTGAATGTGCCAGTCAAAAAGTGCGCTTTTTTTGTGCGCTGTCAGGCGTTACCGGTAAAAAGTTTCCCGTCGCGCACCAGTTCACGCGGGTAGCTGTTTTTCAGTCGTGAACCAATCCGTTTGGCTAAACCAATCGGCTGATGCTGGAAAGTAACCAATACATCATCCGCCACTGGCGCGGCTTGCGGGTAAACATCGCGCCCGCGATACCACTCTTCCGCTTCCTGCGGTGTCAGTTCAAAAGCGTTCACATTGTCGGGGGAGGCAAGGGCAATAACGGCTTCATGCTGCCAGCGATAACCTTTGTTGTGCGTTTCGGCAAGTTTAATCCCCAAGCGAGAAAATCGGACTTTACCGATCAGGGCTTCAATGCCTACCGGGAACAACCACAGTTCTTTGTCACGCTGCCAGAGTCGCAGGTTTTCATCCCAGTTTAAGCCAACACTTGCAGCCGCCTGACGAATTTGACCGGCTTCGCGATCTTTCACCGGGCTAAACGGGAAATTGCCCACTTTGTATTTTGGGGCGGGTAAGACGGGGATCGCCTGAGTTTTACGCAGACGAGCAACGAAGAAGCCTTCGCAGTCGTAAATTTGTGGGAAAACATGCAAAAAGCCGTCTTCGGTCAGCGCCTTATTTGCACCAGGGAAGAGATCGCCAAGCGGTAAAAACTCTACTGCGTCGTGGTAAGTCTCTTTCAGCCACAGGCAAACGGCTTCGTTTTCTTCCCGGTTTAAGGTACAGGTCGAGTAAACCAGCGTACCGCCAGGACGTAATGCATGAAAGGCGCTGTCGATCAGCTCCCGTTGGGTCGCTGCGATTTCCTGATTGCTTTCTGGTGACCAGTTTTTTAGCGCATCGGGATCTTTACGCACCACGCCTTCGCCGGAGCAGGGAGCGTCCAGCAAAATGGCATCGAACATTTCTGGCACTGCCGCACCAAATACGCGGCCATCAAAATGCGTGAGCGCAACATTACTGATGCCACAGCGGCTGATATTGGCATGTAACACTTTTACCCGACTGGCGGAAAACTCATTGGCAAGGATTGCCCCTTCGTTATTCATCCGCGCAGCAATTTGCGTCGTTTTGGAACCTGGTGCAGCAGCGACATCCATCACCCGCTGTGGTGCATTACCGTCAGCAAACAAGGCGGCAACAGGCAACATTGAACTGGCTTCCTGAATATAAAACAGGCCGCTTAAATGCTCGGCGGTACTACCCAACGGCAATGCATCTTCATTGTCGCGTTCAATCCAGAAACCTTCTTCACACCACGGAATTGGCGTAAGCGTCCAGCCATAAGGTGCAGTTAATTGCAGGAAATCAGCAACGGAGGTTTTCAGCGTATTAACGCGAATGCTGCGGCGCAACGGGCGCTGACAGGCGGCAAGAAAATCATCAAAAGAGAGCGTCGAAGGCATCGCTTCGCGCATTTGTGTCAGAAAGGCGTCCGGGAAATAAACGGTGTGTTGGGCCACGAGCATATACCACTGGCAAAAAAACAGGCGCGCAGTTTAGCATAAACGCTCCGGCGCAGGCACGCCGGAGCAGTGGGCATTATTTGGGAAGCGCAGTTCCCCATTCACGCCACTCTTTCGGTTCACTTTCCTGCAACAGGAAGTGCTTGCCTTCCTGGGCTTTCGGTGCCAGTGGCGTACCCGGAGGCGTGGCGAAGGCGATGCCGCCACGGATAAACTGGTTAAAGGTGCCGGTTTTCACTACGCCGCCCGTCAGACCAAAGTCCAGACTGTAACCCGATGCCAACCAGAAGACTGAATTGTTACGCACCAGGTGTTGATAGCGTTTACTGATGCGCATCGCAATCATCACGCGATCTGACAATGTCCCCAGCGTCATTCCGGTAACCGTACCTACTTCCAGACCACGGAACAGCACAGGTGTACCGATACCTAACGAACCGGCTTCCGGCGCTTCAACAATAATGCTTAAGCCATCCAGGTAACGCGAATCAGTAATGGTGGCCTCTTGTAATTCAAAGTCGCGGCGAGGATTGCCCCGGCCTGGTTCGACGTTGATATACGGCTGGAGGATAGTATCAAGATGCTCAACGCCAGCTGCCGAAATTTGCGGTGTGACCACTGAGAAGCGCGTACCACCGCGAGCAAAGGTCTGGACATATTCCGGATAGAGCACCGCCTTTGCCTGTACTTCATTGCGTGCGGTAATCAGATCCAGCGTCTGGATTTGCCCGATATCAATACCGAGATAGCGAATTGGCATCCCGACCGCCAGTTTTCCGGCATCGAAAGCGTGAAGCGTAATTTGTCCGCCAACCGCACGGGCCGCTGTTTCGGAAGCATACAGAATACGCTTGTCGCCTTTACGCTGACTGGCGCTGGCACCGCTGAGGTTATCGAAGCTAATAGCCCCCTTTAATGCTCTGGAGAGCGGGGATGCCTGTACAGTCAGACCACTACCATTCAGCTGAACTTTCGCCCCACCTTCTGCCCAGAACACGCTGTTGCTGGTCAGAAGGTTGCGATACTCCGGTTTAATATGCAGATCGATATCAAACGCGTTAGCTCGCGGACGCACAGTAATAACTTCACCAACTTCAAATTTACGGTACAGCACTACCGATCCTGCCTGCACATCCGGCAGCGTCTCTGCACTCAAACTCACGGTTGTGGTGGGTAAATCGCTAAGGCTGTTCTCCAGCGCTTTTTCCTGATTGGCATACAGTGGATAGCTGGCTTTCATCTCGCCTTTATCGCCCGGCAGAATACGTATTCCGCCATTGATCCATTCTGAGGCGCTGGCACCGAGAAACTCAACGCCATCCAGCCCCACCTTCACGTCGACGCGGCTGTTGACGACAAATTTGCTATCGCCTTTTACCAGTTCGCGATGCTGAGGCTCGATGGCGACGGTAAAGGTGACGCCTTTGCTGGTGAGTTTACGATCGATAACCTGGCCTACCTGCACGCCGTGAAGAATGAGCGGCTGACCAGCATCAATACCGTAACTTTCTGGTGCTGTCAGGGTCAGTGTCAGAACATCCGGCTCTTGCAGCAGGGCTTTTTCGCCTGGCACAACAACAAACTCTTTGCGTGGCTCGCCATCGCCGGGCACCAACTCAAAGGTTTTTCCGGTCAGCAGGGCGCTGAGATTGGCATCGCTAAGGGATAATTTCGGGTTGCGTAATTCGATGCGGGTATTTTCACGAAGCAGGGTGACGACGCTGGGATCAACGGTCATTTCCCCAGTGACTTTACCACCAGGATTTAAATCCAGTTTAGTCAGCTGTCCGACTTCCAGCCCCTGATACATTAACGGCGTCGAGTCGGCGGTTAATCCGGCACCGTCTGGCAGTTCCAGTTTTATTATTACGCCACGTTGGCTATGGGCCAGGTCTTCATACAGACCAAAGGTATCTTCCGCTTCGGCAGGTTTCGACTCTTCAGGTGAATCGAAGGCAATCGCACCGTTAACCAGTGCCGCCAGACTTTCCAGTTTCACCTTCGCGCCACTGATACTGACGTTGGCATCAACGCCGGAAACGTTCCAGAAACGGCTACCTTTTTTCACCAGATCGGTAAAACGCCGCTCGATCAGGACATCAATCACCACGCCTTGCTTGTTGGGATTGATGGCATAGTCGTAGACTTTTCCCACCGGGATCTTGCGGAAATAGACCAATGAACCACTGCTCAGTGAACCGAGATCGGGGGCTTGCAGGTGGATCATCAGATCGCCATTGTCCAGCCGATATTTCGGTTGGGTGTCGAGTGCGACAAAGTGATCCTGCTCTTTACCTTTACCCGGCATCATGCCGATATAATTACCACCGACGAGGGCGTCCAGCCCGGAGACACCTGCCAACGAGGCCTTTGGCGTCACCAGCCAGAACTGTGTCTCTTCGCGCAGCGCATCTTTCATATCGGACTTGATGCTGACCTTGACTTCAATCTTACGAAGATCGTCGCTGAGGCTGATATCCTGCACTGTTCCAACTTCAACGCCCTGATAACGAACAGGCGTACGGCCTGGAACAATACCATCCGCCGACATAAAGTCGATGGTGACAGTATTGCCCCGGTCCTGATAACTGTCCCAAATCAGCCAACCAGCAATCATTAGCGCGATGAACGGCAGCAGCCAGAAAGGTGAGATACGGCGTTTATTTTTAATCTGCGCTTCAGTCGTCGAAGCGGGCATTTCCTGACTCATGTGCATCCCAAAGTAAGCGGCTGTCCAGCCATTCCACAGCAAGAATAGTCAAAATTACCGCTGCGCCGAAATAAAACGCAGCCGGTCCCATAGTAAAAGCGAGGATCTGATCGCGATTAATCAGCGACATGGTTAAAGATATGACAAACAGGTCGAGCATCGACCAGCGACCAATCCAGGTCACCATCCGCAGTAACAGAATGCGTGTGCGTAAACCTTGCTGGCATTTAAAATGAATACTCAACAGTAAAGTGAACATGACGATCACTTTAGTAAACGGTACCAGAATACTGGCGATAAACACGATTCCCGCAACTGCAATGTTGCTACTTGCCAGCGACATAATTCCGGAAAGAATCGTATCTTCCTGCCGACCACCATTCAGATAAATGATAGAGATAGGCAACAGGTTGGCAGGTAACAACAAAACGATTGACGCTAACAGCGCCGCCCAGCATTTTTGCAGACTATGACGGCGACGCAGGCGTAGCGGGATATGGCAACGCGGGCAGCGACCACGCTGATCAGGATAGCCGGTAAAATGGCACCCAAGACAGACACGGAGTTTCTCGTCCCTACGCGTAGCGGGGCGCTGCGGATAAAATCGCTCCCACAGTTCTTCGACATTAAGATGTGACAACGTCACCGTCGTTAAAATCACCAACGCCACAAAAGAGAACAAGCCGACCCCCGCCTGGATATGGGCATAATCCTGTACCTTTATAGAAGCAACGCCAATGCCGACCAGGTAGATATCCAACATCACCCACTCTTTCAGCCGCTCAAGCATCAGCAGTACCGGGCGTAAATTCATTCCCAATCGGTTACCAAACCATAAATAAGCTATGGAGGTCACCAGAATGAGGGGGGCACCGATAACGCAGAAAAAGACCATCGACCCCGTTATCGCATCGCCCTGTTTGGTCATTTGCCAGATGCCTTGCATAATGTTGGCGTCAATACGAATGCCTAACAGCCAGATATGCAACAGCGGTTCGCCCCAGGCAAACGGCATAAGCAACAGCATGGTGAAGGCCATTGCCGCCAGGCGCGTTAGCGACCAGTCGCGCCCGTCACGAATTTTTGCCTGACAGCGCGGACAATAGGCACTTTGATGAGAATTTATCTCGGGCAGGCTAAACAGCATGTCACATTGCGGGCAACGTTGGTAATCACCACGCGGCAGTTCCTCGCCGATAGCCCTCACTGTTATCTTCTTTGTCGGCGTAATTTGTGGTGTGTTAAGAGCCATGACGTGCCAAATGTAATAAGAATTAACATTAATCTTAACCCATGATGGGAATGATCTTGAGCATTAACGCATTTAATGCTTATTTTAATAGGCTGGCAGTTCCAGGTAAGACAACCAAGTGATTATATAATGAACAAAGCAGAATTTTACGCGGATTTAAATCGCGACTTTAACGCGCTGATGGCGGGAGAAACCAGTTTTCTGGCAACGCTTGCGAACACCAGTGCGTTGTTATATGAGCGTCTCACTGACGTAAACTGGGCAGGTTTTTATTTGCTTGAGGACGATACACTGGTGCTCGGACCATTTCAGGGCAAAATTGCCTGTGTCCGGATACCCGTTGGGCGCGGCGTATGCGGCACTGCGGTTGCCCGCAATCAAGTGCAGCGTATCGAGGATGTTCACGCGTTTGACGGGCATATTGCCTGTGATGCGGCGAGTAATTCTGAAATTGTTCTGCCACTGGTGGTGAAAAATCAGATTATTGGTGTTCTCGACATCGATAGTACCGTCTTCGGTCGCTTTACAGACGAGGATGAGCAAGGCTTACGTCAGCTTGTGGCACAGCTTGAAAAAGTGCTTGCAACGACGGATTACAAAAAATTCTTTGCGAGCGTCGCAGGATAATCAACGGATAACGTAGCATTTACTGATAGCGTCATTATAATGACGCCTGTTCATGCCTGCGCTTGTTGGCTACGTCCGTTGTAATCAGGAAATTTCATGGAAAATCAACCTAAGTTGAATAGCAGTAAAGAAGTAATCGCGTTTCTGGCCGAACGTTTTCCCCACTGTTTCAGTGCGGAAGGTGAAGCGCGTCCGCTGAAAATCGGTATTTTTCAGGATTTGGTCGATCGTGTTGCCGGGGAAATGAACCTGAGCAAAACGCAATTGCGATCCGCTTTACGTCTCTACACTTCGAGCTGGCGTTATCTTTACGGTGTTAAACCCGGCGCAACACGTGTCGATCTTGACGGCAACCCATGCGGTGAGCTGGACGAGCAACATGTCGAGCATGCTCGCAAGCAGCTTGAAGAAGCGAAAGCGCGTGTTCAGGCACAGCGTGCTGAACAGCAAGCGAAAAAACGCGAAGCTGCCGCAGCTGCTGGTGAGAAAGAAGACGCACCGCGCCGCGAACGCAAGCCACGTCCGACCACGCCACGCCGCAAAGAAGGCGCTGAACGTAAACCTCGTTCGCAAAAGCCGGTAGAGAAAGCGCCAAAAACAGTAAAAGCACCTCGCGAAGAACAGCACACCCCGGTTTCTGACATTTCAGCTCTGACTGTCGGACAAGCCCTGAAGGTGAAAGCGGGTCAAAACGCGATGGATGCCACCGTATTAGAAATCACCAAAGACGGCGTCCGCGTCCAGCTGAATTCGGGTATGTCTTTGATTGTGCGCGCAGAACACCTGGTGTTCTGAAACGGAGGCCGGGCCAGGCATGAACATGTTTTTTAGGCTTACCGCGTTAGCTGGCCTGCTTGCAATAGCAGGCCAGACCTTCGCTGTAGAAGATATCACGCGTGCTGATCAAATTCCGGTATTAAAGGAAGAGACGCAGCATGCGACGGTGAGTGAGCGCGTAACGTCGCGCTTCACCCGTTCTCATTATCGCCAGTTCGACCTCGATCAGGCATTTTCGGCCAAAATCTTTGACCGCTACCTGAATCTGCTCGATTACAGCCACAATGTGCTGCTGGCAAGCGATGTTGAACAGTTCGCGAAAAAGAAAACTGAGTTAGGCGATGAACTGCGTTCAGGTAAACTCGACGTTTTCTACGATCTCTACAATCTGGCGCAAAAGCGCCGTTTTGAACGTTACCAGTACGCTTTGTCGGTACTGGAAAAGCCGATGGATTTCACCGGCAACGACACTTATAACCTTGACCGCAGCAAAGCGCCCTGGCCGAAAAACGAGGCTGAGTTGAACGCGCTGTGGGACAGTAAAGTCAAATTCGACGAGTTAAGCCTGAAGCTGACAGGAAAAACGGATAAGGAAATTCGTGAAACCCTGACTCGCCGCTACAAATTTGCCATTCGTCGTCTGGCGCAAACCAACAGCGAAGATGTTTTCTCGCTGGCAATGACGGCGTTTGCACGTGAAATCGACCCGCATACCAACTATCTTTCCCCGCGTAATACCGAACAGTTCAACACTGAAATGAGTTTGTCGCTGGAAGGTATTGGCGCAGTGCTGCAAATGGATGATGACTACACCGTTATCAATTCGATGGTGGCAGGAGGTCCGGCAGCGAAGAGCAAAGCTATCAGCGTTGGTGACAAAATTGTCGGTGTTGGTCAAACAGGCAAGCCGATGGTTGACGTGATTGGCTGGCGTCTTGATGATGTGGTGGCCTTAATTAAAGGGCCTAAGGGCAGTAAGGTTCGTCTGGAAATTTTACCTGCTGGTAAAGGGACCAAGACCCGTACGGTAACGTTGACCCGTGAACGTATTCGTCTCGAAGACCGCGCGGTTAAAATGTCGGTGAAGACCGTCGGTAAAGAGAAAGTCGGCGTGCTGGATATTCCGGGCTTCTATGTAGGTTTGACAGACGATGTCAAAGTGCAATTGCAGAAACTGGAAAAACAGAATGTCAGCAGTGTGATTATCGACCTGCGTAGCAATGGTGGTGGGGCGTTGACTGAAGCCGTATCGCTCTCCGGTCTGTTCATTCCATCCGGCCCGATTGTTCAGGTCCGCGATAACAACGGCAAGGTTCGTGAAGACAGCGACACCGACGGACAGGTCTTCTATAAAGGCCCGCTGGTGGTGCTGGTTGACCGCTTCAGTGCTTCGGCTTCAGAAATCTTTGCCGCGGCAATGCAGGATTACGGTCGTGCCCTGGTTGTGGGTGAACCGACATTTGGTAAAGGCACCGTTCAGCAGTACCGTTCATTAAACCGTATTTACGATCAGATGTTACGTCCTGAATGGCCAGCGCTGGGTTCTGTGCAGTACACGATCCAGAAATTCTATCGCGTTAACGGCGGCAGTACGCAACGTAAAGGCGTAACGCCAGACATCATCATGCCGACGGGTAATGAAGAAACGGAAACGGGTGAGAAATTCGAAGATAACGCGCTGCCGTGGGATAGCATTGATGCCGCGACTTATGTGAAATCAGGAGATTTAACGGCCTTTGAACCGGAGCTGCTGAAGGAACATAATGCGCGTATCGCGAAAGATCCTGAGTTCCAGAACATCATGAAGGATATCGCGCGCTTCAACGCTATGAAGGACAAGCGCAATATCGTTTCTCTGAATTACGCTGTGCGTGAGAAAGAGAATAATGAAGATGATGCGACGCGTCTGGCGCGTTTGAACGAACGCTTTAAACGCGAAGGTAAACCGGAGTTGAAGAAACTGGATGATCTACCGAAAGATTACCAGGAGCCAGATCCTTATCTGGATGAGACGGTGAATATCGCACTCGATCTGGCGAAGCTTGAAAAAGCCAGACCCGCGGAACAACCCGCTCCCGTCAAGTAATATCAATCAGGCACAAGAAATTGTGCCTGATTTTTTAACAGCGGCAAGATGCCGTAAATCAGATGCTACAAAATGTAAAGTTGTGTCTTTCTGGTGACTTACGCACTATCCAGACTTGAAAATAGTCGCGTAACCCATACGATGTGGGTATCGCATATTGCGTTTTGTTAAACTGAGGTAAAAAGAAAATTATGATGCGAATCGCGCTCTTCCTGCTAACGAACCTGGCCGTAATGGTCGTTTTCGGGCTGGTACTGAGCCTGACAGGGATACAGTCGAGCAGCGTTCAGGGGCTGATGATCATGGCCTTGCTGTTCGGTTTTGGTGGTTCCTTCGTTTCGCTTCTGATGTCCAAATGGATGGCATTACGATCTGTTGGCGGGGAAGTGATCGAGCAACCGCGTAACGAAAGGGAACGTTGGCTGGTCAATACTGTAGCAACCCAGGCTCGTCAGGCGGGGATCGCTATGCCGCAAGTGGCTATCTACCATGCGCCGGACATCAATGCTTTTGCAACCGGTGCGCGCCGTGATGCCTCTCTGGTTGCTGTCAGCACCGGTTTGCTGCAGAACATGAGCCCGGATGAAGCCGAGGCGGTAATTGCTCACGAAATCAGCCACATCGCCAATGGTGATATGGTCACCATGACGCTGATTCAGGGCGTGGTGAACACCTTCGTTATCTTTATTTCCCGTATTCTGGCGCAGCTTGCCGCGGGTTTTATGGGCGGAAACCGTGATGAAGGTGAAGAGAGCAACGGCAACCCGCTGATCTACTTTGCGGTTGCAACGGTTCTGGAACTGGTGTTTGGTATTCTGGCGAGCATTATCACCATGTGGTTCTCGCGTCATCGTGAATTCCACGCCGATGCGGGTTCAGCAAAACTGGTTGGTCGCGAGAAAATGATTGCTGCATTGCAGCGCCTGAAAACCAGCTATGAACCGCAAGAAGCAACCAGCATGATGGCTTTCTGCATTAACGGGAAGTCGAAATCGCTCAGTGAGTTGTTCATGACTCACCCGCCGCTGGATAAACGTATTGAAGCTCTGCGTACGGGTGAATACCTGAAGTAATATGAAGTAAATACTAAAAAGCGCGTCCTGATCGACGCGCTTTTTTTATGCCCTGGATCGTGGCTGAGTGATACGTAAACCACTGACACAGGCAGCAATCACTGCCAGAATAGCCGCAGCTATCAGCGAGACGTGCGTACCATTATCACCAAACTGATTTAGCATCAGCGCTACCAGAGCCGCGCCGCTACTCTGACCCAGAAGACGAGCCGTCCCTAACATGCCACTGGCTCCACCGCTACGTTCGCGAGGAGCGGAGGTAATAATGGTGTGGTTATTGGGTGACTGGAACAAGCCAAATCCAGCACCACATAAGATCATCGGCCAGATAATATTGATATCCGCAGGTGACGCTGGCAGCAGAACCAGGGAAAAAAGCCCCGCAGCCATGATGAATAACCCTAAAGCACCCAGCAATCCTGCATGTACGCGTTCAATCAAATAGCCTGCCAGTGGAGCCATCACCATCGTTGCTAACGGCCACGGTGTCAGAAGTAAACCTGTTTCGACTTCACTACGCCCGAGCACGGTTTGCAGGTAAAAGGGCAGGGAAACCATTGCCAGCATTTGTGCGCAGAAAGAGCAAACAGATGTGCAAATAGAAAGTGAAAACAGCGGGATACGCAGTAAATCCACCGGTAGCAGCGGTACGGGAAGAGAAAGCTGGCGGCGAATAAAGAAAATACCAACGACAACCATTACCACCAGTTCCGCACCAATCAATGTCAGCGATTGCCCCTGAGCGAAACCACTCAACGCAGTGATAAGCAGGCCGAAGGTTAACGCGTTCATCACGGCGCTGGGCAGGTCGAAACGGGGTTTACTGGCGCGAGAACCATTGGGTGGCAGAAAACGCATTGCCAGAAGCAGGGCGATAATTCCCAACGGTACGTTGATTAAAAATAACCATTTCCAGGATGCGATGGAGAGGATTGCTGCAGCAATTGTCGGCCCGGCAGCAGAAGAGACGGCAACAATAAACGAGTTTATGCCCATCCCTCTACCCAGAAAACGTTGTGGATAGATCAGGCGGATAAGTGCGGTATTAACGCTCATCAACGCTGCACCGCCGAAACCTTGTATGACACGCGCAAGGGTGAGCATTTGCAGCGAATCAGAAAGGGCGCAGAACAGTGAAGACAACAGAAAAACGACCAGACCGCATTTATAAATACGTCGATAGCCAAACATATCGCCCAGAAACGAAAACGAGAGCAGGGAGATGACAATGGCGATTTGATAGGCGTTCACTACCCAGATGGAACTGGCCGGCGTGGCATGAAGGTCCGTAGCGATTGTTGGCAAGGCGACGTTGGCGATTGCGCCGTCAAGGACAGCCATCGAAATACCAATCACAATGGTTAATATCGCACCGTATCGCAGGGGCAATGGCAGGCCGTCGGCCTGAACTTTTGGCATAGGAATTTTATATCTTTGGTGAATAATCAACAGGGGTATGATTCTAGCACTGATATTCACGGTGGATGTCGCAGAATTGTAACTAACCGGCAAAAGATGGATTGCGACCACCCAGGTGCGAAATTATAATAAAAAACAGTTCTGATTTTTATAAAACACTCGCAATGAGGTGATAAATGGCTAACGCAGATCTGGATAAACAGCCTGATTCTGTATCTTCCGTGCTAAAAGTTTTTGGCATTTTGCAGGCGCTGGGTGAAGAGCGCGAAATAGGGATAACCGAGTTGTCGCAGCGCGTCATGATGTCAAAAAGCACCGTTTATCGCTTTTTACAGACCATGAAAACTTTAGGTTATGTGGCGCAGGAAGGGGAGTCGGAGAAATATTCGCTGACCCTGAAATTGTTCGAACTGGGCGCTCGCGCGTTGCAAAACGTCGATTTAATTCGTAGCGCAGATATCCAGATGCGTGAGATCTCCCGCCTGACCAAAGAAACTATCCACCTCGGCGCACTGGACGAAGACAGTATTGTTTACATCCACAAAATTGACTCAATGTACAATTTGCGCATGTATTCACGGATTGGGCGTCGTAATCCGCTGTACAGCACCGCGATTGGTAAGGTACTGCTGGCATGGCGCGATCGCGATGAAGTGATGCAAATTCTTGAGGGCGTGGAGTATAAACGCAGTACCGAGCGGACCATCACCAGTACAGAAGCGTTATTACCCGTTCTGGACCAGGTGCGCGAGCAGGGGTATGGCGAAGATAATGAAGAGCAGGAAGAAGGACTGCGTTGCATTGCGGTTCCGGTATTTGATCGCTTTGGCGTGGTCATTGCCGGTCTGAGCATCTCCTTCCCGACGTTGCGTTTCTCTGAAGAGCGTTTACAGGAATATGTCGCAATGTTGCATACCGCGGCGCGCAAAATTTCTGCCCAAATGGGTTATCACGACTATCCGTTCTGAGGAGAGTAAGAACCTGTCTGAATATCAAACAGACAGGTTCTTTATTTAGCATGAGAAAAATAAAGTTGAAGGTGGCGTTATATTAAACGCACTTGCGATAAGAATATTTTACTCATGAGTGAGAATCTGGTTATTTATTATCCTTAACCATTATCGACCACAATATTGCTTTTACGTAACAACGGGCAATCTGTTATCCCCAGAAAACCACTTTTAGTGTGCAGGTATTGTACCGTGCTGGTGCCTCTGGCGGTCAGATAGGTACATTGTAAACCTAATCCCGCGGCATTCTCTTTGCTTCCAATCAAAACGCCATATCCGCTGAGTAATAATCCTATCCATACCAGCGCTATCAGCATAACTGTGCGAATGATGAATCGCATTACAACCTCTTCTCTTTTTATGTTCGCTTAATCGTAGCGGCAATATGCGCTGAAGCAAGCGACTCATTCCGAAAAAGCACGAATATCGACATAGTTAGGCGCTGTTTAACTAACGCATGCTAGTTTAATGACATAAGGTAGGTGAAACGGAGATTGGAGTGAAAAAGTTTCGATGGGTCGCTCTGGTTGTCGTGGTGTTGGCGTGCTTGCTGCTTTGGGCGCAGGTATTCAACATGATGTGCGATCAGGATGTACAATTTTTCAGCGGAATTTGTGCCATTAACCAGTTTATCCCGTGGTGATATCATTTTTTCAGCACTAGATTTTCTTCCTCTCCAGCAGTGGTAGAATAGCGCCTCTACTCAGAGGTGGTGAAATGAACGAAGTTGTAAATTCAGGCGTGATGAACATTGCGTCTTTGGTTGTATCGGTGGTGGTTCTTCTTATCGGGCTCATCTTGTGGTTTTTTATCAATCGTGCCAGTTCACGGACTAACGAACAGATTGAACTGCTTGAGGCGTTGCTGGATCAGCAAAAACGTCAAAATGCACTGTTACGTCGTTTGTGCGAAGCAAACGAACCTGAGAAAGCAGATAAAAAGACCGTTGAGAGTCAAAAATCGGTTGAAGACGAAGATATTATTCGTCTGGTCGCCGAACGATAATCCTTCCTCAATCTTGAGTAACCCCGTCGTTGAAGGGTTACTCAATTCATGCTGATTATACGCACTGTCATGGTGCAACTGCTTCAAATTAAAACTCTGGTCTGACTTCAAATAATTATCATATTATTTATTTGCGTAACGGGATATCAGAAAAAGATATTTACCCCATTAATTTATTAGGATGTTTACATCGAATTTGTGATTAAGTGTGGTATTATTTATTAGCGAAACGTTTCTCTCTTGATTTTTTTACTCATTCATCAATTTTTCTTATTTTAAATTTACAATACCTTTGGAGATTGACTTCTCTTTGGGGTAATTGATAGCCGTTAACTGACTGTTTTATGAGAAAAAGTGATATAACTTTTTATTCATTGCATAGTAGAAAATGTGATATTGCACGCACTATGTAATAACTTCTCCCACAGGCCTGGAACAACTGAACTTATTGAACTATGTTAGAAAATACGTCAGTTTAAGTATCTGCCTGAACTGGCAAGGTTAAGCACAATGATATATCGGCGCGTATTCCGTTGCATAAGTGTGCAAAAAAAGTGGAAGACGTATCGAGATTTGTGCGTCTGATCGAGACATGTTTAAAAATGGCTTGCCATAATTAACGTTGTATGTGATAACAGATTTCGGGTTAAACGAGGTACAGTTCTGTTTATGTGTGGCATTTTCAGTAAAGAAGTCCTGAGTAAACACGTTGACGTTGAATACCGCTTCTCTGCCGAGCCTTATATTGGTGCCTCATGCAGTAATGTGTCAGTTTTATCTATGTTATGCCTGCGGGCGAAGAAAACAATCTAAGGAATTTTTCAAATGGCAAAGATTAAAGGTCAGGTTAAGTGGTTCAACGAGTCTAAAGGTTTTGGCTTCATTACTCCGGCTGATGGCAGCAAAGATGTGTTCGTACACTTCTCCGCTATCCAGGGTAATGGCTTCAAAACTCTGGCTGAAGGTCAGAACGTTGAGTTCGAAATTCAGGACGGTCAGAAAGGTCCGGCAGCTGTTAACGTAACAGCTATCTGATCGAATCCACTGATCTGAAGTGTGAATACGCTTCAATCTCGCTATAAAGCCTCGTCGAATGCGAGGCTTTTTACTTTGTTTTATCTTCGCTCCAGTCGTTCGGATATTTGCCCGCCGCATGATTCGCGTTACACTTGCGGCCTTTAGTATCCTGCCGGAGTTGTCATGTCGTTTTCCTGTCCACTTTGCCATCAGCCTCTTTCGCGTGAAAAAAACAGCTATATCTGTCCCCAGCGACATCAGTTTGATATGGCGAAAGAAGGGTATGTCAATCTGCTGCCCGTTCAGCATAAACGGTCTCGTGATCCGGGCGACAGCGCGGAAATGATGCAAGCACGCCGCGCATTCTTAGATGCCGGACATTATCAGCCGCTGCGTGATGCAATTGTCGGCCAACTGCGGGAACGGCTTGATGAAAAGGCCGCGGCGGTGCTGGATATTGGCTGTGGTGAAGGGTATTACACACACGCATTTGCTGATGCGTTGCCCGAAATCACCACGTTTGGCCTGGATGTCTCGAAGGTAGCGATAAAAGCGGCGGCGAAACGCTATCCGCAGGTCACTTTTTGTGTCGCTTCCAGCCACCGTTTGCCGTTTTCCGATACCAGTATGGACGCCATAATACGTATTTACGCGCCGTGTAAAGCAGAAGAATTAGTGCGAGTAGTGAAGCCCGGCGGTTGGGTCATTACTGCCACGCCGGGACCGAGACACTTAATGGAGCTGAAGGGGCTGATTTACAATGAAGTACATCTTCATGCACCTCATGCAGAACAACTGAAAGGTTTTACATTACAGCAGAGTGATGAGTTGTGTTATCTGATGCGTCTTCGCGGTGATGAAGCCGTCGCATTATTGCAGATGACGCCGTTTGCCTGGCGTGCGAAGCCTGAAGTCTGGCAAGCACTGGCAGCAAAAGAAGTGTTCGACTGCCAGACGGACTTTAATATTCACCTCTGGCAGCGTTCTTATTAACCGTGGAAGTGCGTCCAGAGGATCTGGACGCCAATACCGATCAGTACCAGCCCGCCGAGAATTTCCGCTTTTTTCCCAATAATTGAGCCGATAAAGCGACCAACCATCATCCCTAATGTCGACATAATCAAGGTTGCACAACCAATGGCCAATGCGGTCGCGATAATGTTAACCTGCAGGAAAGCAAGACCAACACCCACAGCCATGGCATCCAAGCTGGTGGCAATCGCGGTGGTTACCAGTAACCAGAAACCGTGTCGACGGCGCGGTTCTTCATCTTCATCATCTGCGCCACGAAAACCCTCAATAATCATTCGCCCGCCGAGAAATATCAGCAGCACAAACGCAATCCAGTGGTTCCATTCAAGGACAAACCGGCTGGCTAACATGCCCATTCCCCAGCCGATCAGCGGCGTCAGGGTTTCGACGGCACCAAAAATAAGGCCGGTTCGCAATGCTTCAGAAAATTTCGGTTTATGGAGGGTGGCACCTTTACCGATTGATGCAGCAAAGGCATCCATCGACATACCAAACGCAAGAAGAACAGTAGCAGTGATATTCATGACAACGTCCTGACCGGGGTATCCATAAAACACATCATCGCCCCCAGCAAACATGCATACATGAACAACAAGCCGCGATGGTTTTCGCGTTCATGCAGGCATAGCGATTGATGTGCATATGGTCTCGCCTGACTGAAAGTGTTCAGTCCGTACGTGCCACGTTTTGCAACGAGTATGTTGACACGTACATTTCCGGAATCTGGAAATCGGCTACTCCCCAAATGAGGGCGCAACCTTAACATATTTTGAGAATATAAAACAACTGTTGGAATATATTATTTCATTGCTTTATTGATAACGATTTTCATTTAGATTTATATATCAATGAAACGTTAAAATAAATAACAAATAAGGGAAGAGGTAATATAGCCTAAGCTATGTCTGATTATTAAAAATACACTAAACATAGCTTTGGCTAAATTCATAACTTATTGAGTTGAAACGAGAAGCTTATAAATTTTTTCCAGATCGTCGATATTTCGAACGCGGATTAACAGCCGGCGCTGTTCTAATTGCATCACCAACACGCCATCTTCCGACAAGTTCATCGCTTTGATTCGGCTATATTCAATCCAGACATTGGCGAAGAAAAAACCTTTTTGTTTAAAGATGATCTTCGGAACGCGGATCCAGAATATATAAAAACCCATCAGAGCCAGTGCACTTAATAACCATGTTGTTATTAGCGCGCCATGATTCGTGACGTTGTTATAGATAAGAATGACAATCAATCCGACGAAGATAACGCTATCGATGCGACCACGCCGGAGCAAAGGAATTGCCAGCAGGGTGGGGCCGTTACGGCGGGGCATGATGAACTGATCGTAGATCGCGAAGGCCAGGAGTGCGGCGATGAAAAGAATCAGTACCAGGTCCGTGATTGTCATTAATCCTCCAGATAAAAAAACGGGGCCAAAAGGCCCCGGTAGTGTACAACAGTCTTACAGTCCCAGCAGGCCGCAAGCGTAACCAGCGATACCGATGACGAAGAAGCCAACGATGATCCACAGCGGGTTAACTTTTTTGCGCAACAGCCACATACAAGCAAAGGTCAGCAGCAGTGGTACCAGGCCTGGCATTAACTGGTCAAGAATAGTCTGGACAGTGGTAACGTGTTCTTTGCCCGTCTGGTCAGTAATGCGAGAGACAACCAGCGGGATGTTGACATGCGTCCACTTGTTAACTAATGCCCCCATGACAAACAGGCCGAGGATAGACGCCCCTTCCGTCAGTTTTTGCAGGAAGCCACCACCCATATCTTTAACGATATCGATACCTTTGGAGTAACCATACGCTACGCCGTAGTAACGGGTTGCCAGACGCACCAGGTTAAACAAGATGAAGAACAGCAGCGGACCTAACAGGCTGCCGCTCATTGCGATACCGGCCCCCAGTGCTGCAAATACCGGACGTACGGTTCCCCAGAAGATCGGGTCGCCTACACCAGCCAGCGGCCCCATCAAACCGACTTTGATACCGTTGATAGCACCGTCATCGATCTCTGCGCCATTAGCACGCTGTTCTTCCAGCGCCAGGGTTACGCCGAGAATCGGCGCAGCCACGAACGGCTGGGTGTTAAAGAACTCCAGGTGACGGCGAATAGCTTGTTTACGAGCTTCGTTGTTCTCAGGGTAGAGGCGACGAATTGCTGGTACCATAGAGAAGCAGAAACCCAGTGCCTGCATACGTTCGAAGTTCCATGAACCCTGGAAGAGGTTAGAACGCAGGAAGACGCCACGAATATCACTTTGAGTGAGTTTTTTCTCGGTGGTAGTTTGAGTTGTATCAACCATTTCGCTCACCTGTTAGTCCAGTTCGTTATCGAGATCGTTGTTACCAGCTGCCTGAGCAGGCGCACCGGCTACGCGGTTGTATTTCGGGCTAAGTTGGATGTAGAGCACTGCCATAACAGTACCAATCACACCCAGAGCAACCAGGTTAAAGTTGGTGAATGCTGCGGTTACGAAGCCGAGGTAGAAGAACGGCATCAGGTAGCCAGCACGCATCATGTTGATAACCATCGCATAACCAACCACCACGATCATGCCACCGGCGATATTCAGACCATTGGTCACCACTTCCGGAATCGCATTCAGCATGTTCTGGACTTCGCTGGTACCAACAGACAGGGCAACGATGACGGCCGGAATAGCCACACGCATTGCTTGCAGGAACAGAGAAGAAACGTGGATCCAGGAAATCGCTGTCAGGTTGCCGTTATCAGCAGCCTTATCCGCAGCGTGCTGGAAAGCAACGGTGATAGTACGAACGATGATGGTCAGTACCTGGCCCGCAGCGGCCAGAGGGATTGCCAGTGCGATACCTGCACCAATGCTCTGATGACCTGCGATAACCAGAATAGTAGAAATGATGGAAGCCAGAGCGGCGTCAGGCGCAACTGCAGCACCGATGTTCATCCAGCCCAGCGCGATCATTTCCAGCGTACCACCGATAATAATACCGGTTTTCATATCGCCAAGAACGATACCCACCAGGGTACACGCGATTAGCGGACGGTGAAACTGAAATTCATCGAGGATTGATCCCATACCTGCGATACAGGCTACGATAAATACCAGCACAATTTGAAGAGTGGTAATCTCCATTGTACTTCTCCTGTTTACGTAAGACTTAAGTGTGAAAACTGAGTGATAATCAACACAATACGTTACTTATCGATTTTGCTGATCAGATCCATCATTTTCAGTTTCGGATCGGTGGAAACCTTACGGACTTCCAGCTCAATACCGCGCGCATTCAGTTTCTTGAACGCCTCGATATCTTTTTCATCAACCGAAACCGCGTTATTCACCTGGGTTTTACCCTGACGGAATGCCATACCACCGACGTTAACAGAGGTGATTTTCACGCCGCCTTCAACGAGACGCTCTACATCTGTTGGGTTGGTAAATAACAGCATTACGCGTTCGCCAGCATATTTCGGGTTGTTGTAGACGCGAATCATTTTGGCAACATCAACTACGTGTGCTGTTACGCCCGGAGGTGCAACCTGGGTGAGCAGTGTCTTACGAACGGTATCCGCAGCCACTTCATCACTAACAACAATAATACGGGAGACATTGGTTTCTTTGGTCCAGCGGGTGGCGACCTGACCGTGAATCAGACGGTCGTCGATACGAGCAAGGCCAATAACCATGTAGTCGTTTGGTCCCATTGGTTTTGCCGGAGTTGGAGCCGCTTTTGGTGCTGCGGCAGCGGGTGCTGGCGCGGCTTTTTCAACCGGTTTGGCTTTCAGTGCTTTCACGCCTTCACGGCCTGTTTCTACTGCCAGCGCCACCAGTTCATCAAAGCTTGGGTCATCATCACGGGCCATTAACGTTTCCACGAGCATTGGAATGTTAACGCCTGCAATGACTTCATAATGCTCTTTGTCGACGACAATGCGGCTGGCAGCATTGAACGGGCTGCCTCCCCATGTATCAACGAGAAACAGCACGCCTTTAGTGGTGTCGAGTTTTGCCAACTGAGCGTTGTACTTTTCAATCAGCGTTTCGGCATTTTCACCTGGAACGAAATCGATCCAGCCGACGTTTTCCTGCTCGCCTAACAGCATTTCTGCCGTTTTAAGCAACTGCTCTGCAGCCCAACCATGTGTGCCTATAACAATAGCAATGGTCACTTGCTACCTCCTTTATTATCGTTAACACCTCAACGTGCCAGATGTATTTTTGAATCGTCGTCCACAATCGAATCGATTCAGATAAGGGCTACAACCAAAAACCCCTGCGTTTCGCGATTTATTTTAGATATCGAAAAAATTATTTTATGTGATGAAGATCCGTAATTTAACTTTCGATTAGCAGAAATTTCGAAAGGTAAAATATCCTTGTCACATTCGTTTGCAAAGGAAGGTAAATCTTTGCCAAATCAGAGGCGTCTCTGATATGTTTAACTCCTGTTTAACAACCATGGAGTATAGGGCAGTAGCCCGCAGTATGGATCGTCACCGACGTCATTTCAGCATCAGGCCTTTTAACGCCTGTCTTTCTGGCACTTTATGCCGCACCTTTCGTTTGCATTTTGTCGTTACGCCTGCATTATTTCTGGCGTCGAATAGCTATTCCTTAAGCAGGAGCTTGTCATGGAATTCTTAATGGACCCCTCGATTTGGGCGGGGCTACTCACGCTTGTTGTTCTCGAAATTGTGCTGGGTATCGATAACCTGGTCTTCATCGCCATTCTTGCTGACAAACTGCCGCCAAAACAACGCGATAAAGCGCGTTTGCTGGGATTATCACTGGCGCTGATTATGCGTCTGGGGCTGCTGTCGCTGATTTCATGGATGGTCACGCTGACCAAACCGCTATTTACCGTCATGGATTTCTCCTTCTCCGGACGCGACCTGATTATGTTGTTCGGGGGCATATTCTTGCTGTTCAAAGCAACAACTGAACTGCATGAACGGCTGGAAAACCGCGATCATGATTCCGGCCACGGTAAAGGCTACGCCAGTTTCTGGGTGGTCGTCACACAGATTGTCATCCTTGACGCCGTCTTCTCGTTGGATGCGGTAATTACTGCAGTAGGGATGGTTAACCATTTGCCGGTGATGATGGCGGCGGTAGTGATTGCGATGGCGGTTATGCTGCTGGCATCAAAACCGCTGACGCGATTCGTTAACCAGCACCCCACGGTGGTGGTGCTCTGTCTGAGCTTCCTGTTAATGATTGGTCTGAGTCTGGTGGCAGAAGGTTTCGGTTTCCACATTCCGAAAGGTTACCTGTATGCCGCGATTGGCTTCTCGATCATCATCGAAGTGTTTAACCAGATTGCGCGTCGCAACTTTATTCGTCACCAGTCGACTTTGCCGCTGCGAGCGCGTACTGCCGATGCGATTCTCCGTTTGATGGGCGGGAAACGTCAGGCCAATGTTCAGCACGATGCCGATAACCCGATGCCGATGCCGATCCCGGAAGGTGCGTTTGCCGAAGAAGAACGTTACATGATTAACGGCGTACTGACGCTGGCGTCGCGTTCTCTGCGCGGGATCATGACGCCGCGCGGTGAAATAAGCTGGGTTGATGCTAATCTCGGGGTCGATGAAATCCGCGAGCAGCTGCTCTCCTCACCGCACAGTTTGTTCCCGGTATGTCGCGGTGAACTGGATGAAATTATCGGCATCGTACGTGCTAAAGAACTGCTGGTGGCGCTGGAAGAGGGAGTTGATGTGGCGGCGATAGCTTCGGCGTCTCCGGCGATTATCGTCCCGGAAACCCTCGATCCGATCAACCTGCTGGGCGTGCTGCGTCGTGCTCGCGGGAGCTTTGTTATCGTGACCAACGAGTTTGGTGTGGTACAAGGTCTGGTCACGCCGCTGGATGTGCTTGAAGCCATTGCGGGTGAATTCCCGGACGCTGACGAAACGCCGGAAATCATTACCGACGGTGACGGCTGGCTGGTAAAAGGCGGTACAGATTTGCATGCCTTGCAGCAGGCGCTTGATGTTGAGCACCTTGCCGATGACGATGATATCGCGACGGTCGCGGGCCTCGTGATTTCGGCAAATGGTCACATTCCCCGTGTGGGCGATGTGATTGATGTAGGGCCACTGCATATCACCATCATTGAAGCCAATGATTATCGTGTTGATCTGGTTCGCATTGTTAAAGAGCAACCGGCGCACGATGAAGATGAGTAAGCGTTAACGTAACGGCATAATGGGGGTGATATGTCCATTATGCCGGGCGGGCGGCGGTTGGCTGCCCGCCAGCCATTTGGGAAAATCACGTAGCGGCATCGGCTGTGCGTACAAATACCCTTGCAAAATATGCACGCCATGACTGCGCAAATACTTCGCCTGTTCTTGCGTTTCTACGCCCTCCGCCACCAGTTCAATATTCAGTCTTTGCGCCAGTGCGATGATGATATCGGTCACCGTCGAGTTAACCGCGTCAGAACCTATAGCTGCGGTAAATGACTTATCAATTTTCAGCACGTCAGGACGTAATGTTTCAAGCCAGGAAAACGAACTGTTGCCGGTGCCGAAGTCATCAATCGCCAGTTTGACGTTTTTACGATGCAGCTCGCGGGCAATCCGATAATCAACATCCAGTAAGGCATCGCGTTCGGTGATTTCGAGGATCAGTTGCTGAATCGGGTGAGCGCTAAACCAGTACTGATTGAGATCTTTTATCAGCACACCACGGCGAAAATGACTGGGTGCGACGTTAATGCCAACATGAAACTGACTACTCATTGGGAAAACATGGCGCTGACGAATGGTTTCTGCCATCACATAGCGGGTTAGTGGCACAATTAAATGATGTTCTTCCGCGATAGGAATAAACACATCCGGTGAAATCCAGCCCTGACGCGGATTGTTCCAGCGCAGCAAAATCTCTACACCAATACATTGCTGGCTGCGCGCATTAAGCAAAGGCTGACAGAACAATTCGAACTCATGTTGCGCCAGGCCCAGATTGATCTCGCGGGAAAAGCTCATTCGGTAAGCGGTCGCCAGCCAGGCGATGTAGCCCACCAGTAAACTTAGCAGTACCGCCAGCGGTAATTGTGTTGGAAGATAGTGCCATGCCAGCGCCGTAGCCCCCGGGCCATTAACGTTAATGGTAAAAGGAAAGCGTTGCGAAGAAACCTGATAGTTTTCATTATTTTCAGGTTGCGGAAGGGAATCTACCAGCCCATTACCATAGAGCAAATGCCGACTGTCCACCGTCAGGCTGGCGCTACTGATTTGCGGCAGTTGTGGTTCAAGGAGCATTGCCGTCAGTAAGTCGATGTTAATCATCTCCATGACCCCAGCATTGCTACTGCCCGCTGCAGGCGTCCATTGAATCAAAACCGGACTGCCTTTTATCAGGGCACGGTCGGTCGTCAGTCGTAAAAGTGGTTGCGGTGCAGGAAGTTCAGCCAGAATGTCCACGACGGGCACATTGCGATAACCAAAAATGCTGGAGCAATAAAGTGTGCCGTCTTGCACCAGGCCAATGGATCGCACAGTTTGGAGTTTTGCAGCCTGTTTACGTAATGGCAAATGGGTGACAGAGCAGGGCAGACCAATCAGCGGAAGCAAGACTTCGCTACCTGCCTGTAGGGGAAGCAGTACTTTATCTAATTCCTCTACAGCGTGATTGGCGAATTGTACTACCCGTTGTTGATTTAAGTTACGCTGTGAAATAAATCGCACGCTCAGGGTCGAAGCGAGCGTAACGAGTGCGCAAATCGTACAAACAATCATTCGATTACGGCGATAGGTTTTAATGATCCGTTGTGCTTTTTGCATGCGGGCCACCCTGTAAGCGTATGGCGACAAACGCCTGACGCAACAGTGGAAGTGTAGTGGGGAAAATTACAGCAGACGAGAAAGCGGGAATAAATTCGCCCATCCGTTGCAGATGGGCGAGTAAGAAGTATTAGTCACACTGGACTTTGATTGCCAGACCACCGCGTGAGGTTTCGCGGTATTTAGCGTTCATGTCCTTACCGGTTTCGTACATCGTTTCGATGACCTTATCCAGCGAGACGCGCGGTGCACTGGTGCGGCGCAGAGCCATCCGTGCGGCGTTAATCGCCTTCACAGAGGCAATGGCATTACGTTCAATGCACGGCACCTGAACTTGCCCTGCAACGGGGTCGCAGGTCAGACCGAGGTTGTGCTCCATGCCAATTTCCGCTGCCACACAAACCTGTTCCGGGCTACCGCCCAACAGCTCGGCAAGGCCCGCAGCAGCCATTGAACAGGCAACACCTACTTCGCCCTGGCAACCGACTTCCGCACCGGAAATAGACGCGTTCATTTTATACAGTGCACCAATCGCGCCCGCTGCCATAAAGTAACGGGTATAGATGTCCGGGCTAACTGATTCAATAAAGTGGTCATAGTAAGCCAGCACTGCCGGAACGATACCGCAGGCACCGTTAGTTGGCGCAGTTACCACACGGCCACCGGCGGCGTTTTCTTCGTTAACTGCCAGCGCAAACATGTTTACCCAGTCAATGACATTCATCGGATCGTTAGACAGTTTATCGCTGGAAACCAGCATCCGGCGCAGGGCCGACGCACGACGTGGCACGCGCAACGGGCCTGGCAGTACGCCTTCGGTATTCATCCCGCGATCGATACATGCCTGCATGGTTTGCCAGACATGCGCGAAATACTCGTCGATCTCTTTCTTGCTGTGCAGCGCCAGTTCGTTTTGCATAGCGAGACCAGACAGCGAAAAGCCGGTTTCATTACAGTACGCGAGCAGTTCGGTGGCAGATTTGAACGGATACGGCACGCTCACTTCGTTGGCAGCATCCTGACCAAAGTGTTCTTCATCGACGATAAAACCGCCGCCGATGGAATAATAAGTTTTGCTGTAGACGACTTCATCGCCGTTATAGGCGTGGATTTGCATACCGTTTTCATGCAGCGGCAGGTTACCGTTATGAAAACGCATCCCGTTGTCGCGCGGGAAATCCACTTCATGCCGTCCCTGTGCCAGCAGCAGACGTTCGCGCTCTTCTACGTCGCGAATAAAACCGGGAATACTGTCGATATCCACGGTGGCAGGTTCGTTACCTGCAAGACCCATAATAATGGCGATATCGGTGTGGTGGCCTTTACCCGTCAGCGACAGTGAACCATAAACGTCCACGGCAACGCGAGTAACGCTATCCAGTAAGCCTTTTTCGACCAGATCATCGACGAACTGTTTACCCGCCTTCATAGGCCCTACGGTATGGGAAGATGAGGGACCAATCCCCACCTTAAACATGTCGAATAGACTAATCACGATAATACTCCTGACAAGGTGACTGGACTTCCAGTAACGAACTAATAACAGCGCATAGTGTAAGAGGGAACGCGGCGACAGGCTTAACTATTCACATGAATTAAACTAATCAAAAACCGCGATTTAACTAATATTGCGATGATTGTCTCAAGTAGTGTTTTGTAGATGTAAAGATAAGTATAGTCAGGGTTTCACACCAATTTGCAGCGCCAGCTCACGAATTATGCCTGCGGTCATTCCCCATACAAAATACTGTTCGTACCAGGACAGCCATACCCGATGTGAATCGCTACGGCGGTAGATATCTAAAGGGTGATAACGACCCAGATGTAATGCCTGGGCGAGCGGCATTTCAAAGACCGCCGAGACTTCATCTTCACTGGCGCGATACGGCAGATCGGGCGGGATAATGCCGACCACCGGGGTTACCTGGTAGCCAGTTACGCTATCGACGGGCGGCAGCACGCCAATAACTTCAACGGCAGAAGGCGGTATAGCGACCTCTTCTTCAGCTTCGCGCAGCGCGGCGGCGATAACGGATGTGTCCGTGTCATCGACTGCACCTCCAGGGAATGCCACTTGTCCGGCGTGTTTACGCAGATGAATCGAACGCTGAGTCAGCAACAACCCCGGTTGCGGTCGACGGACGATGGGGATTAACACGGCAGCCTGACGATGATTTAGGGTTTCCCGGTTAATTTGCGGGCGCAAAAGTTGAAAGCGCGATAAAAAATCATCAAGCGTCAGGCTACGGTATTCCACGTCTTACTTCTCCAGTTGGCGTAATATCTTATTAACTTTATCAAAAGTTTCCTGATATTCCGCTTCTTCCTGGCTATCGGCGACAATTCCACCCCCCGCAGAGCAGTAAATTTGTCCGTTAATGGCAGTCAGCGTGCGGATAGTAATGCTGGTGTCCATGTTGCCGCAAAAGCTCAAATAGCCAATGCTGCCGCACCAGGCATTGCGTCGCTGCGGTTCCAGTTCGTCGATAATTTCCATAGCCCGTACTTTCGGAGCCCCGGTTATTGAGCCACCAGGAAAAGCCGCGCGCAGCAGATCGCTGGCGTGTAACTGTTCTGGTAGTTGCGCCGTTATGGTGCTGACCAGATGATGCACGGCAGGGAAGGGTTCCACCACGAACAGCTCTGGTACTTTTACCGAACCTGCTACGGCAACACGACCGATATCATTACGCATTAAATCGACAATCATCAGATTTTCGGCACGATCTTTCGCTGAGTTCGCCAGTTTTTCTGCTTGTTTGCTATCTTCCTGAGGATCGGGCAGGCGTGGTAGCGTGCCTTTAATCGGGCGGGTCTGGATTTCACTATTATCACAAAGAATAAACCGCTCTGGCGAAAGGCTTAAAATTGCACTCTGTTCAAGACGTAAAAAAGCGCTAAATGGCGCGCGGTTGGCCTGATTAAGCTGAAGGAATGCCTGCCATTCATCGCCAGAATAGGTCGCATGAAAACGCTGGGCGAGATTCACCTGATAGCAATCACCGCTGTGCAGATATTCCTGTACCTGGCGAAATTTTTCGCCGTACTGCTCGCGGGTCATATTGGATTGCCAGTCGGAAGTGAGCGTGAAATCTTCCTGCGGCGAGAATTGCTGGCTTTCCAGCCAGGCCCGACGAGCATTGACATCATTATGACTCAGCAAAGAAACTGTTTGACGCTGGTGGTCAACAACCAGCGCCCAGTCGTAGATACCCACAGCCATATCCGGCAGAACGATATCTTGCTGTGCAATTTCTGGCAGTGACTCAAAACGGCGGCCCAGATCGTAGCCAAACAACCCCAGCGCGCCGCCCTGAAATGGCAAATCTTCGTTATGCGCTGGGCGAATGTCTGCGCGATCCAGCACCTGCTGGAGCACCTGTAGCGGGTCATCAGTGGTCGTTGTGCGTTTTTCGCTTTCACTAACAACGGTTTCTTTACCGAAAGTGGTTAAAGTGCAAATCGGCTCGGCGACCACAATATCAAAGCGGCTATATGGATGATCGGCATAGCCGGAGTGTAAAAGCATCGCCCACGGCAGGTGGCTTAAGCGGGAGAAATAAAATTCAGCGGCGTCCTGACGCCAGGGTAAAGTAATCACAGCGGGAGATAACGTCTTCATCAGTCCTGACTCTACTGGCTATGTGCCGGGTAGCATGAAATAATTAGCGCCAACAATTTAGCAGGAGTTAACAATGTTTGCAGGTTTACCTTCACTCACCCATGAACAGCAGCAAAAAGCCGTCGAGCGGATCCAGGAACTGATGGCTCAAGGGATGAGCAGCGGCCAGGCAATCGCGCTGGTGGCAGAAGAGCTGCGTGCCAACCATTCCGGCGAGCGAATCGTGGCGCGTTTTGAGGATGAAGACGAGTAACACACTTATCCGTATCGCTTTCGTTATAGAAGCCGATGGTTATTTGATTGTGAGAAAAAGGACGCTTTTCATATGTGATTAAAAGCGTCCTGACCCATTTATGCTGATGTAAATTTAACTTAGACCAGTGCTTTTAGTTCTTCCTGCATATATGTTGAAAAGTATTCAGGATTTTTAATCACAATGCGTTCACCAGACTCCATTTTTTTTGCCCATCCAACCATTTTTTCCGTGAACCCCGGGTTCCAGCCTTCCAGGTCAGCTCGCGTCGTAATATCAGCGGCACTCGCGGGTACTCCCAGTTCTTTTAAATATTTAAAGATTCCCTTCGCCGTACTTTCATTCATCGAACTTGGTGTTGGTGCTGATACATCCATGGCACCAATGAAATCCAGGGCTTTATCTATTACAGCAGGCATATTCTTATCCTTAAAATTAACCATGTTATCGATAAGGCTATATATGACCTTAATTTGCATCTAATATCAAAGGGATTATAACGATATGGCACGAGTTAACCTGTTGACATTCAGGTGTTTTAAAGGTAGCAGCTCATGGTGTGTTATCCAGTAAGATGGAGAAAATTAATGGTCAGTCCTCACGCTATAACCAGATTGTTCAGGTAAGAAAGAAAACCAGAGATGCTAATCGAAGGGCGAACATAACGGCATGATTATGTTTATTTATATAGTTAGTTTTATAGATAAAATTGAAATTATAAAAATAAATAATGAATTAGCAGGAGCATCAACTGTAATATCTTAATCTCTGGTCGATTTATGCAAAACCGACCAGTATTGTCGATAAATTATCGTCTGACTTATTTTGCTTCGATAAAGCTTACACCGCAGCCACAATCTTAATTTCAACTTTATACTTCGGGTTCATCAAACCTGCTTGTACCGTGCAGCGCACCGGCGCATGACCCGCGACAACCCAGGCATCCCACGCTTTATTCATCGCCGCGAAGTCGTTTTTATCGGCCAGGAAAATGGTGGCATCCAGAATGCTCGATTTATTGCTGCCCTGTTTTTCCAGCACGGCGTCAATCTGCGCCAGCGTGTTGGCGGTTTGCTCAAAGGCATCGGCGTCGAGGTTTTCCGGTACACCAGTGTAGTAGAGCGTGTTGTTGTGGATTACCACATCAGACCAGCGGGCTTCGGCATCGATACGAACGATAGTCATCATTTTGTCCTCATTATACTTCCATTTTCGTGCTGCAAAGACTGCCACAATGTGAAGTCGCCGTCACCACTTCAACTGGCGAAAGCGCCCTCATCCTGACATAATCCCTGTTCAAATCAACAGGGGGTAGTGTGACGGACGATTTTGCACCAGACGGTCAGTTAGCGAAAGCGATACCCGGCTTTAAGCCGCGAGAGCCACAGCGACAGATGGCGGTAGCCGTCACCCAGGCGATAGAAAAAGGCCAGCCGCTGGTGGTGGAAGCAGGAACCGGTACGGGCAAAACCTACGCTTACCTGGCCCCTGCGCTGCGGGCGAAAAAGAAAGTCATAATCTCGACCGGCTCAAAAGCGTTGCAGGATCAGCTCTACAGCCGCGATTTGCCAACGGTCTCAAAGGCATTGAAATACACGGGCAATGTGGCGCTGCTGAAAGGGCGCTCAAACTACCTCTGCCTCGAACGTCTCGAACAGCAGGCGCTGGCGGGGGGCGATCTGCCGGTACAAATCTTAAGCGATGTGATCCTGCTGCGCTCCTGGTCTAATCAAACAGTCGATGGCGATATCAGCACCTGCGTCAGCGTGGCGGAAGATTCACAGGCGTGGCCGCTGGTCACCAGCACCAACGATAACTGCCTCGGCAGTGACTGCCCGATGTATAAAGATTGCTTTGTGGTCAAAGCACGCAAAAAAGCGATGGACGCCGATGTGGTGGTGGTGAATCATCATCTGTTTCTGGCGGATATGGTGGTGAAAGAGAGCGGTTTTGGCGAATTGATCCCGGAAGCGGACGTCATGATCTTCGACGAAGCCCACCAGCTGCCCGACATTGCCAGCCAGTATTTTGGTCAGTCACTCTCCAGTCGACAACTGCTCGACCTGGCAAAAGACATCACCATCGCCTACCGCACCGAATTAAAAGACACCCAGCAGTTACAAAAGTGCGCGGACCGTCTTGCCCAGAGTGCGCAGGATTTTCGCCTGCAACTCGGTGAGCCAGGTTATCGCGGTAACCTGCGTGAGCTGTTAGCTAATCCGCAAATTCAGCGGGCATTTTTACTGCTCGATGACACCCTGGAACTTTGTTATGACGTGGCGAAACTTTCGCTGGGGCGTTCCGCCTTGCTGGATGCGGCATTTGAACGCGCCACGTTATATCGCACGCGACTCAAACGGCTAAAAGAGATTAATCAGCCGGGTTACAGCTACTGGTACGAATGCACTTCGCGCCATTTTACTCTGGCTCTCACGCCGCTCAGCGTGGCGGATAAATTCAAAGAGTTAATGGCGCAAAAACCCGGTAGCTGGATCTTTACCTCAGCAACGCTGTCGGTGAACGACGATCTGCATCATTTCACCTCGCGGCTTGGCATTGAACAGGCAGAGTCGTTGCTGTTACCCAGCCCCTTCGATTACAGCCGCCAGGCGTTACTCTGTGTGCCGCGCAACCTGCCGCAAACCAATCAACCGGGTTCCGCACGGCAACTGGCGGCAATGCTGCGACCGATCATCGAAGCTAACAACGGTCGTTGTTTTATGCTTTGTACCTCGCACGCCATGATGCGCGATCTGGCCGAGCAGTTCCGCGCTACCATGACGCTTCCCGTTTTGTTGCAGGGGGAAACCAGCAAAGGGCAACTGTTGCAGCAATTTGTCAGCGCCGGTAACGCGCTTCTTGTGGCAACCAGCAGTTTCTGGGAAGGGGTGGACGTGCGTGGCGATACATTGTCATTGGTGATTATCGACAAATTGCCGTTTACCTCGCCGGATGATCCACTATTAAAAGCACGCATGGAAGATTGCCGTTTGCGCGGTGGTGATCCGTTCGATGAAGTACAACTGCCGGATGCGGTCATTACTCTCAAGCAGGGGGTAGGGCGATTGATTCGCGACGCCGACGATCGCGGCGTGCTGGTGATTTGCGATAATCGGCTGGTGATGCGCCCTTACGGCGCGACGTTTCTCGCCAGTCTGCCGCCAGCGCCGCGCACCCGTGACATTGCCCGTGCGGTTCGTTTCCTTGCGATACCATCCTCCAGGTAATTTGTTACGGAGTATGGTATGATGCGCGCCTTTTTATTGATCTAAGCACGAAGACCCATGCGAATTCTGGCTATCGATACCGCGACAGAGGCCTGCTCTGTCGCCCTGTGGAACGACGGTACTGTCAACGCTCATTTTGAGCTTTGCCCTCGTGAACATACTCAACGAATCTTACCGATGGTGCAGGATATCCTGACCACCAGCGGAACTTCCCTGACTGACATAAACGCTCTGGCTTACGGGCGCGGCCCCGGTAGCTTCACCGGCGTGCGCATTGGTATTGGCATTGCGCAAGGGCTGGCACTTGGCGCAGAGCTGCCGATGATTGGCGTCTCCACGCTAATGACGATGGCGCAAGGGGCGTGGCGCAAAAACGGCGCAACCCGCGTGCTGGCAGCTATTGACGCGCGAATGGGCGAAGTTTACTGGGCCGAATATCAGCGTGATGAAAACGGTATCTGGCACGGTGAAGAAACCGAAGCCGTACTCAAACCCGAACTCGTTCATGAACGAATGCAACAGCTTTCCGGCGAATGGGTGACAGTAGGGACGGGCTGGCAAGCCTGGCCGGATCTCGGTAAAGAGAGCGGGCTGGTTTTGCTCGATGGCGAAGTGTTACTGCCCGCTGCAGAAGATATGCTGCCGATTGCGTGCCAGATGTTTGCCGAGGGTAAAACGGTGGCGGTGGAACATGCTGAACCAGTTTATTTACGTAACAACGTCGCATGGAAGAAACTTCCGGGCAAAGAATGAATCTTAAGAGTATGCCCTGAGAAAAAAAGGAGTCGCATCATGGCGGTTCAAAAGAATGTTATCAAAGGCATACTGGCAGGTACGTTTGCGCTAATGCTGAGCGGTTGTGTTACTGTGCCAGACGCCATTAAAGGCAGCAGTCCCACGCCGCAACAAGATTTAGTTCGGGTGATGAGTGCGCCGCAGCTGTACGTTGGTCAGGAGGCTCGCTTTGGCGGCAAAGTGGTTGCGGTACAAAACCAGCAAGGGAAAACACGCCTGGAAATTGCCACCGTACCACTGGACAGCGGAGCCAGACCGACGCTGGGAGAACCTTCTCGCGGTCGCATTTATGCCGATGTGAACGGTTTTCTGGACCCGGTGGATTTCCGCGGACAACTGGTGACGGTAGTCGGGCCAATCACCGGTGCGGTTGACGGCAAAATCGGTAATACGCCCTATAAATTTATGGTGATGCAAGTAACGGGTTACAAACGTTGGCATTTAACCCAGCAGGTGATTATGCCGCCTCAGCCGATTGATCCATGGTTTTATGGCGGTCGTGGCTGGCCCTATGGCTACGGCGGATGGGGCTGGTATAATCCCGGCCCCGCGAGAGTACAAACAGTTGTAACTGAATAATTGCTTGTTTTTAAAGAAAAAGAAACAGCGGCCGGTCCGCTGTTTCTGCATTCTTACGGTAAAGATAAAAATAAATAGTGACGCGCTTCGCAACCTTTTCCTTGGGTAATTATCAAGCTGGTAAGATGAGTTAATATTATGTTAACAGTATGTTTATCACTTGGGGTTGCGATGACGACGAACGCGCATTTTAGAGGTGAAGAATTGAAGAAGGTTTGGCTTAACCGTTATCCCGCGGACGTTCCGACGGAGATCAACCCTGACCGTTATCAATCTCTGGTAGATATGTTTGAGCAGTCGGTCGCGCGCTACGCCGATCAACCCGCGTTTGTGAATATGGGGGAGGTGATGACCTTCCGCAAACTGGAAGAACGCAGTCGCGCGTTTGCCGCTTATTTGCAACAAGGGTTGGGGCTGAAGAAAGGCGATCGCGTTGCGTTGATGATGCCTAACTTATTGCAATATCCGGTGGCGCTGTTTGGCATTTTGCGTGCCGGGATGATCGTCGTAAACGTTAACCCGTTGTATACCCCGCGTGAGCTTGAGCATCAGCTTAACGATAGCGGCGCATCGGCGATTGTTATCGTGTCTAACTTTGCCCACACTCTGGAAAAAGTGGTTGATAAAACCGCCGTTCAGCACGTTATTCTGACCCGTATGGGCGATCAGCTATCTACGGCAAAAGGCACGGTAGTCAATTTCGTTGTTAAATACATCAAGCGTCTGGTGCCGAAATACCATCTGCCAGATGCCATTTCATTTCGTAGCGCCCTGCACAACGGCTACCGGATGCAGTACGTCAAACCAGAACTGGTGCCGGAAGATTTAGCTTTCCTGCAATACACCGGCGGCACCACTGGTGTGGCGAAAGGCGCGATGCTGACTCACCGCAATATGCTGGCGAACCTGGAACAGGTTAACGCGACCTATGGTCCGCTGTTGCATCCGGGCAAAGAGCTGGTGGTGACGGCGCTGCCGCTGTATCACATTTTTGCACTGACCATTAACTGCCTGCTGTTTATCGAACTGGGGGGGCAGAACCTGCTTATCACTAACCCGCGCGATATTCCAGGGCTGGTAAAAGAGTTAGCGAAATATCCGTTTACCGCTATCACTGGCGTTAACACCTTGTTCAATGCGTTGCTGAACAATAAAGAGTTCCAGCAGCTGGATTTCTCCAGTCTGCATCTTTCCGCAGGCGGTGGGATGCCTGTTCAGCAAGTGGTTGCAGAACGTTGGGTTAAACTGACTGGACAGTATCTGCTGGAAGGTTATGGCCTGACCGAGTGCGCGCCGCTGGTCAGCGTTAACCCGTATGATATTGATTATCATAGTGGTAGCATCGGTTTACCGGTGCCGTCGACGGAAGCCAAACTGGTGGATGATGATGATAATGAAGTACCACCTGGTCAACCAGGTGAGCTTTGTGTCAAAGGACCGCAGGTGATGCTGGGTTACTGGCAGCGTCCGGATGCTACCGATGAAATCATCAAAAATGGCTGGTTACACACCGGCGACATCGCGGTGATGGATGAAGAAGGATTCCTGCGCATTGTCGATCGTAAAAAAGACATGATTCTGGTTTCCGGTTTTAACGTTTATCCCAACGAGATTGAAGATGTCGTCATGCAGCATCCTGGCGTACAGGAAGTCGCGGCTGTTGGCGTACCTTCCGGCTCCAGTGGTGAAGCGGTGAAAATCTTCGTAGTGAAAAAAGATCCATCGCTTACCGAAGAGTCACTGGTGACCTTTTGCCGCCGTCAGCTCACGGGCTACAAAGTACCGAAGCTGGTGGAGTTTCGTGATGAGTTACCGAAATCTAACGTCGGAAAAATTTTGCGACGAGAATTACGTGACGAAGCGCGCGGCAAAGTGGACAATAAAGCCTGAGCGTTAAGTCAGTCGTCAGACGCCGGTTAATCCGGCGTTTTTTTTGACGCCCACTAAAGAGAATACAATTTGAATTACCAAATGATTACCACGGACGATGCGCTGGCTTCTTTGTGTGAAGCCGTCCGTGCCTTTCCGGCGATAGCCCTGGATACTGAATTTGTTCGTACGCGCACTTATTACCCGCAGCTGGGTTTAATTCAACTTTTTGATGGTGAGCATCTGGCGCTAATTGATCCTCTCGGGATCACCGACTGGTCACCGCTGAAAGCGATCCTGCGCGATCCGTCCATCACAAAATTTCTTCATGCAGGCAGTGAAGATCTGGAAGTGTTCCTCAATGTCTTTGGCGAATTACCACAACCCTTGATTGACACGCAAATCCTTGCTGCCTTCTGCGGACGCCCGATGTCATGGGGTTTCGCTTCCATGGTGGAAGAGTATTCCGGCGTTACGCTGGACAAGAGTGAATCGCGCACCGACTGGCTGGCCAGACCGCTGACCGAACGTCAGTGTGAATACGCAGCGGCGGATGTCTGGTATCTGTTACCGATCACCGCAAAGCTTATGGTAGAAACGGAGGCCTCCGGCTGGCTACCTGCGGCGCTGGATGAATGCCGCCTGATGCAAATGCGTCGTCAGGAAGTCGTTGCGCCGGAAGACGCCTGGCGTGATATCACCAATGCCTGGCAATTACGCACACGCCAACTGGCCTGTCTGCAACTGTTAGCCGACTGGCGATTGCGCAAGGCGCGAGAGCGCGATCTGGCGGTGAACTTTGTCGTGCGTGAAGAGCATTTGTGGTCGGTAGCGCGTTATATGCCGGGAAGTCTGGGCGAACTGGACAGCCTGGGCTTATCCGGTAGCGAAATCCGCTTCCACGGTAAAACGTTGCTGGCGCTGGTGGAAAAAGCGCAGGCATTGCCGGAAGAGGCCTTACCGCAGCCGATGCTTAACCTGATGGACATGCCGGGTTATCGTAAAGCGTTTAAAGCGATTAAGTCGCTGATTACTGACGTCAGCGAAACGCACAAGATCAGCGCCGAATTGCTGGCATCGCGTCGGCAAATCAACCAATTGCTGAACTGGCACTGGAAACTGAAACCGCAGAACAATTTGCCGGAGCTGATTTCCGGCTGGCGTGGTGAGCTGATGGCGGAAGCATTACACAATTTATTGCAGGAATATCCACAGTAAAATCTTCCGAAGCCGGACTGGGCGCGCTCAGTCCGGCTTCGGCAAACTACAAATCCAACAGCAGGCGGTTCAAATGAACTTATTTGAGCTTAACGCAAAATGCGCTCGACACCACGACGAGTAAATACCGATTCCTGAATGACGACTTCATTCTCTGTTCCTTCATTTACTCTACCGCCTGGCGAGGAATATTCGCCTTCGGTGTTTTTCCGGACCACGTAAAAATCGATGTCGCCAGGCTGTTTCCCGCCAGTGGTCATTTAGTACAAGTGCTACCGGAATATTACCAGCCAGCGAATGTCTGGGCCGTTTATGTTTCAAAGCTGTCGACGTCAGCGAAAGTGCGGATAACGGTAGAATTTTTACGCCAGTATTTTGCCGAGCACTACCCGAATTTTTCACTGGAGCAGGCCTGATTAATGATTCAATTATCGGGTTGATATCGGGTTAAAACCTGATTTTCTCCTTTCTAAGCCGCTACAGATTGGTTAGCATATTCACCTTTAATCGCGCATGATCGAAAGATAATTAAAGAGGTTAATGTGTTCGCTGAATACGGGGTTCTGAATTACTGGACCTATCTGGTTGGGGCCATTTTTATTGTGTTGGTGCCAGGGCCAAATACCCTGTTTGTACTCAAAAATAGCGTCAGTAGCGGTATGAAAGGCGGTTATCTTGCGGCCTGTGGTGTATTTATTGGCGATGCGGTATTGATGTTTCTGGCATGGGCTGGAGTGGCGACATTAATTAAGACCACCCCGATATTATTCAACATCGTACGTTATCTTGGTGCGTTTTATTTGCTCTATCTGGGGAGTAAAATTCTCTACGCGACCCTGAAAGGTAAAAATAGCGAGACCAAATCCGATGAGCCCCAATACGGTGCCATTTTTAAACGCGCGTTAATTTTGAGCCTGACTAATCCGAAAGCCATTTTGTTCTATGTGTCGTTTTTCGTACAGTTTATCGATGTTAATGCCCCACATACGGGAATTTCATTCTTTATTCTGGCGACGACGCTGGAACTGGTGAGTTTCTGCTATTTGAGCTTCCTGATTATTTCTGGGGCTTTTGTCACGCAGTACATACGTACCAAAAAGAAACTGGCTAAAGTGGGCAACTCACTGATTGGTTTGATGTTCGTGGGTTTCGCCGCCCGACTGGCGACGCTGCAATCCTGATGCTTTCAGCCCGCGTTGCCGCGGGCTTCCCACCTGTAATCCTCCCTGATTCTTCTCTGATCCGGTGCTAAAAAGTAACCAATAAATGGTATTTAAAATGCAAATTATCAGGCGTACCCTGAAACGGCTGGAATAAACCGTTTTCAGCGCATTCACCGAAGGAGGGAAAAGGATGCTGCAAATCCCACAGAATTATATTCATACGCGCTCAACGCCTTTCTGGAATAAACAAACTGCGCCTGCCGGAATATTCGAACGTCATCTTGATAAAGGAACGCGCCCGGGGGTTTACCCACGCCTTTCCGTTATGCATGGGGCGGTCAAATATCTCGGCTACGCTGATGAACACAGTGCAGAGCCTGATCAGGTGATCCTTATCGAAGCGGGGCAGTTTGCGGTGTTCCCTCCAGAAAAGTGGCACAACATTGAAGCCATGACTGACGATACTTATTTCAACATTGACTTCTTCGTTGCTCCTGAAGTCCTGATGGAAGGCACGCAACAACGGAAAGTCATTCATAACGGGAAATGAATCATGGGCAAAGCAACGTATACCGTGACCGTCACCAATAACAGCAATGGCGTTTCTGTCGATTATGAAACAGAGACGCCGATGACTTTGCTGGTGCCAGAAGTGGCGGCTGAAGTGATAAAAGATCTGGTGAATACCGTGCGTTCTTATGACACGGAAAACGAACATGATGTTTGTGGTTGGTAATTATCACTGATCGTTGATGGCGCAATTTCTGCGCCATCGCAAAAAATTCCTCCGTGATGCTCGTCACAAATCTTACCCTCCCGATGTTGTGCTATGCTTTTTATCAGCGACTAACCCGCTAATGCAAAACAGATAAGTGAGGAAACAATGGGCATTCTGTCATGGATTATTTTTGGGCTTATTGCCGGTATTCTGGCGAAGTGGATCATGCCAGGTAAAGATGGTGGTGGATTCTTTATGACTATCCTGCTGGGGATAGTCGGTGCCGTAGTCGGCGGATGGATCAGCACGCTGTTTGGCTTTGGTAAAGTCGATGGCTTCAATTTTGGCAGCTTCGTGGTTGCCGTTATTGGTGCGATTGTTGTGCTATTTATCTACAGGAAGATTAAAAGTTAACGCGTAAATTGCACAAAGGCTGCACACAGGCAGCCTTTGCTATTTTTTTAGATGTGACGTTACCACCATCCCAGCTCAGTGCCGAGTACGACAATAATCGCCACACCCATCATAATAATCGTTGTTTTTTTCATCTTTATGCTCCCGGGGCAGCATAGCCGCCAATAAAAAACCATGCTAAAAATACGACCGCTGTAATAAAGATTACAACCGGAAAAATAATACCGATTCGCATGTTATCACCAATCAAAAGGATGTGAATACGCCTCAGGAATGTAGCGCTGAATGCGTGACAAAAGGTGTTTTCTGTTTATGTTTTTTCTCCTGATACATCGCGATATCGGCAGCATGCAGGGCACTGTCTGCATCGGTCGTTTCAGGATCGACTTCTACTATGCCAAGACTGGCACCAGGATAATACAAATCAACATCACCTAAGTGATATTCTCCGCGTATTTGTTGTTGAATACGTTCTCGCAGCGACGAAATATCCGCATTCTCGTTGTTCAGTGAAACAACCAAAAACTCATCACCGCCGAGACGACCAATAACTTCGCCATTTTGCTGGAGCGTATTAAGGCGCTCGCCAACCTGAATGAGAAACAGATCGCCACTATTATGACCAAAACGATCATTGATTAATTTGAAGTTATCCAGATCGATAAACGCGATCATTATCTTATGGTTAAGATGCCGGGCGAGAGAAAACAGCGTCGTCAGATTTTCAAAAATCGCCCGCCGATTCGGTAGCCCGGTTAACGAGTCGGTATACGATTGCGCAATCAGCGCAGCATTAGCTTCGCGCAGCTGTTCAACCAGTGCCTCTTTTTGAATATATTGTGCAATCAGTCCGGCGAATAACTGTAAGACCTGTTCCGCGCGTTCACTCCACTGGCGCTTCTCACTGCTGGCGGCGCAAAGCGTGCCATAGAATGATCCATCCGGTAAGTGAATTGGCGTGCTCAGAAATGTGGTGATGCCAAGATTGCGTGCCGCAATACAGTCGCCCCAACGGTCAGGGACTTCATCGCTGAAAAAGCAGTTTTCATCAATGGCGCGTTTGCATAACGAGTAATCCCACGAGACGGTAAAATTCTCCGGGATGTGCATTTTCTGGCTATTACGGGCAAACATTATATGCTGCAGGCGCGCTTCGACATCCACTTTGGTCAGGTAGGTTGACTCCATATCAGTGACCATTTCCAGCATCTCCAGAAGCTGTCGAACCAGACTTTCCAGTGACTGTTCTTTGGCAAGGGATTGCGAGACGCGGGCGATAATCTGATCTGACACGAAACAACTCCAGGATACGGCGGGTAAATGCTGATAATTTAATCTTTGCAGGCATGATAAAACATCATCAACAAAGATGAAACAAGGCGTAATATGTTTTGAGTGAATGTAATAAAAATAGTGCTGCAAAACAAAACGATACAGCGATACTCTAAGCCTGGATAAATATGTGAGATCAATAAATGAAAATTATCAGTTTTGTTCTGCCTTGCTTGCTGGTCCTGGCTGGTTGTTCAACCCCTTCTCAGCCAGAAGCACCTAAACCGCCGCAGATTGGTATGGCAAATCCGGCGTCGGTCTATTGCCAGCAGAAGGGCGGGACGCTCATTCCTGTGCAGACAGCGCAAGGGGTCAGCAACAATTGCAAATTACCGGGCGGTGAAACGATTGATGAATGGGCATTGTGGCGACGGGACCATCCGGCTGGTGAAAAATAACCGCCGGATGCTGTACTAAAATCACAAGCTACGTAGCCAGTCTGCCAGCACCAGCGCATGGTTCTGCGTGGTGTTTTTTGCTGAGTAGAGCAGGGTCAGCGGCTGTTTTTTGGCGATGTCTGCCAGCCGCTTTCCTTCTTGCTCGTGTTGCGCCAGTTCTGCAAGATATTGCTCGCGAAAGGTTGCAAAATCGACGACTTCGCCGTGAAAGGCTTTGCGCAGCTCCGTTGACGGCGTGATTTCTTTATCCCATTCATCAAGGGCTAAATCGGTTTTTTTGATACCGCGTGGCCAGAGGCGGTCGACCAGTACGCGATAACCATCGCTCTGTTCAGCCGGATCATAAACGCGTTTGCACTGAATATTCATCGTATTTGTTCTCCCTTTCACGCATGATTTGTCACGTCACTATAGCACCGGATATTAGCGAATTTCTTTGTCTCTCCCGGCGCAAAGTCCGAAAATCGCCATCAGTAGTGAAAGTATTGCAACACCCAGCAGTGGTACGGACCAGTCACCGTTAGCATCGTGTATTTTACCCATCAGCGGCGGCCCACAGGCTGCCAGCAAATACCCGACGGATTGTGCCATCCCCGAGAGTGCCGCCGCCTGATGCGCAGAACTTGCCCGCAGACCAATGAACGTCAACCCCAGTATCATTGTTGCGCCGGAACCAAAACCGAAAAGCAGAGTCCAGGTGATCGCGTGTGCTGGCATAAAGCAGAGCCCAACCGCGCCCACTGCGCACATCAAGGCAACGAACGCTGCAATACCACGCTGATCTTTCATATGATGTAAGAAAAGTGGGATCAGCAAACCGGGAGCTGCTGTGGCTAGTTGCAGCAAACCATGCAGTGAACCCGCCTGTGCTTCGCTATAGCCGTGACTGATGAGAATCGCCGGAAGCCAGCCAATAATCACGTAATAGACCAGTGAGTTGATCCCAAGAAACAATGTTACCTGCCAGGCAAGCGGCGAACGCAAGATACCCCGAGTATGTAAGGCGCGTGAGGTACTCAAATTTGCATGTTGTTGACTTCGCCACTGTGGCAGCCATAAAAAAAGAGCCAGCAGAGGAAAACACATCAGCATGAGCAACGCGCCTTGCCAGCCAAAACCGTTCAAAGCCAGCGGCACTACCATCGCCGATCCCAGTGCCGCCGCAGCTCCCATTGTCAGGGAATATGCGCCGGTAAGTCTGGCGACGGAATGAGGGAAATCGCGTTTAATTAATCCTGGCAGTAAGACATTGCCTAATGCAATCCCACCGCCAATGACCGCTGTACCGCCAAATAATAAGTAAGGCGAAGGGAGAGAGCGAATTGCGATACCTGCACAGATCAAAAGTAACGCGGCAAACAGGCTACGTTCCATACCAAAACGTCGCGCCACCGGGGCGGCCAGCGGTGAGATCAGCGCAAAGGCTAATAATGGCAGGGTGGTCAATAAGCCGGTTTGCGCCGTCGTTAGCGAGTAAGCGGAACGAATCGTATCCAGTAACGGTGCTGCGCCGGTAAAGGTGACGCGTAATGTTGTGGCAATCATCAGAATGCCAGCGATAAGGACAATCCTGTTTTTGCCGCTTAATGAAGTTGAACAGGTCATATGCTTCTCATTGTTACAAACGAGGCTGTACCTTACCGTTTTTATTGTTATGTTGAATCAAGCTAAAATGACAAAATATCGCTAAATTCGGACAAAATGATGCACAGGTTGAATCTCAATGGCTATGAACCCGACCGACACCATGAAGCCGCGGTCGCATTTTGTATTCACGCCGGAACGGATGAGTTAACCAGTCCTGTACATCAGCACCGCAAAGGGCAGTTGATACTGGCACTACATGGTGCAATTACCTGTACGGTGGAAAATGCTTTGTGGATGGTGCCGCCACAATATGCGGTTTGGATACCGGGCGGGGTGAAACATAGCAATCAAGTGACAGCTAACGCTGAACTCTGTTTTCTGTTTATCGAGCCCAGCGCAGTGACAATGCCGACAACATGTTGCACATTGAAAATATCGCCCTTATGCCGGGAATTAATTTTAACCCTGGCAAACAGGACGACGACTCAGCGTGCTGAGCCGATGACCCGCAGATTAATTCAGGTCCTGTTTGATGAACTCCCTCAGCAGCCACAACAACAGCTGCACCTGCCCGTTTCTTCTCATCCTAAAATCCGCACAATGGTGGAGATGATGGCGAAAGAGCCCGTCGAGTGGGGCTCATTGGGGCAATGGGCTGGCTTTTTTGCGATGAGTGAACGCAATCTTGCCCGGCTGATAGTGAAAGAGACGGGGTTGAGTTTTCGCCAGTGGCGTCAGCAGTTACAGCTGATTATGGCGCTTCAGGGATTAGTGAAAGGCGATACTGTACAGAAAGTTGCTCATACGCTGGGGTATGATTCAACAACGGCCTTTATTACAATGTTTAAGAAAGGCCTGGGACAAACGCCAGGCCGATATATTGCGGGATTAACTACTGTTTCCCCACAATCAGCGAAACCAGACCCGCGGCAATAAGCGGGCCGACCGGTACGCCGCGAAACAGCGCCACGCCTAAAACAGTACCTACCAGCAGCCCGGCGACCAGTTGCGGCTGACTGCCCATTAACGTCACGCCGCGCCCACCCAGCCAGGAGACAATAACGCCGACTGCAATTGCCACCAGCGATTTCCAGTTCAGAAACGAGTGAATCAGGGTTGAGGGCGGTAGCGTCCCGCTGGCGATGGGGGCCATAACGCCAATCGTCAGAATGATTATCCCGATACTTAGCCCCTGTTTTTCAATCCACGGGAAAAAGGTGCTTAACGGTGTGACGCGGACAATGATTAACACCAGAATTGAAACGGCGACAGTGGTGTTATGACTGATAAAGCCCAGCGCAGCTAACCCGAGCAGGATCAGCAAAGTGACATCAAACATCGTGGTTTCCTTGCCAAAAAATAATAAGCCTGCTTACTTTACGCTTGCTGCAGGCAGGAAGTAGAAAATCTTTACGTTTTCTGCATAAAAAATCAGGCGAACTGTCATCAAACTGCCATTTGTGCACGCTAACAATAACGTGAAAACAGCTATCTCCCGGGGGCATACTATGAACGATCAAATGTTCGTCGAGACACTGATTATCACGTCATCGTTTTTTGCCATTGCTGCTGTGCTGGTTTTGTCCGTTCTGCTTATTGAACGGACAGGCTAGTTACGCAGTGCGGCGGAAATTGACCAGTTCTGGTTGCGCAATACGCAAATAATCCGCGGTTTTCAAAATAACGGATTTATCCAGCATGCCTGCATTGAAGGCGATTTCATCAAATCGTTCGAAGAGTAGGGGGTCGGCAACCAGTTTGAGTTTTGGATGGAAGCTGAAAGGGGGGATCGCGCCGAAGACACAGCCTGTGAGTTCATCGACTTCCGCCGGGCTGGCCAACGAAGCGCGTAATCCGCCTATATGGCTGGCGAGTTGGCTCAGATCGGCCTGTTGATCGGCAGCGAGGATCGCCAGAACATGTTGATTTACGCCATTGCCTTTGACTTTACATACCAGTGCCTTAGCCCCCTGGCCTAAAGCGGTGCCACGAATTTCTGACACCGCTTCACATTTACCTACCGCTTCATGGGTAACGACGCGGAAGTTAGCACCTTCTTGTGATAATAAAGCGATTAACCGCTGATGCGTCACGCTTTCTTTAGCCATTTCAGTCATTTCATGCTCCTGAGATTACAAGCAAACAACTACAGAAGGTTATCATGAACGGCTGTTTTTGTTCTGCTTATTGACATATAAACGCTCATCGGAAGCTTTATACGCATCATGTAACGTATCGTTTTCTTTCATCGCGTAAATACCGGAAGAGAAGCCGATTTCTTTCTGCGGCGCGATATGTTGCAGACGTTTTTCGATACGTTCAGGCAGTTGTGCTGCAATTTGCGGCGTCGAATCGACAAGAATGATGCAGAATTCATCGCCACCGAGTCGGATGGCATAATCACTTTTACGAATCGATTGTTTAATCGCCTGAGCTAATAACGTAATCGCTAAATCCCCCTCCTGATGACCGAGGGTGTCATTTATTTGCTTTAACTTGTCCATGTCAATAGCAATAAACATCACCGAAGAACCGGATTGCACCAGTTTCTGCAACCGCTGCTCCAGTTCAGGGGTTAAAATTTTGCGATTATAGAGTCCAGTCATCGCATCACTAATATTTTCTCGCGACACATTTTGGTATAAGCGGAAGTGCATCCGCACCATATTCAGCAAAATTAACGCCGTCAAAATCCAGAACAGAACGCTTTTCCACGAAGACGTGATAAAGTAAAGAATATCAATGGATAACGAGACACGAATGCCGCCCGGTAAGTCATGGACGTAACTGACATACTGGAACAGATTATCTTCGCTCTGGTTGATGATAATGTCGCGCCCCGAATCTGTATCGGTTAGCGTGACATTGAGAAAACGCCAGAGGAGAGGGCGGTCATGAGTGTAAAAGATATTCCGCAGATTGTTTTTGTTAATATCCAGCAGCACAATCCCTTTTAGCTGCCCTGCGACATATACCGGCGTCAGCAAACTCATCACGTTCTGTTTAGTACGCTGATCCTGGTAAATGCTCGATAATACGGTACGCCCGGTAAATACTTTTTCAATATCTTTGCGATCGATACCAATACTTCCTGACTGCAGGAAGGACCAGTTATTCATCGCAAAGTATTCAACATTAACCGGCTCATAAAAATAGACATAGCGGTCATTGAGATCGAGATAATAGTGAAATTTCTCTTCGGCCATCCCAAGACCTGAACCGTAATCATCCTGGTGGCGGTTGCCTTCCACTGCCTGATCAAAAGCGGGTAATAGTGCTGCAGCTTCCACAATTGTGTCGCAGTCAGTGGATGCGGTTTGTAGTGTGCCGCGTAAGCCCGGGTATTTATGGGCAGTCAGGTTTAAGCCATGGGTATTATTGGCAGACTCAAAAGCCTCGCAGATGGCGCGCCGCTGTTCTGGCGGCACTTCCGACTGCTCAGCAGCGAGAGCGCGCATCACATGCGCGGCAATACTCTGATTCTGATACTTATCATAAAGAAAGGAAGAGTCTGCTCTCTGCACGATATAGCGCAGATAGGCACTCATTGCTCTGTCGCTGGCGACAAGTTCAAAAATAAGGAAGGAAGATGTCAGCACAATGACACTTGCGGCGATAAAATGCCGGAGCATTCTATGGTGCAATTTCATGATAAATGGCACTCCTTCGGTTAGTGAAACGAGAAAACCAGATAAAGTTCGATTGCGGCCTGGCACAGGGGCGCTAATTATACTCATCTCTGCGCCGCTGGGGAGGGGAAATTTAGGGGTAATAGTAATAAATTGTATGCAAAAGCCACGCAAAAAGCATGGCTCTGAATATTTTTGCACTTAAATATGATGAATAATCACTTTGTTGCCCCCCTCGCTTTTCGCTTCGCGTAAGGCTTTATCTGCTTCCGTCATGACAAGCGAGATATTATGCGTGTCACCCGTTGAAAAAACCGTGCCAATACTGATGGTCATTTGTTCAGGAACATCATATCTGTTACTAAAGCCGGTCAGGAGTTCGACATTTTTACGCATACGTTCCGCAATGATTTTTGCCTGGGCACTATTGAGTTCGGTAAATAGCAAGCCAAACACCTCACCCTCCAGTCGCGCTAAAATATCATCGGGGCGGATGCTTTGCTGGATAATATCGACAATTGATACCAGCACTTTATCACCCACACGATGTCCCCATTGGGCATTGATGCGTTTGAACTGATTAATATCAACCAGCATGACACAAAAGTCCTTAACAACAGGTCGCGACAATAATGACTCTACGCTGTTGAAAAAGTAGCGCCGATTATAAATATTGGTCAGTACATCATGAACTGCCAGTTTGCTGGAGAGTTGCAGTTCCTGAAAAATGTTATAAATCAGAAAAGACACAACAAACAGTTTACTGGAAACTTCAATCCCGCGACTGATATACCAGATGGTGTAATTATACTCATCCAGAGTCAGTAGAAGTAAGTTGCAGCATAGCGATGCCAGACATAATAATGCTATTAACGGCCATAGTTCGCTGGCTAATCGTGTACGCATGATAATAAAGAACAGTAAAAATGCCCACAAACAAACCAATATTTTTGTATAGTTGATTCCCCAGGTCGCAGTATGGTTGTCCGGACAGTAATCGACGACATACAAAGAATAGTCAGCGTTATAACTGCTCAGATTGTGTGCCAGAAGGGGAAAAACTAAAAAAGGAATCAGCGCCAGCAACAGAATGCCAGTTTTCTTCTTATTGTTGTCAAGGATGTTGTCTTTCCCATAACAAAAGAGCGCCAGCGAGGTTAAACAAATGAAACTGAGTTGGCGGAAAATATAGAAAATAGAAACATCATTCGACTTTGTCTGGATCAGTGTACTGCCGTTGATTGGTTTATGGATAATTACAATGGTTTCAACTAAATAGATAAGGCCACTTAAAAATGCAAGGCTTAAAATGAGTGTTGGTAAAATTTGTTTGTTAGTGAAATACTTCATTAACATGAAAAGGAAAATGACGGCGTTAAGGAAAAACAAAGCCACAACAACCATCAGGTAATTCATCTGTGGGATGAGTTTTACATTCGTGTTTTCGTTATATAAGGTAGTAATGCAAAATAAAATTAACGTCAGCAATAAGCTGAAAATAAAAAAGCCTTGAGCTTTTAATTTTTGTGTACCCATAGAAGCCATAAAAAGGAGAGCAATGTGAGTGCTGGATTTTATTGATGGCAGAGATATATAGTTTTGACCAGGATCAATTTTCGTTAACGATAAAAAATAATTAAAGAATAACCCCAGGGAAATACGTGTTGACCGAATCATTTTTCCGAATGATTGTTTTCTGGAACTAAATTGTGTAAAGGTTATGCTGTCATATTTAAAGCGATTGTAAGCTAATGTATGTAATAAAAGAGATAATTTACAGTGAGCTAAAAATCAGCCAGGCGATAATGACCCGGCTGACAGTTTTAGTCTTTAGCTGTTGCATTTTGTTTATGAAACAGTTCACGGAACACCGGATAAATATCATCCTGGTCGCGGATATGCTGCATCGCAAAGTTGTCGAAAGTAGATTGCAGATGCTCATATTCTCGCCACAGTGTCTGATGCGCGCGACGTGTAATTTCGATATAGCTGTAATAACGAACAACGGGTAATATTTTTTTCGCCAGAATTTCATGGCAAAGCGGAGAGTCATCGGCCCAGTTATCGCCGTCTGATGCTTGGGCTGCGTAAATATTCCACTGTGCCGGGTTATAACGCTCTTTCACTACCTCATCCATCAGTTTTAGGGCGCTGGAAACAATGGTGCCGCCAGTTTCCTGCGAGTAGAAAAACTCATGTTCATCGACTTCTTTCGCCTGGGTATGATGGCGGATGTATACGACTTCCACGTTCTTATACGTTCTGCTGAGGAACAGATACAGCAGAATATAAAAACGTTTAGCCATATCTTTAGTGGACTGATCCATTGAACCGGAAACGTCCATCAGGCAAAACATCACTGCCTGGCTGGAGGGATCGGGCCGTTTTTCGTAGTTCTTGTAACGTAAATCGAAAGTGTCAATGAAAGGAACGCGTTCAATTTTGGCGCGCAATTCAGCAATCTCTTTGCGCAGCCGTTCCTCTTCCAGCAGTTGCGCAGGTTCACTGTTGCTGATGATGGCCAAATTCTCTTCCAGTGCATGAAGTTCCCGCCGCTTGCCCGCCGTCATGGCTGTGCGCCGCGCCAGTGAGTTCTGCAATGAACGTACAACGCTGATATTGGCCGGAACGCCGTTAGCGGTATAACCCGCCCGATGCGTTTTATATTCGGTCAGCTGGCGTTGTTGGTTTTGTTTCAGATTCGGTAAGGCCAAATCTTCAAAGAGCAGATCAAGATACTCATCTTTCGAAATCTGAAAGACAAATTCATCCTGACCTTCACCATCCTGGCTGGCCTGGCCCTGACCACTGCCGGAACCTCCGCCACCACCCTGGGGACGCTCAATTCGGTCGTTCTGGACGAAATGGTCATTGCCCGGATGCACGCGGTGGCGCAGGCCTCCACGCCCCTGATGAAACATCGGTTCGCTAATATCTTCCGTGGGAATGGATACGGACTCGCCGCTGTCGACGTCAGTCACCGAACGCTTATTTATGGCCTCGGAGATCGACTGTTTAATTTGCGCTTTATAACGGCGTAAGAAACGCTGGCGATTCACCATGCTTTTATTTTTGCCGTTCAGACGCCGGTCAATAAACCAGGTCATATGCCCCCCGTACTACATTTGCCAACGGTATGCTACGCCTGTGTTGCCGCTTCTCTGGCCCACGGTTCGCTGTCGCTGTAGGCCCGGTAGCATGTGTACCGGGCCAGGGTTGTTAAGACGATTTACGTACGCGCAAATACCATTCGCACAGTAAACGCACCTGTTTACGGGTGTAGCCTTTTTCCATCATACGGTCGACAAAGTCGTCGTGTTTCTTCTGCTCGTCGGTTGACGTTTTGGCGTTAAACGAAATAACCGGCAACAGCTCTTCGGTATTGGAGAACATTTTCTTCTCGATAACCGTGCGCAGTTTTTCATAGCTGGTCCAGTTCGGATTACGTCCGCTGTTATTCGCTCTGGCTCGCAGTACGAAGTTAACAATCTCGTTGCGGAAATCTTTTGGATTACTGATCCCCGCCGGTTTCTCGATTTTCTCCAGCTCGGCGTTAAGAGACTCGCGGTCAAACAACTGCCCGGTATCCGGATCGCGATACTCCTGATCCTGAATCCAGAAATCCGCGTAGGTAACATAACGGTCAAAAATGTTCTGCCCATATTCTGAATAGGATTCAAGGTAGGCCGTCTGGATCTCTTTGCCGATAAACTCGGCATATTTCGGGATCAGATAACCTTTCAGGAACTCCAGATAGCGTTCTGCCTGCTCTTGCGGGAACTGCTCGCGCTCGATCTGCTGTTCCAGGACGTAGAACAGATGGACCGGGTTTGCCGCCACTTCTACATGATCGAAGTTGAACACGCGGGAGAGGATCTTAAACGCAAAACGCGTCGACAGACCGTTCATCCCTTCATCGACACCGGCGTAGTCACGATATTCCTGATACGACTTGGCTTTGGGATCAGTGTCTTTCAAACTTTCACCATCATAAACCCGCATCTTTGAATAAATGCTGGAGTTTTCTGGCTCTTTCAGACGCGAAAGAATAGAAAAACGTGACAGCGTTTCCAGCGTGCCAGGGGCGCAGGGGGCGTGAGTCAATTCACTGTGATTAAGCAATTTCTCGTAGATTTTGATCTCTTCGGAAATGCGCAAGCAATACGGCACCTTCACGATGTAAACACGGTCGAGGAAGGCTTCGTTGTTTTTGTTATTACGGAAAGTGACCCATTCGGATTCGTTCGAGTGGGCGAGAATAATCCCGTTGAACGGCAGGGCGGAGATACCTTCCGTCCCGTTGTAGTTACCTTCCTGGGTGGCGGTTAACAAGGGATGCAGCACTTTTATCGGTGCTTTAAACATCTCGACAAATTCCATGATCCCCTGATTGGCGCGGCACAGCGCACCGGAATAGCCGTAGGCGTCCGGGTCATTCTGCGCGTAGTGTTCGAGTTTACGAATATCGACTTTCCCTACCAGGGCGGAGATGTCCTGGTTGTTCTCATCGCCGGGTTCTGTTTTGGCGATAGCAATTTGTTGCAGAATTGACGGCCAGACCTTCACTACCCGGAACTTAGTGATATCGCCACCAAATTCATGCAGGCGTTTTGCCGCCCACGGCGACATGATGGTGCCGAGATAACGGCGAGGAATGCCATACTCTTTTTCCAGAATCTGCGCATCTTCCTGCGGATTGAAAAGACAGAAAGGATGATCGTTGACCGGGCTACGCTCACCGTTGGCGCTCAATACATAAATCGGTACGAGCTGCATTAATGATTTCAGTCGCTCAGCAAGCGATGATTTACCCCCACCCACAGGCCCCAGCAGATACAGGATTTGTTTCTTCTCTTCCAGCCCCTGAGCCGCGTGTTTCAGATAAGAGACAATCTGTTCAATCGCGTCTTCCATGCCGTAAAACTCTTCAAACGCCGGATAACGTGCAATGACCCGGTTAGAAAAGAGTCGAGAAAGTCTGGGTTCCTGGGCTGTATCGACCATGACAGGCTCACCAATAGCCATCAATAGCCGCTCAGCCGCGTTGGCATAAGCACTGCGATCTTGCCGACAAGTGGTAAGAAACTCCTGCAGTGTGAACTCTTCGTCCTTGGCAGCTTCATATCGCTGGCGATAGTGATCGAATATATTCATGGTATGCCGTCCTTTCGTTTTTTAGCACAGGTTAAGAGCCGTTCATATGAATAGTTGAGGCTCCCGGAAGAGGTAAACTGAACGACGTCTCTTGCTAAAACACAGCAACTCTCATGCCATTTTATTGACGATGAGAACAACGTGCCCGGTGATACACCTTCAAAATTAAGCGTAGATGGCAAATGGAAAACTTGCCTGCACGGCTTTCTTAATTTCAATGGCATATCAACAACTCATCCATAAATTTTGCATAATTAATGTAAATAATAGGGTCGCCGGTAACGCTAAATTCATTTGGCTGTAAGCGTGGTGTCATCTGCGTCAGGAAAATTAAACAGTTACTATAAAAAATGAAAACGTAAAAAGGTTGGGTTTCGATGTATTGACGGGTAAACTTTGTCGCCCGCTAAACATTTGTTTAAGGAATGATTAATTGTGACCAAACTCAAACTTCTGGCACTTGGAGTGCTTATCGCAACGTCTGCAGGCGTAGCGCACGCTGAAGGTAAATTTTCCCTGGGCGCAGGCGTAGGTGTCGTTGAACACCCATATAAAGATTACGATACCGATGTTTACCCAGTACCGGTAATCAACTATGAAGGCGATAACTTCTGGTTCCGTGGCTTAGGTGGTGGTTACTACCTGTGGAATGACGCAACGGACAAACTTTCAATTACCGCTTACTGGTCGCCGCTTTACTTCAAAGCTAAAGACAGTGGCGATCACCAAATGCGTCACCTGGATGACCGTAAGAGCACCATGATGGCTGGTCTGTCTTATGCTCACTTTACCCAGTACGGTTACCTGCGTACCACCCTGGCTGGCGATACCCTGGATAACAGCAACGGCATCGTCTGGGATATGGCCTGGTTGTATCGTTACACCAACGGTGGCCTGACCGTGACTCCGGGTATTGGTGTGCAGTGGAACAGCGAAAACCAGAACGAATACTATTATGGCGTATCGCGCAAAGAGTCCGCTCGCAGCGGTCTGCGTGGCTATAACCCGAACGACAGCTGGAGCCCTTACCTGGAGCTGAGCGCCAGCTACAACTTCCTCGGTGACTGGAGTGTTTACGGTATCGCGCGCTACACCCGTCTGTCTGATGAAGTTACTGACAGCCCAATGGTGGATAAATCCTGGACTGGCCTGATTTCTACCGGGATCACCTACAAATTCTGATAATGCATTTTTCCAGGGCATTTTGTGCATAAAAACAGGGCGTAATGCCCTGTTTTGCATTACGGTGGTGCAATACCTGGGAGGAAGCAATGCAACAAAAAATGATTCAATTTAGTGGCGATGTCTCACTGCCAGCCATAGGGCAGGGAACATGGTATATGGGCGAAGATGCCAGTCAGCGTAAAACAGAAGTTGCTGCACTACGCGCGGGCATTGAACTCGGTTTAACCCTCATTGATACCGCCGAAATGTATGCCGATGGCGGTGCCGAAAAAGTGGTTGGGGAAGCATTAATCGGTCTGCGTGAGAACGTCTTTCTCGTCTCTAAAGTCTATCCGTGGAATGCTGGCGGGCAAAAAGCGATAAATGCATGCGAAGCCAGTTTACGCCGTCTCAATACTGATTATCTCGATCTCTACTTATTACACTGGTCTGGCAGTTTCGCTCTCGAAGAGACTGTCGCAGCGATGGAAAAATTGATCGCCCAGGGAAAAATCCGCCGCTGGGGCGTTTCTAACCTTGATTATGCCGATATGCAGGAACTCTGGCAGCTGCCGGGGGGAAATCAGTGTGCCACTAATCAGGTGCTTTACCATCTCGGTTCACGAGGGATTGAGTACGATCTACTTCCCTGGTGCCAGAAACAGCAGATGCCGGTGATGGCTTACAGTCCATTAGCTCAGGCCGGGCGGTTGCGCAATGGACTGTTAAAAAACGCGGTAGTCAACGAAATTGCACATGCTCACAATATCAGTGCGGCACAAGTATTGTTGGCGTGGGTAATCAGCCATCAGGGTGTGATGGCGATCCCAAAAGCGGCAACTGTCGCACATGTCCAACAAAATGCGGCTGTGCTTGAGGTTGAACTTTCGTCAGCGGAATTAGTTATGCTGGATAAAGCGTATCCGGCACCAAAAGGAAAAACTGCGCTGGATATGGTGTGATGTTGATACGTGCCGGATGCATCGCACCCGGCACACAATATTAACGCAAATTAACGTTTCGCAACGCGAATGGATTGCGCCAGATGTGCAGGTTTCTCTTTGGTGACTTTTTGCGTTTCTGAAGCGTAAGCCGTTTCTACACAAACAAAGGTCTTGTAGCCATCATCCGGCATATCGCCCATGCTAACTGAAAGCGCCGGTCCTGGGTTCCAGCCTACAACGTTCAGATGATGCTGGTGGCCTACGGCGATAATACGATTCAGCGCTTCGTCATTAATTACGCTGCAATCTTGCGGATTCAGATACACGCGATCGGTACGGTCAGGGAAGGTCTGAATACCGTCGGTCAGTACATCTTCTTTCGCGTCATTTACTTTATCAATGAAGCGATCGCCTAGTCCACTGACGCTTACCTTAGCGATATCACCCACGTTAAAGTAGGTATGCAGAGCAGAGGTAGTTTCAAATTCGCCGTGTGCTTCAAGATCGATTTCACAGGTTTTACCCACGTGGAAATGCGCTAACAGCGTAAAGTCGTGCGGCCAGAATTTTTTCGTCTCTTCGCTTTGTGTCAATTCAAAAGTTAGCACTACACCATCAGCATCTTCACGATGTGATTTCAGCGTCCACGGCAGGTTGCGGGCAAAACCGTGCGCAGGCAGACCTTGTTGTGCAGCCGGACCAAACCACGGCCAGCAAAGCGGTATGCCACCGCGAATGGCGACGCCATTTTTGAACGGTGTGTTGTTACTTAACCACAGAACTTCTTCTTCACCCGCAGGTTTCCACGAGAGAAGGTGTGCGCCCTGTAATGCAAAAGAGGCTTTTACCTGGGGATGATCGACCACAATGAGGTCCAGTTCATCCAGTTTACGACGGGAGAGGACAGGGGAGATTTGTTCGATGACCGGAAGGGCAAAAATTTTCTTAATCATGACGCAGTCCTTTAACTTCATTTTATCAGGTAAAAAAAAGAGCGACCGAAGTCGCTCTTTTTAGATCACAGAGTCATCTCAACTTATTTGGAGATGTGAGCGATCAGGTCCAGAACTTTGTTGGAGTAACCGGTTTCGTTGTCGTACCAGGATACCAGTTTCACGAAGTTGTCGTTCAGAGCGATACCCGCTTTAGCATCGAACACGGAAGTGCAAACTTCGCCGTTGAAATCGGTAGATACTACGTCATCTTCGGTGTAGCCCAGAACGCCTTTCATTTCGCCTTCAGCAGCAGCTTTAACGGCAGCTTTGATCTGCTCGTAAGTTGCAGCTTTTTCCAGACGAACGGTCAGGTCAACTACGGATACGTTCGGGGTCGGAACGCGGAACGCCATACCAGTCAGTTTGCCATTCAGTTCTGGCAGTACTTTACCTACAGCTTTAGCAGCACCGGTAGAAGACGGGATGATGTTCTGGGAAGCGCCGCGGCCGCCGCGCCAGTCTTTGTGAGACGGGCCATCAACGGTTTTCTGAGTAGCGGTAGTAGCGTGAACGGTGGTCATCAGACCTTCGATGATGCCGAAGTTATCGTTGATAACTTTAGCCAGCGGAGCCAGGCAGTTGGTGGTGCAGGATGCGTTGGAAACGATGTCCTGGCCAGCATATTTGTCGAAGTTAGCGCCTTTAACGAACATCGGAGTGTTGTCTTTAGACGGACCAGTCATAACCACTTTCTTCGCACCAGCGGTGATGTGTTTACGAGCAGTTTCGTCAGTCAGGAACAGACCAGTTGCTTCAGCGACAACGTCAACACCAACTTCGTCCCATTTCAGGTTAGCCGGATCACGTTCAGCGGTAACACGGATTTTTTTACCGTTAACGATCAGATGACCGTCTTTCACTTCAACGGTACCGTCGAAACGGCCGTGAGTGGAGTCATATTTCAGCATGTATGCCATGTAATCAGCGTCTAACAGGTCGTTGATTGCAACGATCTCGATGTCAGAACGTTTCTGAGCAGCACGGAAAACAATGCGACCGATACGGCCAAAACCGTTGATACCTACTTTGATAGTCATATATTCCACCAGCTATTTGTTAGTGAATAAAAGGTTGCCTGTAAAATTACAAAAACCTTACGCAGCGTCAAGCGGAATCGTGTCAATCATTGCGACAAATCAATCCTGTGCCTAAGCATTACGCGACTGATTCGCCTCACTCTTCCTTTGGGCTTGAGACCACATGGGGTCGGCGCCCCGAATTTTAAAGGGCAATTACGATAAAAATGTGATTTTCATCACGATTTAGGTGCAGCCATTTCGTCGAGATCAAGTTTAGGACAAAATTTTGCCAGTTGGTGTTAATGTTTTGTTAGAATCAGTCACGTAATGTGAGCACGATTAAAGTGAGATGTGAGCAAATGGCTAATAAACCTTCGGCAGAAGAACTGAAAAAAAATTTGTCCGAGATGCAGTTCTACGTGACGCAGAATCATGGGACAGAACCGCCATTTACGGGTCGTTTACTGCATAACAAGCGTGACGGCGTATATCACTGTTTGATCTGCGATGCCCCGCTGTTTCATTCCCAAACCAAGTATGATTCCGGCTGTGGCTGGCCCAGTTTCTACGAACCGGTGAGTGAAGAATCTATTCGTTATATCAAAGACTTGTCACATGGAATGCAGCGCATAGAAATTCGTTGCGGTAACTGCGATGCCCATCTGGGCCATGTCTTCCCTGACGGGCCGCAGCCAACGGGCGAACGTTATTGTGTTAACTCTGCTTCTTTACGCTTCACTGATGGCGAAAACGGCGAAGAAATCAACGGTTGAAAAAACGATTCAGCAACTTATTCCACAGGAGCGGAAAAATTATGAATCTTGATGACATTATCAACAGCATGACGCCTGAAGTATACCAGCGTTTGTCGACCGCCGTTGAACTGGGGAAATGGCCTGATGGCGTTACGTTGACCGAGGAACAAAAAGAGAACTGCCTGCAACTGGTGATGCTGTGGCAAGCCCGCCATAATACCGAAGCACAGCATATGACAATTGACACAAATGGTCAGATGGTCATGAAGAGCAAACAGCAGTTAAAAGAAGATTTTGGTATCTCAGCAAAGCCTATTGCCATGTTTAAGTAAGTGGTTTATCCCCTTTTTGCCGCGGTTATAAAGGGGATAGCCAACAATGACCCCACGACTCATCTCAATTATCTCGCCCCGACCTGGCTAAGTCCCAGTCCGATCTCTTGCAGTCGCGTTCTCACCTGAATGACTTCTCCTGAACTTAAGTCTCAGGCCTATTTGGCCGGTAATCCCTCTCGAATTTGCTCTTTTTGCGTCCCGCCTTCCATCAACCTGTAACAGCCCCAGCCATTTTCTGCGTAATTGTGATCCAAGTTGTAAAACGCAGATCATTATCTGTGTTTTACAGATTTAATGTTGACCTCAAAAATCATGTGGGTAAGTATGATGACCATCTAAGCAAAACAAAACACAGAGGATGACGCAATGAAAGCACTGGCTCGGTTTGGCAAGGCCTTTGGCGGCTACAAGATGATTGATGTCCCACAACCCATTTGTGGCCCGGAAGATGTCGTGATTGAAATTAAAGCCGCGGCAATCTGCGGCGCAGACATGAAGCACTACAATGTCGATAGCGGTTCGGATGAGTTTAACTCTATCCGCGGCCATGAGTTCGCAGGTTGTATTGCGCAGGTTGGTGAAAAAGTCAAAGACTGGAAAGTGGGGCAACGCGTCGTGTCGGATAACAGCGGTCACGTTTGCGGCGTTTGCCCGGCCTGTGAACAAGGTGATTTTCTGTGTTGTACAGAAAAAGTAAACCTTGGTCTGGATAACAATACCTGGGGCGGTGGTTTTTCCAAATATTGTCTTGTTCCTGGTGAAATTCTCAAAATTCATCGTCATGCGTTGTGGGAAATCCCTGATGGTGTTGATTATGAGGACGCAGCCGTACTTGACCCTATCTGTAATGCCTACAAATCCATCGCGCAGCAATCGAAATTCCTCCCTGGTCAGGATGTGGTCGTCATCGGCACTGGCCCACTCGGGCTGTTCTCCGTACAAATGGCGCGGATTATGGGGGCGGTAAATATCGTCGTCGTTGGTCTACAAGAAGATGTGGCGGTCCGCTTCCCGGTTGCAAAAGAACTGGGTGCGACGGCAGTAGTAAATGGTTCTACCGAAGATGTGGTGGCGCGCTGCCAGCAAATTTGTGGCAAAGACAATCTGGGACTGGTGATTGAATGCTCCGGTGCCAATATCGCACTGAAACAAGCCATCGAAATGCTCCGTCCGAACGGGGAAGTGGTACGCGTTGGAATGGGCTTCAAACCTCTTGATTTCTCGATTAATGACATTACCGCCTGGAACAAAAGCATCATTGGGCATATGGCCTATGACTCCACCTCATGGCGTAACGCTATCAGGCTATTAGCCAGCGGCGCGATCAAAGTCAAACCGATGATCACGCATCGTATCGGCCTGTCGCAATGGCGCGAAGGGTTTGATGCGATGGTCGATAAAACTGCAATCAAAGTGATCATGACTTACGACTTTGATGAATAACTACTCTCCTGAAGGAACGTTATCGCATGGAACAGATAACAAAACCGCATTGTGGTGCACGGCTGGATCGCTTACCGGATTGCCGCTGGCATTCGTCAATGTTTGCCATCGTCGCGTTTGGCTTGCTTGTCTGCTGGAGTAATGCCGTTGGTGGCTTGATCCTCGCGCAGCTGAAAGCGTTGGGCTGGACAGATAATTCCACCACTGCCACATTCTCAGCAATCACGACCGCCGGAATGTTTCTCGGTGCGCTGGTGGGCGGCATCATCGGTGACAAAACCGGTCGCAGAAATGCGTTTATCCTCTATGAGGCCATTCATATTGCTTCGATGGTTGTCGGTGCTTTCTCACCGAATATGGATTTCCTTATTGCCTGCCGTTTTGTGATGGGCGTTGGGCTGGGAGCTTTACTGGTTACACTGTTTGCTGGTTTCACCGAATATATGCCCGGAAGAAATCGCGGAACGTGGTCCAGTCGGGTTTCCTTTATTGGTAACTGGTCATATCCGCTCTGTTCATTGATTGCGATGGGACTCACGCCGCTGATTAGTGCAGAGTGGAACTGGCGGGTACAACTGCTTATCCCTGCAATATTGTCACTTATCGCTACGGCGCTGGCCTGGCGCTACTTTCCTGAATCCCCGCGCTGGCTGGAATCGCGCGGACGTTATCAGGAAGCCGAGAAAGTCATGCGGAGTATAGAAGAAGGCGTCATACGCCAGACGGGTAAACCTTTGCCGCCTGTGGTTATTGCTGATGACGGTAAAGCACCACAAGCGGTGCCGTATTCAGCCTTACTGACAGGAGTATTACTGAAACGCGTGATATTAGGCTCTTGTGTGCTGATTGCCATGAACGTTGTGCAGTACACACTAATTAACTGGTTGCCAACGATATTCATGACCCAGGGAATTAATTTAAAAGACTCGATTGTTTTAAATACCATGAGTATGTTTGGCGCGCCATTTGGTATTTTTATTGCCATGCTGGTGATGGATAAAATTCCGCGTAAAACAATGGGGATGGGGCTATTAATCCTGATTGCGGTGCTCGGATATATCTATTCACTGCAAACCAGTATGTTGCTCATAACGCTGATTGGTTTCTTCCTGATTACTTTCGTCTATATGTACGTTTGCTATGCCTCGGCAGTGTATGTCCCTGAGATCTGGCCAACAGAGGCCAAACTCCGTGGCTCCGGTCTGGCGAATGCGGTAGGGCGAATCAGTGGTATTGCCGCGCCTTATGCCGTTGCAGTGCTGCTCAGTAGTTATGGCGTAACGGGAGTCTTTATTCTTCTGGGGGCTGTTTCAATTATTGTCGCAATTGCTATCGCCACCATTGGAATTGAAACCAAAGGTGTCTCCGTTGAAAGTTTAAGTATTGATGCAGTAGCCAATAAATAATACTGGTGGATTCAAAATGAAAAATTCAAAAGCAATATTGCAGGTGCCGGGCACAATGAAAATTATTTCAGCAGAAATACCTGTGCCTAAAGAAGATGAAGTTTTGATTAAAGTGGAATATGTCGGTATTTGTGGTTCAGATGTACATGGTTTTGAATCAGGCCCGTTTATTCCTCCTAAAGACCCAAATCAAGAAATTGGCCTGGGTCATGAATGCGCCGGGACGGTTGTGGCTGTGGGAAGCCGCGTGCGCAAATTTAAACCGGGGGATCGGGTAAATATCGAACCTGGCGTTCCTTGCGGTCACTGTCGTTACTGTCTGGAAGGCAAATATAACATTTGCCCGGACGTTGATTTTATGGCGACACAACCCAACTACCGCGGCGCATTAACGCACTATCTGTGTCATCCGGAGAGCTTTACTTACAAACTGCCAGACAATATGGACACGATGGAAGGGGCGCTGGTGGAGCCTGCCGCAGTCGGGATGCATGCCGCGATGCTGGCAGATGTTAAACCTGGTAAGAAGATAATTATTCTGGGAGCGGGTTGTATTGGTTTGATGACGTTGCAAGCGTGCAAATGCCTGGGAGCAACGGAAATTGCCGTCGTTGATGTGCTGGAAAAACGTCTGACAATGGCGGAACAGCTCGGCGCGACAGTGGTTATTAACGGCGCAAAAGAAGACACTATTGCACGCTGTCAGCAATTTACCGAAGACATGGGCGCAGATATTGTTTTTGAAACAGCGGGTTCTGCGGTCACCGTTAAACAGGCACCTTATCTGGTCATGCGCGGCGGTAAAATTATGATTGTTGGTACTGTACCCGGCGATTCGGCAATCAATTTCCTCAAAATCAATCGCGAAGTCACTATCCAGACGGTATTCCGCTATGCCAATCGTTATCCGGTCACGATTGAAGCTATTTCCTCAGGGCGATTCGATGTGAAATCGATGGTGACGCATATTTACGATTATCGGGATGTACAACAGGCATTTGAAGAGTCAGTTAACAACAAACGCGACATTATTAAAGGCGTTATTAAAATTAGCGATTAATTAATACGGGAGAACAGAACATGCTCGCAGATATCAGATATTGGGAAAACGATGCCACAAATAAACATTATGCAATTGCCCATTTTAACGTATGGAATGCAGAAATGTTGATGGGCGTTATCGACGCAGCCGAAGAAGCGAAATCACCGGTTATTATTTCTTTTGGCACAGGTTTTGTCGGCAACACCTCATTTGAAGATTTCTCTCACATGATGGTATCAATGGCACAAAAAGCAACGGTGCCGGTAATAACTCATTGGGATCATGGTCGGAGTATGGAGATTATTCATAACGCCTGGACTCATGGTATGAATTCATTAATGCGTGATGCTTCTGCATTTGATTTCGAAGAAAATATTCGTTTAACCAAAGAGGCTGTTGATTTCTTCCATCCGCTGGGTATTCCGGTAGAGGCGGAATTAGGGCATGTTGGTAATGAAACCGTTTATGAGGAAGCGCTGGCGGGCTATCACTATACCGATCCTGACCAGGCGGCTGAATTTGTTGAACGTACGGGCTGTGACTCATTGGCTGTCGCCATCGGCAACCAGCATGGGGTTTATACGTCAGAGCCACAATTGAACTTTGAGGTCGTCAAACGCGTACGCGATGCTGTTTCTGTTCCGCTGGTTTTGCATGGCGCATCAGGGATCAGTGATGCCGACATTAAAACTGCAATTTCGTTGGGTATTGCGAAAATCAACATTCATACGGACCTCTGTCAGGCCGCAATGGTAGCAGTGAAAGAAAACCAGGATCAGCCTTTCCTGCATTTAGAACGTGAAGTGCGTAAAGCTGTAAAAGAACGGGCATTGGATAAAATTAAACTGTTCGGTTCTGATGGCAAAGCGGAATAATAATATGGATAATCTCGACGTTATTTGTATAGGTGCCGCTATTGTTGATATTCCATTGCAACCGGTCAGTAAAAATATCTTTGATGTGGATTCTTATCCTCTTGAAAGAATCGCAATGACCACCGGGGGGGATGCAATAAATGAAGCAACAATTATTTCTCGTCTGGGCCATCGCACAGCATTAATGAGTCGTATTGGTAAAGATGCCGCAGGGCAATTTATTCTCGACCATTGCCGCAAAGAGAATATTGATATTCAAAGCCTGAAGCAGGACGTCAGCATAGATACCTCTATTAACGTTGGACTGGTGACGGAGGATGGCGAGCGGACCTTTGTCACAAACCGTAACGGCAGTCTGTGGAAATTGAATATTGACGATGTTGATTTTGCACGGTTTTCTCAGGCGAAATTATTATCACTGGCCAGTATTTTCAACAGTCCTCTATTGGATGGTAGAGCGCTAACAGAAATTTTTACGCAAGCTAAAGCCCGGCAGATGATTATCTGTGCCGATATGATCAAACCGCGGTTGAATGAAACGCTGAATGATATTTGCGAAGCATTGAGTTATGTCGATTATCTGTTTCCTAATTTTGCCGAGGCAAAATTACTCACCGGGAAAGAGACACTGGATGAAATTGCTGACTGCTTTCTTGCGTGCGGCGTAAAAACGGTGGTGATTAAAACGGGTAAAGACGGCTGCTTTATCAAGCGTGGTGACATGACGATGAAGGTGCCGGCGGTCGCAGGAATAACCGCTATCGACACCATTGGTGCGGGCGATAACTTTGCTTCAGGTTTTATTGCAGCACTGTTAGAAGGTAAAAATCTGCGTGAATGCGCACGCTTTGCCAATGCAACGGCGGCTATCTCGGTTCTAAGCATCGGCGCCACCACCGGTGTAAAAAACAGAAAGCTGGTCGAACAATTGCTGGAAGAATACGAAGGATAATGAAGGCAAATGAAAAAGATACCTTTAGGCACAACGGATATAACGCTTTCGCGAATGGGGTTGGGGACATGGGCCATTGGCGGCGGTCCTGCATGGAATGGCGATCTCGATCGACAAATATGCATTGATACGATTCTTGAAGCCCATCGTTGCGGCATTAACCTGATTGATACTGCGCCAGGATATAACTTTGGCAATAGTGAAGTTATCGTTGGTCAGGCGTTAAAAAAACTGCCCCGTGAACAGGTTGTAGTAGAAACCAAATGCGGCATTGTCTGGGAACGAAAAGGGAGTTTATTCAACAAAGTTGGCGATCGACAGTTGTATAAAAACCTTTCTCCGGAATCTATCCGCGAAGAGGTAGAAGCCAGCTTGCAACGTCTGGGTATTGATTACATCGATATCTACATGACGCACTGGCAGTCGGTGCCGCCATTTTTTACGCCGATAGCTGAAACTGTCGCAGTGCTTAATGCGTTAAAGGCCGAAGGGAAAATTCGCGCTATAGGCGCTGCTAACGTCGATGCTGACCATATCCGCGAGTATCTGCAACATGGTGAACTGGATATTATTCAGGCGAAATACAGTATCCTCGACCGGGCAATGGAAAACGAACTGCTGCCGCTATGTCGTGATAATGGCATTGTGGTACAGGTCTACTCTCCGCTAGAGCAGGGATTGTTGACCGGGACCATCACGCGTGATTACGTTCCGGGCGGCGCTCGGGCAAATAAAGTCTGGTTCCAGCGAGAAAACATGCTGAAAGTGATTGATATGCTTGAACAGTGGCAGCCACTCTGTGCTCGTTATCAGTGCACAATTCCCACTCTGGCACTGGCGTGGATATTAAAACAGAGTGATTTAATCTCCATTCTTAGTGGGGCTACTGCGCCGGAACAGGTACGTGAAAATGTCGCGGCACTGAATATCAACTTATCGGATGCAGACGCAACATTGATGAGGGAAATGGCAGAGGCCCTAGAGCGTTAAATACTCAACACGATTCACCTCTGTTTCTGTGAAAACTGTGATGAAAATCTGTGATTCAGACATGTTATTTTGAAAGTAAACATCGATTATGCGATAATTGCGCTAATGTGATGTAAAAAGATACAGGGGTGTAATCGTGGCGGCAAAAGACAGGATTCAGGCAATTAAGCAAATGGTTGCCAACGATAAAAAGGTGACAGTCTCAAATTTGAGTGGGATTTTTCAGGTAACCGAAGAAACCATTCGCCGCGATCTTGAGAAGTTGGAAGATGAAGGCTTTTTGACCAGAACCTATGGTGGTGCTGTTTTAAATACAGCGATGTTGACGGAGAATATCCATTTTTATAAGCGCGCTTCATCGTTTTATGAAGAGAAGCAGCTTATTGCACGCAAGGCACTACCCTTCATCGACAATAAAACCACCATGGCAGCCGATTCCAGTAGTACCGTAATGGAATTGCTCAAATTGTTACAGGACCGTAGTGACCTGACGTTGCTAACCAACTCGGCGGAAGCGATTCATGTTCTGGCTCAGTCAGAAATTAAAGTCGTTTCAACGGGTGGGGAACTAAACAAAAATACACTTTCACTGCAAGGAAGAATTACTAAAGAGATCATCAGCCGCTACCATGTCGATATCATGGTAATGAGTTGTAAAGGTCTTGATATTAACAGCGGCGCGCTGGACTCTAATGAAGCGGAAGCTGAAATCAAAAAGACAATGATCCGTCAAGCGACAGAAGTTGCGTTATTGGTTGATCACTCTAAGTTTGATCGCAAAGCTTTTGTCCAGTTAGCTGACTTTAGTCATATTAATTACATAATAACTGATAAATCACCGGGTGCAGAGTGGATAGCATTTTGCAAAGACAATAATATCCAGCTGGTGTGGTAATTTAAGCACACATTGTCAATATTATTTGTTCCTGCGCCTGGAAATAAAATGATGATAAAGATGCGGCAAGTGAATTTGCCGCAATTGCTACCTTTTTTAGCAAATCCGAGGCACCCAATGGAACAATATGATCAAATTGGCGCAAGACTGGACCGCTTGCCTTTGGCCCGGTTTCATTATCGTATATTTGGTATAATAAGCTTTAGTCTGTTATTAACGGGTTTTTTGAGTTACTCCGGTAATGTCGTCTTAGCAAAGCTGGTAAGCAATGGATGGTCAAATAATTTCCTCAATGCCGCCTTTACCTCGGCATTAATGTTTGGTTATTTCATCGGCTCTCTTACCGGTGGGTTTATTGGTGACTACTTTGGGCGGCGCAGGGCGTTTCGCATAAATCTTCTCATCGTCGGTATTGCGGCAACAGGGGCCGCTTTTGTCCCTGATATGCACTGGCTCATCTTCTTTCGCTTCCTGATGGGAACAGGAATGGGGGCGCTGATTATGGTTGGCTATGCCTCATTTACGGAGTTTATCCCCGCGACGGTGCGTGGAAAATGGTCCGCGCGGCTCTCATTTGTTGGTAACTGGTCGCCCATGCTCTCTGCGGCGATAGGCGTGGTGGTTATCGCTTTTTTTAGTTGGCGGATAATGTTTCTGCTGGGCGGTATTGGCATACTGTTAGCGTGGTTTCTCTCAGGTAAATACTTTATTGAGTCGCCACGATGGCTGGCAGGGAAAGGGCAAATCGCAGGTGCAGAAAGCCAACTTCGTGAAGTAGAGCAGCAAATTGAAAGAGAGAAGAGTATTCGTTTACCCCCGCTTACTTTGAACCAGAGCAACAGCAAGGTTAAGGTAATCAAGGGTACCTTCTGGCTCCTGTTTAAAGGGGAAATGTTACGACGTACATTAGTCGCGATTACTGTTTTAATTGCAATGAACATTTCGCTTTATACCATCACCGTATGGATACCGACCATATTTGTTAACTCCGGCATTGATGTTGATAAATCAATATTAATGACCGCTGTTATTATGATTGGCGCTCCGGTAGGGATATTTATTGCGGCATTAATTATTGATCATTTTCCTCGTCGATTATTTGGCTCTGCCTTACTTATTATTATTGCTGTGTTAGGCTATATCTATTCAATTCAGACTACAGAGTGGGCGATTTTAATCTATGGCCTGGTGATGATCTTCTTTTTATACATGTATGTGTGCTTCGCGTCGGCGGTTTATATCCCGGAACTTTGGCCAACGCATTTACGCCTGCGTGGTTCGGGTTTCGTTAATGCCGTCGGACGGATCGTCGCAGTCTTCACGCCCTATGGCGTTGCGGCATTATTAACACATTATGGGTCGATCACGGTGTTTATGGTGCTTGGTGTCATGTTAGTGCTCTGTGCGCTGGTTCTCTCCATTTTTGGCATCGAAACGCGGAAGGTGTCGCTGGAAGAGATTTCTGAGGTGAATTAAATCTTTCGTTGATGGCGTCAATTACCAGATGTATCACTGATGTGTTTTATCTGGCCTACAATGCCAGTACAGAATTGTAGGCCAGCGTAAAATTACTCCTGCGTTTCTTCCCAGTCTGCCAGCGTATATAGCGTTGCCCCAGCTGCTGACATCTCCATAAACGCGTGCGCACTGTCCTGTGGCTGGATATTTACGCCACGACAACCATCGGTAATCACGTTCACCTTATAGCCTAACTGTAACGCGTCCAGCACGGTAAACTTAACGCAATAGTCAGTAGCCAGACCCATAACGATCAATTCATTGATTACATGAGCGCGCAACCAGTCATCGAGCGCAGTTTTCTGCCGACGGCCGTTATCAAAAAAGGCACTGTAACTGTCAACTAAAGGATTTTCGCCTTTATGGAACACCGCTGCGATCGCTTTTTGCTTCAGTAACGGATGTAATTGTGCGCCTTCACTGTTCTGCACACAGTGATCGGGCCAGAAGGTTTGTGGCAAACCGTCGAGTTGGCCCGGCGTATAAGGCTCTACACCGTGCTGACTGGCAAAACTGCCGTGATTCGCCGGGTGCCAGTCCTGACTGGCGATAACCGCTTCACCGCGCGACTGGCACCAGTCAATCAGGCGGTTAGCGACATCCACCGTACTGTCACCTTCCGGCACGGCGAGCGCGCCACCAGCACAGAAATCATTTTGTAAATCGACCAGTAACAGGGCGCGAGGGGGCATTGCAGTCTCCTTAATCATCCGGCGTCAGTTCGCCACGCAGGTTTTGGCTCATGGCCTTGCGAATGGTTTCAGTATCAAGTTCCTGGCTAAGCAGGTAATGCAGTTTGGTTAGCGTGGCTTCTACAGTCATATCTGCACCGCCAATAACGCCGGCATGGGCGAGGGCGTTACCGGTGGCATAACCACCCATGTTCACTTTACCGGACATACATTGTGTCAGGTTGACCACCACAATACCGCGATCGCTGGCTTCTTGTAATTCCTGCAGGAAGGCTTTGTTTTGTGGCGCATTACCCACGCCATATGAGCGCAGAATCAATGCTTTCACAGGTTGGCGCAGAAAATTGCGCACGACGTCAGCAGAAATCCCCGGATAAATCGTCACTACGCCAATTGGTTGCGGCGTGATTGGATGAACGATCAATGCCCCTTCACCGTGCGGGACGGGTGGCGTATTCAAACGACGAATATGGATACCTGCTTCCAGTAACGGAGGAAGGTTTGGAGAGGCAAACGCATCAAAACCATCGGCATGTGCTTTGGTGGTTCGGTTGCCACGATACAGTCGATTATTAAAAAAGAGAGTTACTTCGTTGATAGGATAATTCGCCGCAACGTACAACGCATTCAGCAGATTAATTTGTCCGTCAGAGCGTAACTCAGCCAGCGGGATTTGTGACCCTGTCACAATGACCGGTTTACCGAGATTCTCGAGCATGAACGACAGTGCAGAGGCGGTATACGCCATCGTGTCTGTACCGTGCAGAATGACAAAACCATCATAATCGTCATAGTGCGCTTTAATATCTTCAGCAATATGCTGCCAGTCTTCTGGCGTCATATCAGAAGAATCCATCAATGGCGTATATTCATGAATGGTGAAATCTGGCATCTCCGGGCGATGGAATTCCGGCATCAGCGCCAGTTGGCGCTGTAGATGACCTGACACCGGAATATAACCCTGCTCGGAACGCTGCATCCCGATGGTCCCGCCCGTGTAGGCGACGTAAATTGATTTCTTTTGCATGATATTGATATGAATGATATCGAAAGAGCAAAAGTATATACGTGAGGCAGGGGGAGCGCACCTGATACTATGAGGATAAGGAAATATGTGGCGAGACAGCGGGAAGAGGATTCGTCGACGTAAAAAGTAATGTGGCCGACGATCTGTCGGCCACTTAGTACAAGACTTAACGCACGTTGGCGCAGGTCAGGCAAAACGCATAACGGTTTTGTGGGTCGTTAAACGCGGCCAGCTTGTCGCTTTCACTTTTAACGGTAGAGGCTACCGAGGCCAGCGGTGCAGGTAACATGGCCTGGAACGCATCTGGCAACATTGCCCGGACAGAACCAGACATGTTGTCCATCACTTTGTCGAAGAAGGTCGGTTCATCAACGTAGTATTCCAGATGCCACTGTTTCACTTTTGCCAGCTCTGCTGCTTTGGCGACCGCATCATCGAAATCCCCGAGACTATCGACCAGCCCGTTAGCTTTTGCATCCTGACCGGTCCAGACGTGACCCTGGGCGATTTTATCAATCTGCTCCGGCGTTGAATGACGCGCATCAGCAACCAGCGTGATAAAGCGTTTATAGCCATTCTCAATGCTTAACTGCATCATCTGCTGCGCTTCCGGCGGCAGTGCCCTGGTGATAGAAACATCTGCCAGCGGTGAAGTTGAGACACCATCAGTATGAACACCAATCGAATCCAGACTATTTTCTACGGTGGTGATCACGCCGAAGATACCGATAGAACCGGTCAGGGTGCTGGGGTTAGCCACAATGTAATTAGCTGGTGTGGAAATCCAGTAACCACCAGATGCCGCCATGCCGCCCATCGATACAACCACAGGCTTACCCGCTGCCCGGGCTGCTGCCAGTTCAGCGCGAATCACTTCAGACGCGGTAACGCTGCCGCCGGGACTATTAACACGCAGAACAATCGCTTTCACTTTCGGGTCAAGGCGAGCGTCGCGGATTTGTGCCGCAGTGGTATCACCGCCAACATTCCCCTGAGTTTCCTCGCCATCCATAATTGCGCCATTAGCGAAGACGACACCGATACTGTCACCGGTATCTGCCGGCGTTTTCAATGCGTAATCGTAATAACTGATGGCGCGATAATTTTTATCAGTTTTACTCCAGCCGAACTCTTTGGTCAGAGTTTTTTCGATTTCGGCACTCGATGCCAGTGCATCGACCAGCTTGTTTTCCAGCGCATATTTCGCGGTATCGCCACCGGTTTTGGTTAAACCCTCAAGCAACCCTTGCGCGCCAGGGAATACCTGCTGAGCAGGGATCTGGCGGTTAGCGGCAACAGTATTCAGATAGTTTTGCCACAGCTCACCAATCCAGCGGCTGTCAGCTTCGCGGGCTGCCGGCGACATATCATCACGAATAAACGGTTCAACGGCAGATTTATACGTACCCACGCGGAACACATGGGTGGAAACTTTCAGCTTATCCAGTAACGATTTGTAGTACAGACCGTTGGTGGCAAAGCCGTGCAGATCAACCACGCCTTGCGGAGACAGCCAAATTTTATTGGCGAAACTGGCGAGATAATATTGCCCCTGGCTGTAGTTCTCGCCAACGGCATAAACCGGTTTCCCGCTATCACGAAACTCTTTCAGAGCTTTGCCGATGTACTGCATAGACGGCTGGTCGCCGCCTGCGAAGTTTTTCAGATCCATCACAATACCGGTGATATTGCGGTCGTCCTTCGCCTGGCGAATGGTGTTGACGATATCAAACAGTGAGTTTTCCTGCAGACGATCGGAACTGGCACCAAGCAGCTGGCGGCTTAATTTACTAAACCGCTGAGAACTGTCGGGTTTATCGACGATCACACCAGAAATGTCCAGCAGCAGTGCGCCACGACTGGCCGTTTCTTTCGAATCACCACCACTGACCTGCATCCAGATCCCCACACCAACCAGCACGAGAAAAATAAAGAACAGGTTAAGTACCATTTCACGGACGAAATTCAGCAGACGCCACGTCCATTTAAAAAATCCGGCAATAAATCGCCAAAGGGTTCGCATGTATTCTCCCAACTTAAGGTCACACCTGTTTCAGGCGCAATAGATGTGGTTATCGTAATGACCCAACCGGCACTTGTCAGCAGGAATTGCGGACTGGGCTGTAACAAAATCCACTCTCGTGTTAATTTTGTGAATAAATATCATGACAGGAGTTAATCAAATGGATGCACTCGAACTATTGATCAATCGCCGTAGCGCCTCCCGCCTGGCTGAACCCGCGCCAACGGGTGAACAACTGCAAAACATCCTGCGTGCGGGTATGCGTGCGCCGGACCATAAGTCCATGCAACCGTGGCATTTCTTTGTGATTGAAGGGGAAGGGCGCGAGCGTTTCAGCGCTGTACTGGAGCAGGGGGCGATTGCTGCCGGTAGTGATAACAAAGCAATCAACAAAGCGCGTAATGCGCCGTTCCGCGCACCGCTCATCATAACGGTGGTGGCGAAATGCGAAGAAAATCATAAAGTCCCGCGCTGGGAACAGGAAATGTCTGCGGGATGCGCGGTCATGGCGATGCAAATGGCAGCAGTTGCCCAGGGGTTTGGCGGCATCTGGCGCAGTGGTGCATTAACTGAAAGTCCGGTAGTCCGTGAAGCATTCGGTTGCCGTGAGCAGGATAAAATTGTCGGTTTTCTCTACCTCGGTACGCCGCAGTTGAAAGCATCTACGTCGATAAACGTCCCGGACCCGACGCCGTTTGTGACTTATTTCTGATAATTGTCGCGAAACTGTCTGGATTGTGAGCAAAGGCGCAGGAATTCAGACACTCTCACTTATCACTTCATGGAATGAGGGTTACCATACCCGGATTGCATTGACAGGAGATGTCCATGAGCGAGAACTCGATTCGTTTGACCCAATACAGCCACGGCGCTGGTTGCGGCTGTAAAATTTCCCCAAAAGTGTTGGAAACCATCCTGCACAGTGAGCAGGCGAAGTTTGTTGATCCGAATTTGCTTGTGGGTAATGAAACCCGCGACGATGCGGCGGTATACGATCTGGGCAATGGCACCAGCGTTATCAGTACCACCGACTTCTTTATGCCGATCGTTGATAATCCTTTCGATTTTGGCCGCATTGCGGCGACTAACGCCATCAGCGATATCTTTGCTATGGGCGGCAAACCGATTATGGCGATTGCGATCCTCGGCTGGCCGATTAACAAACTTTCCCCGGAAATTGCCCGCGAAGTGACCGAAGGTGGACGCTATGCATGCCGTCAGGCGGGGATTGCGCTGGCTGGCGGTCACTCCATCGATGCGCCGGAGCCGATTTTTGGTCTGGCGGTAACGGGGATCGTACCGACCGAGCGGGTGAAGAAAAACAGTACCGCACAAGCCGGATGCAAACTGTTCCTGACGAAACCGCTGGGGATTGGCGTTCTTACCACGGCTGAGAAAAAATCACTGCTGAAACCAGAACATCAGGGACTGGCGACGGAAGTGATGTGCCGGATGAACATCGCAGGCGCGTCCTTTGCCAACATCGAAGGCGTAAAAGCGATGACCGACGTTACGGGTTTTGGTTTACTGGGGCATTTAAGCGAAATGTGTCAGGGCGCAGGTGTGCAGGCGCGCGTCGACTATGACGCGATCCCGAAATTGCCGGGGGTTGAAGAGTACATTAAGTTGGGCGCAGTGCCTGGCGGCACCGAACGTAACTTTGCCAGCTACGGTCATCTGATGGGTGAAATGCCGCGTGAAGTGCGCGATCTGCTGTGCGATCCGCAAACTTCTGGCGGTTTGCTGCTGGCGGTCATGCCGGAAGCAGAAAATGAGGTCAAAGCTACAGCCGCCGAGTTTGGCATTGAACTGACGGCGATTGGCGAACTGGTGCCAGCGCGCGGCGGTCGTGCCATGGTTGAGATCCGTTAATTCAATGCGGTTGTTTATTGCCGAAAAACCGAGTCTGGCGCGCGCCATTGCTGATGTCCTGCCTAAACCGCACCGGAAAGGCGATGGCTTTATCGAGTGCGGTAATGGTCAGGTGGTGACCTGGTGTATCGGTCACCTGCTTGAGCAGGCGCAGCCAGACGCCTACGACAGCCGCTATGCGCGCTGGAATCTTGCGGATTTGCCAATTGTCCCGGAAAAGTGGCAATTACAGCCCCGACCCTCCGTGACTAAACAACTTAATGTCATCAAACACTTCCTGCATGAAGCCAGCGAAATCGTTCACGCCGGAGACCCGGATCGCGAAGGGCAACTGCTGGTGGATGAAGTGCTGGACTACCTGCAACTAGCACCGGAAAAGCGCCAGCAGGTACAGCGTTGTTTGATAAACGACCTGAACCCGCAGGCGGTTGAGCGGGCGATCGATCGTCTTCGCTCCAATAGCGAGTTTGTACCGCTGTGCGTTTCTGCACTGGCGCGGGCGCGGGCTGACTGGCTGTACGGCATTAATATGACCCGTGCGTATACCATTCTCGGCCGCAATGCCGGTTATCAGGGCGTGCTTTCCGTGGGACGCGTGCAGACGCCCGTACTCGGACTGGTGGTGCGCCGCGACGAAGAGATTGAAAACTTCGTGGCGAAAGACTTCTTTGAAGTCAAAGCACATATCGTGACACCTGCAGATGAGCGGTTTACCGCTATCTGGCAACCGAGCGAAGCGTGTGAACCGTACCAGGATGAAGAAGGGCGCTTGTTACATCGTCCACTGGCGGAGCATGTGGTTAACCGCATTAGTGGTCAACCAGCTATTGTCACCAGCTATAACGATAAACGGGAATCAGAATCCGCGCCGCTGCCTTTTTCGCTTTCGGCGTTGCAGATTGAAGCGGCTAAACGTTTTGGTCTGAGCGCGCAGAACGTGCTTGATATCTGCCAGAAGCTGTACGAAACGCACAAGCTAATCACTTATCCGCGTTCCGATTGCCGCTATTTGCCAGAAGAACATTTTGCCGGACGCCACGCGGTGATGAATGCTATCAGCGTTCATGCACCGGATCTGTTGCCGCAGCCAGTGGTAGATCCAGATATACGCAACCGCTGTTGGGATGACAAAAAGGTCGATGCGCACCACGCCATCATTCCGACCGCACGGAGTTCTGCGATCAACCTGACGGAGAACGAAGCGAAGGTCTATAACCTGATTGCCCGTCAGTATTTGATGCAGTTCTGCCCGGATGCGGTGTTCCGCAAGTGTGTTATCGAACTGGACATTGCCAAAGGCAAATTTGTCGCTAAAGCCCGTTTTCTTGCTGAAGCAGGCTGGCGCACGCTGTTAGGCAGCAAAGAGCGCGATGAAGAAAACGACGGCACGCCGCTGCCTGTGGTGGCGAAAGGCGATGAATTGTTGTGCGAAAAAGGTGAAGTGGTAGAGCGGCAAACCCAGCCGCCACGCCATTTTACCGATGCAACACTGCTTTCGGCGATGACCGGGATCGCACGCTTTGTGCAGGACAAAGATCTGAAAAAGATCCTTCGTGCGACCGATGGTCTGGGGACAGAAGCGACTCGCGCCGGGATTATTGAACTGCTGTTCAAGCGAGGCTTCCTGACCAAAAAAGGGCGCTATATCCACTCCACCGACGCCGGAAAAGCGCTATTCCATTCGCTGCCAGAAATGGCGACGCGACCGGACATGACCGCGCACTGGGAATCGGTGCTGACGCAAATCAGCGAAAAGCAGTGTCGCTATCAGGACTTTATGCAGCCGCTGGTGGGGACATTGTACCAGTTGATTGATCAGGCTCGTAGCACTCCGGTCAGACGGTTTAAAGGAATTGTGGTACCAAGGAACGGAGACGAGAAAAATAAAGACGTGAAAAAAAGGGTCAAAAAAACTGCGCAGAAAAAGGATGCTACAGTTAAGCGTGACTGAACAATAGGGGTGTAATTCCGAAAATAAAGCCGAGTATGTTTATTAACATGTTCGGCTTTATTTTTATCGATATACTTCCATTGAATTATTTGATAAGCATACCTATAAGGATATATACATGAAAAAAACATTCATGGGAATTATTGTTTTATCGTCACTGTCACACTTTGCGGCGGCTGAAAGTTACACTGAAAAATTTTATCGTAAATTAACAACTGCAGAATTATCATGGGCTCAAAAACAAGAAGCCTTAAAGGAAGTCAATTGCAGTGAGTATTTAATTAAAAAAACAATTACCACCATTGATGGTTTTACCATTTTGTCGGAGGATATGTTATTCACCAAAAGACCAATTTTTCCTCAAGGAAAGATAGTTTGTTCTATCAGTCCGTATAATGAAGAAAATAAAGAATTCAGTTTTTCTTCAGAAGAGCAAGGCACTGTTGACGGCGTTGCATACCATTTAAGTCATGGACGCGTAGTTGCAGGTTACATCGGAGACGGACTATTTTCATGGGAAATGGAATGCGAAAACCGTAAATCGAAGAATAATGATAGTAGTGCAAAATTTTGCTATGTGAAAGATTTACAGTTTTATGTTCAGTATATTCCTGAGCTGAAAGAAATTAACGTTCCGAAAGGCTATGTTATAAGTCATGGGGAGACTCATTTCTCTGCTATTACCAGGTTTATGGTCGATAAACAAGAAATCTCTATTAATTCAAAGTTACCTTTCATCTATGGTGAATCTGCAAAGGAAGTTTTTAAAATAATTAAGCCAACATCAACGATTTCCTACGTTGCTGTTAATCCATTAAACAACAAAGAAAGCGATTATGAAGTTTCTGGTAAAATGATTGAGCAGTTACCTGCTGCATTAAAAATACTAGAACGTACCTGGTCTTTATACAAAAATTAAGAACAAAATGGTGGTTTAAATACCACCATTTAAAACAATTATTTTATAAGGATATTAAAAAGAATTACGATGATTATCGGTATCGACCTGGGTACAACTAACAGTTTGGCAGCTGTCTGGCGAAATGGACAAAGTGAACTGATCCCCAATGCGTTAGGTAAGTTTTTAACACCCAGCGTAGTTTGTGTTGACGAAGATGGTATGGTTTTGACAGGGGAGGCAGCTCGTGACCTGCAACTCATCAAACCACAAAACTGCGCATCAAATTTTAAACGCATGATGGGCACATCAAAGACGTTAAAACTGGGCGGACGGGAATTTCGTGCGGAAGAACTCTCATCGTTGATATTACGTCAGCTAAAAGAAGATGCAGAAAACTATTTGGGCGAAGAAGTCACTGAAGCGGTGATTAGCGTTCCCGCATATTTTGGTGATATGCAACGTAAAGCAACAAAAGCCGCTGCGACAATGGCAGGCTTAAATGTCGAACGTTTAATTAACGAACCAACCGCCGCTGCACTGGCGTATGGTTTGCATAATAAGGATGATGAACATCAATTTCTGGTATTCGATTTAGGTGGTGGTACGTTTGATGTCTCCATACTGGAGTTGTTTGACAATATTATGGAAGTACGTGCCAGTGCCGGGGATAACTTTTTAGGTGGTGAAGATATTGTCGATATCCTGATCGATGCATATTGCTCACGTCGGGATCTTCCTGAAAATATTGAATGGCGTGAACCGACACTCCAGCGGCATTTACGCATCGAGGCTGAGCGTGTCAAACGCGTGCTGAGTGTGCGAGATGAAGCCACTTTCAGTGTGGAGATTGAAGGAAGGCGATATTACTGGCATCTGACTACAGAAAAATTTGAATTTTTATTACAGACCTTTTTCGAACGAATCCATATGCCACTGGAGCGGGCAATTCGCGATGCCAAAATTAATTTTAGCCAATTAGACCAGGTTGTTCTTGTGGGTGGCACTACACGTATGCCACTGATTCGCAAACTTGTGACACGATTATTTGGTCGTATACCGGCAATGCATTTAAACCCGGATGAAGTCATTGCCCAGGGCGCGGCTATTCAGGCAGCACTTAAAGCGCGGCACAGCGAATTACGAGATGTTGTAGTGACTGATGTTTGCCCTTATACGCTTGGCGTTGATACCTCTAAATCGCTGGGGCATACCCGCGAATCAGGCTATTTTGCACCCGTTATTGAGCGTAACAGGAGTATTCCTTGTAGTCGCGTTCGTGCCTTTTACACGGCACATGATCAACAAACAGAGGTTAATTTTAAAATCTACCAGGGTGAAAGCAGGATGGTGGCTGATAATATTTTCCTTGCGGAGTTGTCAGTGAATGTTCCGCCAAAACCGGCCGGTGATGTGCGTATTGATGTTCGTTTTACGTACGACATTAACGGTATTCTTGATGTCGATATCAGCGTGCCACTGACAGGTGCTAAAAATAGTCTGGTTATTGAACAGAATCCAGGGGCATTAACGGCAGAACAAATACAGCAGTCGTTGTCCAAATTAAGCCTGTTAAAAATTCACCCACGCGATGAACAGATAAACCAGGCCTTTATTGCCCGTCTTGATAATCTCTATCAACTCACACTGGCGGAAACGCGAGACTGGATAAGCAATTGCTCCCGTCATTTCAGTTATCTACTCGAGAAGCAGGATCCTGATCAACTTGCTGATTTTCGGACTAAAGTTGAACCTACATTAGACTCTCTGGAAAGAGAACGTCTGCAATGAACTGCTGGGAAATATTAGCTTTACAACCAGGTGCGGAAGAACGAGATATTAAGCGTCGTTATGCGCAACTGGTAAAAAATTGCCGCCCGGAAGATGATCCCGCAGCCTGGCAACAATTGCACGATGCTTATGAACAGGCTTTACGTTATGACGACGAAGATCAGTGGCAAGAAGAGGAAGAAGAGCAACCGATCAATATGTCCAGGGGTATTGTTCATCCTCGTCCTGTGATGACATTTCGCGCACCCAACACCTTTTCTGGTCATCCACTTCCTGATGTCACTATTAAATCAGAGGGGGAATTCACCTGGCGAGCCGTGCTGGATATGCTCTGTGAGGAGAATGAAGCAACCCCCGAACACGCCCCCATGCAACTTGCTAAGGCGTTATCTTTCCTTGAGAAAAAAGATCTCAGCTCACGAATGTGCTTTGAAGAAACGTTATTACTGCATCTTCATCGGGTATTCCGGCCATTATTAACTCTCGCTGCAGCACAAACGTTCAGATGGCATTTAGTCGCAGGCAGTCGTCAACCCGTAATCCAGACAGAAATTAACGAAAGTTGTCTTCTTTATTATCGCATCGAAAAACAAATTACCCCTTTCTTTGCCAGTAACTTGTCTCCACTGGAAGAAATGGAAAACGGGAAGGAAATGGCTACGATTTATCAATCATTAAAGGATAATGAAGAGAGCCTGAAATGGTTTGATATCGCAGTATTAAATAAAGTTGCTGAATTTGAACTATCAGACAACTATATGGCATTGTTAATAGAGTGTTTATCATATTCCTTGCGAAAAGAAAAAATGATTCGCAAGTGGAAATTAACAGAACGCTTCAATAATTTAGCAATGCAACATCATAGTGGATATAAAAAGCTGCTAAATGCCATAAAATTAAAAGGTCTTTTTTATTATCCATCTTCTGTATACCAGTCCTGCTTACATGCTGCAGAGCAAGGCTATTCACTAGCCTGGTATTCTCTTGGCAAAATGTATTACGAAGGTGATGAGGTTTCACAGGATCTAAAATTAGCCTTTAACTGGTTTACCCGCGCCGCGCAGCATAATGTTATCGATGCTCTGTATGCGCTGGGTATCATGTATAGCGATGGAAGGGGCACGGATAAGAATATTTGTGAGGCACGAAAATGGTTTTTACTTGCTGCCCAAAATGGCAACACATCTGCGCAATATGAGCTTGCCCGTATCTCACGCTTTGCTGTTGAGCCATTACGAAATTATGAAGAAGCATTGCAGTGGTATTTATCTGCCGCCACACAAGGACATGAGGTTGCCCAGTATGAGTTGGGACAAATGTATATACAAGGGATTGGCGTGGAGCGCGATGAGGTTCAGGCCCATCGTTGGTTTTTGCAATCAGCAGAACAGGGATATTTACATGCGCAATATCATACTGCCAGGTTGTATAGCGGAAGTGAGAGTATTCCACAGGACCAGGAAAAAGCGCTGTACTGGTTTACCAAAGCAGCAAAAAATGGGGCAGATGGGGCAGGGGATGCCATGTATGAATTGGGGAAATATTATTTAACCAACAATGATGATCCTGAAAATAACGCAGAGGCTACTCAATGGCTTACTGGTGCAGCGCAGCGTGGTCGAATAGAGGCGATATTTTTGTTAGCTGAAATGTATCTGTACGGTACAAAATATATCGCAAAAGATGAAAATCATGCGCTGCACTGGTACGAAAAAGCGGCGCGTTTAGGGGCGACCGAAGCGCAGCACCAGACTGCGGCAATGTATGCTCAGGGGACGGGCACTAAAATTGATAATAAACAAGCATGGATGTGGCTAACAATTGCCGGAAATAACAACCCCTGGATTGAAAAAGATGCGTTGCGATGCTTAATGTCTGAACAGGATATTCAGGATGCAGAACAAACGGCTGCAAATTGCAAACGTCTGCTAAGGATTTAATTAACTCAGGGAAAATCGTCTGGTTATAAGGAAAACCAGACGATTGTAATAACGATTAAATCACGCCCTGGCTTAACATCGCATCCGCAACCTTCACAAAACCGGCAATGTTCGCGCCCTGCACGTAGTTGGTTTGCTCACCCTCACCACCATGCTCAACACAGGCATGGTGGATATCCAGCATGATGTGATGCAAACGTGCGTCAACTTTCTCGGCTTTCCAGCCCAGGCGCGCAGCGTTTTGCGCCATTTCCAGGCCCGATGTTGCTACACCGCCAGCATTAGCCGCTTTACCCGGTGCAAACAGTACGCCTGCCTGCTGGAACAGTTCAGTCGCTTCGATGGTGGTCGGCATATTTGCCCCTTCGGCGACGGCTTTAACGCCATTGGCGATAAGCTGATGCGCGGCGTCAACATCCAGTTCGTTCTGGGTGGCGCAAGGCAGGGCGATATCAACCGGTACAGACCACGGCTGTTGGCCTTCGAGATAGACCAGACCAAATTCTTTGGCGTAATCTGCCACTCGACCATCGCGGCTGGCTTTGATTTCGATAAGACGCGCCAGTTTTTCTTTCGTGAATCCGCTTTCATCAACTACAGTGCCGCTGGAGTCTGACGCAGTGATCACTCGAGCACCAAATTCCATCGCTTTTTCGATAGCGTACTGGGCGACGTTGCCGGAGCCAGAAACGGAAACGCGCATCCCTTCAAAACCCATACCGTGGCGTTTTAGCATTGCTTCTGTGAAATAAACCAGACCGTAGCCGGTAGCTTCCGGGCGAATAAGACTGCCGCCAAATGAAAGGCCCTTACCGGTGAAGACGCAGGCGGTATTGTTGGAGAGCTTTTTCATCATCCCCGCCATAAAGCCGACTTCACGACCACCAACGCCGATATCACCTGCCGGAACGTCAGTATCCGCGCCCAGGTGGCGATACAGTTCAGTCATCAGCGCCTGGCAGAAACGCATAACTTCGCCTTCGCTTTTCCCTTTCGGATCAAAGTCGCTGCCGCCTTTACCACCGCCCATCGGTAGAGTAGTCAGGGCATTTTTGAAGGTTTGTTCGAAGCCGAGGAATTTGAGAATGGAGAGGTTAACTGACGGATGGAAGCGCATACCGCCTTTGTACGGGCCGATGGCAGAGCTGAACTGCACACGCCATGCACGGTTGACCTGCACCTGGTTGCGATCATCAACCCATACTACGCGAAATTGGATCACGCGCTCCGGTTCAACCAGACGCTCCAGTAATGACATCTGACGATATTTGGGATTTTGTTCAAGAAAAGGCCAGAGTGTGGTCATTACTTCACGAACGGCTTGCGCGAACTCGGTTTGATTCGGGTCGCGCTTTTGGACATGGTTGAGGAATGACTCCAGAGAATATGTCTGATCCATAGATATAAAACCCTTATATATTAATACGATTATGCTTATGTTGTTTATGTCATGTGCTTTTGCAGTTTTCGACTATACCATCAAGAATGTGACGGTAAGCAAGAAAAAAATGACCCAGGAAAGCAAATTAATAACGAGAGTAATCTCATAACCAAATGCGATAACTCAGACGCTAAAGTTTTGCCGCCCGGCTACCGTTATCTGTAGAAGAGACAATAACGTTAAGGAGTTCCCTGTGAGTCGAGCATTGATCGCCGTAGTATTAGCATTTCCATTAATTACACTGGCTAACCCGCATTATCATCCGGACGTGGAGGTAAACGTACCGCCAGAAGTGTTCAGTTCAGGCGGGCAGTCAGCGCAGCCCTGTACTCAGTGCTGCGTTTATCAGGATCAAAATTATTCTGAAGGGGCAGTAATTAAAGCCGAAGGAATACTGCTGCAATGCCAACGGGATGACAAAACCCTAAGCACTAATCCGCTGGTCTGGCGGCGCGTGAAGCCATAAACGCCTCTAATAATGGAATGTCAGCAGGGGCCAGCGGATATCGCAGCGCCTCTTCAGGTGAGCACCAGACCAGCGCCTGATGTTCATGTGCCTGTAACGTCCCGTGGAAGTCGGGTACGTGCCAGGCATGAAGATGGATAATCCGCCCCGAAACTTCTCGCTGATGGCTGGCAACATAGTCACCAACAGTTGCTTCGATGCCCAGTTCTTCGTTTAACTCACGCACCAGCGCCTGCCGCTGGCTTTCATCCGGCTCGACTTTACCACCGGCAAACTCCCATAATCCCGCCTGATCGCTATGGGCAGGGCGTTGCGCGAGTAAAATTTTGCCATCACGTTCGATGATGGCGGCAACAACTTCAATCATTTTCATAAATTACACACGGGCAGATAAGCGAAAAATGCCATAATATCCGCACTGTTGCTCAATCAGAAAGGCTTTATATTTAAGGAGTGCCTGTGCTAGACCGCCATCTTCATCCCCGGATTAAACCGTTGTTGCATCAGTGCGTGCGGGTTCTTGATAAACCGGGCATTACGCCAGATGGTTTAACATTAGTGGGATTTGCCATCGGCGTGCTGGCACTGCCTTTTCTGGCGCTGGGCTGGTATCTGGCGGCGCTAATCGTCATTTTGTTGAACAGGCTGCTTGATGGTCTGGACGGTGCGCTGGCGCGGCGCAGAGGGCTTACCGACGCGGGCGGCTTTCTCGATATTTCTCTCGATTTTCTTTTTTACGCGCTGGTGCCTTTTGGGTTTATCCTCGCCGCACCGGAGCAAAACGCCCTGGCAGGCGGCTGGCTGCTGTTTGCGTTTATCGGCACGGGAAGCAGTTTTCTCGCTTTTGCTGCGCTGGCGGCGAAACATCAGATTGATAATCCCGGTTATGCGCATAAATCGTTTTATTATCTGGGCGGGTTAACCGAAGGCAGCGAGACGATTTTGCTGTTTGTTCTGAGTTGCCTCTTTCCGGCCTGTTTTCCGTGGTTTGCGTGGGTATTTGGTGCGTTGTGCTGGATGACGACCTTTACGCGGGTGTGGAGTGGGTATCTGACGCTGAAGTCGCTCCAGCGTCAGTAATTGCAATGTTATTTACTGCTGTCCGGGCCGCGTTCACCGGTTGCTACCGGATTTTTTGGATCGCTGCTCCATTCGTACCAGCCACCGTCGTAAACGGAGACGTTATTCCAGCCCATTGCGCGTGCGTACATAAAGGTTTCTGACGCGCGCCAGCCAGTGCCGCAGTAGAATGAAACTTGCTGATCTGGTTTGATATTCCATGCTTTCCACATAGCGGTTATATCATCGGCGCTGCGCATGGTGCCATCCGGGTTATGGAAATCTTCCATATGCGTCGAGTCGCTACCTGCGTGTCCCCAACGTGCTCCGGCTATTTCACCTTTTGGTTTAATATAGCTGTAACCGCTGGTCGTACCGATAAATTCTGGCCACGAACGAATGCTCACCAGCGATGCATCCTGGCGATGCAGCAGTCCACGCGCTTGTTCCATATCAAGCATCAGTTGCGGTTGTGCCGGGATCTTCACGCCGAAATCCGGTTCCGCTTTCACTTTCGGTGGCGTTCCGCGCTCAACGGGCAGACCCGCGTCGGACCAGGTTTGCCAGCCTCCGTCCAGCAGGCGCACATCTTTCACGCCGGCATAAAGCATAATTTGCGCCACACGCGCTGCAGCGTATACGTCACGCCCGTACAGAATGACCGTGGTGTCATGGCGAATGCCGTGTTTTGCCAGCATCGCTTTCAGTTGTTCATCAGAAACTTTGTTCCACAGCGGTTCGCTTTCCACTTCGTTGGTGTCGATGTAGTCAGCGCCGGGAATATGGCTGATAAGGTAAAATTTTGGAGCGCCCCAGGCCGCTTCAATGACTTTCCAGTCACCGGCAGGTTTCGCCGTAACCTCTTTACCTTGTTGCAGGTTATGCAGCCACTGCGGATATACCAGCTGTTCAAAGTGCGGCAGTTTTTGCAGACGGGAAGGTTCGCTTAGCGCGTCACTCAGGATGGAGATATGCGTAAAACCTGCTTTTTGCAGTCGCGTTTTGACGGCGTCGACATCTTTGTCATTACCGTACAGCGCCACCGGGGCATCGGCTTTCAGGTTATGTTGCTTGATCCACTCGTTGAGCTGTTCGGTGCTCATTTTGTCGAGCCAGCTAGCAGAGAGGTTTAAGGCGGCAGGTTCATGACCGGAAGGGCCATTTAAGGTTTGTGGCCAGCCGTTATAAAACGCGCTGGGGCGAGTATCAATCGCTTTGCCATTTTGTTGTTGAAGCTGGTCAAGTGTAAGAGGCTTCGCCAGTTCAGCGGCCCACGAAGAAGCGCAAGCCAGCCCTAAAGCCATTGCCAGCGCGGTCATTTGAGAAACACGTTTCATCGAAAATCCCGACATTGTAGTTTTGAGAGCGCCATTCTGAACTGACGCATCGGGAAAAACTTTGCGTTATCGCAGTTTGTTGTAATTTTCTGACCACTGCGCCATATCCAGAACGGGGCTATCAGGAGGAACATCCTGAAGATCGTGCGTCACCTGCACAACAGGGATCGCCATGGCGCGAATTTCGCTGAACACCCAATGGCGAAAATTATCGCGCAGGGCCACATCAAGACGGCTGAATGGCTCATCCAGTAGCAACGCTTTTGGCTGAGCGAGAAGGGCGCGCAGCAGAGCAACGCGCGCTCGCTGACCGCCAGACAAAGTGGCAGGATCCTGATGGAACGCTCCGTCAAGGCCTGAACGCTCAAGTGCATCATTCACGGCATTACGTCGGGCATTCCCCTTAAATGTCTCCGGTAGCGCCAGCAGTAAATTTTGCCCGACGCTGAACTGGTCAAATAACAGTGCATCCTGGAAAAGAATGCCAATCTGACGCTGTGCGGTGGGTAGCATGTCAATCCGTTGCTCATTAAGCCATAGCTCCCCTGTACAAGAAAACTGTCCGGCCAGCGCACCAATCATCCACGAAAACAGAGTGGATTTCCCGCAGCCGGATGGTCCCATTAACGTGACAATGTCACCTTTATCTACTGAAAAGTTAACGTTTGTCAGCAAGCGGCTTTCTGGTAAACGTAGCGAAACATTTTTCACGCAGAGCATTAGCGGAGTCCTTGTCTGACATAACCTACCCATTTTGCGACTAACGCGGTCAGGGCAAAAATAATAAGCGGTAACAGCAGTTGCCATAAAGCCTGGGCGGCGAGAATACCGTTGCTGCCGCCGCTGCTTAATGCCACCGCTTCAGTGGTGAGCGTCGGAAAACGCCCCGCGCCCAGCCACAGCGTCGGCATATACTGCGCAATACTGACTGAAAATCCCACCGCGAAGGCAATCAGCGCAGGGCGCAACATGAGTGGGCATTTTACGTAAAAGAAGATTTTGGCCCGCGACCAGCCCAGTGTTTGCGCAATCAAAATTAACCGTGAATCAATGCGCTGCCAGGCGGGTTGCAGGATAAACAGCATCCACGGCATTACCCACAGCAGATGCCCCCAGACCACCGCCGTCCAGCTTCCATCCAGGTTCAGCCATAGCGCCAGCGTGTACTGGCCCGCCACCAGAGGCAGAGCGGGTAATAAAATGGGCAACCATAGCCACAACTGGCGACGCTGTGGCCCCCATTCCTGCCACAGCAGTAACAGGAGCAAAGCGATGAATGCCGCCACCAGCCCCATTGTCAGGCTGTTGATGAGCGCTTCACTATTGATCGTCGACTGATCCGCGAGGATCGCCAGCAGAACCACACACAGCACACCGGTTAAGGGTAAAAAACTCGCCAGCGTATTGCCTGGCAATAAAGGCGTGGCAGGCTTACGAACGCCATCTACGCGGGGAATAGTACGTCGCCAGCCACGCCATAGCAGATAGCCCAGCAAAACGTAGGCGGCGAGTAACAGCATCAGCAGCAGGCTGGCGAGTGCACCTTTCGTTTGTTGATCGGCGTCGCCCTGAGTTAACCACTGCCAGCTAATTACCGCCAGCGTCGGGGGATTACCTGGCCCAAGAATAATCGCCACATCCACGACCGACAGCGACCAGGCGACAATCGCCAGCATCGCCATTGCTAACGCAGACGCGACGGAGGGCAACAGCAGCCAGTTCAGGCATTGCCAGCGGCTGTAGCCCAGCGAATCCAGCACAATGAGTTGCTGCAACAGCCGTTTTTCGCTCAATACTGCCGCTAAGATCCACAGCAGAAATGCGCTTTCTTTTACCGCCAGGGTGAGGCCCAGCCCAATACCCAATTTGTCCATTGGCGGAGTGAAATACGGGAAATAGTCATAAAGCAGCCCTCCGTCAGCAAAGATCAGAAGGGCGCTGGTGGCAAAAGCCACATGGGGAATGGCGAGCAGCCACGGCAGACGGGCGCACATACGCTGCCATTTCGGCCCTGGCCACAGCGCCACAATCACCAGCAGGGCAATCAACAACGCCCCGACCGCCGCAATGGTTGTCGACACCAGCGTTGCCAGTAATGCCTGCGGTAACTGTGGATCGGCAAATAACGCCTGCCAGTGCGTCAACGACAAAGCAGGCGATATCAGCGTCAGAGCTGCCGGGATCAGCGGTGCATAAATCACCGCCATCATCGCCCACAGCAAAAAGATTAATGCGTACTGTAACGGTGTAGCCATTCTTGTTCCAGCGCATTTACCCAACCTGCGTGCGGTTCAGCCAGTACAGGCGGCAGATCCTGCGGCATTCTCGATTGCAATGATTCGCGCTGCCCGTCAGGCAGTTTTTGCGGATCGAGAACAGAAGGATCGCCCCAGACAGCGGGATCTGCTTTACGCAGTTGCGCATCGGGTGAGAGCAGGAAATTGGCAACTACCTTCGCCGCAGCACTGGCATTCGCGTTGGCAGGAATGGTGACGAAATGGACGTTGCCAATCATCCCCTCGCGAAAACCAAAACTGTAACTGCTTGCAGGCAAATCGCCGCTGGCGATTTTTTGCTGCGCATGTGCAGGGTTAAAGGTCAGCGACAGGCGCAATGTGTTAGCTTTCAGCAGAGCATCCATCCGCGCGGGCGAAGGCGGGAAATCCTTTCCTTCGCGCCATAAATACGGATGCAGTGCATCAAGATATTGCCACAAGGGCGCAGTGACGCGGGCGAAAGTCGCATCGTCCGGCGCTTCTTTTAATGCTGTGGGATCTGGCGTTAGCATAATCAGCAACTGTTCAAGAAACGCCGTGCCGGTAAAGTCCGGTGGGCGCGGATAGGTAACCGTGCCGGGATTGGCTTTAGCAAACTCCAGTAAGGCTTGCGGCGTTTGTGGTGGCTGTAGCGTAACATCGCGGCGGGCGATAAACGTCAGTTGTGCGCCGCCCCAGGGCGATTCAGCCCCTTCTGTAGGCACTGAAAAATCTTCCCGCACCGGAAGCTGTGTGTCGACATAGCGCCAGTTGGGCAGAGTCTCCGCCCAGCCCGTTTGTAATAAATTGGCCTCTTTTAAGGTGCGGAAGTTTTCGCCGTTCACCCAGAGCAGATCCACCGAACCGCCCGTTTTACGTCCGGCAGCAACTTCGGTCTGAATGCGTTTCACCGCGTCTGCGGCATCCGCGAGACGAACAATCTTCAGGTTTATAGCGTAATGGGTTTTCATCTCGCCGCTAACCCAGTCGAGATAGCGGTTAATTGCGGTATCGCCGCCCCAGGCGTTAAACCATACGGTTTGTCCTTTGGCCTCATTTTTTATTTCCTGCCAGTCACTGGCATGTGTTGCCAAAGAAAACAGCGATAACAATCCCAGCAACCACCCACAATGGCGCATCTTCTCTCCTTAAGAACGTTTTTCAGGAATACGGCACAGCCCCTGAGCGGGAATGTCCATGGCAGAATTAAAACGGGCTGACAGATTTTGCAGGCCTATCAATGCCGTCAGTTCGGTGAGCGCCTGAGCGTCAAAATGCGTAGCCAGTCGGGCGCGCAGGGCATCATCGACCGTTGGCGGCGTTACGCTTGCGGCTTCGGCGTACTCCAGCGCCAGCCGTTCTTCATCGCTAAAGAGCGGGCTTTGCCGCCAGTCAGCCACTGCCAGCAGTTTATCGGTGCTGCCGGTACGCTCGGCGACTTTCATACTGGTGATATCCACGCAAAACTCACACAGGCACATTTGCGCAATGCGCGCGCTGACAAGCGATCGTACTACCGGATCGAGCGGTGAGCGTTTGCGCTCCAGCCAGCCGACAAACATCGACACCAGATAAAAGATAAACGGGATCCGCCCCCACCAGCGAATGGGGCTTAGCACCTCGCCGTAATGGCGACGATGCAGCCACGCCTGCGGACGTAAAATGAAAGGAATTTTGCTAAGCGGCGGTAAACCCATCAGGCATTCCTCTTCTGGCGCTCAAGCCATATTTTCTTCGCCATAAAAATCACCACGGTCAGGGCAAACAGAATAAACAGTCCGGTGACAAACCAGAAAGTACCGCCTGTTAACATGCTGCCCGCCCAGGAATAAACAATAGTCGCCGGTAATTGACCAAGCCCGGTGGCGATAAAAAACGAGCGAAAACGTATTGAAGTCAAACCGGCAGCATAGCTGATTGGATCGAAAGGGACAAAAGGCAATAACCGACATACCAGGATGGTGTGTTTGCCGTAACGAGTGAAAAAGCCGTCCATACTGTCAAGTACGGTTTTGCCGGTTAATTTTTCCACCACTTCGCGGCCCATCACTCTGGCGATAAAAAAGCACAGCGCCGCGCCGGCCATCGAACTGGTCCACGACAGTAAGCCGCCCCAGAACGCACCAAACAGCGACGCATTGGCAAAGGTGATCAAAAACGCAGGTAGCGGTGCAGCAATGGCCTGTAAAATCATCAACAAGAACGAGACAACTGCCGCTAGTGCGCCGTAAGACTGAATAAAGCGTTCTATACCCTGTTGGTCCACGGCGGCAAACGCCGCAACGCTGCGATTGATAAACTCATGGACGCCGGGAAGCAGCGCCCATGCCAGCAGCACAGCGAACAACAGGATGATGAGGGTTATACGGTAGTACCAGATTTTACGCGATTGCATCTTCATCATCCGTTATCCTGCTTTATTCGGTGATTTTAAAGGTAACCGTTGCCAGCGTGTTATCCGCCGGGAGAACTGAGGCATTGCCTTTGAATTTCACTTCGCCGCGTTTTTCCACCGCACCATAAGTGTATGTTGCATTGCTGACGATGCCGACCGGGCAGCTATCCAGACACACCAGGCAACCCGTTTTCTTCTCTTCTGCTGCCGTTAAATTACCGCCAAAGCGCATGTCCAGTTTCTTGCCATTACTGTCAACAATCACTTCATCGAAGGAATACGCTTTTGCCGCCCCTTGCCAGTTGACCGAAATATCCAGTTTGCTGCCTGTGACATGAGTCGTTTCTTTATTATCCATCGTCATGTTTTCGCCCGGCGTACCACCTGCCTCTTTCAGGGCTTCATAAAATGCTTTCGGGGTCGCATAACCCATAAACAGCGATTTATGTCCGTTGGAGCCATCTTTAAACACAATACCGTGACGAGTGTCGTCGGTGAGGAAACGACCATTAATTTGCACCAGCATGGTTACCGTATGGTTATTGGCATCGACACGCAGCGGTTGGCTGTTCGAAAGTCCGTCGTATTCCACTTTTGCAGCCGCATTCTCTTTTTGATCGCAGCCGCTAAGCCCAGCAACAGCCAGTAAGCAGAGTGCAGCCAGTCCTTTTTTCCATGACACTGAATAATGTTGCAACATCGTTCTATCCTTCATTTTTTGGGTGAGAAAGTGGGCTGCGGCGAGAAGCAGACAGATCCACATGTTTGTGTCGGGCGTAGAGTTTTGCGAGCTGGACGAGAATAAACAGCGCCAGGCCCGCCAGACAGAGTTGTAAAATAAAGCGCAGCGTAATGCCTTCATTGGCGAGATCGCTTGCCATCACGGTATAAATAACAATACCGGGTAGGGTCGTGAGTGCCGAAATAAGGGTATAAGGCCAGAAGGCGATTGTGGTTAATCCGTAAGCGTAATTTTGAATATTGTAAGGAAACAACGGTATTAAGCGGGTCAGAATAAGAAAATCAATACCGTTACGCGCAATGCCTTTTTCAATGGCCTGGAAGGTATGGCTATGGCCAACGTATTTCAGCAGTAAATCACGTCCCAGCCAGCGCGCCAGCAGGAATGAGCACGAGGAGGCCAGCGTGGCGGCAATTAATGATAGTAGTGTCCCTAAGAGCGGGCCAAAAACTATTCCTCCCGCGATCACCAGTATGCTTCCTGGTAACAGAAAGAGGGTGGCAATGATGAATAACAGAATATAGAGGCTATAGCCGAACAATCCGCTCTGGCGAATGAGTGTCTGTAAGTGGGGTAAATCGGTGAGCAGATCGAATAAACCGAAAGCGTGGATAGCGTAAATGACCAGCGCAAAAATAAGACAGGCTAAAAGAAATTTACGCTCAGCGTTCATCGTGGAGTTTCCTATATCAAACTTGATAATAGAGAAGTGGTCAGACAACTAAAAACGCAGTGACGGTATAACAAAGGACGGCAGGCAACAAATCATTACTGACAGTTTGTTGATTTTTCTCAAGGTTAATTCTCCTGACCCAGTTTGAGCCAGGAGATCAGCTAAATTAGCGGCGGAAGGTCGCCCAGACGGGGGCGTGATCGGACGGTTTTTCCATGCTGCGAATTTCATAGTCGATGCCGGTTTCTACGCAACATTCTGCCAGCGGTTGGCTGGCGAGCAGCAGGTCGATGCGCAGACCGCGATTATCGTCAAAACCTTTTGAGCGGTAATCAAACCATGAGAAACGATCTGCTGTTTGCGGATTCGCATGGCGGAAGGTATCGACCAACCCCCAGCTCATCAGCCTCTCCATCCATTCGCGTTCCTCCGGAAGGAAAGAACATTTTCCGGTACGCAGCCAGCGCTTACGGTTCTCTTCGCCAATGCCAATATCCAGGTCGCCAGGACTGATATTCATATCGCCCATAATCAGCACCGGATTTTCACGCTTGAGTTCGGTTTCCAGGTAGTTTTGCAGATTCTGATAAAACTGCGCCTTTGCCGAGAATTTTATCGGATGGTCGCGGCTTTCACCCTGCGGGAAGTAACCGTTGATCACGGTGACATTGCCCAGCGGCGAGGGGATTTCCGCCATAATAATCCGCCGTTGCGCTTCTTCGTCGTCACCAGGAAAGCCGCGACGCACGGCAATCGGCGTCTCTTTGGTCAGCAGCGCCACGCCATAATGGCCTTTCTGCCCGTGATAAAACACGTTGTAGCCGAGCTTCGCCACCTCTTCGAGCGGAAACATATCGTCATGAACTTTTGTCTCCTGCAGGCCAATCACATCCGGTTGGTGCTTTTCGACGATGGCTTCAAGCTGGTGAGGTCTGGCGCGCAGGCCGTTGATATTAAAAGAGACAAATTTCATAGTCGCTGCCATTTATTCAGATAAAGAGTGCGTGGATGGTAGCAGAATTTCGCTTTGCTTACCGCCTGTTGTTAAGTGATTTGATCGATGGTTGTTAATGATGTCAACGATGGCGCAAAAAATGCCCGCTTTTGGTGCGCGTTGCGTCAGAATGGCGCAGTAATTTCCAGTAAATTTCGTCAATGATCACAATTCCAGAATTATATTTTACTTCTGCATAACATTGCGTTTTTTATTCTTTTTATTCACCCACATCGCAAACGTATTCACTTTATATGCACTTTAAATGCATATGATGTGGTTATAACTGCTTGATTTCCAGTTAGCCTCCGCCGTTTATGCACTTTTATCACTGGCTGGCACGAACCCTGCAATCTACATTTACAGCGCAAACATTACTCATTATTAACATATAAATAACGAATTATTTACTGTAGAGGTCGCTATGTCTCAGCCAATTACGCGTGAAAACTTTGATGAATGGATGATACCTGTTTACGCTCCGGCACCGTTTATACCGGTACGTGGCGAAGGTTCACGCTTGTGGGATCAGCAGGGGAAAGAGTATATCGACTTCGCGGGTGGCATTGCGGTGAACGCGCTGGGCCATGCGCATCCGGAACTGCGTGAGGCGCTGAACGAACAGGCGAGTAAGTTCTGGCATACCGGCAACGGTTACACCAACGAGCCGGTACTGCGACTGGCGAAAAAATTGATCGACGCCACGTTTGCCGATCGCGTCTTCTTTTGTAACTCCGGTGCGGAAGCCAACGAAGCGGCACTAAAACTGGCGCGTAAATTCGCTCACGACCGCTACGGCAGCCATAAGAGCGGCATCGTGGCGTTCAAAAATGCGTTTCATGGTCGCACGCTGTTTACTGTCAGTGCGGGTGGGCAGCCAGCCTATTCACAGGATTTTGCGCCACTGCCGCCGGATATTCGTCATGCTGCATATAACGATATTAACTCTGCCAGTGCGCTGATTGACGACGCCACCTGTGCGGTGATTGTCGAACCCATCCAGGGGGAAGGCGGTGTGGTGCCAGCCAGCAACGCATTTTTACAAGGTCTGCGTGAATTGTGTGACCGCCACAATGCGTTGCTGATCTTTGATGAAGTACAAACCGGTGTCGGGCGCACCGGGGAACTGTATGCCTGTATGCACTACGGCGTGACGCCTGATCTGTTAACTACCGCCAAAGCGCTGGGCGGCGGTTTCCCGGTTGGTGCGTTGTTGGCAACCGAAGAGTGCGCCAGCGTGATGACCGTTGGCACTCACGGCACCACCTATGGCGGCAATCCGCTGGCCTCGGCGGTGGCAGGCAAAGTGCTGGATCTCATCAACACGCCAGAGATGCTTAACGGGGTTAAACAGCGTCACGACTGGTTTGTTGAGCGTCTAAATTCCATTAATCACCACTACAGTTTGTTCAGTGAAGTTCGCGGCTTAGGTCTTTTGATTGGCTGTGTACTGAATGCCGATTACGCCGGGCAAGCGAAACAGATCTCTCAGGAAGCGGTGAAAGCAGGCGTGATGGTGCTGATTGCGGGTGGCAACGTGGTGCGCTTTGCGCCTGCGCTCAATGTCAGCGAAGAAGAGGTGACGACCGGACTGGATCGCTTTGCAGCTGCTTGCGAACACTTTGTTAGCCGAGGTTCATCATGATGGTCATTCGTCCCGTTGAGCGCTCAGATGTCTCGGCGCTGATGCAGCTTGCCAGCAAAACGGGCGGCGGCCTGACGTCGCTTCCCGCCAATGAAGCCACGCTTTCGGTGCGTATTGAAAGGGCAATCAAAACCTGGCAAGGCGAACTGCCCAAAAGTGAGCAGGGTTATGTGTTTGTACTGGAAGATAGTGAGACAGGCACTGTGGCGGGGATTTGCGCCATTGAGGTGGCGGTTGGGCTGAACGATCCCTGGTACAACTATCGCGTCGGCACGCTGGTTCACGCTTCGAAAGAGCTGAATGTCTATAACGCATTGCCGACGCTGTTTCTCAGTAACGATCACACCGGCAGCAGCGAGCTGTGCACGCTGTTTCTCGACCCGAAGTGGCGCAAAGAGGGCAACGGCTATTTGCTGTCGAAATCGCGCTTTATGTTTATGGCGGCTTTTCGCGACAAGTTTAATGACAAAGTGGTCGCCGAAATGCGCGGGGTGATTGACGAACACGGCTATTCACCGTTCTGGCAAAGCCTCGGTAAACGCTTCTTTTCGATGGATTTTAGCCGCGCTGATTTTCTCTGCGGCACCGGGCAAAAGGCATTTATTGCAGAACTGATGCCGAAACATCCGATCTATACCCACTTTTTATCCCAGGAAGCCCAGGACGTCATCGGTCAGGTACATCCGCAAACCGCGCCTGCCCGTGCGGTGCTGGAGAAAGAAGGTTTTCGCTACCGTAACTATATCGACATCTTTGACGGCGGGCCGACACTTGAATGTGATATCGACCGCGTGCGCGCCATCCGTAAAAGTCGGCTGGTGGAAGTGGCCGAAGGGCAGCCTGCGCAGGGCGATTTTCCGGCCTGCCTGGTCGCCAATGAAAATTATCACCATTTCCGCGTGGTGCTGGTGCGTACCGATCCAGCGACCGAGCGTTTGATTTTAACCGCCGCACAACTGGATGCCCTCAAATGCCACGCAGGGGATCGCGTTCGTCTGGTGCGCCTGTGCGCAGAGGAGAAAACAGCATGACTTTATGGATCAACGGTGACTGGGTAACGGGCCAGGGCGCATTGCGTGTGAAGCGTAATCCGGTATCGGGCGAGGTGTTATGGCAGGGCAATGATGCCGATGCCGCTCAGGTCGGGCAGGCTTGTCGGGCTGCCCGTGCGGCGTTTCCGCGCTGGGCTCGGCTCTCATTTGGCGATCGTCAGGTAAGAGTTGAACGCTTTGCTGGATTGCTGGAAAGCAATAAAGCCGAATTAACCGCGATTATTGCCAGAGAAACCGGCAAGCCGCGCTGGGAAGCGGCAACCGAAGTGACGGCGATGATCAATAAAATCGCGATATCAATTAAGGCGTATCACGTTCGTACCGGCGAGCAGCGTAGCGAAATGCCGGACGGCGCGGCGAGCCTGCGACATCGCCCGCACGGCGTGCTGGCGGTGTTTGGGCCGTATAATTTCCCTGGTCATTTGCCGAACGGACATATCGTTCCGGCATTGCTGGCAGGTAACACCATTATCTTTAAACCCAGCGAACTGACACCGTGGAGTGGCGAAGCGGTAATGCGTTTATGGCAGCAGGCTGGCTTGCCGCCGGGCGTGCTGAACCTGGTGCAGGGCGGGCGTGCAACGGGTCAGGCGCTGAGTGCGCTGGAGGATCTCGATGGCTTGCTGTTTACCGGCAGCGCCAATACCGGCTACCAGCTGCATCGCCAGCTTTCCGGTCAGCCGGAGAAAATTCTCGCCCTTGAGATGGGCGGTAATAACCCGCTAATTATCGATGAGGTGGCGGATATCGATGCCGCTGTCCATCTGACCATTCAGTCGGCGTTTGTCACTGCCGGGCAACGCTGCACCTGCGCCCGCCGTTTATTTCTGAAAAGTGGAACGCAGGGCGATGCATTTCTTGCTCGCATGGTTGCCGTCAGCCAGCGGTTAACGCCGGGCACTTGGGATGACGAACCGCAGCCATTTATTGGTGGGCTGATTTCTGAGCAGGCCGCACAGCAGGTGGTTACTGCCTGGCAGGAACTGGAGGCGATGGGCGGACGGACCCTGCTTGCGCCGCGCTTATTACAAGCAGGGACATCGTTGCTGACGCCGGGGATCATTGAAATGACAGGCGTTACTGGCGTGCCGGATGAAGAAGTGTTTGGGCCGTTATTGCGCGTCTGGCGTTATGACAATTTCGATGAAGCGATTCGAATGGCGAATAACACTCGCTTCGGCCTCTCTTGCGGTCTGGTTTCCCCCGAGCGGGAAAAATTCGATCAACTGTTGCTGGGGGCACGGGCGGGGATTGTTAACTGGAACAAACCGCTTACCGGTGCTGCCAGTACCGCGCCATTCGGCGGCATTGGCGCTTCCGGCAATCATCGCCCCAGCGCCTGGTATGCCGCAGATTATTGTGCCTGGCCGATGGCAAGTCTGGAGTCGGACTCGTTAACGTTGCCCGCAACGCTTAACCCCGGGCTGGATTTTTCCGATGAGGTGGTGCGATGAACGCCTGGGAAGTCAATTTCGACGGGCTGGTAGGGCTGACGCACCATTACGCGGGCCTGTCGTTTGGTAATGAAGCCTCTACCCGTCACCGTTTTCAGGTGTCTAACCCGCGACTGGCGGCAAAACAGGGCTTACTGAAAATGAAAAAACTTGCCGGTGCGGGATTCCCCCAGGCCGTGATCCCGCCGCACGAGCGTCCGTTTATTCCGGTGCTGCGTCAGTTGGGATTCAGTGGTAGCGATGAGCAGGTACTGGAAAAAGTTGCACGCCAGGCACCGCACTGGCTTTCCAGCGTCAGTTCCGCTTCGCCAATGTGGGTAGCCAATGCGGCAACGATCGCGCCATCCGCCGATACGCTGGATGGCAAAGTGCATCTCACTGTTGCTAACCTGAACAATAAATTTCACCGTTCGCTGGAAGCCCCCGTCACCGAATCGCTGTTAAAAGCGATTTTTAACGACGAAGAGAAATTTAGCGTCCATTCGGCGTTGCCGCAGGTGGCTTTGCTCGGTGACGAAGGAGCCGCGAATCATAATCGTCTCGGCGGTCATTACGGTGAACCGGGAATGCAGATTTTTGTTTACGGGCGAGAGGAGGGCAATGATACCCGACCGTCCCGCTATCCGGCGCGGCAGACTCGCGAAGCCAGCGAGGCGGTGGCAAGGCTGAATCAGGTGAATCCACAGCAGGTGATTTTCGCCCAGCAAAACCCCGACGTTATCGACCAGGGCGTTTTTCATAATGATGTGATTGCCGTGAGTAACCGCCAGGTGCTGTTTTGCCATCAACAGGCGTTCGCTCGCCAGTCACAGTTACTGGCAAACCTGCGTGCGCGGGTCAATGGTTTTATGGCGATAGAAGTTCCGGCGACTCAGGTTTCCGTGTCGGATGCGGTATCTACGTATCTGTTTAACAGCCAACTGCTGAGCCGCGATGATGGTTCCATGGTGTTGGTGCTGCCGCAGGAGTGTCGGGAACACGCCGGAGTATGGCGTTATCTCAACGAATTGCTTGCTGCTGACAACCCGATTAGCGAACTAAAAGTCTTTGATTTACGTGAAAGCATGGCGAATGGCGGTGGCCCGGCGTGCCTGCGGTTGCGCGTGGTGTTGACAGAAGAAGAACGCCGGGCGGTGAATCCGGCAGTGATGATGAACGATACGCTGTTTAATGCGCTCAATGACTGGGTGGATCGTTACTACCGCGATCGTCTTACTGCGGCGGATCTTGCCGATCCACAATTGCTGCGCGAAGGAAGGGAAGCTGATCAGACATGAGATAAATGAAGGGGGATCCGTGAGATAAATAACGAATTGGAGTGGGTTAACATGGGTTCTGGTGAACAGAACTGAAATTCTTTTCCGCTATACGATAGATAAGTCGGGCATTGAAATCATCCTTCCTGGCAACTTAGAATCGAGTTTGCTGAAACATGACCCGCAACAAAAAGGATGATTCCAATGACTACTCAAAACAATAAGCATGATAGCCTGGATTACTCAGAAAAGCCCAAAAGCAAGCACATCGTGACGTTCGAGCGCGATTCCGGTAGAAAAGGAGAATCGTCTTCCTCTGCCAATAAAACCACTATGCCGGCAGCCCCTGCCCCAGGGAAAAAATAAACATCATTCATCGTTCGTTGCACGAACGCGCCTGATCTCCACTCTGGCAATCTGATCTGCTGGAATATAGGTTGCCAGAGCTCCCCAGTACTTATCAACCACGCCTTTATACTCTTCCCATTCGTTACTGCCTGAAGGGCTGCTGTGCGTGACGTAAAGAACCATATCGCCTTTATTCCCCAGGGTAAACGGACCGTTAGGCCACTCTTCAAAGTTCCCTGGCAGCCGTGACATCATACCGGAACCATCGCGAAGAATCACTCTGACCTCGGTAACGCTGAAGCCTGTTTGATCAAACATTGCCTGCCATGCTGAGCTGGTATCGTCAGACCATGAAACATCATTATTCCACAGTAATCTGTACATCCATTTGCGACCGTACCTGCGCCACCACGCACCGCATGTAACGGCACACAGAAGTGCTGGTGGTGTTGCCAGCCAGGCATTCAGACCTGCCCACATAACAGCCTGGTAAGCCATCATTGCTGTCAGGCCAAAAATCAGCGAAGAAAAAGTCACCTCAATGGGCTTGTGGTGATCCTTCAGTCCCACATTCGCAATAAAATACCCAATATAGCCACTGGTCAGGGTCACCAGTGTTGCCCATGGCAGATTTAACAACGAAACGTCAAACATATTTTCTCCCTGCATCCTGAATACTAAAGAGAGAGCATAAAAAAAGCACGGTAAGGGGTCTACCGTGCTTTTATACAATAAGGAGATTTTTGAAAGGACTTTAACAAGCAGGAATTATCTGGATTTGTTAACGTCTTTCGTCTCCTCTGGCAGATCTTCATCAAACAACCTGCCCTGCATCCGATCCAGTTCTTCTTTTCTGACCCGCTTAACCACGCTGTAGACCCACTGAAGCGAAACACCAAACTTGCGGGCCAGTTCGTGGTGGTTGCGTCCGTTAAACTCCCTGAAGATTTCCCGGTCGCGCTGACTGACCTTCCATACCATGCCCATCGGGAAATAAACGTTTTGCCCGCCCCAGACCTGCATCATTCGGTTCGCGACGGCCTGACCAATCTGGTCGGCAATTGCGGGCTCAATATCAATAATCTCGCGAACGGTCTCAGAGGTATGCTGTGCCAGCTCCACCAGGAGTTCCGGCCCTTTACTTCGAAACTGATTCAGGTCGCTCATGTTTTACTCCCGCAGCTCTGTGCTGCCACTTCTTCAGTTTCTCAATAACACTGCTTGCCTGTTCAGTATTGAGCCAGCGCAGGGCGCTGATGCCCGTTTCCCGCTTGATCCACCGCGCTAATGCATTTTCTGAACGGTCACGAACAATGCCGGCAGCAGCCATTTCAAGCCATAGCGCACGAATTTTCCTGGACTGCGGATGGTTATCCAGCGGTAAACCGGAGCTGGCTTTTCTGGCTGGTTTAACGCGAAAGCCTTTCTTTTTCATGGATTCCAGCACGCAGTTTAGTTGTGTGGTATCCATTCCTTTGGTTGAGGCTTTACCGGTCAGCCCCTGTAACATCTGGCGGTAGGTGTCTTCATCCATACCCAGTTCATTACGGGCAATATGGATAAGCTGTATCAGGCGTTTTTTCTGCATATCATCTCCTTTTTTTCAGTCTGTCGGCAACAATGTCGGTTGCAGCTGGCAGGGTGACTGGCCAGAACAACATGACGGCGGTCATGTACAGGATGTAATGCGCGGTGTCGTAGTGCCTGCCATAGCCCAGGGAACGATGAAGTCTTGCGCTGCATGATCCTGCGTACATATACCAGAAAAGAAAACAGACAATGGTTTCAGTAGTCATTCTGAATACCTCCCCATTCGATATGAATATTACGGGCAGCAATGACAGGGTCGTTATTCCACCATGCACCTGACATGTATTTTTCAACCTGTTCGCGTCCGGCAATAACACCAATTGTGATCCCCGGCCTGACGTTCTTAAAAAAGGCGCGGGCAAAAAGGTATCTGGCAGATATTCGGCAGGCTTTTAATTTCCGGCTGTTACCTGATAGCGTAATCATCTGGCCTCCAGTTTCTGTTGTTCCTGCCCACTGACCGGGCGGTGCAGTCTGACGTTCTGCCCTTCACGAAACCCCGCATAGCGCGAGGCGTCGCCATTGCGGCTTCTTCCCGGTTTACGCGCCCTGGTGGTTTGCGTTTGCGGGTATTTATGTTCCAGCCACTGTTGCATCAGTTCACGCTCATCATCGGTCAGGGCAAAGGACTGTATTTCACTGATAACGGCCAGTACCCAGCCTTCAGCAAACTGGTCTCCACGGCTGGTACGGGTGGCGTTTTTTATTCTTTTGTTCTGTGCGCTGATATACTGCTGACGCGCCTTTTTCAGCTGGCGGACCAGCACTTCCCAGGTGTACGCAGCCAGTGCCGCTCGTTCCCGGTTACCGTAGAACCCCACAGACGGATGCGTGCCGGGGTGAATGATGGAGTTAACACCAAATGCCTCGCGGATGATGTTCATCAGGCCCAGCATGTAGCGCGGTGGACGGAGACTGCCTGTCGGCCAGTAATGACTGATGGTTTCATCAATATCACTCATAGCAATGTCGGAATGTGTGATGCCGTGAACATCCATCAGTTTACGGGCTCGGCGCAGTGCCAGAGCGGCCTCGTGCGGGTTGCCGGATGCGGCCAGCGCCAGCAACTTTTTCAGTTTCTCAATGTGTTTATTCTGGTCTGTCATTGTTCTGTATCTCCGGTATTTTTCTGCCGTTTCCATGCCCGGACAGCGTCGGACAGCTCTTTCAGGCTGTATGCTGCTTTAAGCTTTTCCCATAACCACTGTGTTGTTATGTGCATCAGCAGGGCAGCCAGGGCTGCCCCCGCACTGAGGCATGTCGCCAGGCCAGTAAGAATCAGTGTCCATGCGGTGATTTCCCTGAGTATGTCAGCCATTGAATGCCTCCCGGTTACTCGTTCGTGTAAATCACGCCCAGTCGTGCAGCCAGACGTTCCAGTTTTTTCTGTTTGTGGAAGTCAATCAGCCGGTCCATCCCCTGAAGGCGCAGTTGCTCTGTCATGATTTCCACGTCTGCCAGCTCTGCCGCGAGGTCACTTTCGCTGCCCTGTCCGTTCAGATTGCGGGCAGCACTGGCCGCCAGTTCAGCGGCCTCTTCTGTCAGTTTCAGGGCCTGTGCGTCCGGCCCGAAACGCTGCAGGGCCAGACGGTAGAGGGCGGTGCGGGTGAGTTCGGTGTTTCGTGTCATGCCGCGCCCTCAGTGCTTCCGGCTGACGGTGATGTGCAGGCCGCCTTCTGCAGTGGTTTCCATCCGGTACGGCACCTCATGCTCTGCCGTGTGGGTGAGTGTGTTCATCAGTACCTGCAGGGCAGCCTCCTTTCCGTTGGTCGCCACAATGGCCTGTGTGGCCATGCTGATTAGCGCCGTCAGGACGTGCTTCACATCGGTGAGGTCGCGGCATTCACACTCGTTGACATAGTGTTCAACAAGAGTTCGGGTGCGCTGTCGTGCTTCCTGTGGGGTAATCATTGCGCGTCCTCCCTGTCAGGGCGGGAGAATTCTATGACGGGCACGTCCGCCGAAAAATGCTGGCTGCAGTACGGGCAGACCAGGGTGACACGTACTGCAGGTATGTGATACTTACCGGACATCACGGCGATGGCGCTGTGAAAACGCAGGGCTGTTATATCCCTCTCGCACTGAATACATTTAAATATCATAATTTAATTCTCCTCTGTTTCCGGCGTGCAGAAGCCCGCGGCGCTGACGCCGGAATAAAAAAGAAAATGTTTTTATTAAATAATTAACGTGGTGTGTTTACTGCACATCCTGCTCAAAAGGAATTATTGAAAAATCCTCAATATCACTTTTTATGGTAATACCGGGAATATTTTTCACAGCCTCTTTTTCATTCAGAATGGCATCTTTATTTATTTCCTCCTTTACACGAATAAAGCGCTCAAGCCCCAGACGTCTCAGCAGTTCAATGACATTATCCGCCCCGCGAATGCTGACTGACGGCGGACGGTTTCGCCACTGCACCTCGCCGGTGGTGAGGTTAGCGAACTTCACCTTCCCGTTGCCGGTCAGTTCATCACGGTGCGCCTCACACCATGTCTGGATACCGGACTGCAGTTCGGCCATGCGTTTTTTCAGGCTCTCGGTGAGCGGGGCATAACGTGCAGTGATGTCGCCAATGGTGTCATTCATTTCTGTTTCAGCCCTGACCAGTTCACGTTGCGCGTCACCAAGCAGTCTGATTCCCTCAATGACCTCTTCGCGTGTCCCCGGCACCCAGAGTGCTGCTGCGGCTTTGATACGTTTTGCCCCTTTTGTACTTTTTGCCATATTTTATGACTCCTCCTGTTGTGCTGATTACCACAAAGATTCCGGCCACACGACGCGACAGCCGTGCAGTTCGAAAACGCCCTGACGGAAATGTCCCCTGTGGTCATGACCGGTATACAGATAACAGGCCTTTCCCTGCTCAAGCATGCGCATGCAATGCGCACTCCGGGAAACGCGGATGACAGGTTTGTTACCCCTGATGGTGATGCTTTGTACATCCGTGTTCGTCGCCTTAAGCGCCATAATGGCTGACTGCACTTTGCTGATTTGCTGGTTGATACCTGTGGTGGATTTCATTATTAAACCCCTTTGACAACGTCAGCGTTGACCTGTGGAACCCCGATTTCAGCGGCCAGATTCATGGCGGCTATTACCAGGTTACTGACGGCCAGCGGATACAGCAGGCTGACCATATTTTTACGATGACTTCCCGGATTGCTCAGGCGGGCACGTATGGCATCCACTGCGCTGGCGTCCATAATGTCCGTCAGTTGTTTACCGGCCCGTTGCAGTTTGAACGTCAGAAACTCTTCAAGGTTATTGTCCAGAGGCAGAAGTTCGACCACCTCACAGCGCTGAACGACTTCACGGACTTCCATATTGCGTTCAGACAGTTTTGTCGCCAGTTCCGGCTGGCCAATCAGCACGATGGACAGCAGTTTTTTGAAACCGGACTCCAGCTCAAAAAAGCGTTTGAGGTGTTTCAGTGTCGGAATGGGCAGACTGTGGGCCTCCTCAATCACCAGAACGTGGCTGAACCCCGCCTGGCTGCTGTCTTTCAGGACGCGATGCAACTGGCGAAAGCGGGCGTCCTGACTGCGTCTGATGCTTTCCAGTGGTGCGATGGTACTGATAATGGCTTCGGCAATCGCTGCTGCCTTCAGGGTTTTCCCTTTCACATCGTTGTCTTCCATAGCGATGATGTATGGCTCGATAACAATTACCGGCGCATTCTCGCGGTTGATACGTTCAGTCAGGTCGCGGCGCAGCGTGGATTTACCCGCACCGGACTCACCGATGACGGCCATAAACCCACCATGACGGGCTGTCTGGTACAACGCCTCACGCACGTAGCGAATATCCGGGGTGGTGAACACATCATCAGAACCCTGCATGGCTTCGTCGGCGAATGGGTCACGGAAAAGACCAAACGCTTTTTTGGTTGCTGGAAATAACACCTGTTTTTTGAGTAACATATTCTCTTCCTCACTGAGGCTCGTTTTATCTGTGGTACCCGCTGTACGGGGCGTGGCCGCGCCCTGTACAGCATCAAAACTCTTCGTTGTATCAATCCCCTGACTTTCCAGCCAGGACGCAAGACGCCGGCGCACTTCTCCGGGGCGGGTGCGGGGCCACGCGTTATGATTCACAATCTGGGCCAGCGTGGCCTCAGAAACATCGACAGCTCTCGCCACCACCGCCTGTGAGATACGGGCCTCTTTCAGTTGCTGCTTCAGTACCAGCATGTTTTCCTCCTCAGTTGCCGTTAACAATGCTGATAACACTGCTGCGTGCCGGCGTGGTCAGCGTGGCCATGACTTCATCCAGTGCAGCTTCCGGTACGCCGTCCGGGTACTGTGCCGTTAACTGGCGGTAATGTTCCGGCGTCCAGGTAAGGCCGTCGGCGCTGAACTTATCGCGCAGGGCTTTCGCGGCCTCCACATGAGTCATGGGACGTTGTTCAGTGCGCGGCCCGCGTACGTCAGAGGCCTGACCGCGCTTCGGCATATAGGCCGGAAGTGTGGCGTCATCAATATGTTTATACGGGTCAAGCCGCCCGCCGAACGGCAGCGCCTTCGCCTTGCGTGCGGCAGCTGCATCTGCGGCGTTGTCTGTACCGGTGACCAGCTCTTCGGTTTCTTTTGCCGCCATCTGCGCCGGGGTTTCCGGCAGGGCTTTGTAACTTTCGCCAAATACCGCCGCGCCTTCAGCAAAGCCAAACTCGTTCTTTCTGACCTCTTCGACCAGGAAGAACGTCTCGTGGCCGTCCTCACCGGTCAGAACCACCTGTGCCACATCGCTGCGCCACGGGTTACGGGTAATCATCAGTTTTTCACCGACCAGTACGCCCGGTACCGTTGATACGTCAAATTCAGTGCCCCGGAACGAGACACGAAGTTTTGGCGTGACTTTGCGGAGTTCTGGTGCCGCCACAGCCAGTTCACGACATACCTCAACGGAAGGCGCTTTTTTCAGCTGCTCAGCAGTAATCTTCAGCCAGATATCCGTGCGGGTTTTACCGTGGCGGCTGTGAACAGCCGTGGCGTTAAAGTGGCTGCGCCATTTCGCGGCCAGCGCGTTGAGTTCTTCCAGACTGTGAACCGGCCGGAACTTCAGACCCGGCTCCAGCTTGCGTTCGATAATGTCCCGCGCCTTTTCCACCTGTCCGGTGGCGCGGGCGTTATGCGGCTTGTGCGCTATCAGGTCAATGCCCAGTGAGCGGCACATGTTTTTCGTCATACCCGCGGTGTTTGCCGAGCCGGGGTCGAGATAGAGTATTTTTGGCACGCCGTGCAGCACGTCTGCGCCGCCACGCTCCTGCATGGCGTTGATAAGCACAGAACACAGGTTCTCACCGGATTCCGCACCCGTCACATACTCAACGTAAATCCAGCCGCTGGCATGGTCGGTAATCTCATAACTCCACACGCGGTCACTGGCGATACGGGCAAGGTTAGCGGGCTTGTTCTTGTAGAATTTCGCGCTGTCCATCACCTGCAGCCCTTTGTGTCCATTGCTCAGGTAGTAAAGCGTGCAGAGCGAGGCATCAATCTGCCAGACGTGATTGGGATGCAGACTGGCCACTTCGGTATGCGGCGCAGGGGCATCCAGTTGTTCCGGGTGCAGGCCATAGTTACGCAGGGCACGGCTGATGGCATCTTCGGACAACGGGAAAAACTCACCGGTGGTTTCATCTGTTCTGCCTGCGGAGATAAAGCCGTTAGCCCGCAGGGTTTCCACTGCATCTGCGATGGAATAGAGACGCTTACCGTTCTTGCGGGTGGCCTCACGCAGTGTGGCAGATATCAGCGCGGCTTCGTCGCGGGTCAGGGCGCTGCGCCCGGCATCGGCGCGTTTTTTGCGTTTATCAGTCACAGAGACCTCCTTCAGCCTGCGCAGCAGAGTGGCGCGGGACATGCCAAGTTCAGCACAGGCAGCGTCGTATATTGCACCGCGTTTACCATGCCCCGCGTCACGTGCCGCGCGGGCGACATAAACCAGTCGTTCAGTCAGGGCAGCATTCATTGGTTATGCCTCCAGCCCGTTAATCTGTGGCGTCGGCTCAGTCAGCCATGAAGGCGCGACATCGCCTGTTGGCTCGTCCGGCAGGTCAAATGTGGAGCGCAGGCTACGCGCTGTGCTTTCCAGTTGACAGACCAGACCTGCCATGAAGTCTCTGGGGGTATCAATCATGTTTTCAGCACAATATGCGCACAGTGTCTCAAAAGCGCTGGACAGTCGAACGGCGATGGCAGATTCCGCCTCAACCGCTAATGCTGTCACTTCCGCCCGCAGCTTCTTAACCTCCTCATCAGGCTCAGGCAGCTGAATACGGGATTTCTTTTCCAGTCTGGTAGAGAGAGAATCAATTTTTTCATTTTTATCGGCGAGTACGCGCTGTTGTGCTGCGTTGGTTTCGCGCGCTTCGCGCAGGGCCTGGCGAAGTTCGCGTACTGACATGCGATCAACGTCGTCAAGCGTCAGGCCGGCAACTGTGCCGCCGTCGGCCAGTTCGGCAAGCTCTTCGTCGTCTTCTGTCATTAATTCGAAAAGTTTGGCTTTTCCCAAATGTGCCAACGTTGGCACATTTGGTTTCAGCGCCGGGGATAAGTATTTTGTCGATGCTTGCATCATTCTCACAGATGTCCGGTATGCCAGCCCCAACTCACTTTCAAGAATCTTTATAAACTCCCCGTGTGGTTCATTTTCCTTAAGGATTATCAGCCGCTTACCTGCCTCCAGCATGGCCTCAGCGCTCTGTGCCATATAAAAGCGTGCCTCATGGACAACACGGTCGCGCTCATAAGGCAGACCATCGCCGAACTGTTGCATGATTTCCATGCGATGCTGTGTCATGGCGTTTAGACTGACATTGAGATCATCCGACAGCGGTACCTCGACGTTCAGTTCAGTGCTAACCGGTGATTTGGTGCGTCCCATTGATTACTCCTTACAAACGACTACCTGAAATAACACGTTGGTTGATTTCGTTAATGCGATCCTGTGCACGTGCCATCTCGTTACTGTGGGCCATGGCGATCTGCAGCAACTGGATGCCTGGTGCGAAACGCCCGTTTTCTAGTTTCAGAGCCAACCCTTCTTCAATGAGCGTGTTAAGTGCCCGGTTGATGTTTGCCGGTGATTCGTGCAGTGCAACCGCTAGTTCCCCGTTAGAAACACCGTTCAAAGCGTGGCCACGTAAGGCCTTAAGAACGCGCAAAATACGGATACCTGAGCTTGATGTATTTGGTTTATTCATGACGCCTCCTTAAGGATACCGGGGGTAACTTCTTTACCTATTGCAACCGATAGATCTCGCAAAATCCGATAAGTCAAACGACCGCGAGGTAGTTCACTTTTACCAGCCCAGCGACTGACTGCCTGGGTGACTGTTCGTGGTTCATAGCCCGCGTTAAGCGCGAACTGGCGCAAGCTACTGCCTCGTTCAACCAGCCGTGCCCGAACTTGTTGTTTGTTCATATGCACCGTGTTCCTGTTAGGTTATGATGTACTCTATTGGGTCTATTGTACACACCCAAATGAGTGTGTCAAATTGAGATATGTTCAAATGAGTACAAAAGAGAGATTGCGTGAAGTGATGGATGCTAATGGCATGACAATAAAGGCATTATCTGACTTATCAAAAATTCCATATCGCTCACTTCAAAACTATTTGCGTGGAGAGAGAGAACCAAACGCAGAGGCTCTTGTTGCGCTAAGTACCCATTTGGGTGTATCAATCGATTGGCTACTTACCGGTAAAGAACATATTCCATCTAAAGAAATTGTTGCTGTACCAACACAACATCAATTCAGCCCGTCAGACCTTAAAATGCTTGAACTTCTAAACCAGTTAGATCCTGAGGTTCGGCGAGATCTCATGCGAGGCGCTGAAGAAAAACAGCGTGTGATTGAGATGGAAAAACAACTGAAGGAATTATCCGCAACGATTGAGCGGTTAAAAAATGTGGGTTAATGTGTTCCTAACGAGAACATATAGCAGAAATTATTTGCCATTAAGCAATAAAAAATAAGGTGGATAGCCAATGTCTGAGCAGACCATTGAAGTTAAACACGTTGTAGTTCACATTTTAGACAAACAACAAAATGGAGACGCTTCTGAGAGATTGAGTCCTGAAGAAGGTCTAGTTACTGAAGCCTCTCAGCGCCTTATAAACGATATTTGTGCAAAATATGCAGGACGCACAGGTAAAGGTTATGGCTATTTTGAAGGCGATACGGATAACTATCCTATGGAACGAATGGCTGGGGACTTTCTCGAAGGTGTTGATGATTTCTACCAAAGTTCCTGCCGAATGATGCATCACCTGACGGAACGTTCTCAGCGAGAAAACATGGCTACTGGTGGTTATGTTCTTTTTGCAAATATCGTGATAGGACACAATGAACACCTGTTGATAGCTATTGTAAGCGCTACCATTGGGTCCACTGTCACAGATGATTTTAACATCCAAGATAGTACCTATCTTGATATTGCTAAGCTGCGTATGGCTGGGCGCATTGACTTAACCGCGTGGGAAAGTGGCGCAGAGCGCTATATCAGTTTTCTTAAGGGGCAAGGTAATGTTTCAAACTATTTTAAACAGTTCCTAGGCTGTAATGATGTCTTAATCGCCAAACGAGAGTCTGAAAAGTTACGTGACGTTTTAAAAGCATTTGCGGCAGAGAAAGGACTTGACGGCGCTGAAAAAGATGCATTTCTTAAGAGTGCGTTTGAACACTTACATGCACTAAGTAAGGCTGGTGAACCACTTAGTCTTGAAACCCTTGTTAATGCCATTTGGCCCCAGGCTCCCGAGGAGTTATCTGGTAAACTTGCTGCTGAAGAGTTGGAGTTATCGGATGGCTTCGTTCCTGATGGTCGAGTCATTCGGGCTCTGGTATCTTTTAAAGGCAAGTCTAAATATTGGGAACTTAAGTTTGACCGGGAAGGGAAAACTGAAGGCTATATTGATTATGATCCGGAAACAAATATTATCACCCTACGTAATGTACCTGAAGAATTTAGGGAAATGTGGATGACTGAGGTTTAATCGTGGCGATTTCATTTGAGATGCTGACAGCTCTGTATCGTCGTATGGAATTCCAAGAGGGGTTTCGTGTCGGTTCGCTGTTGCTCTTAGATCAGTCCGATTGTGATCTGGTTGATACTTTGCTTGATGATCCTCGTGAATATGGTCTTTCTATTGATACAGGCACTATCGCTCCAGGTAACACGATCATCCTACGTGTGACGTCACCACGGAGTGGACTGGGACTTGTGTTTTCCACCCATGAAAAATTGCTAAATGCTCCAAAGCATCAGTGCCTTGAGCCAGCTAATTACTTCATCCTAGAAACAAAATTTCGTAATGATGATGAAGATATCCCCGTTTTCATCAGCAACTACCGGAAGATTCTCGAGTTCGTTAACCTGCTAAAAGAGGCCGCGGCCTACTTTGATAACTCAACTTGTCAGTTAGTTTTTCTGAAAAAAGAAGTTATCAAGCTATTACCGCACTTCGCTGCAGAAAATGTACAAAATTTGCAAAGGGAGTATCTTGATAACCTTATAGCTTGTTTCAATGATGATACCCATAAGGATCAGAAGCTAGATATTCTGATTGAAAGTATTCAAGCAGTTAGTGATGGAATTGATTCACCTCTAGTATTCGCTTATTTACTGGACAATATTCAGCGTCTGCATGAAAAGTTTCTGAAAGGGTATCGTATCTACTCTTCTGGATTCTCTTATGACAAAGTAATGGATCAACTGCGTGCTGCAAAAGTCGAAGAAATGGGTAAAATCCACAAAGCGTTTTCAGATATCCAGAACCATATACTTGGCATTCCTGTTGCCTCTGTTATCGTAGCTACCCAATTCAAAGTGGCTACGAAATGGTCAGGCCAAGGGATAACAAACACAATAATTCTTCTGGGATGCATTTTTGCTGCAACGTTAATCTGGCTGGCACTTTCGAACCAGATGCAATCTATAAAGGCCTTAGGCGAAGAAATTGAATACAAAGAAAAACAGATTAATAAGGAATATTCCTTCATTAAAGATGACGTGGCTGGTGTATTTAGCAGTATTTCTGCGCGACTAGACACGCAGAAACGTACGTTCTGGATTATACGTGGTGTTCTAGTTATGGGAATTATTACCGCTATCACTGTTTATTTTTGGTACACAAAACCAGCCCTTGACTTCATGCAGTACTTGATTCACTGCATGAAGTCTTACTATTCGGTCAAAAGTTGAGGATAATGAGTTCCTTCTTGCGACTGGATTTGCCAGTGATCTTGAGGTTGTAGCTGATATCAACCGACTGAATATTTAGACCGTTGAATGCCTGCCGCATTTCCGGGATATCGTTCACCGATATAATCATCTTCCCTTTGATCCTGCGTGCTAAATCTGCCATATGATCATAATTTTCTAGTCCGAACTCCACACCATAACCTTCCGTTCCCCAGTATGGAGGGTCACAGTAGAACAACGTATGCGGGCGATCATATCGTTCTATGCACTGTTGCCAGTCCATGTGTTCTATGACCGTTCTGGAAAGCCGCAGGTGTGCCGCTGACAGTTCTTCTTCAATACGCAGCAGGTTGAAGCGTGGCGGGGATATGGTGGAGGTACCAAAGCTGTGCTCCGCCACCTTGCCCCCAAACGCCTGCTTCTGAAGGTAGTAGAACCGTGCTGCACGCTGGATATCCGTCAGTGTTTCTTCCGGGGTGATCTGCAGCCATTTGTAGATCTGCCGGCTGACCAGCGCCCATTTGAACTGGCGTACAAATTCTTCCAGATGATGTTTTACCACCCGATACAGGTTCACCAGCTCACCGTTGATATCATTAATGACTTCGATCTTGCCGGGTACCTTAAGAAAATAGAGCGCTGCTGCCCCACAAAACGGCTCCACATAACATTCATGCGCCGGAAACAGCGGCAGGATGTGTTTTGCAAGGCGGCGTTTGCCACCAATCCATGGAACGATGGGTAATGTCTGCATTTTCATAATCTGTAAGCCTTTTACAATTATAAAAAATATGGCAGGCTAGTCTGGTCTCGCGAGACTGACTGAACCTTGGTCGGCTCACAGCGCATTCCTGTGGGGCGATGGCCAGCCCGGTGTTCGGGTACCGGGCTGGTCGTTCTTTCAAAGCCATCATGCAGTGCACGTTTACATCTTCACTATTAACGCTGTTTAAAATCCGTATCCCGCCACATTTGTGATGCTGTCTCCACCAAACGAGGAGACACACATGAAAAACCTGAAAAAATTCATTCCCCCTGTTAAAAAACCTCGCCTCAGCGGCTGGCTGCTGACCTCAGTGCTGTTGCTGGGCATCATCGCTCTGGTCTCGCCACAGCAGTTGCCTGTTGTGATCTACAAGCTGGCACTCATCACGCTGGCAGCAGTGCTGGGGTACTGGCTTGACCGTTCGCTCTTCCCCAAAGCCCGTCCCGGTCAGTACCTGAAACATGAAGACAGGCTGATGGCTGAAGGGCGTTTCCCTGTGCAGACCGGCCTTCACCTTGTATTTTCTGCTGCGTTAATCCGCCGTGCACTGATTGTTGCAGCTGTCTGTCTGGCTGTTGCGATGGGGCTTTAATCATGAACTGGCCGCAGATCACCTGGATTGTATGCATGTCCCTGAAACTGGCTTTCGAAGCCTTTCGGGTCTTCATCAGAACCGAACGCCTGTCAGTCCGCGCCGGGACCTTTCTGGTTCATATGGCATGGGTATTCTTTGTCGCAATGTTGCTCTGGTGTGGCGGCTTTTTCAGCCAGGCATGCGCAGCGCAGCCTCCGCAGGTTGCGCTGCAGTATCGCGATGATGTGATCCGTAATGCCCGGCTTGAATGGGGACTGTCTGCGCCGGTGGCCGACTTCGCCGCGCAGCTGCATCAGGAAAGCGGCTGGCGACCTGATGCGGTCTCGCCGGCTGGCGCTCAGGGACTGGCGCAGTTTATGCCCACCACCGCTGACTGGATAAGTCAGCTGATGCCGGGGCTTAACAGCCGTGAACCGTTTAATCCGGCGTGGGCCATCCGGGCGCTGGTCAGCTATGACCGCTGGCTGTGGCAACGCGTCAGCGCCGCCAGTGACTGCGAGCGTATGGCCATGACGCTGTCAGGCTATAACGGTGGTCTGGGCTGGGTACAGCGGGACAAACGGCTGGCCTCGCAGCAGGGGCTGGACAGCACCCGCTGGTTCGGACATGTCGCCACGGTGAATGCCGGACGCAATGCGGCCAGCTGGCGGGAGAACCGCCATTATCCGCAGCGCATCCTGCGCGAACTGGCACCGCGATATCTCACATGGGGAGGCAGCAGTTGTGTGGCATCTGGTTAAAAAGCTGCCGTGGCGCGGCATTCTGCTGGCCATTCTTATCAATGCCTTTCTGGTCGGCCTGTATGCCATGGGATACAGAAGTGGTCATGACTCTGCAAAGCGTGACGGTGATACCGCGCTCAGTCAGTTGCAGTCAGCGTTCGACACGTACAAAACGGAGCAGGCAACGCTTGAGAATGCTGCGCTGCGGGCCTGGGCCAGACGGTATCAGGAGCAGGTGGCCGCCGGGCAGCGGGCTGAAGCCGGTTATCTTGAGCAGATTGCTCAACTGGAGAGCCGGAATAAACAACTACAGGGGCAAATTAACGATGTCACACAGCGCTGGATTGATGAAAAAGGTAAGAGCCATCCCATTGAGTGCGTGTTTACTCGCGGTTTCGTGCGCCAGTACAACGCCGCACTCGGATATGACAACGCATCCGTCGACACCGGTCATTCAGACTCAGTTGCCGCCGCTGGCACCCGCTCTGGCACAGCGACCGGGCAACCTGAAACCACTGACACCCGGTTACGCGATTCGGGTGTCTCCCAGCGTGACGTTCTCGCCAACATCATCGACAACGCAGGACAATGTCGTCGCTGGCGGAACCAGATAAACGCGTTACTGGATGAACGGGAAGGATTACAGAAATGACACTGCAGGTTGAATTCTGGACGGTGGTGAGTTTTCTGCTCACCTTCATGGGGTTTGTGGGAGGGCTCGCCAAATGGTTGTTCAGTAAAACAGAAGAACGCCAGGCGGCACGATTCGCCTCCCTTGAACAGGCCCTGCAACAATCCGCCTCCAACTGGGGCGAGCTGGAAAAAGAATTTATGCGATTTAAAGCGGATTTACCGCTGAATTATGTCCGTCGAGAGGATTATATCCGTGGCCAGACAGTCATTGAGGCCAAACTGGACGCGCTTTATAACAAACTGGAAGTGGTACAGCAGTACCGCAATACCGGAGGTCAATAATGGTCGATATTACCCGGGTACGCCGCGAATCCCTGCGCTGGAGTCTGCTGGTTGCCCTGAACAAAACCCGCCCTTACACCGCCAGCGAGACGTTGCTGCTGGACGTGTCCCGTGCCATCTACCCGGACACCACGCAACTGGAGCTGCGCCGGGAGCTTGATTATCTGGCAGATCGCAAAATGGTGGAGCTGGAGAAGAGACCGTCCGGTGACTGGTTTGCCGATCTGAGTCGCCTTGGTGTGGATATTGTGGAATACACCGTGGAATGCGGCCCGGGTATTGCCCGCCCGGAAAAATACTGGAGTGAGTGATTATGGGACGTCGCAGCAGCATTGATTCTCTGCCGACGGAGGTCCGCCGCTGGCTGGAGCGGGCACTGACGGAGAATAACTTCAGTGGATATGCCCGGCTGGAAGCCCTGCTGAAGGAGAAGGGATACGTCATCACCCGCTCTTCCCTGCAGCGGTTTGGCTACAAAATGGAGCGACAACTGGCCCGCATCCGCGCCGCCACCGAGGCCGCGCGTCTGATGGCACAGGAAGCCGGTGACGAGGCGGACGATCGTTCTGCCGGGATGATGGCACTTATTCAGACCGAGATGCTGGATGTTCTGATGCGTCTGCAGGAAATCGGGGAAAATGATGACCCTGCAAAACGCGCAAAACTGCTGGCCACTGCTTCGGAAAGTATAGCCACACTGGTACGTGCTTCGGTGACCCACAAGCGATTCCGGGCCGAGGTGCTGGCAAAAATTGAGGCGCGGATGAATGCTCTGGAAAAACAGGCGAAGTCCGGCGACACCCGCCTGAGTCTGGAAACCCTGAAGATGGTGCGGGAACAGATTTACGGGGTGATCTCATGACAGCAGCCATTCAGCTGTATCCCTACCAGCAGGCGTGGTTTCTGGATCGTGCCCGTTTCAAGATTGGCATGTTTGCCCGCCAGACGGGCAAGACGTTCACCACCACGCTGGAACTGGTTGATGACTGTTTTGAAACAGAGGCATCAGGGGGACGCACTCGCTGGGTGATCCTATCGCGTGGGGAGCGTCAGGCAAAAGAAGCCATGGTGGAGGGGGTGAAAAAACACTGCAGCGCCTACCGGATGGCGGCCCGTGAGGTGGAAAGTTATTACCGTGCTGAAAGCGGCGAACGCTACACCATGCTTGAGGTGGAGTTACCCGGTGGCTCCCGTATCACGGCCCTGCCGGCAAATCCCGACACGGCACGTGGGTTTGCGGCTAACGTCTTTCTGGATGAGTTCGCCTTCCATGCCGACAGTCGCAAAATCTGGACCGCCCTGTTTCCGGTCATTTCCAACGGCTACAGACTGCGTGTGACATCGACGCCGAACGGCAAGGGAAACAAGTTTTATGAACTGATGACCAGCAACGCCCTTGAAAATGTCTGGTCACGTCACATCGTGGATATTTACCGTGCCGTGCGCGACGGCCTTCCGCGTGACATTGCACAGATGCGACAGGCGCTCAACGATGATGACGCCTGGGCACAGGAGTTTGAACTGAAGTGGCTGGATGAGGCATCGGCCTGGCTGACGTTTGAACTGATTGACGGCGTGGAGCACGATGCTGCCGGACTGCCGGTGCACTATACGGGTGGCCCCTGCTTTGTGGGGGTGGATATTGCTGTCCGTAATGACCTGTTTGTGATCTGGGTGCTTGAACAGGTGGGGGATGTCTACTGGACCCGGGAAATCATCACCCGTAAACGGGCCACCTTTGCTGAGCAGGATGCTTTGCTGGATGACGTATTTTTCCGTTATCGCGTGCTGCGCTGCTGTATGGATCAGACAGGAATGGGGGAAAAGCCTGTGGAAGATGCTCAGGAGCGCCACGGCAGGAGTCGTGTGGAGGGGGTGATATTTAACAGCCCGAACAAGCTCACCCTCGCGACCCGTGGCAGGGAGATGTTTGAGGACCGCCGCCTGCGTATTCCGGCGGGAGATGTGGTACTGCGCAGTGATCTGCATAAACTCCGTAAGATCACCGGACCTACCGGAGCGCCTCGCTTTGTGGCGGAAAGTGATGCAGCAGGTCACGCCGACCGTACATGGGCCTGTTTTCTGGCTATTAACGCCACTGACGGACCGTCAGGGCCGGTGGTGGCGCGTTCGCGCCGCCGCCGTGAAGCCGCCCGCATGCTGGAGGGATTCTGATGGCAAAAGGTATCTGGGTTTCACCCGATGAGTTCGTGGCGTTCACCGAACCCAAAAAATCACTGACCGCGCAGATTGCCTCGCGCAGTCGCGCCATCGACTTTTACGCTCTGGGAATGTACCTGCCCAACCCTGATCCCATTCTCAAGGCTCAGGGACGGGATATCCGTATCTACCGCGAACTGCGCACCGACCCGCTGGTCGGGGGCTGTATCCGCAGACGTAAAGCAGCGCTCAAATCACTGGAGCGTGGACTGGAGCGCGGTCACGCTTCTGCCCGGGTCTTCCGTTTCATCCGCGACATGCTCGACGATCTGGATCTGTCCCGCATCATCGGTGAGATGAGCGATGCCGTGCTCTACGGGTATCAGCCCTGTGAAATCATGTGGGGCCGTTCGGTCAGGGCGTGGGCGGTGACGGATATTGTCGGCAAACCGCCTGAGTGGTTTCAGTTTGATACGGACAACTGCCTGCGCTTCCGGGCGCGTGATGCGGGTGTGGAGGGTGAGCTGCTGTCACCGTCAAAATTCGTGGTGCCGGCACAGGATGCCTCGTATGACAATCCTTACGGTTTCCCTGACCTGTCCATGTGCTTCTGGCCGGTCGCCTTCAAGAAAGGCGGGATGAAATTCTGGCTCCGCTTTGCCGAAAAGTTTGGCTCCCCATGGGTGATCGGTAAGCACCCGAGGGGTGCAAATGATGCAGAGATTGAAAAACTGCTGGACTCCATGGAGCAGATGGTGGAGGACGCGGTGGCCGCCATCCCCGATGACAGCAGCATCGAACTCAAAGCCGCGGATGGCAAGGCGGACAGCAGCGAGGTATTCCGCGAGCTGATCACGCTGTCACGCAGTGAGATCTCCATTGCATTACTCGGTCAGAATCAGACCACGGAAGCGAACAGTAACAAGGCCTCTGCACAGGCCGGGCTGGAGGTAACGGCTGATATCCGCGATGCGGATGCGGACATCATTCAGGCGGCAGTGAATCAGGTCATCAGAACGGTGGTCACCCTGAACTTCGGCGATGTGCCGTGTCCGGTCTGGGCCATGTGGGAACAGGAGGCCATTGATGACACCCGTGCCACCCGCGACGAAAAACTCACCCGGGCGGGTCTGCGTCTGACCCCGCAATACTTCAAGCGTGAGTACCAGCTGCAGGACGGCGATATTGACGAGACACCACCGTCAGAACGCGAGAAGAACATGCTGCCGCTGTCATTTGCCGAGGCGATTGATGCCGATATTCAGGCTCAGCAGCAGCTTGACGACGCGCTGGACATTCTGATGAACGGAGGTGTGTTAAATGGCACGCTGGAACCCGTCCTGGCACCTCTGTTTAAGCGGGTCGAAAACGGGGTTAACCCGTCTGAGCTGCTGGGCGAACTGGCGGAGCTCTACCCTCAGATGAACACGGACGATCTGCAGGAACGGCTGGCCCGCATTCTCTTTGTGGCAAATATCTGGGGGCGTCTGCATGAGCGTGACAACGGCTGAACTGGCGTACTGCATGACGCTTCCCCCGAAGCGGGCAGTCAGTTACCTGAAGTCCAAAGGGTATCAGATTACCTGGGACTGGGAAGAAATGTGGCAGGAGGCCCATGCCCGCGCCTTTACCGTCGCTAAAGTGACCCGCCTGGATATTCTGGAAGATATTCGCGGGGCACTGCAGCAGGCTGTCGATGAAGGAAAAACCGATCGCTGGTTCCGGCAGGAGCTGGAGCCGGTGCTGAAGCGTAAGGGATGGTGGGGACCACGTGACACGACTGACCCGGTAACGGGTGAGCCGGTCACCATTCAGCAGGGCAGCCCGTGGCGGCTCGACACCATCTTTCGCACCAATATGTCCGTACTCTACAGCGCCGGTCGTTGGGCGGAGCAGATGGAAAACGTCGACGACAGGCCGTACTGGATGTATACCGGCATCAACGACAGCCATACCCGCAGGAGCCATCTGGCGCTGCATGGTCTGGTGCTGCGCTGGGATGACCCGTTCTGGCAGGCATTTTACCCGCCGAACGGCTGGCGCTGCCGCTGTAGTGTGATTGCCCTGAGTGCGGCGGATGTACGTGCCCGTGGCCTGAAGGTTATCAGCTCCGGCTCTGCCATGGGCCAGGAACTGAAACTGGTCTCAGAGAAAACCGGCGAAATGCGGAACGTGGCCACCTTTAATACCGGCACCACGAAGGTGACCACCGACGTCGGCTGGTCTTATGCACCGGGGGCAGCATACCGTCCCGACCTGGCCCGCTATCAGGGTACGCTTCAGCCACTGGCACAACAGGAACTGAGAGGATAACAATGGCTTCCGATAACCTGGTCAGTATCACCATTAACGATAAATCCCTGCGCCGGAGCCTCCGTGCGCTGGATCTTGCTGCCACAGACCTGGAGCCCGCGATGCGCAAAATTGCCGGAACCCTGCTGGCGGAAACACAGTTTAACTTTCTTGATGAGGGGCGTCCGGGGTGGATGCCCTCGCTGGCAGCGGAAGAACGTGACGGGCAGACACTGCAGGATACCGGGCGTCTGATGGGGTCAGTATCAACCGACCATGATGACCGGCAGGCTGTTGTGGGGACCAACGTTGTTTACGGTGCCATTCACCAGTTCGGGGGTAAAACGGGGCGTAATGAGTCTGTTGAACTTCCGGCCCGCCCGTTCCTGCCGGTGACGGGGGATGGAGAACTACAGCCTGAAGTGGTAATCCCCATCCTCGATACCATTGTCCGCCATCTTGAATCAGCGGCCCGTCGCTGAGTTTTCTCTCTTCAGGCGGGTGATTTATCATTGCCAGCGAATGAGGGGCTGTATTACCTTTATAAAGGCTTTACAGCCTCTGTTTTATAACCGCTTCCGGTTCACCGCATTGCTTTCCCTGTCCTTCTCCCCTGATGTTTTCTAAAGCAGATTAAAATCGCCGGGCCTGCATTTCTCACAAACTGTCTCCGACAACATAACGCGGGACAGCAAAATGTCAGCCATTCACATTTTTAAAGCCGGTACTCATACCGATATGCACGGCAAAAAACTGCCGTTCACGCCAGACGATCTTGCCGCCTGCGTGAAAGCCTATGACCCGTCCGTCCATGAAGCACCACTCGTGATTGGTCATCCCAGAACGGAAGACCCGGCGTGGGGCTGGGTGAAAGCCCTGTCGCTCAGCGGCGTCGATCTGATGGCAGAGCCTGCCCAGCTGGACCCGCAGTTTGCTGAGATGGTCACCAACGGACGATTCAAAAAAGTGTCCGCCTCTTTCTACCTCCCGGATTCACCGTCCAATCCGAAGCCCGGCGTGCTCTACCTGCGCCATGTGGGCTTTCTCGGGGCACAGCCACCTTCCGTCAAGGGGCTGAAACAGGTGTCCTTCAGTGAGCAGGAAGAAGGTGTGGTGGAGTTCGCCGACTGGCAGGCCATCACGAATGCCTCCCTGTGGGGAAAGCTGCGCGATTTTCTGATCGCCCGCTTCAGTCTGGACGAAGCAGAAAAAGTCCTGCCGGAATGGCAGCTCAACAATCTGCGCGAAGAGGCGTACCGCGACGCACCGTCGCAGGATGCAGCAGGTGCACAATTCAGTGAGACAGGCCAGGTGCCGTCTTCCGCAAGTAACGAGGAATCATCGATGACAAAAGAAGAGATTGAAGCCCTTCAGGAGGAGAACCGCCGCCTGAAGCAGCAGGCTGCTGATCGCGATGCGCGTGATGCACAGGCCAGACAGGAGCAACTGCATAAGGACAATGTGGCCTTTGCAGAAAAACTGGTCGCAGAGGGGCGTCTGGCTCCCCGCGCCTCCTCCGTGGTGGTTGCCCTGCTGGATGCCGTCGCCGGTGGCGACAAGCCGGTGGAGTTTGCTGAGGGGGAAAGCCGCACGCCGCTGGCCACCGCCTTCCGTTCATTGCTCTCCGACGGGGAGCCGGTGATGAATTTCGCCGAACAGGCCACAAAGGAGCGTGTCGGCGACACGGTGAAGGTGGATGTGGCGGAGTTTGCGGAAGCCGATCCTGAGCGTCTGGCCCTGCATCAGAAAGCAGTGGCCCTGTCCAAAAAAGAAGGCATCAGCTATGAGGCTGCTGTCGCACGCTGCCTGTAATTTAAGGAGAAATCATGTCTGATTACTTAAAAGGTAAACGTGTCGTTGATCCGGTACTGACCAGTATCGCCCGAGGCTATAAAAATGCCGCATTCATTGGCGAACGTATTTTCCCCGTCGTGCTGACGGACAAGGAAGGCGTGCGTGTGCCGACCTTCGGGAAAACCGCCTTTGTGGAATATGACACTGAGCGTGCCGTCGGGGCGGACAGCAATGTTCTGGTCCGTGAGAAAACCGGCACACTGGATCTGGTGCTGGGTGAACACGATCTGGCAGCACCGGTGGATTACCGCGAACAGGCGGAGTCCATGTTTAACGAAGAGAGCAAGGCCATCCGTCGCGCCACGAATGGCGTGAACCTGCGCCGTGAACTTATCGCCGCCCGTCTGGCTCAGGATCAAAAGGTCTACCGTACCGGGCACGTTAAAAAACTGACAGCCAGTGATCGCTGGGCCGGTGGTAAGGGGGACCCCATCGGGGTGATTGAAGCCGGTATGGAAGCGGTCCGTACGGCCACGGGGCTGCGTCCTAACCTGATGACCATGGGTGCCGGCGTGATGGCGCTGCTGAAGTTCCATCCGGCACTTCAGGCCGCCATCGGAGCCAACGAACGCAAGCGCATCACCACAGAAATCCTGCAGGACCTCTTTCAGATCGAAGAGATCGTCATCGGTGCGCCTGTCTCCCTGCCGTCCATGAAAGCGGCAATGGATAAGGACAGCGTGCCGGCGGATATCTGGGGAGACAACCTGATGCTGCACTATGTCGGCAAACCGCAGCCCGGGGCGGACAGCGCGGACGAGAACGAGCCGTCCTTCGGCTACACCCTGCGTCGTAAGGGGATGCCTGTTGCTGACAAATACGACGGAGCCGGTGGCAAGGTGAAGTACTGCCGTTATACCGATATCTACAAAGTCGCCGTGGTTGGTGGCGATGCCGGGTATCTCATCACCGGTATCAGTAAATAAGGAGGCGTTATGGGAACCACTCAGCAGGTCATTCTGATCACAACCGTAACGGCAGGGGCCGCACTGACACAGCAGCGTTTTGTCGGGGCAGATAATACCCCCTGTAAAGCCGGTGCCGCAGCGCTCGGGGTTGCCGAAGTGGATGCTGTTACCGGCGACAGCACGCCGGTGAGCGTTCTGGGCATTATTGCTGTCGAGGCCGGGGCCGCTGTCAGCTGTGGTGTGGCTGTTCAGTCAGATGCTCAGGCCAGAGCCGTGCCGCAGTCCGGCGACGGTAAATCCTGTGGTATTGCACTTGATGAAGCCGGGGGTGAAGGCGACGTCATTCGTATCCTGCGCGGGGTGTGACATGTACTGCACCCTGGAGGATTTGCTTGCGCAGGTGCCGGAGCGGACGCTTATCGAACTCACCAGTGAAGAGATGGACTTCGACTCGCCTGCAACAGTGAATACCCGTGTGGTGGACAGCTGTATCCGCTATGCCGACGAGCTGATTGATGCCCATCTGCGCGGACGCTATATCCTGCCACTGGCAGAGATACCGACTGTTCTGCGGGACATTGCCATCACGCTGGTCCGTTACCGGCTCTACGCCCGCCGCCCGGAAGGTGACCTCCCGGATACGGTGAAGGATGACCACAAAGAAGCGCTGCGGCAACTCAGGGAGTTACGTGATAACAGGCTCACGCTGGGGCTGCCGTCCACTCAGAAAGATGTGCCTGAGCCTGGCGAGTTTCGTGTACGCAGTCGCCCGGCCACTTTCGGCGGTCGTGACGGTTTACTGGAGAAATACTGATGAACGTTCTGCCCGTCCTTGATGCGGTACTGGCCCGGTTACGCGAGAAGCTGCCGCAACTGCAGGTGGAGTACTTCCCGGAGAAACCGGCTGAATATCGCCTGAACCATCCGGTTGGCGCGTTGCTGTTGAGCTATGCCGGTTCGCGCTTTGACAGGCCGGATGATACCGGTGCGGTGATCCAGTCTCAGACTATCCAGCTCTGCGTCACGGTGGTCTTCCGCCAGCTCAACGGTAAAAAAGGGGCGATTAATGTCCTGGATGCTGTCCGCCGCATTCTCGGTGGCCACACCCCGCCCGGCTGCCGCCGCCGTATCTGGCTGACCCGCGAGGTGTTTATCGGTGAAGTCAGGGGGCTGTGGCAGTACGCCCTCGACTTCGCGACTGAAAGCGTCTTTATCGAAGACAGCGATTTACCGTCCGGCCCGCTGTTAACCGAAGTGAACTATGAGGAAAGCGAGTGATGAAAGAATACCGCTATTCCGGCCCGGCCAGCGGCGTCACGCTGTCGGACGGAACCGAAATCCTGCTCTGGCCGGGGAAGACGGTTTCCCTGCCGGAGGAGCATGACTACGTGAAGGTACTGGTGGCGCTGAAACATCTGACGCCGGTACCTGAAGAGACTAAACCCGCCGGCACACCGGCTGTGCAGTCACCAAAGCGCAGAAGCAGCAGTGACAGCGAAGTGAAAACGGAGGACACCCATGGCAGCTAACTATCTGCATGGTCCCGAAACCATTGAGGTGGAAAACGGTGCCCGCCCGGTTAAAACGGTGAAATCTGCCGTTATTGGCCTGATTGGTACCGCCCCGATGGGGGATGTCAATACGCTGGTACAGTGCCTGTCTGAGAAAGACGCAGCGGCATTTGGCAGCCAGTTCACCGGCTTTACCATTCCGCAGGCGCTGGATGCGATTTATGACCATGGTGCAGGTACCGTTCTGGTCATTAACGTCCTCGACCCGGCGAAACATAAAACGGCGATCGAGGATGAGGTGGTTACCTTTGACAAATCGACAGGGCAGGCCAGACTGGCGCATCCGGTTGTCGCTAATGTGGTGGTGAAAAACAGTGAAGGCAGCACCTCCCACACGGCGAACACGGACTACCGTGTTGATGCGCAGGCGGGTGTGCTCACGAACCTGGGCAAGGCTATTGAGGCCGGTGGCAGCGTGAAGGTGAGCTATGAGTACGCGGACCCGTCGAAGGTGACTGCGGCGGACATCATCGGCGGGGTGAACAGCGCCGGAAACCGAACCGGCATGAAGCTGCTTAACGACAGCTTCAACCTGTACGGCTATTTCGCCAAAATTCTGATTGCGCCGGTGTTCTGCACCCAGAAGAGTGTCGCAGTTGAGCTTATCGCCATGGCAGAGAAGCTGGGCGCGGTAACCTACATTGATGCGCCTGTCGGTACCACCTTTGCACAGGCTCTGGCAGGTCGTGGCCCGGAAGGCACCATCAACTTCAATACCAGCTCCGACCGCGTCCGTCTGTGCTATCCGCATGTGAAGGTATATGACCCGGTGACAAACACAGAGCGTCTGGAGCCGCTCAGCCAGCGTGCAGCAGGTCTGCGTGCCAGAGTCGATCTGGACAAGGGCTACTGGTGGTCATCCTCCAATCAGGAGATTCTGGGGATCACCGGCGTGGAGCGCCAGCTGTCCGCGATGATTGATGACCCGCAGAGTGAGGTGAACCTGCTTAACGAACAGGGGATCACCACGGTATTCAGCAGTTACGGCAGCGGCCTTCGTCTGTGGGGTAACCGGACGGCAGCATGGCCAACGGTCACCCATATGCGTAACTTTGAGAACGTTCGCCGCACCGGTGATGTGATCAACGAGTCCATTCGTTATTTCAGCCAGCAGTACATCGACATGCCGATTACTCAGGCGCTGATTGATGCACTGACGGAGTCGGTCAACGCCTACGGTCGCAAAATGACTGGTGATGGTGCGGTACTGGGCTTCCGTTGCTGGTTTGATCCGGCCCGCAATCCGGAGACGGAGCTGGCCGCCGGGCACCTGTTGCTGAGCTACAAATATACGCCACCACCGCCGCTGGAGCGACTGACGTTTGAGACTGAGATCACCTCGGAATACCTGTTAACCCTGAAAGGGGGCAACTGATGTCAAAGATTGAGATAAACCGCATCACGAATGCCAACATCTATCTGGATGGTACTAACCTGCTGGGACGGGCTGAGGAAGTTAAACTCCCCGATGTCTCCATGATTATGCAGGAACACAAGGCGCTGGGGATGGTGGGTAAGGTGGAACTCCCGGCTGGTTTTGACAAACTGGAAGGCGAAATCAAATGGAACAGCTTTTACCGCGATGCGATGCTGTCTGCCGCGAACCCGTACAGGTCGCTGGCACTGCAGTGTCGTTCCAGCGTCCAGCGCTACAGCTCGCAGGGGCTGATTGACGAAATCCCGCTGGTCACCTTCCTGACGATTATGTTCAAGAAGAACCCGCTGGGGACGTTCAAACAGCACGAGAACGCCGAGTTCTCCAGTAGCTTCACCTGCACGTATATCAGACAGGTACTGGATGGTGAAGAGCTGCTGCAACTGGACTATCTGGCCAACATCTTCCGGGTCGGCGGTGTTGATCAACTGACTGACTACCGTATCAATATCGGGGGCTGACGGTGAGTGTTGAACTGACGGATAAAGGAGGACGATGTGCGGCACTGGGCATGTCAAATGGTACGTGGTTTACCCTCCTTGATATTCCGGGGGTGGAAACCCTTTTTAATACCCGTAAAACCAATGACCCGATTGACTGCACACGTTCAAAGGCCCGCAAACTGGCGGATTTGATTGAAGCATGGGAGCCTCCCGACCACTGGTTCTCCGGCATCGGCAAATCTGAGGGAAAGACGCTTCTCATCGCTTTCCTGCGTAACTGCAAGGGGTTTCGCACTTGCTGACATCACAGGGGCTCCGGCCCCTTCTTCTTAATCTCCTTTAATATCCGTCACGCGCTTCTCCCGACATACTGCCCTGAACTTACACAGGAGCACAATCATGTCACAGACCCCATCCGATACTTTTAAATTGTCTTATCCCTTCACCACTGCTGCAGGCACCAGAATTGAGCTGGTTGAACTGAAACGCCTGACGGTAAAAGACCTGAAGCAGGTGCGCAAAATCAGCAAAAACCCGGCAGACTGGGACGAACCGCTGATTGCCCGCAGTACTGGTCTTCTCCCGGAAGATCTCGACAATATGGATCTGGCTGATTACCTGCAGTTACAGAAACGATTTCAGCTCATCACGGGGATGGGTGAGAGCAACCAGGGCGCTGACGCAGGCGCAGGGGCTGCTGGCGAGATGGTTCCGGTTTCAGCCGGGGGAGATTGATGCCCTCGATACTGACGATCTGGAGATGTGGCTGGAGCAGGCTGAAGAGCAAATAAAAAGCGAGTACGGCGACAAATCATAGTACAGACAGCCGCCAGTAGCGGCTGTTCTGCGTTATTCCCTCACGTCTTTTCACCTTCCCCGGAGGTTAACCACTATGTCGGGACAGTTTTCAGTCGGCGTTGTTATCGGCGGGATGATTGGCAGCACATTCCGTTCTGCAATGAGCGGTACCCGCCGTGCGCTTGATTCCCTGAGCGATACCTCACGCCGCCTGCAGGAACGTCAGAACGCTTTAACCCGTGCAACAGAACGTTATGGTCAACTGGGTTCTTCCCGGATGCAGCATCTCAACAGCGAGCTGCTGCGGGTAAGCCGCACCATGGAGCAAATTGAGCGCCAGCAGCGCCGTCTGTCAGCGGCATCCGCTACCAGTGATGCGCTGAAAGCTAACCGCATGGCGCTGTATGGTCAGGGGATTGAAGCGTATGGCATGGCACAGACTGTTTATCATACGGTTTCCCCTGCCGTTCAGCAGTCCATGTCTTTTCAGGACAAAATGATTGATATGTCGATCACCGCAAAATATGACAATAAAACGCGGGATGCACTTGCCGGACAGATAAAAGGCTGGGCGCTTAAATACAATCAGTATCAGGATGAGCTGCAGGAGGCGGTGGGTTCACTCATCAGCGACAATATTGATAATGTGTCAGATATCGGTTTTCTGATGCCGGATATTGCCCGCGCGGCAACGGCAACACGCACGTCTGCTCAGGACTGGGCAAAAGTGGCCGCAGTCTGGCAAAACTCCCTGAAAGGTGCGGCCAGAGATTTTGGTGCCGTTCAGAATATTATGGCTTATGCCGGTGACCAGGGGTCATTTGAAATCCCGGATCAGGTCAAGTGGATGCAGTCCCTGGCCCCAATGATGGCGGGTATTGCCAATGGAAAAGAGGCTGTTGCTGAAATCGGGGCCAGTCTCCAGATAGCAAAAATCGGTGCAGGTTCCACCGACGAAGCAGCCAATAATTTTAAAAACTTTCTTACCAAAATTTTTGCCCGCGATACTCAGAAACAGTTTGCTGATCTGGGTATTGATTTGCAGGGATCTATTGCGAGTTATAAAGCTGCGGGGATCTCTCCGATTGAAGGGATGTTGAGTGTTATAGAACGTTACCTCAATGCCAAAAGCCCCGAAGCGCTGGCCGGCTTCAAATCAGCCATGAAAATAAAGAATGATACGGCAAGAGATGAGGCACTTCAGGCTCTGGCGAAAAACTTTGGTCTGGGCGATATGTTCGCGGATATGCAGGTCATGGCATTTATCCGCCCGATGCTGGCCAACATGGACAGATATCGAGAGATCCGTGCCGGTGCTCTCAGGGCTGCGGATAACGATTTGCTTGCCAGTGCTTATGATCAGCGGCTGAAATCTCCCCTTGAAGCCACTAAAACACTTATGGTCAGCAGTCGCGATCTGGCAATTACGCTGGGCGATCAATTAGCTCCATCTTTTATTTCTTTGACTCAGGAACTGCTTCCACTCATTCAGGGGGCAAAACACTGGGTAGCGACTCACCCGCAATTTGTCAGTGGGGCTTTTAAGCTCATCAGTGCGCTCCTTGCGATTAAGATAGCGACTGTTGGTCTCAAACTGGGGCTGAATCTCCTTATTTCCCCCTTTGTAAGTGTCTGGAAAAATGCTGTTTTACTTCGGGCCAACTGGCTTCGTCTGTCGCTCGCACTGGGGCAAGGCGGTAAGCTCCGCTGGCTGGTGACCGGATTTAGCGCCGTCGCCAGAGGAGCCAGAACACTGAGTGGCGTGCTCTCCGGGGGGCTGGTTCGCGGAATTATGCTCGCCGGACGTGCTGTTCTCTGGATTGGACGTGCGCTGATGATGAATCCCATCGGTCTCGTTATCACCGCTGTCGCGGCAGCAGCTTACCTTATCTACCGCAACTGGGGGGCAGTCAGTGGCTGGTTTAAACAGCGCTGGGCAGACATTCAGGAAGCCTTTAACGGCGGCATTGTGGGAATTGGTAAGTTACTGATTAACTGGTCGCCGGCAGGCCTGCTCTATAAAGCCTTTGCGGCTGCGCTGAAATATTTCGGCGTTGCTCTGCCGGCAAAGTTCACCGACTTCGGTGGCCATCTTATCGACGGTCTGATTAACGGTATCAAAAACAAATGGGGGTCGCTCAAATCCAGTGTAACCGGAATGGGTGACAGCATCAGTAGCTGGTTTAAACAGTGCTGGGCTGACATTCAGGAAGCCTTTAACGGCGGTATCGCGGGAACTGGTAAGCTGCTGATTAACTGGTCGCCGGCAGGTCTGCTCTATAAAGCCTTTGCAGCTGCGCTGAAATATCTTGGTGTTGATCTGCCGGCAAAGTTCACCGACTTCGGTGGCCATCTTGTCGACGGTCTGATTAACGGTATCAAAAACAAATGGGAGTCGCTCAAATCCAGTGTAACCGGAATGGGTGACAGCATCAGTGGCTGGTTCAGTGAAAAGCTGGGTATTCATTCGCCGAGCCGCGTGTTTATGGGCTTTGGTGACAATATCGCGCAGGGGGCCGCCATTGGCCTGCAGCGGACCACTCCGCTTGCAGCTCTGGCCGGGCAGCGAATGGCCAGTGAACTGCTCCCCAAAATGCCCGTGAGCATTCAGGGGCCAGAAATACGGGATAACACTTCAGGTGTTCGCTTCAGTATGCCGTTGCCCGATATCAACGGGTTTATGTCGTCTGCTAAAAATGCGATCGGAGCCGTAATCAATAGTTTGTCTTCCATGCCCGCTATCCCGCTCTCCACCCGGGCATCGATTTTACCAGGGCAACGTCTGGCAAATGAGATGACACCGGATGTTCCCCGTATCCCCTCGCCTGAAATCATGGCTGCCGGATATTCAGGCCGTGGTGCAGCTGCAACCGGCGGTGGAACGTCTGGTGGTATCCAGGTCAGCTTTAATCCTCAGTTTTTCCTCAATGGCAGGGAAACCACAGCGCCTGCAGGACTGACTGGTGCCCTGAATATGAGTCTGCATGAGCTGGAAAAAATGCTGGAGCGTCTGCTGGCTCAGAAACAACGTAAGGAGTACCGCTGATGTTTGCCGTACTGGGTGATATTGAGTTTGAGCTGATTACCTACTGGGACGGCTTCGAGGCCACGTTCGGCGTCGATTATGCGGAGCATGCCCGCATCGGGGGTAAGCCTGGCCTGCAGTTCGTCGGCGACAGGCTGGACGAAATCCAGATAACTCTGGTTTTCCATCAGCATTATTGTGTACCCGATGTGGAGCTGGCGAGACTGCGAACAGCCATGAAAGCCCATCAGGCACTGGCGCTGGTCTTCGGCAACGGTGACTATCGCGGCTGGTTCGTGATTACCGATGTGACTGCAACCAGCGAGCAGACTGACAGTACCGGCAACGTGCTGGCTGTCAGTGCCACCGTGTCTCTCCGGGAATACACCGGTGACCCGAAAAATACTCTGCAACCACCGGCAATACGCACGAAGCTCCCGGGTGTCGGGGCGGTCTCCGGTGCCATACCTTCACCTTCAGGGGTGGCGCAGTTCATCCGCAACGGCGTCAACTATGCGAAACAGGCGCAGTCTGTACTCCAGACCACTATCAGCGCCGTTCGGGTGACACAGAAAATGAAGGATAACCCCGTTGTCGCACTGACCCGTGTGCCGGGGCTGATGAGCGGACTGGGTAATATCTCCGGGGCTCTGGGGAAAAGTGTTCCGGCGTTTAACGCACTCTCTGAATCCATGCCCGATGCCATCAGTCTGGCCAGAACAGCCAGCGAAGCAGTCACGTATGTACAGCAGGCACAGTCTGCGCTGAGTGGTGTGGACAAAAGAAATATTGCAGGTGCTCTGGATACCGTTTCCGGGCAGCTTAACGCCGCCGGCACAGCATTCAACCGCATATCTCCGGGATTAAGTGCAATGGCCGCCAGAATACTGACGAGGAGTGTGTGATGTTTCTTGAACATGTTACCCGTGACGGAGAGCGCTGGGATTCGCTGGCATGGCAGTACTACGGTGACCCGCTGGGCTATCCCCGGATTATTGCCGCCAATCCGCACGTGGCCATCACGCCGGTGCTGCCCTCCGGGCTGTTGTTACTGATCCCGGTGATTGAGGCTGAAGAAGCCCGTACAGAAGAGGATATTGCCCCATGGCTGAGATAAACAGCACTGCGCAAGTCACATCAGCGTTAACCGGCGTCAGCGATGTGCTGACACCGGTGTTCACTTTGTGGTATCTGCAGAAAAACATCACCTCTGATATCGCGCCTTATGTCACCCGTGTGACCTGGAGCGATAACATCAAAAATGAGTCCGATACCATTGAGGTGGAGCTGGACGACACCGATGGCCGCTGGCTGGATAAATGGTATCCGGGCAAGGGTGACACGCTGACGCTGAAAATGGGCTATCAGGGCGAGAAGCTGCTGTCCTGCGGTACGTTCTCTATAGACGAGATCGAAGTGAGTTCGCCCGCTTCCGTTGTTTTTATCCGTGGGGTGGCCACCTCGGTTAACAGTGCCCTGCGGACTAAAACCAGTCGTGGTTTTGAGAACACCACGCTGGCAGCTGTTGCGGGGCGGATTGCCAGAAAGCACCGACTGAAACTGGTGGGCAGCATTGAGTCCATCAGAATCGACCGGGTGACCCAGTATGCTGAAACCGACGTGGGTTTTCTGCGCCGGCTGGCCAGCGAGTATGGTTATGCAGTGAAAGTGGTCAGTGACCAGCTGATTTTTTCTCATCTGGCCACACTGCGCAGTCAGGAGCCGGTCAGGCAGTTAAAACCGCAGGATGTGGCCCGCTTTTCCCTGCGTGACACCATCAACCGGGTCTATAAATCTGCAAAGGTAAAACACCAGAAAAGCAGCAGTAAAAAACTGATCGTCTACGAAGCTGATGGTGGTACCCGTGAAAGCGACAAAAAGCTCAAAGGTGGTAAGGTTACCAGCGCTGACTCACTTAAAGTTAACAGCCGCGTCAGCGACCCGGACAGTGCCCGGATTAAAGCGGATTCAGCACTGGCCAGACATAACGAATACCAGCAGAACGGCTCCCTGACGCTGACGGGAACACCTCAACTGACAGCAGGCAACAAAATTGAACTGGTGGGTTTTGGGCAGTTATCTGGGCCATGGCTCATAACCACTGCCCTCCATGCGTTTGAGCGTAACAGCGGCTACACCACAGAGCTGGAAGTGGCACGGGGGCCGGTCACACAGGGCAAGGCGAAGAAAGGTAAAAAAACCGGCAAAACCCGGACGCTGACCATCTATAAACCGGACGGCAGCACGTCCACAGTAATAAGAGAGAAGAAAAAATGACTGGTGTCACTCGTCAGGTCGGTACGGTCAGTGCCGTTGATGCCGACAGGGTTCAGGCCCGCGTTCGTCTGCCTGAATGCGATAACCTGCGCACAAACTGGCTTAACGTGCTGCAGCGCAATACCCAGGATAACAAAGATTACTGGCTCCCTGACGTGGGGGAGCAGGTTGAGGTGCTGCTCGATGCCAACGGCGAGGATGGTGTTATTCTGGGCGCGGTGTATTCAGACGTCGATAAACCACCGTTCAGTGATAAAAACGTCCGGGGCACGAAGTACGCTGATGGCGCGGAGTTCAGTTATAACCGCGCGACCCATACGCTGACGGTCAGAGGAGGTATTGAGCGTATCGTGGTGGAGGTTGCCGCCGATATCTCACTGGAAGGGAAAAGCATTGACCTCACGGGAGTTACCACAATCAACGGCAACGCGACACTCAACGGTGATCTGGAAATCAACGGAAGCGCCCATGCAACGGGTGACATATTTGCCGATGGTCAGAACTCTAATCACCATTCCCATTGAACCTTCTTAAACGCCTTTAATATCGGCGCTTACTTCCCGGGGGCAATACTGCCTCCATGAAAACGACCTCAGTATTCTGGCAACCAGCTCTGCAGGCTTCCGGCGAAATCGTCAGGGGGCTGGATGATATCCGGCAGTCCATCCAAATCATCCTGCGGACTCCCCGCGGCAGCGACCCGCATCGCCCGGAGTTCGGCAGCAATCTGCACCTTTATATCGACTGGCCTGTCGACCGGGCCATTCCGCATGTGGTTCGCGAATCCGTCGATGCCATCCGGCGCTGGGAGCCCCGCTGCCAGCTTATGTCAGTTAAACCCGCCGTCGACGGCGAACATCTTACGCTCCGGGTGAGCTGGAAAGGCTCAGACGGACAGACCCGGACTCAGGAGCTGCTATGGCGCTGACAGAACCCGATTTTATTGAACGCGATGCCGACAAAATCACGGCAGAAATGATTGCGAAGTATGAAGCGGATACCGGCAAAACGCTGTACCCGGCACAGGCAGAGCGTCTGCTGATTGATCTGTGGGCCTATCGCGAAATGCTGGTCAGGGTTGCGGTACAGGAGGCAGCAAAGCAGAATCTGGTCGCCTTTTCACGAGAGCCGATGATTGATTACCTCGGAGAACTGGTTGGTGTATACCGCCTTGCCGCGCAGCCTGCCACCACCACACTTCAGTTCTCTGTGGATGAGGCACTGGCCATTGATGTGCTGATCCCGGCAGGCACCCGCGTCAGCGCTTCCGACAGCGTTATTTTTGCCACCGATACAGATGTGGTACTGAAGGCCGGATTGCTGCTGGTCAATGTCACGGCCACCTGTACCGAACCCGGTACCGCTGGTAACGGCTGGCAACCTGCGCAGGTCAGTCAGTTACTCGATGAGATTGATAACGTCGACCTGCTGGTGAGCAATCTGACGGCCAGTTCCGGCGGTTCAGAACAGGAAGACGATGACAGGCTCCGGGAGCGTATCAGGCTGGCCCCGGAGTCATTCACCAATGCCGGAAGCCGTGGCGCATACCGCTTTCATGCCATGCAGGCCCATCCCAACATTGTCGATGTTGCTGTGCTTTCCCCGGTTCCCGGGACCGTAGATCTGTATCCGCTGCTCAGTACCGGTCTGCCGGACGGCGGTGTTCTCACGCTGGTAGAGAGTTTCTGCTCTGATGAGAAAGTCAGGCCACTCACTGATACAGTGCGGGCTAAAACACCAGTGAAGGTGGATTACACCATTGAAGCCAGGATTACGATCTATCGTGATCAGGATGCCAGGTCTGTAAAAGATGCCGCTAACAGCGCCATACAGAACTGGGTGGCATCACGTGCCGCCACGCTGGGGCGCGATATTGTCCCCAGCCAGATTATCAGTGCATTGTCCGTTTCCGGGGTGTACCAAGTTGAACTGGTGACACCGGCACTGCGGGTGGTGGCAGAAAACGAATGGGCAAACTGTACGGCAATCACTCTTAACATGACTGGAGTGTCTGATGACTGAGCCATTACAACTCCCGCCACCGCTTGAGGGTGATATCAGTCTCAGGACGCTGGGAAGACTGGCAGGACGGCTGGATAACATCGACCTGAGCGTACTGATGGTCTTTCTCGTCGATATCGTCGACAGTTCCGCGCTGCCATGGCTGGGCGAGCAGTTCTCACTGTCTGGCGATGGCTGGGAGCTGGCGGAATCGGACGATGTTCGCCGCATGCTTATAAAAGCAGCCATCGAACTGCACCGGTATAAAGGGACGCCGTGGTCAATCCGGGAAGTTATCCGCCGTTTTGGCTTTGGTGAAGTGGATCTGATTGAAGGCACAGGTCGTCTCAGTTACGACGGCAATCGCAGCTATAACGGACTGTTTGTTCATGGAGATGCAGCCGCCTGGGCAGTTTATCGCGTTATTCTGAAACAGCCCATTACTAACGATCAGGCCGCGATGCTGCGTCAGACGCTGGCTGCATTTGCACCGGCCCGCTGCCATCTGGCCAGCCTGGAGTATCAGTCTGTGGCCATTCGCTATAACAATACCGCCATCCATGATGGCAGTTATAACCACGGGAGCAGTTGATTATGGGAAACCTGAATGAAACAGAAAAGTGGGAAGAAAATATCTATCAACTGGAGACATCAGATCCGGTTCTGGGTGGTGCAGACGGGATATCAAATCGAGCCCCCCGGCAACTGGCAAACAGGACGAAATGGCTGAAGAAGAAAACGGAGGAAGCCGCACAGTCACTGGCTGAACACGTACGTTCCCGTAACCACCCGGACGCGACACTGACAGCTAAGGGGTTCACCCAACTGAGCAGTGCCACCAACAGCACGTCTGAAACGCTGGCCGCCACACCGAAAGCGGTCAAGGCTGCATACGACCTGGCAGCCGGCAAGGCGCCTGCCAGCCACACTCACCCGTGGAGTCAGATAACGGGAGTGCCTGCGGCTTCACTGACGGCAAAAGGCACCGTACAACTGAGCAGCGCCACGGACAGTCAATCAGAAACTGAGGCTGCCACGCCGAAGGCTGTGAAAATCGCGTATGATCTGGCCCGGGGAAAATACACAGCCCAGGATGCAACAACGACCCGTAAAGGGATCGTACAACTGAGCAGTGCCATCAACAGCACGTCTGAAACGCTGGCCGCCACACCGAAAGCGGTCAAGGCTGCATACGACCTGGCAGCCGGCAAGGCGCCTGCCAGCCACACTCACCCGTGGAGTCAGATAACGGGAGTGCCTGCGGCTTCACTGACGGCAAAAGGCACCGTACAACTGAGCAGCGCCACGGACAGTCAATCAGAAACTGAGGCTGCCACGCCGAAGGCGGTCAAGGCTGCATACGACCTTGCAGCCGGCAAGGCGCCCGTCAGCCACACTCACCCGTGGAGTCAGATAACGGGAGTGCCTGCTGCCTCGCTGACGGCAAAAGGCACCGTACAACTGAGCAGTGCCATCAACAGCACGTCTGAAATACTGGCCGCCACACCGAAAGCGGTCAAGGCTGCATACGATCTGGCAAACGGAAAACAACCGGCAGATGCCACGCTCACTGCTCTCGCAGGACTTGCCACTGCAGCAGATCGGTTGCCTTATTTTACCGGAGCAGACCGCGCAGCGCTGGCAACCCTTACAGCTATTGGTCGCGCGATTATCGCTAAGGGCAGTATAAAAGATGTCCTCAATTACCTTGGTTTAGGAGAAGGCTCGGCGCTACCCGTTGGTGTGCCTGTTCCGTGGCCCACCGCCACACCGCCAGCAGGCTGGTTAAAGTGCGACGGGCGCGCCTTTACAAAAGAACAATATCCTGTTCTGGCCAGAGTCTACCCGACCCTCCGTCTTCCTGATTTACGCGGTGAGTTTATCCGTGGATGGGACGACGGGCGCAAAGTTGATACGAGGCGTTCATTGCTAAGTGGTCAGGCTGCAACATTTATTCGTACAGCTTTGCAGGATTATTACGGTTACGATCTGAATACTAATGTCAAAGTAGGTATCGCTTTTGCTACTGCTGATTCTGTTATAACCGTTGGAAACCCAGCTAATCCTAAAGCAGGAAATAATAGCGATTATGTTCCTGCATCAGCAGATAACTCTATAACGGGTATTCAAAGGACAGCGGAGGATAATTTTACCGGGGCATGGATATCAATGCGCCCCCGCAATGTTGCGTTTAATTACATCGTAAGGGCCGCATAAAAACGTTGGTTTGGGGGAAGGCTCTGCATTGCCTGTTGGTGTACCGGTTCCATGGCCCACCGCCACACCGCCAGCAGGCTGGTTAAAGTGCGACGGGCGCGCCTTTACAAAAGAACAATATCCTGTTCTGGCCAGAGTCTACCCGACCCTCCGTCTTCCTGATTTACGCGGTGAGTTTATCCGTGGATGGGACGACGGGCGCAAGATTGACGAGGGGCGTAAGTTGCTTTCATGGCAGAAAGGTACACTGGTCGGCGGTCATGACGATAACGATTCTTCGCTGGATATCTCGTACATGAGTAACGGAAATAATATTGACTATGGCGGCGATAAGGTGTTTGCGGGGAATTACCGTAGCGATTATTTGTGGTACGCAATTCTGGGTGGAACAAACAGTCGCGCAAAAGCCGAATTAAACGGAGCATTCTTTAACATAACCCGCCCCCGCAATATCGCGTTTAACTATATCGTGAGGGCGGCGTGATACCGTTCAGCTGGCAAGTGCCAGTGGCGCCTCCGGCCAGCTGATTTCAGGTGCCGTGCTGATATCCAGTGCGTTCAGCTCGTCGATATAATCCAGCACGGCGTTCAGTTTTGCCGTTTCTTCTGGTGTCAGACTGCGACCTGCCCGCAGTTTGAGGTTGATGAGGTCGATGGACTTCATCGCCTGATCCACCCGTTTCTGGCGTTGCAGTCTGGCAGTCTCCAGCTCTGCGGCTCTATGCCGTTCAGTATCAGTTACCCACGCTTCACCGTTCCAGGTATCCCATGGTGTGGCAGGCTGTTTTGTGGTGGTGTCCGCCGGGTAATCACCCGGTTGGGTAATCAGAACGGGGTTACCGTTCTCCGTGCTGTATACCGTCTCGCCGCGGTGATCAGGCACATGCTCCCACCCGTTCAGCGTGGCAGTCCGGCAAACCACGTAACCCGAAATTGCCTCCGGCGGTGCATCGGCGCACGAATGTGCCGGAGTACCCACCCCAAGGGCGAGATACTCCACAGAGGATGAGGTGTATTCCCGGGTTTCCTCGTCATAGTGATATACAGTGATATCGCCCGCTACAGTGGCGATACCGTTTTCATCCAGAACTGCAGTGTTACTCATTAAACTGCCCTCACAATGTAATTAAGTGCAATGCTACGGGGTCTGACAGTGATACCCTTCGCATACCCGCTTCTGATAGAGGTCAGAATAGTAGCCTGCATACCATTGTCTGACATTGCTATGACAGGATTGCTGAATGTTGTCCCGTCCGGCATTTTAAAGCTGCCTTCACGAAGGTCTGTAATGGAATCTTCATTGTTGAATCCCATGCCGACTATCCCCGAGGTTCCCGTAGTGTCCTGGTTATAATAATCCAGCATTGCTGTTCTTAACAGCGTTGCCCCTTGTGCGGACAGCAACTTACGTCCTGTATCAACTTTGCGCCCGTCGTCCCATCCACGGATAAACTCACCGCGTAAATCGGGAAGACGGAGGGTCGGGTAGGCTCTGGCCAGAACAGGATATTGTTCTTTTGTAAAGGCGCGCCCGTCGCACTTTAACCAGCCTGCTGGCGGTGTGGCGGTGGGCCACGGAACAGGCACACCAACGGGTAGCGCCGAGCCTTCTCCTAAACCAACGTTTATCTCTCAAATCCTCCCCACATTATCTCAGTACTTTAACCACTCAAAAGGGAGTATTTTTAATGCTGATTGGCTACATACGTGTGTCAACAAATGACCAAAACACAGATTTGCAACGCAATGCATTAATGTGCGCAGGATGTGAACAGATTTTTGAGGACAAAATGAGCGGAACCAAGTCGGAACGACCAGGCCTGAAACGCGCTTTAAAGTGCCTTAAAAGAGGGGATACATTGGTGGTCTGGAAGCTGGATCGGTTGGGTAGAAGAATGAAACACCTCATTGCTCTCACAGAAGAGCTACGCGCAAAAGGTGTCAATTTTCGCAGTCTGACGGATTCAATCGATACCAGCACTCCGATGGGAAGGTTCTTTTTTCATATGATGGGTGCACTGGCAGAAATGGAGCGTGAACTGATAGTTGAGCGCACGCTGGCAGGACTGGCTGCTGCGCGAGCACAAGGAAGAGTTGGAGGACGTCGCCCGAAACTGACGAAGGAGCAGCATGAGCAGATCGCAAGATTGCTCCAGAAAGGGTATGACAGAAAGCGGCTGGCAATTATCTATGATATTGGACTGTCAACGATCTACCGCTATCACCCTGTTGGGACTGTCATAACGCAACCTGAAATGTAATTCTTTTTCAAATAATGAAACGCCGCGTGGATGCCATTTATCGCACAAGATAGAGTGCATTTATCGCGCGGCGCATCAGGAAGCGCTGGATACACTGACTCAATTATTGGATCTTGGTTCGGTTTATCCATTCCAGCGCGAGGGAGGGGGCAATGGATAATTTTCTTGCTCTAACCTTAACGGGTAAAAAACCGGTCATCACCGAGCGAGAAATCAACGGCGTTCGCTGGCGCTGGCTGGGCGATGGTGTGCTGGAACTGACGCCATTAACGCCACCGCAAGGCGTGCTGGTGATTTCAGCGGGGATCCACGGTAATGAGACGGCACCTGTGGAAATGCTGGACGCGTTGCTTGGCGCGATATCTCACGGTGAGATCCCGTTACGTTGGCGGTTACTGGTGATCCTCGGGAATCCTCCTGCGCTGAAGCAAGGGAAACGTTATTGCCATAGCGATATGAATCGAATGTTTGGCGGTCGTTGGCAACTGTTTGCTGAAAGCGGGGAAACCTGTCGGGCGCGCGAACTGGAGCAGTGCCTGGAAGATTTTTATGACCAGGGCAAAGAATCTGTGCGCTGGCACCTTGATCTACATACCGCAATTCGTGGCTCCTTGCATCCGCAGTTCGGTGTATTACCGCAACGCGACATTCCCTGGGACGAGAAATTTCTGACGTGGCTGGGTGCGGCGGGGCTGGAGGCGCTGGTGTTCCATCAGGAGCCTGGTGGTACGTTTACCCATTTCAGCGCCAGACATTTTGGCGCGCTGGCCTGTACGCTGGAACTTGGCAAAGCGTTGCCCTTTGGGCAAAACGATCTTCGCCAGTTTGCAGTAACTGCCAGCGCAATTGCTGCGCTGCTATCTGGTGAGAGTGTCGGTATCGTGAGAACACCGCCGCTCCGTTATCGGGTGGTTTCGCAAATTACTCGCCACTCGCCGTCCTTCGAAATGCATATGGCAAATGACACGCTGAATTTTATGCCGTTTGAGAAAGGAACATTGCTGGCGCAGGACGGGGAGGAACGTTTTACCGTAACCCATGATGTAGAGTATGTGTTATTCCCTAATCCGTTGGTAGCGTTGGGATTACGTGCGGGATTAATGCTCGAAAAAATAAGCTAATACTTACCCGCAGAAATCATTCTGCGGGTATTAAGTTGCTTTCTTATAAATTAATACAGATTAATCCTGGTTATTTGCTTTATTTATCACCAGTCATCCGGTATAGTTCTTCATAATCTCTGCAAAATCATCGTGTTGTAATATTCTCTCATCACTCTCCATCAAATTTTCTTTTTTTCTCCATAATTGGCGCAAAAGTGTTTTTTACACTTTCATTGTTTTACCGTTGCTCTGATTAATTGACGCTAAAGTCAGTAAAGTTAATCTCGTCAACACGGCACGCTACTTAAGAAAGCCGTAATAAATAACTGAAAGGAAGGATATAGAATATGCGTAAATTAACTGCACTGTTTGTTGCCTCTACCCTGGCTCTTGGCGCGGCTAACCTGGCCCATGCCGCAGACACCACTACCGCAGCACCGGCTGACGCGAAGCCGATGATGCACCATAAAGGCAAGTTCGGTCCGCATGAGGACATGATGTTCAAAGACCTGAACCTGACCGACGCGCAGAAACAGCAGATCCGCGAAATCATGAAAGGCCAGCGTGACCAGATGAAACGTCCGCCGCTGGAAGAACGCCGCGCAATGCATGACATCATTGCCAGCGATACCTTCGATAAAGCAAAAGCTGAAGCGCAGATCGCAAAAATGGAAGAACAGCGCAAAGCTAACATGCTGGCGCACATGGAAACCCAGAACAAGATTTACAACATCCTGACGCCGGAACAGAAAAAGCAATTTAATGCTAATTTTGAGAAGCGTCTGACAGAACGTCCAGCGGCAAAAGGTAAAATGCCTGCAACTGCTGAATAATCTTTCAGCCAAAAAACGTAAGACCGCCGGTCTTGTCCATTACCTTGCAGTAATGCGGTGGACAGGATCGGCGGTTTTCTTTTCTCTTCTCAAACAGATGCAAAAAAAGCCTGATCGCCACTAACGTAAATCACCCGAGTTGCCGATAACCATCCACGGTTACCTGAACGATAACAATGAAAAGAACGGGCCGGGAGCGGGTATGGAATACTTTGATATGCGTAAAATGTCGGTGAATCTGTGGCGAAACGCTGCCGGTGAAACGCGCGAAATTTGCACTTTCCCACCGGCAAAACGTGATTTTTACTGGCGTGCCAGCATTACATCCATCGCGGCGAATGGGGAGTTTTCTTTGTTTCCCGGTATGGAAAGGATAGTGACGTTGCTGGAAGGCGGCGAGATGTTCCTTGAAAGCGCAGACCGCTTTAACCATACCTTAAAACCGTTACAACCTTTTTCCTTTGCAGCGGACCTGGTGGTAAAAGCGAAACTGACGGCAGGGCAGATGTCGATGGATTTCAACATCATGACACGCCTGGATGTCTGTAAGGCGAAAGTCAGAATTGCCGAACGTACGTTTACTACCTTTGGTTCACGCGGCGGGGTGGTGTTTGTAATAAACGGGGCGTGGCAATTGGGCGACAAACTGCTCACTACCGACCAGGGCGCGTGCTGGTTCGATGGCAGGCACACCCTGCGGCTTTTGCAACCGCAAGGTAAACTGTTGTTCAGTGAAATCAACTGGCTTGCTGGTCATTCACCGGATCAAGTTCAGTAATTTCATAGTTACCGGAAAGCAGCGGCTTACAAAGAATTTTATAACCGTCGTGATCAAACCCGGCGGGTGCCCGAATTAACGTTGTCGCTTCTTTCAGCGAATTAACCGCCCCCAGCCACAGCCAGTTTTGAATAATATGATATTGAGTCATTTCCGGGTGCTGTTCTTTCAGCGCTACCGCACCTTTCCACGGCCAACAAACGACTCGTAAACGTTCCAGAGACTGGCGCAAACGTAGCGCATGATCGTCATGGCTCTCTTTACCGCAGCATGCTCCGGCGCAACGTTTTAGCGCTGAACGAAAACATGCACGACCGCGACTTAACGGCTCCAGTCCCAACAGGCCATAACAAAGTTTTTGTTCATCAGCGATGGTCTGCAATGCTTGCAAAGCTGCGCGCCTATTGGCAAACAGGCCAAACAGGTTGGGGGCTCGTGAAAAATCCACCTCTTTGGCATACACCACATCGACGCGCTTTTCATTTAATTGCAGGGCACAGAGCTGGCGATTGCGCCGCAAGCGTTTATTAAACAGTGGCTGTTGTTCTTTGATTAATCGCGCTTCAAGGAGCAGAGCGCCGATTTCACCGGCGGTACATATCCAGCTGATGCGTCGGGATTGCCGTAGCATGGCGGCTTCATCCGGGGTACGTAAATGAGAAAGGACGCGGCTGCGGATGTTAATGCTTTTGCCGATATAGAGCGGCATGGTGTCACTTTCGCCATGAAACAGATACACCCCTGGTCGGGTGGGTAAGTCATTAAGGAATGAACGTAAATGTTCGGGATATTCATAAATTGCCGCAGCTTCAAATTCGAGCCGCGGAGAAGTTAAACGCCGTACCACTGTTGACTCCGAATGCTGGTTATCTATCCAGTGTAACAGGCGGAGAGCGATTAAAAAAGAGGCGGGTCGATGACAAAGGTTACACCGTTTGACGTGCTACGCCTGTCAGGCCTATTCGACTCCTGCAATGTATTGAATTTGCATAGTTTTGTAGGTCGAGTAAGGCGTTCACGCCGCATCCGGCGTGAACAAAGTACTCTTTTTCACACAAACCAATATGTGCAAATTATTACTTTTTCCAGAAATCATCGAAAACGGTAATTGGCGGACGGCGTTTATGTTCGGTTTTCAGATACCAGTTCTCTATTGTTCTGGCGACCTGTTCAGGTACGTTTTTCCCTTCCAGATAGTCGTCGATATTGTCATAGGTCACGCCGAGTGCCACTTCATCCGGCAGAGAAGGGCGATCATCTTCAAGATCGGCCGTTGGCGCTTTCTTATAAAGGTGTTCCGGGCAACCTAATGCCGCCAGTAACTGTTTACCCTGACGTTTGTTGAGACGATACAGCGGATTAATGTCCGTACCGCCGTCACCATATTTAGTGAAGAATCCGGTAATAGCTTCTGCAGCATGATCGGTGCCCACCACGACACCGCTGGTCATACCCGCAATGCTATATTGTGCTTTCATCCGCTCACGCGCTTTTTCATTGCCACGGACAAAATCGCTCAGTTCAATGCCTGCTTCCCGCAATGCCTGCTCGCTGGCGAGTACCGCGCCCTTGATATTAACGGTTAATACGCGATCCGGTTGAATAAAGGCGATGGCATCCTGGCAATCTTGTTCGTCGGCCTGGACACCATAGGGCAGGCGTACGGCAATAAATTGCAGTGATTCGTTGCCGGTTTCCTGGCGCAGCTCATTAATCGCCATCTGGCACAGCTTACCGGCAAGCGTGGAGTCCTGACCGCCGCTGATCCCGAGCACCAGTGATTTAATGAACGGATAAGTTTGCAGGTAGCTTTTCAGAAAATCGATACTACGACGAATTTCCTCTTCAGCATTAATCTGCGGTTTTGCGCCCAGCGCCTTTATTATTTGTTGTTGCAATGTCATTGAACCCCTCCAGACAGAAAAGACAAAACGTCCTTAAAGCTAACCCGTTGCTACTGAAACGACAAGCGACAGCGGGCTGAATGGTGGTTAAAACGTCATACAGGAATCCTCTGAAAGCGGAGCCGTTTCGTTCACGGGCTTGAAAAAGCGCCCAATGTATTCCAGGCTTATCTAACACGCTGATAAACAAGAGGACGGAATATGAACAAGAATATGGCAGGAATTCTGAGTGCAGCGGCGGTATTAACCATGCTGGCGGGTTGTACGGCTTATGATCGTACCAAAGACCAGTTTGTACAGCCTGTGGTGAAAGACGTCAAAAAAGGCATGAGCCGGGCGCAGGTTGCACAAATTGCGGGTAAACCTTCGTCTGAAGTGAGCATGATCCATGCTCGTGGTACTTGCCAGACCTACATCCTGGGTCAACGTGATGGTAAAGCAGAAACCTACTTTGTCGCGTTAGATGATACCGGACATGTCATCAACTCCGGTTATCAGACCTGTGCTGAATACGACACTGATCCACAGGCTACGAAGTAATCACTTCGCCTGAAAGCTTGAGTAACAACGGAAACCGGCCATTGCGCCGGTTTTTTTTTGGCCTGTGTTCTTAATTATCTTCGCGAATTATTTGCCCGAAATGTGAAGAGGGTCATAACCACAGGTCAAGGAGAGACAATTTCTAAGGTCAAAGAAATACTATTGCTCAGGCCTATACCGTATACTCCTTTCAGCCACAAAAAAAGTCATGTTGGTTTCGCAAGTTACCCAGAGCATGGAAGCAGGTTAAGGCTTGCGGAGTGTCTGGCTGACAGATAATCGTCGATGAGGGCAGTTTTATGGAAAAGAAACACATTTATCTGTTTTGTTCTGCGGGCATGTCTACCTCTTTACTGGTATCAAAAATGCGCGCACAGGCAGAAAAATATGAAGTTCCGGTCATTATTGAAGCATTTCCGGAAACACTGGCTGGTGAAAAAGGTCAGAATGCCGATGTCGTGTTATTAGGGCCGCAGATTGCTTATATGTTGCCCGAAATCCAGCGTTTGTTACCCAACAAACCGGTTGAAGTAATTGACTCGCTGCTTTATGGCAAAGTCGATGGTTTAGGCGTGCTTAAGGCTGCGGTTGCAGCGATTAAAAAAGCCGCAGCAAATTAATTTATTTTAAATTTTCCCGTCAAAGAGTTATTTCATAAATCAATACCGCAATATTTAAATTGCGGTTTTAAAGGGTATTTTTCTATGAGTAATGTTATTGCATCGCTTGAAAAGGTACTCCTCCCTTTTGCAGTTAAAATAGGAAAGCAGCCACACGTTAATGCAATCAAAAATGGCTTTATTCGCTTAATGCCGTTAACCCTTGCGGGGGCCATGTTTGTATTAATTAACAACGTTTTTCTAAGCTTTGGGGAGGGGTCGTTTTTTTATTCCTTAGGTATTCGCCTGGATGCCTCAACCATTGAAACACTTAATGGTCTGAAAGGTATTGGCGGCAACGTATATAACGGAACATTAGGGATAATGTCTTTAATGGCACCGTTCTTTATTGGCATGGCGCTGGCAGAAGAGCGTAAAGTCGATGCGCTGGCGGCCGGGTTGTTATCCGTTGCAGCATTTATGACCGTCACCCCATATAGTGTCGGTGAGGCCTATGCGGTTGGCGCAAACTGGTTAGGTGGGGCGAATATCATCTCCGGGATTATTATTGGCCTGGTGGTGGCAGAAATGTTTACCTTTATTGTTCATCGTAACTGGGTCATTAAGTTACCTGATAGCGTTCCGACATCGGTTTCGCGCTCTTTCTCAGCATTAATTCCAGGTTTTATTATTCTTTCCGTGATGGGGATTATTGCCTGGGCGTTGAATACCTGGGGCACAAACTTCCATCAGATCATTATGGATACCATCTCAACCCCACTGGCATCGTTGGGTAGCGTGGTAGGCTGGGCCTATGTGATCTTTGTTCCACTGCTCTGGTTCTTCGGTATTCATGGCGCGCTGGCGCTGACCGCACTGGACAACGGCATTATGACGCCGTGGGCGCTGGAAAATATCGCGACCTATCAGCAATATGGTTCCGTCGAAGCGGCGCTGGCAGCCGGTAAGACCTTCCATATCTGGGCCAAACCGATGCTGGACTCCTTTATTTTCCTTGGTGGCAGTGGTGCGACTTTAGGCCTGATCCTGGCTATCTTTATCGCTTCTCGCCGTGCTGATTATCGTCAGGTGGCAAAACTGGCGCTGCCGTCCGGCATCTTCCAGATTAACGAACCGATTCTGTTTGGTCTGCCAATTATCATGAACCCGGTGATGTTTATCCCGTTTGTACTGGTACAACCGATTCTGGCGGCAATCACCCTGGCAGCGTACTACATGGGCATTATTCCACCGGTGACCAATATTGCACCGTGGACCATGCCAACCGGTCTGGGAGCCTTCTTTAACACCAACGGTAGCGTCGCCGCATTGCTGGTCGCACTCTTCAATCTTGGTATCGCAACGTTAATTTATCTGCCCTTTGTTGTGGTCGCTAACAAAGCACAAAACGCGATTGATAAAGAAGAGAGCGAAGAAGATATCGCCAACGCCCTGAAATTTTAATTGATGCCGGTACGGGTAATCGTGCCGGTAAGAATAGAGAGGAACGATGTATGATGGATCTCGATAATATTCCCGATACGCAAACGGAAGCTGAAGAGCTGGAAGAAGTGGTGATGGGGCTTATCATCAACTCCGGACAAGCGCGTAGCCTGGCGTATGCGGCACTGAAACAGGCGAAGCAGGGCGATTTTGCCGCAGCAAAAGCGATGATGGATCAGTCACGGATGGCATTGAATGAAGCGCATCTGGTACAGACGAAACTGATTGAAGGCGATGCTGGCGAAGGTAAGATGAAAGTGAGTCTGGTGCTGGTCCACGCTCAGGATCATTTAATGACGTCCATGCTTGCGCGTGAACTGATTACTGAATTAATTGAGCTTCATGAAAAACTGAAGGCATAAGGAGTCGATGATGCAGCCAGTGATTAACGCGCCGGAAATTGCCACTGCCCGAGAACAGCAGTTGTTTAATGGCAAAAACTTCCATGTGTTTATCTACAATAAAACTGAGAGTATCAGCGGACTGCATCAGCACGACTATTATGAATTTACTCTGGTATTAACCGGGCGTTATTTCCAGGAGATTAACGGTAAGCGCGTGTTACTGGAACGGGGCGATTTTGTTTTTATTCCGTTAGGTTCGCACCATCAAAGTTTTTATGAATTTGGTGCCACGCGTATATTGAACGTTGGGATCAGTAAACGCTTTTTTGAGCAGCATTACCTGCCGTTGTTGCCTTATTGCTTTGTAGCTTCGCAGGTATACCGGACCAATAACGCTTTTCTCACCTATGTGGAAACAGTGATTTCTTCATTGAATTTCCGCGAAACAGGGCTGGAAGAGTTTGTTGAGATGGTTACTTTTTATGTCATTAACCGTTTACGTCATTACCGCGAAGAACAGGTGATTGATGATATACCGCAGTGGCTGAAAAGTACGGTAGAAAAGATGCATGATAAAGAGCAGTTTAGTGAATCGGCGCTGGAGAATATGGTGACGTTGTCAGCCAAATCACAGGAATATTTGACGCGAGCGACTCAACGATACTATGGTAAAACGCCAATGCAGATTATTAATGAAATCCGTATTAATTTTGCCAAAAAACAACTGGAAATGACCAACTATTCAGTGACGGATATTGCGTTTGAGGCCGGTTATAGTAGCCCGAGCTTGTTTATTAAAACGTTTAAGAAATTAACATCCTTTACGCCTAAGAGCTATCGTAAGAAATTGACTGAATTTAATCAGTAAGTCGTTATACCTGACAATTCACATATCTGTCCTGTTGCTGGATTATTTATGTCCGGGGGCAGATATGCCAGATATCAGTATTCTGTACTGAAGGGAGAAATTATGAGCCAGAAATTAAAAGTCGTCACTATTGGTGGCGGGAGCAGCTATACCCCGGAGTTACTGGAAGGATTTATTAAGCGTTATCACGAATTGCCGGTCAGCGAATTATGGCTGGTGGATGTCGAAGGTGGTAAAGCGAAACTGGATATTATTTTTGATCTCTGCCAACGGATGATTGATAACGCTGGCGTCCCGATGAAGCTTTATAAAACGCTGGATCGCCGCGAAGCATTGAAAGATGCTGATTTCGTTACTACCCAACTGCGCGTTGGCCAATTACCGGCGCGGGAACTGGATGAACGTATTCCATTAAGTCATGGTTATCTTGGTCAGGAAACTAACGGCGCGGGCGGTCTGTTTAAAGGTCTGCGTACCATTCCGGTGATTTTTGACATCGTAAAAGATGTCGAAGAACTATGTCCGAATGCATGGGTGATTAACTTCACTAACCCGGCGGGAATGGTCACTGAAGCCGTTTATCGTCATACCGGATTTAAACGCTTTATCGGCGTGTGTAATATTCCGATCGGCATGAAGATGTTTATTCGCGATGTTCTGATGCTGAAAGACAGCGATGATTTATCTATCGATCTGTTCGGCCTCAACCATATGGTGTTCATTAAGGATGTGCTGGTAAATGGCAAATCACGCTTTGCCGAATTGCTTGATGGTGTGGCATCCGGGCAGTTAAAAGCATCTGGCGTTAAAAATATTTTCGATCTGCCATTTAGCGAAGGCTTAATTCGTTCTATGAATCTGTTGCCGTGTTCTTATTTGCTTTATTACTTCAAGCAAAAAGAGATGCTGGCTATTGAAATGGGCGAATACTACAAAGGCGGCGCACGAGCGCAGGTAGTACAGAAAGTCGAGAAACAACTTTTTGAGCTATATAAAAACCCGGAGTTGAACGTTAAGCCGAAAGAACTGGAACAGCGCGGTGGGGCTTATTATTCTGATGCTGCGTGCGAAGTGATCAACGCTATCTATAACGACAAGCAAGCAGAACATTACGTTAATATCCCGCATCATGGGCATATTGATAATATTCCGGCAGACTGGGCGGTAGAAATGACCTGTACGCTGGGGCGCGATGGCGCGACGCCACATCCGCGCATTACGCATTTCGATGATAAAGTGATGGGGCTGATTCACACCATCAAAGGCTTCGAGATTGCTGCCAGCAACGCCGCACTTAGTGGAGAATTTAACGATGTCTTACTGGCGCTCAACCTTAGTCCGTTGGTGCATTCCGATCGCGATGCTGAGCTGCTGGCACGCGAGATGATTCTGGCGCACGAGAAATGGCTGCCAAATTTTGCCGACTGCATCGCAGAGCTTAAAAAAGCACATTAACCGAGGCTGATTATGGAACGCTTACTGATTGTTAATGCCGATGATTTTGGCTTAAGCAAAGGTCAGAACTACGGCATTATCGAGGCCTGTCGCAATGGGATTGTCACGTCGACGACGGCGCTGGTGAATGGGCAGGCTATTGACCATGCGGTGCAGTTGAGCCGTGATGAACCGAGTCTGGCCATAGGGATGCACTTTGTCCTTACTATGGGCAAGCCTCTGACAGCTATGCCGGGGTTAACCCGCGATGGTGTGCTGGGAAAATGGATCTGGCAGTTGGCAGAAGAAGATGCTTTACCGCTGGAAGAAATTACTCAGGAGCTCGCCAGTCAGTATTTGCGTTTCATTGAGCTATTTGGACGCAAACCTACGCATCTTGATAGCCATCATCATGTGCATATGTTCCCGCAGATTTTCCCGATTGTGGCAAAGTTTGCGGCTGAAGAGGGGATTGCGTTGCGCATCGACCGTCAACCGCTATCTAACGATGGTGATTTACCGGCTAATCTGCGCAGTTCGCAGGGATTCAGTAGCGCGTTTTATGGTGAAGAGATTAGCGAGGCATTGTTCCTGCAAGTGCTTGATGATTCCAGCCATCGCGGGGAACGTTCGTTGGAAGTCATGTGCCATCCGGCGTTTGTCGATAATACGATTCGCCAGAGTGCTTATTGCTTCCCTCGGTTAACGGAACTGGATGTGCTGACTTCAGCGTCGTTGAAATATGCGATTGCTGAGCGTGGTTATCGGTTGGGTAGTTATCATGATGTGTAAGTAAGGTGGTAAGGTCACTCCCCAGGGGGCGTGACCTTATCCATATTTACGCCGGGATTTTGTCAATCTTAGGAATGCGTGACCACACGCGGTGTGCTGTCATCAGCGTTAACAGTTCATCCATAAAACTACCATCGGCGCTGTCAGCTTCCGCAATCCCTTCTTCACCCTGGTCAGCGACCTTGATTGTTGCTTTAAACTTGCGCGCGTCTCCTGCCAGCGCAATCGGTTTAAGGTGTTTGTAGGCTTCCATCAGATAGTAGTTGGCATCGCCGTTGTTAGCGATATCCGCAATATTGCCGCAAGGGACAATGACTGCATCGACCGTCAGCGAAGGCGCACCGGCAAAGGTAGCAGCTATAGGCAACACCGTACCGTCATCCGCAGTCACTTCCCCCATTCGGGAGTAGAGCAGTTTGGCATGAACGCCTTTGGCCTTCAGTGCCTTGAGAATGGCCAGAAGGTCTGCCGATCTCACTTCATCATTAAGCAAAATTGCTACCACGCGACCTTTCACATCACCGTCAGGAATGGCGTACAGACTTAAGGATGGATCCTTTTTCAGACCGTTGACGTCCGGAGGCGGGGTGATATTCAACTGGTCGTCAGTCAGTTCGATACCGAGATTTTTCGCCACCGCCTGGGCCAGAGTGAGATCAATATGCGCCAGCTGGTCAACAACGCGCTCACGAATATACGGACGAACTACTTTGCTTAACTCAAAACTGAAACCATCGACAATATGGTGCTGCTCGAATGGCGTCTGACTTAGCCAGAACAGACGCGGATGGGAATAATATTCGCCAAACGATGGACTGCGCTCGCGAACTTTATTCCCTTCCACGCGTTCCTGGTATGATTCAAAACCGCCGCGTTTCGGCCCCGGCGGTGTTTCGCGCGGCCAGTTATCGTTGATCGAGTTCGGTTCGTAATTCGCAGGGTTAGTGTCGATCCCCATACGATGCATGCCGTCACGCTGGAAATTATGGTAAGGGCAGGTCGGGCGGTTAATCGGAATTTCATGGAAATTCGGCCCACCAAGACGACTGATTTGTGTATCGGTATAAGAGAACAAACGCCCCTGCAATAACGGGTCGTTGGTGAAATCCAGACCGGGGACAATATGCCCTGGATGGAAAGCCACCTGTTCGTTTTCAGCAAAGAAGTTATCCGGATTACGATTGAGCACCATTTTGCCGACACGCTGAACAGGCACCAATTCTTCCGGGATAAGTTTTGTTGGATCGAGAAGATCGAAGTCGAACTTGAATTCGTCTTCTTCAGGAATCAACTGGAAGCCCAGTTCGTATTCAGGAAAATCGCCTGCTTCAATCGCTTCCCACAACTCGCGGCGGTGGAAGTCCGGGTCACGTCCGGTTAGTTTTTGTGCTTCATCCCAAACGAGTGAGGCTTTACCTGCCAGTGGTTTCCAGTGGAAACGTACGAACGTTGCCTTCCCTTCGGCATTAATCAGGCGGAAGGTATGAATACCGAAGCCTTCCATAGTGCGGTAACTGCGCGGGATACCGCGATCCGACATTGCCCACATCACGTTGTGCAGAGTTTCAGGTTGCAGAGAAACATAATCCCAGAAAGTATCGTGGGCGCTTTGCCCTTGTGGAATTGCCCAGTGCGGTTCTGGTTTTACCGCATGAACAAAATCGGGGAATTTATGCGCATCCTGGATAAAGAAGATTGGCGTGTTATTGCCAACGAGGTCAAAAATACCCTCTTCAGTATAGAACTTGGTGGCAAAGCCACGGATATCACGTACGGTATCGGCAGAGCCAGCGCCGCCCTGAACGGTAGAGAACCTAACAAATACTGGGGTGATTTTGTTCGTATCTGAGAGGAAATCCGCTTTGGTGATATCGCTTAAGCTTTTATATGGCTGGAAATAACCGTGAGCTGCTGATCCGCGTGCATGAACAATACGTTCCGGGATGCGCTCATGGTCAAAGTGAGTGATTTTCTCGCGCAGAATAAAATCTTCCAGCAGAGTTGGACCACGGCTACCGGCACGCAGTGAGTTTTGATCGTCGGCGATGCGCACGCCCTGATTAGTGGTCAGCGCATAATTTTCACTGCCTTTGCGTACGTCTTCCAGAGAATTAAGTTTTTCGTTACGCGTATCAGGGGCTTTCAGGCTCCCTGGGGCGGTAGGTTGTGCACCAGGCGGTGTTGGTTCAGCCGCTGGACGATGAGATCCGTCTTCAGGTGCCAGTGAGTCCATCCCCGGTTTCGCTTCGCTGGAATCGTGTAGTGGTGACTGGTGCTGATGTGGGTTCTTTTCGTTATGTTGCGACATTGAACTCGTCTCCTTAAATTATTACTGAAAGGGCCGCTGTTTTGGTCAAAAAACCCTCTAACTATAGACCACCAGCCAGATCCCGCTTCGGAAACTATTCTGGAAACGGTGTTATGAAATACACGCAAAGCGGGACGTACAGGGGCTAAATCGGCTAAACTACAGTTTTTCTGATTTTTAATATGCGTTTAGTGAAGCCAGTAATGAAGAAACCGCTCCGTCAGCAAAACCGCCAGATTATTAGCTATGTCCCACGCACGGAACCCGCGCCGCCAGAACATGCGATAAAGATGGATTCGTTTCGTGATGTCTGGATGCTGCGTGGCAAATATGTTGCGTTTGTACTGATGGGGGAGTCATTTCTGCGCTCACCGGCGTTTACTGTGCCTGAATCCGCCCAGCGTTGGGCAAATCAGATTCGTCAGGAAAATGAGGTCGAAGAATAAAAAAACACCTGTCGGGATGACAGGCGTTTAACGTAACAAATCAGGATTAACGGTGTGCCAGTTCGGCGTCGTCTTCGCTATCCAGAATGGCTTTATCGGTTTGCTTCAGCCACTGGCTGGTCAGCGTGCCAGCGGTCATCGAGCCACTAACGTTTAGCGCCGTACGACCCATGTCGATAAGCGGTTCAACGGAGATTAACAATGCCACCAGCGTTACCGGCAGGCCCATCGCAGGCAGCACAATCAGTGCGGCGAAAGTTGCACCACCACCGACACCGGCAACGCCTGCGGAACTAACGGTGACAATACCGACCAGCGTCGCAATCCACATCGGGTCCAGTGGGTTAATGCCCACCGTAGGCGCAACCATCACCGCCAGCATTGCCGGATACAAACCGGCACAACCGTTCTGACCAATGGTCGCACCGAAAGAGGCGGCGAAACTGGCGATGGATTCAGGAACACCCAGACGACGCGTTTGTGCTTCCACATTCAGTGGGATAGACGCAGCACTGGAACGGCTGGTAAAGGCAAACGTCAGTACTGGCCATACCTTACGGAAGTACTTCAGCGGGCTCACGCCATTAATGCCCAGCAGAAGGCCATGCACTGCAAACATAATCAGCAGACCGAGGTAGGACGCAACAACGAAACTTCCCAGTTTGATGATGTCTTGCAGGTTAGAACCTGCAACCACTTTGGTCATCAGCGCCAGAACACCGTAAGGGGTCAACTGCATGACCAGGCGAACCAGTTTCATCACCCAGCTTTGCAGGGTATCGATAGCGGTTAAGACGCGTTCACCTTTCGGCGCATCATCCTTCAGCAGTTTCAGCGCAGCTACGCCGAGGAATGCGGCAAAAATTACCACGCTGATAATTGACGTCGGATTGGCTCCGGTCAGATCGGCAAACGGGTTTTTCGGGATAAAGGACAAGACCAGCTGCGGAACGCTCAGGTCAGAGACTTTACCAACATAGTTACTTTCGATGGCGTTCAGACGTGCAGTTTCTGCACCACCCTGAACCAGACCTTCAGCCGTCAAACCAAACAGGTTGGTGACCAGCACACCGACCAGCGCTGCAATCAGCGTGGTAAACAAAAGCGTACCGATGGTCAGAAAACTGATTTTGCCTAACTGAGATGCGTTATGCAGACGGGCAACCGCGCTCAGAATAGAGGCGAAGACTAGCGGCATAACGATCATTTGCAGCAGTTGAACATAGCCGTTACCAACAATGTTAAACCACTGTACAGAATCTTTAAGTACCTGGCTGTCAGAACCATAAATGGTATGCAGGGCAAGGCCAAAAACCACACCCATCACAAGACCCACCAGCACTTTTTTCGCCAGACTCCACTGTTTGTGGCGGGTTTGAGCCAGCGCAAACAGCAGTACAACGAACACCACGATGTTCGCAATTAATGGAAAGTTCATCCCCGTTCTCCTGATCTTATTATTTCTATCACTGCGTAACAGTCATAGTGTTGGCGCAAGATTAACAGAACTGTGAGCTGGCTCTTATATTCAAATGGAATTGCTTATTCCAGAAAGGCGATTTTTGCCTTTTTAGTATTCAACCTGATGCTTAATAAGCCGATGAAACTGGATCTGTAAGGTATTGATCATTTGCGATGACCAACGAACAGCGCTGTTTTCGGGTAATGAATGGGGCATCCATACCGACCAGACAAATAATGCCATGCAGATAAAACGTTCCAGTTGGTTGCCCTTTTGGGAAACCAGGATAGGCAAGCGGAAACGCCAGCGGCATGGCCAGAGCAGGGGAACACCGGCGGGTGTCAGCATATCGGCAAGTATGTGGCTCAAATAACCCAGCACCATACCCTGCAACGCATCAGCCGGAATGAACCAGCTTTCAGGAACTTTAAGGTAAAAGGTTGCCAGCAGCGCAAATACCGCCAGCAGACTGTGGGTAAAACCACGATGCCCAAAAGCGCGGGCGATCGGTTTTGATATCCACTTTAATCGTTGCCCAAGAAACGACTTTGGGTGATCGATGTCCGGTAACAAACACGTCAGGATTGCGGAAGGGACAATATGCCACCAGTCACCCTGTGCCAGCACGGGCGTCAGCTCGGCATTTTTGGCAAATACCGCACAAGCAATAGAAAAGAGAAGGTGACCTTCCGCCGTCATGATAAAACTCACTAAACTGTCGATACGTACAGTATAGGGTTTTTATACAGTGCACGGAAGTGGTGACGGTGTAACTCTTTCTCTTAAATTGGCGATTAATCCGTCAGTTGAATGCAAATTCAGATAAAGAACCAGGGGCAGTGTGATCACTGCCCCCTGGTCATTAACCGAGAAGGTCTTTTGCGGTGAGTTCTGTCAGCGATGAGAGTTTGACGTTTGCTAATACAAAACGTGGATCATTTTGCGCTTCTGGCGCAGGAACGACGATGGAACGCATGCGGGCTGCTTTAGAGGCGATCATGCCATTTACCGAATCTTCCAGTGCCACGCAGGTCAGAGGGTCAACCCCCAGTTTTGCTGCGCAGTCGAGATATACTTGCGGATGCGGCTTGCTGTAAGGCAATTTTTCAGCCGAGGCGAGGGCATCGAAACTGTCGCGTAAATCAAACATGGTCAATACTTTTTCCAGCATATGCAGCGGTGACGCGGAGGCCAGCCCCACCAATAAACCTTGTTCTTTGCATAACGCAACGGCTTCACGCACACCTGGCAATAATGGACGTGTCTCTTCAACCAGTGAAATAGCACGGGCAATAACTTGTTCTACTACTTCCTGACGGCTTGGCCCATTCCAGGGTTGCCGGGCGTACCAAAGATCGACCACCATATCGATGCGTAAACCTAAGGTGTCCGGCAGCTCGTTACGACGGGAGATATCCACCCCCAGGCTTGCCATCACATCCAGTTCGGCTCGATCCCATAAAGGTTCTGAGTCGATAAGTAATCCATCCATATCAAAAATTGCAGCAAGAATCTGACGCGGGGTTGACATTACAACCTCTCCTTTAGAGCATTATATGTAAGGTATTAAGCCGTGCTTATGATTAAGCGCCTATCATATCGCCTTTAAAGAATGGGCGAAAACAGATATCTACAGGTAAACTAAGTGAAACGACGCGTCTTAATCAAGGAGAACTCATGACGTATCAACAAGCTGGACGCATTGCTGTTTTGAAAAGGATTTTGGGTTGGGTGATTTTTATACCTGCATTGATCTCTACATTGATTTCTTTGCTGAAATTTATGAATACCCGGCAGGAAAACCAGGAAGGCATTAATGCGGTCATGCTCGACTTTACTCATGTCATGATCGATATGATGCAGGCGAATACGCCTTTTTTGAATCTGTTCTGGTACAACTCTCCGACGCCAAATTTTAATGGTGGCGTGAACGTTATGTTCTGGGTGATTTTCATCCTGATTTTTGTCGGACTGGCGTTGCAGGATTCCGGAGCCCGGATGAGTCGCCAGGCGCGCTTCTTGCGGGAAGGTGTTGAAGATCAACTCATTCTGGAAAAAGCCAAAGGGGAAGAGGGGCTAACGCGTGAACAAATTGAGTCACGTATTGTTGTTCCGCACCATACTATTTTCCTGCAGTTTTTCTCGCTGTATATCCTGCCGCTTATTTGTATTGCTGCAGGTTATGTGTTCTTTTCTCTGCTTGGGTTTATTTAATCAAAAGGCCGCACGGAGCGGCCATTATCCTCAACCCATATCATGCTGCTAATAATCTATCCAGTGACTGCTGAGCAATAACCAAATGCTGACCGCCAAATAACCTTGCACGATTTAACAGCGTGTAGAGTTGGTAAACCGGTTGACGTTCAAGGAAATCGGCAGGTAGCGGGGATACTGACTGATAGCCGTCATAGATTTGTGGCGGCTGTTCAGTATGCAGCGGTAACATCGCCAGGTCGCACTCTCGGTCACCCCAGTAACAGGCCGGGTCGAAAATGTACGGGCCATCCGGACCCAGCGCACAGTTGCCGGACCATAAATCGCCGTGCAACAGAGAAGGCTGCGGTTGATGCGAGGCGAGACGCTGCTGAATATGCTCGACGATGGCATCGATATTGCCGAAAGCGATCCCTTTTTCTGCCGCCAGTTCCAGCTGCCAGCCAATCCGTTGTTCAGCAAAAAAAGTTGACCAGCGACGTTGCCAGGTGTTGGGCTGTGGAGTTGTGGAGAGCGCGTTATCGAAATCGAGGCCAAATTGTGGTTGGTCGCTCCATTGATGTAAACGCGCAATTTGCTGACCAAGAATAAATGCACTATGCGCATCCAGCGGGCGAGGTGGGAGATAATCCATCACCAGAAAACTGTAGTCACGGTCAGCGCCAACTGCCCAAACCTTAGGCACGGTGACGGTTTTACTACGCGACAGTAACTCCAGTTGGTCGGCTTCGGCGGTAAAACCGGGAAGCAGTTCCCTTTCATCACATTTGACGAAAAAGTCACGTCCTGCATAGCGCAAATGCCATGCGGCATGGACTTCTCCGCCAGGCAGTTCATTACGCAGTTCGATTTCGCCTTCACCTAACTGCTCGCTCAAAAGACGACTGATTGCCTGCCACATGATGTCTCTCCCATGTTGTCTGCCAGATCATAAGGTTAGCGCAAGAATGCGGTGTAAAAACACGAGCTAACGCACACCACAGACTGATTATTGCCCAAAAACCATTTATTTTCTGTTGCTATTCCATTCCTCCCAGGTCGTGATGGTGATTTCAGGATCTTTGCCGGTTGCACTGTGGGTAAGCCCCGAAACCAGTTCTCTAATTTCTTCTTCACTTTGGGTACTGATAAGTCCAAAAGTGTTAGTCCCCAGCTCATGGATATTGCCATCATCATCCGTCATGGTGAGCAAAAAACCGTCGCGAGTCAGGTAATTATTCAACTCGTTAATTTCAGTCAATGTATCCTCATGCAACATGACGGTTATTACATAACGGACAAGATCGCCACTGGCCATAGTTCACCCCTTTGTTATCACATGACTTTTGAGCATAGTCGGAGAAACGCGTTGCCGACAGGTTGGTGGTGATTCCCCCAATGCTGGGGGAATGTTTTTGTTAGCGGGAAAGGTACGCGTAAATTTTTTGCGTATCGTCATGGGAGCACAGGCGTGTTCCCTGGTTGAGTGTGGCTGCACTCCCCGCAGCTACGCCAAAACGGACCATCTCTTCAAGAGAGGCATTTTCTGCCAGTTTAAGTGTCATCGCGCCGACCATGCTGTCACCAGCGCCAACGGTACTCTGGCTTTTCACCGGTGGTGGCACCACCTGAATGCAGTTTTCACTATCAACGCCCAGCGCCCCTTGTGGACCCAGGGAAACGACAACCCGTTTGGCCTTGCCGCTATTAACGATTTCCTGCGCGGCTTTGCGGACATCGTCTGGCTGGGTGAGTTCGCGATTTACCAGCGCACTGAGTTCTTTTTGGTTAGGCTTAACCAACTCGATGTTACCAATCGCCAGTGCTGCACTTAACGCTTCGCCAGAACTGTCGACGATGCAGCGGATCCCTTGTTTTTGCGCAGCGGAAATCAGTTGGGTTAATTTTCCCAGCTTCACACCTGGCGGCAGGCTTCCGCTTATGACCAGGATGGCCCCGGATTCAATTTCCAGAACTTGCTCTTCGAGCTGGCGAAACTCATCTTCATTTAATGCCGCGCCTGGCATAACAAAACGATACTGCTCACCGCTTGCTTCCACATGTACGTGTAAATTCTGCCGGGTCCAGTCTTTGGCTTCTACAGTAGCGACGGGGACATTTTCATGCGCCAACAGTGAAACCAGATGTTCGCCGGTCGCGCCACCCGCCGGGAAGATCGCTGTGGCAGTGCCTCCAAGATGGGCAATGGCGCGGGCGACGTTGATGCCGCCGCCACCGGGTTCGAACACCGGTGCGGTACAGCGCAGTTTTCCTTCGGGATAAATTTGCGGGGTAATTGTTGCGCTATCAAGAGAGGGCGCAAGTGTCAACGTATAGATACGTACCATCATTTCCTCCTATAGGCTGATTTCAGTCTGGCACCGAATCAGCGGAAAGTGAAGAAATTAACAATATGATTTATTGGAGCTTTATTTAAAATTTTGCAGATAAATATATATAAATAAAAATCTGTTTTCGCCACATGCTTATTCAAAAAATGAAATAAGAATACATTGCTAAGTTATTCGCGCCTTTTTATAATTCGTTACCTTTCCAGGGACGCTAATCTTTGATCCTTAAGAAAGTTTCCGGGACCGCGATGGTCTCTTTTTTTGTTGTACGGACTCTTGATAAATGAAGCTTTTGAAGACAGTTCCTGCCATCGTTATGTTGGCGGGGGGCATGTTTGCGTCACTGAATGCAGCTGCCGATGATTCCGTTTTTACTGTCATGGACGATCCTGCCAGCGCTAAAAAACCTTTCGAAGGTAATCTGAACGCAGGATATCTTGCACAATCAGGCAATACGAAAAGCTCCTCACTTACGGCTGACACCACTATGACCTGGTATGGACAAACCACTGCCTGGTCGCTGTGGGGGAACGCCAGTAATACTTCTTCTAATGATGAGCGTTCTTCAGAAAAATATGCGGCGGGCGGGCGTAGCCGTTTTAATTTAACTGATTATGACTATTTATTTGGTCAGGCAAGCTGGCTGACAGACCGTTATAACGGCTATCGAGAGCGCGATGTGTTGACCGCGGGTTATGGTCGCCAGTTTTTGAATGGCCCGGTACACAGTTTCCGCTTTGAATTCGGCCCTGGTGTGCGTTACGACAAATATACCGACAATGCCAGTGAAACCCAGCCGCTGGGCTATGCCTCCGGGGCTTATGCATGGCAGTTGACTGACAACGCTAAATTTACGCAGGGTGTTTCGGTCTTTGGCGCGGAAGACACAACGCTGAACTCCGAAAGCGCATTAAATGTTGCTATTAATGAACATTTTGGACTGAAGGTGGCTTACAACGTTACATGGAACTCTGAACCTCCAGAGTCTGCACCGGAACATACCGATCGTCGGACAACCTTATCGTTGGGTTACAGCATGTAAAATTATCTGCCGGACCGTGTTATGCGGTCTGGCTGTTTTCGTTTGTCACTGCTCAGCCCCAAATCATTGCTGCCCAACGTACCAACAACATAGCGCCACAGATTGCCAGTAGCACCACCACCATCTTCCAGTGTTTTTTATCAAAGCGTTTAGTCGGCATACCAGTGTCCTGCATATCTCTTGTGCGTGATAACGGAGTGTAACAAAAGGGACAGGCATCAAGGGATTTTTTGTTATTACAGTCGTCGGGTGGCGTTGTACACCTGGTCACTGTTTCTGCATTTTATGAAAAAAATTATGTATCGATATACAAATATCATAAATAGCGGGTTATAAATACGTCTTTAGTTCATCAGCACTAAAACTCAGGCTTTGGCTGATTACATTTATAGCAGCATAATATGTTTCTACAGTTTTATGATGATTATGATGAATGGCTATATGAACAGCTGACATGTTGTCATGATTTTTAGCGGCCAACAGTGTAAATAACTGACGTTGGCTAAAAGAATATTTTTTCAAAAGTACCCAACGTTGATATATAAGATAACACGACATCTTTACTTACTGACAAAGTATGATTGTCTATATATAAAATCGCGGACATATGACTGACATTGTTTGCCATCATTCGACAGAAGAAAATATCTAAAGCAAAGCCAAAATCCTGACTCGCGATAACGCGACTCCTTGCAAGAGGATGGCGAAGTAATGCTCTGAATTCCGCGTCCCGGACTAAGGAAACATGCTGCTGTATGGATTCAACAGAGGAGTAATGTTTAATCAGGTTGACTTTGCCTTTTCCATTTCTCAATGAATCAAGGGCGTATTTTAATGACAGATGGCGACAAAAAATAGTGTCAGAAGGAGATTGCAAAAAAATGCACTATCATTGAGATTTACTGTTGGCTGTATGGTTTTTTCTCTATGAATTTTTTTGGACAGTTTCATGCAATGGTTACGTTTTTCGGCAGTTAACTGTTCCTGTTCAATATAATCCAGTATGCTTCGCAAATGGTTAGCTTTAATCGGCGTGGTTTCCAGGAATAAGGAAATGATTTCTTTTTTATAGTGTAATGTAATGAGTGTATTTTCTGCATGGATGGGTGAAGTGGCAAAGTTAATGATAAAAAGGGCAGTGGTATAACAATTGTGTGATATTTTTTCGACAGCTTGCGGTAAATTCCTGAGTAACACAGTATGACAGCATCGAACTTAAATAAGAGGTATCAAGTAGGGTGATGAGCTGGCGCGCAAATTGATTAATAGGCTCTGATGAAGGCGTTAGTATGTCGCTATCGATGTGCATTCTAAGAGGAGACTCATAATGAGTTCTGATAATGATATCGTTTTTACTCATAATCTATTCGCCTTATATATGTCTGGAGATTTTGAGGATGATGATTGATTATTATCGCCAGAACGAAATGCGCACGAAAAATTGCTATAAGAATTGTGTCACTTTTATCATTGCGATATGACTACTTCGTCATTAATCTCATGATCGTTTAAATACTACCGCCAAATCACGCAACGAACTTTGCTGGATTCAGTTTATGCTGCTGTAAATCCGCTCGTAGTAAACCTTTCAGACACTCTGTGATGTTATCAGTGGTTCTTTAAGCGTTTTGCTGGTGTACTCACTACAAACGAATTGCGAATCGAATCAATGTGAAACGGAAAGGTACAATCTCCCTTTTTTTAGTGTTAACATCGTTCAACCGGGTGGAAGGTGAGAGGTTAATGTCTTTCATTTGTGTACCTGATTGCGGACCAATTTAGCATTTGTTGGCTAGATGGTTTCGCAATGAACTGTTAATAAACAAATTTTTCTTTGTATGTGATCTTTCGTGTGGGTCACCACTGCAAATAAGGATATAAAATGCCTGTTATAACTCTTCCTGATGGCAGCCAACGCCATTACGACCACGCTGTAAGCCCCATGGATGTTGCGCTGGACATTGGTCCAGGTCTGGCGAAAGCCTGTATCGCAGGGCGCGTTAATGGCGAACTGGTTGATGCTTGCGATCTGATTGAAAACGACGCACAACTGTCGATCATTACTGCCAAAGACGAAGAAGGTCTGGAGATCATTCGTCACTCCTGTGCGCACCTGTTAGGGCACGCGATTAAACAACTTTGGCCGCATACCAAAATGGCAATCGGCCCGGTTATTGACAACGGTTTTTATTACGACGTTGATCTTGACCGCACGTTAACCCAGGAAGATGTCGAAGCACTCGAGAAGCGGATGCATGAGCTTGCTGAGAAAAACTACGACGTCATTAAGAAGAAAGTCAGCTGGCATGAAGCGCGTGAAACTTTCGCCAACCGTGGGGAGAGCTACAAAGTCTCCATTCTTGACGAAAACATCGCCCATGATGACAAGCCAGGTCTGTACTTCCATGAAGAATATGTCGATATGTGCCGCGGTCCGCACGTACCGAACATGCGTTTCTGCCATCATTTCAAACTAATGAAAACGGCAGGGGCTTACTGGCGTGGCGACAGCAATAACAAAATGTTGCAACGTATTTACGGTACGGCGTGGGCAGACAAAAAAGCGCTTAACGCTTACCTGCAACGCCTGGAAGAAGCCGCGAAACGCGACCACCGTAAAATCGGTAAACAGCTCGACCTGTACCATATGCAGGAAGAAGCGCCGGGTATGGTATTCTGGCACAACGACGGCTGGACCATCTTCCGTGAACTGGAAGTGTTTGTTCGTTCTAAACTGAAAGAGTACCAGTATCAGGAAGTTAAAGGTCCGTTCATGATGGACCGTGTCCTGTGGGAAAAAACCGGTCACTGGGACAACTACAAAGATGCAATGTTCACCACGTCTTCTGAGAACCGTGAATACTGCATTAAGCCGATGAACTGCCCGGGGCACGTACAAATTTTCAACCAGGGGCTGAAGTCTTATCGCGATCTGCCGCTGCGTATGGCCGAGTTTGGTAGCTGCCACCGTAACGAGCCGTCAGGTTCGCTGCATGGCCTGATGCGCGTGCGTGGTTTTACCCAGGATGACGCGCATATCTTCTGTACTGAAGAACAAATTCGCGATGAAGTTAACGGATGTATCCGTTTAGTCTATGATATGTACAGCACTTTTGGCTTCGAGAAGATCGTCGTCAAACTCTCCACTCGTCCTGAAAAACGTATTGGCAGCGACGAAATGTGGGATCGTGCTGAGGCGGACCTGGCGGTTGCGCTGGAAGAAAACAACATCCCGTTTGAATATCAACTGGGTGAAGGCGCTTTCTACGGTCCGAAAATTGAATTTACCCTGTATGACTGCCTCGATCGTGCATGGCAGTGCGGTACAGTACAGCTGGACTTCTCTTTGCCTTCTCGTCTGAGCGCTTCTTATGTAGGCGAAGACAATGAACGTAAAGTACCGGTAATGATTCACCGCGCAATTCTGGGGTCGATGGAACGTTTCATCGGTATCCTGACCGAAGAATTTGCTGGTTTCTTCCCGACCTGGCTTGCGCCAGTTCAGGTTGTTATCATGAATATTACCGATTCTCAGTCTGAATACGTTAACGAACTGACGCAAAAACTATCAAATGCGGGCATTCGTGTTAAAGCAGACTTGAGAAATGAGAAGATTGGCTTTAAAATCCGCGAGCACACTTTGCGTCGCGTCCCATATATGCTGGTCTGTGGTGATAAAGAGGTGGAATCAGGCAAAGTTGCCGTTCGCACCCGCCGTGGTAAAGACCTGGGAAGCATGGACGTAAATGAAGTGATCGAGAAGCTGCAACAAGAGATTCGCAGCCGCAGTCTTAAACAATTGGAGGAATAAGGTATTAAAGGCGGAAAACGAGTTCAAACGGCGCGCCCTAACCGTATCAATGGCGAAATTCGCGCCCAGGAAGTTCGCTTAACAGGTCTGGAAGGCGAGCAGCTTGGTATTGTGAGTCTGAGAGAAGCTCTGGAGAAAGCAGAAGAAGCCGGAGTAGACTTAGTCGAGATCAGCCCTAACGCCGAGCCGCCGGTTTGTCGTATAATGGATTACGGCAAATTCCTCTATGAAAAGAGCAAGTCTTCTAAGGAACAGAAGAAAAAGCAAAAAGTTATCCAGGTTAAGGAAATTAAATTCCGTCCTGGTACAGATGAAGGCGACTATCAGGTAAAACTCCGCAGCCTGATTCGCTTTCTCGAAGAGGGTGATAAAGCCAAAATCACGCTGCGTTTCCGCGGTCGTGAGATGGCGCACCAGCAAATCGGTATGGAAGTGCTTAATCGCGTGAAAGACGATTTGCAAGAACTGGCAGTGGTCGAATCCTTCCCAACGAAGATCGAAGGCCGCCAGATGATCATGGTGCTCGCTCCTAAGAAGAAACAGTAAGGCCTTCAAGTAGCACTGTCTGTGGAGCCTTTGGGCTTCACAGGCATTGTTCGCCTTTGTTTCGTTTATTAACAATGCGAAGTGGAAGTTATTAAAATGCCAAAAATTAAGACCGTACGCGGTGCTGCTAAGCGCTTCAAAAAAACCGGTAAAGGTGGTTTTAAGCACAAGCACGCTAACCTGCGTCACATTCTGACCAAAAAAGCGACCAAACGTAAACGTCACCTGCGTCCGAAAGCCATGGTTTCCAAAGGCGATCTGGGCCTGGTAATCGCGTGCCTGCCGTACGCATAAGCCGTTAACGTTTTTAACTTTTTAATTAGAATATAGATACAGGAGAGCACATATGGCTCGCGTAAAACGTGGTGTTATTGCACGCGCACGTCACAAGAAAGTTTTGAAACAAGCTAAAGGCTACTACGGTGCGCGTTCTCGCGTATACCGCGTTGCCTTCCAGGCTGTTATCAAAGCTGGTCAGTATGCTTACCGCGACCGTCGTCAACGTAAGCGTCAGTTCCGTCAACTGTGGATTGCGCGTATCAACGCAGCAGCACGTCAGAACGGTATTTCTTACAGCAAATTCATCAATGGCCTGAAAAAAGCCTCTGTTGAAATCGACCGTAAGATCCTGGCTGATATCGCAGTATTCGACAAAGTAGCGTTCACCGCTCTGGTTGAAAAAGCGAAAGCAGCTCTGGCATAAGCCAGTTGAAAGAGGGAGCTAGTCTCCCTCTTTTCGTTTCAACGCCATCAAAACATTGACTTTTATCGCCGTAGCCTTTTCAATAAAGGTCTTTTGAAGAGTACCAAAAGGTAACGCAAGCAATGAATGCTGCTATTTTCCGCTTCTTTTTTTACTTTAGCACCTGACTCCAGGAGGCTAGCGCGTGAGAAGAGAAACGGAAAACAGCGCCTGAAAGCCTCCCAGTGGAGGCTTTTTTTGTATGCGCGTTTTGAAAAATAAAAAGCCTGTCTCATCAGGCGTAATTGTCGCAGCCAGTCTGGACACGGCCAGCGCGGAGAAACCGGAGCGTACTTAAGTACGTGAGGATTTCGAGCACTGCCCGGGACCAAAATGGCAAGTAAAATAGCCTGATGGGATGGGCTCTAAGTCCAACGAACCAGTGTCACCACTGACACAATGAGGAAAAACATGTCACATCTCGCAGAACTGGTTGCCAGTGCGAAGGCGGCCATTAGCCAGGCGTCAGATGTTGCCGCGTTAGATAATGTGCGCGTCGAATATTTGGGTAAAAAAGGGCACTTAACCCTTCAGATGACGACCCTGCGTGAGCTGCCGCCAGAAGAGCGTCCGGCAGCTGGTGCGGTTATCAACGAAGCGAAAGAGCAGGTTCAGCAGGCGCTGAATGCGCGTAAAGCGGAACTGGAAAGCGCTGCACTGAATGCGCGTCTGGCGGCGGAAACGATTGATGTCTCCCTGCCGGGTCGTCGCATTGAAAACGGCGGGCTGCATCCGGTGACCCGTACCATCGACCGTATCGAAAGTTTCTTCGGTGAGCTTGGCTTTACCGTGGCAACCGGGCCGGAAATCGAAGACGATTATCATAACTTCGATGCTCTGAACATTCCTGGTCACCACCCGGCGCGCGCTGACCACGACACTTTCTGGTTTGACGCTACCCGCCTGCTGCGTACCCAGACCTCTGGCGTACAGATCCGCACCATGAAAGCCCAGCAGCCACCGATTCGTATCATCGCGCCTGGCCGCGTTTATCGTAACGACTACGACCAGACTCACACGCCGATGTTCCATCAGATGGAAGGTCTGATTGTTGATACCAACATCAGCTTTACCAACCTGAAAGGCACGCTGCACGACTTCCTGCGTAACTTCTTTGAGGAAGATTTGCAGATCCGCTTCCGTCCTTCCTACTTCCCGTTTACCGAACCTTCTGCAGAAGTGGACGTCATGGGGAAAAACGGTAAATGGCTGGAAGTACTGGGCTGCGGGATGGTGCATCCGAACGTGCTGCGTAACGTTGGCATCGACCCGGAAGTTTACTCTGGTTTCGCCTTCGGGATGGGGATGGAGCGTCTGACCATGTTGCGTTACGGCGTCACCGACCTGCGTTCATTCTTCGAAAACGATCTGCGTTTCCTCAAACAGTTTAAATAAGGCAGGAATAGATTATGAAATTCAGTGAACTGTGGTTACGCGAATGGGTGAACCCGGCGATTGATAGCGACGCGCTGGCAAATCAAATCACGATGGCGGGCCTGGAAGTTGATGGTGTAGAACCGGTTGCCGGTAGCTTCCACGGCGTGGTCGTTGGTGAAGTGGTTGAGTGTGCACAGCATCCGAACGCTGACAAACTGCGTGTGACAAAAGTGAATGTCGGCGGCGATCGCCTGCTGGACATCGTCTGCGGTGCGCCAAACTGCCGTCAGGGCCTGCGTGTGGCGGTAGCGACCATTGGTGCTGTTCTGCCGGGTGATTTCAAAATTAAAGCCGCGAAACTGCGTGGCGAACCGTCTGAAGGGATGCTGTGCTCCTTCTCTGAGCTGGGAATTTCTGACGATCATAACGGCATTATCGAGCTGCCTGCGGATGCGCCGATTGGCACCGACATCCGCGAATACCTGAAACTCGATGACAACACCATCGAAATTAGCGTGACGCCAAACCGTGCCGACTGCTTAGGTATCATTGGTGTTGCGCGCGACGTTGCCGTGTTGAACCAGCTGCCGCTGGTTGAACCGGAAATCGTTCCGGTTGGTGCGACCATCGACGACACGCTGCCGATTGCAGTAGAAGCGCCGGATGCCTGCCCGCGCTATCTTGGCCGTGTGGTAAAAGGCATTAACGTTAAAGCGCCAACTCCACTGTGGATGAAAGAAAAACTGCGTCGTTGCGGGATCCGTTCTATCGATGCAGTTGTTGACGTCACCAACTATGTGCTGCTCGAACTGGGCCAGCCGATGCACGCTTTCGATAAAGATCGCATTGAAGGCGGCATTGTGGTGCGGATGGCAAAAGAGGGTGAAACGCTGGTATTGCTCGATGGTACTGAAGCGAAGCTGAATGCTGACACCCTGGTCATCGCCGACCACAACAAGGCGCTGGCGATGGGCGGCATCTTTGGTGGCGAACACTCTGGCGTGAATGACGAAACGCAAAACGTCCTGCTGGAATGCGCTTTCTTCAGCCCGCTGTCTATCACCGGTCGTGCTCGTCGTCATGGCCTGCATACTGATGCGTCTCACCGTTATGAGCGTGGCGTTGATCCGGCACTGCAGCACAAAGCGATGGAACGTGCGACCCGTCTGCTGATCGACATCTGCGGTGGTGAAGCGGGTCCGGTAATTGATATCACTAACGAAGCAACGCTGCCGAAGCGTGCAACCATCACTTTACGTCGTAGCAAACTGGATCGCCTGATCGGCCATCATATTGCTGATGAGCAGGTAACAGACATTCTGCGTCGTCTCGGCTGCGAAGTGACCGAAGGCAAAGACGAGTGGCAGGCAGTTGCGCCGAGCTGGCGTTTCGACATGGAGATTGAAGAAGATCTGGTCGAAGAAGTCGCGCGTGTTTACGGCTACAACAACATCCCGGATGAGCCGGTACAGGCAAGCCTGATTATGGGGACTCACCGTGAAGCTGACCTGTCGCTCAAGCGCGTAAAAACGCTGCTCAACGACAAAGGCTATCAGGAAGTGATCACCTACAGCTTCGTTGATCCGAAAGTGCAGCAGATGATCCATCCAGGCGTTGAAGCCTTACTGCTGCCAAGCCCGATCTCTGTTGAAATGTCAGCAATGCGTCTTTCTCTGTGGACCGGCCTGCTGGCAACCGTGGTGTACAACCAGAACCGTCAGCAGAATCGTGTACGCATTTTCGAAAGCGGTCTGCGTTTCGTGCCAGATACTCAGGCACCGTTGGGTATTCGTCAGGATCTGATGTTAGCCGGTGTGATTTGCGGTAACCGTTACGAAGAGCACTGGAACCTGGCAAAAGAGACCGTTGATTTCTATGATTTGAAAGGCGATCTTGAATCCGTTCTCGACCTGACCGGTAAACTGAATGAGGTTGAGTTCCGTGCAGAAGCGAATCCGGCACTGCATCCGGGGCAATCCGCAGCGATTTATCTGAAAGGTGAACGTATTGGTTTTGTTGGGGTTGTTCATCCTGAACTGGAACGTAAACTGGATCTTAACGGTCGCACTCTGGTGTTCGAACTGGAGTGGAACAAGCTCGCAGACCGCGTGGTGCCTCAGGCGCGCGAGATTTCTCGCTTCCCGGCGAACCGTCGTGACATCGCGGTGGTGGTCGCAGAAAACGTTCCCGCAGCGGATATTTTATCCGAATGTAAGAAAGTTGGCGTAAATCAGGTAGTTGGCGTAAACTTATTTGACGTGTACCGCGGTAAGGGTGTTGCGGAGGGGTATAAGAGCCTCGCCATAAGCCTGATCCTGCAAGATACCAGCCGTACACTCGAAGAAGAGGAGATTGCCGCTACCGTCGCCAAATGTGTAGAGGCATTAAAAGAGCGATTCCAGGCATCATTGAGGGATTGAACCTATGGCGCTTACAAAAGCTGAAATGTCAGAATATCTGTTTGATAAGCTTGGGCTTAGCAAGCGGGATGCCAAAGAACTGGTTGAACTGTTTTTCGAAGAGATCCGTCGCGCTCTGGAAAACGGCGAACAGGTGAAACTCTCTGGTTTTGGTAACTTCGATCTGCGTGATAAGAATCAACGCCCGGGACGTAACCCGAAAACGGGCGAGGATATTCCCATTACAGCACGGCGCGTGGTGACCTTCAGACCCGGGCAGAAGTTAAAAAGCCGGGTCGAAAACGCTTCGCCCAAAGACGAGTAATCTGATCTAACTAAAAAGGCCGCTCTGCGGCCTTTTTTCTTTTCACTGTCGAAGAGTCACCGTAAAATCAACGCCATGACACTTCAGCAGAACGGATACCATGCTGACACTTGCCCGCCAACAACAGCGACAAAATATTCGCTGGTTATTATGCCTGTCAGTTTTGATGCTGCTGGCGCTTCTCTTAAGCCTTTGCGCCGGTGAACAATGGATTTTGCCAGGTGACTGGTTTTCTCCTCGTGGCGAACTATTCGTCTGGCAAATTCGCCTGCCACGTACGCTGGCTGTATTGCTGGTTGGTGCGGCGCTGGCTATATCCGGCGCTGTAATGCAGGCGTTGTTTGAAAATCCTCTGGCAGAACCTGGACTACTTGGCGTCTCTAACGGCGCAGGCGTGGGGCTTATCGCCGCGGTATTACTTGGGCAAGGGCAACTCCCCAACTGGGCGCTAGGGCTGTGTGCGATTGCTGGCGCGCTTATCATCACTTTAATACTCTTACGTTTCGCTCGTCGTCATCTTTCGACCAGTCGGTTATTGCTGGCTGGCGTTGCATTAGGGATTATCTGTAGCGCACTAATGACGTGGGCTATCTACTTTTCCACCTCTGTTGATTTACGTCAGCTGATGTACTGGATGATGGGCGGTTTTGGCGGCGTAGACTGGCGGCAAAGCTGGCTGATGGTGGCATTGATCCCCGTATTGTTGTGGATCTGTTGTCAGTCCAGGCCGATGAATATGTTAGCACTTGGCGAGATCTCGGCGCGGCAACTGGGTTTACCCCTGTGGTTCTGGCGCAATGTGCTGGTGGCAGCGACCGGCTGGATGGTTGGCGTCAGTGTGGCGCTGGCGGGTGCTATCGGCTTTATTGGTCTGGTGATCCCACATATTCTCCGGCTGTGTGGTTTAACCGATCATCGCGTATTACTTCCCGGCTGCGCGCTGGCAGGGGCGAGCGCATTGCTGCTGGCCGATATTGTAGCGCGCCTGGCATTAGCTGCCGCAGAGCTGCCAATTGGCGTGGTCACCGCAACGTTGGGTGCGCCGGTGTTTATCTGGTTATTGTTAAAAGCAGGACGTTAGCCGCAAAAGACGGTCTATGATTAAAAGCTAAGATTTTTACTGACCACACCCAGGAGAAACGATGCAAGATTCCATTCTGACGACCGTAGTGAAAGATATCGACGGTGAAGTGACCACGCTGGAGAAGTACGCCGGTAATGTGCTGTTGATTGTCAATGTCGCCTCAAAGTGTGGCTTAACGCCGCAATATGAGCAGTTGGAGAATATTCAGAAAGCCTGGGCTGATCGTGGTTTTGTGGTGCTGGGATTCCCGTGTAACCAGTTTCTGGAGCAAGAACCGGGTAGCGATGAAGAGATTAAAACTTACTGCACCACCACATGGGGGGTGACGTTCCCGATGTTCAGTAAGATTGAAGTTAATGGCGAAGGACGCCATCCGCTGTATCAAAAATTGATTGCCGCAGCGCCGACTGCAGTCGCGCCGGAAGAGAGCGGATTCTATGCCCGTATGGTCAGCAAAGGTCGTGCACCGCTGTACCCTGATGATATTTTATGGAATTTTGAGAAATTTTTAGTTGGCAGGGACGGAAAGGTCATCCAGCGTTTTTCCCCGGATATGACGCCGGAAGATCCCATTGTGATGGGAAGCATTAAACTGGCGTTGGCAAAATAATGTCTATTGTGATGCAGTTACAGGATGTTGCGGAATCCACCCGCCTGGGGCCGCTTTCTGGCGAGGTTCGGGCTGGGGAGATCCTGCACCTGGTGGGGCCGAATGGCGCGGGTAAGAGTACCTTACTGGCGCGAATGGCCGGAATGACCAGCGGTAAGGGAAGCATTCAGTTCGCGGGGCAACCACTGGAAGCATGGTCTGCAACAAAGCTCGCGCTGCATCGCGCCTATCTTTCACAACAGCAGACGCCGCCGTTTGCAATGCCGGTCTGGCACTACCTGACACTGCATCAGCACGATAAAACGCGTACCGAACTACTGAATGATGTCGCAGGGGCGCTGGCTCTTGATGACAAACTCGGACGTAGCACCAATCAACTTTCCGGCGGTGAATGGCAACGCGTACGTCTTGCTGCGGTGGTGCTGCAAATCACACCACAAGCCAATCCCGCAGGCCAATTGCTGCTTCTTGATGAGCCGATGAACAGTCTTGATGTTGCGCAACAAAGCGCCTTAGACAAAATTCTGAGCGCGCTGTGTCAGCAAGGACTGGCGATTGTGATGAGCAGTCACGATCTCAACCACACATTGCGTCATGCGCATCGGGCGTGGTTGCTAAAAGGTGGAAAAATGCTGGCCAGTGGACGCAGAGAAGAGGTGCTCACGCCGGCAAATCTGGCGCAGGCCTATGGGATGAATTTTCGCCGTCTGGATATCGAAGGTCACAGAATGCTGATTTCGACCATCTGATTTCATTAGTATCTTGAAAATCGGGTAATTACGACGCTAAATTAATGCAAGAATAAAAAACAGAGGAACCGTACGGAATGCGTTTCTGCCTTATTTTGATCACAGCACTGTTTCTGGCCGGGTGTAGCCACCATAAAGCACCGCCGCCAAATGCCAGACTTTCTGATTCGATTACCGTTATTGCCGGTTTGAACGACCAGCTACAAAGCTGGCATGGCACGCCGTATCGTTATGGTGGCATGACGCGGCGCGGTGTGGACTGTTCGGGATTTGTGGTTGTGACGATGCGCGATCGTTTCGATTTGCAGCTGCCCCGTGAAACCAAGCAACAAGCCTCTATTGGCACGCAAATTGATAAAGACGAGTTGCTGCCAGGTGACCTGGTCTTTTTCAAAACGGGTTCCGGACAAAATGGTTTGCATGTAGGTATTTACGATACCAACAACCAATTTATCCACGCCTCTACCAGCAAGGGAGTGATGCGTTCCTCACTTGATAATGTCTATTGGCAGAAAAATTTCTGGCAGGCGAGACGAATCTAGTATGTCGAAAAATGGACGGCGATGATACATCGCCGTCCATTTACTCCTGAATACAGTAGTATTTTGCAGACAAAAATTCCGTAAATGGATTATTCGTTTATAATCAGGATAATCTAAAAAAAGGACCCCTGAAAAAGTGGTTAACATGGAACAAATGAAAGTTACTCCTTCTGTAATTGTTATGTCTTATGGCCTCATCCCTTTTAGCCGGATACTGAAAAACATCCTTCGAGAGGGAAGGTTACCATGAAGATTTTTTTGGAGAATCTTTATCATTCTGATTGCTATTTCCTGCCGATAAGAGATAACCAGCAAGACCTTGTCGGCGTTGAGTTAATTACCCATTTCTCCAGTGAAGATGGTACGGTTCGTATCCCGACGAGTCGGGTTATAGCGCAACTTACCGTGGAGCAACATTGGCAATTATTTTCTGAACAGTTGGAATTACTAAAATCATGCCAACACTTTTTTATTCAACATAAACTCTTTGCCTGGCTTAATTTAACGCCACAAGTGGCTACATTATTATTAGACAGGGATAATTTCGCAGGCGAACTATTAAAATATCCGTTTATTGAACTGTTGATTAATGAGAATTACCCGCATTTCAATGAAGGAAAAGATAATCGCGATCTTTTATCCTTATCGCAAATGTATCCCCTTGTGTTAGGTAATTTGGGAGCAGGTAATAGCACAATGAAAGCGGTGTTTGATGGTCTTTTCACCCGCGTCATGCTGGATAAAAGTTTTATTCAGCAACAAATCACGCATCGCTCCTTCGAACCGTTTATTCGTGCGATCCAGGCGCAAATTTCCCCTTGTTGCAATTGCATCATCGCGGGGGGCATTGATACGCCAGAAATATTGGCACAGATTATCCCCTTTGATTTCCATGCTCTCCAGGGATGCCTGTGGCCTGCGGTTCCTATAAATCAGATAACGACGTTGGTTCAGCGATAACCCTCCTGTTTGCTGGTGTTTAAGACGAGAGTAACCGTCTACACTATCAAACAGGAGGATCTATGACCCTGTCTTTTATTACCCGCTGGCGCGATGAATTGCCAGAAACCTATACAGCACTTTCCCCTACGCCTTTAAATAATGCCCGGCTGATTTGGCATAATACCGAACTGGCTAACACGCTGAGTATTCCATCGTCGCTGTTTAAAAATGGCGCAGGTGTCTGGGGCGGCGAAAACCTACTGCCGGGTATGTCACCACTTGCGCAGGTTTACAGTGGTCATCAGTTTGGCGTCTGGGCGGGCCAACTGGGTGATGGGCGCGGCATTTTACTCGGCGAACAACTGCTTGCTGATGGCACTACAATGGACTGGCATCTGAAAGGTGCTGGCCTGACGCCTTATTCGCGAATGGGGGATGGACGGGCGGTTTTACGTTCGACGATACGAGAAAGTCTCGCCAGTGAGGCGATGCATTATCTGGGCATTCCGACGACCCGCGCTTTAAGTATCGTCACCAGCGATTCGCCAGTGTATCGGGAAACGGTGGAGTCAGGCGCGATGCTGATGCGTGTGGCACCAAGTCATCTGCGCTTTGGTCATTTCGAACATTTTTACTATCGCCGCGAGCCGGAAAAGGTTCGTCAGTTAGCTGACTTTGCCATTCGTCATTACTGGTCACATCTTGATGATGAGGAGGACAAATACCGTCTCTGGTTTACCGATGTTGTCGCACGTACCGCCTCGTTAATTGCCCAATGGCAGACGGTCGGCTTTGCTCATGGGGTGATGAATACCGACAACATGTCGCTGCTGGGGTTGACGCTTGATTACGGGCCGTTTGGTTTTCTTGATGATTACGAACCCGGTTTTATTTGTAATCACTCGGATCATCAAGGGCGTTACAGCTTTGATAATCAACCTGCCGTCGCGTTGTGGAATTTACAGCGTCTGGCGCAGACATTGTCACCATTTGTTGCCGTTGATGCGCTGAATGAGGCCCTGGACAGCTATCAGCAGGTTTTGTTGACGCATTATGGACAACGGATGCGGCAGAAACTGGGCTTCATGACGGAGCAAAAAGAGGATAACGCGCTACTTAATGAATTATTCAGTCTGATGGCGCGAGAGCGCAGCGATTATACCCGCACATTCCGCATGCTGAGTCTGACCGAGCAGCACAGCGCGGCGTCACCGCTACGTGATGAGTTTATTGATCGTGCGGCATTTGATGACTGGTTTGCCCGTTATCGGGGGCGTTTGCAACAAGACGAGATTACCGATAGTGAGCGTCAGCAACTGATGCAAAGCGTTAACCCGGCTCTGGTGTTGCGCAACTGGTTGGCGCAACGGGCGATTGAAGCGGCAGAAAAGGATGATATGACGGAATTGCACCGCCTGCATGAGGCGTTGCGAAATCCTTTCAGCGACAGAGATGATGACTATGTCAGTCGTCCACCCGACTGGGGTAAACGGCTGGAAGTCAGCTGCTCGAGTTAAAGGCTACTTGGTCAACAGCAGCTTGCCAGCCTGAGTTTTACGGAGCAGATATTCTTGCCCGTCATGATCGATAATCAGTTTGCCATCCGGACCTAACAGTGTCTGGCTGGTAATTCGCCGGATGGGCTGCGGGGAAGCGGTCTTGTGACTGGCATCCGTTTCAGGCGTGAGTTTTCTGCTATCCGTATAACGCATAAAAATTAATAATAATTTATATAACAATGATTCTTATTATCAATATTATGGCGGGCCAGAGCAAGTAGTAATTTGTTGAGAAGACAACAAGTTGCGCAGAAATGCCCATCCCGTCAGGAATGGGCACGCATTCAGAAGCGAGTATCTACCGCAGAGGCGAGTTTTTCGACCAGGCGTTCGGTATCTTCCCAGCCCAGACACGGGTCGGTAATGGATTGACCGTAAGTGAGCGGCTGACCGCCGACGATTTTTTGCGTTCCTTCGCGCAGGAAACTTTCCGCCATAATTCCAGCAATCGCCGTAGAGCCATTGCGGATTTGCTGACAAATATCCTCACAAACTTCTAACTGGCGACGGTGCTGCTTCTGGCAGTTACCGTGGCTGAAATCCACCACCAGATGTTCAGGTAAATCAAACTCGTGCAGCGTATCGCAGGCTGCGGCGATATCATCGGCATGATAATTCGGTTTTTTGCCACCACGCATAATAATGTGGCCATACGGGTTGCCGCTGGTCTGATAGATGGTCATCTGACCATTTTTGTCTGGCGAGAGGAACATATGGCTGGCGCGGGCTGCGCGGATAGCATCCACGGCAATCCGCGTGTTGCCATCGGTACCATTTTTAAAACCCACCGGACAGGAGAGTGCCGAAGCCATTTCGCGGTGGATCTGACTTTCGGTAGTACGTGCGCCAATCGCACCCCAACTGATTAAATCAGCAATAAACTGACCGGTCACCATATCGAGGAACTCAGTCGCGGTAGGGACGCCCAGCTCATTTACCTGTAAAAGTAATTTGCGCGCCAGCTCCAGACCGTGATTTACCCGATAGCTACCGTTTAAATCTGGATCGGAGATGAGTCCTTTCCAGCCGACAACCGTTCGTGGTTTTTCAAAATAGGTGCGCATTACGATTTCCAGCCGTGACTGGTACTGGTTGCGCAGCGACTGCAGACGGGTGGCGTACTCCATCGCAGCGGTGAGATCGTGGATCGAGCAGGGGCCAATAATGACCAACAGTCGCTTATCTTCACCATTCAGTATTTTTTCAATTCTACGGCGGGAGTCGGTGACATGGGTGGCGACGCCAGGCGTTACGGGATACCGTAGCGCGAGTTCGGCGGGCGTTACCAGGCTCTCAATACGCGCAGTACGGAGTTCGTCAGTTCTGTTCATTACAAGTCTCAGAAATTTGTTGCTTCTACGGCAGGACTACCGGGAAGTGATGCGCATCACGATAAACCAATCGCAGCTGATTTCAAGTGCGAGGTGTGTCACACCTCGCCGGGTGGTTAGCATGATAACAAAAAAACAAGTTAATGCACTAGTTCTCTAGTACATTCGGCGGCTAAGGCCCATGATATCGAGGATCTTGGTGGCAATCTCTTCTACCGAATAATTGGTACTGTTAATCCACGGGATCTGATTTTTACGGTACAACGCTTCCACTTCCGCGACTTCCATCCTGCACTGACGAAGCGAGGCATAGCGACTGTTCTCCCGACGTTCCTCGCGAATCGCCGCCAGACGTTCCGGGTCGATAGTCAGGCCGAACAATTTGTGCTGAAGTGGTTTGAGCGACGCGGGTAGCACCAGATTATCCATATCGTCGGCAATAAAGGGGTAATTTGCCGCGCGGATACCAAATTGCATTGCCAGATACAGACTGGTGGGGGTTTTACCACAGCGAGAAACACCGAGCAGGATCACCTGAGCCTGGTCCAGATTGCGCAACGAAATACCGTCATCGTGGGCAAGGGTGTAATCAATCGCCGCAATGCGCGCATCATATTTATTGAGATTATTAGGGTTAAGGCCATGGGTACGATGAGCAATCGGCGTTGGATCCAGTTTCATCTCTTGTTGTAGCGGGGCAACCAGCGCCTGAACGATATCCTGGCAAAAGCCTTCACTTTGCAAGATGATAGCGCGAATCTCCGGCAACACGATGGAGTAGAAGACCAGCGGGCGCACACCTGTCTGGTGATAAATTGCGTCAATCTGATCTTTCACTGCCCGTGCACGGCTCTCATTTTCGACAAACGGCAGCGTAATGCTGCTGATAGTGACGGGAAATTGTGACATTACTGCGTGTCCTAATACCTCCGCAGTTATTGCCGTACCATCAGAAATATAAAAAACGTGGCGATCAACAGCATTATCCATTTTGTTCTTCCCGTGATGCAGACATAATTCTATGAAAGCATAAATTAAAAACGTACAGAAGCGTAGAACGTTATGTCTGGTTTATAAAATGAAACTTAAATTTTATTTTTTATGAAAACAGCATTTCATTTTTATGGTTTCGTTTATACCGATGGTTTATGTGGAAATTGTCGAAGAGAGCAGATTTGCGCAACGCTGGGATCAGTCTTAAAAAGTAAAAAAATATATTTGCTTGAACGATTCACCGTTTTTTTCATCCGGTTAAATATGCAAAGATAAATGCGCAGAAATGTGTTTCTCAAACCGTTCATTTATCACAAAAGGATTGTTCGATGTCCAACAATGGCTCGTCACCGCTGGTGCTTTGGTATAACCAACTCGGCATGAATGATGTAGACAGGGTTGGGGGCAAAAATGCCTCCCTGGGTGAAATGATTACTAACCTTTCCGGAATGGGTGTTTCCGTTCCGAATGGTTTCGCCACAACCGCCGACGCGTTTAACCAGTTTCTGGACCAAAGCGGCGTAAACCAGCGCATTTATGAACTGCTGGATAAAACGGATATTGACGATGTTACCCAGCTTGCGAAAGCGGGCGCGCAAATCCGCCAGTGGATTATCGACACTCCCTTCCAGCCTGAGCTGGAAAACGCCATCCGCGAAGCCTATGCACAGCTTTCCGCCGATGACGAAAACGCTTCGTTTGCGGTGCGTTCCTCCGCTACTGCAGAAGATATGCCGGACGCTTCTTTTGCCGGTCAGCAGGAAACTTTCCTCAACGTTCAGGGTTTTGACGCCGTTCTCGTGGCAGTGAAGCATGTATTTGCTTCTCTGTTTAACGATCGCGCCATCTCTTATCGTGTGCACCAGGGTTACGACCATCGTGGCGTAGCGCTCTCCGCCGGTGTTCAGCGGATGGTGCGCTCCGACCTCGCATCTTCTGGCGTGATGTTCTCCATTGATACCGAATCTGGCTTTGACCAGGTGGTGTTTATCACTTCCGCATGGGGCCTTGGTGAAATGGTCGTGCAGGGTGCGGTTAACCCGGATGAGTTTTATGTGCATAAACCGACACTTGCGGCGAATCGCCCGGCTATTGTGCGCCGCACCATGGGGTCGAAAAAAATCCGCATGGTTTACGCGCCGACCCAGGAGCACGGCAAGCAGGTTAAAATCGAAGACGTACCGCAGGAACAGCGTGACATCTTCTCGCTGACCAACGAAGAAGTGCAGGAACTGGCAAAACAGGCCGTACAAATTGAGAAACACTACGGTCGCCCGATGGATATTGAGTGGGCGAAAGATGGCCACACCGGCAAACTGTTCATTGTGCAGGCGCGTCCGGAAACCGTGCGCTCACGCGGTCAGGTCATGGAGCGTTATACGCTGCATTCACAGGGTAAGATTATCGCCGAAGGCCGTGCTATCGGTCATCGCATCGGCGCGGGTCCGGTGAAAGTCATCCATGACATCAGCGAAATGAACCGCATCGAACCTGGCGACGTGCTGGTTACTGACATGACCGACCCGGACTGGGAACCGATCATGAAGAAAGCATCTGCCATCGTCACCAACCGTGGCGGTCGTACCTGTCACGCGGCGATCATCGCTCGTGAACTCGGCATTCCGGCGGTAGTGGGCTGTGGTGATGCAACAGAACGGATGAAAGACGGCGAGAACGTCACTGTTTCTTGTGCCGAAGGTGATACCGGTTACGTCTATGCGGAGTTGCTGGAATTTAGCGTGAAAAGCTCCAGCGTAGAAACGATGCCGGACCTGCCGTTGAAGGTGATGATGAACGTCGGTAACCCGGACCGTGCTTTCGACTTCGCCTGCCTGCCGAACGAAGGCGTGGGCCTTGCGCGTCTGGAATTTATCATCAACCGTATGATTGGCGTCCACCCACGCGCACTGCTTGAGTTTGACGATCAGGAACCGCAGTTGCAAAACGAAATCCGCGAGATGATGAAAGGTTTTGATTCTCCGCGTGAATTTTACGTTGGTCGTCTGACTGAAGGGATCGCGACGCTGGGTGCCGCGTTTTATCCGAAGCGCGTCATTGTCCGTCTCTCTGATTTTAAATCGAACGAATATGCCAATCTGGTCGGTGGTGAGCGTTACGAGCCAGATGAAGAGAACCCGATGCTCGGCTTCCGTGGCGCGGGCCGCTATGTTTCCGACAGCTTCCGCGACTGCTTCGCGCTGGAGTGTGAAGCAGTGAAACGTGTGCGCAACGACATGGGGCTGACTAACGTTGAGATCATGATCCCGTTCGTGCGTACCGTTGATCAGGCGAAAGCGGTGGTTGAGGAACTGGCGCATCAGGGGCTGAAACGTGGTGAGAACGGGCTGAAAATCATCATGATGTGTGAAATTCCGTCCAACGCCTTGCTGGCAGAGCAGTTCCTGGAATATTTCGACGGCTTCTCAATTGGCTCAAACGACATGACGCAGCTGGCGCTCGGTCTGGATCGTGACTCCGGCGTGGTGTCTGAACTGTTCGATGAGCGCAACGATGCGGTGAAAGCACTGCTGTCGATGGCGATTCGTGCCGCGAAGAAACAGGGCAAATATGTCGGGATTTGCGGTCAGGGTCCATCCGACCACGAAGACTTTGCTGCATGGTTGATGGAAGAGGGGATCGATAGCCTGTCTCTGAACCCGGACACCGTGGTGCAAACCTGGTTAAGCCTGGCTGAACTGAAGAAATAAAATAAATACCCGGCGGCGTTTTGTCGCCGGGTTTATGTGATCCCCGAAGATGAAACTTATTCAATCTCTTCACAGACATCCTGAGTTAATCGCCGCATAATATCTTTCCTTAACAAAAACTTTTGTATTTTACCTGAGACAGTGCGCGGTAGTTTTTCGATTACCACGATATGTTCAGGATATTTATATTTTGCGACCCGTTTACGGCTAAAAAAAGCCACCACCTCTTCCAGCGATAATGAATGATGCGGCGCTTTCAGCACGACATAAGCGCATGAACGTTCACCTAAACGTTCATCGGGCATCGCAACCACACAGGCATCGTGAATTTTAGGATGCTGCAATAAAATATCTTCTACTTCACGGCTGCTAATATTTTCGCCGCCGCGGACAATAATATCTTTCTTGCGCCCGGTTATTTTTATATAGCCAGCCTCATCCATGCGGCAGAGATCGCCGCTGTAATACCAGCCTTCTTCATCCAGCGCACGGGCAGTTAATTCAGGTTCATCAAAATACCCCATAAACACATTGGGGCCACGCGAGGCTTCTTCACCTTCGCAACCTGGCGGTAAAGTCTTGCGTGCGTCATCGACCACTTTAATCTCTACACCTGCGGCAGCGTAACCGTCGGTGTGCATAAAGCGCGGCAAAGGATCGTCGAGATTCACCACCGCATGCGGCGAACTTTCTGTGGAACCATAAACACTTAATAATTTAATGCCGCGCTGCTGGCATTCTCGCGCCACTTTTTTGGGGATTGTGGTACCTCCGCAAAGAAAGAAGCGCAGCGCTGAAAGGTCTGCGGGTTGTTTCTCTAGTAAATTCAAAAGATCATAGACAAACGGCGTTGCGCCGAGCATACAGGTGCAACGCTGCTGCTCAAGCAGCGCGAGACACGCATCAGGAGTGAAAATATCTAACAACACGCTGCGAGCACCAATCAAAAAAGGTGCTGTTACGCCATGCAGAAAGCCCGTTGCGTGACCAAGTGGCGCAGGCATCATAAAGACATCCTGCCAGGTCAGATTTAGCCGCGCGCAATAAGCCCGCTCACTGGCGAGAATATTGTTATGCGTTAGCATCACACCCTTTGGCAGACCCTCGGTTCCGGAGGTAAATAGCACAGCGGCTAATTCATCGCCGTGGGTCGTTATCGCCGTGGTCAGAGGGGTATTGTCGGCGAGAATCTGACTTAATGAGAGGGAAGAGGTGGCGGGAGCCAGTTTGTCCACGCCGACAATTTGTTGTAGTTGTGGAAGCTGATTTTGCAGCGGCAGGATTAAATCTACCGGACGCGTTTGTTTAAACAACGTCGGTGCAAAGAACATTTTTGCCTGACACTTATTGAGCACCCACACCAGTTCTGCTTCCCGCCAGGAAGGTAACAGCGGCACGGAAACCGCACCGGTTTTCAGGCAGGCAAGATAGATAACGGTAAATTCACACCAGCCTGGCAGTTGAAATGCGATGCGATCGCCTGATTCAATACCCTTCGCTAACATCCAGTTTGCCAGACAGCTCGCGGCGTGATCGAGCGCGCTATAGGTGTACGTTGCACCATGATTATCGACCACGGCAATTTTGTCTGGCATCGCACGAGCGGTCTGCTGCCAGTAATCGGCCAGCGAAGCATCGCCCCATAACCCTTGCTGACGATACGCCGCACGACGTTGTTCGTTGAACGTTAATGTCACTTTCATTTTGGACTCTCGAAACAGAACATCAGGCCCGAGATGCGGGCCTGTGGGATGCATGATTAGCCGTAGCGAAATTCAATACCGAAGGTGCCTGCGGGATATTGCCACTGTTCGAGAATAGTGTTGCCGCACAGCACCCGACAGGTGCCGCACTCCAGACAACCGGCGGAATCGAAATGAATGTTTCCTGCGTCATCCTGCTTATAAAGTCCGGCAGGGCAAGCTTTCATTAATTTACGGAATTCATTGATATCGGGATTTGCCGCCAAAATGATATGCGGGTGGCCCTCATCAACATGGAATTTATTGACGCCTAATTTGATGTCGACGTTAACCGTAGCGTTCTGGCTCATAGCGCGGTTGCTCCCTTAATGCCATCTTTCAGCAAGTTGATCAGCCCAATTTTCTTCGCGTGTCCCATGATCATTTTGCGTACCGGCTGGTTTGGTTTGCCGTCAATGGTGAACATATCGTTCATGATGTCGGCGACCATTCGTGGGTATTGGCTAAACAGGCGCGGGTTTTCCATCAGCGCCGGGATCTTGCGGAAATGCTGCATATCGCGCATAACACAACTTTGTTCCAGCTCACGTTTGTATTGCGCCAGACTGCTGGCGGAGAAATCCGCGCGTTCTTTGGCGGCGATCACCGTTGTGGCGGCAGCCTGAGCTGATGCAATGGCTAAATCCATGCCGCGAACTGTAAAACCCAAATTCAGGCAGAAGCCTGCGGCGTCACCAACGATCATCACGCCATCGTTAACCAGCTGCGGCACCATTGCCAGACCGCCCTCCGGCACCATATGCGCGGAATATTCAAGCAGTTTGCCGCCGCTAATCAGCGGGCGAATGGCGGGGTGTTGTTTAAAATCTTCCAGCATTTGCGGCACGCTTTTTTGCGCATGGGCGATATCACTCAATCCACAAACCAGCCCCAACGATACGGAATCTTTGTTGGTATAGAGGAATCCGCCGCCCATCAGGCCGTCAGAAGGGGAACCGGCAAACAGCCAGGCGGCACCTTCCTCGCCCGTAACATTAAAGCGATCGTTGATCTGTTCTGGTGTCAGACCTATAACCTCTTTAACACCAACAGCGTAATGATGCGGATCGGAAGCGGAAACCATTCCCAGCGAGCGGCCAAGCATCGAGTTAACGCCATCAGCCAGAATCACCACATTCGCTTCGAGAATATCATCCCCGGCCTGGACGCCAGTGACCTTGTTTCCTTCACGAACCAGCGCATCGACGCGTACGCCCGGGATAAACTGCGCGCCCGCCTGCTCGGCTTGTTCCATCAACCACGGGTCCAGACGATTACGCAATACGGTATAAGACGCGTGTTGCGGAACATCTGGTTGCTCGCGGTGAAAATCGAGGGTAACGGCGCTTTCTTCGGTTAAGAAGGAGATTTTCTCGCGTGTGACCTTGCGTTCTACCGGCGCTGATGCTGCAAAGCCTGGAATAATTGCTTCAAGTGTGTGGGCATAAAGACGCCCGCCGGTCATGTTTTTACATCCGGCACTGTCGCCGCGTTCTATCACCAGGACATCCAGCCCGGCTCGCGCCATGACCAGTGCGGCAACGCTACCGGCAACGCCCGCACCGACCACAATGGCATCAAATTTGTCATCCGACATGCGTTATGCTCCCTTCCCGCTGCGTTTACAGCGGGAGATGTGGTTGAAAGGGAATTAGCGATTCAACTGGCTAATCAGGGCAGGGACGACTTTGTAGATATCGCCCACCAGACCGTAGTCGGCATAGTTGAAGATTGGCGCATTTTTATCTTTATTAATGGCGACAATCACTTTTGCGCCGTTGCCGCCAACCATATGCTGGATCTGCCCGGAGATCCCCAGCGTCAGGTAGAGATCGGATTTCAGCAACACGCCGGAGACACCGATATAACGTTCACGCTCCATCCAGTTCTCGCCTTCGGCAATTGGACGTGAACAGCCGACTTCAGCATTCAGCACTGCCGCCAGTTCGTGGACCATTTTCAGGTCATCCTGCGCCGCCAGACCACGACCGACGCCAACCACACGTTTTGCTTTGCTCAGGTCCACGCTGCTTGCCGCTTTCGCACGGCGTTCGCGACAGAGAATTTCATGACGCGGGGCAACATAAGGTACCGTTTCTGTCGGGCACTGATGAGAGATATCACGGGTGCACGGCTCCTGAACACCGGGTGCAAGGGTAATGATCGCCAGCGGGCTGTTGATCTTTTCCTGAGCGAACGCTAACCCGCCATACATCCGGTGTTCGGCGCAAATGTGACCATCGACAATATCCACCGCCGTGGCATCGTTCACCAGCGCCGCATTCAGTTGCACACTTAACCGTGCGGCCAGAGCTTTACCACGTTTCGTCGCGGCCAACAGCAACATAGCGGGGTGTTTATCTTTCAGCAGGGCAGCAATGCTTTCGGCGTAATTTTCAGTACGTTGCAGCGCGTCGTTTTGCTCAAGAACATAAATGCATTTTGGCCCATAAGGCATAACCGCCTGCGCCTGCTCGGTATTTTGTACAATGGCATACACCTGTTGGCCCCATTGCTGAGCGCCGCCAAACAGTTCAGCATAACGTTCAGGATTATCGCTAAAGACCCAGACGCTGTTTAATTGACTCATCGTTTTTTCTCCGTAGGCTTCAGTTCAGGGCTTTTTTCAGATGTTCCGCCAGCTCGGCAATGGCCTCCGGCGAATCGTTATCGAGAATGATGTGCTTACGTTTTGTTTGCGGCGGTACGCGAATACCGGTCAGTTCAGCAAGTGGTGCGCTCTGGCTCCAGCCAATATCACTTGCCTGCCACTGATTTACCGGTTTTTTACCCGCGCCGAGGATGGCTTTCATCGAAGGAATACGTGGTACGTTAATATCGGAGGTGACGCAGAGCACGGCTGGAACAGAGAGTTCAATAACTTCAACATCATCTTCAAGCGTGCGTTCAATCACCAGTGTATTGCCCTGACGCTGAATAGCACTCACTGCATTAATCACCGGAAGTTGCAGAAGTTCTCCGACCAGCAAGCCAACCTGCTGGGCATAAAGGTCGCCGGAACCTTCACCAAAGATCAGTAAATCGAAGCCGATCTTTTCAACTGCTGTCGCCAGCGCCTTTGCGGTATCGAGAGGCAGTGCATGCTCAAGTTGTGCATCCTGCACCATATACAGGCTGTGCGGCCCGCGGGATAGCACGTCTTTGCGCACTTTCGAGTTCTGCAACAAAGAGCCGCCGACGGTCAGCGCGGCTATCTCATCGTCATCTGTTGCAAGCTGGCTTGCAGCTTCAATGGCATTGAGATCGAACTGGCTGATTTTGGCGTCGGCATTGTCGAAATTCAGGGTGTATTCTGGAGTGACAACAATGTCCTGTTCTTCAGGCACCAGCTTAAAGCAGGTTATTATTTTCATGATTTCTCCTGTGAGTCGCATACGGAACCATCTCTGATGGAAGGTAAAAATGGCCTGAAAATAGTGTGCGATAGCGGTGCGGGGTTTTCGACGGAGCAAGCTGTTTTCCTTGCCAACAATCTTGCAAAAAAAATGCGATCGCTAAAACAAAAGTGCAATTTGCGGCAATATAGTTATTCCATGACCGTGCAATCTTGCATTCAGTGTAAATAATCTTGTTTAGCTCTCGCTAAACGCGGTTGTATAACCGCAATACACGCCGTATTTTATCCGGCATATATTGTTTTTGTTTGCTCATGGAATAGGGAGGTTGTCATGTATCAACGCTGTTTTGATAATGCCAGTGAAACGCTGTTTGTCGCCGGTAAAACGCCACGGCTTTCACGTTTCGCATTTAGCGATGATCCAAAATGGGAGTCTGGACATCACGTTCATGACAATGAAACCGAGCTGATTTACGTCAAGAAAGGGGTAGCAAGGTTTACCATCGATTCTTCGTTATATGTCGCGCATGCCGATGACATTGTGGTGATAGAACGTGGCAGGTTGCATGCGGTGGCCTCTGACGTTAACGATCCGGCAACGACGTGTACCTGTGCGCTGTACGGCTTTCAGTTTCAGGGGGCTGAGGAAAATCAGCTACTGCAACCGCATTCTTGCCCGGTAATTGCCGCAGGACAGGGAAAAGAAGTCATTAAAACCTTATTTAATGAGCTAAGTGTGATTTTGCCGCAAAGTAAAAATAGCCAAACATCTTCGTTATGGGACGCATTTGCCTATACGTTAGCAATTCTTTACTACGAAAACTTTAAAAATGCTTATCGTTCGGAGCAGGGATATATTAAAAAAGATGTTCTGATAAAAGATATTCTTTTCTATCTGAATAATAACTATCGCGAAAAAATCACTTTAGAGCAGTTATCGAAAAAATTTCGTGCCAGCGTCAGTTATATCTGCCATGAATTTACCAAAGAGTATCGTATTTCCCCTATTAACTATGTTATTCAACGGCGTATGACGGAAGCGAAATGGTCACTCACTAATACTGAATTATCTCAGGCAGAGATCTCCTGGCGTGTGGGTTATGAAAATGTCGATCACTTTGCCAAACTGTTTTTGCGCCATGTCGGCTGTTCGCCCAGCGATTACCGCAGGCAATTTAAAAACTGTTTTGCGGAACAAGAAATCCTATCTGAATTTCCTCAACCGGTAAGTCTTGCCGGATAAATCTGGCGGCGCAGTTTGTTAAGAGGCTGCGCCGCCTGCAGATTATTTGTTCTGATAATCTTTCAGGATCTGCCGACCTGCTACGTAAATCATAATTTCGTCTGTACCGCCGCCGATACGTTCACAACGGACATCACGCCAGAAGCGGGAGACGCGCGCCTCATCGGTATAGCCCAGACCGCCCATGATTTGAATCGCATCATCAATGACTTCCATTGCGGTACGTGCGCAGTACAGTTTTGCCAGCGCCGCGCTGGTGCGCAGTGACTGATGCTGATCGGCTTGCCATGCCACTTTCAACACCATGTTGCGCATGTTGTCGATCTTAATCGCCATCAGCGCCAGTTTTTCCTGGATCATCTGGTTATGACCAATGGGCTTACCAAAAGCGATACGCTGGTTGGCATAGCGGGCGGCATCTTCAAAGGCACACTCGGCAAAGCCGGTGCTGCGCGCGGCGTTGATCAGGCGCTCCATCTCAAAGTTGTACATCACATTGAGGAAACCCATTCCTTCTTCGCCCACCATGTCGCTCTCTTCAACTTCCACGTTGTCGAGATAGACTTCGCAGGTGCTGAGCATATGCCAGCCGATTTTATGCAGTGGATTGATTTTAATGCCGGGCTTACTGGAGTCGACCCACCACAGAGTAAAGGCCTTTTTCGGATCTTTCGGTTGCGGATCGCGCGCCAACACCAGCATATATGGATACTCTTTCGCACCGGTAATAAAGGTTTTCTGTCCGTTGATGTAAACCTTGCCGTTTTTACGCGTGTAAGTGGTAGTGGCACTGTTGTTGTCTGAGCCTGCGCCTGGCTCCGTCAATGCCAGGGCATAGGCGGGATCACCCGTTTCCAGGGTGCTCTCTGCCGTTTTACGTAGCTGCTCTGCAGAACCGAAACGGCGCATACTGTGAATACATTGACCGTTGGTAATCAAAAATGCCGGAGCACCGCATTTTGACACTTCCATCAGCGCCAGCATTTGGGTGACGTAATCCGCAGGGATACCACCAAATTCTTCCGGCACGCCAAGCATGGAAATACCGTTATCCGCCAGTGCCCGCATAAACTCACGCGGGTATGTCCCGTTTTGATCGCAGGTGCGGAAATACTCTTCCGGAAAGTTAGTCGTAATCAGTTCGCGAATACTGGCCAGCAGCAGTTCTTGTTCTTCAGTTAAAGAGAAATCCATCATTATACTCCTGTTAATGAGCCGCTTCAGGCAGGACAAAACCCATCGCCGCATCGATAAATAATCTTTCGTCCATCAGTTTGAGTTCTGGCGAAATCACTGGGGTGAAATCCATTTTGTCGAGAATATCTTTTTGTAAATCGACGCCAGGAGCGATTTCGATTAAATGCAGGCCGTCTTCTTTTAGCGTGAATACGGCGCGCTCAGTGATATAACGAACATCCAGCCCTCGCTCGAGAGCGATTTTTCCGCTGAAAGTTATTTCCGGTAGTTCCCGAATAAATTTCTTCACCCGTCCTTCCTGGACGATATTTAATTTGCCGTCGGTAATTTCTGTTTTTAAACTGCCCGCAGTTAATGTGCCGCAGAACACGATTTTCTTCGAAGTGGCACTGATATCAATAAATCCACCGGTGCCCATGATTTTACCATTGAATTTATGCACGCCGACGTTACCGTGCTGGTCGACTTCAGCAAAACTCAAATAACAAACATCCAGACCACCACCGTGATAAAAATCAAACTGGGACGTCATATCCAGAATGGCGCGGGTATTCACGTTCGCGCCAAAGGCGATCCCCTGTGAAGTAATACCGCCAATCGGACCTGTTTCTACCGTCAGAATAAAGTCATCAGCACAACCTTCTTCCCGGGCGACCAGGCCAATGCCGTCAGCAATACCGACGCCGACATTCCCCACTGCGCCTTTGCGCATTTCGAATAATGCACGCCGTGCAACTAATTTACGTTGGTTTAGGGGCAGGCTAAGTTTGGTACTGTCATCAAGGGTGAAGTCACCAGAAATAAAGCGGTTAACCGGTGCACCGCCATACAGTTGGGTTTGAGCCGGATCGACCACCACAATATCCACCAGATAACCCGGAATACGGACAGATTTAGGATGCAGCGTGGCTTTCTTAACCATTTTCTGCACCTGCATCATCACAATACCGCCGTTATTGTGCACCGCCTGAGCAATAACCAATGCGTCGAGATACATCACCTCATCTTCAAAAGTGGCGTAGCCTTCGCTGTCGCAGGTGGTAGCGCGAATGAAGGCGATATCTGGCGCTATCGCTTTGTAATAGAGATATTCTTTGTTATCAAACTCGACCAGTTTAATCAGTTCTTCTTTAGTGACTTCATTCAGTTTGCCGCCTTGCTGGCGTGGATCGACAAATGTTCCGATGCCAATATCACTAATAATACCAGGCTGGTGGGCTGCGGCGGCGCGTAAGGTTTGTGTAAGTACACCTTGTGGATAGTTATAAGCAATAATTTTATTTTGTTCTGCGAGTTCAGAAATACGCGGCGATTGTCCCCAGTGACCGCATAATGCCCATTTCACCAGACCTTCTTGCGCCAGCGGACTAATACCACGGTCGGCGCGATCGCCAAGCCCTGTTGGACTAATAATCGATAAATTACGTGGTGTTTGAGTCTGTTTATATTTATCAGCAAGAGCAGTAATTAACGTGGTGGCTTCCAGAATACCGCCGCCAGCGCCTAACACACAAAGTGTTGCTTCGTCGGGAATATAATTCACCGCTTCCTGTGCCGACAGGACCGGCACTCGTCCATTAATACGAGGTGGTTTTACAGGTTTCATTGTTAATTCCTGATTCAGGTGTGATTTTCCCTACGCCAGATGGAGAATTAGCGCACAGAGACTCACGAAATATTTTTATTAAATACGGTTAAAAATACTCTTTTTAGTTCGGCGGGAGAGGGTATTCCCGCCGAAATATTATTGCTTATGCCTGATGTAAAATAGTTAATACCGTACGCAAATCATTTACCGAGATTTGCCCTGGCGCAGAGGCTTTTTTTACCGCACCAAAAGTTGCCGCCGACCCAAATACTTCACCAGCCAGACGAGAAATTACGCCAGTTTTTGCCATCGACATCGTGATGATTGGACGATCGGCATACTGTTCCTGCATCTCCAGGGTCGCGGCAAGCAACGTCAGCACATCGCTGGTACTTTGCGGCATCAGCGCAATCTTAGGAATATCGGCGTCGAAGGACTGCATTTTGCGCAGACGGGCAATGATTTCTTCGGCTTCCGGCGTTTTATGGAAGTCATGGTTGGACATGACAACTTTCACATCATGCGCGTGGGCGTAGGCGACGGTTTCTTTAACCTGATCATCGCCGGTAAATAACTCCAGATCGATCATATCAACCAGGCCACTGTCGATGGCTGCACGATTGAGTGCAATATAAGCCTCGGTGGAAATCGCCTGCTCGCCGCCTTCTTTGGCACTGCGGAAGGTAAACAGCAGCGGTTTTTCTGGCATGGTTTCACGGAGAATTTTTGCTGCCGCTATGACAGACTCCACATTGGAGAGATCGGCATAGTGGTCCACACGCCATTCCAGAATATCAAAGTCCGCTTCACGATAGGCGAGAGCTTCGGATTTCACGCTGGCGATATCTTTCGCCATCAGCGAGACGATGATTTTAGGTGCGCCCGTACCAATGACGAGATCTTTTACAGTTACGGTTTTCATTTTTTACCCTTTCTGCACGCGGTCAGCCTGTCAGGCACCGAACCCCATGACCTGTTTAACATATTCCAGAGGGAAATCTTTGCCAGTCCATAACGTGAACTGTTCAGCCCCTTGCCACAACAACATGCCGTATCCATCAATCGTTTTGCAACCCGCTTGTTGCGCCTGCTGCAATAACTTCGTCATATGCGGGTTATACACGCATTCAGTGACCAGAAGTCCCGGATGTAACAGACTGATATCATTAACCAATGATTCATTCTCAAGGGGTTTCATACCCACTTTGGTGCCATTGGTTAAAATGTCGGCGGAAGCTAGGGCTTCAGCAAAGGCTTGCTGATCGGCGAGATCGGTGACTGTCACGACGCAATCGGTGTTTTCGTTAACCCGCTGCGCGAAGGCGAGGGCTTTATCGAAGAACTCATCCCGACGGTTAAAGAGTTTAATTTCTTTTAAACCTTCAATTGCCCCCTGCGCGCCAATTGCCGTTGAGGCACCTCCGGCCCCTAACAGCACCATCGTTTTGCCTTTGATATCAAAACCGCTCTCTTTAATGGCGCGAATATGGCCCGTGCCGTCGGTGTTATAGCCACGCAGATAGCCATCATCATTTACGATGGTGTTGATGGCACCCACCAGTTTGGCTGCTGGCGTTAATTCATCAACATATTCACACGCCAGTTGTTTGTTCGGCATTGATACACCAGTTCCGCGCATTTTGAGGGCTTTTAATCCTTCAATTGCTCCGGGAAAACTATCGTTATCCACTTCAAAGGCCATATAGGTAAATGGCAATCCCGCTTTTTCTAAGGCTTTATTCTGCATTTCGGGCGATAAACTGTGGCGGATGGGATAGGCCATCAACCCAATCAATTCGTATTTTGCGGTAACATCCATAATTAACTCCTTTAACCTCTATGCTTAATCGTGTTTAACCGGGTGCTAAATTTATGCTCGCCAAACCGCACATCATTTTCAGGAATAATGAAAACGCGGTAATAGCGGATAAAAACAATAATTGCGGTAATCAGGGCCAGCAGCGCGAAAGTAAAATCGAGAACAATGATATATTGCAGGCCGATGTTCGACAGATAACCGGTAATCAGCGGAATAACAAAGTTAGCCAGTCCACCCATCATCATATATATACTGGTGACTTTGGCTTTGCTTTTGGGGAAAAACTCTGACATGACCGAAACGCCGAGCTGTAAAATGCCGCCAGCTGCTGAGAAACCGATAACAAAGGCTCCGGCATTACACACCAATGGAGAAGGGTACAGGTAGATAATGGCAGCTGTTATTGTTGCCAGTGCAGAGTTAAATACATTAGCCCAGATGGGACGGACCATTTTTTTCAGTAGTGCGGCAAAAATAAAGACACAGACCAGCGAACCCATACTGTAATAAGAGATGGTTTTTAATGCCTCAGCTTCTGACATACCAGCAAAAGCCATCGCATATTTGGGCATCCACACCACAATCACATAAAAGGTCGAGAATGCGGCTACACCGAACAGTACTGATGAAACACCTTCCAGCCAGACTAACGGTTTGCTGTTCATTTGCGGTAATTCATTAGCTACGCTGGCGTCCACCAACTGGCTGGGGAATTTGCTTTTCAACAGCATCAGCGTGATCAGTACAAACAGAATACCCGGAATAATCAGCCCATAGCCGTACCAGATGTTATTGAGCAACATATAGCTCACCAGCATTGGGTAGAACATTTGCCCGAATGACACCATCGCTTTAACCAGTATGACCGCCGAACCAGAGGCTTTCGGAAAGCATTCCATGAGCGCGGGGTAGCCACCCGTATCCAGCGCTGAGTTAGCGATACCTACGCACACTGCCAGACAGTAGGCGAGAGTTAAATTCGGGCAAGCAGGAATACCAAAGAAGAATAGCAGATACATTATTACTGCCATTAATATCACCGCCCGACGACCAAACTTATCGGAGATCACTCCGAAGAATAAAATACTGATCAATCGCCCCAATCCGATACCGGAAATTAAATAGGCAATGCCCGCGTTGTCAGTGGAAAACTTTTCTGCCAAAGATGTCATGTTTTGGGCAAGCGTAATAACACTAATGCCGTGCAGGAAATAGCTGAAGTAAATACAAAGAACAGCCAGGATAAATGGCGTGCTGAAAGCCTTATTTTGAGACATTTTCACAGCTCCTTGCTGAAAGATAATTTCGTTACCGTACGTATTGTTCTCCGACGGTTTACATAATTACTATACTGAAGATGATTTTCCCTGGGTACATGGCATAAAGTTTATGTTTCCAGGAATATTGCATGTCATAGTTTGTTTTTGATCGCGATTTTCCTTAGTTAGCGCAGAAAGAGTTATTTATCCGTAAGATCTTGCATAACCTGAAAAGAATATTGCATTACCCACCCGGAGCGATATTTTCCTTTAGCGTGTGATGCCGCGTTTCTTTGCGACTGCGTAAGCCAATAAACAGTGCCAGTATAAAGCCGATAGCAGCGATGGCGGTATCGAACCACATAATATCGGCAATACTTCTTTGCGAAAGATGAGCCGTAATCAACGGAATGGTAAATGTTGCAATGCTGCCAGCACTGTAATAGATCCCCGTTGCTTTTCCTTTAGCGTAGGGAAAACGTTCCGCCATTAACGTCAGGCCAATTTGTACAACACCGCCTGCGGAGGTAAAACCGATGACGAAAGCAAATATTATCACCACATAAAATGTGGGATGCAGGCAGACGGTGAGCAGGGCGATAAATGAGATAAAGGTGTACAGCATCAGTAATGTTGTTGGGCGAACGGTATTACGAATAAGTGGAGCAGTAATAAATACACACAGCAGCGAACCCACGGTGTAGATACTGAGTAATTTGATCGACATGGTGTATGACATGCCAGCGACAAATTGTCCGTATTGTGCCAGCCACTGGCTAACCAGATAAAACGTTGCCATTGAGATATAGCCATATAGGGAATAACTGGCTAAATCGATAATTGAACAGCGATGTTCCGTAGAGCTGGTGGTTTTCTTTATGACAGGTAAGTGACGACCCGGATGGGGTGGGAACGTACAACGGTATAAAAACAGAGCGTTAATAAACATAATGCCTGCGGCAATCATAAAGGACCAACCGAACCACAGTTCAGCCCACACTAACAGGCTGATAATTAGCGGTAATAAAAACTGTCCGCTGGAAACAAATGCTTTAATTAAAATATTGGCTGTACCCGGTGAGCGTGGAAAAGCTTCCATCAAACTGGGATAGGTGCCTGCATCGAGAAAACTGTTTGCCATTCCCGCCAGAAAGCCAAAAACATAAGCGATAATGATGTTATTGGTGTGCAGGATGCCAAAAAAGAAGGCCATATAGCAGCACATCCCGAGCATGATAAAAGGGCGGCGACCAAAGCGATCGGATAATAATCCTGCAAAAAGCAAGACACTTAATCGACCAATGCCCAGTGATGAGATAACTATCGAGACGCCCGCGGCATTAGTCTGCCAAAGCGTCTCCAGCGAGGCCATATTCAGGCTCATCAAAATGACGCCCATACCATGCACCAGGTAATTAAAATACAACCCAAGTGCGGTAGGGTAATAGGGATTTTTCATAGGTTCTACTTAGCAAAGGTGCTTTAAAAAGTGTAGCGATGTTGTGTCAGTATCCGTTCATTATTGTTGTAACAACGACAATTCCTTTCTGTGGAGAAATTAACAAAGCCGCTCCAGATCGTGTGCATATAATTCAGCGGCTACCGATTGATAGATCTTCCAGTCAATAAAATTGCCATCAGGGTAGACTTGTTGAAACGCGGTTAAGTCGGGGAAAAAACGCATGGTGTTGTTGCCGATGCGGTTATTTATTTTCTCTATGATGGCATGAAGATGTTTTTTTCGTTGCTGACGCATAGCCAACAGTTGCTCGACTACACAATCAGGAATGGCGCATTTGCCATTTTCCCACTGACGCCAGCTTTCACTGTTACCGGTCTGGGCAATCCAGGTCGCGCATTCATCAATAGTCATGGCAAAAATATGGCGAAGTGCCTGGAGTTCATAAGCGTTCATCGTGTAATGGCTGCATGAAATAAACAATAAAATATAAATAACATTATCAGCCTGCTGACGGCTTGAAGAGAGTCACAGTATCTTGTGCAACATTATTGGAAAGAGTGAGGGGCGAGGTAGCGAAGCGGAAAAATGTTAAAAAAAAGCCCATCGTGGGAGATGGGCAAAGACTACACACAGCAATTCGTTGTTTCACTCAGGGGATTTCCATGCTTATAAATCAATATGTTGATTTATAACCGTGAGCTAATAGTAGGCATACGGACTTTTTGCGTCGATCAGATTCGTCTCATTAGTTTAAAAACTGTAAAGAATTTGCGACAGGTACTACCAGCTGAATGGCGGTAAGCAGGAAAATATGGGGAAGAGCAAGCAAATATCAATTAGCAGGGGTTAACAATCAGGCGGCAGAGCCGCCTGATGAGAAATTACTTATTCGATTTCTCGATTTCGCCAAGTTCTTCGAGAATTTCTTCCGGTTGGTCCGTCGGCGGTGGGACTTCTTCCACCCACGCGGCAAAAAGACGCCAGGAAACGGCTAACAGAACCGGACCAATAAACAGGCCGATCATCCCGAAAGCAATCAAACCACCAATAACGCCAGAGAGAATCAGGATCAGCGGTAAATCGGCACCCATGCGAATTAACATTGGGCGGATGACGTTATCGAGCGTGCCAACCACACCGCTCCAAACTAACAGTACCGTTCCCCAGGTGGTATCGCCAGTCCAGTAGAGCCAGATAATCGCCGGAATCAGTACCGGCAACGGTCCAAGCTGGACAAGGCAGGAGAGGATCATTAACACCGTTAGCAAAGTTGCATAAGGTACGCCGGATACGGCGAGGCCGATACCGCCAAGCACTGCCTGTACTAACGCCGTCACCACCACACCCAGCGCCACCGCGCGGATAGCCTGTGCCGCCAGCAGCACGGCGGCATCTCCGCGAACGCCTGCCAGACGGGTTGCAAAATGGCGAATGCCTTGTGCCACCTGTTCACCGCGCCAGTACAGCAGGGCGCTGAAGAGAAGCATCAGCGCACAATGCACCATAAAGCGCCCGATATGCGCCGCCTGCCCAACGAACCAGGTGGTGGTGGTGCCAATATAAGGACGGACTTTCGCCATGATCGCCGTCCCCCCCATATCCAGCAAATTGTGCCAGCCTGCATATAGCTTCGCGCCAATCACCGGAATGGTATTAAGCCACGCCAGATCGGGTAACGTCATGTCACCACTGGAAATGGCTTTAATTAGCGGGCCGCTGCCGTCGACGATACTGTTAACCAGCAAAGCAATAGGGATGATAAACACCATCACTAATAACAGCGTCATCACCAGAACGGCGAGAGAGCGGCGACCAAACATGATCTTTTGCAAACGTAACAATACCGGCCAGGTGGCGATAACCACTGTACCGGCCCATGCAAAGCCGAGAATAAAGGGTTGTACAATCCACAGACATGCCACAATCATGATGGCTAAAAACAGCACCGAAAGCAGAATTTGTGCGACATCCCTGGGCTGACGAACATTTACCATAACTACTTTTCACCTTTTTTGTGCGTCAAATCGTCGACGCGACGTGAACACGCGAAACTCACCTGCATAATGATGAGCAATTTCAGCGGTTTTTAACAGGTCGATTCTGCCCTTAATTCTGATGGGCGTGTAAGAAAAAAATGTGGTACAACAACTCAGGCAACACGCAAACGATTAATCTCTCATCACAGACCGCAGGAAAGGGTCAATATAATGATTCCACAGATTTCCCAGGCACCCGGCGTCGTTCAACTGGTGCTTAATTTTTTGCAAGAGCTGGAGCAACAGGGTTTTACCGGCGATACGGCAACAAGCTATGCCGATCGTCTGACAATGTCGACCGACAACAGTATTTACCAACTTCTCCCCGATGCGGTGGTATTTCCGCGTTCAACCGCAGATGTGGCGTTAATTGCCCGTCTTGCCGCGCAGGAACGCTATTCATCGTTGATCTTTACCCCTCGCGGCGGCGGCACCGGCACTAACGGTCAGGCGCTCAACCAGGGGATTATTGTTGATATGTCCCGCCATATGAACCGCATCATCGAAATTAACCCTGAAGAGGGCTGGGTGCGCGTTGAGGCCGGGGTGATTAAAGACCAACTCAATCAGTACCTGAAACCCTTTGGCTACTTTTTTGCGCCAGAACTTTCGACCAGCAACCGGGCAACGCTCGGCGGGATGATCAATACCGATGCATCCGGTCAGGGATCGCTGGTCTATGGCAAAACGTCAGATCACGTACTTGGCGTACGCGCGGTGTTGTTGGGGGGCGATATTCTCGATACGCAACCTTTACCCGTCGAACTGGCGGAAACGCTGGGTAAATCCAATACCACAATCGGGCGAATTTATAACACGGTTTATCAACGTTGCCGTCAGCAACGCCAGTTAATCATCGACAACTTCCCCAAGCTTAACCGCTTTCTTACCGGTTACGATCTGCGTCATGTCTTTAACGATGAGATGACCGAGTTCGACCTGACGCGCATTCTGACGGGTTCAGAAGGGACGCTGGCCTTTATTACCGAAGCGCGACTGGATATTACGCGCTTGCCTAAAGTACGCCGTCTGGTGAACGTCAAATATGACTCTTTTGACTCCGCGCTGCGTAACGCGCCGTTTATGGTTGAGGCGCGGGCGCTTTCGGTAGAGACGGTGGACTCAAAAGTGCTGAATCTGGCGCGGGAAGATATTGTCTGGCATTCCGTCAGCGAGTTGATTACCGATGTGCCTGATAAAGAGATGCTCGGGCTGAACATTGTGGAATTTGCCGGTGATGATGAGGCACTGATTGACGAGCGAGTTAATGCACTCTGTGTGCGGCTTGATGAGCTGATTGCCAGCCAACAGGCAGGAGTGATCGGCTGGCAGGTGTGCCGCGAGCTGGCGGGTGTTGAACGTATCTATGCGATGCGCAAAAAAGCCGTTGGTCTGCTTGGCAATGCCAAAGGTGCTGCTAAGCCAATTCCGTTTGCTGAGGATACCTGCGTACCGCCGGAACACCTGGCGGATTATATTGCTGAATTTCGCGCGCTGCTCGACAGCCACGGCTTAAGCTACGGTATGTTCGGTCACGTCGACGCAGGTGTCTTGCACGTCCGTCCAGCACTGGATATGTGCGATCCGCAACAGGAGATTTTGATGAAGCAAATCTCTGATGATGTAGTGGCGCTTACCGCGAAATACGGTGGTTTGTTGTGGGGCGAACACGGCAAAGGTTTTCGCGCCGAATACAGCCCGGCGTTTTTTGGTGAGGAACTTTTTGCAGAACTGCGTAAAGTGAAAGCGGCGTTTGATCCGCATAACCGACTCAACCCCGGGAAGATTTGCCCGCCAGAAGGTCTCGATGCGCCGATGATGAAAGTGGACGCGGTGAAGCGCGGTACATTCGATCGACAGATCCCCATTGCGGTACGCCAGCAGTGGCGTGGTGCAATGGAGTGTAACGGCAACGGTTTATGCTTCAACTTTGATGCTCGTAGTCCGATGTGCCCGTCGATGAAGATCACCCAGAACCGGATTCATTCACCGAAAGGGCGCGCAACGCTGGTACGTGAATGGCTGCGTTTGTTGGCGGATCGCGGCGTTGACCCACTCAAACTGGAACAAGAACTGCCTGAATCCGGCGTCAGTTTGCGGACGTTAATTGCCCGCACGCGCAATAGTTGGCATGCGAATAAAGGCGAATATGACTTCTCACACGAAGTCAAAGAGGCGATGTCGGGCTGTCTGGCCTGTAAAGCTTGTTCGACTCAGTGCCCCATCAAAATTGATGTGCCGGAGTTTCGCTCTCGTTTCCTGCAACTCTATCACACCCGTTATTTACGCCCGCTGCGCGACCACCTCGTCGCTACGGTTGAGAGTTACGCACCGCTGATGGCACGCGCGCCGAAAACCTTTAACTTCTTCATTAACCAGCCGCTGGTGCGCAAACTCTCGGAAAAACATATCGGCATGGTTGATTTGCCGCTGCTGTCGGTCCCCTCGCTACAACAACAAATGGTGGGGCATCGCTCGGCAAACATGACGCTGGAACAGCTTGAAGCTCTCAATGCAGAGCAGAAAGCGCGCACGGTGCTGGTGGTGCAGGACCCCTTTACCAGCTATTACGATGCTCAAGTGGTGGCGGATTTTGTCCGTCTGGTCGAAAAATTAGGTTTCCAGCCCGTGTTACTGCCATTTTCGCCAAATGGAAAAGCCCAGCATATCAAAGGTTTTCTTAATCGTTTTGCGAAGACGGCGAAAAAGACGGCGGATTTCCTCAACCGTATGGCGAAGCTGGGTATGCCAATGGTAGGCGTCGACCCGGCGCTGGTACTTTGTTATCGCGATGAATATAAACTGGCTCTGGGCGAGGAGCGTGGCGAGTTTAACGTCTTACTGGCAAATGAATGGCTGGCAAGCGCACTTGACTCACAGCCAGTGGCTACAGTCAGCGGTGAATCATGGTATTTCTTTGGTCACTGTACCGAAGTTACCGCCTTGCCAGGCGCGCCAGCACAATGGGCGGCAATATTTGCCCGTTTTGGCGCGAAACTGGAAAATGTCAGCGTGGGGTGCTGCGGCATGGCAGGGACTTACGGACATGAAGCGAAAAACCATAAAAATTCGCTCGGGATCTATGAATTATCCTGGCATCAGGCTATGCAGCGACTGCCGCGTAACCGCTGTCTGGCGACCGGATATTCCTGCCGTAGTCAGGTAAAACGGGTTGAAGGCACAGGGGTACGCCATCCTGTGCAGGCTTTACTGGAGATTATTAAATGATATGGAAACGAAAAATCACCCTGGAAGCACTGAATGCTATGGGGGAAGGAAACATGGTGGGATTGCTGGATATTCGCTTTGAACATATTGGTGATGACACCCTTGAAGCGACAATGCCAGTAGACTCACGGACAAAGCAGCCTTTCGGGTTGCTGCATGGAGGTGCATCCGTGGTACTGGCCGAAAGTATCGGTTCCGTTGCCGGTTATTTATGTACCGAAGGTGAGCAAAAAGTGGTTGGTCTGGAAATCAATGCTAACCACGTCCGCTCGGCACGAGAAGGGCGGGTGCGCGGCGTATGCAAACCGTTGCATCTCGGTTCGCGTCACCAGGTCTGGCAGATTGAAATCTTCGATGAGAAAGGGCGTTTGTGCTGTTCGTCACGATTGACGACCGCTATTTTGTGACGTTGTCACCAGAAAAGTGTGACGCATATTGCTTTTGGTTATTATCTGCACAGTAAACGGTGGTATACTGTGCAGGTCTTGTCTAAAAGCGAGGATGCTATGTCTACTCAACTTGATCCCACCCAACTGGCCATTGAATTTTTACGCCGTGACCAAAGCAATCTTTCACCTGCCCAATATCTCAAGCGTCTGAAACAATTAGAACTTGAATTTGCTGACCTGCTTACTCTCTCTTCTGCTGAATTAAAAGAAGAAATCTACTTCGCCTGGCGTCTGGGCGTGCATTGATCCTGATTTAATGTCGCGAGTTCGCCAAATCGGCCTGGATTAATCTTCGTCCAGGTTCGAGGGCCTTTTTAATACAGCCTATCTACCCGCCTGATAACGTTCAAAAATAATACAAATCGCAGTTTGTGTTAAAACAGTGGGTTAGCTTTATGAGATTATCCTTATCGCCCCTTCAAGAGCTAAGCCACTGTGAGTGCCGGAGATAAGCGCCGGATGGGGTAGAAACCCTTAAGCCTGTGTCGCACAGACTTAAGGGTTTTCTTATTTCTGAACGCTGCACTTTTTTACCTATCTCTTAAATAGTCATTTTCAATGCAACTTTTTCTTTTTCATCACAGCCTTAATGCTCCTTAGATAATAATCATTATCTAACAATGAGATACCTAATTCTTAGCGTGCCTGTTAACCCACAAATCAGGGTCTATGCTTATTAAAAGCAGGTAAAAAGCATGTTTTACGCTAAAGCCCCTGCGTTTGCTGGGTTGAACTGATAATCATTATCACTAACATGCTGTTATACGCTGAAAGCGATGAAGTGAGGTAAATCGATGGACATGCATTCAGGAACCTTTAATCCACAGGATTTCGCCTGGCAAGGCTTAACGCTGACACCCGCAGCGGCGATACACATCCGCGAACTGGTGGCAAAGCAGCCTGGTATGATCGGCGTGCGCTTAGGCGTTAAGCAAACAGGCTGCGCGGGCTTTGGCTATGTGCTCGACAGTGTTAGCGAGCCGGACAAAGACGATCTGCTGTTTGAACACGACGGCGCGAAGCTGTTTGTCCCGCTGCAAGCGATGCCTTTTATTGATGGCACGGAAGTCGATTTCGTTCGCGAAGGACTTAATCAGATATTCAAATTTCACAACCCTAAAGCCCAGAATGAATGTGGCTGTGGCGAAAGCTTTGGGGTATAGGCGGTACTATGTCTCGTAATACTGAAGCAACTGACGATGTCAAAACCTGGACCGGCGGCCCGCTGAATTATAAAGAAGGATTCTTCACCCAGTTAGCCACCGATGAGCTGGCAAAGGGGATAAACGAAGAGGTGGTGCGCGCAATTTCGGCGAAGCGTAATGAGCCGGAGTGGATGCTGGAGTTTCGTCTCAACGCCTATCACGCATGGCTGGAGATGGAAGAACCGCACTGGTTGAAAGCGCACTACGACAAGCTGAATTATCAGGATTACAGCTACTACTCGGCACCATCGTGCGGTAATTGTGACGACAACTGCGCGTCTGAACCCGGCGCGGTGCAGCAAACTGGCGCGAACGCCTTTTTAAGTAAAGAGGTGGAGGCGGCGTTTGAGCAGTTGGGCGTTCCCGTGCGGGAAGGCAAAGAGGTGGCAGTGGATGCCATTTTCGACTCTGTTTCGGTTGCCACTACTTATCGCGAAAAACTGGCGGAGCAGGGAATTATTTTTTGTTCCTTTGGCGAGGCGATCCACGATCACCCGGAACTGGTGCGTAAATATCTCGGCACCGTGGTGCCGGGGAATGACAACTTCTTTGCCGCACTTAATGCGGCGGTAGCCTCTGACGGTACGTTTATTTATGTGCCTAAAGGCGTGCGTTGCCCGATGGAACTTTCCACCTATTTTCGCATTAACGCGGAAAAAACCGGGCAGTTTGAGCGCACCATTCTGGTGGCCGACGAAGACAGCTACGTTAGCTACATTGAAGGCTGTTCCGCTCCGGTGCGTGACAGCTATCAGTTACACGCGGCGGTGGTGGAAGTCATCATCCATAAAAACGCCGAGGTGAAATATTCCACGGTACAAAATTGGTTCCCTGGCGATAACAACACCGGCGGTATTCTCAACTTCGTCACCAAGCGTGCTTTGTGCGAAGGCGAAAACAGCAAAATGTCATGGACGCAATCAGAAACCGGCTCAGCGATTACGTGGAAATATCCCAGCTGCATTTTGCGCGGCGATAACTCCATTGGTGAGTTTTACTCAGTGGCGCTGACCAGCGGTCATCAGCAAGCGGATACCGGCACCAAGATGATCCACATCGGTAAAAACACCAAATCGACCATTATATCGAAAGGGATCTCTGCCGGACATAGTCAGAACAGTTATCGCGGCTTAGTGAAAATCATGCCGACGGCAACCAATGCGCGCAATTTCACTCAGTGCGATTCAATGCTGATTGGCGCTAATTGTGGGGCGCATACCTTCCCGTATGTCGAATGTCGCAATAACAGCGCTCAGCTGGAGCACGAGGCAACGACATCACGTATTGGTGAAGATCAACTGTTTTACTGCCTGCAACGCGGGATCAGCGAAGAAGATGCCATCTCGATGATTGTTAACGGTTTTTGCAAAGACGTGTTCTCGGAACTGCCGCTGGAATTTGCCGTTGAAGCACAAAAACTCCTCGCCATCAGTCTTGAACACAGCGTCGGATAAGGAATAAACATGTTAAGTATTAAAGATTTACACGTCAGCGTGGAAGATAAAGCTATCCTGCGTGGATTAAGCCTCGACGTTCGTCCCGGCGAAGTTCACGCCATTATGGGGCCCAATGGTTCGGGCAAAAGTACCTTATCGGCAACGCTTGCCGGGCGAGAAGATTATGAAGTGACGAGCGGCACGGTTGAGTTTAAAGGCAAAGATTTGCTTGCGCTGTCGCCGGAAGATCGTGCAGGTGAAGGCATCTTTATGGCCTTCCAGTATCCGGTGGAAATTCCCGGCGTCAGTAACCAGTTTTTCCTGCAAACGGCACTTAATGCGGTGCGCAGCTATCGCGGCCAGGAAACGCTCGACCGCTTTGATTTTCAGGATTTGATGGAAGAGAAAATCGCTCTCCTGAAGATGCCGGAAGATTTATTAACCCGTTCGGTAAACGTTGGTTTTTCCGGCGGCGAGAAAAAGCGCAACGATATTTTGCAAATGGCGGTGCTGGAACCGGAGTTATGCATTCTTGATGAGTCAGACTCCGGGCTGGATATTGACGCATTAAAAGTGGTTGCCGATGGCGTGAACTCGCTGCGTGACGGCAAGCGTTCATTCATCATTGTTACGCACTACCAACGCATTCTCGACTACATCAAGCCTGATTACGTCCATGTGCTGTATCAGGGACGAATTGTGAAATCCGGCGATTTCACGTTGGTCAAACAACTGGAGGAGCAGGGTTATGGCTGGCTTACCGAACAGCAGTAACGCACTGCAACAGTGGAATCATTTGTTTGAAGCTGAAGGGGCGAAACGCTCCCCGCAAGCACAGCAGCATTTACAACAATTGCTGCGTACCGGACTGCCGACACGTAAACATGAAAACTGGAAATATACGCCGCTGGACGGGCTGACCAATAGCCAGTTTGTCAGCATTGCGGGGGAGATAGCCCCACAGCAGCGTGATGCCTTAGCGTTAACGTTAGACGCCGTGCGGCTGGTGTTTGTCGATGGACGTTACGTGCCCGCACTGAGCGATGCAACTGAAGGCAGCGGATATGAAGTGAGCATTAACGACGACCGTCAGGGGTTACCCGACGCTATTCAGGCGGAAGTGTTTCTGCATTTGACGGAAAGCCTGGCACAAAGCGTGACGCATATCGCCGTGAAGCGCGGTCAACGGCCGGCAAAGCCATTGCTGTTAATGCATATCACCCAGGGCGTGGCAGGTGAAGAGGTGAATACTGCCCATTACCGGCATCATCTGGATCTGGCGGAAGGTGCCGAAGCAACGGTGATCGAACATTTTGTCAGCCTTAATGATGCTCGTCACTTCACCGGCGCACGGTTCACTATCAACGTCGCAGCGAACGCCCATTTGCAGCATATCAAGCTGGCGTTTGAAAACCCGCTCAGTCACCACTTTGCTCATAACGATTTGTTGCTGGCTGATGATGCCACCGCATTTAGCCACAGTTTCCTGCTGGGTGGCGCAGTGTTACGACACAACACCAGTACGCAACTCAATGGCGAAAACAGCACGGTGCGGATCAATAGCCTGGCGATGCCGGTGAAAAACGAGGTGTGTGATACTCGTACCTGGCTGGAACACAATAAAGGTTTTTGTAACAGCCGACAGTTGCACAAAACTATCGTCAGCGACAAAGGCCGCGCGGTATTTAACGGTTTGATCAACGTCGCGCAGCACGCCATCAAAACGGATGGTCAGATGACCAACAATAATCTGCTGATGGGCAAACTGGCGGAAGTGGATACGAAACCGCAGCTGGAAATCTATGCAGATGATGTGAAATGCAGCCACGGCGCGACGGTGGGGCGTATTGATGATGAACAGATGTTCTATCTGCGCTCGCGCGGGATCAATCAGCAGGATGCCCAGCAGATGATCATTTACGCCTTTGCTGCCGAACTGACGGAAGCACTGCGTGATGAAGGGCTTAAACAGCAGGTGCTGGCCCGAATCGGTCAACGGCTGCCAGGAGGTGCAAGATGACTTTTTCCGTTGATAAGGTGCGGGCCGATTTCCCGGTGCTTTCGCGTGAGGTGAACGGTTTGCCGCTGGCTTATCTCGACAGCGCCGCCAGTGTGCAGAAACCGAGCCAGGTGATTGATGCCGAGGCTGAGTTTTATCGTCATGGCTACGCGGCGGTGCATCGCGGTATTCATACCTTAAGCGCCCAGGCGACCGAGAAAATGGAGAACGTGCGCAAGCGGGCATCGCTGTTTATTAATGCCCGTTCGGCGGAAGAGCTGGTGTTCGTCCGCGGTACGACGGAAGGGATCAATCTGGTCGCCAATAGCTGGGGCAACAGCAATGTGCGGGCGGGCGATAACATCATCATCAGTCAGATGGAGCACCACGCTAACATTGTCCCCTGGCAGATGCTTTGTGCACGCGTTGGCGCAGAGCTGCGTGTGATCCCGCTCAACCCCGACGGTACTCTGCAACTGGAGACGCTGCCTACGCTGTTTGATGAGAAAACTCGCCTGCTGGCAATTACTCATGTCTCCAACGTGCTTGGGACAGAAAATCCGCTGGCGGAGATGATCACACTTGCGCATCAACATGGCGCAAAAGTGCTGGTGGATGGCGCTCAGGCGGTGATGCATCATCCGGTGGATGTTCAGGCGCTGGATTGCGATTTTTACGTGTTCTCCGGGCATAAACTGTATGGCCCTACCGGAATTGGCATTCTTTATGTCAAAGAAGCCTTGTTGCAGGAGATGCCGCCGTGGGAAGGGGGCGGTTCTATGATTGCCACCGTTAGCCTGAGTGAAGGCACTACCTGGACCAAAGCGCCGTGGCGGTTTGAAGCCGGTACGCCCAATACCGGAGGTATTATTGGCCTTGGCGCGGCGCTGGAGTATGTTTCGGCGCTGGGGCTTAACAACATTGCCGAGTATGAACAAAATCTGATGCATTACGCATTGTCGCAGTTGGCAGCGGTGCCGGATCTTACGCTCTATGGTCCGCCGGACAGACTTGGCGTTATTGCTTTTAATCTCGGTAAACACCACGCCTATGATGTTGGCAGTTTTCTCGATAATTACGGCATTGCTGTGCGTACCGGACATCACTGCGCAATGCCATTAATGGCCTATTACAACGTCCCTGCGATGTGTCGGGCGTCGCTGGCCATGTATAACACCCATGAAGAAGTGGATCGTCTCGTGACCGGCCTGCAACGTATTCACCGTCTGCTGGGATAACAGGGAGGCACTATGGCTTTATTGCCGGATAAAGAAAAATTGCTGCGTAATTTTTTACGCTGCGCCAACTGGGAAGAGAAATATCTCTACATTATTGAGTTGGGTCAGCGTCTGCCAGAATTACGTGACGAAGACAAAAGCCCGCAAAATAGCATCCAGGGCTGCCAGAGTCAGGTGTGGATTGTAATGCGCCAGAATGCGCAGGGAATTATTGAATTGCAGGGCGACAGCGATGCGGCCATTGTAAAAGGGCTTATTGCGGTCGTCTTTATTCTTTACGATCAAATGACGCCGCAGGATATTGTCAATTTCGATGTGCGCCCGTGGTTTGAAAAAATGGCGCTCACCCAACATCTCACCCCATCACGCTCACAAGGTCTGGAAGCGATGATTCGCGCAATTCGCGCCAAAGCCGCTGCACTTAGCTAAACTAAAGGGACAGCTTTCATCCGGTTGGCTCACATTGCCGGGTGGTCAATGTTTACACTGGCCTGCACAGGAGTGTTTTGGTTTCAGGTGAACATAAGCGCCATCCGACGTTTCAGCGTGAGTCTCCGGCAAATACAGGAGGTTTACAATGAAACGCGCGTCTTTGCTTACACTCACGCTTATCGGCGCTTTTAGCGCCATCCAGGCTGCCTGGGCGGTTGATTATCCGCTACCACCAACCGGCAGTCGACTGGTTGGGCAAAATCAAACGTATACGGTGCAAGAAGGGGATAAAAACCTTCAGGCCATCGCCCGACGTTTTGATACTGCGGCAATGTTGATCCTTGAAGCCAATAACACTATCGCCCCGGTGCCAAAACCCGGTACGACGATAACTATTCCTTCACAACTATTATTACCTGATGCGCCGCGTCAGGGGATTATTGTAAACCTTGCAGAGCTGCGCCTTTATTATTATCCGCCGGGAGAAAATATCGTGCAGGTTTATCCGATAGGTATTGGTTTGCAGGGGCTGGAAACGCCGGTGATGGAAACGCGTGTGGGGCAGAAAATCCCTAACCCAACCTGGACGCCTACGGCGGGCATTCGTCAACGTTCGCTGGAGCGTGGCATTAAATTACCACCAGTCGTTCCTGCCGGGCCCAATAACCCACTAGGACGTTACGCACTGCGCCTCGCGCATGGTAATGGCGAATACCTCATTCATGGCACCAGTGCGCCGGACAGCGTCGGTTTGCGCGTCAGTTCGGGCTGTATTCGCATGAATGCACCGGATATTAAAGCTTTATTCTCCAGCGTGCGGACGGGAACACCGGTGAAAGTGATCAACGAACCGGTGAAATATTCCGTGGAACCTAACGGGATGCGTTATGTTGAAGTACATCGACCACTATCGGCAGAAGAACAGCAGAACGTTCAGACAATGCCGTACACGCTGCCAGCAGGCTTTACGCAATTTAAAGACAATAAGGCTGTAGATCAGAAGTTAGTCGATAAAGCGTTGTATCGTCGGGCAGGGTATCCGGTTGCGGTGAGCAGTGGAGCAACTCCCGCAGCCAGCAATGCGCCTTCAGTAGAGTCAGCGCAGAATGGGGAACCAGAGCAAGGGAATATGTTACGCGCGACGCAGTAGCGGTAAATAGCAGGCAAAAAAATGGCGCACAATGTGCGCCATTTTTCACTTCACAGGTACTATTACTTGCGGTATTTAGTAGCCATGTTGTCCAGACGCTGGTTAGCACGAGCTGCGTCATCTTTAGCAGCCTGAACGTCGGAACGCATTGCGTTCACGTCGTTGCTCAGCTGGTCAACTTTAGCGTTCAGAGTCTGAACGTCAGAAGACAGCTGATCGATTTTAGCGTTGCTGGAGCAACCTGCCAGCAGAGTAGAACCCAGGATTACCGCGCCCAGTACCAGTTTAGTAGCTTTCATTATTAATACCCTCTAGATTGAGTTAATCTCCATGTAGCGTTACAAGTATTACACAAAGTTTTTTATGTTGAGAATATTTTTTTGATGGGAAGGCACTTATTTTTGATCGTTCGCTCAAAGAAGCATCGAACGCTGGGTTTTAGATAAAAAAATTGAGAGAAAACAGGATGCTTCCATCGGATTCATCTTAGATAAAGTGAGATTATATAGTGAAATCCGATTTGATTTTTTATTGCTTCTGGTTATCGATTAAATAAAAAAAGCGCCCATCAGGGCGCTTCGATATACAAATTAATTCACAAAAGCAATATTACAGGACGTGAACAGATGCGGTGTTAGTAGTGCCGCTCGGTACCAGTGCACCAGAAACCATAACTACGACATCACCTTTGTGTGCCAGACCGCTCTGCAGAGCCAGTTCTTTACCCAGACGGTAGAAGTCATCAGTAGATGTGATCTCTTTAACCAGCTGCGGCACAACACCTTTGCTCAGTACTAACTGGTGAGCCGTTTTTTCGTTGGTGGTCAGTGCCAGGATGGTGGCATCCGGGAAGTATTTACGTACTGCGCGAGCAGATTTACCGCCCTGAGTAGCAACCACGATCAGTGGAGCATCCAGTTTTTCAGCAGTTTCAACGGCACCACGGCATACCGCTTCGGTAATACGCAGTTTACGGTTGTCATTGTTGAACTCGAGACGGCTGTTCATCACGCGGTCGGTACGTTCGCAGATGGTCGCCATGATAGAAACCGCTTCCAGCGGGTATTTACCTTTTGCGGATTCACCAGACAGCATCACTGCGTCAGTACCGTCGAGGATGGCGTTTGCAACGTCACCGGCTTCTGCGCGAGTCGGGCGTGGGTTTTTGATCATGGAATCCAGCATCTGTGTCGCAGTGATAACAACTTTACGTGCACGGATACATTTTTCGATCATCATCTTCTGGGCGAAGATAACTTCTTCTACCGGGATTTCTACACCCAGGTCGCCACGCGCAACCATGATGCCGTCAGAGGCTTCGAGGATTTCGTCGAAGTTGTTGAGGCCTTCCTGGTTTTCGATTTTGGAGATGATGTGGATGTTTTCGCCGCCGTGCGCTTTCAGGTGCTCACGGATTTCGATAACGTCAGAACGCTTACGAATAAAGGAAGCAGCAACAAAGTCTACGCCTTGTTCGCAACCAAAGATCAGGTCCTGTTTGTCTTTTTCAGCCAGTGCTGGCAGGGCAATGGAAACGCCAGGCAGGTTCACACCTTTGTTTTCGCCCAGGTCGCCATTGTTCAGCACTTTACAGATAACTTTGTTACCTTCAATGGCGGTAACTTCCATACCGATCAGACCGTCGTCAACCAGTACGGTGTTGCCAACAGACAGGTCAGTAGTGAAACCTTCATACGTTACCGCAACCATTTCGCTGTTGCCGATAACAGATTTATCAGTAGTGAAAGTAAAGGACTGACCCGCTTTCAGAGAAACGTCGTTACCGCCTTCCAGTTTCATGGTGCGGATTTCTGGACCTTTGGTATCAAGCAGGATAGCGGCGGTTTTACCAGTTTTGCTCATCACGTTGCGCAGATTCTGAATGCGCTGACCGTGTTCTGCATAGTCACCATGAGAGAAGTTCAGACGCATAACGTTCATGCCAGCGTCCAGCATTTTAGCTAACATCTCTTCAGATTCGGTTTTCGGTCCGATGGTGCAAACAATTTTGGTCTTTTTCATGACAGTCTTAGTCTTTAAGTTGAGAAGGATGGGAGAAACTTGCTTTCTGGGCGCACTGCCGGAAAGCGAATCCGGTATTACGAAAGTGGTTGTGCCTCGCTCTAAGGATAGGTGACATCGAAAAAGCGTGCAGAGGAATGTGTGCTTGTGTCTCAGCCCAACGTGAGTGCCTGTTTTTGAGTCGTTGAGTTCTACAGTCCAAAGTGCTGAAACCATTCAAGAGTCAATTGGCGCGCATTATACGCTGAAATTAATCCAAAAGGAAAACAAAAACAGCGTTTCAAAAAATATACAACTTGTAAGACAATAAATTGTTATCAAAGATTCAGCGTTCCAGGGAAAAGGTTACGCAAAAACTTCGTTGTTTGCGCAACGTCTGGTGCCGGGGTTGTCAGTGTGAGGATAAGTGAAAAGTTCATCCGGTGTATAAATACATCATCGCTCAATTGCTACAGTTAAAATAATTTATCACGTTATTTGTCTGATTTTGTTTGATTTTTGTTTAATTGGTTAGATTGATATATGCTGATAGTTGGCATGATAAATAGGTATAAAGAATGGGAAACCGGACAAAAGAGGATGAACTGTACCGAGAAATGTGCAGAGTTGTCGGTAAAGTTGTGCTGGAAATGCGCGATCTGGGGCAGGAACCAAAGCATATTGTTATCGCAGGCGTATTACGTACAGCATTAGCCAATAAACGCATTCAGCGCAGTGAGCTGGAAAAGCAGGCGATGGAAACAGTCATTAACGCACTGGTAAAATGACCATTCAGGATGAGGCGGTAAGCTTCATCCTGATATTGTTAGTTCAGTTGCGGTCCAGTTAATCATTCTAAATAACAACTGCTGAAATTATATGAATTTCGGTGTGTATTTTAATTTATAGCGATAAAGTTATTTTTATTTTCTGCGATGAACTTCACAAATAATTGTCGGTTAAGTTAAATTTATTTCAAATGATAATAAATATCAGTTCACTTATAATTCCTTGCTTTGTGATTTTAATTGATAACGATCAATGTTAAGAGCCCAGAATAATCACATTATTTTTTCTCCTAACCATAAAGGATTAGTTTGTCAGCGTTAAATCTTTTCTCATACACTATCGGGTTTGGGAAAATATCTGGTGTTGAGGACAGAGTCAGCAGCGTATTAGTTGAGTGCCTAATATCAGGCTGCTGAATTGTCAGCACTGTGTTTGCGAAGAGGATGCGAAATAAATGAACCCGGTTGATCGTCCACTATTAAATATTGGCTTAACGCGATTAGAATTCTTGCGTATATCAGGAAAAGGCCTTGCTGGTTTAACAATTGCCCCTGCTTTACTGTCACTTTTGGGTTGCAAACAGGAAGATATTGATAGCGGCACAGTAGGGTTGATAAATACACCCAAAGGGGTGCTGGTGACCCAACGTGCGCGATGCACGGGTTGCCACCGCTGTGAAATCTCTTGTACCAACTTCAACGATGGCTCAGTAGGGACATTCTTCTCCCGTATCAAAATCCATCGCAATTATTTCTTTGGCGACAACGGGGTTGGCTCTGGCGGTGGCCTGTATGGCGATCTCAACTATACCGCGGACACCTGCCGTCAATGCAAAGAGCCGCAATGCATGAACGTCTGCCCGATTGGTGCGATTACCTGGCAGCAGAAAGAAGGCTGTATTACCGTCGATCATAAACGTTGTATTGGCTGTAGCGCCTGTACTACGGCATGCCCGTGGATGATGGCCACCGTAAATACCGAAAGTAAAAAATCCTCGAAATGTGTGTTATGCGGTGAATGCGCAAACGCCTGCCCAACAGGGGCGTTAAAAATTATCGAGTGGAAAGATATTACTGTGTGAATCTTGCAAAGGAAAAAATCATGGCTAACGGTTGGACAGGTAATATATTAAGAGTCAATCTCACGACAGGAAATATTACCCTCGAAGATTCCAGTAAGTTTAAAAGTTTTGTCGGTGGCATGGGCTTCGGCTACAAAATTATGTATGACGAAGTACCGCCAGGCACGAAACCTTTCGATGAAGCGAATAAATTAGTTTTTGCTACCGGCCCATTAACTGGATCTGGTGCCCCCTGTAGTTCTCGCGTAAATATCACCTCACTTTCTACTTTTACCAAAGGAAATTTAGTCGTCGATGCCCATATGGGGGGCTTTTTTGCAGCGCAAATGAAATTCGCTGGATACGACGTCATTATTATCGAAGGGAAAGCGAAATCACCGGTATGGCTGAAGATTAAAGATGACAAAGTTAGCCTTGAAAAAGCCGATTTCTTATGGGGAAAAGGGACGCGCGCAACGACTGAAGAAATTTGTCGCTTGACCAGTCCGGAAACCTGTGTGGCGGCTATTGGTCAGGCTGGGGAAAACCTTGTTCCTCTCTCTGGCATGTTGAATAGCCGTAACCACAGCGGCGGTGCGGGAACTGGCGCAATAATGGGTTCGAAAAACCTGAAAGCGATTGCGGTTGAAGGGACGAAAGGGGTCAACATTGCCGATCGTCAGGAGATGAAGCGTCTCAACGATTACATGATGACTGAACTTATCGGTGCGAATAACAACCATGTCGTGCCAAGTACGCCGCAATCGTGGGCAGAGTATTCAGATCCCAAGTCACGTTGGACAGCACGTAAAGGGCTGTTTTGGGGCGCGGCTGAAGGTGGTCCGATTGAAACGGGGGAAATTCCGCCAGGCAATCAGAACACGGTCGGCTTTCGTACCTATAAATCCGTTTTTGACTTAGGTCCGGCGGCAGAGAAATACACAGTAAAAATGAGCGGCTGCCACTCTTGCCCGATCCGTTGTATGACCCAAATGAATATTCCTCGGGTGAAAGAGTTTGGCGTGCCCAGCACAGGTGGTAACACTTGTGTAGCAAACTTTGTCCATACCACCATCTTCCCGAACGGGCCGAAAGATTTTGAAGATAAAGACGATGGTCGTGTGATTGGTAACCTGGTTGGTCTGAATTTGTTCGATGACTACGGCCTATGGTGTAACTACGGGCAGTTGCATCGCGACTTTACTTATTGTTACAGCAAAGGGGTGTTCAAGCGTGTTCTGCCTGCTGAAGAGTATGCGGAAATTCGCTGGGATCAACTGGAAGCGGGTGACGTTAACTTTATTAAAGATTTTTACTACCGTCTGGCGCATCGCGTGGGTGAGTTGAGTCACCTGGCTGATGGTTCATATGCCATCGCAGAACGCTGGAATTTGGGTGAAGAGTACTGGGGCTACGCGAAAAATAAACTCTGGTCGCCGTTTGGCTATCCGGTTCACCATGCCAATGAAGCGTCAGCGCAAGTCGGTTCCATTGTTAACTGTATGTTCAACCGTGACTGCATGACGCATACCCATATCAATTTTATTGGTTCCGGCTTGCCATTGAAACTGCAGCGTGAAGTGGCGAAAGAGCTTTTTGGTTCTGAAGATGCTTACGATGAAACCAAAAACTACACACCGATCAATGACGCAAAAATTAAATATGCTAAGTGGTCGCTGTTGCGGGTCTGTTTGCATAACGCCGTCACCCTGTGCAACTGGGTCTGGCCAATGACCGTTTCGCCGCTGAAAAGCCGTAATTACCGGGGCGATCTGGCACTTGAAGCCAAATTCTTCAAAGCGATCACTGGCGAAGATATGACTCAGGAAAAATTAGATTTAGCTGCAGAGCGTATCTTTACGTTGCATCGCGCCTACACGGTAAAACTGATGCAAACCAAAGATATGCGTAATGAACACGATCTTATCTGTTCCTGGGTATTCGACAAGGATCCGCAGATCCCGGTCTTTACTGAAGGTACAGACAAAATGGATCGTGACGATATGCATGCTTCGCTCACGATGTTCTACAAAGAAATGGGCTGGGACCCACAGCTTGGTTGTCCGACCCGCGAAACATTGCAGCGTCTGGGGCTGGAAGATATTGCCGCCGATCTGGCAGCACACAATCTACTGCCTGCGTAAGGAATGGGAGAGATGAACCATCAGGATGAATTGCCGTTAGCGGAAGTCAGCGAAATTGATGAGGCGAAGCGGCAATGGTTGCAGGGGATGCGTCACCCCGTTGATACGGTAACCGAACCAGAACCGGCTGAAATCCTGGCAGAGTTCATTCGCCAGCATTCTGCGGCTGGGCAGCTGGTGGCGCGCGCTGTGTTTCTCTCGCCGCCCTATTCGGTTGCAGAAGAGGAACTGTCAGTTTTGCTGGAAAACATTAAGCAGAACGGAGACTACGCGGATATCGCTTGTATGACGGGAAGCCAGGATGATTACTATTACTCAACGCAGGCCATGAGTGAAAACTACGCGGCGATGTCTTTGCAAGTTGTGGAGCAGGACATTTGTCGCGCCATTGCACACGCCGTTCGTTTTGAGTGCCAGACGTATCCTCGTCCTTACAAAGTCGCCATGCTGATGCAAGCGCCATATTACTTCCAGGAAGCGCAGATTGAAGCCGCGATCGCCACGATGGATGTTGCACCTGAATATGCCGATATACGGCAGGTGGAGTCATCGACGGCAGTGTTGTACTTGTTTAGCGAGCGATTTATGACCTATGGCAAGGCGTATGGCTTATGCGAATGGTTCGAGGTAGAGCAGTTTCAGAACCCCTGAAATTTCAGGGGGATGTCATGGATAGGGTGGACAGTTGCAGCCCCTGCATTAGGGGATAATCAGATGTCCTTCACTCGACGCAAATTTGTTCTGGGGATGGGAACAGTAATCTTTTTTACTGGTTCTGCGTCTTCTCTGTTAGCGAATACGAGGCAAGAAAAGGAAGTTCGGTATGCCATGATTCATGACGAGTCACGGTGCAATGGCTGTAATATCTGCGCCCGCGCATGCCGTAAAACTAACCACGTCCCCGCTCAGGGAAGCCGTTTATCGATAGCACACATTCCAGTCATCGATAACGACAATGGAACGCAGTATCACTTTTTTCGCCAGTCATGTCAGCACTGCGAAGATGCTCCTTGCATCGACGTTTGCCCGACAGGGGCGTCGTGGCGTGATGAGCAGGGGATCGTGCGGGTAGAAAAATCGCAGTGCATCGGCTGCAGTTATTGCATTGGCGCTTGCCCGTACCAGGTTCGCTACCTTAACCCTGTCACTAAAGTGGCAGATAAATGTGATTTCTGCGCTGAGACCCGACTGGCAAAAGGCTTTCCGCCCATTTGCGTCAGTGCCTGCCCGGAACACGCATTGATCTTTGGTCACGAAGATAGCCCAGAAATTCAGGCGTGGTTGCAGGAAAATAAATACTATCAATATCAGCTACCTGGCGCCGGGAAACCGCATCTGTATCGCCGGTTCGGTCAACATTTGATTAAAAAGGAAAATGTATGAACCCGTCGCAACATGCTGAACAGTTTCAGAGCCAGTTGGCGAACTATGTGCCACAGTTCACCCCCCAATTTTGGCCGGTGTGGTTGATCATTGCCGGACTATTGCTGGTTGGGATGTGGTTGGTGCTGGGGCTACATGCCTTGCTTCGTGCTCGTGGCGTGAAGAAATCAGCCACCGATCATGGTGAGAGGATTTATCTTTACAGCAAAGCGGTCAGATTATGGCACTGGTCGAATGCGTTACTCTTTGTATTGTTGCTGGCAAGTGGGCTGATAAATCACTTTGCGCTGGTGGGCGCAACTGCGGTTAAAAGTCTGGTTGCGGTGCATGAAGTTTGCGGATTTTTGTTACTGGCATGCTGGCTCGGCTTTGTTCTGATCAATGCCGTTGGGGGTAATGGTCACCACTATCGCATTCGTCGTCAGGGGTGGCTGGAGCGAGCGGCAAAACAAACGCGATTCTATTTGTTTGGCATTATGCAGGGGGAAGAACATCCTTTCCCGGCAACAACCCAGTCTAAATTTAATCCCTTACAGCAGGTTGCCTATGTTGGTGTCATGTATGGATTGCTGCCGTTGTTACTATTGACGGGGCTGCTGTGTCTCTATCCGCAAGCCGTGGGAGATATGTTTCCTGGCGTAAGATACTGGTTATTGCAGGCGCATTTTGCTCTGGCATTTATAAGCCTCTTTTTTATCTTCGGTCATCTTTATCTTTGCACCACGGGGCGTACGCCACACGAAACCTTTAAAAGCATGGTCGATGGCTATCACCGGCACTAACGAATGATCATTACACGAGCAGACCTGCGAGAATGGCGTATCGGAGCGGTGATGTATCGCTGGTTTCTGCGCCATTTCCCACGCGGCGGTAGTTATGCCGATATTCATCATGCACTGATTGAGGAAGGATATACGGACTGGGCGGAGAGTCTGGTTGAGTATGCGTGGAAAAAATGGCTGGCGGATGAAAACTTCGCGCATCAGGAAGTTTCTTCTATGCAAAAACTGGCCACAGATCCCGGAGAGAGAGCATTTTGCAGTCAGTTTGCCCGCAGCGACGATCATGCTCGCATCGGCTGTTGTGAGGATAATGCCAGAATCGCAACTGCTGGGTATGCCGCGCAAATTGCCAGTATGGGTTATAGCGTGCGGATTGGAAGTGTCGGCTTTAACAGTCACATTGGCAGCTCCGGTGAACGCGCACGGGTTGCTGTAACCGGTAATTCTTCGCGGATAAGCAGCGCTGGAGATAGTAGTCGGATTGCGAATACCGGAATGCGAGTACGCGTTTGTACATTGGGTGAACGGTGTCATGTCGCCAGTAATGGTGACCTGGTGCAAATCGCCAGCTTTGGCGCAAACGCCAGAATTGCCAACAGCGGCGACAATGTACACATCATTGCCAGCGGTGAAAATTCAACGGTAGTGAGCACGGGCGTGGTCGACTCAATTATTCTCGGGCCAGGAGGAAGCGCCGCACTGGCATATCATGACGGCGAAAGAGTTCGCTTCGCCGTCGCCATTGAAGGTGAAAACAATATTCGAGCCGGAGTCCGCTATCGCCTTAATGAACAGCATCAGTTTGTTGAGTGCTGATAGCTTTACATTTGATTAAACGAAAGACGCCGACGAGCACGGGATGCAGGTTTTACGACCGCCCGAGCCATCGCCTCTCCAATTTCTGCACATGCCGTAAGTCCCTGAACGAAAGGCTGGTCGTGCATCAACCAGGGCAACGCGCCGAACGCTACGCGCCCACGAATATCTTCGGGTTGCTGTAACGTATAATCTTCGCCAACATCAGGGATTTCATCCCCTGTTTTCTGTAATTGTTCGCGTAGTCCAGGGAAAGGAATATCTTTCACTTTAAGCGGACGCTGCCCACGGGCATCAATAAAAACGTCAAACGAGTAGCTATTGTCTTCCGTTTTCAGGACGGTGCGCGACTCATTAATTTCCATTTCGTAGTCTTCACCGAGGGCGAGAATATGAATGATTCCCGCTTCACGTAAGGCCAGTAGTCGACGAATAGACTCTGAAGGGATTGTCGCATAATTATCGATGAAAACCCGGGCAAGGCCTTTACTGAACCGTTTATGGTCGTGTTCATTCAGATGAGGAACAATTTCCTGTACGGCTTCATGCAGGCGCAGAATGACATAACGCCAGGGAACAGTATGATTTTCTCGTTTATTGCGTTCGACCTCCTGGAGATTTTTTTCTGCCCAGTCGAATGGGTCGCGTTGTTTGCGCTCGGCAAACCAGGCTTGAGCAAAGGAATCGACATTCAGGCTTTCTAAGGCTATGCGTTGGCTCCAGTCTGGATCAGCAAATTTGATTTCCTCTACTATCAATCTAAATACCCGATCCAAAAGGCCCTCTTCGCCTTTTTGAATCTCAGCATTTAATGCTTGATCAGTGACGATGTGTAAGGGCTCGTAGGGAATAGGGCAATAGAAATCGGCTTCGGGTAAAATACCTGTGCGCGACATTAACGTAATATTTAGCTTTTCACTTGCGTTATCGCGGTGAAAAATGACGTGTTGTTTATCATCTTCAATGAACGAACCATGCTGAATAGCCACTGCCATTGCCGCATCCAGTCCGCTCAAGGATGTTCCCATAATACCCACGTTACACGCATCGACCTTTGCTTCCATCAGGCCTGACCACGGGCTGGGAAAATACGTTCTGGTTGCTTCTTCTTCATCAGGCCAGACGTGCCCCGTTGCGATCACCACTAAATCAAACGTCTCGCTGGGTAAATCCAGATTTGTAGCGAGCATGACGCCAGCATTTGTAATTTGCAGATCGGTAACCTGGCATGATTCATAAACAGCCACTGCAAATTTTTGCTGTCGTGCCTGGTCTACTAATCGTAAAAATTGATCGCGGAAATATTCGCCCAGCAGAATTCGCGGTAAAAACTGACGATCGTGCAAGGTTTCTTTTTTAACGCCATAACGCTGGAGATGGCTGGCTTCTTGCTTTTGTAGCCATTCGAGATACGTGCAATAAATCGGCGGTATTTCAATACTGGCAATGTTTGCCAGCATCAGTTTTGAGTTTTCATCATCACTGTATGGCATCCCGACACCGGCTTCGTCAGCCTGCTCGAAGATAGAAATAGAAAGTGGCGTTTGTTGCTGTAGAAGCGAGAATAAGGTGTAGATCCCCGTAGGCCCGGCACCCACAATAGCAATTGTTTTCATTGTTACTTACCTGTACGCATTCTTTCGAATTTAGTGTTATCAGGTAAGTTTGGTTGAGATTTTTAGAATTTGAGAAATTTCAGACAGGGATGAAAAGGGCACTAACCGCCCTTGATTAAAATCTGTCAGGCAAGTTTTGCCTGATTGAATTGACTCAGTGACACATTGACATCGAAAACTTTGGCGACAACTTCCTCAACGCCAAGATTTTTCAGTCGGGCAGTATGTTTTTCCAGATAGGTAAGGGCGCTTTTTTCATCAGAGAAAAGGTAGATCCCACCGGCTTCGTGGTTCTTTTCACTTTCTGTCCAAACCTTCCACAGAAAACCAGGTTCCTGATTAATCGACTCAGCAAGCGGTTTAAGCTGCTCAGCCATTGCGTCGCCAAATGGGCCATTAAAAGCAAAATGAAGTTGTAACAAAGTTGCCATAGCGATTCTCCTTCTGATAACGCATACGAAGACAGTGTAGATCTTTTAACGTATTGGATACATAGAAGAAACAGAGGGAAAAAAGGAGAAGACCAGATTAAGAAAATCTGGTGCGTCCGAGTGGACTCGAACCACCGACCCCCACCATGTCAAGGTGGTGCTCTAACCAACTGAGCTACGGACGCAGGATGGTGCGTTCAATTGGACTCGAACCAACGACCCCCACCATGTCAAGGTGGTGCTCTAACCAACTGAGCTATGAACGCAACGTTGTAGGTGACAACGGGGACGAATATTAGCGGCAGAGTGGGAAGGTGGCAAGAGGCAAAACGTAATTTTCTGCGCTATTTCGACCGTTTGCAGAGCTTTTAAGCAAATTGGCTATATTTTGTTGATTTGCAAGGGCGATTTTTATTCAGGATCGCATTTACATCTGATACAACCCAATAATCCGTGTATCAGAGTTTAAACAGAGTTGTTTGCCACCATCTCAAATCTGTCGTGGATAAATCCTTCGTAGCCTTTACACTTAGGTAGCAATAAAGGCACACAGATGCAGCAAAGGAATAAATCATGGGATCTGATGCGAAAAACTTGATGAGCGACGGGAACGTGCAAATTGTTAAGACCGGCGAGGTTATTGGCGCGACGCAACTTACTGAAGGCGAGTTGATTGTTGAAGCTGGCGGAAGAGCCGAAAATACCGTGGTCACGGGGGCTGGCTGGTTGAAAGTGGCAACCGGTGGGATAGCCAAATGCGCACAGTACGGTAACAATGGCACGCTATCGGTCAGCGACGGTGCCATTGCCACAGATATTGTTCAGTCCGAGGGAGGCGCAATTAGTCTCTCTACGCTCGCTACGGTTAATGGCCGCCATCCCGAAGGTGAATTCAGCGTTGATAAAGGTTATGCCTGCGGTTTGTTGCTGGAAAATGGCGGTAACCTGCGTGTACTGGAAGGCCATCGCGCGGAAAAAATTATTCTCGATCAAGAGGGTGGCCTGTTGGTCAATGGGACAACCTCAGCGGTCGTGGTAGATGAAGGTGGTGAATTGTTGGTGTATCCAGGTGGGGAAGCCAGCAATTGTGAGATTAATCAGGGCGGCGTTTTTATGCTGGCGGGGAAAGCCAATGATACGTTGCTTGCTGGTGGCACCATGAATAATCTCGGTGGTGAAGACTCTGACACTATTGTTGAGAATGGAGCCATCTATCGTCTGGGGACGGATGGTCTTCAGCTCTACAGTTCCGGTAAGACGCAAAACCTGTCCGTTAATGTGGGTGGTCGGGCTGAAGTGCATGCTGGTACGCTGGAAAACGCGGTAATACAAGGTGGGACAGTGATTTTGTTGTCACCCACCAGCGCGGACGAAAATTTTGTCGTAGAGGAAGATCGCGCACCGGTTGAACTGACCGGTAGTGTTGCATTACTGGACGGCGCTTCAATGATTATTGGCTATGGCGCAGATCTGCAACAATCAACGATTACTGTACAGCAGGGCGGTGTGTTGATTCTCGACGGCAGTACGGTAAAAGGTGACAGTGTCACTTTCAGTGTTGGTAACATCAATCTTAATGGCGGAAAACTGTGGCTGATCACTGATGCGGCAACGCAGGTGCATCTGAAAGTGAAACGCCTGCGTGGAGAGGGAGCGATTTGCCTGCAAACCAGTGCGAAAGAAATTTCACCTGACTTCATCAATGTGAAAGGGGAAGTTACTGGTGATATACACGTTGAGATAACAGATGCCAGTCGGCAAACTCTGTGTAACGCACTGAAACTACAGCCAGACGAAGACGGGATTGGCGCAACGCTCCAGCCTGCGTAAAAACACAGGCGCAACCCGTGAAGGTTGCGCCTTGTCTTTACTAGCGAGCTGCTCGTTGCAGAATGATGGCTGACGGCAGACGTTGCAGGAACCGCATACGCAGCATCATCATAATGGCTGCCGAAGTCAGGCCAATAATAAAGCCTATCCAGAAGCCTGCTGGCCCCATAGGTTCAACGACCAGATCGGTCAGTGCCAGAATATAGCCGCTTGGCAAGCCCAGCACCCAGTAAGCCGTAAAGGTGATATAGAAAATGGAACGCGTATCTTTATAACCACGCAAAATCCCACTGCCAATCACCTGGATAGAGTCAGAAATCTGATATACCGCCGCCAGCAACATCAAATGCGCAGCCAGCGTTACAACCTCGGGATTGTCGTTGTACAACAGGGCGATTTGCTCCCGCAGTGAAACCGTGAATATGGCTGTCAGGGTTGCCATACAGACACCCACCATAAGCCCGGTCCGCGCAGCGGTTTGCGCATCCAGCGTTGAGCCCTGACCCAGACGATAACCTACGCGGATGGTTACCGCTGCCGCCAGCGACATGGGAAGTACGAACATCAGTGAACTAAAGTTCAGGGCAATCTGATGTCCTGCGACATCAACAATACCGAGCGGAGACACTAACAGAGCCACGACGGCAAACAGCGTTACTTCAAAAAACAGTGCCAGCGCAATCGGCAAACCGAGTTGAATCAGTCGTTTCATAACCGCAGGATCGGGCTTCGCGGTGCCTTTTTCGTTACGAATATCGCGCATCGAGCGGGCGCGTTTAATGTAAGAAACCATGGCAAGGAACATGACCCAATACACCGCCGCTGTCGCTACGCCACAACCAACGCCACCGAGCTCTGGCATACCGAAATGACCATAAATAAAGATATAGTTCACCGGAATGTTCACCAGCAGGCCGATAAAGCCCATTACCATACCCGGCTTGGTTTTTGCCAGACCTTCACATTGGTTACGGGCAACCTGGAAGAAAAGATAGCCTGGCGCGCCCCACAGCAACGCACGCAGATAACCCACGGCTTTGTCCGCCAGAGCCGGATCGATGTTTTGCATGGAACGGATAATGTAACCCGCATTCCACAGCACCAGCATAATGAGAACGGAAACAAAACCCGCCAGCCAGAAGCCCTGTCGCACCTGATGCGCAATGCGCTCACGTCGACCGGAACCATTTAATTGCGCGATAACCGGCGTTAATGCCAGCAGCAGTCCGTGACCAAAGAGGATCGCCGGAAGCCAGATAGAAGTACCGATAGCGACCGCCGCCATGTCGGTGGCACTATAGCCGCCCGCCATCACGGTATCGACAAAACCCATCGCAGTTTGGGCGATTTGCGCGAGAATCACCGGGATTGCTAATGCTAATAACAGACGCGCTTCACTGATATACTTCTGCACGTGAACACCTTTTATTTGTAGTTATATGAGAGACTAAAAAGCCGCCTGAATGGGCAGCAAAAAGAAGAAGCAGGGGAAATTCAGTCTATTGTAGCGAGGATTTATTAATTCTCCAGTGAAAAAATAGTCATTCTTACCCCTTCACTGGTAAGGGCGTTTGCCACCTGCTATTGTGCTGAACAGAATGTCTTAACTGATTTCAGGAGTTGTAAGTATGTTTACGGGGATTGTACAGGGCACCGCAAAACTGGTGTCGATTGACGAAAAACCAAATTTTCGCACGCATGTGGTGGAGTTACCCGACCACATGCTGGACGGTCTGGAAACCGGTGCTTCCGTGGCGCATAACGGTTGTTGCCTGACCGTGACGGAAATTAACGGCAACCATGTCAGTTTTGATCTGATGAAAGAAACGTTACGCATTACTAATCTTGGCGATTTAAAAGTGGGGGATTGGGTAAACGTTGAGCGTGCGGCGAAATTCAGCGATGAAATTGGCGGACACTTAATGTCAGGTCATATTATGACCACCGCTGAAGTGGCGAAAATATTAACCTCGGAAAATAATCGTCAGATCTGGTTTAAAGTCCAGGATAGTCAGTTGATGAAATATATCCTGTACAAAGGATTTATTGGCATCGACGGTATTAGCCTGACCGTCGGCGAAGTCACGCCAACGCGTTTTTGCGTCCATTTAATTCCGGAAACACTGGAACGCACGACTCTTGGGAAGAAAAAACTCGGCGCACGCGTCAACATTGAAATCGATCCACAAACTCAGGCAGTGGTAGATACGGTAGAACGTGTACTGGCGGCACGAGAAAATGCCATGAATCAACCAGGTACACAAGCCTGATCTGAAATCGCCCCCGGAGAGGGGGCGATAGAATAGCCTTTAGCGAGCGACTCGAAGGCCGTTTTCAACACCGCGTGAGAACACGACCTGCCAGAGCTGAATATCACGGGCGCGGAAAGCACCTGCACAGGCATTCAGATAATAGGTAAACATCCGTTTAAAGCGTTCACTGTAGTTATCCGCAATTTCTGGCCATGCGGCGAGGAATCGTTCATACCACGCCATCAACGTAGTATCGTAATCAGCACCGAAGTTATGCCAGTCTTCCATCACAAAGTGGGGTTCGCTGGACTGAGCAATCTGGCGTACAGAGGGCAGGCAACCGTTCGGGAAAATATATTTATTAATCCAGGGATCAACATTCAGATCGGTTTTTTTCGAACCGATAGTATGGAGCAGGAATATACCTTCCGGTTTCAAATTACGATCCACCACCGCAAAATAGGTATCGTAATTTTTCGGTCCGACGTGCTCGAACATCCCCACAGAAACAATACGATCAAACTGGTCGTTCAGGTCACGATAATCTTGCAGCAAAATGGTGACATCCAGGCCTTCACAGCGTTCCTGAGCCATTTTTTGCTGTTCGGCAGAAATGGTGACGCCGACCACGCTTACGTCATAATTAGACGCCATGTAGTGCGCCAGTCCACCCCAGCCACAGCCAATATCCAGTACGCGCATCCCTGGTTTTAACTGCAATTTTTCACAAATCATTTTGAGCTTCGCCTGCTGGGCAGATTCCAGATTATCGGCATCTTTCCAGTAAGCACAGGAATATTGCATGAAGGGATCAAGCATGCGGCTGAACAAGTCATTACCCAAATCGTAATGCTCTTTGCCGACTATCCAGGCACGTTTTTTACTCTGCAGATTGAAGAGACGAGCGCCGGCAATACGCAGCGTGTCTTTGAAATGATGGGGAAGTTGGTTCTCGAGACCTGCGCGTAAGACTTTGCTAAAAAACATATCCAGTCGGTCACATTCCCACCAGCCATCCATATAACTTTCGCCTAACCCCAAAGAACCTTCCTGCAGAACGCGTTTAAAAAAATCGGGGTTTTTGACACGAATATCCGCCGGGGCAGAACCGTTAATGGCTATACCGGCACGGCTAAGTAATTCGTTGGCGATACGGTACCAGTTATCATCCGGTACACTGACTTCTTCTATACACGATGAACTCATAGTTTCTCCATCACTGGTCGGTGATCAGAACCTTAAAACAGCGTAGACGCTTTTTGGGCTTTGTGAGAAATCTCGCAGAAAAAACCGCGAGTCTATAATCCGACGTAGAACAGAGGGAAAGGAGGAACCCTTGCCGAAATGACCATCCATAGTGAGTCGGGAACGATCCTGTCCCCGTAATAACATAATATTTATCGTAGTTTTAACAACTCGAAATTAGTATAGGCCGCTAATTTCAATCATACAACAAAATTTTGTTAGCAGCCTAAGTATAAGTATATCGATATAGATCAGTGTGATTCGCTATGAGCGACTTCGGCATTGCCATGATTCTGGCAGCCAACTTCTTCACAACGTTGCATCATGTAACCCAGAGCGACCAGCACTACTGTTGATAACATCACGCTGGTGGTGGTGAGCAATGGCGTGCTGATACTGATAAGCCAGGAAACTACCAGACTTGCGAGGAAGCACAGACCCAGTTGCAGAGTGTTCTGCAACGCTGCGGCGCGACCGGTTGCATGTGGGAAGGGACGCAGCGCCTGGGCGACAACAATCGGGTAGATCGCACCGTTGGCAATCGCCATCACACAGAATGGGATCAGGATTTCGACCAGCGACACATGGCTAATGAAGCCCGCAGCCCAGGTCGCAATGACGCTGACAGCAAACAGTACCAGCAACCACGGTAATAACTGCTTGCCTTGCCATTTCTGCAGCGCGGCGCGACAGCCATAACCACCAATCAGAAACGCGATAGTTTGCGGGACGTAACTTAAACCAATAACTGCCGGGCTGTAACCCATTTCACTAAGGATGAACGGTGAACCGGTCAGCCATGCAAAAAAACTGGCTGAACAGGCCGCGTATATCAGCACGTTGCCGCGATAGGTTTTAGAACGTAGCAGGTCGGTAAAGGTCAGACCATCCTGACTATTGTTACGGGCCTTCGTCGTGGGTTTGAGCCAGAAAATAGGCAGAATCAGCACCACGGTAATGGCAAACAGGGTGGCGAAAATCGCCTGCCAGGAAAAATGGACCAGCAGCCAGCTTCCTAACAGAGGAGCCAATGCCGGAGACAGACCCACCAGCGGCATGATGGTCGCAAAAATACGGTTAACTTTCTGTGAAGGATAATAATCTGTCACTAATGCTTGCCAGATAACCGCCGCGGCGCAGACACCCACAGCCTGTACAAAACGCAATATCAGCAGCGTGGCGGCGTTTTCTACCCACAGCATCCCCAGACTACCTAACGCAAAAATTGTCAGGCCGATGAATAACACCGGTTTACGACCATAACGGTCGGAGAGTGGCCCCCACAGAAGCTGGGCTGCGGCAAAACCGGCAAGGAACAGACTAAGGCTGGCACTGACAGCAGACGCAGGCGTTTGCAGGTCGGCCTGTATGGCGGCGAAAGCAGGCAGATACATATCGGTTGCCAGAAAACCGAGTACGCTTAAACCTGCCAGCCAGACTAAAAATCTTTTCCCAGGTTGCATGTATATTCTCTAAATCTCTCAATTAAACACCGCCGCAAAGTGTAGGGAGTGAAATTAGTGTTGTGAAACGGTAATATTTGATGATTGGTTTCAAAAATTTTGCAGGCAGACTATGTGGTCAGAATATTCTCTGGAAGTTGTTGATGCGGTAGCGCGTAATGGTAGTTTTAGCGCCGCGGCCCAGGAGTTGCATCGCGTTCCTTCTGCGGTCAGCTATACCGTGCGTCAGCTGGAAGAGTGGCTGGCGGTGCCGCTTTTTGAACGACGTCACCGTGATGTGGAACTGACCGCTGCCGGGGCGTGGTTTCTCAAAGAAGGACGCTCTGTTGTCAAAAAAATGCAGATCACCCGCCAGCAATGTCAGCAGATAGCGAACGGCTGGCGCGGTCAGTTAGCTATCGCAGTGGATAATATTGTCAGGCCAGAGCGAACACGGCAGATGATCGTTGATTTTTATCGCCATTTTGATGATGTCGAACTTCTTGTCTTTCAGGAAGTGTTCAACGGTGTCTGGGATGCACTTTCCGACGGGCGCGTGGAACTGGCGATTGGCGCAACACGCGCGATTCCGGTAGGCGGTCGTTATACCTTCCGGGATATGGGGATGTTAAGCTGGAGTTGCGTTGTTGCCAGCCACCACCCGCTGGCGTTGATGGATGGCCCGTTCAGCGATGATACGTTGCGCAACTGGCCGTCATTGGTGCGCGAAGACACCTCGCGAACGCTACCTAAACGTATTACCTGGTTGCTGGATAACCAAAAAAGACTTGTCGTGCCTGACTGGGAATCATCGGCAACCTGTATCTCGGCAGGATTATGCATAGGGATGGTGCCAACACATTTCGCCAAACCGTGGCTTAATGAGGGGAAGTGGGTAGCACTAGAACTGGAAAACCCCTTCCCGGATTCGGCATGTTGTCTGACATGGCAGCAAAATGATATGTCGCCTGCGTTAACCTGGTTGCTTGAGTATCTCGGCGATAGTGAGACGCTGAATAAGGAGTGGCTGCGGGAGCCGGAAGAGACTCCCGCAACGGGTGATTAACGACGATAGTCGCGGAACGGGCCGTCAGCCACGGAGCGGCGTTCAATCAACCGCGGATGCACTTCAATGGACTGCGGTTCTTCACGTTTGTTGACGATACGATCCAACAGCATGTTGAACGCTGTTTCGCCCAGCGAATCTTTTGGCTGATGGATCGTGGTCAGCGCCGGCGTAAAATAGCGGGCGTTGCGCACGTTATCATAACCGATCAGCGAAACATCCTGCGGCACGCGCAGACCCATTTCATCAGCAGCACAAAGTGCGCCCATTGCCATGATATCGCCACCACAGAAGACGGCAGTAGGGCGATGCGACTGCGACAGGATTTGCTGCATGGCGCGATAACCGGATTCAGGTTCAAAGTCACCCTGCACAATCCAGCTTTGCGGCACTTTGATCATCGCTTCTTCCATCGCCTTCATAAAACCGGCAAGGCGGCCTGCGCCGGTGTTACGTTCCAGCGGGCCAGGGATAACGCCGATTTCGCGATGACCGCGTTCAATCAGATAACGCCCGGCCATGTAGCCGCCTTCGAATGCGTTATCAATGACCGCATCGGTGAAGTCAGCTTTTGCTTCACCCCAGTCCATCACCACCATTGGGATATGGCGATACTCTTCCAGCATCGCCAGCAACGGCTCTGGGTACTCAGAACACATCACCAGCAGACCATCGACGCGTTTTTGCGCCATCATCGACAGATAAGCCCGCTGTTTCTCAAGATTGTTCCACGCATTGCCCAGAATCAGGGTGTAACCTTTCTGGAAGCAATTTTTTTCGACCGCTTCAATGATCTCGGCAAAATAGGCCGCTTCGCTGCTGGTCGCCAGCAAACCGATAGACTTGGTGTGGTTAACCTTCAGGCTACGCGCCACCGCGCTAGGGGAGTAGTGTAATTCTTTGATTGCTGCCCACACGGCATTGCGCGTTTCTTCAGCGACGAAACGTGTTTTGTTGATCACGTGTGACACAGTTGTAGTTGAAACGTTTGCTCGTTTCGCTACATCTTTTATTGTTGCCATTCCATTTCACTCCAGACCCTAACTTCAGCTCCTGCAAATTCGCAAGGTAAACGTTTGCCTTTACACACCTTACGCACAACAAAAATGTTGCGGTACGCCGGAAAAACGACACGGAGCGTCAGGAAGGGGTCAATGGCCAGTACGCAAATAATGTAAGCGTGGAATTTTGGCCGATCTTGACGAAAAGGGGAAGTAGTAAAAACACTTATCATTATAAATGACGGGAGATTTTTTCATCACAGTGTGTAAAAATGCGTAATATCACTTTTTGTGTGGTAATAAAAAAGGAGAAAACTTGATGAGCACCGACCTTAAATTTTCACTGGTAACAACGATTATCGTCCTCGGTTTGATCGTGGCCGTGGGTTTGACTGCCGCGCTGCACTGATTTCCTCTCGAGGGAGCGCGTTCTCCCTCGCATCTCCTTCCTGTTTGTTAGCAAAATGGCAAAAGTGTTTTCTCTTTTTGTTATTTTCATTTTTTTGTGATTACTGTCATGCTTTCGCCACTTTAATGAATATCGCGTAATGACGCGAAGAGGTGGAGATAAGGCATGAAAATTAACTATCCGTTGCTGGCGCTGGCGATTGGCGCGTTTGGTATCGGGACAACGGAGTTCTCGCCAATGGGCTTGTTGCCCGTCATTGCGCGCGGTGTGGATGTCTCGATTCCCGCTGCCGGAATGTTAATCAGTGCTTATGCAGTTGGCGTAATGGTTGGCGCGCCGCTGATGACGCTTCTACTTTCTCATCGTGCCCGCCGCAGTGCGTTGATTTTCCTGATGGCGATTTTCACGCTTGGCAACGTACTTTCCGCCATCGCGCCGGATTATATGACCCTGATGCTTTCACGCATTTTGACCAGCCTGAATCACGGGGCATTTTTTGGTTTGGGTTCAGTCGTGGCCGCAAGCGTAGTGCCAAAACATAAACAGGCTAGCGCAGTTGCCACTATGTTTATGGGGTTAACCCTGGCAAATATCGGTGGCGTGCCGGCGGCGACCTGGTTGGGCGAAACCATCGGCTGGCGGATGTCATTTCTGGCAACAGCGGGGCTGGGCGTGATTTCAATGGTAAGTCTGTTCCTCTCATTACCTAAAGGTGGCGCAGGGGCGCGACCTGAAGTGAAAAAAGAGCTGGCGGTATTAATGCGTCCGCAGGTGCTGTCTGCATTGCTGACGACGGTGCTGGGCGCTGGTGCAATGTTTACCCTCTACACCTATATCTCTCCGGTACTGCAAAGCATTACCCACGCCACACCGGTGTTCGTCACGGCAATGCTGGTGCTGATTGGTGTCGGATTCTCTATCGGTAACTATCTCGGCGGCAAACTGGCAGATCGTTCAGTTAACGGCACGTTGAAAGGCTTTTTGTTGCTGCTGATGGTGATTATGCTGGCAATCCCGTTCCTGGCCCGCAATGAGTTCGGCGCAGCTATTAGCATGGTGGTGTGGGGAGCTGCAACCTTTGCGGTCGTACCGCCGTTACAGATGCGCGTGATGCGTGTCGCCAGTGAAGCGCCAGGTCTGTCTTCATCAGTCAATATTGGTGCCTTTAATCTTGGAAATGCGCTGGGAGCAGCTGCTGGTGGTGCGGTAATTTCCGCTGGGCTGGGATACAGTTTTGTGCCGGTGATGGGGGCGATTGTCGCGGGACTGGCATTATTGCTGGTGTTTATGTCAGCCAGAAAACAACCTGAAGCAGTTTGCGTTGCCAACAGCTAATTAAACAAAAACGCAGAAGGATAACCTTCTGCGTTACAGTTGCTGGCAACGTGCGATTTATCTTGCCGAATGCGCTGTTAACGCCTCATCCGCGTTGGCATGGTAAGCGAAGCGCATCAGATAATGTTGCATTTGCCATCAGTTATTATGCAGCGAGATTTTTCGCTACGAATTCCCAGTTCACCAGCGCCCAGAAGTGCTCCAGATAGCCAGGACGTGCATTGCGATAGTCGATGTAATAAGCGTGTTCCCAGACATCAACGGTCAGCAGCGGAGTCGCATCGGTGGTCAGTGGAGTACCCGCGTTAGAGGTTGAAACGATAGCCAGTTTGCCATCGCTGTTTTTCACCAGCCAGGTCCAGCCAGAACCAAAGTTTTTGATCGCTGCATCAGTAAACTGAGCTTTGAAATCGGCAAAGCTGCCAAAAGATGCGGCGATAGCTTCAGCGACTTTTCCAGTCGGTTCGCCACCCGCGTTCGGTGCCAGGCAGTTCCAGTAGAAAGTATGGTTCCAGACCTGAGCTGCGTTGTTGAATACGCCACCTTCAGAGCTGCGAATAATCTCTTCCAGTGATTTACCTTCAAACGCGGTACCTTTGATCAGGTTGTTCAGGTTAGTGACATAAGTCTGATGATGCTTGCCGTAGTGATACTCGATGGTTTCCGCAGAAATGTGCGGTGCCAGAGCATCTTTAGCATATGGTAGTGCAGGTAATTCGAATGACATTGCTACTCTCCTTTATTATTAATTTGCATACGTACAATAGCCTTATTGTGCGTATGGATAGGGTAGCAAATTAAAAGGTGAGACAAAAGATGAACTTACCCTGTTGCCGTAACAACAGGGTAAAGTTTTAGCGAAGTGTTTTTGGGGTCATTACCCGGCGAGCGCCAACATAGTGGCGCTGCCAGTAGTCTTCACTGAGAGAAGTGATTTGAATTTCCTGGCCCGTGCGCGGTGACTGAATAAATTTGCCGTTGCCGACATACACGCCGACATGATCGGCTGTACCGCGTCCCTGAGTACGGAAGAAGACCAGGTCGCCGTTTTTCAGTTCACTACGTTCGATTGGCGCTGCATCGCGCAGGTGATACATTTCATTCGCCGTACGCGGAATACGAATTTTCACCAAATCTTTATAAGCGTAATAAACCAGACCGCTGCAATCAAAACCGGTACGCGGTGAACTGCCACCCCAACGATATGGCTTACCAATTTGCTGCATCAGTTTATTCATTGCCACTTTTGTGGCTTTTTGCACCTTCGCTTTGTGCGCGTCGGCAAGGGTTCCTGACGCGGCATTTTTGACTTTCACACAATGCGATTTATAGCCCTTACGTTTGGTACACTTTTCGGTAAAGCTGGCTGAGGCCGTTTTATTGACGGCGTGTTTGCTGCGAGTTTTGGCGTTTTTAGAAGCGGTAATGGAAGATTTTTTAACGGAAGAAGCGGTTTTGCTTTTGGTCGTACTTTTACTGGCGGCTTTTTTCGCTGTTTTCTGGCTGGCTTTCTGGGTCTTTTGGGTGGTTGCCGTGCTTTTCTTTTTATCTGCTTTTTTGGTGATATGAGTGGTAGCAGAACTCTCCCTGGCTTGCTTTGAAGCATGGGCCATAGGCGTTAAAGGCAGGGTGGTAAAAAGTAAAGCACAGAGCGTGATCGAAATACGGTTTATCCGCGCCACTGAGCGTCCCTCTGTTAAGGCAGGTCTATCATGCCTGCGTCTGATTTACAAAACTTGATGATTCTAATGCATAGAAGAAGAGAAAGTTAATAGCTTTTATTGTTAAAAAATACGTTTCGTCGGCGAGCGCAAAAAAATGCAGCAGTGAAAGCTAAAAATGGTTATAAATACGCCAGTTTGCCGTGCATCAGGGAAGAAACGAATATTTGAAATGCAACAAATAGAGCAAAGGGATAAAATAGCAAAAGCGTGATGAAAATGTTATTTTCCGATGCCGCACTGACCCGCTACAATGTCAGATTACTGCCGTAAAGAAGTTTGAGGAAGCAAGACAATGAGCACCACTATCGAAAAAATCCAACGCCAGATTGCTGAAAACCCGATCCTGCTGTACATGAAAGGTTCACCGAAACTGCCGAGCTGCGGTTTCTCTGCCCAGGCAGTCCAGGCGCTTGCCGCATGTGGCGAACGTTTTGCCTATGTTGATATTCTGCAGAATCCGGACATTCGTGCGGAACTGCCGAAATATGCGAACTGGCCGACCTTCCCGCAACTGTGGGTTGACGGCGAGCTGGTGGGCGGTTGTGATATCGTGATCGAAATGTATCAGCGTGGTGAACTGCAGCAGCTGATCAAAGAAACTGCCGCTAAATACAAGTCTGAAGAGCCGGACGCGGAATAATCCGTCCTGCAATACTGACGGATGCGAACGGGCATCCGTCAGTCCTTTCTCTATCCCCAATCCAGCCCTTGTGGCGAACTTGAAAATCCCGCCTCACGTAACAGCGTAAACATCGGCGTTTGCCGGACCGGTAGGTCATTCACTTCTGTTAGCGTAAAGCGCAGCCGTGGTTCGCGACTGGACAGCGGTCGGCTGTTTAAAGGCGCGAAGAAACCAGTCGCGGGTCGCCGGTGAAAACACGTCCGGCAGGGGCGATGAAGGGTTTGGATTATTTGCCATTAACGCTATTCCCCGTGAATATCATGCATGATGCGTGGAATAGCCTCACTATAGATGCCTGAATCATTGCATGTCATCAGGCATCGACTCGATTACACCTCTTCGGCGGCAGGTAGCGGCCAGCCTCCCAGACGTTTCCAGCGGTTGACGATTTCACAAAACAGCACAGCAGTGCGTTCGGTGTCGTACAACGCGGAGTGCGCCTGGGTGCTGTCGAAGTCCATGCCAGCGGTCTGGCAAGCCTTTGACAATACGGTTTGTCCGAGTGCCAGCCCGGCCAGTGCAGCAGTGTCAAAAGTGGCGAAAGGGTGGAACGGGTTACGTTTCAGTGAGGCGCGTTCTGCGGCGGCCATCATAAAGCTGTGATCGAAATTGGCGTTGTGCGCCACCATAATGGCGCGGTTACAGCCGCTCGCTTTAATACCTTTACGTACAACTTTAAAAATTTCGTGCAGCGCCTCGTACTCGCTGACCGCGCCGCGATCGGGATCGTTCGGATCAATGCCATTGAAGGCAAGGGCCTCTGGTTGCAAATTTGCGCCGACAAATGGTTCGACGTGGAAATGTAATGTGGTGTCCGGCATCAGCCAGCCTTGTTCATCCATTTTCAGGGTGATGGCGGCAATCTCAAGCAGCGCATCGGTTTTGGCGTTAAATCCGGCTGTTTCAACATCGATCACAACAGGATAAAAACCACGAAAACGGTCGCACAGACCGGTAAGTTGAGCGTTATCGGACATCTGATTCTCTTAATACGGATAAATTGCAGCGCGCATTATGACAAATATTACTTGTCGATGCAGTAAAGATGCGGGCGCGATGAGTTCACGCCCGGCAGGAGATTAGTTGCCCAGACCGCGACCGGCGTCTTTCTCTTCGATTAATTCAATTTTGTAACCGTCCGGATCTTCCACAAATGCGATAACCGTAGTACCGCCTTTTACCGGACCCGCTTCACGGGTTACGTTACCCCCGTTTTGACGGATTTTTTCGCACGCTTCAGCGGCGTTATCTACGCTAAGCGCGATGTGACCATAAGCAGTGCCGAGTTCGTATTTATCCACGCCCCAGTTGTAGGTCAGTTCAATCACTGCTTCTTCGGTTTCCGGGCCGTAACCAACAAACGCCAGTGAGTATTTGTATTCCGGGTTTTCGCTGGTACGCAGCAGTTTCATGCCCAGCACGTTGGTATAAAAATCGATGGAGCGTTGCAGATCGCCAACGCGCAGCATGGTATGAAGAAGACGCATCTTTATATCCTCAAAATGGCTAACAGATTCAAAAAGTTGTTTTAGTATAGCGGCGGCTTTGCGCCGCTCGCAATGTTGGATTACAGCGTCGGGTAATCAGTGTAACCTTCAGCACCGCCACCATAAAAACTTTCGGCACGCTGTGGGTTAAGCTCAGCTTTGCGCTGCAAGCGGGCGAGCAGATCCGGGTTCGCAATCCAGTCACGACCAAATGCTACCGCATCAATTAACCCTTTGCCGATCAGCGTTTCAGCTTTTTCTACTGTGTATGCACCTGCGCCGATAATCGGACCGTGGAAACGGGCGCGTACTTTTTCGCGAAACGCATCAGTATATGGTTCACCTCCCGCCCAATCTGGTTCTGACATATGAAGATAAGCAATGCCGCGTTTACCCAGTTGTTCAATCAGATACAGTGCATCGGCTTCTTCATTCGGGCCGTTATCCGTGTTCTGGAAAGTACCGATTGGCGAAATGCGAATGCCAATGCGATCGGCACCCCATTCTTCAATCCCGGCATCGACCACTTCCAGCACCAGACGCGCGCGATTTTCCACGCTGCCACCGTACTGATCGGTACGATGGTTTGAAGAAGGGGAAAGGAACTGATGCAGCAAATAACCGTGAGCAGAGTGGAGCTCTACCAGATCAAAACCGGCTTCACGCGCGTTAGCAATGGCCTGACGGAAATCATTGACGATACCCGGAATCTCTCCCAGTTCAAGCGCACGCGGCATGGATGTTTCAACACGGATCGCCTGACCATTTTCATCGCGCAGAGAAGTACGTGTTCCCGCGCTAAGTGCTGAAGGCGCTACCGGTGCCTGACCGCCAGGTTGCAGGCTGGCGTGAGAAATGCGTCCGGTGTGCCACAGCTGTACGGCCATATGACCATTTTCAGCATGAACGCCAGCGGTAATTTTTTTCCATGCGGCAATTTGTTCCTGGCTATGGATGCCAGGTGCACCTGCGTATCCTTTTGCCTGGGCAGAAATTTGCGTGGCTTCGCTAATAATCAAACCGGCACTGGCACGTTGGCGATAGTATTCCGCCATCAACGGGGTAGGGATGTCACCCGGTTCAATACTGCGCAGACGCGTCAGCGGTGCCATAAAAATACGATTTGCCGCCGTGATCGCGCCCACTTTCAGTGGGGAATACAGTTTTTCAGATGACATAAAGGCTCCCGGTCGTCTGGTGATAAAAAATGCCTGCTAAACGGCAGGCGTCGCAATAATGTTTTTTACATGGGCCAGCGCGTTTTCCAGTGGCTCGAAACTGCGCGAAATTTTGGCCTGCAGATTCGCGCCAAGCCACAGTGCGTAAAGCACTTGTGCCTGTTGCAGCGGTTCGCCACAAAAGGTTAAACAATGGTTCTCACGGCCATTTTCCAGCGCCTGAGAGAGCAGGGCGATCACGCCGCGAGCCCCTTTATCCATTGCGCTGCGCATATCTTCTGACAGATCGCACACTTCGGCAGAGAGTTTTACTGTCAGGCAACCACTGATGGTTCCATGTTGGCAAAACTGGTTCAGTGTTTGCTGGTAATAAGCCAGTATGCGGTCGCGGTAGTTACCTTCGCCGGATTGCAGCAACTCAGTCAGTCGCTGGTGATATGCGGCGTAATGGCGCTCAAGCATAGCAACGCCAAACGCTTCTTTAGAACGAAAGTAGTGATAGAAGGACCCTTTCGGCACTTCAGCGGTTTTTAGGAGTTCGCTTAGCCCCATCCCGGTGAATCCACGTTGCAGGCAAAGTTGCTCGCCCGTCGCCAGGAGATGTTCGCGAGTATCATGTTCGGTGTGTTTGTTCATGCGTTGGAGTGTAGTAGACCAGTCGGTCTAGTGCAAGCAAAGTTGCTACTTTGGACATTAACAGCTTCAATAATGGTAATAATCTTATCTGAGGAGGGCGAGGTGACGGAGCAATTAGAGTTCTTTCCCGTCCAGAGCCCGTGCCGGGGAATTTGCCAGTCTGACGAACGGGGATTTTGTCGCGGCTGTTTTCGTAGCCGGGATGAGCGTTTTAACTGGAATAAGATGAGCGATGGCGAAAAACAAGAAGTGTTGCGCCTTTGTCGGCAGCGATTAATGCGCAAATTACGTGTAAATAAGCCAGCGCCATCAGACGAACCGGAGCAACCATCACTCTTTTGACCCTAATCTTGCGTATACTCCTCTCATATCTGATAAGAGGAAGCGATTATGGTTCAGCGTATTACTATTGCGCCGCAAGGCCCGGAGTTTTCCCGTTTTGTGATGGGCTACTGGCGATTGATGGACTGGAACATGTCCGCCCGCCAGTTGGTCAGTTTTATTGAAGAGCATCTGGATCTCGGCGTGACCACCGTGGACCATGCTGATATTTATGGTGGCTATCAGTGCGAAGCGGCGTTTGGCGAGGCGCTGAAACTGGCACCTCACCTGCGTGAACGGATGGAAATCGTCAGTAAATGCGGTATCGCGACGACCGCGTGTGAAGAAAACGTCATTGGCCATTACATCACTGACCGCGATCACATCATTAAGAGCGCCGAACAGTCGCTAATTAATCTCGCGACCGATCATCTGGATCTGCTGTTAATCCACCGACCAGACCCGTTAATGGATGCCGATGAAGTGGCGGACGCCTTTAAACATCTGCATCAGAGCGGCAAAGTGCGTCATTTTGGTGTATCAAACTTTACACCTGCGCAATTTGCGCTGTTGCAATCACGCCTGCCATTTACTCTTGCCACTAATCAGGTGGAAATATCCCCGGTGCATCAGCCGTTACTGCTGGATGGCACGCTCGACCAACTGCAACAACTGCGTATTCGTCCGATGGCGTGGTCCTGCCTTGGTGGTGGTCGTCTGTTTAATGATGGTTATTTCCAGCCGCTGCGTGATGAACTGGCTGTGGTGGCAGAGGAGTTAAACGCGGGCTCGATTGAACAGGTAGTTTACGCCTGGGTACTACGTTTACCGTCGCAGCCGCTGCCAATTATCGGCTCAGGTAAAATTGAGCGCGTACGGGCAGCTGTCGAAGCAGAAACACTGAAAATGACCCGTCAACAATGGTTTCGTATCCGTAAAGCGGCACTAGGTTACGACGTACCGTAAGCACTTTTAGGAATAGCCGCCGTTCAAAAATGTGTCACTGGTTTACACTTATTCAGGAATGCACAATGAACGGAGGTCCTATGAAACGTTTTAGTCTGGCCATTCTGGCGCTGGTTGTTGCGACCGGCGCACAAGCTGCCAGTGAAAAAGTCGAGATGGACCTCGTCACGTCGCAAGGGGTTGGGCAGTCAATTGGTAGCGTCACCATTACTGAAACCGATAAAGGTCTGGAGTTTTCGCCCGATCTGAAAGCATTACCTCCCGGTGAACATGGCTTCCATATTCATGCCAAAGGAAGCTGCCAGCCAGCCACCAAAGATGGCAAAGCCAGCGCCGCAGAATCCGCAGGCGGGCATCTTGATCCACAAAATACCGGTAAACATGAAGGGCCAGAAGGTGCCGGGCATTTAGGCGATCTGCCTGCACTGGTAGTCAATAATGACGGCAAGGCGACCGATGCCGTCATCGCGCCTCGTCTGAAATCACTGGATGAAGTCAAAGACAAAGCGCTGATGGTCCACGTTGGCGGCGATAATATGTCCGATCAACCCAAACCGCTGGGCGGTGGCGGTGAACGCTATGCCTGTGGTGTAATTAAGTAATTAAGAAGCCAGCGTACCTTGCGGCGGTGCTTGCTCAAGTTGCGAAAGCGAGCAGTACAGCCGCCAGACAATTGCCGCTAGTTCTCGGGCGGCAGGTTGATGATGACGGGCAAGGCTGTCGCAAATTCGCTGTAATTCTTCAAGTGTGGCCGCCAGTGATTTTTGCTGAACGCCACGCTCACTCATCACTCCCCGCAACAGTGAAATACAGTTATCCCGTACTCGCGATAACGGATCGGAACGCGATTCCCAGTCGCGCAATTGCCAGACAACATGAGAACAGTTCAGCAACACTACACCCCAGCGTAATAACCAACGGCGAGCCAGCGCATCCTGGCTGTTACTCAACTGACTGACGTGATGATAAGTGAGCGATTCAAATTCGCTTTCACTCAGTGTTGGATGGCGGCTTAGTTGATCGACAAAATCCCGGCGCAGCGCGCGAATATGGCGGCGGCTTTTACGAGCATCCGATCCTGGACGCAGAATGGCGAACGCTAACCACGCCAACGCGACGCCAACAATTTTTGCCAGATTATCGTTAAGAAAATCAGCAAAATCATACACGGGGGGATTAGTGACAGCGATAAACGAACCCATAAAAACAATCAGTTGCCCCCACAGTGCGGCAAATTTGGACATCTGCAATTTAAGAAGCTGCATCGTCGCCAGCAGTGGAAAGAGAAACAGTAAAAATTGCCACAGATCGCTAATCTGCACCATCAGGCCAAATTTGACCACAAAGCTGAATAGCGAAAGTAACACCAGCGTGCGCATCAGCAGTGACAACGACTTAAACGGTGCCGCGACGGCGGAGTAGAGTACGCAGCTAATCGCTGCCAGCGTTAATGCATTGGCACCTGCATCCCATTGCGAAGCAATACTCCATGCGCCAATCATCATCAACGTACAAAATGTACGCAGCCCGCTCCACATAGCTTCGGCGTTATCGGTATGACGAGCCAGGCCGGATGTCCGTGGGAGTCTGGCACGATCATCTACACCGCTTTGCAGACGATGTAATTCCTGACTACTTTGCAGATAAAGGCGGCAAAAATAACGTAGTCGCTGCCAGAAGGCGATGTGCCGGTAGTCGGCGACGTTGGTCGGGCGTAGTGGGGAGATAATACGTGTGACGGTGTAAACATCTGTTTGCGAACTGGCGAGCGCCGTCAGCAGCTGTTCGAGAATTTCTCGCGTGGCATCTGGCGGTGAGGGCCAGTTGAGCAACATACGTCGCAGGCTGGAGATGACACTGGTCATACGTAATTGCTGGTGGAGTAGCGCATTAAGGCGTGCGTTTTGCTGGCGAAAACGATAGTGGCTCCAGAAAGCCTGGATACGCAGCAAATTCATGGTCAGTATCTGCCCAATCACCCCTTCATGTGCAGCACGAATGGCATCGGTTGTTTCAGGCCGCCAGAGTAAACTGGCATGTTCCAGTAATCGGGCGTGCATGTTTTTCAATGCGGTTAAAAGGGCTGTAGCATCGGAACTGCTCGGCAGGATCATCATCATCATGCCGCCGCACAAAATACCGACTATCACCTCGCAAACACGCGCCTGAGCGATATCCCACAGCTGGCTGGCCTCAGTAATATTAACCATCGGAAAGGCGATGATGGCAGCCGTGTAGCCCGCCAGTTGAAATGCATACGCGACGTTATTCGTGAAGTGCGCACAGGCCCAGGTACAAAAGCCAAGCCACGCCGACATGCTCAATAGAAAAAACCACGGCTCATTGAGCGTATGTCCGGCAAGAAGCAGTGCCGCAATGGCTCCGAGCAAACTGCCAGCGATGCGTCCGAGGCTTTTGCTGATGACACCGCCAACGGTGGGAAAGCTAACCACCGCAGCCGAGGTCATCGCCCAATAGGGCTCATCAAGATTCAAATAATAGGCAACCGTCAGCGCCAGACACATGGCAATGGTATTGCGTAACGCATAACGCCATTGCGCCAGCGTGGCCCTGAACCAGGGCAAATTGCGCAAGGACCATGACGATGCGTTCATTATTGACCTACGGCAATGCTACAGGTGGTGCCCGACACCAGCGTGACATCGCCTGGGACTTTATCCAGCGTAAAGCGGACGGGAACGCGTTGGGCGAGGCGAACCCAGGGGACGTTAGGTTTCACATCCGGAATAAGGCTTGAGTCACTTTCAACGCTCTGATCATAAATCGCCCGACCGATACTGGACACGTGACCCTGTAACGTTTTGTTATCACTATAGAGGGTAATTTGTGCTGGTGCACCTTCGCGGATATGGCGCAACTTGGTTTCTTCAAAATAACCAATGACGTAAAACGAGTGGCTGTCGACAAGGGCAAACAGCGGTTTCCCGGTGTCAGCGTAGTCGCCGATGCGGGTAGTGAGATTAGTCACCCATCCACTCACCGGGGCGCGAATTTCCGTTTGTGCCAGTTGCCATTGTGCCTGTTTCAGCGTCGCCTGTGCGGCATCAACGCTGGCCTGCATCGCTTTAACATTGAGGTTAGCGGTATCGAGTTCTTCGGCAGAAATAAAATTTTGTGAGAGATGACGACGACGATTCGCTTCGTTATTGGCTTTTGCGAGGTCAGATTGCGCTTTCGCCAGCTGAGCCTGTGCGTTCAGCTCGGCGATCTGAAAGGGCGTTTTATCGATCGTGAGCAGAAGATCCCCCGCGTTAACCAGCTGGTTGTCTTTTATATTCAGCTCAATAATACGTCCCGACACCTGTGGGGTGATAGAAACCTGTTCTGCGCGTATTTTCCCGTCGCGTGTCCACGGAGATTGCATGTAATAATTCCACAGCCACCATCCGGCAAGAACCGCAACTACCGCTACAATGATTGTTGAGAAATACTTAATTGTTTTAATTGACATAGTTACCACGCAATCAGTATTGCCAGAGCAAGGCAAACGCAAATCGCAAACAGCGATAAATCCATTAACAAGGGATGCCAGATGTCACCAGCGTAGATCCAGCCACGAAGCAGGCGGTGTATGACAAGCCAGATGACGAATCCAAACGCGAAGGCTTTGAAAAACGGAGGAAAGTAGACGGATGCACCGAACACCAGATCTTGTAAGGGCAATCCTGTTGCATTGAGCATAAACTTCACAAAGTAGATTCCTTTACGACAGAATATATTGCGTTAGATTAATAAATATTCTTTAAGTGCGAAAAATTTACGCGCAATTTCTGAAAAATATGTCTGACGGTAACCAAATGCAGCAATACATTTGTTTTAGCAATACAATTGCTGCACACTATTCTAAAAGCCGCATAATATCTTAGCAAGCTAATTATAAGGAGATGAAATTGGAATCGCCACTAGGTTCTGATCTGGCACGGTTGGTGCGCATATGGCGTGCTCTGATAGACCATCGCCTGAAACCGCTGGAGTTAACACAAACCCATTGGGTTACGTTACACAATATCCATCAGTTACCTCCAGACCAGTCGCAAATTCAACTGGCAAAAGCGATTGGCATCGAGCAGCCATCACTGGTCCGTACGCTGGACCAACTGGAAGAAAAAGGGTTAATTTCGCGTCAAACTTGTGCCAGCGATCGTCGGGCTAAACGTATTAAACTGACGGAAAAGGCAGAGCCATTGATCAGCGAAATGGAAGCCGTTATTAACAAAACCCGCGCGGAAATTTTACATGGCATCTCCGCAGAGGAACTGGAACAACTGATTAAGCTCATCGCAAAACTTGAGCATAATATCATTGAGTTACAGGCCAAAGGGTGAAATGAAGGGGGCGTGTGGTCAGTAACCTGACCACACGCAAACTTATTTAGCGCGGGGAAACGGTCACCTGACTGCCATTGCTGGCCAGTACGACACGTTGGCCTGGAGAGAAATGAGTGTTCCCTTGTTTCTGTACCACCATGATGGTGTTGCCATCATCTTTACGAATTTCCAGCTCGACACCCTGCGTTTTGTTCATTGCACTCTGTACGCCCTGACCGGCTACACCACCTGCAACAGCCCCTGCTGCAGTAGCCAGAGAACGCCCGGTTCCGCCGCCAATAGTATTTCCCAGGAAACCACCAAGTACAGCACCACCAATTGCGCCGATAACGTTGGAATCATCACCGCCCTGAATCTGTACCTGACGTACATTAACGATGGTGCCATAGCTGACATTCTGTACTTGTTTCGCTTCAGAAGCGGTATAAACATCCCCTGACAGGGTGTCGTTATTAACACAACCGACAAGAGACAGACCTACCATTGAAACAACCAATACGCGTTTAATCATTGAAAAATCTCCTGTTCACCATGAAACGCCACGCAAGCATCCCTCATGGTCAAAGTATATGGCATATGTGAATCCATGGTTACATGTTCTACCAAATATGAGCAAATCATAATGAAAGTAGGATCAACCAATTATAAACAAAATATTCATGATGATTATTGATTTGAAGATAATGTTTTACTACCAACGGTAAAAATTGGTCATTCCGCATGGTATTCACGAAAAGTTTATGTTTGAGTGGTGCGCAAACGTCAGATTGAAAAAGGATGAACTATGAAATCGGGCCGCTTTATTGGCGTTATGTCAGGCACCAGCCTTGATGGTGTTGATGTTGTGTTGGCGACAATTGATGAACACCGGGTCGCACAGCTGGCAAGTTTGAGCTGGCCGATCCCGGTGTCTCTGAAACAGGCTGTACTGGATATTTGCCAGGGCCAGCAGCTTACACTTTCGCAGTTTGGACAGCTTGATACTCAACTTGGGCGACTTTTTGCTGATGCGGTCAATGCCTTGCTTAAGGAACAAAACCTGCAGGCGAGAGATATAGTTGCGATCGGCTGCCACGGTCAAACCGTCTGGCACGAACCGACGGGCGTGGCACCACACACTTTACAGATTGGCGATAACAATCAAATTGTGGCGCGCACCGGAATTACGGTTGTCGGTGATTTTCGCCGTCGCGATATTGCCTTGGGAGGACAAGGTGCACCGCTGGTACCTGCGTTCCATCATGCGCTGCTGGCTCACCCAACCGAGCGACGAATGGTGCTCAATATTGGCGGCATCGCCAATCTGTCACTGCTCATTCCTGGCCAGCCGGTTGGGGGCTACGATACCGGTCCTGGTAACATGCTGATGGATGCCTGGATCTGGCGTCAGGCCGGTAAACCTTACGATAAAGATGCCGAGTGGGCACGGGCGGGTAAAGTTATTCTCCCACTGCTGCAAAATATGCTCTGCGACCCATATTTCTCGCAACCCGCACCGAAAAGCACCGGACGCGAATACTTTAACTACGGCTGGCTGGAGCGCCATTTGCGCCATTTTCCGGGGGTTGATCCCCGTGATGTGCAGGCCACACTGGCAGAACTCACCGCCGTGACCATTTCTGAACAAGTTTTGTTGAGCGGTGGCTGCGAACGATTGATGGTATGTGGTGGAGGTAGTCGTAATCCGCTACTCATGGCGCGTCTGGCGGCATTACTGCCAGGCACAGAAGTCACCACCACCGATGCCGTTGGCATTAGTGGCGATGACATGGAAGCATTGGCGTTCGCCTGGCTTGCCTGGCGAACGCTGGCGGGATTACCAGGAAATCTGCCTTCCGTCACTGGCGCAAGCCAGGAGACGGTACTGGGGGCTATTTTCCCCGCTAACCCGTGATATCAGAGTTAACTGAATTTTTCTTACCGCGTCTGCCGTTACACTTGGAACGTTAGGGAGGGCGTATTGCCCTCCAGACCAGGAAAGTCTTCGGGATATGTCTATGAAAAAACTGTTACTGATCTGTTTGCCGGTGCTTCTCACCGGCTGTAGCGCGTTCAATCAACTGGTTGAGCGCATGCAAACCGATACGCTGGAATACCAGTGTGATGAAAAACCGTTGACGGTCAAACTGAATAATCCGCGCCAGGAAGTCAGTTTTGTTTACGATAATCAACTACTGCATCTCAAACAGGGCATTTCAGCGTCTGGTGCACGTTACACCGACGGAATCTATGTTTTCTGGTCGAAAGGCGAGGAAGCGACTGTCTATAAACGCGACCGCATCGTCTTGAATAACTGTCAGTTACAAAATCCGCAGCGTTGAGATTTTTCCAGGGGCGGCGCACAATAGCGTCACCCACTGACAATCCGTAAAGAAAACCATGTCTGATAACGACGAATTGCAGCAAATCGCGCATCTGCGCCGTGAATACACCAAAGGCGGGTTACGCCGCCGCGATCTACCCGCCGATCCATTAACCCTTTTTGAACGTTGGCTCTCTCAGGCTTGTGAAGCCAAACTGGCTGACCCTACCGCGATGGTGGTCGCTACCGTGGATGAACATGATCAGCCTTATCAGCGCATTGTTTTACTCAAACATTACGACGAAAAAGGCATGGTGTTTTACACCAACCTCGGCAGCCGTAAAGCACATCAAATCGAAAATAATCCGCGCGTTAGCCTGCTGTTCCCGTGGCATACCCTTGAACGCCAGGTGATGGTGATCGGTAAAGCGGAACGACTTTCGACTCTCGAAGTGATGAAATATTTTCATAGCCGCCCGCGTGATAGCCAGATTGGGGCATGGGTTTCGAAGCAGTCCAGTCGCATTTCTGCCCGCGGTATCCTTGAAAGTAAATTCCTGGAGCTGAAGCAGAAGTTTCAACAGGGCGAAGTGCCATTGCCAAGTTTTTGGGGCGGTTTTCGCGTCAGCCTTGAACAGATTGAGTTCTGGCAGGGCGGTGAGCATCGCCTGCATGACCGCTTTTTGTACCAGCGTGAAAATGATGCGTGGAAGATTGATCGTCTTGCACCCTGAAAAGATGCAAAAATCTTGCTTTAATCGCTGGTACTCCTGATTCTGGCACTTTATTCTATGTCTCTTTCGCATCTGGCGAAAAGTCGTGTACCGGCAAAGGTGCAGTCGTTATATACATGGAGATTTTGATGGCAAGCAGTAACTTGATTAAACAATTGCAAGAGCGGGGGCTGGTAGCCCAGGTGACGGACGAGGAAGCGTTAGCAGAGCGACTGGCGCAAGGCCCGATCGCGCTCTATTGCGGCTTCGATCCTACCGCTGACAGCTTGCATTTGGGGCATCTTGTTCCATTGTTATGCCTGAAACGCTTCCAGCAGGCGGGCCACAAGCCGGTTGCGCTGGTAGGCGGCGCGACGGGTCTGATTGGCGACCCGAGCTTCAAAGCTGCCGAGCGTAAGCTGAACACTGAAGAAACTGTTCAGGAGTGGGTGGACAAAATCCGCAAGCAGGTTGCCCCGTTCCTCGATTTCGACTGTGGAGAAAACTCTGCTATCGCGGCGAACAACTATGACTGGTTCGGCAATATGAATGTGCTGACCTTCCTGCGCGATATTGGCAAACACTTCTCCGTTAACCAGATGATCAACAAAGAAGCGGTTAAGCAGCGTCTCAACCGTGAAGATCAGGGGATTTCGTTCACTGAGTTTTCCTACAACCTGTTGCAGGGTTATGACTTCGCCTGTCTGAACAAACAGTACGGTGTGGTGCTGCAAATCGGTGGTTCTGACCAGTGGGGTAACATCACTTCTGGTATCGACCTGACCCGTCGTCTGCATCAGAATCAGGTGTTTGGCTTGACCGTTCCGCTGATCACCAAAGCAGACGGCACCAAATTTGGTAAAACTGAAGGCGGCGCAGTCTGGTTGGATCCGAAGAAAACCAGCCCGTACAAATTCTACCAGTTCTGGATCAACACTGCGGATGCCGACGTTTACCGCTTCCTGAAGTTCTTCACCTTCATGAGCATTGAAGAGATCAACGCCCTGGAAGAAGAAGATAAAAACAGCGGTAAAGCACCGCGCGCCCAGTATGTGCTTGCAGAACAGGTGACACGTCTGGTGCATGGTGAAGACGGTTTGCAGGCGGCAAAACGTATTACCGAATGCCTGTTCAGCGGTTCCTTGAGTGCGCTGAGTGAAGCGGACTTCGAACAGCTGGCGCAGGACGGCGTACCGATGGTTGAGATGGAAAAGGGCGCAGACCTGATGCAGGCGCTGGTCGATTCTGAACTGCAACCTTCCCGTGGTCAGGCGCGTAAAACTATCGCCTCCAATGCCATCACCATTAACGGTGAAAAACAGTCCGATCCTGAATACTTCTTTAAAGAAGAAGATCGTCTGTTTGGTCGTTTTACCTTACTGCGTCGTGGCAAAAAGAATTACTGTCTGATTTGCTGGAAATAATGCATTAAGTGGAAAGGGGGAGTGAGAAATCACTCCCCCTGGTTTTTATACAGGGAACATGATGAAAAATATTCTCGCTATCCAGTCTCACGTTGTTTATGGTCATGCGGGTAACAGTGCGGCAGAGTTTCCGATGCGCCGCCTGGGCGCGAACGTCTGGCCGCTGAACACCGTTCAATTTTCTAATCACACCCAATACGGCAAATGGACTGGCTGCGTGATGCCGCCCAGCCATTTAACCGAAATTGTGCAAGGCATTGCCGCCATTGATAAATTACACACCTGTGATGCCGTATTAAGTGGCTATCTGGGATCGGCGGAGCAGGGTGAACATATCCTCGGTATCGTTCGTCAGGTGAAAGCAGCGAATCCACAGGCGAAATATTTTTGCGATCCGGTAATGGGTCATCCGGAAAAAGGCTGTATCGTTGCACCGGGTGTCGCAGAGTTTCATGTGCGGCACGGTTTGCCTGCCAGCGATATCATTGCGCCGAATCTGGTTGAGCTGGAAATACTCTGTGAGCATCCGGTAAAGAACGTCGAAGAAGCGGTTCTGGCAGCGCGCGAACTCATTGCGCAAGGGCCACAAATTGTGTTGGTTAAACACCTGGCGCGAGCTGGCTACAGCCGTGACCGTTTTGAAATGCTGCTAGTCACCGCCGATGAAGCCTGGCATATCAGCCGTCCGCTGGTAGATTTTGGTATGCGCCAGCCGGTAGGTGTTGGTGATGTGACGAGCGGTTTACTGCTGGTGAAACTGCTTCAGGGGGCAACGCTGCAGGAGGCCCTGGAACATGTGACCGCTGCAGTATACGAAATCATGGTGACCACAAAAGCAATGCAGGAATATGAGCTGCAAGTGGTTGCTGCTCAGGATCGTATTGCCAATCCAGAACATTATTTCAGCGCAACAAAGCTCTGAAATATCTCATTTCGGCCCACAACGACCTGTGGGCCGATGGCTATTACTTTAAGCCTTCCGCTGACAGCGCGTCTTGTACTTCCGGACGTTCAGCCATACGTTGCATAAATGCCGCAATGTGCTCTAACCCTTCCAGATTCAGTTTCACCGCGTATGCCCAGCGCAGAACCGTAAACAGATAGGCATCAGCAATTGTAAATCGTTGCCCGCAGATCCAGTGCTCATCCTTCAGTGCCTCGTTCACATATTGCAGCTTCTTCTCCAGCTGCGCGCGAACTGTCGATTTGTACTCTTCCGGTGTATCAGGGCGAAACAGAGGTGTGAAACCTTTATGCAGCTCGGTGGCGATGTAATTCAGCCATTCGATGGTTTTATAGCGGGAAATACTGTTTACCGGTGCCAGCAACTGGCGGTCGGGGACGCTGTCGGCAAGATACTGCATAATCGCTACGCCTTCCGTCAGCAAAGTACCATCGTCCAGCAGCAATGCAGGTACCTGTCCCTTAGGGTTAACGGCAAAGTAATCGTCACCGTTTTCGAGACGTTTTTTCATTAAATCCACACTGACGAGCGTAAAATCCTTTCCGCTCTCACGCAGGGTGATATGGGAAGCGAGAGAGCAGGCGCCCGGTTTGTAGAACAATTTCATCGGTAACTCCTTTTGTCTGTGGTTTAAAGTATGGTAGTGCGTTGCTGAACAAAAAAAAAGCCGCTAACGAAAAGTTAGCGGCTTGTAAAAGAGTTTCCCTGAATTTTACGCTACGGCTGCTTTCGCCGCTTTGTCTGCAGCGTCATCCTGCGTCATGCGGTGCAGTTTCGGCGCGGTAAACAGCATCAGTACTGCAATAACGGCAGTAGCGACACCAATCTGCAAGAATACGCGACCATAGACTTCCAGTGACATCAGCGGATCGGTAACGTTATCCGGCACAGCCATCATACCTGCAACATAACCACCAATCAGGTTTGCACCGGCAGTGGTCAGGAACCAGCTACCCATAATGAAGCCCATCAGACGCTGCGGAACGAGTTGTGCAACCATTGCCAGACCTAGGCCAGAGATCATCAGTTCCCCGATACTCTGCAGGCCATAGCTCGCGACCAGCCAGCTTACAGACACGATACCAGCGTCAGACGCGAATTTCGCACCCAGCGGCAGAATCAGGAACGCACCAGAACACATCACCATGCCGATAGCAAACTTGGTTGGCATTGGCAGGGTATCGCCCATCTTGTTATAGATAGCGGCCAGAATCGGGCTACCAATGATGATCCAGAACGGGTTCAGTGCCTGATACTGCTCAGGTTCTACGGCCAGGCCCAGAATGGTGTGTTCAACGTTACGAATCGCAAAGAAGTTCAGTGACGTTGGCATCTGGCTATAAAGCACGAAGAAGATAATGGCTTCGAGCATCAGGATGAAGGCAACGATCATTTTACGACGCGCAGCACCTTTCATCGCGAAGGCTTCTTTACCGAAGATAACCACGATACCGAAGGCAACAACGCCCAGCGCCATACGCGCAACTTCCTGATTGTGCAGCAGCCAGGTGGCGATAGCGATCAGTGCCACAACACCAATAATGGTCAGCAGCAGGTTACGGTAGTTGATAGGCTCGAAGTCTGGTTTTGAACCGTACTGTTTAACCCAACGTTGGCAGAAGGCGAAGTTAACGATAGTGATCAGCAGGCCTACAACGCTCAACGCAAACGCAACACTCCAGCCGTATTTCGCGGCCAGCCACGGCGTAGCAATCATAGAGAAGAAAGAGCCGATGTTGACGGACATGTAGTACATGGTGAATGCACCGTCCAGACGCGGGTCGTTTTTCTCATAGCATGTAGAAAGCAGAGAAGACGGGTTAGCTTTAAACAGGCCGTTACCGACCGCAATAGCCGCCATACCCATATAAACGATACCAGCGTCGTGACCAGACCAGGCAACCAGAGCATAACCAATCGCCAGCACAATAGCGCCGAGCATAATTACGCGTTTAGTACCCAGTACCTTGTCACCTAACCAGCCGCCGATAGCGACCAGACCATAAACCAGGGCACTAAAGGAAGAGAAAAGGGTGATTGAATCCGCTTCAGACATACCCAGTTGTTTAACCAGGTAAACAGCCATAATTCCTTGTAGGCCGTAATAACCAAAACGTTCCCATAACTCAATCGAGAAGATGAGATAGAACGCCTTAGGTTGTTTAAAAGCGTTCAAACTGACGCTTTCAGTTGGTTTTTGGTTTGCAGTGGACACTTTTACCTCTTTTTTTACATCCCATATTAACGGGGGTGCTTTCTCGCGTTATGTCTAAAAAACATACGCGCAATTGTTATAGTGGGAGGGGAAACGGCAGGTAATGTTCACTATCTTGCACTTTCAGACAAGTCCTTTGTAATAATCTGTTACATATAACTGAGGCGGGGAATTCAACCATTCCGGGAAATGTTATCCAGCGTTAAATTTTTCAAAAAACGTAACGGCAGATTTTTTCACTACCCTGAGAGGGTGATGATGGCTTAATGGCGATATGTTCTACTATTTGGCGTTTTTCCTAGTGAGATAGTCCAGTTTCTGAAAAATAGCCAGTGTAATGTTTTGTAGGTCAATATTTGTTGCGTGTGTAAATTTAAATGATTTTAACCTGATTCTTGCAATGTTTTTACATTGCCACAGCATCGTGATCTTGATCACGAATGAATAGAAAATTTCGCTATTAAAAAAACAATTAACCTGCATTTTTGGTTATCTGCAAACGGATTACCTGATGATAACGCTAAGCAATGGCATCATTGACGTTAAAAAGATGTTTTAAAAGAGGATAAAGAAAGGTTATGAATGGGGTAATCGGTGTTACCCCTGATCTTTAGATGTCAACTTTCTCTTTGTATTCACAAAGATCTTCAATAATACAAGAGCCACAGCGAGGCTTGCGGGCAATGCAGGTATAACGCCCGTGCAGGATCAACCAATGGTGGCAGTCGACTTTAAACTCTGCCGGAACCACTTTCAGTAGCTTTTCTTCTACCTGTTCGACGTTTTTCCCCGGCGCAAATTGTGTACGATTACAAACGCGGAAAATGTGCGTGTCGACAGCAATAGTCGGCCAGCCGAATGCAGTGTTTAATACGACGTTGGCTGTTTTACGACCTACACCAGGCAGGGCTTCAAGCGCAGCACGATCTTCCGGAACCTCGCCATTATGTTGTTCCAGTAATATACGGCAGGTTTTGATGATATTTTCTGCTTTGCTGTTATAAAGGCCAATCGTTTTGATATAGGTTTTCACCCCTTCAACGCCCAGTTCAAGCATCGCTGCAGGCGTATTAGCCACCGGGTAGAGTTTCGCCGTCGCCTTATTAACACTGACATCGGTCGCCTGAGCGGAAAGCAGTACGGCAATCAGCAATTCAAAAGGCGAACTGAAATTAAGCTCGGTGGTGGGATGAGGATTGTTCTCACGCAGGCGAGTGAGGATCTCCAGGCGTTTTGCTTTGTTCATCAGACATTCCCTGTTTCACCGTTTGGCAATGCACGTTCGGCAACTGCTTCAGTACGGCGCTTTTTCATTTTTTCATCAATCAGGTATTTTCCTGCCAGCATCAGTCCCAGGCCAATAAATGCACCTGGTGGCAGCATCGCCAGCAGGAAAGGGGAGTCGGTGTGGAAAATCTCCACGCGTAATACTTTCGCCCAGCTACCTAACAGCGCATCTGCACCGTCAAACAACGTGCCATTGCCGATAATTTCGCGTAGTGAACCCAGCACGAACATGGCGCAGGTTGCGCCCATACCAATTGAAAAGCCGTCCAGTGCCGAAAGCGCCGGACCTTTTTTGGCGGCGAAGGCTTCAGCGCGGCCCACAACGATACAGTTAGTGACAATCAGCGGAATAAAAATCCCTAATGATTGATACAGGCCAAAGGCGTAGGCGTTGATCAGCATCTGTACAGCGCTGACCACCGAGGCGATGATCATCACGTAAATGGGAATGCGGATCTCGGCGGGCGTCCAGTGACGCAGCGTCGAAATGGTCAGGTTGGTTAGCGTCAGTACCAGCGTAGTCGCAAGTCCTAAACCCAGAGCGTTAGTGGCAGTGGACGTGACCGCCAACAGCGGACAAAGGCCGAGCAACTGGACCAGCGCAGAGTTGTTTTTCCACAACCCCTGAACAATAACGTCTTTAATTTCGCTCACGTTTTATTCTCCACAGGCAGGAAGTTGAGAAAGTTGTGCCGGTAACGTCTGAGCGTACAATCCGGCGCGTTTTACCGCATTAACCACCGCGCGGGGAGTAATCGTCGCGCCGGTGAACTGGTCGAAATCACCACCATCTTTCTTCACCGCCCAGTTCGCATCATCCGCACCACTGATTTTTTTACCCGCAAAATGGGTGATCCAGTCAGAAAGGCGCAGTTCGATTTTATCGCCAAGCCCTGGCGTTTCGTGGTGCTCAGTCACGCGCGTGCCAAGTACCGTGCCGTTAAAATCGGCTCCCACCAGCAGCTGAATCGCACCGGAATAGCCATCTGGCGCGGTTGCTTCCAGAACGGCAGCTACCGGTTTGTCATCCTGTTTGGCGATGTAAACCCGATGCTCACCTTTACCTAACTCTGGCGCAGTTACCAGATAGCAACTCTGTGCCAGCGCATTGTTATAGCGTTCAGCTGGCAGCACCTGATCAAATAACGCCTTTTGTTGCAGACTGGCCTGTTCAGCAATTGTCGTTTTGGTCATCTGGTTGATGGCCGCAGTTAACCCTGTTGAACCCGCTGCAAAGAGCGCCAACGTAATGCCGTGTTTTCGGATAGTTTTCAGCATGGTTTACCCTTTGCGATGGCCGTAGACGCGCGGACGCGTGTAGTAATCGATCAGAGGAACCGTGATGTTCGCCAGCAGGACGGCAAAAGCAACGCCGTCAGGATAGCCGCCGAAACTGCGGATCATCCAGACTAATAAGCCCGCCAGCGCGCCGAAAATAAGACGACCACGATTGGTCGTAGAAGCGGTAACCGGGTCAGTCAAAATAAAGAATGCGCCGAGCATGGTCGCTCCAGACAGCAGATGAATTTGCGGTGCTGCCAGTGTTTCTGGTGAGAACAACCAGCCCAACGTTGCGCATAACGCCAGCGTTACTAAGAAGCTGAGGGGAATATGCCAGCGAATCGCTTTCTGCCACAGCAACCATACGCCGCCAGCCAGCCAGGCGAGATTTACCCATTGCCAACCAACGCCCGCCAGAATACCGCTGTAGATCGGATATTGCATAATCTGTTCAACCGAATGACCTGCGCGGACAGAGGTTTTGAATGTATCCAGCGGTGTCGCCTGACTAATGCCATCAATACCTAAGCGTAGCGTGTTCATATCACCACCACTGGCGGTATGACCGCTGAAAATAACCTGTATGGCGTCGATAAAACCAGGGATGTTGACCGCAATTTCATGTGGCGGTAACCAACTGGTCATCTGCACCGGGAAGGAGATCAGTAAGACCACATAACCAATCATTGCCGGATTAAACGGGTTTTGCCCCAGACCGCCATACAACTGTTTAGCGATGATCACCGCAAACACCGTACCCAGCACGACCATCCACCATGGCGCGAGGGGGGGAATACTTACCGCCAGCAATAAGCCTGTCAGCAATGCTGAGTTATCTTTCAACGTTGCAGCTACCGACTGCTTGCGTAGTTTGAGGACGAGAGCTTCGGCCAGAAGAGCACTGACCGACGCCAACAGGATCTGAACGAGAGTACCCCAACCAAAAAACCACAGTTGCGCTGCGATTCCTGGCACGGCTGCGAGCAATACCAACAGCATAATGCGCGATGTCTGGCGCTGGTTATGGGTATAAGGGGAGCTAGCTATTCTGAATACCATTTAGTCCTCGTTTACAACCTTTTGCTGGGCGGCTTTTTTGGCCTGAACGCGGGCAATAGCCGCAGCAACTGCCGCTTTGCGTGGATCAACCTGTTCTTCTGGTTCCGCATTAGCCTGTTGTTGCTGTTCCAGCTTGCGCGCTTTGGCGCGTGCAATAGCCGCTTCGACGGCGGCTTTGCGCGGATCGACCTGTTCTTCTGGTTCCGCATTAGCCTGTTGTTGCTGTTCCAGCTTGCGCGCTTTGGCGCGTGCAATAGCCGCTTCGACGGCAGCTTTGCGCGGATCAATCTGTTCTTCTGGCTCCGCATTAGCCTGTTGCTGTTCCAGCTTGCGTGCTTTGGCACGGGCAATAGCCGCTTCGACAGCGGCTTTGCGCGGATCAATCTGTTCTTCTGGCTCCGCATTAGCCTGTTGCTGTTCCAGCTTGCGTGCTTTGGCACGGGCAATAGCCGCTTCGACAGCGGCTTTGCGCGGATCAATCTGTTCTTCTGGCTCCGCATTAGCCTGTTGCTGTTCCAGCTTGCGTGCTTTGGCACGGGCAATAGCCGCTTCGACAGCGGCTTTGCGCGGATCAATCTGTTCTTCTGGCTCCGCATTAGCCTGTTGCTGTTCCAGCTTGCGTGCTTTGGCACGGGCAATAGCCGCTTCGACAGCGGCTTTGCGCGGATCAATCTGTTCTTCTGGCTCCGCATTAGCCTGTTGCTGTTCCAGCTTACGTGCTTTGGCGCGGGCAATAGCCGCTTCAACTGCAGTTTTACGTGGATCAGCAACGGTTGCAGCGTCGTTAGTTTGCTGCAGTTCTGCCTGTTTCGCTCTGGCTTGCGCTTTACGGGCTTCCCGTGCTGCAATAATTGCACTGTTATCCGGGCGTTCGCCCGCTTTAATCACAATAGGCTGTGTAGCCTGGGCCTGTTTCTCTTTCACCCGCGCCAGAGCGGCAGCAATCGCATCTTTATCTTTGGCTGCAGGTTGAACGGCTGCGCTCTTATGTCGTTCAAGGCGAGCCGCTTTTTCGCGCTCCAGACGAGCCTGGCGCGCTTCGAAACGCGCTTTGGCTTCTGCGGCGCGCTTTTCTTCCTGACGAATAGCCGCAATTTCAGCTTTTTCCTGACGGAAATATTGCACCAGGGGGATATTGCTCGGGCAAACCCACGCGCAAGCCCCACATTCAATGCAGTCGGCAATGTTATGCGTGGTGGCTTTATCGTGTTGCTGACCTTTGCTGAACCAGTACAGCTGTTGCGGCAAAAGATCCGCAGGGCAGGCGTCAGCACAGGCGCTACAACGGATGCAACTTTGTTCTTCCTGTGGTTCGCCAAGTTCATTGGCAGAGGGAGCCAAAAGACAGTTGGTAATCTTTACGACCGGGACATCCAGCCACGGCAAGGTAAAGCCCATTAGCGGGCCGCCCATAATCACCATTTGATCGGCAGAGGGGCAGAATCCGGCATCATTCAATAAATGACGCACTGGCGTACCCAGCCGTGCCCAGACGTTGCCCGGGCGAGCGATTGCTTCGCCAGTCAGGGTCACGACACGCTCGGTAATCGGCTCGCCATCAATAACGGCACGTTTCACTGCATAAGCGGTGCCGACGTTTTGCATTAATACGCCGATATCGGATGAACGCCCGCCATGTGGAACCTGCTTCCCGGTCAGAATGTAGGTTAATTGTTTAGCACCGCCAGAAGGATATTTGGTGGGAATCACCCGCAGAGAAATATCGTGAGAGTCTGCCAGCACCGCACGCAGCATGGAAATCGCCTGCGGTTTGTTATCTTCAATACCGATAAGAATTTCGCGTGGCTGCAGAATATGCGCAAGGATGCGGATACCCTCTACGACCTGAGCCGCACAATCCTGCATCAAACGGTCATCGGCGGTAATGTACGGCTCGCACTCAGCAGCGTTGATAATCAACGTTTCAATCTTATCTCCACCGCCCTGCAATTTAACGCCTGTCGGAAATCCCGCACCACCCAGCCCGGCAACACCAAACTGATGAATGCGCTCGATTAACTCTTCGCGACTGCGAGAGCGATAATCGGCCCAGCCGTCGCGCGGGATCCAGCAGTCTTCGCCATCGGCATCAATAATCACACTTAATTCAGCTAAAGCTGAAGGATGAGACGTAGAGTGGGGCGCAATAGCCGTAACGGTACCCGAGGTGGGCGCGTGAACAGGCAGCATTTTGCCGCGACCACGGGTAAGCGGCTGGCCGCGCAATACTTTATCGCCGACGCTAACGCACAACTCACCTTCAGCGCCAATATGTTGTTTCAGTGGAATGACAAAACGCTGCGCCAGTGGTACCTGGCGCAGGGGCGTACCGTTGGACTGGGTTTTCATCTCCGGTGGATGGATGCCGCCGTTGAAATCCCAGATTTTATTTTTTCTGAATGCAGAGAATAACTTAAGCATGGTGTTCCACGGGAATGATACGCACGGGAATGGTGTTCAGATCCCATTTCCAGGAGTCAGGAGTTTCTGCGACCGGTTGCAACGAGATGCAGTGCGTCGGGCACGGATCAACACATAAATTGCAGCCCGTACAGAGATCACTCATTACCGTATGCATGGCGCGGGTAGCGCCAACGATGGCGTCTACCGGACACGCCTGAATACATTTAGTGCAGCCAATACAGTTATTTTCATCAATAACCGCCACCATCCGCGCTGGCGTTAGCTCTGGCGCTTCGCCATCCAGCGGCTGCGGCTCGACATTAAGCAACTCGGCAATTTTTAGCATCACAGCTTCGCCACCTGGGGCGCAACGGTTGATTTTTTCACCGTTACAGCTGATGGCTTCCGCGTAGGGGCGACAGCCGGGATAACCGCACTGACCACACTGGCTCTGCGGTAAGATTTCGTCAATTTTCTCAACGACCGGATCGTCTTCCACCGCAAAACGGCGGGAGGCATAACCCAGAATGGCGCCAAACGCCAGGCCCAGCAGGCTCACGGCGGCAACGGCAATCCAGAAAGCATTCATTACAACTTCACCAAACCACTAAAGCCCATAAAGGCCAGAGACATAAGACCTGCGGTAATTAACGCAATGGCATTACCGCGAAAAGGTGCCGGGACATCAGCCACAGCAAGGCGTTCGCGGATGGCGGCGAAGAGCACCATCACCAGCGAGAAACCGACAGCGGCGGAAAAACCGTACAGCGCTGACTGCAAGAAATTGTGCCCGAGATTGATATTCAGCAACGCCACGCCGAGCACGGCACAGTTGGTGGTGATAAGCGGCAAAAAAATCCCCAGCAGACGGTAAAGTACCGGGCTGGTTTTGCGCACCACCATTTCGGTGAACTGCACAACCACAGCAATCACCAGAATAAACGCCAGGGTGCGCAGGTAAATCAGATTAAGTGGGATCAAAATCCACGTATCGATAAGCCAGGCGCAAATAGACGCCAGCGTCATTACAAACGTTGTTGCCAGCCCCATGCCCATCGCGGTTTCCAGCTTTTTGGAAACCCCCATAAACGGACAGAGACCGAGAAACTTGACCAGTACAAAGTTATTGACCAGTACAGTTCCGACAAACAGTAACAGGTAGTCAGTCATTTTTCGGCCTGAAATAAAAAAGCCGCCTATTATCCGTTAATCCAGAGCAGGCGACAACAGGTTAACTGTAAGGTTATTACGGATTCACAAACGTCGCTTTCACCCGCGACGAGCGTTTGAAATAGGGGACGATCAATGCGGTTGCCAACAAAGTAAACAGCAACTGGCGAACGGCTATGCCATCTTCTACGGGTGAAAAAGCGAACGCTTTTACTGCCAGCAATACGGAAATAAGCAGCCAGATAATATAGTGTTTAGGAACACAACGCCGACGTTTAAAGAAAGCGATGGTCAACCACAGTGTGTAATACCACATGGCGATAGCGGTAATAAAAGAAACGCCCCATAAGATTTGTGTCGTCAGTGCTTGTCCGCCGAGCGTTTGAAATGTTTGCGGAGAAGATAACGCAGCGGTATACAGCAACAACGCCAGCGTCGTACTCAACAGAGCGACTAAAAGCCAGGCCAACGGGCCAAGCAACCAGCCTCCAATACGTTGTGGCGTTGTGGTGGTCATAGGTTCTCCAGAATAGCGACGCAAACAGACAAATCTAATTTTAGGGGCGTTATTATAAGGCTTTTATAACCGATCGCTACTTTCTTTACTGGACATAGTGCCAGACGGACTTCGGTACCTGGCCGAGGTCAAACAAACGCCCGCCAGAAACCAGCTCTGCGCGACGGTGATCGGCAGCACGATACATATTGATCAGTTCCTGATCGTCCGTCAGGGTGTAATTAAGATGATCGTAGAGTTTTTCCAGACTTTCGAGTGAACTGATTTTGCGAAATTTTAATAAGTAGTCCTGAACAGTCATAAAAGGTCCATAAAATAATCAATACCAAAGGGGTAGGTATTATTAGTGATGATAAAATTTCACCAAAAGTGAACGCTTGTGTTATTACAATAATAAGAATGTGCTGATGGCAAATATTCAGGGATGAAAAACTGCTCTGGAAAGAGTAACGCGCTTTACTATCCCTGACAATCATCAACAACATCGAACAAGATAATAAATTCCTGGTTTAATATCCGACAAGTGAAAACATGCACCCGGACGGGCAGCATGTCGCTCAACAAGTGCAGAGCTTACTTGTGTTGTACTGTAGTACTCTGTTCAGGTGGCTGATAGTTGTCAATGTGACTCGCCACGCCAAGAAGAATGACTGAAACGACAAGAACGATCCAACCTGTTAATTCAATAAGACGATTCATTACAGCCCACATCTCTGTTGATTGATCCATTAACTTCAGGGGGTAAATGTTACTTAGCAATAATAGCTCCAGCAAGATTTTTACTGAGGTTTTTGCAATATTTAGCTTTTGTCGTTGGAAAAATCGCTATTTTTTTGACTTAAGTTAAACAACATCCCTTATTGCTGGCAGGTTATTAAACTGTTGAGCGAGGGTAAAGGATAGTGTCAAATAGCCATCATACTTCAATGAGAGGCAATGACATGAGCGACAACATCCGTGTTGGGTTGATTGGGTATGGTTATGCGAGCAAAACCTTCCATGCGCCCCTGATTGCGGGCACGCCCGGGCTGGAGCTGGCGGTAATCTCCAGCAGCGATGAAACAAAAGTAAAAGCTGACTGGCCAACGGTTACGGTTGTCTCTGAGCCGAAGCATCTGTTTAACGATCCCAACATAGACCTGATTGTCATTCCTACACCCAACGATACCCATTTTCCGTTAGCCAAAGCGGCGCTTGAGGCGGGTAAACATGTGGTCGTTGATAAACCCTTTACCGTGACACTGTCACAAGCGCGAGAGCTGGATGCGCTGGCAAAAAGCCTGGGGCGAGTGCTGTCTGTATTCCATAACCGTCGCTGGGATAGCGATTTCCTGACGCTTAAAGGTTTGCTCGCGGAAGGCGTGCTGGGTGAAATTGCTTACGTTGAGTCCCATTTTGACCGCTTCCGCCCGCAGGTGCGCGATCGTTGGCGTGAACAGGGCGGCCCAGGCAGCGGTATCTGGTACGATTTAGCACCGCACCTTCTTGATCAGGCCATTACGTTATTTGGTTTACCGGTTAGCATGACGGTAGATTTGGCACAGTTACGGCCCGGAGCGCAGTCGACCGATTATTTCCACGCTATCTTGTCCTATCCGCAGCGGCGAGTGATTTTACACGGCACCATGCTGGCAGCAGCCGAGTCAGCACGGTATATCGTGCATGGATCCCGAGGCAGTTATGTGAAATATGGCCTCGATCCACAGGAAGAACGTCTGAAAAATGGCGAGCGTCTGCCGCAGGAAGACTGGGGCTACGATATGCGCGATGGCGTACTTACCCGCGTGGAAGGTGAGGAACGTGTCGAAGAAACGCTGTTGACAGTGCCGGGGAATTATCCGGCTTACTATGCGGCTATTCGTGATGCGTTAAATGGCGATGGTGAAAATCCGGTTCCGGCAAGTCAGGCAATCCAGGTAATGGAGTTGATTGAGCTGGGCATCGAATCCGCCAAACATCGCGCGACTTTGTGCCTTGCGTGAAAAGGGGATGGTGCAATTAGCACCATCCATTTTTGTTACTTCGCGGCGACTTTTTCTCGCAGTGCGCGTTTTTCCTCTGCGCTGAGGAAAGCCATTTCCAGACCATTAATCTGTGCCTGGCGGATTTGCTCGCGGGATAACCCAGCAGCTGGCGCGGCAACGGTATATTCGTGAATGATATCCACTCCCTGCACGCCTGGATCGTCAGTGTTAATGCTGGCACGAATGCCATGCTCAAGGAACGTTTTCAGCGGATGTGCAGCCAGATCCGCCACGGTGCTGGTCTGAATATTGGAGGTCAGACAGGATTCAATACCAATTTGTTGCTCGGCGAGAAAATCCATCAGCGCCCGATCTTCAATGGCTTTTACGCCATGTCCAATACGCTCCGCCCCCAGTTCACGAATCGCCTGCCAGATGCTTTCCGGTCCGGCAGCTTCGCCTGCATGGACGGTAATATGCCAGCCCGCATCACGCGCGCGGTTGAAATGAGAAAGGAACAGACTTCCCGGGAAACCAAGTTCATCACCGGCTAAATCAAGTGCGGTAATCTGGTCACGGTGGGCTAAAAAGGCCTCCAGCTCTTGCTGACAGGCGGCTTCGCCGAAGGTCCGGCTCATAATACCGATAAGCTTCGCCTGCACACCAAAGGTGCGGCAACCTTCACGTACGCCATCGATCACCGCTTCGACAACACCCGCTACAGGCAGCTGATGTGCCATTGCCATGTAGCCTGGTGAAAAACGCAGCTCGACATAGTGCAGGCCGTTACGGGCTGCATCTTCAATGTTTTCAAATGCCACGCGGCGGCAGGCATCAAGAGAGGCGAGAACTTTAACGCCCCAGTCAAGTTTAGTCAGAAAGCTCACCAGATCGGGTTCGTTGGCAATGACCTGAACGTGGGGAATCAGTGTTTCCAGGGATTGTGCAGGAAGCGAGATATTATACTGGCGGCCAAGTTCAAGAATGGTCTGGGGACGAATGTTGCCATCAAGGTGGCGATGGATATCAGTTAATGGCAGGGTGGTATCAATCATGGTCGCACTCTTTTTCTGGATATAAAAGTGCGCACCATTATAAAAACAAAGCAGGGTAAAAATCCACGATTGCGCAACGATTTTTTACGTTGCGCAATTGGGGTTAACCAACAGCGCGGATGGCGTTAATTAATCCAGCCACACCTTTTTCCAGTTTCGAACGTGGGCAGCCGGCATTGAGTCGGACAAAACCACGACCTTCTTCACCGTAGGTATATCCCGGCATGATCGCGATCTTTTCTTGCTCGATAAGCGCTTTTTGCAACGCGTTGTCGTCAATATTCAACGGACGTAGATCAAGCCAGGCCAGATAAGTGGATTGCGGGATCTGCCAGTTGAGTTCAGGAAACGCAGCGTTCATTTTATCTGCGATATACGTCAGGTTATCTTTCAGATAGACGCGTAAGGCATCCAGCCATGGTGCGCCTTGCTGATAGGCGGCGATATGAGCAGTTAACGCCAGTACCGAAGGGGAAGAAAGCCCATCACGTCCTTTCAGTGCCGATAAATAGGCATCGCGGCTACTGCTATTTTCTATAATCCCGTAAGCACCGGTCAGGGCGGGAATATTGAAACTTTTTGATCCCGACGTTAGCAACGCCCAGTCTCCGCGCGCCACATTACTCCAGGGAATATGCGGCTGCTCGCCCCAAACCATATCCATATGGATTTCATCGGAAATAACCCGCACACCATGACGCTCGCACAGGTCAGCCATGATCTCCAGCTCATCGCACGTCCACACTTTCCCGGTAGGATTCTGTGGGCTACACAGGAGCATAATTTTACATTCTGGTTTCGCCAGCACGGCTTCCAGCTTGCCCATATCGCAAAACCAGCCGTCAGGCTGCTTCTCTAAAGCAACGGGCATTACTGTGCGCTGGTTACCTTCAATGGCCTTGTAAAATGCGTCATAGGCGGGTGTGTGGATCACCACGCCTTCACCTGTTTCAGACCACTGACGAATCAGTTCTGAAACCATATAGATAACAGAAGGGCCATACACCACCGACTGAGGATCGATGGCGGTGTAATGCTGGGTGGAAAACCAGTGGGCAATAGCCGCGAGAAACTCATCGTTTTTCCAGCGGCTGTAGCCAAACACGCCGTGTATCAGGCGCTGATTCAGCGCCTCGATAATGCAGGGGGCAGTGGCAAAATCCATGTCTGAAATCGTGAACGGTAACAGGTCAGCAGTGCCGAAACGGTCAGCGACATAATCCCACTGCGTACACCATGTGCCATGACGATCCACGACCTTTGAAAAATCGAACATATCTTATCCTTATGCCTGGACAGTATGCATCAGACCGGCCATTTCGTCTTTTACTGACTGAACTTGTGGCCCGATAACAACCTGCAGGTTATGTTGATTAAGTTGTACTACGCCAATTGCCCGATTGTCCTTCAGTGCCTGCACATTAACAAGCGACATATCTTTTACAGACAAACGCAGACGCGTAATGCAGTTATCGAGGCTGACAATATTGTCGGCACCGCCTAAGGCTTCGAGGATTGCCGGAACGTTGTAACCTGATTTACCCGGCGCACCGGCAACGGCTTTTTCGATTGAACTGGCAACTTCACTATCGCGCCCCGGGGTTTTGAGATTGAAGCGGGTGATAGCGAAACGGAAGATGATGTAGTAAACGACAAACCAGATTGCCGCCACTACTGGCACCATGTACCACTTGGTTGACAGACCATGCAAAATACCGAACACCACAAAGTCGATGATATTGCCGTCGGTATTACCGATGGTGACGCCGAGCACAGACATGACAGTGAAGCCGAGGCCGGTTAACAGCGCGTGGATGACATACAGAACTGGCGCTACGAACAGGAACAGGAATTCCAGCGGTTCGGTCGTGCCGCCAACGACACAGGCGATCAGGCCAGAAATCAGCAGACCTTTAATTTTATGGCGATTTTCCGGGCGCGCACAGTGATACATAGCTAACGCTGCACCTGGCAGACCGCCGAGAAACGCAGGCATTTTACCTTGCGAAAGGAAACGCGTGGCGCTTTCAGAAAAACCGTGAGTGGTTGGGCAACTCAATTGCGCCTGGAAGATGGTCAGTGCACCGCTGACGGTTTGACCGCAGACTTCCTGCGTGCCGCCTGCGTCGGTAAAGCGAATTAATGCCACCAGAATGTGATGCAGACCAAACGGCAACAGCAGACGTTCACCGGTACCAAACAGCATCGGTCCGAAATCTCCCGCGCTGTTGATCATATGGCCTAAGCCGCTAATACCCATGGCGAAAATCGGCCAGACTAATGGAATCACCAGGCCGACAAGACCCATCACTAGCGAGGAGATGATTGGTACGAAGCGCGTACCGCCGAAGAATGCCAGCGCATCCGGCAGGCGGATATTATGGAATCGCTCATGCAGCATCCAGACGATAATACCGGCGATCACCGCACCGAGGATCCCGGTGTCGATCGACTGGATCCCAAGAATGCTCTGGATGTTATTGGCTTTCAGAACCGCGGCGTCCGTGGTTGGCAGAATGCCTTTATTGGTCAACCAGAAGTTTACCGCGAGGTTCATTACCGCATAACCGACGAAGCCAGCGAATGCCGCTACGCCTTTGTTTTCGCGTGCCAGACCCAGCGGGATGGCGATACAGAACATGACTGGCAGGAAACTAAAAGCAAACGAGCCAATCTTACTCATCCAGGTAAAGATAGCCTGCAACACGGGGTTGCCCAGGACCGGGATCAGGGTGATGACATCATGGCTGCTAAGAGAACTACCAATGCCGAGCATAATGCCGCAGAACGACAATAATGCCACGGGTAACATGAAGGTTTTGCCTAACTGCTGGAAGAACTCCCACAGCGTGACTTTCGGTGCTGTTTTCGCCGTCATAAAACGACTCCTCGTAGAGAACAATCTGGATTCAATAAATTGCGCGAGAAGATAAAACGTTTTATCAAATTTTAGTGAGGCATAAATCACATTACACAACGATAATAGCGGGTATAAGATAAATAAAAGGTAAAACGTTTTATCTGTCACATAATCAGGGAGTAGGTCATCTGCATGGCTACCGCCAAAAAAATAACCATTCATGATGTTGCGCTGGCTGCGGGCGTGTCGGTAAGTACCGTTTCGCTGGTGCTTAGTGGCAAAGGGCGAATCTCTACCGCCACAGGAGAACGCGTTAACGCCGCCATTGAAGAGCTGGGATTTGTGCGCAATCGCCAGGCGTCGGCGCTGCGCGGCGGGCAAAGCGGCGTCATTGGTTTGATCGTCCGTGATTTATCTGCGCCGTTTTACGCCGAATTGACGGCCGGATTGACGGAAGCTCTGGAAGCGCAGGGACGGATGGTTTTTTTGCTTCACGGCGGTAAAGACGGCGAGCAGCTGGCACAGCGGTTTTCACTATTACTGAATCAGGGTGTCGATGGTGTGGTCATTGCCGGGGCTGCAGGAAGCAGCGATGACCTGCGACGGATAGCAGAAGAAAAAGCTATCCCGGTGATTTTCGCTTCCCGTGCCAGTTATCTTGATGACGTTGATACGGTTCGCCCGGACAACATGCAGGCTGCACAGTTGTTGACGGAGCATCTCATTCGCAATGGGCATCAGCGTATCGCCTGGCTGGGAGGACAAAGTTCCTCATTAACCCTGGCAGAACGGGTGGGGGGCTATTGTGCGACTCTACTAAAATTTGGCCTGCCGTTTCACAGCGATTGGGTGCTGGAGTGCACTTCCAGCCAGAAGCAAGCCGCGGAAGCTATCACGGCGCTTTTACGTCATAACCCGACCATCAGCGCCGTGGTTTGCTATAACGAAACTATTGCGATGGGGGCATGGTTTGGTTTGCTGAAAGCAGGAAGGCAAAGCGGGGAAAGCGGAGTCGATCGTTACTTTGAGCAACAGGTTTCGCTGGCGGCATTTACCGATGCAACGCCAACCACACTTGATGATATACCCGTTACCTGGGCCAGCACGCCAGCGCGGGAACTTGGTACCACACTTGCGGATCGCATGATGCAAAAAATCACCCATGAAGAGACGCATTCTCGCAATCTTATTATTCCTGCCCGGCTCATTGCGGAGAAATAATCCTCTCTTTATCTGCTATACCTGGTAGTGTCCTTTCCTCAAGGTTAATGATAAAAAATGTGGCACACAGGCGGTGCCTTTTATTTTTACTGAAGTTCACAGGAGGTTTATGTGTTTAATTCTGACAACCTGAGACTCGACGGAAAATGCGCCATCATCACAGGTGCGGGTGCAGGTATTGGTAAAGAAATCGCCATTACATTCGCGACAGCTGGCGCATCTGTGGTGGTCAGTGATATTAACGCCGATGCAGCTAATCATGTTGTAAATGAAATTCAACAACTGGGTGGTCAGGCATTTGCCTGCCGCTGCGATATTACTTCCGAACAGGAACTCTCTGCACTGGCAGACTTTGCCGTCAGTAAGTTGGGTAAAGTTGATATCCTGGTTAACAACGCCGGTGGCGGTGGGCCTAAACCGTTTGATATGCCAATGGCAGATTTTCGCCGCGCTTATGAACTGAATGTATTTTCTTTTTTCCATCTGTCACAACTTGTTGCGCCAGAAATGGAAAAAAATGGCGGTGGCGTTATTCTGACCATTACTTCTATGGCGGCAGAAAATAAAAATATAAACATGACCTCCTATGCATCATCTAAAGCTGCGGCCAGTCATCTGGTCAGAAATATGGCGTTTGACCTGGGTGAAAAAAATATTCGGGTGAATGGCATTGCACCGGGGGCAATATTAACCGATGCCCTGAAATCCGTTATTACACCAGAGATTGAACAGAAAATGTTGCAACACACACCAATCAGACGTCTGGGCCAACCGCAAGATATTGCTAACGCGGCGCTGTTCCTTTGCTCGCCTGCAGCCAGCTGGGTAAGCGGACAAATTCTCACCGTCTCCGGTGGTGGGGTACAGGAACTCAATTAATACACTAACGAACCGGTAAACAGCCGTATGTGTTGTTTACCGGGATAGCGTGTGCAACTCGTCAACGTCTCTGCTAAACAACTGGCAGCCAAATCACGGCTATTGGTTAACCAATAGCCGGATAAAAAGCTTACGAATTGAGTGTGCCTTCGCACTATTCAACAGCAATGATAGGCGCTCACCTGACAACGCGGTAAACTAGTTATTCATGCTAACTATAATGGTTTAATGATGGATAACATGCAGACTGAAGCACAACCGACACGGACCCGGATCCTCAATGCTGCCAGAGAGATTTTTTCAGAAAATGGATTTCACAGTGCCTCGATGAAAGCCATCTGTAAATCCTGCGCCATTAGTCCCGGGACGCTCTATCACCATTTCATCTCCAAAGAAGCCTTGATTCAGGCGATTATCTTACAGGACCAGGAGAGGGCGCTGGCCCGTTTCCGGGAACCGATTGAAGGGATTCATTTCGTTGACTATATGGTCGAGTCTATTGTCTCTCTCACCCATGAAGCCTTTGGGCAACGAGCGCTGGTGGTCGAAATTATGGCGGAAGGGATGCGTAACCCACAGGTCGCCGCCATGCTTAAAAATAAGCATATGACGATCACGGAATTTGTTGCCCAGCGGATGCGTGATGCCCAGCAAAAAGGCGAGATAAGCCCAGATATCAACACGGCAATGACTTCACGTTTACTGCTGGATCTGACCTACGGTGTACTGGCCGATATCGAAGCGGAAGATCTGGCGCGTGAAGCGTCGTTTGCTCAGGGATTACGCGCGATGATTGGCGGTATATTAACCGCATCCTGATCCTCTCTCTCTTTCCGCGGGCTGGTGACAACTGAGCCCGCGTTTCATATCGTAATTTCTCTGTGCAAAAATCATCCTCCCCGGGATCGGAGAATCCCACCTAAATATTCATCATAGCAATATATCATGAGGGTTTATCGTTCCCAATATGTTCGAACGAACGTTCGATTGCTTATTTTGTGGCTTCTGTCAACGCTGTTTTAAAGATTAATGCGATCAATATCACGCTGTGGGTATTGCAGTTTTTGGTTTTTTGATCGCTGTGTCAGTTCTTTTTATTTCCATTTCTCTTCCGTGGGTTTCTCACAGATAACTGTGTGCAACACAGAATTGGTTAACTAATCAGATTAAAGGTTGACCAGTATTTTTATCTTAATGAGGAGTCCCTTATGTTACGTCCTGTAGAAACCCCAACCCGTGAAATCAAAAAACTCGACGGCCTGTGGGCATTCAGTCTGGATCGCGAAAACTGTGGAATTGATCAGCGTTGGTGGGAAAGCGCGTTACAAGAAAGCCGGGCAATTGCTGTGCCGGGCAGTTTTAACGATCAGTTCGCCGATGCAGATATTCGTAATTATGTGGGCAACGTCTGGTATCAGCGCGAAGTCTTTATACCGAAAGGTTGGGCGGGCCAGCGTATTGTACTGCGTTTCGATGCGGTCACTCATTACGGCAAAGTGTGGGTAAATAATCAGGAAGTGATGGAGCATCAGGGCGGCTATACGCCATTTGAAGCCGATGTCACTCCGTATGTTATTGCCGGGAAAAGTGTACGTATCACTGTTTGTGTGAACAACGAACTGAACTGGCAGACTATCCCGCCGGGAATGGTGATTACCGACGAAAACGGCAAGAAAAAGCAGTCTTACTTTCATGATTTCTTTAACTACGCCGGGATCCATCGCAGCGTAATGCTCTACACCACGCCGAATACCTGGGTGGACGATATCACCGTGGTGACGCATGTCGCGCAAGACTGTAACCACGCATCTGTTGACTGGCAGGTGGGGGCAAATGGTGATGTCAGCGTTGAACTGCGTGATGCGGATCAACAGGTGGTTGCAACTGGACAAGGCACCAGCGGGACTTTGCAAGTAGTGAATCCGCACCTCTGGCAACCGGGTGAAGGTTATCTCTATGAACTGTGCGTCACAGCCAAAAGCCAGACAGAGTGTGATATCTACCTGCTGCGCGTCGGTATCCGGTCAGTGGCAGTGAAGGGCGAACAGTTCCTGATCAACCACAAACCGTTCTACTTTACTGGCTTTGGTCGTCATGAAGATGCGGATTTGCGCGGCAAAGGATTCGATAACGTGCTGATGGTGCACGATCACGCACTAATGGACTGGATTGGGGCCAACTCCTACCGTACCTCGCATTACCCTTACGCTGAAGAGATGCTCGACTGGGCAGATGAACATGGAATTGTGGTGATTGATGAAACTGCAGCTGTCGGCTTTAACCTCTCTTTAGGCATTGGTTTCGAAGCGGGCAACAAGCCGAAAGAACTGTACAGCGAAGAGGCAGTCAACGGGGAAACCCAGCAGGCGCACTTACAGGCGATTAAAGAGCTGATTGCGCGTGACAAAAACCACCCAAGCGTGGTGATGTGGAGTATTGCCAACGAACCGGATACCCGTCCGCAAGGTGCACGGGAATATTTTGCGCCACTGGCGGAAGCAACGCGTAAACTCGACCCGACGCGTCCGATCACCTGTGTCAATGTAATGTTCTGCGACGCTCACACCGATACCATCAGCGATCTCTTTGATGTGCTGTGCCTGAACCGTTATTACGGTTGGTATGTCCAAAGCGGCGATTTGGAAACGGCAGAGAAGGTTCTGGAAAAAGAACTTCTGGCCTGGCAGGAGAAACTGCATCAGCCGATTATCATCACCGAATACGGTGTGGATACGTTAGCCGGCCTGCACTCAATGTACACCGACATGTGGAGTGAAGAGTATCAGTGTGCATGGCTGGATATGTATCACCGCGTCTTTGATCGCGTCAGCGCTGTCGTCGGTGAGCAGGTATGGAATTTCGCCGATTTTGCGACCTCGCAAGGCATATTGCGCGTTGGCGGTAACAAGAAAGGGATCTTCACCCGCGACCGCAAACCGAAGTCGGCGGCTTTTCTGCTGCAAAAACGCTGGACCGGCATGAACTTCGGTGAAAAACCGCAGCAGGGAGGCAAACAATGAATCAACAACTCTCCTGGCGCACCATCGTCGGCTACAGCCTCGGTGACGTCGCCAATAACTTCGCCTTCGCAATGGGGGCGCTCTTCCTGTTGAGTTACTACACCGACGTCGCTGGCGTCGGTGCCGCTGCGGCGGGCACCATGCTGTTACTGGTGCGGGTATTCGATGCCTTCGCCGATGTCTTTGCCGGACGAGTGGTGGACAGTGTGAATACCCGATGGGGAAAATTCCGCCCGTTTTTACTCTTCGGTACTGCGCCGTTAATGATCTTCAGCGTGCTGGTATTCTGGGTGCCGACCGACTGGAGCCATAGCAGCAAAGTTGTGTATGCATATTTGACCTACATGGGACTCGGGCTTTGCTACAGCCTGGTGAATATTCCTTATGGTTCACTTGCTACCGCGATGACCCAACAACCACAATCCCGCGCCCGTCTGGGCGCGGCTCGCGGGATTGCCGCTTCATTGACCTTTGTCTGCCTGGCATTTCTGATAGGACCGAGCATTAAGAACTCCAGCCCGGAAGAGATGGTGTCGGTATATCATTTCTGGACAATTGTGCTGGCGATTGCCGGAATGGTGCTTTACTTCATCTGCTTCAAATCGACGCGTGAGAATGTGGTACGTATCGTGGCGCAGCCGTCATTGAAGATCAGTCTGCAAACCCTGAAACGGAATCGCCCGCTGTTTATGTTGTGCATCGGTGCGCTGTGTGTGCTGATTTCGACCTTCGCGGTCAGCGCCTCGTCGTTGTTCTACGTGCGCTATGTGTTAAATGATACCGGGCTGTTCACTGTGCTGGTACTGGTGCAAAACCTGGTCGGTACTGTGGCATCGGCACCGCTGGTGCCGGGGATGGTCGCGAGGATCGGTAAAAAGAATACCTTCCTGATTGGCGCTTTGCTGGGAACCTGCGGTTATCTGCTGTTCTTCTGGGTTTCCGTCTGGTCACTGCCGGTGGCGTTGGTTGCGTTGGCCATCGCATCAATTGGCCAGGGCGTTACCATGACCGTGATGTGGGCACTGGAAGCTGATACCGTAGAATACGGTGAATACCTGACTGGCGTGCGAATTGAAGGGCTCACCTATTCACTATTCTCATTTACCCGTAAATGCGGTCAGGCAATCGGAGGTTCAATTCCTGCCTTTATTTTGGGATTAAGCGGATATATCGCCAATCAGGCGCAAACGCCGGAAGTTATTATGGGCATCCGCACATCAATTGCCTTAGTACCTTGCGGATTTATGCTACTGGCATTCGTCATTATCTGGTTTTATCCGCTCACGGATAAAAAATTCAAAGAAATCGTTGTTGAAATTGATAATCGTAAAAAAGTGCAGCAGCAATTAATCAACGATATCACTAGTTAATATTCAATAAAAATAATCAGAACATCAAAGGTGCAACTATGAGAAAAATAGTGGCCATGGCCGTTATTTGCCTGACGGCTGCCTCTGGCCTTACCTCTGCTTACGCGGCGCAACTGGCTGACGATGAAGCGGGACTACGCATCAGACTGAAAAATGAATTACGCAGGGCTGATAAGCCCAGTGCTGGCGCGGGGAGAGATATTTACGCATGGGTACAGGGAGGATTGCTCGATTTCAATAGTGGTTATTATTCCAATATTATTGGCGTTGAAGGCGGGGCGTATTATGTTTATAAATTAGGTGCTCGTGCTGATATGAGCACCCGGTGGTATCTTGATGGTGATAAAAGTTTTGGCTTTACCCTGGGGGCAGTAAAAATAAAACCCAGTGAAAGTAGTCTGCTTAAATTAGGTCGCTTCGGGACGGATTATAGTTATGGTAGCTTACCTTATCGTATTCCGTTAATGGCTGGCAGTTCGCAACGTACATTACCGACAGTTTCTGAAGGAGCATTAGGTTATTGGGCTTTAACGCCAAATATTGACCTGTGGGGAATGTGGCGTTCACGAGTATTTTTATGGACCGATTCAACAACCGGTATTCGTGATGAAGGGGTGTATAACAGCCAGACGGGAAAATACGATAAACATCGCGCACGTTCTTTTTTAGCCGCCAGTTGGCATGATGATACCAGTCGCTATTCTCTGGGGGCATCGGTACAGAAAGATGTTTCCAATCAGATACAAAGTATTCTCGAGAAAAGCATACCGCTCGACCCGAATTATACGTTGAAAGGGGAGTTGCTCGGCTTTTACGCGCAACTCGAAGGTTTAAGTCGTAATACCAGCCAGCCCAATGAAACGGCGTTGGTTAGTGGACAATTGACCTGGATTGCGCCGTGGGGAAGCGTATTTGGCAGTGGTGGTTATTTGCGCCATGCAATGAATGGTGCCGTGGTGGATACCGACATTGGCTATCCCTTTTCATTAAGTCTTGATCGTAACCGTGAAGGAATGCAGTCCTGGCAATTGGGCGTTAACTATCGTTTAACTCCGCAATTTACGCTGACATTTGCACCGATTGTGACTCGCGGCTATGAATCCAGTAAACGAGATGTGCGGATTGAAGGCGCGGGTATCTTAGGTGGTATGAACTATCGGGTCAGCGAAGGGCCGTTACAAGGGATGAATTTCTTTCTTGCTGCCGATAAAGGGCGGGAAAAGCGCGATGGCAGTGCGCTGGGCGATCGCCTGAATTACTGGGATGTGAAAATGAGTATTCAGTATGACTTTATGCTGAAGTAAGAAAAAACGCCGGAGAGAAAAATCTCCGGCGTTTTGGCTGTGAATTACTGCTGCGGAATAGCGGGTACAGCCGGAACGTTTAATGCCGGCATCGCAAACATACCCACGAAATCTTCCAGTGGCATTTTCTGCCCGTTTAACGTTATCTGACCGTTAGCATATTGCAGGCTGGTGGTGATGGTATTGTCCTGCAAGGTGGTCAGACGGAACATCTGCCCCATTGCTGATGCACCTTCAACTTGCTGTTTCGCCAGTTTTTTCGCTTGATCTTCCTGATAACCTTCCAGCTTCGCTACCTGAGTCATTAACTCAGTTGCCATATCCACCGGAATGGTCAGTTTCGCATCCAGAGATTTAACCGACCGGTCCACTTCCTGCGCCAGCGTTTGCGGCGCTTCTTTAGTCGTTGCCGGATCTTTCAGGAACAGCGACAGATTCAGCGCACTTTCACCCTGACTGTTTTTCCAGCTTAGCGGCGCGATAGTAATCACCGGATCGCCTTTCAGCATCAGCGGCAGAGCGCTAAAGAAGGCTTCCGTCACTTTCTCCTGATAAAGTTCGGGATTGTTGGCAATTTCTGGCTGTGCCAGCAGCGCCTGAGTTTGCGCGTTATATTGCTGGCTAAACTGATGCCAGGCTTCGCCATCAATTTGGCCGACTTTTAAAGTCAGCTTGCCACTGCCCAGATCCTGATTCTGTACCTTCAGGCTGTTTAGCGAGTAATCCAGTTGGCTATTGACCGTTTTACCGTCATTGACCAGATCCGATTTACCGCTGATCTCCATGCCTTCCAGCAGTGCCAGTTCTTTGCCCTCCACTGAAATGGTCATTTTTTCCAGCGACAGTTTTTGGTTTCCTACGCGCTCACCAAAACTTGCCAGCGTGCTGGAACCGTCGGTTTTCAGATTATTAAAGGTTAACTGCACTTTCTGGTTGTATTCGTTAACCGCGTCTATCCGACCACTTTGCGCCTCCCCGGAAAGGGAGATAGCTTTGCCGTCTCTGTCTGCATTTAACTGGAACTCGCCGCCGCTAAATGCGACTTTTTCATCCTTTTGCTCGTAATTCAGTGGCTTGAGCGAAATGTCGGAACTGGAATCTCCGCTGTAACCAATGCGGGAGTTAATCTCAAAAGGCGTTTCACCTTTTGCCATATCAAACAGTGGTTTGCTTACTTCGTTATTAACCAGCGTGGTTTGAATTGATGCCATCGACGGGATCAGGTTCAGTTTTTTAAGCTGGGCAAGCGGGAAGGGACCATGATCAACCGATTCGTTGAAGATGACGCTCTGACCGCTTTTAATCCACGGATTTACTTTTCCGGCAATGGGTTTCACCAACAGTTGCAACTGGCTGCTGAATACGCCGCGATGATAGTTTTGATAACTGACTTCCAGGTTGGATTCAGGAGCTGTCAGTTTGAGTTGCGCGTTCGCCTGCGCGACCATGTCTTCGAGATGGGTTTCAATCTTCTTGCCTGTATACCATGCGCCGCCTGTCCAGACTACGCCTAGCGCAACAATGACGCCTACCGCTACCAGCGATTTATTCATAATGATTATCCATAAAATGAAATCAGGCGGACTGGCCGCCTGAAGGTGTTATAAGCCTTTAATAAGCTTAGCAAGAGATGTTAATTTTTTCAGTAAGCTCTTACAGCTTGTTGTAAACACGCGCTAAACGGCCGTGGCCTTTGACAGTCACCGGTGATTCGTTGGCGGCAATAAACGCTGATTCACCCGGTTTAAGCTGTAACTGCTGAGAACCTTTACACAGCGTTGCATCGCCTTCGACGCAGAACAAAATGGCGGCACTCTGCTGGCTGATGGTGGTTTCTTTATCACTAAGGTCATGCAACGAGAAGGCAAAATCATCCACAGGAATCGGGAAGTCCAGTTCTGCACCTTGTTTCACCGGCTGGGTCAACAACTGGTTAGCCGGTTTGGCTTCGAACTTCACGTTGGCAACCAGTTCCGGAATATCAATGTATTTAGGCGTCAGACCTGCACGCAGCACGTTATCGGAGTTCGCCATCACTTCCAGCGCCACGCCTTGCAGGTAAGCGTGCGGTGTTTCAGCGAACAGGAACATCGCTTCGCCAGGATTCAATTTCACCACATTCAGCAACAGCGGGGAGAACAGGCCGCTGTCTTCCGGGTAAAATTCAGAAATTAAACGAATCGTTTGCCATGGTTCACCCTGCTGGCTGTCGAGGGCCGATTTTAAAATCGCTAGCGCGCGGGATTTTTCTTCACCCTGCATATTCAACAGGCTGGCGAACAGTTCGCTTAAACGTTCGGCATCAGGCTGTTGTAAAAAGTGAGCAATCGCCGGATGTGCACCTGCGACTGGCTGGAGCAGGGAGACAATCTCGGAAAACTCACGAAACGCGTTCATCGCAAGGAAAGGCGTCAGCGCAAAAACCAACTCAGGCTTGTGATTAGGATCTTTATAGTTACGCTCAGCGGCATCCATCGGAATACCTGCAGCATTTTCTTTGGCAAAACCGATTTCAGAATTGCGTTTGTTTGGATGAACCTGAATGGAGAGCGGCTGGGCTGCGCATAATACTTTGAACAGGAAAGGCAACTCGCCAAAGCGTTTGGCAACGGCATCTCCCAAAAGAGTCGCTTTATCACTCTCAATCACATCACGCAGTGAAACGATATCTCCTGCGGCATCGTGCACACGTGAACTGCTCTTTGGATGCGCGCCCATCCACAACTCGGCCATCGGCTGGCTGGACGGATTTTCCATACCATAAAGTTCAGTCAACGCCGTTTTGCTGCCCCAGGCATAGTTTTGCACTGAGTTAATGAGTTTTTGCATGATCAATCCCTGTTTTAATGTGGAAATTAATCCCGCTATTAAAGCAAGAATCCTACGGGAAGTAACCTGGAGCCGCAAAAAGTCGTACTAGTCTCAGTTTTTGTTAAAAAAGTGTGTAGGATATTGTTACTCGCTTTTAACAGGGCAACGGAACACCCGCCCAGAGCATAACCAAACCAGGCAGTAAGTGAGAGAACAATGTCAAACAAACCCTTTCATTATCAGGCTCCTTTTCCACTCAAAAAAGATGATACTGAGTATTACCTGCTAACCAGCGAACACGTTAGCGTATCTGAATTTGAAGGGCAGGAGATTTTGAAAGTCGCACCCGAAGCGTTAACTCTGTTGGCGCGTCAGGCGTTTCATGATGCGTCATTTATGCTGCGTCCGGCTCACCAACAACAGGTGGCCGACATTCTGCGTGACCCGGAGGCCAGCGAAAATGATAAATATGTGGCGCTGCAATTCCTGCGTAACTCCGACATCGCGGCAAAAGGCGTTCTGCCAACCTGTCAGGATACCGGCACCGCGATTATTGTTGGTAAAAAAGGGCAGCGTGTATGGACCGGTGGCGGTGATGAAGCGGCGCTGGCGCGCGGTGTCTATAACACTTATATCGAGGATAATCTGCGCTACTCGCAAAACGCGCCGCTGGATATGTATAAAGAGGTGAATACCGGCACCAACTTGCCAGCGCAGATCGATCTTTATGCCGTTGATGGCGACGAGTACAAATTCCTCTGTATCGCCAAAGGTGGCGGTTCGGCAAACAAGACGTATCTCTATCAGGAAACCAAAGCGTTACTGACGCCGGGAAAACTGAAAAATTACCTGGTTGAGAAGATGCGCACGCTGGGTACGGCGGCCTGTCCTCCGTATCATATTGCGTTCGTTATTGGTGGAACTTCTGCAGAAACGAATCTTAAAACGGTGAAACTCGCTTCCGCTAAATACTATGATGAACTGCCAACGGAAGGGAATGAGCACGGTCAGGCGTTCCGCGATGTGGAACTGGAAAAAGAATTGCTGATCGAAGCGCAAAATCTTGGTCTGGGTGCGCAGTTTGGTGGTAAATACTTCGCTCATGACATCCGCGTGATTCGCCTGCCACGTCACGGCGCATCCTGCCCGGTCGGTATGGGCGTCTCCTGTTCTGCTGACCGTAATATCAAAGCGAAGATCAACCGTCAGGGGATCTGGATCGAAAAACTGGAACATAATCCAGGCAAATATATCCCGGAAGAGCTGCGCAAAGCAGGAGAAGGCGAAGCGGTGCGCGTTGACCTTAACCGTCCGATGAAAGAGATCCTCGCACAGTTGTCGCAGTATCCCGTTTCTACACGCTTATCGCTTAACGGCACGATTATCGTCGGTCGTGATATTGCTCACGCCAAACTGAAAGAGCGGATGGATAACGGTGAAGGGCTGCCGCAGTACATTAAAGATCATCCGATTTACTACGCGGGTCCGGCCAAAACGCCGGAAGGTTATGCCTCCGGTTCTCTTGGCCCAACGACCGCCGGACGGATGGATTCTTATGTCGATCAACTGCAAGCGCAGGGCGGAAGTATGATCATGCTGGCGAAAGGCAACCGCAGCCAGCAGGTGACGGATGCCTGTAAAAAACACGGCGGCTTCTACCTCGGCAGTATCGGTGGTCCGGCAGCTGTATTGGCGCAGGGAAGTATTAAGAGCCTGGAATGTGTTGAATATCCGGAACTGGGAATGGAAGCCATCTGGAAAATTGAAGTGGAAGATTTCCCGGCGTTTATCCTTGTGGATGATAAAGGAAATGACTTCTTCCAGCAGATACAACTCACACAATGCACCCGCTGTGTGAAATAAACAGAGCCGCCCTTCGGGGCGGTTTTTTTACATGGCACGAAAGACCAAACATTTGTTATCAAATGGTAAATAATGAGTAAGCTAAAAGTTGCTTAACGAAAGCAAAACAGAAAGAAAAAATTAATCAGGTGAGGAGCAGGCCATGAATACAGTACGCAGCGAAAAAGATTCGATGGGGGCGATTGATGTCCCGGCAGATAAGCTGTGGGGCGCACAAACTCAACGCTCGCTGGAGCATTTCCGCATTTCGACGGAGAAAATGCCCACCTCACTGATTCATGCGCTGGCGCTAACCAAGCGCGCAGCGGCAAAAGTTAATGAAGATTTAGGCTTGTTGTCTGAAGAGAAAGCGAGCGCCATTCGGCAGGCGGCGGATGAAGTACTGGCAGGACAGCATGACGACGAATTCCCGTTGGCTATCTGGCAGACCGGCTCCGGCACGCAAAGTAACATGAACATGAACGAAGTGCTGGCTAACCGGGCCAGTGAATTACTCGGCGGCGTGCGCGGGATGGAACGTAAAGTTCACCCTAACGACGACGTGAACAAAAGCCAAAGTTCCAACGATGTCTTTCCGACGGCGATGCACGTTGCGGCGCTGCTGGCGCTGCGCAAGCAACTCATTCCACAACTTAAAACCCTGACCCAGACGCTGAGTGAAAAATCCCGCGCATTTGCCGATATCGTCAAAATCGGTCGTACCCACTTGCAGGACGCCACGCCGTTAACGCTGGGGCAGGAGATTTCCGGCTGGGTAGCGATGCTGGAGCATAATCTCAAACATATCGAATACAGCCTGCCTCACGTAGCGGAACTGGCTCTGGGCGGTACAGCGGTGGGTACTGGACTAAATACCCATCCGGAATATGCGCGTCGCGTAGCAGATGAACTGGCAGTCATTACCTGTGCACCGTTTGTTACCGCGCCGAACAAATTTGAAGCGCTGGCGACCTGTGATGCCCTGGTTCAGGCGCACGGCGCATTGAAAGGGTTGGCTGCGTCACTGATGAAAATTGCCAATGATGTCCGCTGGCTGGCCTCTGGCCCGCGCTGCGGAATTGGTGAAATCTCAATCCCGGAAAATGAGCCGGGCAGCTCAATCATGCCAGGGAAAGTGAACCCAACACAGTGCGAAGCATTAACCATGCTCTGCTGTCAGGTGATGGGGAACGACGTGGCGATCAACATGGGTGGCGCTTCCGGTAACTTTGAACTGAACGTCTTCCGTCCGATGGTGATCCATAATTTCCTGCAATCGGTGCGCTTGCTGGCAGATGGCATGGAAAGTTTCAACAAACACTGTGCAGTGGGCATTGAACCGAATCGTGAGCGAATCAATCAATTACTCAATGAATCGCTGATGCTGGTGACTGCGCTTAACACCCACATTGGTTATGACAAAGCCGCCGAGATCGCCAAAAAAGCGCATAAAGAAGGGCTGACCTTAAAAGCGGCGGCCCTTGCGCTGGGGTATCTTAGCGAAGCCGAGTTTGACCGCTGGGTACGGCCAGAACAGATGGTCGGCAGTATGAAAGCCGGGGGTTAATCTGCAACATACAGGTGCAGCCGTGGAATGATTAAACGAAGCGGCTGCGCCTGTGGTTTATAACGGTGCTGCACATTGTCGGCATCGTAATTTAACAACTCACCAACGTCTGGCACGCCCGCGCCATTATCCCGATTAATCAGTGCAATCAGCGGCGTAGGGCAGGCGTGTTGTACTTGTTTTTGATCTCCTTTGTACCAGACGCGGGCAATCGGCTGCACCTTCACCGGACGTTTGATTTTTAACTTCGCGTTCTGTGGCAGGGCAGCGATATCCTGATATTCTCGCTCCAGTTTTCTTTGCCACTCCTCGCGCGTCCACGGTGCGACACTGCGTGGTGATTTCAGGCTTTTTTCCAGCTGTGCCAGGACTTCATCACGATGCAAATTTTTAATGATATGTTTATTAGCCCAGCCAAAACGTAAAGTGGCGGGGTCGTGCAGAACGGTGAGCGTGCGGTAAGCATTAAGTGTAATCAGCCCCGGCAAATGACGATGCACCCATTCAAAACGTGCCGCGGAGGGGAGTTCTGATTCAACCGTGACGATATGCTCGAACGTGGTCTTGAGTTTATTGATGTGCTGAATATGACTGACTAACGCTGCTTGCGAAAAGTTATCGACCTGGTAACACAACACGCCAGGCAGACGGACAGCGGCCTTGCTGCTGCGATTTTCGGACTGTTGTTGAATAAATAAATGGCGAAAATGACGCAACGCCAGCGATTGCGCGTCGTTGCCGAGATGTTGTTTTACCTCAATACGATTAAGCGGATTATGCTCATCCTCTTTTTTTACCTCCGGCAAAGAGAACACGCGGGCAACCAGCAATTTGTGCTGTTCTAGCTCAGCGGCAAATGCAGCCAGCTCTTGTTCCATCTGGCGAAAAGTAGTGTTGAGTCGGTCTACGAGATCGTAACGCGCCATAATATTAACCACTTTAGTTACAACATCCTTATTTTATAGCACAGTGGTGGTGACTTGACCACCGTGCGCATAGTGTCAGGCAGAGGTAAATTGCGGGATGTTATGCCATAACGGCCAGCTGAACGAGAAGCGGGCACCACCCAGTTCGCTGGTGTCACAATTAACCGTACCGCCCATTGCCAGTGCTATAGAGTGGACAATTGCCAGCCCCAGCCCGCAGCCGCCGGTTGAGCGATCCCGGCTGGGATCGAGGCGAACAAAAGGTTCAAAGATATGTTCGCGGTTTTCTGGGGCAATCCCTGGGCCATCATCCTCAACAATTAATGTCGCTCTATTCCCCGACAGTAGCAGGCTGGTTTCAACCGTTGAGTGACAGTAGCGCAGGGCGTTATTGAGCAAATTATCCAGCACGCGCTCCATTAAGCGCATATCCAACGCCGCATAATGGCCTTGCGCGAGCGTTTTTATCCGTACCGTTTTATCGGGCGTTACTGCCTGAATATCTGCCAGATGCGTTGACAGCCACAACGGCAGGTCTGGTTCGCTAAGATGAAGCTCATTTTGTGGGCGGTCGAGTCGGGCATAAGTCAGCAGCTCTTCGATTAAAGCTTCAAGTTGACTGATATCGCGATTCAACGCCTGGGATTCGGCGGCGCTCAGGTTATCGCTCATCTCCAGTCGATAACGCAGGCGCACTAACGGTGTTCGCAGTTCGTGAGCGATACCGTCAATAAGCTGTTTTTTGCTGGCAATCAAGGCGTTGATATTGTCCGCCATCTGGTTAAATGCGACGCCAAGTCGTTCAAAGCTCGAACCTTCATCAAAGTGGATACGCTCACTGAGATGCCCATCGCCAAATCGTTGCGCCGCTGCTTCCAGTTTTAACATATCCTGCCAGTGCGGACGCATCCAGATAAACACCGGAAAGGCGAGGGAAATGGCAATAAAAGCGATCAGGGCGATATCCAGCAATCGCATCTGATGGAGGTAATAAAGATAAGGAACAGGACCAACTGCCAGCACGTAGTGGCTGCGCGGGATACGTTGCAAAAAAGTGTACTGATCGTCCAGAGCGACAATTTCGCCGCCACGCAGCCGGTGCATGGAAATATCATCAAGATGGTATTTACTCAGTGGCTCGACACGCAGATCGAAAGAGAGATTTAAATCCATCTCTTTCAGCGTCTTACCCCAGTCGTGTGGGGGGATCTCACGCAATTCGCTGCGCATCAGATACAGCGAACTGTTCATCAAATCATCCAGCGACTGTTTGCCTGCGCGTTCGGCGGTAAATTTGTACACCAGCCCGACCAGCAGAGACATCACAAGGAAGCAGACAAACAATAACAGGTAAAACTGGATAAACAGTTTTTTCATCGCTTATTCCCACGCATGAGGCGCAAAAAGATAGCCTTTGTTACGCACGGTTTTAATACGATAAGGTTCTGCGGCGTTATCGAGCAGTTTTTTTCTTAACCGCGAAATAGCCACGTCCACGCTACGATCCAGTCCGTCATAACTGACGCCGCGTAAATTTTTCAGCAATGCATCGCGGTCCATGATTTGCCCGGCATGGGTAGCTAATTCCCACAATAATTCGAAATCAGCTGTCGAGAGCGAGATTTCAGTGTTAGCCAGGGTGACTACGCGGTTGATGGGATCGATGGTCAACGTGCCGAAATGCAGGGCTTTGTAGGGAGTCAGAGACGTTTCCTGAATACCTTTGGTCACTGTGGCTTGCTCATTCTGACGCAAATGCAAACGTAAACGCGCTAGCAAAACAGCAGGGGGCGTCGTTTTGAGAATATAGTCGCAGGCACCCATTTCCAGTGCCAGGATGTGGTTCATATCGCTATCGAGAGAGGTTAGAAGAACAATCGGTCCGGACCACTTTGCGCGTAAATCACGACAAATGGTCATGCCGTCCTTGCCTGGTAGCATGATGTCGAGTAACACCAAATCCGGATTTTCTCGCAGAATAGTTTCTTCGGCCCGGTCGCCGCGCGGCTCTACGGTAACCTGCATATCATGTTTTGCCAGGTATGCGGCAATCAGTGCACCGACTTCCGCATCATCTTCCACAAATACGATAGTGTTCATAACATTCACGGTAGATATAAAAACGTCACAATACACCGCACTGTTTTTACTTACTATCAATCGTTTCTAAACAAGGTTTCATCAGGTATTCTACTGATGACTTGTTATGAAAGTGTTAAGGTAAAAAGATGGGGCTGGTAATCAAAGCCGCGCTCGGTGCGCTGGTAGTGCTGTTGATTGGTGTTTTAGCAAAAACGAAAAATTATTATATCGCCGGGCTGATTCCACTTTTCCCGACCTTTGCGCTTATCGCGCATTATATTGTTGCCAGCGAACGCGGCATTGAAGCCTTACGCGCAACCATCATTTTTAGTATGTGGTCGATTATTCCCTATTTTGTTTACCTGGCGTCCCTATGGTATTTCACCGGAATGATGCGCTTGCCCGCTGCTTTTGTTGGCTCTGTTGCGTGCTGGGGAATAAGCGCATGGGTGTTGATTATATGCTGGATTAAGCTGCATTAACGCAGATGACGACCGCCATCAAGTGGGAGACTGCGTCCGGTGACAAAGCAGCTGGTAAGTAAGTAATCGACCAGGTCGATCACTTCTTTCTCGCCAGGCGCGGTTTTCATCAGTGATTTATTCAGCGCCTGTTGTCGATATTCAGCATCATCATGTTCATTAAACAGGATCAGCGATGGCGCAATAGAATTCACTTTCACTTCCGGTGCCAGCTTGCGGGCAAACGAGCGGGTCATATTATCCAGTGCCGCTTTGCTTGCAGCATACGCAATATGTTTGTCGCTACCGCGCTCCACCACATAATCGGTAAAGTGAATGATATCGCTGGCGGCGTGTCCGTGCCCACGCAGTAATCTTTCCAGAGCATGGTTGAGCAGGTATGGGGTATTAACGTGGATCTGCATCATGCAAGCCAGTACGTCGGTCAGTGGCGCTCCCGGTTTTTCCGCCATCCACGCGCTGGCGTTATGCAAAATAGCACGCAGACCATGGGTGCTTTTTAGTACTTCATCGGCAAACGCCATCACACCGTCGTTGGTCGAAAAATCAGCCTGAATACACTGCGCACCTGCCTTAATCAGTCCATCAATGGCGGGATAGTGCGTCCGATAGCTGACAATCACCGGTTGCTTTTGATTAATGAAATGCCATGCGAGGGCGAGGCCGATGCGGCGACCTCCGCCAGTAATTAATATTGGCAAGGACTGGGTTTTACCCATCGTTATCTCCTTTGCTATCCAACGATGGGATGAACGTTATCCCACCAGCATCCAGGTCGCCGGAACTGAGGCAATTAACAGCATGCCAATCAGCACCATTTCCTGACGATTCAGTACATTATCATGGGTATGCGTTTTACGCGCGTACAGGAAAACCAGCAGCCCCGGTGCATACAGAACAACGGATAACAGCAAGTGCATTGGACCAGAGGCGTACAATAACCATAAGCCATAAATGCAGGCACCGACACCTACCGCTTTATGCAGTGGACGGGTTGCGATTTTCAGCAAGAACGCGCCGACCAGGAAATAGGGCACCAGAATCATTTCTGAGGCGATGGTCAGCAATGTGTTGTAATCGGAACCGGTCAGCCAGATGAGCACCAGACAAATTTGCACGCAGATGTTGGTCAGCCACAGTGAAGCGGATGGCGCAGCTTGTGCGTTCTGGCGTGCAAAAATGCGCGGGAATGCTTTATGAGTGGCTGCAAGGAACGGAACTTCTGCTGCCATGATGGTCCAGCTTAAGTACGCGCCGCAAACGGAAACGATCAAACCGGCAGCGATGATGATTTCGCCCCACGGTCCCATCATTTCCACCATCAGACCGGCCATTGACGGGTTCCGAATTTCAGCCAGTTCAGGACGTGCCACCACGCCCAGCGAAAGCAGCGTTACCAGCAAATAAACGCCCAGAGCGGAGAGAACCGCCAGCAGTGTCGCTTTGCCAACATCACGCTTATTACGCGCACGCGCAGAAACAACCACGGCACCTTCCACACCAATGAAAACCCACAGGGTGATCAGCATGGTGTTTTTCACCTGTTCCCACACGGGTACGCCAAGTGCAAGTCCGGTGAAGTCGAGCTTGAAGGTATCCAGTTTGAACATCATCATCGCCAGCACAACAAACAGACCCAACGGCAACAATTTTGCCAGTGTCGCCACAAGGTTAATGCTGGCAGCGGTTTGCACCCCGCGCAGGATCAAAAAGTGAACAATCCACAATAAAGCCGATGCACCGACGATCGATTGCCAGGTATTACCATCGCCAAACAGGCGCAATTCCGGCGTGTCCGTAAAAAAGCTTAACGCGGAAAAAACGATCACCAGATAGGAGACGTTGGCGATGACCGCGCACAGCCAGTATCCCCATGCGGAACAAAAGCCGATTAGCTCGCCAAACCCTTCGCGGGCATAGGTAAAGATACCGCCGTCAAGTTCGGGGCGAATGCGCGTGAGGATCAGCATGGCAAAGGCCAGCAATAAAATGCCAGCGCCAGTAATACCCCAGCCGATGAGCAGTGCTGCCGGGCTGGCAACTGCCGCCATATTTTGCGGCAGACTGAAAACACCCGCGCCCAGCATTGAGCTTAATACCAGCGCGGTGAGTGCGCTCAGTCCCAGTTTCTTTTCCATCGATATCCAGTGATTAAAACGTGACAAGAAGAATAAATATTAGGGCAAAACGCATAAAAATGGAGTTTGCCACTGAAGCGCGGGATTTTACGAAGAGATGTGTCTGCATGCAATGGTCGCAGGGAAATTTATGACTAAAAATGCGAAAGGCGGCATCAAGCCGCCTTATAGGAGTAACTGAATAGTTATTTATACAGATCTGCGCTGACGGTCAGGTTATTACCACGTTCCTGCCACTGGCGGGTGATGTGGTAATACTTAGCACCTTTCTTCGCGGCACGTTTCGCAACCTGATAGGAGACTTCGGTCATGTTGCCGTAGTTGCCAGAGAATTTGATGCTGTCGAACGGGACCATCATCGCTGCTGTCGCTTTGTTCAGTTCTTCGACTTTAGTGCCATCCGGGAGCGTGACGGTGTAACGCCCGCCTTTTGATGACTGGGTTTCAAAGAAGCGACCGACTTCAGAACTTGGTGATGCGGTAGTCGCAACACCCGGGATCTCAACTTTCTTCGCAGCTTCGCCACCGGCAGCCAGAGCTGCACGTCCTGCTTCGGAATCTGCCGGGATGACATCCGGGCTCTGGACGATACGTTTCTTAGCATCTTTTTTATAGATGAATGCAGTAATACGCTGGTTGCCGCCCTGGTTGGCATCGATTTGACGAACGATGTAGAAAGAGTAGGCACCTTTCGCTTTTGCTGCTTTGGTGATGGCATCATTGACTTCTGGCTGGCTACGATAGAAGCCCTGGACGGTGACCGTGTCAAACGGTTCAATCAGAACAGCCTGATCTTTCGGCAGTTCGACAACACCGTTAATTACGCGATTACTTGTTTCTTCTGCTTTTTCAGCATCGGCTTTATAGAGGTCAGCGACCACACGCCAGTTACCGCTGTTACCAAAATCAGAAGTGTCGACAACATAAAAAGAGGCGGCACCTTCTTTATCTGCGCGACGAGAAACGGCTTTCACCGCTTCGCCAATAGCATTAAAACGACCGGTAATCACTACACGGTCAAAAGGTTTAACCGCTGCCGCTTGCTCCGGTGTCAGTTCTGTTGCTGCGTTAACGGAGAATGCCGTAGCAGAAAGCAGTGCCGACGCCAGGAGGGTGTTCTTAAGCTTCATAAAAATAATCCTTCGCCTTGCGCAAACCAGGTACTGGTATTGTTATTAACGAGAAACGTGGCTGATTATTGCATTTAAACGGTGTAACTGTCTGCGTCATTTTTCATATCACATTCCTTAAACCAATTTTAATTCTGCTCAAATGACCGTCTATGCTTAAAAAACAGCCGTATCACCATCAATACTACTGAAGCAACTGAATTGTATAAGTTAATTTAATGTTAAGTAGTGATTTGTGCCGGGGCGATGTCTCGTTTTACCCGGCCGCCGAAGACAATTATCAGTCTTTATCCGGCGTTCTAAGGTGTTTATCCCACTATCACGGCTGAATCGTTAATATTTTGCGAGTTCACGCCGAAATACTGATTTTTGGCGCTAGATCACAGGCATAATTTTCAGTACGTTATAGGGCGTTTGTTACTAATTTATTTTAACGGAGTAACATTTAGCTCGTACATGAGCGGCTTGTGTGGCTCCTGACACAAGCAAACCATCATCAATAAAACCGATGGAAGGGAATATCATGCGAATTGGCATACCAAGAGAACGGTTAACCAATGAAACCCGTGTTGCAGCAACGCCAAAAACAGTGGAACAGCTGCTGAAACTGGGTTTTACCGTCGCGGTAGAGAGCGGCGCGGGTCAACTGGCAAGTTTTGACGATAAAGCGTTTGTGCAAGCGGGCGCTGAAATTGTAGAAGGGAATAGCGTCTGGCAGTCAGAGATCATTCTGAAGGTCAATGCGCCGTTAGATGATGAAATTGCGTTACTGAATCCTGGGACAACGCTGGTGAGTTTTATCTGGCCTGCGCAGAATCCGGAATTAATGCAAAAACTTGCGGAACGTAACGTGACCGTGATGGCGATGGACTCTGTGCCGCGTATCTCACGCGCACAATCGCTGGACGCACTAAGCTCGATGGCGAATATCGCCGGTTATCGCGCCATTGTTGAAGCGGCACATGAATTTGGGCGCTTCTTTACCGGACAAATCACTGCGGCCGGGAAAGTGCCACCGGCAAAAGTGATGGTGATTGGTGCCGGTGTCGCAGGTCTGGCCGCCATTGGCGCAGCAAACAGTCTCGGCGCGATTGTGCGTGCATTCGACACCCGCCCGGAAGTGAAAGAACAAGTTCAAAGTATGGGCGCAGAATTCCTCGAGCTGGATTTTAAAGAGGAAGCGGGCAGCGGCGATGGCTATGCCAAAGTGATGTCGGACGCGTTCATCAAAGCGGAAATGGAACTCTTTGCCGCCCAGGCAAAAGAGGTCGATATCATTGTCACCACCGCGCTTATTCCAGGCAAACCAGCGCCGAAGCTAATTACCCGTGAAATGGTTGACTCCATGAAGGCGGGCAGTGTGATTGTCGACCTGGCAGCCCAAAACGGCGGCAACTGTGAATACACCGTGCCGGGTGAAATCTTCACTACGGAAAATGGTGTCAAAGTAATTGGTTACACCGATCTTCCGGGCCGTCTGCCGACGCAATCCTCACAGCTTTACGGCACTAACCTCGTTAATCTGCTGAAACTGTTGTGCAAAGAGAAAGACGGCAACATCACTGTGGATTTTGATGATGTGGTGATTCGTGGCGTGACTGTGATCCGTGCGGGCGAAATTACCTGGCCGGCACCGCCGATTCAGGTATCAGCTCAGCCGCAGGCGGCACAAAAAGCGGCACCGGAAGTGAAAACTGAGGAAAAATGTGCCTGCTCACCGTGGCGTAAATACGCGTTGATGGCGTTGGCAATCATCCTTTTCGGCTGGATGGCAAGCGTTGCGCCAAAAGAGTTCCTTGGACACTTCACTGTGTTCGCGCTGGCCTGCGTTGTCGGTTATTACGTGGTGTGGAATGTATCGCACGCGCTGCATACACCGTTGATGTCGGTCACCAACGCGATTTCAGGGATTATTGTTGTCGGAGCACTGTTGCAGATTGGCCAGGGCGGCTGGGTTAGCTTCCTTAGTTTTATCGCGGTGCTTATAGCCAGCATTAATATTTTCGGTGGCTTCACCGTGACTCAGCGCATGCTGAAAATGTTCCGCAAAAATTAAGGGGTAACATATGTCTGGAGGATTAGTTACAGCTGCATACATTGTTGCCGCGATCCTGTTTATCTTCAGTCTGGCCGGTCTTTCGAAACATGAAACGTCTCGCCAGGGTAACAACTTCGGTATCGCCGGGATGGCGATTGCGTTAATCGCAACCATTTTTGGACCGGATACGGGTAATGTTGGCTGGATCTTGCTGGCTATGGTCATTGGTGGGGCAATTGGTATCCGTCTGGCGAAGAAAGTTGAAATGACCGAAATGCCAGAACTGGTGGCGATCCTGCATAGCTTCGTGGGTCTGGCGGCAGTGCTGGTTGGTTTTAACAGCTATCTGCATCATGACGCGGGAATGGCACCGATTCTGGTCAATATTCACCTGACGGAAGTGTTCCTCGGTATCTTCATCGGGGCGGTAACGTTCACGGGTTCGGTGGTGGCGTTCGGCAAACTGTGTGGCAAGATTTCGTCTAAACCGTTGATGCTGCCAAACCGTCACAAAATGAACCTGGCGGCTCTGGTCGTTTCCTTCCTGCTGCTGATTGTATTTGTTCGCACGGACAGCGTCGGCCTGCAAGTGCTGGCATTGCTGATAATGACCGCCATTGCGCTGGTATTCGGCTGGCATTTAGTCGCCTCCATCGGTGGTGCAGATATGCCAGTGGTGGTGTCGATGCTGAACTCGTACTCCGGCTGGGCGGCTGCGGCTGCGGGCTTTATGCTCAGCAACGACCTGCTGATTGTGACCGGTGCGCTGGTCGGTTCTTCGGGGGCTATCCTTTCTTACATTATGTGTAAGGCGATGAACCGTTCCTTTATCAGCGTTATTGCGGGTGGTTTCGGCACCGACGGCTCTTCTACTGGTGATGATCAGGAAGTGGGCGAGCACCGCGAAATCACTGCAGAAGAGACAGCGGAACTGCTGAAAAACTCCCATTCAGTGATCATTACTCCGGGGTACGGCATGGCAGTTGCGCAGGCGCAATATCCTGTCGCTGAAATTACTGAGAAATTGCGCGCTCGTGGTATTAATGTGCGTTTCGGTATCCACCCGGTTGCGGGGCGTTTGCCTGGACATATGAACGTATTGCTGGCTGAAGCAAAAGTACCGTATGACATCGTGCTGGAAATGGACGAGATCAACGATGACTTTGCTGATACCGATACCGTACTGGTGATTGGTGCTAACGACACGGTTAATCCGGCGGCGCAGGATGATCCGAAGAGTCCGATTGCTGGTATGCCTGTGCTGGAAGTGTGGAAAGCGCAGAACGTGATTGTCTTTAAACGTTCGATGAACACTGGCTATGCTGGTGTGCAAAACCCGCTGTTCTTCAAGGAAAACACCCACATGCTGTTTGGTGACGCCAAAGCCAGCGTGGATGCAATCCTGAAGGCTCTGTAACCCTGACGGCCTCTGCGGAGGCCGTCACTCTTTATTGAGATCGCTTAACAGAACGGCGATGCTTTGACCTCCCGCTGTTTGTTCAAGCGCAATTTTGACAATAATTGTCAACGGCACGGAAAGCAGCATACCCACCGGTCCTAACAACCATCCCCAAAAAATCAACGACAAAAATACCACCAATGTGGAAAGCCCCAGCCCACGTCCCATGATGCGCGGCTCCAGAATATTGCCGAAGACCAGATTAATCAGCAGATATCCCGCCAGCACCAGCAACGCTTCGTAGAAGCCATTAAACACCAGTACCTGAGCGATAGGGGGGATTGCCGCGAGAACTGAACCAATATTCGGGATGTAATTAAGCGCAAAGGCCAGCAATCCCCAGACAAAAGCGAAGCGAACATCGAGTGCGGCGAGCATCGCCCAGGCGACCAGGCCGGTGATGATGCTGATGGCTGTTTTCAGCACCAGATAATGAGACACACTGTCAATCGCACGCTGAATCGCCGCCATCCCTTCAACCGGACGCGCCATCATTTGCTGAAATTTTCCGGGCAATTGTGGCACTTCGAGCAGCATAAACAGCACCGTCAGCAGCAATAAAAAGATTGATGACATGGCATTAGATAACTGCGTCAATAAGTTGGTGAGCAACGTCATCGCCGCGTTCGGATCAATGTAATGCGCCAGTTGGTCAACTGAGACATCAATCCCTACGCGTTGCAACAACGATTCAATCGCTTGCAGCGGCGTCATAATAGAGTTGCGATATTGCGGTAACGTCCGCGTCAACTCGTTGAGCGCGGAACCCAGATAAGCTAATAGCAACACCATCGCCATCACGATGATGGTCATCAAAATCGACACTGCCAGTACACGCGGCACTCGCCAGCGGACCATGTGTTGCACCAGCGGGTTAAGAATAACAGCAATAAATAATGCGAGAATAAACGGCACGATGATCTCGGCGGCAAAACGGATACCGCAGAGAATAATGACCAGCATTCCCAACATAATGACGATTTTTAGGCCATTGAGCGTGATGATCGGCTTTGCCATGCTTGTCCCCGTTTTTTCTTCCTTGGCTAATAATAATGTCTTTTTCGCTCCGTCATCATAACGAAAATCAAACCGCTCAGGTAAAGAAGTGAAAATATTTTGAGTTAATTCTTAAGCTATGATACAAATCAGGCGTGTTCAACTACCGAGGACAATTATCATCCGCGATGACGAGAAGCAACACTGCGGATAATTGTAATATTATGGACAATTTGTTCAGGACGTTATTTTCTACATTTACCCATCTTCGTACCTCATCCACTATCTTGCTCGTAGGTGAGCAGCACTGGCGCAACGCGCTTTAGTCCTTTCTTCTGCTTAAGCTTGCGCTATGCGCGGGGCTTGACCACTTTACTTTGGTTTCGCTGAATTAAGCGAAAATTAAAATAATTCTCTTGCAGGAGAAGGACAATGTATATTTATTGGATTTTATTAGGTCTGGCTGTTGCTACAGAAATTACCGGTACGCTGTCTATGAAATGGGCGAGCGTCAGTGAGGGAAATGGCGGCTTTATTTTAATGCTGGTGATGATTTCTCTGTCGTATATATTTCTCTCTTTCGCCGTTAAAAAGATCGCCTTAGGCGTGGCTTATGCGCTGTGGGAAGGTATCGGTATTTTATTTATTACCTTGTTTAGCGTTTTGTTATTCGACGAAAGTCTATCGCTGATGAAAATTGCCGGGTTAACCACCCTGGTCGCCGGGATTGTATTGATCAAATCAGGTACCCGTAAAGCGCGTAAACCTGAACTGGAGGTGAACCATGGCGCAGTTTGAATGGGTTCACGCCGCCTGGCTAGCATTGGCAATCGTGCTGGAAATCATTGCTAACGTCTTTTTGAAATTTTCTGACGGCTTTCGTCGCAAAATATTTGGCTTGCTCTCTCTGGCGGCGGTGCTGGCTGCCTTTAGTGCGCTTTCTCAGGCCGTTAAAGGGATCGACTTGTCTGTCGCTTATGCATTGTGGGGCGGGTTTGGTATTGCCGCCACGTTAGCCGCAGGTTGGATCTTGTTTGGTCAACGGTTAAATCGTAAAGGCTGGATTGGCCTGGTCTTGCTGTTGGCTGGAATGATCATGGTGAAACTTGCCTGATGAACACGCTGCCCGCGCTGTCGGGCAGCGTTTGAACATTATTTTTGCGACAGTTGATCCAGCTTGTCGCGAAAACCGGTAACAGAAATGGCCCGGTTATCGGCGCGCCAGCGATCTTTCGCGGCAGGAGCCGAGCTTTGCACCCCAATTAATTGCCAGCCGTCATCGGTATGCAACATCAGAGGCGAACCGCTGTCACCCGGCAAGGTATCGCACTGATGCGACATCACCGACGTTTGCGCCCAGCCAGTCACTTCACAGTTTTGATGACTGTACAACGTATCGAGATGATCTTCAGGGTAGCCCGCCTGAGTCACTTTACGACCAGCCGCTTTTAATGCGGCGGTAAGCGCGGCTTTATCTCCCTCAAATAACGGCAACGGTGTAATGCCAGAAGGGGGATTACGTAGCACAATCAAACCGAAGTCCCAGGGCGCAGCTGCGGGAGGTACAATCCAGCCATCCCCATCTGCTTTTAACCGCTTTCCCAGTGTCGGATCAACGCGGCCTTCTATGTCGTGGATCTCATAGCGCCAAAGACCTTTATTTGACACGAAACGCAGCGCTACCGCTTTATCGGCTTTACCCTTTGGCGGCGTCAATAAACAGTGTCCTGCCGTTAATGCCAGATTGGGTGCAATCAGCGTCGCCGTACATAAATTGCCGCTGGCCGTTTCCAGTTGGCCAACCGCATCCCACGGTGATTGGGTCGTGTCATTCACTGGCACACGATCATCATGACCAAAAAACAGGGTGCTGACCTCATCGTTTGCCGATTTGGCAACGTCTGGTTTATCTGCAAACACAAAAGCAGACGTCAAACTAATTGCACCCAACACTACAGCAATGGTTGTACGCATATCACACTCTGGTGGGTAATTATGATTATTAAAAGCAAACCCTCATAAATACTATAGACGGGACGGGATGAAAGTGGGAGTAAAATCAGATAACTACGATCAGGAAAGATAAAAACGGGCGGCAATCAGTGCGCATAAAATAAGGATGATAAGAATGAACTCAAAGCGATAACGGCCCACCATACTACCCTCCGCTAAAGGCGGTGCTAAACGTTACCCGCTTAGCACCGTAATTTTCAGGCGCGAGGGGGCGCGCCAGCATTACTGTTGAAAACTTACGCTGCGGGTTGTGCAGCAGGTTTTGCCGGTTGCTGATGGCTGTGTTTCTTGGCGTGTTTCTTCGCTGCCTGCGCTTTTTGTTCAGGAGCTTTCTGTTCAGCTTTGGCATTTTTATGATGCTTTTTAGCCGCCTGCGCTTTCTGGGCAGGTGCTGCTTTATGCTGTTTTTTATGATGTGTGGTTTTCGCAGGCGCTGCTTTGGTGGTCGTCGCAGTCGGAGCAGGTGTGGTCGCAGTCTCTGCAGCAAAGGCAGCAGAAGACAGACCCATAGCAGCGGCAACAACCAGAGCTAATACTTTTTTCATTGTCATACCCTCAATTTGTTTTTTCATTTAACCCCACTGCGGGGCCGTTGAAATAACTATATCCCTGGGAATGGCAGACTTCCGTGAGTGGTTGGTTTCAGCGTGTAACGATATGTACAAACGCTGAATAAATTACAGCGTTGATAATAACGTATTGTGACTTAAGGAAAATTTAGCTACCAATAATAGTAGTCTTGATCGTGTTAACTATTTTACTACTTACAAAGCGGTAGAATAACTGCGCATCAGTAATAAATGACACACAGCAAAATGAATCCGTTTATTTGGGTACTTATAATCCTGATGACGCTAGATGCGCTGCGGGAATTGGCTGGCGCTTCGTCTATTTTAGGATGGCTATTAACGTTGGTTTGAGCAGGCAATAAGTCCGGACGGGTATTTACCTCAGTCCGGACTTATTTTTTCAGGCGTGCAGACGATGATGCAAACGCGTCCCGACCAGCAGAGCAATGACCAGCATCAGAGCAATAAATGCGCCGACGCCGTTCCAGCCATAGTTATGCCAGAAAACACCACCCAGCGTCCCGGCAATACTCGACCCCAGATAGTAACTGAACAGATACAGCGAGGAGGCCTGGCCTTTAGCGCGTTTTGCGCGGGGGCCGATCCAGCTGCTGGCAACGGAGTGGGCTGCGAAGAATCCGGCTGAGAAGAGTAACATTCCGGCAAAGATCAGCCACAGCGAGCTGAATAAGGTCATCAGTAAACCAAACAGCATAACCCCCGTCGAAAACAACATCACCGGACCGCGTCCATAGCGGGTGGTCATGGTTCCGGCTTTGGGTGAGCTCCATGTACCGGTCAAATAAGCCAGCGATAATAAGCCAACCACGGCCTGACTGACATGCCAGGGGGAAAGCATCAACCTATAGCCGATGTAATTAAACAGCGTGACGAACGACCCCATCAGCAAAAAGCCTTCTGCGAACAATAACGGTAATCCCCGGTCACGCCAGTGCAGACGAAAGTTGATGAATAACGTCTTAGGGCGCAGCGAAGTCGGGCGAAAATGGCGTGATTCAGGGAGGATTTTCCAGAACATCAACGCCGAGGCCAACGCGAAACAACCGATTGCCGCCAGCGCAATTCGCCAGTTAAAAAAGTCCGTGAAGACACCGCTAATTAAGCGTCCGCTCATGCCGCCAATTGAGTTGCCGCTGATATACAACCCCATTGAAAAGGCCACGAAACTGGGGTGGATTTCCTCGCTAAGATAAGTCATGCCAACGGCTGCCACGCCACTTAACGAAAGCCCAATCAAGGCGCGCATAATCAAAATGCCGTGCCAGCTGGTCATCATTGTCGAAAGTAACGTACAAATGGAGGCCAACAGTAGCGCCGTGACCATCACTGGTTTGCGACCAATGGCATCGGATAGCGGGCCAGTAAACAGCAAACCGATAGCCAACATCGCCGTTGAAATGGACAGTGAAATACTACTGTTCGCGGGCGTTAAGCCAAACTCTTGTGAAAGCACCGGAAGGATAGGTTGCACACAATAGAGAAGTGCGAAAGTTGCCAGTCCGGCAGAGAAAAGCGCCAGGGTGACGCGCATAAATTGCGGCGTACCGCGTTTAATAAATTGATTTGACTGAGAAATGCTTTGCTTGTCAGTGTCGCTTGCCGGAGCGCCATCAACAGTTGTAGTACGGCTCACTTGAAATCCTTGCTAAATATGCCTGTGGATCAGGCTTATGAATAGATTAGGAAAATCGAATTGTTCTGTCTAATATATTAATAATCTCAAATAAGATGTTTTAAATATGAATCTTGAACTTCGTCATCTGCGTTACTTTGTCGCTGTTGCAGAAGAGCTGCATTTCGGGCGTGCCGCTGCCCGCCTGAATATTTCGCAACCACCGCTAAGTCAGCAGATTCAGGCGCTGGAGCAACAAATTGGTGCCCGACTGCTGGCACGGACCAATCGCAGTGTATTGCTGACGGAAGCAGGAAAACAGTTTCTTGTAGATAGTCGGCAAATCCTGTCTATGGTGGATGATGCTGCCGCTCGCGCTGAAAGGCTGCATCAGGGCGAAGCGGGGGAGTTGCGCATTGGTTTTACTTCGTCCGCTCCTTTTATTCGGGCGGTGTCCGATACGTTATCGCTGTTTCGCCGTGATTATCCCGATGTCCATTTACAAACCCGCGAAATGAACACTCGCGAGCAAATCGCTCCGCTCATTGAAGGAACGCTGGATATGGGATTGCTGCGTAACACAGCGTTACCGGAGACGCTTGAACACGCAGTCATCGTCCATGAACCGCTTATGGCGATGATCCCGCACGATCATCCCCTGGCAAATAACCCGAGTGTAACGCTGGCTGAACTGGCGAAAGAACCCTTTGTCTTTTTTGATCCGCACGTCGGAACAGGGCTGTATGACGATATTCTCGGGCTGATGAGACGTTACAATTTGACGCCCGTCATCACTCAGGAGGTGGGTGAGGCAATGACCATCATCGGTCTGGTTTCCGCTGGTCTGGGTGTTTCAATTTTGCCTGCGTCATTTAAACGTGTTCAGCTCAACGAAATGCGCTGGGTGCCGATTGCTGAAGAGGATGCGGTTTCTGAAATGTGGTTGGTCTGGCCGAAACATCATGAACAAAGTCCGGCTGCGCGTAACTTTCGTATTCATCTGCTGAATGCTCTCAGGTGAGGGAAATTTCAGCGAAAAAGCCCGAAAAATGTGCTGTTAATCACATGCCTAAGTAAAAATTTGACGACACGTATTGAAGTGCTTCACCATAGCCTACAGATTATTTCGGAGCGCGAAAATATAGGGAGTATGCGGTGGTTGCTGAAAATCAGCCTGGGCACATTGATCAAATAAAGCAGACCAACGCGGGCGCGGTTTATCGCCTGATTGATCAGCTTGGTCCAGTCTCGCGTATCGATCTTTCCCGTCTGGCGCAACTGGCTCCTGCCAGTATCACTAAAATTGTCCGTGAGATGCTCGAAGCACACCTGGTGCAAGAGCTGGAAATCAAAGAAGCGGGGAACCGTGGCCGTCCGGCAGTGGGGCTGGTGGTTGAAACTGAAGCCTGGCACTATCTTTCTCTGCGCATTAGTCGCGGGGAGATTTTCCTTGCTTTGCGCGATCTGAGCAGCAAACTGGTAGTGGAAGAGTCGCAGGAACTGGCGTTAAAAGATGACTCGCCATTGCTGGAGCGTATCATTTCCCATATCGATCAGTTTTTTATCCGCCACCAGAAAAAACTTGAGCGTCTGACTTCGATTGCCATAACCTTGCCGGGAATTATTGATACGGAAAATGGTATTGTACATCGCATGCCGTTCTACGAGGATGTAAAAGAGATGCCGCTCGGCGAGGCGCTGGAGCAGCATACCGGCGTACCGGTTTATATTCAGCATGATATCAGCGCATGGACGATGGCTGAGGCCTTGTTTGGTGCCTCACGCGGGGCGCGCGATGTGATTCAGGTGGTTATCGATCACAACGTGGGGGCTGGCGTCATTACCGATGGTCATCTGCTACACGCAGGCAGCAGTAGCCTCGTGGAAATAGGCCACACACAGGTCGACCCGTATGGGAAACGCTGTTATTGCGGGAATCACGGTTGCCTCGAAACCATCGCCAGTGTGGACAGTATTCTTGAGCTGGCACAGCTGCGTCTCAATCAATCCATGAGCTCGATGTTACATGGACAACCGTTAACCGTGGACTCATTGTGTCAGGCGGCATTGCGCGGCGATCTACTGGCAAAAGACATCATTACCGGGGTAGGCGCGCATGTCGGTCGCATTCTTGCCATCATGGTGAATTTATTTAACCCACAAAAAATACTGATTGGCTCACCGTTAAGTAAAGCGGCAGATATCCTCTTCCCAGTCATCTCGGACAGCATCCGTCAGCAGGCCCTTCCTGCGTATAGTCAGCACATTAGCGTTGAGAGTACTCAGTTTTCTAACCAGGGCACGATGGCAGGCGCTGCGCTGGTAAAAGACGCGATGTATAACGGTTCTTTGTTGATTCGTCTGTTGCAGGGTTAACATTTTTTAACTGTTCTACCAAAATTTGCGCTATCTCAATTTGGGCCAGGAAAGCATAACTTAGACTTTCAAGGTTAATTATTTTCCTGGTTTATATTTGTGAAGCATAACGGTGGAGTTAGTGATGCTGAAGCGTTTCTTTATTACCGGTACAGACACTTCTGTAGGGAAAACGGTGGTTTCCCGCGCATTGCTACAAGCGTTAGCCTCCCAGGGAAAAACGGTTGCGGGATATAAACCCGTAGCGAAGGGGAGCAAAGAGACACCCGAAGGGCTGCGTAATAAAGATGCCCTGGTGTTGCAGAGTGTTTCAACCATCGAACTGCCTTATGAAGCAGTTAATCCTATCGCGTTAAGCGAAGAAGAAAGTAGCGTGGCGCACAGTTGCCCAATCAATTACACCCTCATTTCAAACGGCCTGGCAAACCTGACCGATAAAGTCGATCATGTCGTGGTAGAAGGGACTGGCGGCTGGCGCAGTCTGATGAATGATTTGCGTCCGCTCTCTGAATGGGTGGTGCAGGAACAACTGCCGGTGTTGATGGTTGTCGGTATTCAGGAAGGTTGCATTAACCATGCACTGCTAACAGCTCAGGCGATTGCCAACGACGGGCTGCCGCTCATTGGCTGGGTGGCTAACCGAATCAACCCAGGACTGGCGCATTATGCGGAAATCATTGATGTGCTCGGTAAAAAACTTCCGGCACCGCTCATTGGTGAACTGCCTTATCTGCCGCGCGCCGAACAGCGTGAACTGGGGCAATACATCCGCTTAGCTATGCTTCGCAGTGTGCTGGCGGTAGATAGAGTCACGGTGTAACGTCCGCGAAATTACCGACGCAATTACGCAGGCAATCAATAAACCGGGGAGTAGCTGATACTCCCCGGTCATTTCACATATCATCAACGTCGACATAATCGGCGCGTGCGTGGTCGCCGCCAACAGTGTCGCCATCCCGGTCAATCCGAGTAAAAGCGTAATTTCTTCGCCATCAGGTAACCATAATCCCAGGCTACGACCATACAACATGCCAATGGCAAGACCGATAAATAGCGTCGGTGTAAAGACACCACCGGGCGCGCCAGAACCACTACTCGCCAGCACGGCACACAGTTTACAGAGGAAGATCCCGGCAATGATCATTAACAGTGGCGGAGCGGTTAAAAAGGATTGTACGGTGCTATAGCCGTTGCCCCACACTGCAGGTGTGAACAGGGAAAGCAGACCCACGATCAACCCGCCCAGTGCCAGTTGCCAGGGCGGCGCAAGCTTGAGACTCACAAATCCACGATGACAGGCGTTCATTAACGTTAACAACAGTGGTCCGCACAGACCTGCCAGCACACCTGTACTGATAATCAGCGCATAGTCACGAGCCTGAACCGTCACTGAGAGTTGTACGCTGTAGAGTAATGCGTCGCTATGATTAATAAGATTGCTAATCAGCAACGCCACGACGGCGGAAATAATCACCGGGCCGAGAGAGGCCAACATCATAGTGCCAAACAGCACTTCGGCTATAAATAAACTGCCAGCAAGCGGGGCGCGATAGGCCGCAGCCATTCCCGCCGCAGCTCCACAGGCGATCCATAATTTCCACTCCTGGCGTGGCGTAAAACGTTGGGCAAAACACGAGGCTGCAAGGGCAGCTAAAAGAATCATCGCACCTTCGCGACCAATTGCACTGCCGCTGGTTACTACCAGTAGAGAGGCAAGCGATTTAACCAGGCTTGCTGCGTAATCAAACTGACCATCGGTTTGCAACGCTTCCATGTAATCGGTCGGCGCATGAGGGCGTTGCTGGGTAAATTTCTGCCAGCCCATCAGCAACAAACCCGCCGCCAGTCCGCCGAGCGCCGGGGTTAGCAGCCGTCGCCACGGGGAAAGATTTGTCGCTGCATTGACCAGACTGCCGGAGTCATTATTGAGGAACAGCCACTCCAGTAGCAGCATCGCATGACGAAACCCGGCAACGGCAAAGGCCGCAAGAATACCGACGATTGTTGCGATAAGCAGACGGCGGAACATAGTGCGCAGATCCGGATAGATGTGTAGATGATGCATGAGCAGAAATGGGCAATGAAACACGGGCGACTATTTTGCGGCAAAAGAGGCCAGCCGCAAAAGCAGTGCGTGCTTTAAGAGATAAAAAACGTGACACTGTAACCTATTAATTGCCGAATTGCGTGTAATCGTCACCATCCGGCAATAATACGGTGATCCTATCGAAACAGCGGTTTAACCGCGACAGGAATCAACAGTTGTGATTGCCATTGCGCCAGCGTTAAGCGAGCGAGTTCACCCAGTGCACGGTAGAAAGGGTGTTCTGCTTTTTCGATAAAAACGTCAAGAAAACGTGTTGACCACGGAAAAAGGTGCCATGCCAGCAATTCTTCGCATTCTGTCTGGCGACCATTCTCCGCCAACCACGCAGCCATCAGCAGCAGTGAACCAAAATGATCTTCCGGTTCGTTTTGCTTCATTTCGAACTGAATGCCTTTCTCGCGCATCCACTGACGAAGTGCCAATGTTGAATCGCCAAACAGCACAGATTCGCGATCCAGCCAGACCGATCCCCACGGCGGAGACGGCAGTGCCCACGGGCCGACAAACAAACGCTGCCAGGCCTGGGCGTGAGTCTCTTCACTCTGTGTCTGAAAAGCCGTCACCAGCGGCGCTAATGACGCTTCTGGTAGAGGCCACTGAGTTTCCCAGCCGTCACGGGTGAGTACCGCAACCAGAGGTGCGGCTTCTGCACTCTCTGGAGCGTAATAAAACAGCGCGCCCAACACGCGCGCCGCAACAGAAAAATTATCTTGCTGTGAAAAATGGGTCATTCCTAACATCCTGAAATGTGCGGGTTGCCCCGCACCAATTTGTTAACCTGCAATAGCCATTCCTACTGTCATGTGCAGGCCATAAAAGAGCACACGCCCGATCATCTCACCGCCAAGAATGAGGATTAACCCCAGAACAAGTCCGGCAACGTGAGGTTCACGGCGACGAATGAGCGGACAAAGCCAGCATCCTAGACCTGCGCATAACAATACCACACGCCAGACCTGTAAGGAGGCGTAATCTGGTACCAGTGCGCTGGCTTGTTGTACGGATGAGTGAATAGACGCCAGAGACAAACCTTGCAGCACAATCAACCCGGCACAAGCGATCAGCGCCAGAATGCTAATGATGGCAAATGGTGTGGTATTAAATGTAACGCGGGCTGCACGTAGAATTGTGGCAGCAAGTATTGGACCGCTCAACAATACCGTCAGGAAGAAAGCCAGCGTAGTGTAACCGTTATGCCAGGTTGGCACAGTGTCGATTTGATACACGCAGGTCATCATCCAGACGAAAATGATGCCGAGCGCCATGCTGACAAGTAACCAGAGTTTCCCCAACGCTTGCGGCATTTTACCGATGACCGCCACCAGCCACCATAATCCGCCAACGGCAAAAAATATGGAACCGGCAGCAATCTCGTTACTCAGACCAGAAGCTCCGATTCTATTCAGCGAGTTAAACGCCCGCAGTGGCGATCCCAGGTGCATGACAGAGGCAATAAACCCGATGCCCATCAACAGCCAGAGGAAAAACATGCCACGAATAATGTGCTGACGGTCTGCGTTATTTTTGGCGGCGAACCAGCCAATTCCGCTAACAATCAGCGCGCCTACTACGCATTGACCCAATACGGTAAAGATAACCAGTGGCCATTCATGCCATCCATTTCCCATTTTACACTTCCTCCGGATTAGCCAGATAACCAGTGGTATCGCCGGTCGGGCGGCTGTTGGCGTTAGGTTTGATAACGATATTGGGTTTTGTGAAATGCGCGCGCGGCAGTGGCGCGACGGCAGCCAGAGTGCCGTGCTTCTGGCGCAATTCTTCAATTGGACCGAACTCAAGTGCACGCAGTGGGCAGGATTCGACACATATGGGTTGTTTCCCCTCGGCGACGCGCGAATAACAACCATCGCACTTCGTCATGTGCCCTTTTTCAGCATTGTACTGTGGCGCGCCGTACGGACAAGCCATGTGGCAGTAGCGGCAGCCGATACAAACATCTTCATCAACCACCACGAAACCATCTTCACGCTTATGCATTGCACCGCTGGGGCAGACTTTTGTACATGCGGGGTCATCGCAATGGTTACAGGAGATGGAGAGATAATAAGCGAACACGTTCTGGTGCCAGACGCCATTATCTTCCTGCCAGTCGCCGCCAGCATATTCATAAATACGGCGGAAACTGACTTCCGGGCCAAGATCTTTAAAATCTTTGCACGCCAGTTCGCAGGTTTTACAGCCAGTACAGCGGCTGGAATCGATAAAAAATCCATATTGTGTGGTCATGGGCTACTCCTTAAACCTTTTCGATCTGGACAAGATTGCTGTGCGACGGGTTTCCCTTTGCCAGCGGTGAAGGGCGGTGAGAGGTCAGAATATTGATACTGCCGCCGTGATCGACCCGGTCACCAAACATATCCGCTTTAAGCCAAGCACCTTGCCCGATGGCGGTAACGCCAGGCAGAATACGCGGAGTCACTTTTGCGGCAATCAGCATTTCTCCATTATTGTTAAATACCCGCACGGTATCGCCATGACGGATACCGCGTGCCTGAGCATCAATGGGGTTGATCCACACCTCTTGTGGGCAGGCCTGCTGTAATACATCAATATTGCCGTAACTGGAGTGGGTACGCGCTTTGTAGTGGAAGCCCGTTAACTGCAGTGGATAAGTTTTCCGCAGGGGATCGTCCCAGCCATCAAAACCTGGCGTATAAGCTGGAAGAGGATGAATAATTTCATCTTTTTTCAATTCCCAGGTATCCGCAATCTTCGCCAGTCGTTCAGAATAAATTTCGATTTTTCCCGAAGGTGTTTTCAATGGGTTTGCCTGTGGATCTACACGGAATGCGCGGAAAGCGACGTAGTGTTCTTCCGGGCATTTTTTCTTAAAGATCCCGGTCGTTTTCATCTCCTCGTAGTCGGGCATCTCAGGGTTACGTTCCTTCGTTTTCGCATGGAGATATTTGATCCATTCATGCTGACTGCGACCTTCAGTAAAGGTTTGATAAACGTCTGGTCCTAAGCGTTTGGCGACTTCACTCAGCATCCAGTAGATGGGTTTGCGTTCAAATTTTGCTGAGGTTGCGGGTTGGGCGAGGATCACATAGCCCATATTCCCGGCAGACTCATGAGAGATGAGGTCTTCTTGCTCTGTTGGCATCAGGTCGGGTAACAGGATATCGCAATACTTAGCCGAGGCAGTCATGAAGTGGTCAATGCCAACAATCATCTCGCACTTGCTGTCATCCTGAAGCACCTCATGGGTGTGATTGATGTCGCCATGTTGATTGATCAATGTGTTACTGGCGTAGCACCATAAAAACTTGATGGGGACATCCAGTTTTTCTTTTCCACGAACACCATCACGGGGCGCGGTCATTTCCGTACCATGGTCGATAGCATCTGTCCATGTAAAGACGGAAATCTGCGTTTTAACAGGATTCTCGAGCATCGGTAACCATTCTACCCCCAGATCCCAGCTACCTTCGCGTACACCTGAGTTGCCGCCGTTTATGCCGACGTTACCGGTGAGAACGGAAAGCATGGCAATAGCGCGGGACGTTTGTTCGCCGTTGGAGTGTCGTTGTGGCCCCCACCCCTGACAAATATAAGCAGGTTTTGCTGAACCGATCTCTCGTGCCAACTGGATAATTTTTTCTGCCGGTATGCTGGTGATTTTTGCTGCCCATTCCGGCGTTTTAGCTATGCCGTCAGGCCCTTCGCCCAGAATATAGGCTTTATAATGCGCGTTACGTGGTGCGTTGGCGGGCAGCGTTTTCTCATCGTAACCAACACAATATTTGTCGAGAAATGGCTGATCGACCATGTTTTCAGTAATCAGTACCCAGGCAATCGCACAGGCCAGTGCGCCATCGGTGCCAGGGCGAATGGGCAGCCATTCATCTTCACGTCCGGCAGCTGTGTCGTTATAACGTGGATCGATGACGATCATGCGTGCATTTGAACGTTCGCGGGCTTGCTCGACGTAGTAAGTGACACCACCGCCGCTCATCCGCGTTTCTGCCGGGTTATTTCCGAACATAACGACCAGTTTCGTATTGGCGATATCATCCGGGCTGTTGCCATCATTGGCACCGAACATATAACTCATCGCGGCACTGATCTGTGCGGTACTGTAGCTACCATAGCGACTGAGAAAACCACCGCAAGAGTTCATCAGACGGTACGGGACGTTCGAGTTGGTGATGTTTCCGCCATCTACGCCTGTTCCGTACAGGACATGTACAGCCTCATTGCCGTAATCTTTTAGGATCCGCCGAAGATTATCACTGATGGTATCCAGGGCTTCATCCCAACTTATCCGTTCAAATTTACCTTCACCGCGCTTGCCGACGCGCTTCATGGGATATTTCAACCTATCAGGATGATTCATCCGTCGACGGATAGAGCGCCCGCGTAAACACGCTCGAACCTGATGATTACCGTAGACGTCGTCACCTGTCGTATCAGACTCCACCCAGTACACGGTGTCATCTTTCACATGCAAACGTAACAGACAGCGGCTCCCGCAGTTAACGGTGCAGGAACTCCAGACCGCTTTCTCTTCTACCGGTGCCTGTGCCGCTCGGACCATTTGGGAAAACGGCAAAGTGAAAGCACTGCTTGCCAGCGCGAGACTGCCAAGTGCGGAGGTTTTCATCAGACTTCTACGGCTGATTTCAGCCTTCATGAGCGCCTCTGTGGTATGGATTTTCATCATTACTCACTTATTGCTTTTCAAACAAAATGTCATGCCAGAATTTATGGTTGTAGTGGGTTATATTTTTTCGATCTCGACCAGATTAGTGTGCTGCGGGTTTCCCTTCGCCAGTGGTGAAGGGCGCAGAGTGGTTAGCGTATTCACACAGCCGCCGTGGTCGATTTTATCGCCAGACATATTGGCCTCGTGCCAGGCTCCCTGGCCCATAGCGCTAACCCCAGGGAGAATGCGTGGTGTCACTTTGGCTGGTAGCCGAACTTCGCCACGATGGTTAAACACCCGCACCATATCGCCGTTGGCAATCCCACGTTTCTGTGCGTCAATAGGGTTGATCCACACTTCCTGACGGCAGGCTGCCTTCAGGACATCAATGTTGCCGTAGGTCGAGTGCGTACGGGATTTGTAATGGAAACCAAACAGTTGCAGTGGGAAGGCACTACGTTCAGGGGAGTCCCAGCCTTCAAAGGTTGAGGCATAAACCGGCAGTGGGCTTATCACTTCATCTTTTTCCAGTTCCCAGGTACGGGCAATTTCCGCCAGCTTGCTGGAATAAATTTCAATCTTACCGGAAGGCGTTTTAAGTGGATTTGCCTCGGGGTCGTCACGAAATGCTTTGTAGGCGACAAAATGACCATTGGGATCTTTACGCTTATAGATACCCATTTTTTTTAATTCGTCGTAAGACGGTAACGCCGGATCTTTGGCAAGCATTTTGGCGTACAGATGTTGTAACCATTGTTCCTGCGTGCGACCTTCAGTGAACTTTTGATAGACGTCAGGTCCAAGACGTTTCGCGACTTCACTCAGGATCCAGTAAATTGGTTTGCGTTCGAATTTTTCGCTGGTGACAGGCTGGAGGAAAATGAGATATCCCATGTTACCGGCGTAGTCGTTAGGAATAATATCTTCCTGCTCAACGGTCATCAGGTCTGGCAGCAGAATGTCGGCATATTTTGCCGATGAGGTCATAAAGTTTTCGATGACCACAATCATTTCGCATTTCGATTCGTCCTGCAGAATTTCATGCGTTTTGTTGATGTCAGAATGCTGATTAACCAGGGTATTTCCCGCGTAGTTCCAGATGAACTTAATGGGCACATCTAGTTTATCTTTGCCCCGGACGCCGTCGCGGATTGCCGTCATTTGCGGGCCATGATCGATAGCATCTGTCCAGCTGAAGCAGGAGATTGACGTTTTGACCGGATTATCCAGCACCGGCAAGCGTTCGATGGTAATGGTGTAGGTCGATTCACGCGCACCACTATTTCCGCCGCTGATGCCGACATTGCCCGTCAAAATAGGCAACATAGCAATAGCGCGTGCCGTCAGCTCGCCGTTTGCCTGGCGTTGCGGCCCCCAGCCCTGGCAGATATAAGCGGGTTTTGCTGTGCCAATTTCACGCGCCAGTTTGATGATACGGTCTACCGGGATACCTGTAATTTGCGAAGCCCACTGCGGCGTTTTCGCTGTTTTATCATCGCCTTCACCAAGAATATAGGCTTTATAGTGACCATTTTTGGGTGCATCTGCGGGTAAGGTTTTTTCGTCATAGCCGATGCAGTATTTATCGAGAAAAGGTTGATCAACGAGATTTTCGTTAATCAATACCCAAGCAATACCCGCAACCAGCGCGGCATCGGTGCCCGGGCGAATAGGAAGCCATTCATCTTCACGACCAGCAGCCGTATCGGTATATCGCGGATCGATAACAATCATTTTTGCGTTCGATTTCTCGCGTGCTTTTTCAAGAAGATAAGTGATGCCACCGCCGCTCATGCGGGTTTCAGCCGGGTTGTTACCAAACATCACGACCAGCTTGCTGTTTTCAATATCCGTGGTGCTGTTGCCATCATTACTGCCGTAGGTGTAGGGCATGGCACAGGAAATTTGCGCAGTGCTGTAGGAGCCATACTGATTTAGTGAACCGCCGTAGCAGTTCATCAGGCGTTTGACCGCCGAGGCTGATGGAGAAGAGCGGGTCATATTGCCGCCAACAATCCCCGAAGAGTACTGAATATATACAGCCTCATTGCCATATTGTTTGACGGTTTTTTTCAGGCTACTGGCGATAGTATCCAGGGCTTCATCCCAGCTAATCCGTTCGAATTTGCCTTCGCCGCGTTTGCCCACGCGTTTCATTGGGTAATTCAGGCGATCGGGATGATTAATACGCCGACGGATGGAGCGACCGCGCAAACAGGCGCGTACCTGATGGTTGCCATACTCGTCGCTGCCGGTGTTGTCAGTTTCCACCCAGGTCACTTCATTATCTTTAACATGCAGACGAAGTGCACAGCGGCTACCACAGTTGACGGAACAGGCACCCCAGACCACTTTTTCGTTGGCCTGTTGTACCGCTGCTTCTGCACTGCGCAGGGTAAACGGCAAAGAAAAACCGCCTGCAGCCAGCGCCAGAGAACCTATCGCGGTAGATTTAACGAGTGTTCTGCGGCTGATGCCCACCATTTGTTCATTTTTGGACATAACTCACTCCCTGTTCTTTATCGTTATATAAATGTTTATATATTGAATATTTAGCGCGCTAACAATAGAGAGAGTCTACCCATTTGGGGTTAATAATTATTAATCCATATCAATAGAAGGGTATGAGTAATAAGGTGGGATTATGTTGTATGTTCAAATCGCCGGATGTGTCGTATCCGGCGTTCAGTCGATAATGTGTTACTGCGGTTCAGCAGGCGCGTTATCCTGGGTAGACTGCGCGGGAGCAGAGACGTTACCGCTGGTGGTACGGGTGTAGAGAATTTTATGCGTATCATTAGCGCAATGCCCGACGACCTGGGAATCAGGCTGATCAACCTGGTCATTGGGTACAATACTTAACGTGAAGCTGCTTTCGGGTACGCCATTATTGATAATGCGCTGTGATATATCGCTCTGTATGCGCTCACAGGATCCCGGCGCGGCGAGTACCGCGGGTGAGGCGAGGGCGAGCAGAAGCGCGGCACAGCAGGTTGAGAGTTTCATCATAAGCTCCTTACGCGAAGATAACTTCTTTAAGCATAGCATTTAACGTGTAAAGTACTGTATTTGCTACTATGATTGAGAATCATCTCTACTCTCAGGTGACTGTTGTGAAATACAAATTACTGCCATGCTTACTCGCGATATTACTCACAGGATGTGACCGCACAGAGGTAACACTTTCATTTACCCCGGAGATGGCCAGTTTCTCTAATGAATTCGATTTTGATCCGCTGCGTGGTCCCGTAAAAGATTTCACTCAGACATTAATGGATGAGCAAGGTGAAGTGACGAAACGTGTTTCGGGGACTTTGTCGGAAGAAGGCTGTTTTGATTCTCTCGAATTACTGGATCTGGAAAATAATACCGTGGTTGCCCTGGTACTGGACGCCAATTATTACCGTGATGCCGAGACGCTGGAGAAAAGAGTTCGTTTGCAGGGAAAATGCCAGCTAGCAGAATTACCTTCTGCCGGGGTGAGTTGGGAAACCGATGATAATGGTTTCGTGATTAAAGCCAGCAGCAAACAGATGCAGATGGAATATCGCTATGATGATCAGGGGTATCCGCTGGGTAAAACCACGAAAAGTAACGATAAAACATTATCTGTCAGCGCCACGCCATCAACGGACCCGATCAAAAAATTAGATTACACAGCGGTTACTTTACTGAATAATCAACGGGTTGGAAATGTAAAACAGAGCTGTGAATATGACAATCACGCCAATCCGGTGGACTGTCAGCTAATCATTGTTGATGAAGGAGTAAAACCCGCCGTCGAACGGGTTTACACCATCAAAAATACGATCGATTATTATTAATACTATTGTGCGGTCGGCTTCAGGAGAGTCTGACCCGGTGTTTTGTGCTCAGCCAGATACTGATGCTGGAATATACACATGCGAATGGCATTACGATATTGACCATTAATAAAGAACTCATGCATCAATTCACCTTCAACCGTAAAGCCAAGCTTGCGGTAAATGTGAATCGCTTTTTCATTCTCTTTATCAACGATCAGATACAGCTTATAGAGATTGAGAACGGTGAAGCCATAGTCCATTGCTAATTTGGCGGCACGGGTTGCCAGACCTTTCCCCTGATACTCCGGGGAGATAATTATCTGAAATTCTGCGCGGCGATGAACATGGTTAATTTCCACCAGCTCCACCAGACCGGCTTTTTCGCCGTCACATTCCACCACAAAGCGCCGTTCGCTCTGATCGTGAATATGCTTATCATACAGATCAGAGAGTTCAACAAAGGCTTCGTAGGGTTCCTCAAACCAGTAACGCATCACACTGGCGTTATTGTCGAGTTGATGTACATAGCGTAAATCTTCACGCTCCAGCGGGCGTAGCTTAACACTGTGGGCGCTTGGCATAACGTGTCCTTACATTCCTTAAATCAATAACAGGTTAGGGGATAATAACGCGGCCAGTTCGACGGTCCAGGCAGCGCAAAGTATTTGGCTCCCAGTAGGCATTGATGTTGGCGCTTTGCTCACATTTATCGCGGTTATCAAAAGCAGCGTCGGCTTTATCCCACTCTTTTTCAGTGCGTTTATTCACTTTCTGGCGCAGATTACGCGTGTCATTCCATTGCTCTTTTTCCATAGCGGCGCGCTGGCGGCTTTGTGCACTGTCGCCAGACTCAATCACCAGTTTGTTAGTTTCGGCATGAACAGTTGTGCTCAATGCCAGTGCGCAAGGCAGCAGAAAAGCGAGCAGGCCGATTCGTTTGCTGAGAGTGATTTTCATAATTCATTCCCTGTATGAATGATTAAAGCTGATTCTACACCATCCACTGCGAACGCAAAACGTTCAAGGAGGGTGTTTATATTGATGATATTATGTCGCCCTATAACTATACGTGATGTCAATAAGTGACAAAGATGATTAAAACAACGTTACTATTTTTTGCTACTGCGCTGTGTGAAATTATTGGATGCTTTTTGCCCTGGCTGTGGTTGAAGCGAAACGCCAGTATCTGGCTGTTGCTTCCGGCGGGGATTTCACTGGCGCTGTTTGTCTGGTTGTTAACGTTGCATCCTGCGGCGAGTGGGCGTGTTTACGCGGCTTATGGTGGCGTTTATGTCTGCACGGCGTTGATTTGGCTGCGCGTTGTGGATGGCGTGAAACTGACTCTTTATGACTGGACGGGGGCGTTAATTGCGCTTTGCGGCATGTTGATCATTGTTGCGGGCTGGGGGCGCACGTAGGAACATAAATCCATTTTATCAATAAGATACGAGGAAGTGTCAGCTGACAAAAGGTATTCTGTTTCATCTTTTGTCAACCATTCACGGCGCAAATATACGCCTTTTTTTGTGATCACTCCGGCTTTTTTTGATCTTCATACTTGTATGGTAGTAGCTCAGTTGCGTAGATTTCATGCATCACGACAAGCGATGCAAGGAATCGAACATGAAGATCGTAAAGGCTGAAGTTTTTGTTACCTGTCCGGGGCGTAATTTCGTCACATTAAAAATCACCACTGAGGACGGTATTACGGGCCTTGGGGATGCCACCCTAAATGGACGTGAGCTTTCCGTGGCCTCTTATTTGCAGGATCACCTTTGTCCGCAGCTTATTGGTCGCGATGCACACCGTATCGAAGATATCTGGCAGTTTTTCTATAAAGGTGCTTACTGGCGTCGCGGTCCGGTTACGATGTCGGCCATTTCAGCGGTTGATATGGCGCTGTGGGATATTAAAGCCAAAGCTGCCAACATGCCGCTTTACCAGTTACTCGGCGGCGCGTCTCGTGAAGGGGTGATGGTTTATTGCCATACCACCGGTCACAGTATTGATGAAGCTCTGGATGATTATGCCCGTCATCAGGAGCTGGGATTCAAAGCCATCCGCGTGCAGTGCGGAATCCCTGGTATGAAAACCACCTACGGCATGTCGAAAGGTAAAGGTCTGGCTTATGAACCCGCAACCAAAGGACAGTGGCCGGAAGAGCAGCTGTGGTCGACGGAGAAATACCTCGATTTCATGCCGAAATTGTTTGACGCGGTACGTAACAAGTTTGGTTTTGATGAACATCTGCTGCATGACATGCACCATCGCTTAACGCCTATTGAAGCGGCGCGCTTTGGTAAGAGCATTGAAGATTATCGCATGTTCTGGATGGAAGACCCGACGCCTGCGGAAAACCAGGAATGCTTCCGTCTCATTCGCCAACATACCGTCACACCCATCGCGGTGGGTGAAGTCTTCAACAGCATTTGGGACTGCAAACAACTGATTGAAGAGCAACTCATCGATTATATCCGCACCACGCTGACCCATGCAGGCGGAATTACCGGTATGCGTCGGATTGCCGATTTTGCTTCGCTGTATCAGGTACGTACTGGCTCACACGGTCCTTCCGATTTGTCACCAGTCTGCATGGCTGCGGCGCTGCACTTTGATCTGTGGGTCCCCAATTTCGGTGTCCAGGAATACATGGGTTATTCCGAACAAATGCTCGAAGTCTTCCCGCACAACTGGACTTTCGATAACGGCTATATGCATCCGGGAGAAAAACCGGGTCTTGGCATCGAATTCGATGAAAAGCTGGCGGCGAAATATCCCTATGAACCTGCTTATCTGCCAGTCGCACGTCTGGAAGATGGCACGCTGTGGAACTGGTAAGGAGTAAGGTAATGAAAAGCATTTTAATTGAAAAACCGAATCAACTGTCGATTATCGAACGTGAAATACCCACCCCGTCAGCGGGTGAAGTACGAGTAAAAGTGAAACTTGCCGGAATTTGTGGTTCAGATAGCCATATTTACCGTGGGCATAATCCTTTTGCGAAATATCCGCGCGTCATTGGTCATGAATTCTTTGGCGTCATTGATGCAGTGGGTGAAGGCGTGGAAAGCGCCAGAGTCGGTGAACGCGTTGCTGTCGATCCGGTGGTCAGCTGTGGGCATTGCTATCCGTGCTCTATAGGTAAGCCGAACGTTTGTACGACACTTGCTGTATTAGGTGTGCACGCTGACGGTGGTTTCAGTGAATATGCTGTGGTTCCGGCAAAAAATGCGTGGAAAATTCCTGAAGCTGTGGCCGATCAATATGCGGTGATGATCGAACCTTTTACCATTGCGGCTAACGTTACCGGTCATGGTCAACCGACTGAAAATGATACCGTTCTGGTTTACGGTGCCGGCCCAATCGGCCTGACGATCGTTCAGGTATTAAAAGGCGTCTATAACGTTAAAAATGTGATTGTTGCCGATCGCATTGATGAACGACTGGAAAAAGCGAAAGAGAGCGGGGCAGACTGGGCGATTAATAACAGCCAGACACCGCTTGGCGAGAGTTTCGCTGAAAAAGGCATCAAGCCGACTTTAATTATCGATGCCGCTTGTCATCCTTCAATCTTGAAAGAGGCCGTAACGCTGGCTTCTCCAGCGGCACGTATTGTATTGATGGGCTTCTCCAGTGAACCGTCTGAAGTGATTCAGCAAGGAATTACCGGAAAAGAACTCTCTATTTTCTCTTCACGCTTAAATGCAAATAAATTCCCGGTCGTTATCGACTGGTTAAGTAAAGGGTTAATTAAACCAGAAAAACTAATTACCCATACATTTGATTTCCAGCATGTTGCGGATGCCATTAGTTTATTTGAACTGGATCAAAAACATTGCTGCAAAGTCTTACTCACTTTTTCTGAATAATACCAATAACGGCGAGTAAGTAGTACGCATCTTACCTCTTTTTTAGAGATAACCATTATGACAATAGAAAAACACGAAAGAAGTACTAAGGATTTGGTGAAAGCAGCAGTATCGGGATGGTTGGGCACTGCGCTTGAATTTATGGACTTCCAGTTATATTCGCTCGGCGCAGCGTTAGTGTTTCATGAAATATTTTTTCCTGAATCATCAACGGCAATGGCGTTAATTCTGGCAATGGGAACCTATGGTGCAGGTTATGTGGCACGTATTGTCGGAGCATTTATTTTCGGCAAAATGGGCGACAGAATAGGGCGTAAAAAAGTGCTCTTTATTACCATCACCATGATGGGGATCTGTACCACCTTAATTGGTGTGTTACCGACTTATGCACAAATTGGTGTTTTTGCCCCCATCTTGCTGGTGACGCTGCGTATTATTCAGGGGTTGGGTGCAGGTGCGGAAATTTCCGGTGCCGGTACGATGCTGGCGGAATATGCGCCAAAAGGTAAGCGCGGAATTATCTCCTCATTTGTGGCTATGGGAACTAACTGCGGAACCTTGAGCGCAACGGCAATCTGGGCCTTTATGTTCTTCATTCTCAGTAAAGAGGAACTGCTGGCGTGGGGATGGCGTATACCTTTCCTGGCGAGCGTTGTCGTGATGGTCTTTGCTATCTGGTTGCGTATGAATCTGAAAGAAAGCCCGGTCTTTGAGAAGGTTAACGACAGCAACCAACCGACAGCAAAACCTGCACCTGCTGGTAGCATGTTCCAGAGCAAATCCTTCTGGCTGGCAACAGGGCTGCGTTTTGGTCAGGCTGGTAACTCAGGTTTAATTCAGACTTTCCTTGCAGGCTATTTAGTGCAGACGTTATTGTTTAACAAAGCAATTCCAACAGATGCATTGATGATCAGTTCGATTCTCGGCTTTATGACCATTCCGTTCCTTGGTTGGTTATCCGATAAAATTGGTCGCCGGATCCCGTATATTATTATGAATACCTCTGCGATTGTGCTGGCGTGGCCAATGCTTTCTATCATCGTAGATAAAAGCTATGCCCCGAGCACCATTATGGTTGCACTGATTGTGATTCATAACTGTGCGGTGCTGGGATTATTTGCTCTGGAAAACATTACCATGGCAGAAATGTTCGGCTGTAAAAACCGCTTTACCCGAATGGCTATTTCTAAAGAAATTGGTGGTCTTATCGCTTCCGGTTTTGGTCCTATCCTGGCGGGGATTTTCTGCACCATGACGGAATCCTGGTATCCGATCGCCATTATGATCATGGCATATTCTGTGATTGGTTTAATCTCTGCGCTGAAAATGCCAGAAGTGAAAGACCGTGATTTAAGTGCGCTGGAAGACGCCGCAGAAGATCAACCACATGTTGTAAGAGCTGCGCAACCGTCCAGAAGTCTGTAAATCCTCAATCCCTTCTCTTACCGGAGAGGGGATTTTTATTCATATAACAAAACATGTAGCTTGCTATATTTAATTTTAAGGAATTGTTATGGGAAATCATTTGTTATCAGCAAAAGCGACGCTCCCTGTTTATGATCGTAATAACCTGGCCCCAAGAATTGTTCATTTAGGCTTTGGTGCATTTCACCGTGCGCATCAGGGCGTGTATGCCGATATTCTTGCTACGGAACATTTCAGTGACTGGGGATATTATGAGGTCAACTTAATCGGCGGCGAACAGCAAATTGCCGATTTACAACAGCAAGATAATCTTTATACCGTTGCGGAAATGTCGGCTGATGCGTGGACGGCTCGCGTCGTTGGCGTCGTTAAAAAAGCCTTGCACGTACAAATAGATGGCTTAGAAACCGTGTTGGCTGCGATGTGTGAACCGCAAATCGCGATTGTCTCTCTGACAATCACCGAAAAAGGGTATTTCCACTCTCCGGCGACCGGACAGTTAATGCTTGATCACCCGATGGTCGTTGCCGACGTGCAAAATCCCCACCAGCCGAAAACTGCAACAGGGGTGATTGTTGAGGCGCTGGCTCGCCGTAAAGCGGCAGGACTTCCCGCATTTACCGTCATGTCATGTGACAACATGCCAGAAAACGGTCATGTTATGCGTGACGTTGTCACTTCCTATGCGCAAGCCATTGATGTAAAACTGGCACAATGGATCGAAGATAACGTGACTTTCCCATCAACAATGGTGGACCGTATTGTGCCCGCAGTGACAGAGGATACGCTGGCGAAAATCGAACAACTTACCGGTGTGCGCGATGCGGCAGGCGTTGCCTGTGAACCTTTCCGCCAGTGGGTAATAGAAGATAACTTTGTTGCCGGACGTCCGGAATGGGAAAAAGCGGGAGCTGAACTGGTTAGCGATGTGCTGCCTTATGAAGAAATGAAACTGCGTATGCTTAACGGCAGTCATTCATTCCTGGCGTATCTGGGCTATCTTGCCGGATATCAGCACATTAATGACTGCATGGAGGATGAACATTATCGTCATGCGGCGTATACCTTAATGTTGCAGGAACAAGCGCCGACGCTGAAAGTGCAGGGCGTTGATTTGCAAGATTACGCTAACCGATTAATTGAACGCTATAGCAACCCGGCGTTACGTCATCGAACCTGGCAGATTGCGATGGATGGCAGCCAGAAATTGCCACAGCGGATGTTGGATTCTGTTCGCTGGCATCTGGCGCATGACAGCAAGTTCGATCTGCTGGCGCTGGGCGTCGCAGGTTGGATGCGTTATGTCGGTGGTGTTGATGAACAGGGAAATCCGATAGAAATCAGTGATCCACTGTTACCTGTTATTCAGAAGGCAGTACAAAGTAGTGCTGAAGGGACAGCGCGCGTCCAGTCACTGCTGGCAATTAAGGCGATCTTTGGTGATGATTTACCAGGCAATAGTTTGTTTACGACAAAAGTAACGGAAGCGTACTTGTCTTTATTAGCGCATGGCGCGAAAGCGACCGTGGCGAAATATTCCGTGAAGTAAAAAAAGCAATGCCGCCATCGGCGGCATTCACACGCTTAGTTCATGCCGAGACGAATCAGGTCCAGTGGTGCCAGTTTCTCTTCACAACCTTCAACAACTACGGTTTTTCCGCGGCGGATTTGCTCAGCGGTCAGACCTTCAGTATCAATCGACAGGATCTTGCCAGTGTGACCGGTGCCGCTAACCATAACACGGCTGCCAGTGGTGATTGCGTTACGGTTACGATCGTAGGTCGTCATAGGTGTTTTCTCCTTTCTGATTTACAGTCGAAGCCCACGTAACGGGCGCAATATAAATACTCCTGTCGAGTGAAATATTTTTTGTTTTTGATCAAGCTCACATCTTTTTTGATGCATGCATGAGCCATAAGTCGGGGGAAAAGACTCTCACCCCGGATGGGATGAGAGGAAATGAATTACTCTTCGCTAAACCAGTCGCTGTTTTCCTGGCGGATCTGGCGCACGGATTCGCTGATTTCCTGCAAATGTTGCGTCATTGCACGTTCTACCGCATCGCCATCACGTTTTTGCAGGGCAGAGAAAATATCAAGATGCTGGCGTAACAGCATTTCTGGTGGAGAAACGTGGTCGAAGCTCATATAGCGCACGCGATCAACGGTCGCTTTCAGGTTCTCAATGGTATCCCACGCCAGTTGACAGTCGGCAATCTGCGTCAGGAGTTGATGGAAGTTGTCATCAAGTTCAAAAAAATCATCCAGTTGCTTGCGCTCAATGGCAATGCGTTGCTGGTGAAGATTTTGTTCCAGTTGGTAGCACTGGCTTTCGGTAATCATGCTCGCCGCCCGACGCGCCACCGCGCACTCAATGGCCTGACGGATAAAACTGCCGTTGCGCACCTGGGCCATGGAAATTTTGTTGACGTAGCTGCCACGCTGCGGACGAATTTGAATCAGACCGTTTTCCGCCAGTTTAATAAAGGCTTCGCGAACCGGCTGGCGTGACACATTGAAACGAACAGAAACTTCTTTTTCCGACAACGGTGTGCCTGGTGCAATCAGGCAATGGACAATGTCGCGGCGAAGAATACGATAAATCTGCTGATTGACAGGCTGTGTGGGATTAAGTTGCGTTTCGACGGTCATTCGTTCTTGCTTGTGAGTGAGTTAACTGCATGAGTCTACCACTTTTTTGTGACAAGCAATAACCCGGCAGTTACGCCGGGTATAAAAATTACTGACGGTGGACATTCAGTCCGGCATAGCTTTGGGTAACCGGCATCATTTCCAGGGTATTGATATTGACGTGAGCAGGCAGCGTTGACACCCACCAGACGGCTTCGCTGACATCTTCTGGTGTCAATGCAACGGTATTTTGATAGGTTTTTTCCGCTTTACCGTCATCGCCTTTAAAGCGGACATTGGAAAACTCGGTGCCACCCACCAGACCCGGTTCGATGTCGGTGACGCGCACCGCCGTACCATGCAGGTCCGTACGCAGATTCAGGCTAAATTGACGAACAAACGCTTTCGTCGCACCGTAAACGTTACCACCGGCATACGGCCAGCTACCTGCCGTTGAGCCAATGTTAATAATATGACCATGATTACGTTCAACCATACCCGGTAAGACGGCGCGCGTCATATATACCAGGCCTTTGTTGTTGGTATCAATCATCGTTTCCCAGTCTTCAATGCTGGCTTTATGCGCAGGCTCCATGCCCAACGCCAGGCCGGCATTGTTTACCAGGATATCAATATTGCTCCACTCGGCAGGGAGCGATGCCAGCATCTCTTCAATAGCGGCGCGGTTGCGAACGTCCAGTTGGGCGATATACAGATTATCTCCCAGTTCGTCTTTTAACTCCTGTAACCGCTCCTGGCGACGGCCAGTAGCGATAACTTTATGCCCTTGTTGAATAAAACGACGAGTAATGCATTCACCAAAACCTGCCGTTGCTCCAGTTACTAAAACGATCATCTCACTGTTCCTCAACGCTTTTGTGTGTCAATAACATAGCACGTGATGCTTAAGAGCGGGTAATACTGGTTTGCAAGATTGCACTCCGTTATCAGTAAGCCTACGCTATGGAACACCTCGCGTTCAGGAGAAGAAAATGACAACAATGAATCCTTTCCTTGTGCAAAGCACACTGCCGTATCTGGCTCCCCATTTTGATCAAATTGCCAACCATCACTATCGCCCGGCATTCGATGAGGGAATACAGCAAAAGCGGGCAGAAATAGCTGCCATCGCGCTTAACCCGCAAACACCTGATTTCAACAATACTATTCTGGCACTGGAACAAAGCGGAGAATTACTTACCCGCGTTACCAGCGTCTTTTTTGCGATGACTGCGGCGCATACCAATGATGAATTACAGCGTCTTGATGAACAGTTTTCCGCTGAACTGGCGGAACTTGCGAATGATATCTATCTGAACGGGGAATTATTCGCGCGGGTAGATGCTGTCTGGCAACGCCGTGAATCCCTGGGGCTTGATAGTGAATCCATCCGCCTGGTGGAGGTGATTCATCAACGTTTTGTCCTTGCCGGAGCCAAACTTGAGCAAGCTGATAAAGCAAAATTAAAAGTACTGAATACAGAAGCTGCGACCCTGACCAGCCAGTTTAACCAGCGGTTACTGGCAGCAAATAAATCCGGCGGTCTGGTTGTGAACGATATCGCGCAGCTGGCAGGAATGAGTGAACAAGAGATTGTGCTGGCGGCAGAGGCGGCTCGCGAGAAAGGTCTGGATAACAACTGGCTGATTCCGCTGCTGAATACCACCCAGCAACCAGCGCTTGCTGAACTGCGCGATCGCGCGACGCGTGAAAAACTGTTTACTGCGGGCTGGACGCGAGCGGAAAAAAATGATGCCAATGATACCCGCGCTATCATTCAACGTCTGGTGGAGATCCGCGCGCAGCAGGCGAAACTGCTTGGTTTTCCTCATTATGCCGCATGGAAAATCGCCGATCAGATGGCAAAAACGCCAGAAGCAGCGCTCAACTTTATGCGGGAAATTGTTCCAGCGGCGCGTCAACGTGCGAGCGATGAATTAGCCTCGATACAGGCGATTATCGATAAGCAGCAGGGCGGGTTTAGCGCGCAGTCGTGGGACTGGGCATTTTATGCCGAGCAGGTAAGACGTGAGAAATTCGATCTCGATGAAGCGCAGCTCAAGCCTTATTTCGAATTAAACACGGTGTTGAATGAAGGCGTATTCTGGACTGCGAATCAGCTCTTCGGTATTAAGTTTGTCGAACGTTTTGATATTCCTGTCTACCATCCTGACGTTCGTGTGTGGGAAATTTTTGATCATAATGGCGTGGGGCTGGCGTTATTTTACGGTGATTTCTTCGCCCGTGATTCAAAAAGCGGCGGTGCATGGATGGGCAATTTTGTTGAGCAATCAACGCTGAATGAAACGCACCCGGTAATTTATAACGTCTGCAATTATCAGAAACCCGCTGCCGGTGAGCCTGCGTTGTTACTCTGGGATGATGTAATAACCTTATTCCATGAATTTGGTCATACGCTGCACGGCCTTTTTGCCCGCCAGCGTTATGCCACGCTTTCCGGCACCAACACGCCGCGTGATTTTGTCGAATTTCCGTCGCAAATCAACGAACACTGGGCAACACATCCGCAGGTATTTGCTCGCTACGCCCGGCATTATCAGAGCGGGGCCGCAATGCCTGACGAACTTCAACAGAAAATGCGTAATGCCAGTCTGTTCAATAAAGGGTATGAGATGAGCGAACTGCTTAGCGCCGCACTTCTCGATATGCGCTGGCATTGCCTGGAAGAAAACGAAGCAATGCAGGACGTCGATGATTTCGAATTGCGGGCGCTGGTGGCGGAAAATATGGATCTTCCTGCTATACCGCCACGCTATCGCAGCAGTTATTTCGCCCATATTTTTGGTGGCGGATATGCCGCAGGTTATTACGCTTATCTGTGGACGCAAATGTTGGCCGATGATGGTTACCAGTGGTTTGTTGAGCAGGGCGGATTAACGCGTGAAAATGGGCGGCGTTTTCGCGAGGCGATTCTTTCCAGAGGTAACAGCGAAGATCTGGAACGCCTGTATCGACAATGGCGCGGTAAGGCACCTCAGATTATGCCGATGCTGCAACATCGTGGCTTGAACGTATAAACACCACCAATGGCTGGCCTGGATTTATCGCCAGACCAGCTTCGTTATAGCAGTAATTGCAGCAACTGGGCGAGGGCAAACTTCACCGCTAATGCGAATGCCGTTTCGCAGTCGCCAGCAAAATTACTTTTTTTGTATACTCTTCCGTTATAATAATTTTCAAATTCAGCCGGACCAGATGATCAACATTAGCGGCAGTCTGGATAAGAAAAGCGCGCCGGCCGTCGTTCGGGTCACTCAGTTGCAGAAATAAAAATAAATTAGCCTGATGGCCTGAACTACTGGGCCATTAGGGTATTGGGTTATGCTATTTGTCATCCTTTTAATTGCGATAATGCAGAGTTAATTTATAGAATTAAACACTTTTTTATCTGCTGATTTTGTTTTAAATCACAATGTTATCTCAGAGATGCTCATAACTCCGGATTTCTATGAAAATATTGACGTAATTTTGCTTTTCTCTCGTTAGAATAGCGCGCACAAGGAACTGTGAAAAAGGAGTGGCAATGATCAAGAAGACAACGGAAATTGATGCCATCTTGTTAAATCTCAATAAGGCTATCGATGCCCACTACCAGTGGCTGGTAAGTATGTTTCACAGCGTGGTCGCGAGAGATGCCAGTAAGCCAGAAATAACGGATAACCATTCTTATGGGCTGTGCCAGTTTGGTCGGTGGATTGATCATCTGGGGCCACTCGATAACGATGAATTACCTTACGTTCGGCTAATGGATTCTGCCCATCAACATATGCATAACTGTGGTAGGGAATTAATGCTGGCTATTGTTGAAAATCACTGGCAGGACGCGCATTTCGACGCTTTTCAGGAAGGGTTGCTTTCTTTTACTGCGGCATTAACCGATTACAAAATTTATTTGCTGACGATCCGTAGCAGTATGGATGTTCTGACGGGATTGCCGGGTCGTCGGGTTCTTGATGAATCCTTCGATCATCAGTTACGCAATGCTGAACCTCTGAATCTTTATTTAATGTTGTTGGATATAGACCGATTTAAATTGGTTAATGATACCTACGGGCATTTAATCGGCGATGTAGTATTACGCACCCTCGCAACTTACTTAGCCAGTTGGACGCGCGATTACGAAACGGTTTATCGCTACGGGGGCGAAGAATTTATCATTATTGTCAAAGCGACTAATGATGAAGAAGCATGTCGTGCAGGTGTCAGAATTTGCCAGTTAGTCGATAACCATGCCATCACACATTCTGAAGGGCATATCAACATTACCGTGACTGCTGGTGTGAGTCGTGCATTTCCTGAAGAGCCTCTGGATGTGGTCATTGGAAGAGCGGACAGGGCAATGTATGAGGGTAAGCAAACCGGAAGGAATCGCTGCATGTTTATTGACGAACAAAATGTGATTAACCGAGTTTAAGCTCCGTTTAACATTCATTGAGAAAACTGATGCTACTGTGTCAACGATCCGTTATCAGTGCAGGAAAATGCCTGTTAGCGTAAAAGCAAAACACAAATCTATCCATGCAAGCATTCACCGCCGGTTTACTGGCGGTTTTTTTTTCGCCGTCATAAAAATCAGGCCCCTTGTACACAACTGTAACAAGGGGCCGGTTAGGTGAGGGATTATCTCCGTTCATTAGTCATCCCATTTGTGGCTGAAATACGCGGCCAAAAACCCAGAAAATAAAATTATTCCCAGTACGGCCATAAAAACATTCATATTACCCAGCATTATTTGCCTCCGTTTATGGTGTGGTGTGTTTCCTCGCTTACCTTAATTTTCATCTCAATGAGAAAGATATTAGCAGAGGTAACCTAAACGAAGGCTGAATTAAATTCTTATTGTGTTCGACTTAAATCAACAAAGCGCGGGCTGCCCCCACGGTCTTGCACGAATTCCTTTTAACATCAGCACCCACGCAACAACGATCACCAACGCTAAGATGATAAACAGCGAGAAAGGCGGCAGACTGGTAAGTACTATGCCACTCACTAATGGGTTAATCGCAGCACCAAGCCAGCCTAAAGACTGGGCGGAAAAATAGCTGGCTTTCATTCCTGGCGGCGCAATATGGTCAATCAACATATACTCGCCCGGCGCATAAATGATTTCACCGACAGTAAATACCGCAGCTGACATACCCCACAATAGCAGGCTGTTGCCGGAAAAAATAAAACCGACCAGCCCGATGACGAAACAGAGGGTGCCTGCTGTCATCAGCGCGCGGATGTTAGCCGGGTTAAGGCGGCGGCCCACGGAATATTGCAACGTAACCACCATGGCAGCATTCACCGGAAGAACAACCGCGACCACCTTTTCGGCAAAATCACCATCAGCAATCACCATCACATATTGTGAAATGCATGAAGCAAATGCGCCGCTAACAAAAGAAGCCAGAAAGCCAGAGCAGGTAAACCACAACAGTGCTTTATCTTGTAATAAAACTTTCGGCGACCAGACACTGCCTGTTTCCGTGGCGATGATTTTCTCGCTGCGCTTTACCCAAATTTGAATGAAAAGCATGGGGAACGCGGAACAGATAGCTGCCAGCCAGAAGGGCAGATTGATGCTCTGCATCACCAACAGCGTGCCGAGTGGCGGACCGATGGTCCAGCCAATGTTGAGCATGGTGTAGTTGATTGAGAAAATCTTCGTTTTGCTGGTGGACGAAAGATTGTCGGCAAACCAGGCTTTCAGCACGGTAGCAAAAACGGAGTAGGCGCAGTTAATAAGGGCAAAAAAGAGCACCACCAGCGTCACGTTATTCACTAAAGGAATGGCAATAAAACCGCTAGCGAAGGCGGTAATTGCCATTAACATATAGCGTTTCTTGTCGAACTTATCCGCCAGGATACCAAAACCGAGGCTAAAAACGACGCCAATAGTGAGCGCAATTGTCATCGCATAACCGATTAGATCGACACTCAGGCTGTACTGGCGACTCAAGTAAATGGTCATAAACGGCAGCGTAGCGCCGCGTCCGATGGTTAATAACAACGACGAGGCAAGAAGGGCGCTGGTAGAGCGTCGTAGGGATAAGTTCATTTGTCTGTCCGGCAGTGCGTTTCGTTATGTTTTGTTTTAGAGATGTAAAGGAATAGCATGGCAAAAATCCGAAGTATAGCGACTTATTTGCGCATTAATGCCGTCGTAAACGGTGACTAACGAATCAACTGTTAAAGAAAAGTAAATTCAGCTAAGTTGATTGCTTACAAAAGATGAAATTCAGAGGCGGTAGAATGTCGCGAAAAGATGGGGTGTTGGCGCTACTGGTAGTGGTTGTATGGGGGCTAAATTTTGTGGTCATCAAAGTGGGGCTTCATAACATGCCACCGCTGATGCTGGCCGGTTTGCGCTTTATGCTGGTTGCTTTCCCGGCCATCTTTTTTGTCGCACGACCGAAAGTACCACTGAATTTGCTGCTGGGGTATGGATTAACCATCAGTTTTGCGCAGTTTGCCTTTCTGTTCTGCGCTATTAACTTTGGTATGCCTGCTGGACTGGCCTCGTTGGTGTTACAGGCACAAGCGTTTTTTACTATCGTGCTTGGCGCGTTTACTTTCGGTGAACGACTACATGGCAAACAATTGGCGGGGATCGCCTTAGCGATTTTTGGCGTACTGGTGTTAATCGAAGATAGTCTGAACGGTCAGCATGTGGCGATGCTCGGCTTTATGTTGACCCTGGCGGCAGCATTTAGTTGGGCGTGTGGCAACATCTTCAATAAAAAGATCATGTCGCACGCAACGCGTCCGGCGGTGATGTCGCTGGTAATCTGGAGCGCATTAATCCCAATCATTCCCTTCTTTGTTGCCTCGCTGATTCTCGATGGTTCCGCAACCATGATTCACAGTCTGGTTACTATCGATATGACCACCATCTTGTCTCTGATGTATCTGGCATTTGTGGCGACAATTGTTGGTTATGGGATCTGGGGGACGTTACTGGGACGCTATGAAACCTGGCGGGTTGCACCGTTATCGTTACTGGTGCCTGTAGTTGGACTGGCAAGTGCGGCACTATTGTTGGATGAACGCTTAACGGGTCTGCAATTTTTCGGTGCGGTGCTCATTATGACCGGGCTGTATATCAATGTATTTGGCTTGCGGTGGCGTAAAGCGGTAAAGGTCAGAGGCTAAACCATACGCACAGAATGTGATGCCAGCACTCTGTGCGTCTGCTTTTATCGCGGGAAAAAGTACTTTACCTGGAACTCGAAAATATTGCTGTAAAGTAACGAATAATCCAGTGGAATAGAGTTACTATCCACAGCCTGGGTCTGAATTTTAAGTATGGGATCCCGTGGGCTGATCCGTAAAATACTGGCGATTTCAGGGGTAGGAAAAGTCGGGGAGAAAGTTTCAAAGGTGCCAATGATTTTGATCCCGCATTCGTTCTCAATATACGAAAATTTGGATTTTTGCATATGCGATACGGTTAAATCAGGAAAACGTGCCACTGACATCCACGTTTCTTCTAATTGTGCTGCATTATCCTCAATGAATCGCAGTCTCTTTATGTAATAAACCTGCTCACCAGTCACTAAATTCAGCTCAGTCGCAATAGTAGGAGAAGCATCCTGCACTTCAAATTTCATAATCTGACTTCCTGCCTCTTTGCCGCTTTTATGTGCAATTTCACTGAAACTGTTCATGTGATCAATGTGTGCAACAAAATTCTTTTTTTGAATGTATGTTCCTGAACCATGCTTTCTGTGAATAATTCCTTCGCCTTCCAGCAGGGATAATGCCTTACGCAGGGTATTACGCGAAACATTATAACGAACAGCGAGTTCCGCTTCTGACGGCAACAAATCACCAACATGCCATGAATTGCCATTGATCTCGGATTTAAGTAAGCGGGCAATCTTTTGAAAAATCACTTTTGCACCTTTTAAGAGCCATTGAAAACAAGGAGTTGAGACCTGATTAGTTTATCGTATGGCCGAGTCGTTTAATTATCACCCTGTTGTTGAACAACTTTATTGCTGTATTACTGTGATCAATGTACCAGGACGTGTAGCTACTGTGGGATATGATATTTACACAATGTAGTCTGTTATATACCAGTAAGGAAAAATATGAAAAAGATATTGTTAGTTTGCGCTGCGGGCATGTCAACCAGTATGCTGGTTAAACGTATGATTGATCATGCTACCGCTATTTCACTTGAAGTTAATATTTCCGCATTGGCGATTGCAGAGGCTAAAGGGAAAATTAAAAATAACGAAGTTGACGTTGTTTTACTTGGTCCGCAAGTTCGCTTTCAGAAACCAGAGATTGAAGCCGTTGCACAGGGGAAAATGCCTGTAGCCGTTATCGAGATGAAAGACTATGGCACAATGAACGGACAGGCAGTTCTTGAATTTGCGATGAAACTACTGCAAGAGTAAGAATCTAATATTATTAAACTATTACCTGAACTAACTTTTCACACATCATAAAATGGATATGGCATACATGCTTTATTGGGATGTATAAATATCCAGGACAACAGGTATAAAAAAATGGGATTAATGGCATCATTCGAACGTGGAATGGAACGTTTTCTTGTTCCAGTTGCTATCAAGTTAAACTCACAAAAACATGTTGCAGCGGTGAGAGATGGATTCGTTTTTACGTTTCCAATTATCATGGCAAGCTCATTAATTATATTAATTAACTTTGCCATATTATCGCCCGACGGTTTTATTGCCGGATTACTGCATCTGAACAGCATTTTCCCCAACCTTGAAAAAGCACAAGCTATTTTTACTCCGGTAATGAATGGTTCTGTAAATATCATGTCAATTATGATTGCTTTCCTGGTCGCCAGGAATGTGGCGATTAGCTATGAGCAAGATGATCTTTTATGCGGATTAACGGCAATAGGAGCATTTTTTATTGTTTATACCCCATACCAGATGATAGATGGGCAGGCATTCCTGACGACCAAATATCTCGGCGCGCAGGGGTTGTTTGTTGCTGTTATCGTTGCATTGATCACCAGTGAAATATTTTGTCGCTTAGCTCGAAACCCCAAAATCACCATAACGATGCCGGCAGCTGTACCTCCTGCGGTAGCGCGTTCATTTAAAGTTTTATTGCCAATATTTTTTGTCATGGTGTTCTTTTCCGCACTTAATTATTGCCTGACATTGATATCCCCGGCAGGATTAAATGATCTCATTTACACATTAATCCAGACGCCGCTCAAACATATGGGAACGAATATCTTTGCGGTAATTATCCTGGGGGCTGTGGGTAATTTCCTCTGGGTGCTGGGGATCCACGGACCTAATACAACGTCGGCAATTCGAGAAACCGTTTTTTCTGAGGCTAATCTGGAGAATCTCTCCTGGGCCGCTCAACACGGCACTACCTGGGGCGCGCCATATCCGATTACCTGGACTTCTATTAATGATGCATTCGCCAACTGCGGCGGTTCAGGTATGACGTTGGGGTTATTGTTGGCTATTTTTATCGCTTCTAAGCGTGCGGAATACCGTGATCTGGCAAAAATGTCATTTATCCCCGGTATTTTCAATATCAATGAACCGATAATGTTCGGCCTTCCTATTGTACTTAACCCCATCATGATGGTGCCGTTTATTATGGTTCCCATTGTTAACTGTGCCATTGGTTACTTCTTTGTTTCGATGGAAATTATTCCACCGGTTGCTTATGCCGTGCCCTGGACTACGCCCGGACCTTTAATTGCTTTCCTCGGAACCGGGGGAAACTGGCTGGCATTACTGGTTGGTTTTTTATGTTTAGGTGTGGCGACAATGATCTATTTACCTTTTGTTATCGCCGCCAACAAAGTCAATAACATGACAACTAACGGATAATTCCATTTACCCAGGAAGGAGATTGTGATGTTTGCAGATGAAGAACTTGTTATGGAGTTACTGATCAACGCGGGACAGGCTCGTTCTGATGCGATGGAAGCCATACGTTGTGCCGGGCAAAAAGACTGGCAGGGCGCAACTAAACTAATGGCCAGCTCTGAATCTGCCTGTCTTCAGGCGCATAAGATTCAGACCGCGTTAATTAGTCAGGATGAAGGCTGTGGCAAAATAGAAGTTAATTTAATTCTGATACATGCACAGGATCATTTGATGAATGCAATATTATGCCAGGATTTAGCCAGGGAAATTATTTCATTAAGAAAAGAGCTCCATGCCTGATTTTTTCTCCAGTGCGATATCTGGAGGAAATTACTACACTCTTAAGGATAAGTTATGAATATAAAGACGCTTAACGTCAGCCTTTTGTCTATTTCTATTATTACAGCATTGTTTCCGTTGAACGCGATGGCAACAAAATTAACCATAGAGCAGCGCCTTGAATTGCTTGAAAATGAATTGTCGCAAAATAAACAAGAGCTGAAAGCAACACAGAATGAACTGGGAGTATATAAATTCCGACTTTCGACATTACAAAAAAGCATCACAGAAAATAAATATCAATCGGCCTCGCTTGCCGAAATATCAGCGACATCTCCCGTTGCTGATAACATCAAAAATGAAAACGGTGAACAGAACTCGTCTGCCGCAGCACATACTATAAATGGATCGCAGCAAATTGCCGTTATTGAAAGTAAAGGCGATAAAACCACTATCGAAAGCGTGACCCTGAAAGATATCAGTAAATATATAAAGGATGATATTGGATTCAGCTATCAGGGGTACTTCCGCTCAGGCTGGGGCACCGGTAATCACGGCTCACCACAAACTTATGCAGCGGGTTCTCTGGGACGTTTTGGTAACGAGATGAGTGGTTGGTTTGACCTGACCTTAAATCAGCGTGTTTATAATCAGGACGGTAGAACGGCAAATGCGGTCGTTACCTATGATGGAAACGTAGGTCAGCAGTATAACGATGCCTGGTTTGGTGACAGTGCCAATGAAAATATCATGCAGTTCAGTGATATTTATCTGACAACGCGAGGTTTTTTACCCTTCGCACGAGAGGCAGACTTCTGGGTCGGCAAACATAAACTCCCGCAATATGAGATCCAAATGCTGGACTGGAAAACCTTAACCACGGATGTTGCCGCGGGTGTGGGGATTGAAAACTGGGCGCTTGGTGTAGGGCTGTTTGATATGTCCTTAAGCCGAGATGATGTCGATGTTTACTCTCGTGATTTTACGCGTACCAGTCAGATGAATACCAATTCTGTGGATGTTCGTTATCGCAATATCCCGTTATGGGATGATGCGACGTTGTCATTAATGGCTAAATATTCCGCACCTAATAAAACGGATCAACAACAAGATAATGAAAATGACGACAGTTATTTTGAAATGAAAGATAGCTGGATGCTGACTTCTGTTTTACGGCAAAACTTGCAACGCGATACGTTTAATGAATTTACGTTACAGGTTGCCAATAATTCCTATGCCAGCAGTTTTGCCAGTTTCTCAGATGCCAGTAATACGATGGCGCATGGTCGCTATTACTATGGTGACCATACCAATGGGATCGCCTGGCGTTTAATCTCTCAGGGCGAGATGTATCTGACTGACAATATTATTATGGCTAACGCGCTTGTCTATTCTCATGGCGAAGATGTTTATAGTTATGAAAGTGGCGCTCATAGTGATTTTGACAGTATTCGCACCGTAATAAGACCGGCCTGGATCTGGAATACATGGAATCAGACGGGGCTTGAATTAGGCTGGTTTAAGCAACAGAACAAAACTCAGCAGGGGGTAACGCTAAATGAATCGGCTTATAAAACGACACTCTGGCATGCATTGAAAGTGGGTGAAAGTATTTTAGGTTCACGACCAGAAATTCGCTTCTACGGGACGTATATCAATATTCTGGATAACGAATTATCGAATTTTAAGTTTAATGAGAACAGCAAAAACGAGTTTATGGCCGGCATCCAGGTGGAAGTCTGGTGGTAATCTATTTTAGTTAAGGAGTTGTGTATGTCAGGATTTAAAAAAGATTTTTTATGGGGCGGTGCGGTAGCCGCACATCAATTGGAAGGTGGCTGGAATGAAGGAGGAAAAGGCATCAGTATCGCTGATGTAATGACTGCTGGCGCTCACGGGGTGCCGCGTGAAGTGACAGAAGGCGTTATCGACGGACTTAATTATCCCAATCATGAAGCAATTGATTTTTATCATCGCTATAAAACAGATATTCAGTTATTTGCCGGGATGGGATTCAAATGCTTTCGAACTTCCATTGCCTGGACACGAATCTTTCCGCAAGGTGACGAACAGGAGCCGAATGAAGAGGGTTTACAATTTTATGATGATCTCTTCGATGAATGCCTGAAGCAGGGAATGGAACCTGTGGTGACGCTTTCGCATTTTGAGATGCCTTATCATCTGGTGACAAAATATGGTGGCTGGCGAAACCGTAAACTGATCGACTTTTTTATCCACTTCGCATCAACGGTCTTCACGCGCTATAAAGAAAAAGTAAAGTACTGGATGACGTTTAACGAAATCAATAATCAGGTGAATTTCAGCGAAAGCCTGTGTCCATTTACTAATTCCGGTATCTTGTATTCGCCAGAGGAAGATCTCAATGAGCGCGAACAAATAATGTACCAGGCGGTACATTATGAGTTAGTTGCCAGTGCCCTGGCGGTACAGACTGGAAAACTGATCAATCCTGAATTTAATATCGGCTGTATGATTGCTATGTGCCCCATCTATCCTCTGACGTGTGCACCCAACGATATGATGATGGCCACGAAAGCGATGCATCGTCGTTACTGGTTTACTGATGTTCATGCTCGTGGATATTATCCGCAACATATGCTGAATTACTTTGCAAGGAAAGGATTCAACCTCGATATCACACCAGATGATAACGCGATTCTTGCCAGAGGTTGTGTCGACTTTATCGGCTTTAGCTACTACATGTCTTTTACGACGCAATTTTCGCCAGATAATCCGCAACTGGATTATGTTGAACCACGAGATTTGGTCAGCAACCCTTATATCGATACATCCGAATGGGGATGGCAAATTGATCCGGCAGGGCTACGTTATTCACTCAACTGGTTCTGGGATCATTTCCAGTTGCCGCTGTTTATTGTCGAAAATGGATTTGGTGCGGTTGACCAGAGACAAGCTGACGGCACGGTGAACGATCACTATCGCATTGATTACTTTTCCTCCCATATTCGGGAAATGAAAAAAGCCGTAGTTGAAGATGGTGTTGACTTAATTGGCTACACCCCGTGGGGTTGCATTGACCTGGTTTCTGCCGGAACAGGAGAAATGAAAAAACGCTACGGAATGATTTATGTCGATAAAGACAACGAAGGGAAGGGAACGCTGGAACGGATACGTAAAGCATCGTTTTACTGGTATCGGGATCTCATCGCCAACAATGGCGAAAATATATGAGACTTCAGGAAGATATTACGGAAATGTCAGGCTCTGTGATCAGAGCCTGACAATAACTACATAGCGTGTTGATTATAATAGGGCACGCCGAGCGCATCCGACTTATCACTGCCAGTACCCATGTGATTTAAATCAAACGGTGGTTGTTCCTGCGATGTGGGAACAACCACGACATTGCCACAGGAAGTAACAACCGGCTGCGTGGTTTGTTCCGCAACGCCCTGCGCAGAAAAGAGAATAAGCGCAGTTGCTATTGCGGATAAAAGTGGTTTCATGATTGCCTCAGTGACGTTGTCACGTTATCAACTAGTTGTTGTAATGATTTAATGGATGTAAAAAGCGCGATTCACCCTGCATATTGGTCATCCGGTATTTATGCGGCGGAACATCAAAGTAATTTTTGAAGGTTCGGGTCAGAGTTTGTTGGGACTCGAAGCCATATCGTTCTGCCAGATAGAGTATCGGCTCGTTACTTTCCTTCAGCTTTTGCGCGATTTCCGTCATCTTACGGCTACGGATGTATTGACCTAATGAATGACCGGTTTCTTTTTTAAACATCCGTTGCAGGTGCCATTTGGAGTAACCCGAACGCTCTGACACTTTCTCCAGTGACAGTGGCGATTCCAGGTTGTCCTCGATCCAGTCCAAAATGCTATGAATGGTAATAGCGTCAGTATTGCGTCTGGACATCGTCATACCTCTTTTTTCGTTTACGGCAGGACTTTCTTAAGCAAATGCTCAAGTGTTGCCACTTCGTCCGCCGTCAGGTTTTTTGTTAATTCTTGATGCAGGTCCTGGCCAACTAATTGATGGCATTGTTCACATATTGCCGCGCCGCTGGTGGTAAGTTTTACCAGTACGCCGCGCTTATCATTCGGGTTCGGCAACCTTTCCACCCAGCCTTTACAGACCAGGCGATCCAGCATACGGGTCAGTGCCCCCAGGTCGACCGACAACACTTTTTTCAGTTCAACCGGAGTAATACACGCCGCGCAGCGGATAGAGCAGAGCACCTTAAACTGTGCCGCGGTAATATCCAGCGGAGACAGATACTCGTTAAGCAGGCGATCTTTCTTCTGATTAACCATATGGATTAAGCGACCCAATGGAATAATTTCATTGAACAGATCGCTGGTACTTTTCACATTAGTTGCCCTGGCAAGTAATTAGTTGCAGGGGATAATATTGCCCAGGCAAGTATAAGTCAAATGAATGAATTGACCGATGCCACGTTTTGCTAAATCGGTTCAAGTTTTGGTCAATGCGATGCAAGGTTAGCTAAAGAGTGACACTTTATCCTTGTTTACCCCTTATACTTTTCGCTGATAAACCAGATACACAGGATAACAACCACCAATGTTAGATTTGTTTAAAGCAATAGGCCTGGGGCTGGTGGTGTTACTGCCGTTAGCTAACCCATTGACAACTGTCGCGTTATTTCTTGGCCTGGCAGGCAACATGAGCAGTGCCGAACGTAATCGTCAGTCGTTGATGGCCTCGGTGTACGTATTTGCCATCATGATGGTGGCGTATTACGCCGGGCAACTGGTGATGGATACATTTGGCATTTCGATTCCCGGTCTGCGAATTGCAGGCGGCTTAATCGTCGCGTTTATCGGTTTTCGGATGCTCTTTCCGCAACAGAAAGCGATTGATTCACCGGAAGCGAAAAGCAAGTCGGAAGAGCTGGAAGATGAACCCAGTGCCAATATTGCTTTTGTACCACTGGCAATGCCAAGTACCGCCGGTCCGGGAACCATTGCGATGATTATTAGCTCGGCCTCCACAGTGCGTCAGAGTTCAACCTTCGCTGATTGGGTACTGATGGTTGCGCCGCCGCTGATCTTTTTCCTGGTGGCGGTTATTTTGTGGGGAAGTCTACGCAGCTCTGGCGCAATTATGCGGCTGGTGGGCAAGGGTGGTATTGAAGCGATCTCCCGTCTGATGGGATTCCTGCTGGTATGTATGGGCGTGCAGTTTATTATTAACGGCATCCTGGAAATCATTAAAACGTATCATTAAAAAAGGCCCGAATGGGCCTTTCAACTATTGCGTCTGTTCTTCGAGTGTCACTGGCCAGCGGCGAAAAATGATGATTGACCATATTAACGCAGCAAAAGCAGGCACCGCGCCCACATAACCAATCATCGACATTGACCAGTGCAGACTCACCTGATTACCTACCAACGCACCCGCGCCGATTCCAATATTAAATATCCCGGAGAATAGCGCCATCGCGACGTCGGTGGCATCTGGTGCCAGCGCCAGCACTTTAACCTGCATACCAAGCCCGATGATCATCATCGCGATCCCCCAGAAAATACTCAGCACCCCGAGGTGTATTTCACTGTTCGCCGCAGGTAGCAGCAGCGCCAGGCACACCAGCAATAGCGCAATCGCTGTACTCACCAACGCAGACGCATACTGATTACCCAGTTTACCGAAAATCACGCTGCCAATAATGCCCGCACCACCGAGTAATAACAGTAATGCCGTGGCAAAGTTGGCGCTGAATCCCGCAATGTTTTGTACAAAAGGCTCGATATAGCTGTATGCCGTGTAATGGGCGGTGACAACCACCACAGTTAACAAATAAATGCTCATCAATGCCGGGCGGCGGAACAATAGCGGGAGGCTTTTCAATGAACCGGAATGCTCACTGGGCAGCAAGGGAAGTAACTTAATCAGGCACAAAAGGGTAATAAGCGCCCCGATACCAATCGCGAAGAAGGTCATTCGCCAGCCAAAATACTGCCCCACAATGCGCCCGAGAGGTAAACCTAATACCATTGCCAGTGCTGTACCGGTGGCAATTAAACTCAATGCCTGTGCTCGCTTCCCGGCCGGAGCCATACGGATCGCCAGAGACGCCGTAATAGACCAGAAAATCGCATGTGCAAAAGCCACACCAATACGACTGATCACCAGAACGGTAAAACTCCACGATAAAAACGACAGTACGTGGCTGGCAATAAACACCACAAACAGGCAGATCAGTAATTTGCGGCGTTCAACCTGGCTGGTCATTAACATAAAAGGCAATGACATTAGCGCCACTACCCATGCATAAATTGTCAACATGATGCCGACCTGAGCGGTTTGCATGTGAAAACTATGCGCAATGTCAGAGAGCAGGCCAACAGGGACAAATTCGGTGGTATTGAAGATAAAGGCGGCGACTGCCAGCGTAACGACCCGTAGCCACGCTACTTTGCGGGAAACAGTGTTTGTTGTCATAACAGATTATCGGGTGAGTTGCGAAAAAGTGATGAAATGATCTTAAAACGGTTAATGATGTGAATACAATGCATTTGTGATCTGGATCGCATTTCCATCTCTCTGACGGTTGTTCTGTCACGCATCAGAGAGTTGTTAACATCACATTTTAATGACGATCAGGAAGGGGGCCTGTTCTTCTTTTACTTGAGGTGCAATATTACGAACGGGAAAATCATCAGGAAGAGATATGTAATTGCTGATGCTTACTGGCGTAACCATATTTGCCCCATATAGTCATAAGTCATCGGAACATCACTATATAGAGCATATTAGCCGTATGAACTATCAAAAATAGCTCATTGGTAACCCTGTTTTGCCGAGTCAGGCGCATCCAGCAGTTGAATAAATGCCTCAAGCGGACGCGTTTTCGCACCACGACGCCAGACCAGCCAGGTTGTTAACCAACGCCATTGCTCAGCTAACGGCCACGCTTCAACCTGGTGATGCCCCGGCATACTTTCCAGCATTGAGCGTGGAATAAGCGCAATGCCTGCTCCTGCGACCACACAGGCCAACATCCCGTGATAAGACTCCATCTCGTGAATAGTTCCCGGAGCGGCACCGTCAGCATGAAACCAGCTTTCGAAGTGGCGACGATACGAACAATTGGCGCGGAAGGCATAAATGTTACTGCCATTCACCTGACTGGCACGGGTTACTGGCGCATGTCCTTGTGGCGTGACGATCATCAGTTCCTCGCGGTATACCGGTATCCCGTCAATGGCAGTATGGTTAATGGGCCCATCAATAAATGCCGCATTCAGTTTTCCCTCCAGCACACCTTCCAGCATAGTGCCGGAAGGGCCGGTGGAAAGTGAAAACTGAATTTTGGGATAACGACGGTTAAATTCTGCCAGCGTGGCCGGAATGCGCACTGCAGCGGTGCTTTCCAGCGATCCCAGAGAAAATAAACCTTGCGGCTCATCGCCAGCGACAACGCTCCGCGCTTCATCCACTAACGTGAGAATTTGTTGGCTATAGCGTAAAAAGTTATGCCCGGCAGGCGAGAGACGTAAACGCTGATTCTCGCGAATAAACAGATCAACCCCTAGTTCTGTTTCAAGCTGACGTAGACGGGTAGTGAGATTCGACGGCACGCGATGCACTTTTGCTGCAGCCTGGGTAATGCTGCCAGCTTCGGCAACCGCGTTGAACATCTCCAGTTGGGTCAGATCCATAACATTCTCGATTCGTGAATAAGTGGCTTAATATTATTCATTTTAAAGCAAGAGTAAATCTGCGTATCTTCATACCATGACTCATAAAGGAGATACCCCGATGACCATTACTCCGGCAACTCATGCAATTTCGATAAATCCTGCCACCGGTGAACAACTTTCTGTGCTGCCGTGGGCTGGTGTTGACGATATCGAAAACGCGCTTCAGCTGGCAGCAGCAGGCTTTCGCGACTGGCGCGAGGCAAATATAGATTATCGTGCTGAAAAACTGCGTGATATCGGTAAGGCTCTGCGCGCCCGTAGCGAAGAAATGGCGCAAATGATCACCCGTGAAATGGGCAAACCAATCAACCAGGCGCGCGCTGAAGTGGCGAAATCGGCGAATTTGTGTGACTGGTATGCAGAACATGGTCCAGCAATGCTGAAAGCGGAACCTACGCTGGTGGAAAATCAGCAGGCGGTTATTGAGTATCGACCGTTGGGGACGATTCTGGCGATTATGCCGTGGAATTTTCCGTTATGGCAGGTGATGCGTGGTGCTGTTCCCATCATTCTTGCTGGTAACGGCTACTTACTTAAACATGCGCCGAATGTGATGGGCTGTGCACAGCTCATTGCCCAGGTGTTTAAAGATGCGGGTATCCCACAAGGCGTATATGGCTGGCTGAATGCCGACAACGACGGTGTCAGTCTGATGATTAAAGACTCGCGCATTGCTGCTGTCACAGTGACCGGAAGTGTTCGTGCTGGAGCGGCTATTGGCGCACAGGCTGGAGCGGCACTGAAAAAATGCGTACTGGAACTGGGTGGTTCGGATCCGTTTATTGTGCTTAACGATGCCGATCTGGAACTGGCGGTGAAAGCGGCGGTAGCCGGACGTTATCAGAATACCGGACAGGTTTGTGCAGCGGCAAAACGCTTTATCATCGAAGAGGGAATTGCTTCGGCATTTACCGAACGTTTTGTGGCAGCTGCGGCAGCCTTGAAAATGGGCGATCCCCGTGATGAAGAGAACGCTCTCGGACCAATGGCTCGTTTTGATTTACGTGATGAGCTGCATCATCAGGTGGAAAAAACACTGGCGCAGGGTGCGCGTTTGTTACTGGGCGGGGAAAAGATGGCTGGGGCAGGTAACTACTATCCGCCAACGGTTCTGGCGAATGTTACCCCAGAAATGACCGCGTTTCGGGAAGAAATGTTTGGCCCCGTTGCGGCAATCACCATTGCGAAAGATGCAGAACATGCGCTGGAACTGGCTAATGATAGTGAGTTCGGCCTTTCAGCGACCATTTTCACCACCGACGAAACACAGGCCAGACAGATGGCGGCACGTCTGGAATGCGGTGGGGTGTTTATCAATGGTTATTGTGCCAGCGATGCGCGAGTCGCCTTTGGTGGCGTGAAGAAGAGTGGCTTTGGGCGTGAGCTTTCCCATTTTGGCTTACACGAATTCTGTAATATCCAGACGGTGTGGAAAGACCGGATCTGACGCTACATATTCAGCTCTGATATACTCGCAGGTCTTTTCAGACCTGCGGTCCAGGAGTAGAAAGTGGCAGTCGCCATGGATAATGCAATTTTAGAAAACATCTTGCGGCAAGTGCGGCCGCTCATTGGTCAGGGTAAAGTCGCGGATTATATTCCGGCGCTGGCTACGGTAGACGGTTCCCGATTGGGGATTGCTATCTGTACCGTTGACGGACAGCTTTTTCAGGCCGGAGACGCGCAAGAACGTTTTTCCATTCAGTCTATTTCCAAAGTGCTGAGTCTCGTTGTCGCCATGCGTCATTACTCCGAAGAGGAAATCTGGCAACGCGTCGGCAAAGATCCGTCTGGATCACCATTCAATTCTTTAGTGCAACTGGAAATGGAGCAGGGTATTCCGCGTAATCCGTTTATTAATGCCGGTGCGCTGGTGGTCTGCGATATGTTGCAAGGGCGATTAAGCGCACCTCGGCAACGTATGCTGGAAGTCGTGCGCGGCTTAAGTGGTGTGTCTGATATTTCCTACGATACGGTGGTAGCGCGTTCCGAATTTGAACATTCCGCGCGAAATGCGGCTATCGCCTGGCTGATGAAGTCGTTTGGCAATTTCCATCATGACGTGACAACCGTTCTGCAAAACTACTTTCATTACTGCGCTCTGAAAATGAGCTGTGTAGAGCTGGCCCGGACGTTTGTCTTTCTGGCGAATCAGGGGAAAGCTATTCATATTGATGAACCTGTGGTGACGCCAATGCAGGCGCGGCAAATTAACGCGCTGATGGCGACCAGCGGTATGTACCAGAACGCGGGGGAGTTTGCCTGGCGGGTGGGACTACCGGCAAAATCTGGCGTTGGTGGCGGTATTGTGGCGATTGTTCCGCATGAAATGGCCATCGCAGTCTGGAGTCCGGAACTGGATGATGCCGGTAACTCGCTTGCGGGCATTGCCGTCCTTGAACAATTGACGAAACAATTAGGGCGTTCAGTTTATTAATGCAGTCTCTCGATCCACTCTTCGCGCGTTTATCCCGTTCAAAATTTCGCTCTCGCTTTCGTTTGGGTGTGAAAGAGCGTCAGTATTGTCTGGAGAAAGGCGCGCCAGTCATTGAACAACATGCGGCGGATTTTGTCGCTAAACGTCTTGCTCCGGCATTACCGGCTAACGACGGTAAGCAAACCCCCATGCGCGGGCATCCGGTTTTTATCGCTCAACACGCCACCGCGACCTGTTGTCGCGGTTGTCTGGCTAAGTGGCATAACATTCCTCAGGGGGAAGCGTTAAGTGAGGAGCAACAACGTTATATTGTGACGGTAATCTACCACTGGCTGGTTATACAGATGAATCAGCCATGATAATTACGGAAATCGATAAAATGGCATTCATTAGGTATCTTTAGTTGCCGCCGTTGTCAGCGAACATGCTATCCTTTCTAAGAATTTACTTATTGCGTTGAGATAATTGCCACCCGCAATTGTATGGACAGATAATTAATGCATGTACAGCCCATTTCAACTTTCCGTTTGTTCCAGGAAGGTCATCTGCTACGTAATAGCATCGCTATTTTTGTGCTAACCACGCTGTTCTATTTTATTGGTGCAGAGTTACGGCTGGTTCACGAACTTTCTCTTTTCTGGCCGCTGAATGGCGTAATGGCGGGGGTGTTTGCCCGCTATGTCTGGCTTAATCGACTGCATTACTATGCGATCAGTTATGTGGCGATGCTGGTTTATGATGCCATAACCACCGAATGGGGGCTGGTTTCACTGGCTATCAATTTCTCCAATATGATGTTTATTGTTACCGTCGCCTTACTGGTCGCGCGGGATAAGCGTCTGGGAAAAAATAAGTATGAGCCAGTAAGTGCCTTACGGCTATTTAATTACTGTCTGCTTGCCGCATTATTATGCGCTATTGTCGGGGCGATTGGTTCGGTCAGTATTGATAGTCTGGATTTCTGGCCTTTGCTTGCCGACTGGTTTAGTGAGCAATTCTCAACGGGCGTGTTGATCGTGCCTTGTATGCTGACGTTGGCAATTCCTGGAGTACTGCCGCGCTTTAAAGCAGAGCAGATGATGCCTGCTATCGCGCTTATTGTGTCGGTTATTGCCTCGGTAGTCATTGGCGGAGCGGGGAGTCTGGCGTTTCCGCTCCCTGCATTAATCTGGTGTGCAGTGCGCTATACGCCGCAGGTAACATGTCTGTTGACCTTTGTCACCGGTGCGGTGGAAGTCGTACTGGTGGCAAATTCGGTGATTGATATCTCGGTCGGTTCGCCGTTCTCTATTCCGCAAATGTTCTCCGCACGTCTCGGTATTGCCACGATGGCGATATGCCCAATTATGGTTTCCTTTAGCGTGGCAGCGATCAATTCGCTAATGAAGCAAGTTGCGCTGCGAGCCGACTTTGATTTTCTGACTCAGGTTTACTCACGGTCTGGTCTTTATGAGGCGCTGAAAAGTCCATCGCTGAAACAGACACAACATCTGACGGTCATGCTGCTTGATATCGACTATTTCAAAAGCATTAACGATAACTATGGACATGAATGTGGCGATAAAGTGTTAAGCGTGTTTGCCCAGCATATTCAGAAGATTGTCGGTGATAAGGGGCTGGTGGCGCGAATGGGCGGCGAAGAATTTGCTGTTGCAGTGCCGTCGGTGAATCCTGTCGATGGCCTGCTAATGGCGGAAAAAATCCGTAAAGGCGTAGAACTTCAACCGTTCACCTGGCAACAAAAAACGCTTTATCTCACGGTAAGTATTGGCGTCGGTAGTGGTTGCGCATCGTACCGAACGCTGACCGATGACTTTAATAAATTGATGGTCGAAGCCGATACGTGTCTGTATCGCTCGAAGAAAGATGGGCGCAACCGTACCAGCACTATGCGTTACGGTGAGGAAGTTGTCTGACATCTTTATTTACTCAGAGCGAATTAAATGCAATGTGTTCTACCACTTTATGATCCAAGAAAAGGCCTGTTTCCTCGATTAAACCATGATCCGCGCCACACTTTTCTCATAAAACTGCTCATTAATCATCAGTAGTTGATCAAAACAAGGGTTCGTCGTATTAAAGTTTGCTAACCTGTCGTACCAATTCAAACAGGTTGTATGACTAATCAGAAGGGAACCCATTGTGAAAACACTAAATCGTCGCGATTTTCCCGGTGCACAGTATCCAGAACGTATCATTCAGTTTGGTGAAGGTAACTTCCTGCGCGCCTTTGTTGACTGGCAAATCGATCTCCTGAATGAGCACACCAATCTGAATTCTGGCGTGGTCGTTGTTCGTCCGATTGAAACTTCATTCCCGCCGTCACTGAGCACGCAGGATGGTCTGTATACCACCATTATCCGTGGCCTGAATGAGAAGGGTGAAGCGGTCAGCGACGCGCGTCTGATTCGCTCGGTTAATCGTGAAATCAGCGTCTACAGTGAATACGATGAATTCCTGAAACTGGCTCACAACCCGGAAATGCGCTTTGTTTTCTCTAACACCACCGAAGCGGGTATCAGCTACCATGCGGGCGATAAATTCGATGACGCGCCAGCGGTAAGTTATCCGGCAAAACTGACCCGTCTGCTGTTCGAACGTTTTAGCCATTTCAACGGTGCGCTGGATAAAGGTTGGATCATCATCCCGTGTGAGTTGATTGACTATAATGGCGACGCGTTGCGTGAACTGGTGCTGCGCTATGCGCAAGAGTGGGCACTGCCAGAAGCATTTATTCAATGGCTGGATCAGGCTAACAGCTTCTGTTCTACGCTGGTGGACCGTATCGTTACCGGTTATCCGCGTGATGAAGTGGCTAAACTGGAAGAAGAACTGGGCTACCACGATGGTTTCCTCGACACCGCTGAACACTTTTACCTGTTTGTGATTCAGGGGCCGAAATCCTTAGCGACTGAACTTCGTCTGGACAAATATCCGCTCAACGTGCTGATCGTTGACGATATTAAACCGTATAAAGAACGCAAAGTGGCAATCCTCAACGGTGCGCACACCGCGCTGGTGCCGGTGGCGTTCCAGGCAGGGCTGGATACCGTAGGTGAAGCGATGAACGATGCTGAAATTTGCGCATTCGTTGAAAAAGCCATCTACGAAGAAATTATTCCGGTACTGGATTTGCCACGCGATGAGCTGGAGTCTTTCGCCAGTGCAGTCACCGGACGTTTCCGTAACCCGTACATCAAGCATCAACTGCTGTCTATCGCGCTCAACGGTATGACCAAGTTCCGCACACGCATCCTGCCGCAGCTGCTGGCAGGGCAGAAGGCAAACGGCACACTTCCGGCGCGCCTTACTTTCGCATTAGCGGCATTGATTGCGTTCTATCGCGGTGAGCGTAATGGAGAAACATATCCGGTACAGGACGATGCACACTGGCTGGAACGTTATCAGCAACTCTGGAGCCAGTATCGTGACCGTGTTATCGGGACCCAGGAACTGGTAGCGATTGTGTTGGCAGAAAAAGACCACTGGGAGCAGGACCTGACGCAAGTGCCTGGTCTGGTCGAGCAGGTTGCTAATGACCTGGATGCGATTCTCGAAAAAGGGATGCGCGAAGCTGTACGCCCGTTGTGCTAATACTCTGAACCCGGTTTCGACCGGGTTTCTTATTTCACTATATTAGTTACAACATCCTATGCGTCTTTATCATTAACAGGTGCCACATGCAGCACCTGTTAATATTGTAAGCTTGTAGGTAATTTGTAAGTAGTGTCTTGAGAATGTGATCGTAATCACGTTTAATAGGGCGACTTTTCCACGCCTGAAGATAACCATGATTGTTCGTCCACAACAACACTGGCTGCGCCGTATTTTTGTCTGGCACGGTTCAGTATTATCCAAGATATCCTCGCGCTTACTACTCAATTTTCTCTTTTCTATCGCTGTTATTTTCATGCTGCCCTGGTACACGCATTTGGGCATTAAATTCACCCTCGCACCGTTCAGCATTCTCGGTGTCGCCATCGCCATTTTTCTTGGTTTTCGTAATAATGCCGGTTACGCCCGTTACGTTGAAGCGCGAAAACTTTGGGGGCAGTTGATGATTGCCTCGCGGTCGTTACTGCGCGAGGTAAAAACGACATTGCCGGATTCGGCAAGTGTAAGGGAGTTTGCCCGGCTGCAAATCGCCTTCGCCCACTGTTTACGCATGACATTACGCAAACAGCCACAGGCGGAAGTGCTGGCTCATTATCTCAAGACTGAAGATCTTCAGCGTGTACTGGCTTCTAACTCTCCAGCTAACCACATCTTGTTGATAATGGGGGAGTGGTTGGCGGTTCAGCGACGCAATGGACAACTTTCAGATATCCTGTTTATTAGCCTCAACGATCGGCTTAATGATATTTCAGCGGTCCTGGCAGGATGCGAGCGCATTGCCTATACGCCAATTCCCTTTGCCTACACCCTGATTTTGCATCGCACCGTGTATCTGTTTTGTATCATGCTGCCGTTTGCGCTGGTCGTGGACCTGCATTACATGACGCCTTTTATCTCTGTGCTGATTTCCTACACTTTTATTTCGCTGGATTGTCTGGCGGAAGAACTGGAAGATCCCTTCGGTAATGAAAACAATGATTTACCGCTGGATGCCATCTGCAACGCTATTGAAATTGACCTGTTACAGATGAACGATGAAGCAGAAATTCCAGCGAAAATTCTTCCCGATCGCCATTACCAGCTGACGTGATAATTACTCCGTACGGCGGGCAACAATAAACAGACGCGGAAATGCCAGCAATATCTGTCCGTTCTCCTGGAGGGGATATTGCTCTTCCAGCATCTGATGGTAGCGCGTAAGAAAATGCTGCTGTTCGCTCTCGGTCAGATCCTGTAACCACGGACGTAATCCAGTGGCGGTCACCCAATCGATAATCGCCTGGTGCGACGGCATCTGGTGATAGTAAGTGGTTCGCCAGATATCGACCTCACATCCGGCTTCACTCAGAATATCGTAGTAAGCATGAACGCCAGCCAGCGGCTCACGCCCGCGATCCGGGTAGTTTTGTTCCCAGGCAACTTCGCGCATGAGCACATGGGTCGGCTCCAGCCAGTTATCTGGCATCTGTACTGCCAGCACGCCCAGCGGACTGAGTAACGAAACCAAATGAGGAAACAATTCGTAGTGGTCGGGCAGCCATTGCAGCGAGGCATTAGCAAAAATCAGATCGAGTGCCTGTTCCGGTTGCCAGTTGCGGATATCTGCTTCCACAAACAGGCAGTCTGGCAAAGCACTGCGCGCTTCAGCAATCATCGCCGGAGATGAGTCGATGCCCGTTATCCTGGCAGCAGGCCAACGTTGGTGTAGAAGGGCGGTGCTGTTACCTGGGCCACAGCCAAGATCGGCAATGTATTCGATATTCTCCAGCGGCACCCTGGCAAGCAGCTCCACCGCCGGACGCGATCGTTCAGCGGCAAAGTGCAGATATAAAGAGGGGTTCCAGTCAGACATTTTTTTACTCCCGTCAGCGCGTTACCCCAATTGTAGATAAAACTGATAAATTCGCCTCACGGCATCACCCCATTGAACAGACGTTTTTTACGCGGCCAGGTCATTAAGATTACAGATTCCGGTAGTCAAAGAAGCCACCGCATTAGGATGTGCTTTTTTAAATCCTCCTTTTTATCCGCGATCGCGGATATCGCAGCGTTTATCCCGTAGAGCGGATAAGATGTGTTTCCAGATTGACTTTATCCTCACTAAAGGATAAAACTGATAATATCCCCTTAAGCGGATAAATTTGCTGTGGACGTATGACATGATGAGCTTTCAGAAGATCTATAGCCCAACGCAATTGGCGAATGCAATGAAACTGGTTCGCCAGCAAAACGGCTGGACGCAGAGCGAGTTGGCGAAAAAAATCGGCATTAAGCAGGCGACAATTTCCAATTTCGAAAACAATCCTGACAATACCTCGCTCACGACATTTTTTAAGATTTTACAGTCGCTTGAACTCTCAATGACGCTATGCGACGCGAAAAATGCCTCGCCAGAAGCAGCAGAACAGCAAGATTTGGAGTGGTAATGCCTAAACTAGTCACTTGGATGAACAACCAGCGGGTAGGCGAGTTAACGAAGTTAGCCAACGGCGCGCACACCTTTAAGTATGCACCTGAGTGGTTAGCCAGCCGTTATGCCAGACCGTTGTCACTTTCGCTGCCATTGCAGAGGGGGAATATCACCTCTGATGCCGTATTTAACTTCTTCGATAACCTGTTACCCGATAGCCCGATTGTACGTGACCGGATCGTTAAACGTTATCATGCTAAATCCAGACAACCGTTTGATTTATTGTCAGAAATAGGGCGAGATAGCGTTGGTGCCGTGACGTTAATCCCCGAAGATGAAACCGTAACGTGTCCGATAATGGCATGGGAAAAGCTTACTGAAGCCAGACTTGAAGAAGTATTAACGGCTTATAAAGCAGATATCCCGTTAGGCATGATTAGAGAAGAAAATGACTTTCGCATCTCGGTTGCTGGCGCACAGGAGAAGACTGCGCTGCTCAGAATAGGCAATGACTGGTGCATTCCGAAGGGAATAACGCCAACGACGCACATTATCAAATTGCCGATTGGCGAAATCAGACAGCCCAATGCGACGCTCGATCTTAGCCAAAGCGTTGATAATGAGTATTACTGTTTGCTGCTGGCGAAAGAACTCGGGTTGAATGTTCCGGACGCAGAAATCATTAAAGCGGGAAGGGTGCGCGCGTTAGCGGTCAAACGTTTTGACAGGCGTTGGAATACTGAGCGAACGGTTTTACTTCGCTTGCCACAGGAGGATATGTGCCAGACATTCGGTTTACCTTCATCGGTGAAATATGAATCAGATGGAGGCCCCGGTATCGCGCAAATTATGGCTTTTTTGATGGGGTCCAGCGAGGCGCTGAAAGATCGCTATGATTTTATGAAGTTTCAGGTCTTCCAGTGGTTGATTGGCGCAACAGATGGCCATGCAAAAAACTTCTCCGTATTTATTCAGGCTGGCGGCAGTTATCGGCTCACACCATTTTATGACATCATTTCGGCATTTCCGGTCCTTGGCGGTACGGGAATACACATCAGCGATCTCAAACTGGCAATGGGGCTTAACGCATCCAAAGGCAAAAAAACGGCAATCGATAAAATTTATCCGCGACATTTTCTGGCGACAGCAAAGGTGCTGAAATTCCCGGAAGTGCAGATGCATGAAATCCTGAGTGACTTTGCCAGAATGATTCCGGCAGCACTGGATAACGTGAAGAATTCATTACCGACAGATTTTCCGGAGAACGTGGTGACGGCAGTTGAAACCAATGTGTTGAGGTTGCACGGTCGGTTAAGCCGAGAATACGGTATTAAGTAAGATATGGGGTTTTGGTCGTTGTTAATGAGCAGAACAATCATGAACCGCCAACGACTGGATTCTCCCTTGGTTTATGTTGGTGCGCATAATGTGCGACTCGTTATGTTGAAAAGGCCGCTGCGAAAATGGCCTCCGCAGCGGCCTCTTTAGCATAACGTCATTGTGCGAACCAATTAATTATTTCTTGTCTAATATAGTACTGCTTATATTAGAATTCTTAGCTGTAAAAAGCATATCTGCTTCTTGGTATATTTCACCTGAACCACCACTAAAGTTAAACTCGATGTTTAGGTCATTATAAGTAATGCTTGGAGAGTATTTTCTGTTTATTATAATATAGCCAACTGAATTTGCAGGAACTTCAACCCTTTCTTTCGGTTTTTCCATAAGATATCCATTATCATTAACAAATTCCACATTGTATTTCTTATACACCCTTATTTCTTCTTCTTCTCTTTTCTTTTCATCTTTATAATCAAATGTATCAACATGTTCGGAAATATATTGAAAGTTTTTATATATTCTCCATCCGCCTGAAACTTTCAGTGCTTCTGATGTTTTATTAATTATTCTAAATTTGAACATTATTTGATTTTTTTCTATCTTGGCATCTATTATTTCAATAGGGTATTCATTCGCTCTTAGATTGTAATTTTCAGTTATCAGTCCATTACCTATAGGATTAATCGAAAGTCCAGAATTGTACATATTGTTATAAATCATGTAGTTATATGCTTTCAATGGGCCCGCGAGAGGGTTGTCTTCTGTTTGGATACTGATGACCATATAACTGAAAAATGCAGCAAAAATAGCACCGCCTAAAATAAAAGAACCTGCACTCGGTGGCACTGAGTCTTTTGAAAGGTATGTTTTCCCGTCAGTATCTTCTGATCTTATGGAAGGCATGGTACTTTTATCAAGAACTCTTGTTCCTTCAATCAAGAGCACCATGGATATTTTTTTATTTGCTAATATTCTATCTATCTTCACAAAAGAACCTTCGGTAGTTGCATCATGATCACTTGCAATTACAGTACAAGACATACCGTTTGGGACTTTTATTTCTACATTTTTTTCTTTATCCTTACCTTTATTAAATACTGATGCATTTATTACTATTGCATTGTCAGATATTGAGGTTTTACTCAAGGAGTTCCAACAGGATAAGTAAAGTTGTCTTTTCCTAAATATAGATAAAAACTTATTGAGGACTAATGCCACAAAAAAAGAAGTAACTACTTTCAATGTATCAGTAATCAAGTCCGGCATCTTTTTTCTCATTTTACTTAAAATCCAGTGTTTTAACTGATCAAAGATGGTCAGATAAAATGTAAAAATTTAGTATTTGAATATTACCCTAGTTAACCTAGGGTAATATTATATCAATAATATGAATTTCTTCGGTGCCACCAATAAAGCAGACCGTATCCGACGATAAGAATTCCAAAAAACATCAGAGACATTCCCCAGCCAGTTCCGTACCACGAAACCATATCATCGAAAACCAACCCACCCATTTCACGTACTCCGGCAGCTTCCTTAAGAATTGGTTTGAATACCGGAATCAGAAGGGCGATCGCCAGTGGGGCACCCCAGCGAACAAGACCTGTTTCCATTTTGATCCCGAAAAAGATCCCCGCACCGACAACAAGCAACCAGACTATCAGGCCAGGCGCAGTTTCCAGTGCTGTTTGCCATTCAACATCGAAAGTTTTCATTAACCAAGCAACAACTGCCAGACAGAAAGCAAATACGCCCACGACAACCAATTCAACGCCGCTTGTTTCGTTATTTCTACTCATCATTTTGATCCTTTTTCATTGTTCAAAATTCGCACAATAAAGAACGTGCAGTGTTGGTAATACTGCACGTTTGTCTCATTCCTGAGACTGTTAATCCTTTTACTCTTCTCCAGACACCGCTTTTTTCATAAACATTTTAGTACTGTAAGTGTATGAACTTAAGGCAGAAACCTGCCTTGCGAGTGCCAGAATATCTTGTTTTTCCAGTGTCCTGATGTTCCACACGATGAAATTATGTGCGTTAGTGGTTTCTTCATCAGTATATCCATCCGCAGAAGTGATTAGCTTCCGCTCGGTAGCTTCTTCTTTAACATCAAGAGCATAGCCATAAGCTAAGGTGTTTAAGTCTGCACCCGTAATTTTAGCTATCTGAATGATGTCACTGAATTTAGGTTCAGTTTTGCCGGACGCTATCCTGACCAGCGTACTCACGCTAATGCCAGTCTTCTCGGCCAGTTCTTCATAAGTCGAGTGTTCCAGAATTACCTTTTTGATACGTTCTGCTCTCTGTTTGTCCGCCATAACTTCATGCTCATTGTTGCCCATCTACTTGGCTCCATCTTAACAGTGGTTTTTCAATAGTTAGATTTGATGCTCATTTTTGACAATTTAAACATTGCAAATGTATTGACTGTCAGATCTGAGCATATTACATTGTGACCATTCAATCTGCTCACAAATGACTATTGACACATATTTTGATGGGTGTGACTACTTATGATCGACTGGTTTACCGGAATCCTGCCTTGCACACACCGACCGTTACCGGCTGGTAGTGTCGTCAGCGTCGATGCTGACGGTGCAGTGGAGTGGGAAACAGTAAAACGGTTGACCGTTCGCGGTTCGCATGAGTCCACAATGAAAGTAAGGTCTGTTGGATCTGATGGTGAAGGTCGGGCAACACATCTCTACATTGACGGTAATCCATCAAAGTTTTTGCAAGGTCACTCTGTTATCGGTTCCGACGATTTGCAAGGGTTGGTGTTAACAGCTTACGCCAGAATATTGGCATTACTGCATATTCCTCATGATCTACCATCCTATCGGCAGGTCATGGAAGGGCAATTTAAGATCTCGCGCATCGATATCAATTACATGTATTCATTGTCAACATTAGAAAATGTCCGCGCATGGTTATATGCCGCAGAATTTAAAGCTAAAACTCGCCACGGTCGCGCCTGTGGTAAAGGTGGCACTGTTTACTTAGGGAAAAACTCCCGTCGTTGGAGCCTGAAATTTTATTCAAAATATGATGAGCATACATCTGGCAAAAAAGGGCACCAGATGGCAGACGAATTCGTTAAAGCTGGTTTACTGGACTGGTCAAAAGATAAATTACGCATTGAATTAACATTAAGAACAACTGAATTAATTGATTTGAATCTTACGCTTGGTAATAGCTGGAATATTGAGACGCCCAATAAATTATTCTCTGACTATGTAAGGAGAATAGAAATGAATCAAAATACTATATTAACTGATGAAAAAATAATTAATCTCCCAAGAAAAATACAGTCTACATATTTATTGTGGAAGCAGGGCGCGAACATGAAAGAGATGTTACCGAAACCTACATTCTACCGACACCGTAAAGAATTACTTTCTTTCGGAATAGATATTAACTTTTATTGTGAGTCACCGGATTCTAATAACGTTGTTCCGTTGGTTCGTACTCTTGAAGCCAAACCAGCCAAAATTCCATCATGGGTTTATGAGAAAGGTTTAATTTTCGATTATAACCGTATTTCACATGCCAGTAACTGGCATTAAAGGAGAGTGATATGTCTAATTATGGTCTTTTTGTAAAAGGTAAAATGCTTGGTGCTCGCCAGCGTAATAAGGTCAATGGTCAGGGATACTATAATGAAATTGGTGTTGGCTTAGAGATTCCTGATGGTTTTGGCGGCACTAAGCAAGACCAGATTATTATTCGTGTATCTCAGGCTCTTGTTAATGCCGGTGTAATGAATCAGGCAAATAATTTTATCGGTAAGTTAGTCCAGATACCTGTATATGTTCGCGTCTGGTCAATGGAGGGGAGGGAAGGAGTAACTTATAACATTTCATCAGATGGCGGCATTACTGAAATAAAAGGCTGATTATGGATACATCAGGTTTCGATATTCAGTTTGATAATCATATTCCTGAAAATGGTTACCGTATTGAAGGTTATTTATGTAATGCGAACAATGCAAAAGAATGTCAGGCAATAATGGTACGTTCTGAACCATTTCATCAAATTGATTATTCTGCAATGGGAAATTACTGGACATTAGGTTTTGGCTCTGTCCTGCTGCTCTGGCTTTTTTCTGTAGGTGTGGGACAGGTAATAAAGATGGTTCGTACTGCTTGAATGCGAACCTTTAAAATGTAATGGAGATAGAGTTATGTTTAAAAAAAACGTTAATTTTCTGGCTGTACCTGCATTAATGGCTGTTTCTGGCGCGACTTTCGCTGCAGAAGGAGCGGCATCAAGTGGTGTTGATTTATCGCCGCTGACGAACAGCATTGATTTCAGTACAGTTCTGGTTGCGATTATGGCCGTTGCTGCTTCACTGGTAACACTTTATGCCGGTGTCGCTGGCGTTCGCTGGGTATTGCGTACCGTTAAATCCGCATAAATTCATTATTCATGGGCGATGCAATATCGCCCGTTTTACTTGAGGTTATTATGGAGATTGAATTATGGAAATTGGGTTCCCTTTTATGGGGGATCGTCTCAGCTTATGTCGTTATTCTTGGGCTAAGAGGCTGACGGTTTATTCCTTTATTTTTTCCTTTCTCTGGGTTTCCTTTCCCCGATATTCATATTCATTTGTACCAGCAATTGCAGCAGTGGCTGCGCGGGCTGTTATTCCTAAAGTCGTTGGCCGGGTGCTTGTTCGTCGCTTTGCTGCCAATGATGCGATTTATACGGCATCACAGCTTACAGCAACCCGTGTTTTTGTTGGCCGCGCTGCGGCTAATGCTGCCGAATACTTGCCTGCTGCCTCATCATACAAAATGAGCGGTGTTGCAACGTGGGCGGGTATTGCTGCTGCTGTATCATCTTTTGTTCCGTCTTCTTTGAGTTCATCTGACGGCTCGGTAATGGTAATGACTAACGGTAAAAAGATTTCCGATAATTTATATGAAGTAACGTACAGTGGTCAAAGTGGTGAAAGTAAGACGATAACCGTTAATTTTGAACCACAGGAATTAAGTCCGGTAATCCTTCATGTTAGTCGTAATAATGTGGATGCGGGTTCTCCAGTTGTAGGTGTTGAAACAGGATATTCCACGCCAGATAATGCACTTTATTATTATCAGGATTCGAAAGAGCTAATTTATTACTATGGTGATAATCCAACTGAAATTGCCAGAAATTATCTTAATGACTATAACTCGCGTACTTATACTGAAACACTAACGAATTTTGAACGCACTGTGACGAATAAAGTTGTCAACAGTAATGGAGATGTATCCTTTACTGAACAGAATTATAAGTTTACTTATCCTTCCTCATTTTATGAAATACCTGAGATTACACACTTGTATAGCAACCCGGCCGCATCTTCATTTCCCGCAGGTATTCCCATGTATGAAAATGTAGCAGGGCTTCCCATGTATTACAGCGTTGCTTATTTAACAGCAGGAAAGCAATATCAGTATCACAACACGCCTTGTAAAACGACTAATCAGTCAAATGGTGGATATTCGACGATTTGCGCCGTTCCTGAAAAAGAGGATTACACCGCAAAAGATATTGATGAAAAGAGTGAGCTTACTATCTGGACCAATACCAAATATAAAGCCATGACGGAAGTACTGGAGGCCGGAAATATTGAGTCCATGATTGATTATCTGGAGTATCTTGATAGTGTTAGTGTATCGCCAGCACTTCTTGCCGACATGATTAACGAGCTGTGGTCTGAAGCTGCCGTTAATGCCGATTATAACGGCTTACCGTTTAAAGAGGTTTCACCGGCTGAAGTAACTTCTGCGATGTCGGAACTTAGGCTATCTCCAACGTTATTAGATATGCTTTCACCTGTATCTGACAGTGCAGGGGCTGACGTCAATATTGATATTACCATTAATAACAACTCAGGATCTGACACTGGAAATAATGGCAATATAGATTTGGGAGAAGATCCCGGTGTAAAAGAGCCTGAGCTTGAAGAAACGCCAACGGCAAGAGATATTTTAACGCCAATTATTAACTTGTTGCCTTTTACAAACGAATTTAACATCGGCTCTCGTTCAGCATCCTGCCCCGTTGTTGAATTCAGCGTGTTTAATCACCAGTACAGAATTGACTCCCATTGTCCGTTAATTGAGCAGAACAGAAGCGCCGTAGAAACCATATTTCTGATTATATGGGGATTTGTTGCGCTCCGTATTATTCTGAGTGCCTAAAGGAGTGCAACTATGTTTGGGATTCTGATTAGTGCATTAAATACTTTGTTAGGTTTTGTATTCCGGTCATTGATTATTAAATTCGTCGTATTCTTTGCGCTGTATTTTGTAGTCCAGGGCTTCGTTGAAATCCTTGTTGAGTTACTGCCAGATTCAAGCAATCTCTCATCGCTGTTTGCCAATTTATCAGACGGATTCTGGTACTTCATTAACCTGAGTAAATTACCACAGGGGATTAGTATGATTATCTCCGCAATGGCTACTCGTTTTATTATTCGACGTATTCCTGTTATAGGGTGAGTTATGGCTATTTCTGCATATATTGGCATACCCGGCTCAGGAAAAAGTTATGAAGCCGTTTACAATGTCATTATTCCGGCATTTACCAGCGGCCGGAGAGTTGTGACGAACATTTATGGTTTACAAAAAGATAAAATCACCGAACGTTATCCTGATGCAACGGGAGAAATTATTGTTGTGGATAATGATGATGTGCTTAAAGCAGATTTCTTTCCTTTTAAAGGTGGGGAAGGGAGCTTTTGCCAGTTTGGTGATTTAATTGTTATTGATGAAGCATGGCGAATCTTCGGTAGCGATAAGGATATGACGGCTGAGAAGAAATCATTTATTGCTGAACATCGTCATTTTACGCACCCTGAAACGGGTATTAGCTGTGATTTGGTTATTGTAAATCAGTCACTTTCTAATATTGCTCGCTTTCTGAAAGACAAAATAGAAACAACTTACCGGATGCGCAAGCTGAAAGCGTTGGGCCTGAATAATCATTATTGCATTGACGTATATTCAGGCCACAAAATCTATAAAAGCAACCTCGTCACCAGTTATCGCAATAAATATAACCCTGATATTTTTGAACTTTACAAAAGTTATGAAGGAAATAACGGTAATGAAAAGCAGACAGATAAACGCCAGAGCATCTGGAATTCTGGCAAAGTCAGGTTCTTTCTTGTGCTTTTTCCATTGATGTTTATCGGGTCAGGCTGGCTGATTTACTCATTTTTCAGCACGTTTGGCCGAAGCGATCCCTCGCCAGATTTGACTACAACAGATGTACGTGATGCGGCCATGTTTCGTTCTTCCGCTGCTACTCCAGCACCAGATACTCCCTCAGAACCAGCTGAACCGCCACTTTCAACCGAGTGGCGTATATCAGGGAGAATGACCAGTGAAGGCAGGGCGTTTGTGATTCTTGTTAACGGTGCCGGTGTTTTGCGTGCCGTTCCTGCATCCAGTTTTAATTACAAAGGGATGTTGATGAGCGGAATTATTGATGGTGAGCGTGTGACGCTTTATACGGGGAAAAAATAATGAAAAAGATTTTACTCGCATTAACGCTACTATTTTCTTCATGTGCTTTCGCAGGGTCAGAGCTTGAATTAAATAAAGTCAAGCTACCGGAGGCTATTTCTCTTATTTACAGTGAGGTGCTTAAAGTCCCGTATATGCTAGATCCACAGCTTGTTAATGATGAACGAATGATTACATTCAGGTTAACACCTGATATTGATGAACGGGAATTTGTAACCCGTTATCTTGGCAATATGAACATTCGAATATGGACGAAAAAGGGTGTTGATTTTATCGCGCCCTATACGCCGAAAGAGCCGGTTAAGCCACGTTATACATGGACTTATACGCCTCAGTACCGTTCTGTTGCTTACCTGTCTGATATTCTTGGCGGCTACGTTTCAGGCTCCTTCAATAACAGTGGAGCCGTGATTTCTGACGATTCGCTAAAAGGTTCATCAGGGGCAAGCAACTACATCAATCGAACCGGTGATATTCTGGTTTATTATGGTACGAAAGAGGATATCGCCATCCTGAAAACACTGGTCACTTCGCTGGATACGATGAGTGATGAAGTGGTTGTTTCTGGTTATGTTTTTGAGGTTCAGACCTCGCAGTCTGACGGCTCCGGCATTCTTTTAGCGGCTAAAATTCTGTCTGATAAATTCAATATTTCAGTTGGTGCTGCCGGACTGGATAATTTTATCAATATTCGAACCGGCTCCATTGATGCCATTTTCAATCTGCTGAAAACCGACAGTCGTTTTACTGTTGTCAGTGCGCCACGACTGCGGGTAAAAAATAATGCCTCAGCGTCTTTTTCAGTCGGCTCTGATGTGCCAGTACTGGGCAGTGTTACGGTGAATAACAATACGACAACGCAATCCGTTGAATATCGTTCCAGCGGTGTTTTGTTTAACGTGACGCCATCAATCAAAAGTCGGACAATGGATCTCAAGATTCAGCAGCAGCTTTCCAACTTTGTGACCACTGAAACCGGCGTCAATAACTCGCCAACCCTTATCAAGCGTGATGTAACAACCGAAGTCAGCCTTGCAGATGGTGATATTATTTTACTTGGTGGCCTTGCTGAACAGAAAGACAGTAAGGCCAGTTCCGGCTGGAGCTTCTTCGGTTCCCGTACCAGTGAAAGCAACAAGACTGATATTATGGTGATGCTTCAGGTCAGAAAGGTTGACCGGAGCAGGGCGACGCCCCGCAGCGCCGCGAGGAGCGGTGAACTGTTCCGGGACAACCTGAACTGATTGTATGGATTTTTATTATGGCGTTAACTTTTATGGGGTATGAACAGTACGACATCTTCTAGGTATTCAGTTACTTAGAGGATTTATTATGTCTGTAAAAAATAAGGCGCGTGACCGACTTCCCGGTGGACGCCTTAAGTCTTATCGTCGTGTAGGTTCACATTTTGCCAGTTGTGCCAGATGGTTTGATAAATCGCCGTCCTGGTATCGCAATATGATGATGACCAGGCCTGAGCGTCGTGAAGTCAGAAGGCTTCTCAATCAGGTAATGCGTGGTCATGATGCTGACGGCATTGCTTTTCCGGTCAGTCATCGTCCGTTTGTTTATTGGTGGTGAATTTCGTACGCACGAAATTTCACGCATAAACACCAGACAAAAAATCGTTAACTGTCTGTTTTGAAAGATAACGCCGGTCAGTGACAAAACTTGTTTTGTTGCTGTCCGGGGTTGGCCAAGCCGTACAGTTTCCATTTTCAGCGTTATGGCTGATTCGGCGCGGCAGCATTCATCGGGGCTTATCATGGAAAAATTCATGACACATCAGGAGCTGAAAGTGATGCTTCTCAAAGATCCAGCATTCCGGGCTGCTTATGAAGCTGAGAGCCAGAACCCGCAATCCGGTTACCAGATTATCCGGCATCATGGTGATGGCACTGAAGAAGTGGTGTTTGATTCTCGTGTATCAGGTACAGATTTACCAACTAACTGGATGAACAGGCCTGATTGGTGAGGTCAGGCCGTTCACTTACTGCTGACAGACATTTGATTCTGATTCGTTTGGAGAAACGGATGATTTTGAATCACTGTCGATAGTAGCCAGTTGACGGCCAGTGTCAACGATTCCCGCCAGATTCTGCCATCCTTACCATTGGTGCGCATAATGTGCGACTCGTTATGTTGAAAAGGCCGCTGCGAAAATGGCCTCCGCAGCGGCCTCTTTAGCATAACGTCATTGTGCGAACCAATTAATTATTTCTTGTCTAATATAGTACTGCTTATATTAGAATTCTTAGCTGTAAAAAGCATATCTGCTTCTTGGTATATTTCACCTGAACCACCACTAAAGTTAAACTCGATGTTTAGGTCATTATAAGTAATGCTTGGAGAGTATTTTCTGTTTATTATAATATAGCCAACTGAATTTGCAGGAACTTCAACCCTTTCTTTCGGTTTTTCCATAAGATATCCATTATCATTAACAAATTCCACATTGTATTTCTTATACACCCTTATTTCTTCTTCTTCTCTTTTCTTTTCATCTTTATAATCAAATGTATCAACATGTTCGGAAATATATTGAAAGTTTTTATATATTCTCCATCCGCCTGAAACTTTCAGTGCTTCTGATGTTTTATTAATTATTCTAAATTTGAACATTATTTGATTTTTTTCTATCTTGGCATCTATTATTTCAATAGGGTATTCATTCGCTCTTAGATTGTAATTTTCAGTTATCAGTCCATTACCTATAGGATTAATCGAAAGTCCAGAATTGTACATATTGTTATAAATCATGTAGTTATATGCTTTCAATGGGCCCGCGAGAGGGTTGTCTTCTGTTTGGATACTGATGACCATATAACTGAAAAATGCAGCAAAAATAGCACCGCCTAAAATAAAAGAACCTGCACTCGGTGGCACTGAGTCTTTTGAAAGGTATGTTTTCCCGTCAGTATCTTCTGATCTTATGGAAGGCATGGTACTTTTATCAAGAACTCTTGTTCCTTCAATCAAGAGCACCATGGATATTTTTTTATTTGCTAATATTCTATCTATCTTCACAAAAGAACCTTCGGTAGTTGCATCATGATCACTTGCAATTACAGTACAAGACATACCGTTTGGGACTTTTATTTCTACATTTTTTTCTTTATCCTTACCTTTATTAAATACTGATGCATTTATTACTATTGCATTGTCAGATATTGAGGTTTTACTCAAGGAGTTCCAACAGGATAAGTAAAGTTGTCTTTTCCTAAATATAGATAAAAACTTATTGAGGACTAATGCCACAAAAAAAGAAGTAACTACTTTCAATGTATCAGTAATCAAGTCCGGCATCTTTTTTCTCATTTTACTTAAAATCCAGTGTTTTAACTGATCAAAGATGGTCAGATAAAATGTAAAAATTTAGTATTTGAATATTACCCTAGTTAACCTAGGGTAATATTATATCAATAATATGAATTTCTTCGGTGCCACCAATAAAGCAGACCGTATCCGACGATAAGAATTCCAAAAAACATCAGAGACATTCCCCAGCCAGTTCCGTACCACGAAACCATATCATCGAAAACCAACCCACCCATTTCACGTACTCCGGCAGCTTCCTTAAGAATTGGTTTGAATACCGGAATCAGAAGGGCGATCGCCAGTGGGGCACCCCAGCGAACAAGACCTGTTTCCATTTTGATCCCGAAAAAGATCCCCGCACCGACAACAAGCAACCAGACTATCAGGCCAGGCGCAGTTTCCAGTGCTGTTTGCCATTCAACATCGAAAGTTTTCATTAACCAAGCAACAACTGCCAGACAGAAAGCAAATACGCCCACGACAACCAATTCAACGCCGCTTGTTTCGTTATTTCTACTCATCATTTTGATCCTTTTTCATTGTTCAAAATTCGCACAATAAAGAACGTGCAGTGTTGGTAATACTGCACGTTTGTCTCATTCCTGAGACTGTTAATCCTTTTACTCTTCTCCAGACACCGCTTTTTTCATAAACATTTTAGTACTGTAAGTGTATGAACTTAAGGCAGAAACCTGCCTTGCGAGTGCCAGAATATCTTGTTTTTCCAGTGTCCTGATGTTCCACACGATGAAATTATGTGCGTTAGTGGTTTCTTCATCAGTATATCCATCCGCAGAAGTGATTAGCTTCCGCTCGGTAGCTTCTTCTTTAACATCAAGAGCATAGCCATAAGCTAAGGTGTTTAAGTCTGCACCCGTAATTTTAGCTATCTGAATGATGTCACTGAATTTAGGTTCAGTTTTGCCGGACGCTATCCTGACCAGCGTACTCACGCTAATGCCAGTCTTCTCGGCCAGTTCTTCATAAGTCGAGTGTTCCAGAATTACCTTTTTGATACGTTCTGCTCTCTGTTTGTCCGCCATAACTTCATGCTCATTGTTGCCCATCTACTTGGCTCCATCTTAACAGTGGTTTTTCAATAGTTAGATTTGATGCTCATTTTTGACAATTTAAACATTGCAAATGTATTGACTGTCAGATCTGAGCATATTACATTGTGACCATTCAATCTGCTCACAAATGACTATTGACACATATTTTGATGGGTGTGACTACTTATGATCGACTGGTTTACCGGAATCCTGCCTTGCACACACCGACCGTTACCGGCTGGTAGTGTCGTCAGCGTCGATGCTGACGGTGCAGTGGAGTGGGAAACAGTAAAACGGTTGACCGTTCGCGGTTCGCATGAGTCCACAATGAAAGTAAGGTCTGTTGGATCTGATGGTGAAGGTCGGGCAACACATCTCTACATTGACGGTAATCCATCAAAGTTTTTGCAAGGTCACTCTGTTATCGGTTCCGACGATTTGCAAGGGTTGGTGTTAACAGCTTACGCCAGAATATTGGCATTACTGCATATTCCTCATGATCTACCATCCTATCGGCAGGTCATGGAAGGGCAATTTAAGATCTCGCGCATCGATATCAATTACATGTATTCATTGTCAACATTAGAAAATGTCCGCGCATGGTTATATGCCGCAGAATTTAAAGCTAAAACTCGCCACGGTCGCGCCTGTGGTAAAGGTGGCACTGTTTACTTAGGGAAAAACTCCCGTCGTTGGAGCCTGAAATTTTATTCAAAATATGATGAGCATACATCTGGCAAAAAAGGGCACCAGATGGCAGACGAATTCGTTAAAGCTGGTTTACTGGACTGGTCAAAAGATAAATTACGCATTGAATTAACATTAAGAACAACTGAATTAATTGATTTGAATCTTACGCTTGGTAATAGCTGGAATATTGAGACGCCCAATAAATTATTCTCTGACTATGTAAGGAGAATAGAAATGAATCAAAATACTATATTAACTGATGAAAAAATAATTAATCTCCCAAGAAAAATACAGTCTACATATTTATTGTGGAAGCAGGGCGCGAACATGAAAGAGATGTTACCGAAACCTACATTCTACCGACACCGTAAAGAATTACTTTCTTTCGGAATAGATATTAACTTTTATTGTGAGTCACCGGATTCTAATAACGTTGTTCCGTTGGTTCGTACTCTTGAAGCCAAACCAGCCAAAATTCCATCATGGGTTTATGAGAAAGGTTTAATTTTCGATTATAACCGTATTTCACATGCCAGTAACTGGCATTAAAGGAGAGTGATATGTCTAATTATGGTCTTTTTGTAAAAGGTAAAATGCTTGGTGCTCGCCAGCGTAATAAGGTCAATGGTCAGGGATACTATAATGAAATTGGTGTTGGCTTAGAGATTCCTGATGGTTTTGGCGGCACTAAGCAAGACCAGATTATTATTCGTGTATCTCAGGCTCTTGTTAATGCCGGTGTAATGAATCAGGCAAATAATTTTATCGGTAAGTTAGTCCAGATACCTGTATATGTTCGCGTCTGGTCAATGGAGGGGAGGGAAGGAGTAACTTATAACATTTCATCAGATGGCGGCATTACTGAAATAAAAGGCTGATTATGGATACATCAGGTTTCGATATTCAGTTTGATAATCATATTCCTGAAAATGGTTACCGTATTGAAGGTTATTTATGTAATGCGAACAATGCAAAAGAATGTCAGGCAATAATGGTACGTTCTGAACCATTTCATCAAATTGATTATTCTGCAATGGGAAATTACTGGACATTAGGTTTTGGCTCTGTCCTGCTGCTCTGGCTTTTTTCTGTAGGTGTGGGACAGGTAATAAAGATGGTTCGTACTGCTTGAATGCGAACCTTTAAAATGTAATGGAGATAGAGTTATGTTTAAAAAAAACGTTAATTTTCTGGCTGTACCTGCATTAATGGCTGTTTCTGGCGCGACTTTCGCTGCAGAAGGAGCGGCATCAAGTGGTGTTGATTTATCGCCGCTGACGAACAGCATTGATTTCAGTACAGTTCTGGTTGCGATTATGGCCGTTGCTGCTTCACTGGTAACACTTTATGCCGGTGTCGCTGGCGTTCGCTGGGTATTGCGTACCGTTAAATCCGCATAAATTCATTATTCATGGGCGATGCAATATCGCCCGTTTTACTTGAGGTTATTATGGAGATTGAATTATGGAAATTGGGTTCCCTTTTATGGGGGATCGTCTCAGCTTATGTCGTTATTCTTGGGCTAAGAGGCTGACGGTTTATTCCTTTATTTTTTCCTTTCTCTGGGTTTCCTTTCCCCGATATTCATATTCATTTGTACCAGCAATTGCAGCAGTGGCTGCGCGGGCTGTTATTCCTAAAGTCGTTGGCCGGGTGCTTGTTCGTCGCTTTGCTGCCAATGATGCGATTTATACGGCATCACAGCTTACAGCAACCCGTGTTTTTGTTGGCCGCGCTGCGGCTAATGCTGCCGAATACTTGCCTGCTGCCTCATCATACAAAATGAGCGGTGTTGCAACGTGGGCGGGTATTGCTGCTGCTGTATCATCTTTTGTTCCGTCTTCTTTGAGTTCATCTGACGGCTCGGTAATGGTAATGACTAACGGTAAAAAGATTTCCGATAATTTATATGAAGTAACGTACAGTGGTCAAAGTGGTGAAAGTAAGACGATAACCGTTAATTTTGAACCACAGGAATTAAGTCCGGTAATCCTTCATGTTAGTCGTAATAATGTGGATGCGGGTTCTCCAGTTGTAGGTGTTGAAACAGGATATTCCACGCCAGATAATGCACTTTATTATTATCAGGATTCGAAAGAGCTAATTTATTACTATGGTGATAATCCAACTGAAATTGCCAGAAATTATCTTAATGACTATAACTCGCGTACTTATACTGAAACACTAACGAATTTTGAACGCACTGTGACGAATAAAGTTGTCAACAGTAATGGAGATGTATCCTTTACTGAACAGAATTATAAGTTTACTTATCCTTCCTCATTTTATGAAATACCTGAGATTACACACTTGTATAGCAACCCGGCCGCATCTTCATTTCCCGCAGGTATTCCCATGTATGAAAATGTAGCAGGGCTTCCCATGTATTACAGCGTTGCTTATTTAACAGCAGGAAAGCAATATCAGTATCACAACACGCCTTGTAAAACGACTAATCAGTCAAATGGTGGATATTCGACGATTTGCGCCGTTCCTGAAAAAGAGGATTACACCGCAAAAGATATTGATGAAAAGAGTGAGCTTACTATCTGGACCAATACCAAATATAAAGCCATGACGGAAGTACTGGAGGCCGGAAATATTGAGTCCATGATTGATTATCTGGAGTATCTTGATAGTGTTAGTGTATCGCCAGCACTTCTTGCCGACATGATTAACGAGCTGTGGTCTGAAGCTGCCGTTAATGCCGATTATAACGGCTTACCGTTTAAAGAGGTTTCACCGGCTGAAGTAACTTCTGCGATGTCGGAACTTAGGCTATCTCCAACGTTATTAGATATGCTTTCACCTGTATCTGACAGTGCAGGGGCTGACGTCAATATTGATATTACCATTAATAACAACTCAGGATCTGACACTGGAAATAATGGCAATATAGATTTGGGAGAAGATCCCGGTGTAAAAGAGCCTGAGCTTGAAGAAACGCCAACGGCAAGAGATATTTTAACGCCAATTATTAACTTGTTGCCTTTTACAAACGAATTTAACATCGGCTCTCGTTCAGCATCCTGCCCCGTTGTTGAATTCAGCGTGTTTAATCACCAGTACAGAATTGACTCCCATTGTCCGTTAATTGAGCAGAACAGAAGCGCCGTAGAAACCATATTTCTGATTATATGGGGATTTGTTGCGCTCCGTATTATTCTGAGTGCCTAAAGGAGTGCAACTATGTTTGGGATTCTGATTAGTGCATTAAATACTTTGTTAGGTTTTGTATTCCGGTCATTGATTATTAAATTCGTCGTATTCTTTGCGCTGTATTTTGTAGTCCAGGGCTTCGTTGAAATCCTTGTTGAGTTACTGCCAGATTCAAGCAATCTCTCATCGCTGTTTGCCAATTTATCAGACGGATTCTGGTACTTCATTAACCTGAGTAAATTACCACAGGGGATTAGTATGATTATCTCCGCAATGGCTACTCGTTTTATTATTCGACGTATTCCTGTTATAGGGTGAGTTATGGCTATTTCTGCATATATTGGCATACCCGGCTCAGGAAAAAGTTATGAAGCCGTTTACAATGTCATTATTCCGGCATTTACCAGCGGCCGGAGAGTTGTGACGAACATTTATGGTTTACAAAAAGATAAAATCACCGAACGTTATCCTGATGCAACGGGAGAAATTATTGTTGTGGATAATGATGATGTGCTTAAAGCAGATTTCTTTCCTTTTAAAGGTGGGGAAGGGAGCTTTTGCCAGTTTGGTGATTTAATTGTTATTGATGAAGCATGGCGAATCTTCGGTAGCGATAAGGATATGACGGCTGAGAAGAAATCATTTATTGCTGAACATCGTCATTTTACGCACCCTGAAACGGGTATTAGCTGTGATTTGGTTATTGTAAATCAGTCACTTTCTAATATTGCTCGCTTTCTGAAAGACAAAATAGAAACAACTTACCGGATGCGCAAGCTGAAAGCGTTGGGCCTGAATAATCATTATTGCATTGACGTATATTCAGGCCACAAAATCTATAAAAGCAACCTCGTCACCAGTTATCGCAATAAATATAACCCTGATATTTTTGAACTTTACAAAAGTTATGAAGGAAATAACGGTAATGAAAAGCAGACAGATAAACGCCAGAGCATCTGGAATTCTGGCAAAGTCAGGTTCTTTCTTGTGCTTTTTCCATTGATGTTTATCGGGTCAGGCTGGCTGATTTACTCATTTTTCAGCACGTTTGGCCGAAGCGATCCCTCGCCAGATTTGACTACAACAGATGTACGTGATGCGGCCATGTTTCGTTCTTCCGCTGCTACTCCAGCACCAGATACTCCCTCAGAACCAGCTGAACCGCCACTTTCAACCGAGTGGCGTATATCAGGGAGAATGACCAGTGAAGGCAGGGCGTTTGTGATTCTTGTTAACGGTGCCGGTGTTTTGCGTGCCGTTCCTGCATCCAGTTTTAATTACAAAGGGATGTTGATGAGCGGAATTATTGATGGTGAGCGTGTGACGCTTTATACGGGGAAAAAATAATGAAAAAGATTTTACTCGCATTAACGCTACTATTTTCTTCATGTGCTTTCGCAGGGTCAGAGCTTGAATTAAATAAAGTCAAGCTACCGGAGGCTATTTCTCTTATTTACAGTGAGGTGCTTAAAGTCCCGTATATGCTAGATCCACAGCTTGTTAATGATGAACGAATGATTACATTCAGGTTAACACCTGATATTGATGAACGGGAATTTGTAACCCGTTATCTTGGCAATATGAACATTCGAATATGGACGAAAAAGGGTGTTGATTTTATCGCGCCCTATACGCCGAAAGAGCCGGTTAAGCCACGTTATACATGGACTTATACGCCTCAGTACCGTTCTGTTGCTTACCTGTCTGATATTCTTGGCGGCTACGTTTCAGGCTCCTTCAATAACAGTGGAGCCGTGATTTCTGACGATTCGCTAAAAGGTTCATCAGGGGCAAGCAACTACATCAATCGAACCGGTGATATTCTGGTTTATTATGGTACGAAAGAGGATATCGCCATCCTGAAAACACTGGTCACTTCGCTGGATACGATGAGTGATGAAGTGGTTGTTTCTGGTTATGTTTTTGAGGTTCAGACCTCGCAGTCTGACGGCTCCGGCATTCTTTTAGCGGCTAAAATTCTGTCTGATAAATTCAATATTTCAGTTGGTGCTGCCGGACTGGATAATTTTATCAATATTCGAACCGGCTCCATTGATGCCATTTTCAATCTGCTGAAAACCGACAGTCGTTTTACTGTTGTCAGTGCGCCACGACTGCGGGTAAAAAATAATGCCTCAGCGTCTTTTTCAGTCGGCTCTGATGTGCCAGTACTGGGCAGTGTTACGGTGAATAACAATACGACAACGCAATCCGTTGAATATCGTTCCAGCGGTGTTTTGTTTAACGTGACGCCATCAATCAAAAGTCGGACAATGGATCTCAAGATTCAGCAGCAGCTTTCCAACTTTGTGACCACTGAAACCGGCGTCAATAACTCGCCAACCCTTATCAAGCGTGATGTAACAACCGAAGTCAGCCTTGCAGATGGTGATATTATTTTACTTGGTGGCCTTGCTGAACAGAAAGACAGTAAGGCCAGTTCCGGCTGGAGCTTCTTCGGTTCCCGTACCAGTGAAAGCAACAAGACTGATATTATGGTGATGCTTCAGGTCAGAAAGGTTGACCGGAGCAGGGCGACGCCCCGCAGCGCCGCGAGGAGCGGTGAACTGTTCCGGGACAACCTGAACTGATTGTATGGATTTTTATTATGGCGTTAACTTTTATGGGGTATGAACAGTACGACATCTTCTAGGTATTCAGTTACTTAGAGGATTTATTATGTCTGTAAAAAATAAGGCGCGTGACCGACTTCCCGGTGGACGCCTTAAGTCTTATCGTCGTGTAGGTTCACATTTTGCCAGTTGTGCCAGATGGTTTGATAAATCGCCGTCCTGGTATCGCAATATGATGATGACCAGGCCTGAGCGTCGTGAAGTCAGAAGGCTTCTCAATCAGGTAATGCGTGGTCATGATGCTGACGGCATTGCTTTTCCGGTCAGTCATCGTCCGTTTGTTTATTGGTGGTGAATTTCGTACGCACGAAATTTCACGCATAAACACCAGACAAAAAATCGTTAACTGTCTGTTTTGAAAGATAACGCCGGTCAGTGACAAAACTTGTTTTGTTGCTGTCCGGGGTTGGCCAAGCCGTACAGTTTCCATTTTCAGCGTTATGGCTGATTCGGCGCGGCAGCATTCATCGGGGCTTATCATGGAAAAATTCATGACACATCAGGAGCTGAAAGTGATGCTTCTCAAAGATCCAGCATTCCGGGCTGCTTATGAAGCTGAGAGCCAGAACCCGCAATCCGGTTACCAGATTATCCGGCATCATGGTGATGGCACTGAAGAAGTGGTGTTTGATTCTCGTGTATCAGGTACAGATTTACCAACTAACTGGATGAACAGGCCTGATTGGTGAGGTCAGGCCGTTCACTTACTGCTGACAGACATTTGATTCTGATTCGTTTGGAGAAACGGATGATTTTGAATCACTGTCGATAGTAGCCAGTTGACGGCCAGTGTCAACGATTCCCGCCAGATTCTGCCATCCTTACCATTGGTGCGCATAATGT